>MDTC01077407.1_pt1 | contig 134327 bp, 122 predicted proteins | sample 811181 | NCBI WGS metagenome assembly MDTC01 (sample SAMN05326644, study PRJNA326480) | marine metagenome | isolation source: seawater | place: Pacific Ocean: North | collected 2011
GATTCACGGTGGCGCCCAGGCTGCCGGTTCCAGTAATGAATTGCAGTACGATGGCCGCAAGTTGGCACAATCACTGAATGTGGTGGTGGTCAGTGTCAACTATAGGCTACTGGTATCCGGCTTTTTCGCATTGCCGGCACTGGGGTCGGGAGAGGCTCTGTCCGGCAACCAGGCCATTAAGGATTTGCAGGCGGCGTTGCGCTGGGTACATGAAGAGATTGCTGCCTTTGGCGGTGATCCCGGCAACGTCACCGTGTTTGGTGAGTCCGCCGGTTCCACCAATACCTGTGCCTTGCTGGCATCACCCAAAACCCATGCCCCCGAGCGATTGATGCATAAGGCCATTATGCAAAGCGGTGCCTGTGACACACTGGGGATCATGACGCAGGAGCAGGCGCAGCAGGAGGGCATGAAGCTGTTGGCGGAATTGGGTTGTCTGGATGCGGCAGAGCCGTTGCAGTGTGCCCGCGCTCTGCCCATTGCGGCCATTCGTGATGTGATAAAATTCAATCTTTTTACTTCCTTCGGTTGGCTGTTGGAAGAATGGCCTTTCCGGCCTGGCCTGGTGGTGGATGGTGATGTATTCCCCGCCAGCCCGGTTGATCTGGTGACGGAAAACCGCGGTTACGACATTCCGATTCTGCTCGGTACCAATAAGGATGAAGGCAGTTTGTTTGCCGGGTTTCTGGCGCACCCGGATGACGCAGAGGGCTATGCCGACTTTATGGAGCAACGCTATGCCGGGCAGGGCGACGACATTGTCGCACTCTATCCGTTTGCGGATTATCAGAATGCCGGTTCTGCCCACGCCGATATGCGGGGTGATCTCATTATGAAATGCCCCACGTTGAACATGGCGCGCCGCTACAGCGCTTTCAATGATGTCTGGATGTATTCTCTGGAGCAGGATGTATTCAGTGTGGTGATGGAAGTGATCGCTCTGGGATTCAAGAAGAATGCTCCGCCATTAGGTGTGTTTCATACAGCGGATATCGGTTATCTGTTTGAATTTCCGTTGTTGAGCGCCATTCTGACCCCGTCCGATCGCACCGTGCGGGATCTGTTCCAGCAGGCCTGGGGTAATTTTGCCCGCAACGGCAATCCCAATGGTGATGGAGTACCGGTATGGAATGCGTTTGATCCGGCACTTAACAACTACCTGGTAATCAGTGGCCAACCTGAGAATCGCACCGATTTTCGCCAGGGTGCCTGTGACTACTGGTTTCAGGTGGGTTACGGTTTCTAATCCCATTGGCTGGCCCTGACCGGTGCTTCGAGTAAGGCCAGCCACTCCTCTTATGCGCCCCTCCCATGGGCCTGTTTTGCGCGCTATTCAATCAGCGCTGCGCTCTCCATTACCCCCTCAGCTGCTTTTTCCGGGGCGCTCTCCTGAAGACCCTGGAACAGATCACAAAAAAACTTAAAAAAGTTTGTTTCTCCGCTTTTAATTTGCGTTGTCTGGCCTATCCTCAGGGAGTGGTTCCTCAGTCTGTACAATCGTAGTTGCCTTTTGATAGTGCTTATGAACTCGTAGTGCTTTTGAATCAGTAGCGCCCTTGCATCAGTAGCGCCCCTAAAAGTAGTAGTGCCTTAAAAGACATGATTTTTCCGTGGTTTTTTCCGTTTCTCCGTCGTTGTCCCGCCGTTCTCTGCGCTGTGCTGGTAGGCATGTGGTGCCTGTATCCGGGTTCGGCATTTGCGGTGGTGTCCAGGGAAGACAAGGCCGTGATGATTCCGGAATTGCCATCCCAACAGCCAAGATTGCAGTATCAATATCTCGATCTGGCCGTGTCCCGTCAGGATCTGTTGTTTGCCAACTTTTCGCGCCCCGGTCGGGCGGCGGAGATTTATGACCGTAAGGGGGCGTATCGCGCGCAGGTGTTCACCTATCGTGGGGCCGATTCCCGTGGTTTTGCGGCCGTTGCCAATCCGGGAACCCCCAGCGAACTGAACTACGGCGGGACGCTGGCGGTGGGCGTAGGGGAACCGCTGGAAATACAGATGGGCTACATCGGTGGCCGATTGCAATGGAGTGAAGAAGATTACCTGTTTAACCCGCCAACGGAGCAGGAAGCCAACAGCTGGAATCTGGGCGCCCAGACACAATGGCTGGATAATAGCCTGCGCACCCGCATCGAGTATGCCAGTTCAGAGCAACGCCTGGAAAACCAGAACAATGCTATGGAAAATACCCTGGGGCGTGCCATGACCGCCGAAGTGTCGGTGTCTTCTGATGGTGTGTTCAGCAGTGGCTGGTTGGATCGCTGGCAGGGCACCGCGTTGTACCGTGCGGTAGATCGGAATTTCTACAGCCTGGGGAATCTGGAGCCGGTGAGGGGCGTGGATATGGCCCAGCTCCAGTTTCAATCGGAGTTTCGTGGCCTGGGGGTGGCGCTGGAATGGAAGCAGGAAGGCCACTGCGATGCAGTGGGTATGACCCGCTTTGATCCCACTTTGAACCGCTCCGGGCTGCAGTTGAATTACCAGTGGCAGAATCCCTTTCCCTTGCCCCTGGGCAGGCCAATGCTGTCGGCGCGCTATTATCATGTGAGCCAATGGCAGACCCATGATGTGGTTGCGCTGCAAGGCTACGAAATGTTGCAGGAAGCCGATGAAGCGGGTGTCAACCTGAAGTTTGACTATGAGCAGTGGCGCTGGAGCGTTGATTATTTGATCAGTGAACAGGATCACCGGCGATTGAGTCTGGATGCCTCTGTACAGGACTGGGAGCAACCCTCTGATCAGGTCCATGAAACGGCTGAATTGTTGTTGGGATGGTCACCCACCAAGCGATTTTGGATGAACCTCAATGCGCGCTGGAATGATCAAGTGGAAACGGAATTTGCCAACCGACAACAGTATCGAAATTATGGAATGCAAGCATTCATTGGTGATTTACCCCGTAACCTAAGCATGCAGATGGAATACTATTACGGTGATCATGCCCTTTCCCAAGGGCTTGGTGATGACCTGGCCACTCAGTTTCGCTCACATTCCGGTAATGCGCGCATTACCTGGCAAGCGGTGCCGGAACGGGGCCGGCAGCCGGCGTTGGATATTTACCTACACAGTTCATTTAATCGTCAATTTGATCTGGCCAACGACATTGAGTTGTCACATTGGTCGGCAGCGGTGGGCATTGAACTGTTCTGGGGGCAGTACTGATCATCCCGCTTATGCGGTTGCTGTAATTTTGTCGCAAAAATTTGAAAACTATTCAATTGCTTAAGCAGGCTGAGCCCGCTGTTTCCACCTTACGCCTCATCTATCGTGATTAAAGTCGGGATGTGGTCGCCAAGGCATCTGCGCTGACGGCTATTTCCGCCTTTTTGATTGAACGCTTTCCGGTATGGCAAAGAAATTGCTCCGCATTTCCCGGCAGAGGAACCTGCCAGGTGATCTTCAGTCAGATGAAGAAGACAGCGAATCGAAGTGGAGCAAGCGACGTAGTGTATTATTCTCGTACAAGCCAACTGTTAGTTCTGATTCTGCTCTGGTGTTGTGCCGGCCCGTTGCGGGCCGAGGGCCGGATTTCTTCCACTTCCGTACCGGAGCCGGTGTCGTTGGACACGTTGGCTAAGGTGGCGCTGTCGCTGGCGGATAAGCCCTATGAGGAAGATGCGGACACCTTACCGGAATCACTGACGTCACTTACCTATGATCAGTATCGAGCCATACGCTTCGATCCGGAAAAAGCCCTGTGGCGTGAACAATCTCCGTTTGAAATTCAATTCTTTCATCCCGGTTTTATTTTTCGTAACCGGGTGAAAATCAATACACTGACGCCAGAGGGGAGCGTGCAGCCATTCCCCTATTCCCGATCCAACTTCACACTGGGCAAACCGGTGGCGGATCTGAAAATTGAAAAATCAGAGGCACCGGGCTACGCCGGTTTTCGTGTTCACTATCCGCTGAACTCCAAGAACTACAAAGACGAAGTGGCAGTATTTCAGGGCGCCTCGTATTTTCGGCTGGTAGGCCCCGGGCAGGTGTATGGATTGTCGGCTCGAGGTGTTGCCGTGGATACCGCGGAAAGCAGCGGCGAGGAGTTCCCGCGCTTTGTTGAGTTCTGGTTGCAGCCGCCGCAGAACGAGACCAATACACTGGTGATGTATGCGTTGCTGGACAGCGCATCACTGACCGGTGCTTACCGCTTTGAACTTACTCCGGGGGTCAATACCGAGATGTTGGTGGAGGCCAGGCTTTTTGCCCGCAACGACATTAACAAGTTGGGGCTTGCGCCTTTAACCAGCATGTTTTTTTACGGGGAAAACAGTGTAGTGGGTGAAGATGACTATCGGCCTGAAGTGCACGATTCCGATGGCTTGTTATTGGCCACCGCAGACGGCGAATGGATTTGGAGGCCGTTGAATAATCCCAGCACCTTAAGCGTGGTTTCCTTTCAGGGTAAAACACCCAAGGGATTTGGTTTGCTGCAACGTGACCGTCGCTTTGAACGTTATCTGGATGCCGAAGCCCATTATCATGATCGGCCTGGTGTGTGGATTCAACCCCTGGGAGACTGGGGCAGCGGGCGCGTGGAGTTGGTGGAGATTCCCACCGACAGTGAAACCAATGACAACATCGTGGCGTACTGGGTGGCCGATAAAAAAATCCGTAAAGGTGATGCTGTCCAGATTCGTTATCGTATGAGCACCGTTAACCAGGGGCCGGGTCATGCCGAATTGGCAAAGGTGGTTCGAACCCGAAACGGATGGGGTTACATTCCGGGCCAGGAACGTCCGCCTCAAACCCACCGCCAGTTCATTGTGGAATTCCAAGGGGACGCCTTGTCCCAGCTTGGCGATGAACAAGAGGTTGAAGCGGATCTAAGCGTGAACGCAGGCAAGGTGAGTGATCTGGTGGTAACGAAACTGGCGGCTACCGGTGCATGGCGGGCGTCATTCAAAGTTCAAACCGAAGAGGACAAGCCCGCGGACATGCGTTTGTTCCTGAAGTTGCGCAACCAACGGTTAAGTGAGGTATGGAGCTATGTCTGGAATGCAGGTGATATCCCCGAATGAGGTCGAGTCTTGCGCGCTTAACGCGCCCTTGCCCTGGTTGCGTCGGGTACTGTTCTTCGCGCTGGTGATGGCGTCTACCCTGGCAGGGTCGGCGTTGATGCTGGATATCCTGCGCCCTAACGGGTTGCTCCCTCTGGAGATGGCATTGCTGTGTTTATTCACCATCAGTTTCGCCTGGATTGTGTATTCGTTCTGGAGTGCAGCCCTGGGGTTCATCCTGAATCTCATGCACCTGGACCCGTTAACCCTGCGCCCTTTGCCTGTGTCACCGAACGAACACGACGCATTCACCCCCTTGCCGGTGAGAACGGCGGTGGTGATGCCGGTTTATAATGAAGATCCGGACCGGATTCTGGCGGGCTTTGAAACGAACCTGCGTTCGTTGGCGCGCACCGGACAAATCGCCCACTTTGATTTCTATCTGCTAAGTGATTCGCAGGATCCCGACATCATCGCGGCTGAACGGAAAGGCTGGCGGGCATTGCAGAAGCGCCTTGGCCAGCTTGGCCGTTATACATTCTATCGGCGGCGTGTCCGCAACGAGGGGCGCAAGGTGGGTAACATCTATGACTTCTGTCAGCGCTGGGGAAATCAGTACGAAAATATGATTGTACTGGATGCGGACAGCATCATGACCGGTCGCTGTATGTTGGAGCTTGCCCAGGCCATGTTCGAAAATCCAAAGCTGGGTTTAGTGCAGACCGTACCACTTCCCATTCGCCAACAAACTCTGTTCGGTCGTTTTCTGCAGTTCGCCGGTACTTTGTATAGCCCGATGCTGGCAGCCGGTATGGCGTGCTGGCAAACCGACAGTGCCAACTATTGGGGGCATAATGCGATCATTCGCATCGCTCCGTTTATGCAGCATTGCACGCTACCCCGTTTGCGCCACCGCCGAGGGCCGTTCAGTGGCGACATTCTCAGTCATGATTTTGTTGAAGCGGCGCTATTGCGGCGTGCGGGCTGGCAGGTAGTGTTGAGAGCGGATATCAAGGGCAGCTACGAGGAGCTGCCTTGTAATGTGCTGGACTACGCTGTGCGGGATCGGCGCTGGGCCCAAGGTAACATCCAGCATCTGGCTTTGCTGGGGGCTACGGGCTTTACCTTTATAAACCGTCTGCATCTGTTCTTTGGTGCCGTAGCCTATATCAGCTCACTGATCTGGATGTTGATGCTGGTGTTGAGCAGCGTGGATGCCGTGCAGCGTGCGTTGTCCAGTAATCAGTTCTTTTCACAGCAATATCAGCTGTTCCCCGATTGGCAGATCTCAAAGAGTGATCAGATCATCTCCCTGTTTGTGCTGACGGCAGCATTGTTGTTCCTGCCTAAGGTTATGGGATTATTGATTGGATTGACCCGCAACAGTGATGAGTACGGCGGGCGTCTGAAACTGTTCACCAGTGCCATCCTGGAAGCGGTATTTGCGGTATTGATCGCACCCCTGATGATGATGTTTCACAGCTATTTTGTCCTTGCCATTCTGCTGGGAACAAAAGTCAACTGGAACGCCCAGCCCAGGGAGGGGCGAACCCTGAGCTGGCAGGAAACGCTGAGGAAAACCGGGCCGCTGTCTGTGCTGGCACTGGTGTGGGGAAGCGTAACCTATGTATATTCACCGCTGTTTTTTTGGTGGTTGAGCCCTGTGTTGGCTGGGCTGGTGTTGTCTGCCCCTTTGGTGCGGTTCAGCAGCGCAGTGCAGCCATCACGCTGGTTGAACCGGGTTGGGTTGTTGGCCATTCCTGCTGAAATCAGGCCCAAGCCGGAGTTTCAATTTCTGTCCTGGCGGTTGGGTAAACCAGAGCCGGTATCTGTAGCGCGCACCCGGTCGGCGCTGGCCATTGCCTGACTCCACGGGGTTCCGTTTCAGCGGGCGTTACGCAGACAGGCCAGCACCAATGCCCAGAATTCGGAAAAGTCATTGACCACCACATCCGGCTTATGCGGATAGCGCTGGTTGCCGGGGAAAATTGTGTGCAGCCAGTTCAGATCCCATTGGGCGCCGTTGAAAAATACGCCGGTGAAACCACCCACCTTGGACGCAATTATATCGGTGGTACTGTCACCCACGTACCAGATGTCCATAGCAGGTTCGCGACCCAGCTGTGCCGCTGATTCAATTAACTGGTCCGGGTGTGGCTTGCGGTTCACCGTATCATCACCGCACACCATGGTGTCGAACAGATCGGCCCAGGTACCGTTTTCCACGGCTTGCACTTCGTGTTCAAAAAATTCCCGGTCACGGTTGGTGATAACACCCAATTGCAAACCCAACGCTTTCAATCCAACCAGCACACTGCGCACCTGTGGTTCAAAGGGCAGCACTGTGCCAAAATGATTGCGGTAGTGCTGGTTAAAAATTTTATGGGCGATTTGCTTGGCTTCCATATCCTCGCCGAACAACACCTCAAAAATATCAGTACGGGAGATTTTACGATCGGCTTTGATTTTTGGGTGTAACTGCGCATATTGGCGTACATAGTCCACCAGCCTGGCATCATCCGGCGATTTGCTTTGCTGTGGATCTACCATGCGTTGTAATAATCCATGCTCGCCCAGTTCCGGCAGCATATCATCCACTGCCCGGTACATTGCATCCAGGGTGTCCACCAGTGTGGCGTGCCAGTCAAACAGAATAATGGAAGGTGGTATCAGTTGCGCAACTGAAGGATGCCAGTCCGGCTCTATGTGTTGCGGAGGGGGTTCGGGAGCAGGAAATGCCGGAGGCCGGGCTTTGCTGACGATTTTCTCAAAGGCACTGGGGTTATCCCGTTGCACAGCTTCCAGCAAATCCATCAACTCTTCAAAGCTGTTGATGATGGCGTCGGGCTGATACCGGGGATCATCACCAAATAATGTCTTAAGTTCTTGCGGAGTACGGCAACCGCCGTTGTAAAAAATCGCAGTGACACCGGCTTCGCGTCCGGTCACGATGTCCAGGTAGCTATCACCGATATACCAGGTTTCGGGCCGTGGGTAGGTATCGATTTGGGCCAGGGCATAGCGAATCACCTGAGGGTCAGGTTTGTAATAGGTGACATCGTCCGCACAGGTGGAAAGATCCACAAGCCGCGGCCAGGAACCGTCATCCACGGTGCGCAGTTCGTGCTGGAAAAATTCGCGGCTGCGATTGGTGGCCACACCAATGGTGATTCCCAGGCGCTTGATAGACGCCAGATACTCCCGCACACCCTGTTGAAAGGGCTTTACCTTACCGAAATAATTGCGATAGCACTTATTATACGCCCGGTGCGCCAGGTTTTTGGCATCGGTGTCATCACCGAAGATGGCATTGAAAATTTCCGTTCGGCTATTGCGCCGCTCTGCCAGAATTTTGGGGTGCAGGCGGCGAAACAGACGGATGTAACGCACCAGTTTTTCATCGTCCTTGTTGAGGCACTGCTCCTCCGGTTGCAGCCGGTCGATCAGGTGCAGTTCCTCCAGTTGCGGCAACATTTCTTCCAGGGCGGCGATCATGGCGTCCTGGGTGTCCACCAGGGTGCCATGCCAGTCAAACAGAATGTGCTTGGGAATGGGCAAGCTGGTGCTGTTGTTCATGTTGACTCCTGGCTGATGCGGTAACCTGCAAAGTATAAAGCAGTTTGTTGATGGGGGCACAATTGGAGCGCTGGAGATAGCAGAGTAACGGAAAGCTTGATTCGATGAATATACTTGTGCTTAGGTGGTAACAGTGCAAGTTGCCACGTTGTCCGGAGGCCCCCATGCGACTAATTACCTTGTCAATATTGTTGATTTATAACCTGATGCTCGGCTCCGCATGGGCCGACCCCGGCAGTGAATGGGAAAGCGTGAGATCAGCGCAGGATCCAACCGAGGTGCGCACCTGGGTAAAACCGGTGGCAGGCGCCGCGGTAAAAGCGTTTCGTGGTGAAGTGGATCTGGATCATTCCTGGCTGGAAGTGCTCACCATTCTGGACCGGGTTGACCTGTATCCGCAATGGGTGTTTCGCTGCACGTCGGCGCGGCGGGTAGAGGGTGGCGGGCTGTATTTGAACTTCAAAGCAGTCTGGCCGGTGTCGGATCGTGACGTATACACACACAGCAAAGTGCGGGTGCACGATCAGACCATTACCATACTCACCGAAAATAAAACCGTAATGGAGCCCCGGCATGATGGCTATGTACGCATACCCAGACTGGAGAATGCCTTTGATGTGATACCTTTGCCCAGCGGAGGAACCCGCGTGATATTCACCACCTACGTGGATCCCGGTGGCAGTGTGCCGCGCTGGTTGTCCAATCTGATTGCAATAGATGGACCGTTGCAAACGTTGCAAGGGTTAAAGCAAGTGCTTCAGGCACATGGGCCCGGTGATGAGGCGCGCCTTGATGCATTGTCAGCGATTTACGAACCGGTAAAAAGCCAGCTTGCGCAGCTGGAGTGTGCGCCTTCCAATGCCGTCTGTTAGTGACCGAATGCTATTGCGCCCCTGAAAGGGTGCGTCATGAACCTGAATGGTGCGAGGCTGAATTTGACTGATAAGTTTTTTTCCGCGGTGCTCTCACTCTTCGAAAATAATGGTTGAATACTCTTCACAGCCAAATAAAAGCAGAGTAGTATTTGCTCGAAAAACAAAAACAGATTAATCATAAACAGCTCGTAATTTTTTTATTTTTTGTTGGAGTGTGCTGCGTGCCCGCATGCTTTCCAAGAATCGATCTGCAGTTCGGGTTGATTTCCACATTACGGGACTGATCATCGACTATTACTACAATTATAGAAGTGACAGTTAACATGGATGGTTGTGTGTGGGATAGCAAAGTGATTCCGGTCGCTTTGAAGATCAAGGATTCGATTGTTGAGAATATGCTGAGCAGCGTATTGGAATCGATCGATAGTGTCGTCACGGTAGGCTACAACTACCGTAGTTATGGCAACCCCGACACCGGAACCGGTGTTGTGATCTGTGAACATAACGCCGTTAAAAACGGTGCCCGCCTTCCCTTTTGCAATGAAGGCCTTACCAGTGGTTGGCCCACTTTATTTGTTGGCGAGCCGTTAAAATGTGAGCAGGTTGTGCATCTCCTGAAAACCGGTGTTGCCGGTTATCTGTTTCTTCCCCAACATCTACCCTATCTGCAAAAAGCCATCGAAGAAGTCGCCCGTGGCGGGCTTTGGTACAGTCGTCAGGTTCTGGGCATGGCGTTCCGTTCCACTGAACCGGTGGTAGAGAAGGCATCCATACTAAGTGAATGTCTTACCCCCCGTGAACAGATGGTCGCCGATGCTGTTTGCGGTGGTTTGCGCAACAAGGATATTGCTTGTCGCTTGTGTATCAGCGAACAAACGGTAAAGCTTCATTTAAGCCGTATCTATCAGAAACTGTCGATCAGTGGTCGCGCAGAGCTGATTGTTATGAGCATCAACAACTAATCAGATAAAGAAGAAGGATCTCAGGGTTATGAGTGAAGAGTACTGCCTCACGGGCTTCCGCTTGCTGAATTCATCCATATCGCATATCAATTCTGTGGCGCCGGAAAAAGCCATGAACCTGCCGGATTACTTTCAAAGTAATGATGTGGAGCATGAGCAAACCGCATTGCATAAATCATTAAAATCAGAGCTGCCCAGGTACTTGTCGGTGTTGGAGTCTGCCGAGTGCAGTTTTGAAGAGCGTTATCTTGCTGCATCTGTTATCAACGCGCTGGGAGATCCGCGTATTCAACCACTTGATCCATCCATGGTGGATATTCCTGCCAGCACCTTTCGCTTGGGAATCACTGCGGAAAAAGCCCGCGCAGTGGCACAGGAGTTTGCCGATATCGGGGTGTTGGAAGAGTGGATACTCAAGGAGACTCCGGAGACGGATGTGGCGTTGTCGGCGTTTCGAATCGGGCGCTACCCGGTCACGAATCTTGAGTACAAACGGTATATGGACGAGAACAAATATGCTGAATGTCCTCCCTATTGGCGGTACAAGGTTTTTCCCGCTCATTTAGCCAATCATCCCGTACATTCAATCTCTATTGATTCCATCAATGCCTATATAAACTGGCTTAATCAAACCACGGGAAGGGCGTTTCGGTTGCCGACGGAGCCGGAATGGGAATTCGCAGCCAAAGGCCCTTGCGGACTGGAGTATCCCTGGGGTAATCAGTACCAGAAAGATTGCGCCAATACACTGGAAACCGGGCTGATTAATACCACACCGGTGGGCTTGTTTCCGAAGGGGCGCAGCCCGTTCGGTTGTTTGGATATGGCCGGCAATGTGGAAGAGTATACGTCGAGTTTCTACTTCGCCTATCAGGGGGATGCCCTGATTCAGGACGATCTGTATGTGGAGAATGGGCCCTATCAGGTCGCCCGCGGGGGTAGCTATATGCGCTTTCGTGATCTGGCAAGAACCACCCGCCGTCATGGCCGGTATGACTCTGAGCTTTACGTGATGGGCTTCAGACTGGCAGAAGACATCCGCCGGAATTAGTTTGTAGTTGGGTTACATTGGACTTGCTCAAACCAAAAAGAATAAGGAATTGACAATGAACGCAACAGGAAGTCGCCCGCTACATGCCATTCTGCATCATTTATTCGGCTTCGTGATACGGCACAAATGGTTTACGTCGGCCTTGATAGTTGCAGTTGTGTTGCTGTTTGGATATCAGTTGACCAAGCTTACGTTTGATAATACGCCGGATGGGTTTTTCATGGAGGGTGATCCCGCCCTCCAGCATTACGAAGCGTTCAAGAATCAGTTCCAGTCCGATGAGTTCAGCCTGATATTGCTGGAAGCCCCCCCGGTTTGGGACAGAAAACTAATCGAGGCTATCAAGGCTACTGTCGACAGTATTGAAGCCGTTGCCCACGTCACCCGGGTGGTGTCCATCACCAATATAAATCACATTGAGGCGCAGGATGACGAAATCGTCATAGACAGCCTGTTCAGGGATGCTTCGGATAAAACAGACTATCAGCAGATACGGCAAAAAATTCTGTCTCATCCCCGATATCCGGGGCTGTATATATCAAAGGACGGACGCCACATCGCGATTCTGGTGGAAACCGAGATCATCAAGAATGAACTTGACTATAAGATTGCACTCACCGCCGACTTGCGCCAGATACTGACTCAGGGTGGGATCGCCGACTACCATCCGAGAATCGTCGGTGCCCCCATTCTGGATGCCGATGTCAGGGTCATTATCAGCCAGGAGAACGGCATCTTCACGGCAGCCTGCTTTACGTTGATCATGTTGGGATTCTGGATCGTATTCAGGTCTGCCTATGCGATGCTGATGGCGGCGGCCATTCTGGCAACCAGTGTGGTTGTCACGTTTGGAATGATGTCCGCACTGGGGTTTCCCTATACGGTGTTGACGCCCATCGTTCCCACTTTTCTGATGTCGGTGGGTATCAATGCGCTGGTGTTTCTGCTCACTGGGTTCTGTTACGCTCGCAGCCGGCAGGAGTCCCCTTTGCAAGCGCTGGAGGATACCTATGTGGAGGTGGGCAGTATCAGCTTGTTGACCATGCTGACCACGTCCGCAGCCTTGTTTGCCTTTTCGGCGTCAGATGTGAAACCTGTGCTGCATGTGGGCGTTATTATGGGCGCCGGGCTAATGGTGATGTATGTGGCCACCATGCTGTGGTTTCCGGTGTTTCTGGGGTCAGGCGCGCAAAAAAAATTGAAACTGGGCGGTGCTGTGCTGAACCAGCGTGTGGCATTGCTGGTTAAACTGGGTGAATGGGTTATCCGGTATTACAAATCAATATTCATCGGCTTTATCCTGATTTGCGCTGTGGCCCTTGTTGGGTTGTCACGGCTGGAAACCGATTTCCATTACCTTGGAATGTTTAAGGAATCAACGGACATACACAAAGATTACCGTTACGTGGATGACCAGCTTCCGGCCAGTGCCTCCATCGAGATTGTCATTCGTGGCAATGATCCGAATACCATAAAACGGGCTGATGTGTTGCACAGCATGGATCGCTTCTCCCGCCATATCGAACAACACAGTGAACTGCCTGTTAAAGTCTATTCGCTTGCCGATGTGGTGAAAGAGTTGAATCAGGCATTCCATGAAAACGATCCGGCCTTTTACCGCATACCAAGTGATAATTCGGTTATCGCACAAGAGCTGTTTTTATTTGAATCCAGTGATCAGGAGGAGGTGAAGCAGCTGGTTGATTTCCAGTATAAGACCGCGCGGATCACGATTCGGGTTCCGAATGTGCCGGACAGCCGCTACCGCACCTTGATCACCACCATTGAGCAGGCCAAAGCCCTGTACTTTGAACCGGATGGGCAGCCGCAGGTGGCTACAACAGCAGAGGATCTGGCCAGGCAACTGGAATCGGCCGGATTACCGGAATTGGAGGTTACCTCCACCGGGTTGGTGGATTTATGGGTTACGATCGATGACTACCTGACGCAAAGCCAGATTACCTCTGTATCACTGGCGTTTGCTGCTGTAACAATCATTATGATTGGAATCTTTCGTTCTTTGGTGATGGGGGTTGTGCTGGGATTGCTGAACCTGAGTGTGGTGATCCTGGTGTTGGGCCTGATGGGTGCCACAGGAATACCCCTGGATCCCTATACCGTGCTGATTGCCAGTATCGCGCTGGGGATACTGGATGATGATACGATGCATTTCGTGAAATCAGTTCAGGAGGATATGAACGCGGGAACCAGTATGGAACAGGCTATTCGCAATACCTATTCCCGGGCCGGCCAGGCAATGTTCTACACAACCGCCATCCTGGTGTTGAGTTTCAGTATTAATATTTTTTCTGATATCGCCAGTCTGACCAAGTTTGGTGTGTTGATATCGTTGACCTTGTTATTGGGGCTGATTGTCGAGTTCCTGATAACGCCAACGCTGATTTTGATCTTCGGTTCCCGCCTGCTTAACACGCATCAAGCCGATTTGCCCAAGGTATCGGTCGTAAAGGGGTGATCAGCCATGAAATGCAATGCTATCCGGGTTAAAGCTGGCGCGTTAGTCCGACCTTGGAGCCTGTGTCATGTCCGATAAGAACGTTACCGTAGACAGTACGGATGCTGTATATATGGGCAAAGCGTTGGAGCTGGCCCGGCGCGGACTGTTCTCAACGCGTCCCAATCCACGGGTGGGTTGTGTTGTTGTCAAGAATGATAAGGTGATTGCAGAAGGTTGGCACCAGAAAGCCGGTGATCATCACGCAGAGGTGTATGCCTTGATGCATGCCGGCGCCGATGCCAGCGATGCCACATTGTATGTCACATTGGAGCCTTGCAGCCATTACGGTAAAACACCTCCCTGTGCCAGGTCGGTGGCCAAGGCGGGGCTGAAGCGGGTGGTAATCGCCATGCGTGATCCCAATCCGCTGGTTGCAGGTCAGGGCATTGCCTACCTGCAAGCGCAAGGTATTGAGGTGATCGTTGGCGTGTTGGAGCGTGAAGCCAGAGAACTGAATGTAGGCTACATCTCACGAATGGAACGGGGCCGGCCTTGGGTGAGGTGCAAGCTGGCCATGAGCCTGGATGGCCGCACCGCGCTTTCGTCCGGTGAAAGCAAATGGATAACCGGGGAATCCGCACGAGGGGATGTGCAGAGATTGCGGGCGCGATCCTGTGCCATCGTTACCGGCGTCGGCACCATAGAGCACGACAACCCTTCAATGAACGTCAGGCATGATCAGATGGCCGTGGATTTTAACCACTATGCCTACCCGATCCCGCCGTTGAGAGTCATTCTGGATAGCCGGTTGCGGGCCTTACCGCAGATGAAGCTGCTGACGCATCCCGGGGAAGTGTTAATTGCCACAACGGCCGCTGATCACTCCGTGTCGAAATGGCGGGATGTGCCTTCGGTAACGGTTGTCCAGACCCGATCTTCCGCAGCGGGCGTGGATCCTGATGCGGTCATTGCGATGTTGTCCTCCCGGGCCATTAATGAAGTGCTCATCGAAGCCGGAGCGTGCCTGAGCGCCTCGTTTTTGAAGGCCGGGTTGATTGACGAGCTATGGGTGTACGTTGCCCCTAAGTTGATAGGCAACTCGTCGCGGAATCTGTTTGATCTGGCGGAGGTGGACAGTTTACAGAATGCCCACCAGTTGGCGCTGCATGAGGTTTGCAGCATGGGTGACGATGTGCGTCTGGTTTACAAAACAGGCTGAACGATCCTGCCGCCGAGCGCCATTAGGCGCCGGCTTGCATTGATGACTCGTCGCGGAGTTCAACTGCCAATCGTTCTATCTCGTCAAGGGCAGTTTGAACGTGACTGAGGTGGGTACGGAAAGAAAGCACGCATAGGCGTATACCGAAATTCCCCTTTACCTGTGTTCCCATCAAGAACACCGCGTTGCGGCTGTTGATCGTCTCAAGCAACCTTTTATTCAGGCTCGTCAGCTGCTGGTGGGAGAGCCCGGGCTGATAGAAGCGAAACACCAGAACAGAAAGGGTGGGGGGGGCGAGTAATTCTATCGCTGCAATGCCGGCCAGATGCCGGGCTGCATAGCGGGCCAGTTGAAGTTTCTCTTCCAGCATGGCCTGGAAGGGAGCAACGCCATGAAGTTTGAGAGGAAGCCAGATCCGTAACCCCCGCCACGGTCGGCTTTGCTCAAAAGTGTAAGAACAAAAATCCACACGTTCGCCTTGGTCCTGCAGCGGGCCGTAGAAATCGGCATCGATATCGTGCGCGTGCTTTAGCTTGGCCCCGTCTTTAACCAGTAACGCACCGGTTCCATAGGGCATAAACAGGGATTTATGTGGATCGAGCGTAATCGAATCGCACTCTGACATGGCGGCAAGAATGGGCTTGCCTGATTCGGCAAGGTTAAAGAAGCCGCCATAGGCGGCATCCAGGTGCAGCCAGAGTTGCTCCTGCTGCGCGATAGCGGCGATGGCGCCAATGTCGTCTACTGCTCCGGTGATAAAGGTGCCTGCGGTGGCCACAATACAAGCGGGTTGCCAGCCCTTTTTTTTATCTTCATCTATAAACTGGTGCAGCTGTGATGACTGCATCGTGCCCAGTGCGCAGGTTTCAACTTCACGTATGGCATGGGGAGGAAAGCCACACATCTTTGCTGCAATGCGGATAGAGAAATGGGCCTGGTCGGATACGTAAATTCGTGCTTTGCCCATATCCAGCTTTCCGGCATAACTTTCACGGGCGGTAAACAACGCAATTAAGTTGGACTGGGAACCACCGCTGGTGAGCAGTCCCATGGCGGTGGCCGGGTAGCCCGCCATCTGGGTAATCCAGCGAATCACCGACAGCTCCAGCTCTACCGCAGAAGGAGCAGATGCCCAGCGACCGGTAAAGCGGTTGACGACTCCGGCAATCAAATCGGCGATGGCAGCCTGAGGCAGGCCACCTCCGCCAAAAAAACCCATAAATCCCGGGCTCGTGGTGTTGTAACCCGATGGCACAACGGTGGAAAAAAGCTGATCCAGCGTACTGTTTATATCGGCGGGGGCATGGGAAACAGCAAGTCCGGAGCGGTCGCCGCTATCGACACCTTGACAGCTATCCTGCTCATTGATCGAGCTAAGAAACTGCTCAAGGTAGGGGATGGTGTCGTGGATGATTTGTTTGACCTGGATGGTGCTCAATTCCAGCTCTGATCCTTGCTGCGGCAATGAACCGGGAGTGGTCCCAGCCTGTGGTGGGTTCTGATCGCTGGGTTTCATAGAGCAGCTGCCAGAGAATGCTTTGCAGATGAGCGGGCAAGGATCTCAGCGTCGTTCCATTCTTCCGTGGTGGCCAATGATGGGAAGATGGTATAGGTGGACTGATGTTGGTTTTGTGTTTCAGCCACCGCTTCGGCGGCGATCAGATTGGCGGCGGCGGATGAGCCCAATTTGATTCCCTCCGTTTGATAGAAGGTCCACATTCGCTGCAGACAATCTTCGTATCGGATACGGAAGTGGTGCTTCACCTGGTGCTCGTTCTCCCGCACAAAGCGCTGCTTGTTGCCAAACCCCAGGCCGCCGGAACCGCTGAATTTCTTGTGGCAATTGGGCGGGCACACATCACCATAGGCCAGTTCGTCCGGATTGGTGGCGTACAGTGCAATTTGCGGATTCACCTCGCGCAGGCGCTGGTATACACCCATCAGACTGCCACCGGTGCCAATGGACGCCACCCAGGCGTCAATGCCTGCCGGAGCCTGATTCAAAATTTCGATGCCGGTGCTTTGGTAGTGGCATTCCAGGTTCGCTGAATTTTCATGTTGGAATAAGAATGCCCAGGTGGGATCCGCTTCGTAGACGGCTATGGCTTTGTTGATGACACCCAGGAATCCTTCTTCCCGGTCCACCAGTACCGTATCTGCACCATAGTGTCGGATGCTGTTGATGATGGAGGCAGAAGTTGCTTCGCTTAGTATGAGTCTGCACTCCAGCCCCAACAGTCGGGTGATCAAGGCCAGAGACACTCCCAGGCTACCACCGGTGTACTCCAGTATCTTAATGCGCTCCCCCGGCATTCTGCCGCGCAGTTCGTTCATCACCAAATGGTACGCCACCCGGTCTTTAATGGAGCCGGTGGGATTTTCCCACTCGCATTTGGCAAATACCCGGCCCCGGTTGGAGGCGTTGGGGATCTCCAGTAGGTTGGTATTCCCCAGATTGGACTCAAACTCGGCAATGGTTTCGAATGCCAACATGCGATCGGCTCCTGGCGTAACGGATGAGTGGAATGCAGATGAGCACTGCCGCGCGTGCCGGCAGTGCAATAAAGTCCATAAAGTCCATAAAGTCAGCTTCGGTTAAGAATGACGGAAAAAAACGCTCCGAATATATATTCCCTGGAGAAGCGGCAGCGCTTGTCCTGGATTAAATTATGGAACATACCACTGCTGGCGATGTGTTTTAGCCGATTGCCGCCGTAATGATTGGTGATGCGCTCTATGATGATTTTATAGATGAATTTCCCCAGCGCGGTAGAAGGATACTTGAGATCAAAGATGATGATTTGCGATTCATCTTTCAAATACTGCTCCAGGCGGCTATAGACGTCATAGGGGTTGTCGTTGAGGGCAATTCCCATGGAGCAGAATACCGCATCGAAGCTATGTTCAAACTGGGGATCCTGAAAGGTGAGTACATCCGCTTCGATGAGCGTGACATTGTTGATGCCATCTTGTTTCAAATTGCGGCGGGCGACATCCAGCATGGCTTTGGAAAAATCGACCCCGATAATTTCGCCTTCTTCACCGATAACATCCAGAATAGGCTTGAAGTCCTGTCCGGAGCCGCAGAAGAGCACCAGTACCCGGTCACCCTTACCCAGATTGGAGCGGGCCAACAGCTGCCTTTTGATCATAAATGAAAATGGCGAAAATCCTCTTTTATTATAACTCTCGCCACCGATTTTGTTGTATAGATCAACGATTTCCGTGTTCATGTCCCTACCATCCTAAGTTCAATAAGACCGAATCAGGCTATCTCACTGATCGTGTTTTCAGCGGGGCTTGTAGTCTGCGCTGTGTCGGATTTGCGTCTGGTTTCCACATGAGGTATGACTTCTTCCTTGAATCGTCGCATGGACTCTATGATCTGCTCTCGCCCACCGCCCAGACTTTCAAAGCCGCAGAGGAAGTGTTCGACACCGGTTATTTCAACCGTTTTGTTCAGTTTGTCGATGCACTCCTGAACCGATCCGATCGGATTGATCTTGAAGTTGCTGTCAACGCGTTCCACTACGGGATACTCACCGGCAATGGCATTTTGCTCCCACTGCCTTGCATACCACTCATAGCCTTTCATATTCATGTTTTCCTTTCGGAAAATCATGCTGGCACGTACAAATTCCTCCTGCCATTTGATGAGCCGGTCCCGTGAGGCATCCACTATTTGTTGCGTGGTGTCGCCAACACCGGCCAGGCAGGAGATAGAGTGATCAATGTTATCCACATCATGACCATGCTCATAGGCAATTTCATTGTAGAGATCAATCTGGGTGCGCTTGGCATCATCGTCAAGGAAAAAGTTGATCATCATCGGCAGGCCGCGTTTTGCGGTCCACTCAATGGTGGACGGTGACTGCGCCACTACATGAACCGGAGGGTGGGGCAGGGTTAACGGTCTGGGAAACAGTTCTATCTCATCGAACTTGACGAACTGCCCATCGAACTGACTGTGGCGATTGGTCCAGGCCGCCTGCATTACATCCACCCACTCATCCATCATGTCACGGCTGTTCTCCATGTCCACGCCGAACACTTTGAAATCCTTGACAAACACACCCCGGCCTATGCCGAAAATAAAACGGCCGTTGCTCATGTTGTCCAATAGCGCCACCTGCTCGGCGAGCCGCAGCGGGTGTTCCAGAGGGATAACGCTGATGCCGGTGCCCACTTTCAGGTTCTTGGTCTGAGCCAGTACGTAAGCGGCCATGGTCATGGGGGAGCCGCAGATTCCGTAGCCGGTGAAATGATGCTCCAATACCCATGCTTCATCGTAGCCCAATTCGTCTGCCGCCCGGCCATAAGCCAGAGAATCCTGTAGCACCTGCTGGTGATTGTCCTCCGGCATAGCGCCGGCAATTAACCAAACTCCCCATTTCATGCGATATCTCCTGTTACCAATGTAGTTACGCGGCACTGCTCTCAGTTTCGCGTGTGGTTTTTCGTTGTATCCGACGCTCCAGCAGAGCCTGTTGTGTGATGACCTCGAAAGGGGGAACGCTGGGTGTGCCCTCAATTTGGTTCAGGGCAAACAACTCTTCCATCAGGTATGTCAGAAAGGTTTGTGCCACCGCTGCGTTGCGCCCCAGGTCATGAGGTGCTCTTTCCAGCGTCAAGAGTTTTCGCGGCCCGCCATCTCCGGCGGAGAAGGCCTTGTGTATGTCATCTGAATTGACCCAGGGATCGTCACTGCCGATAAAATTGATCAGTGGCTGCCGAACCTGTTTGAGCGTATCGATGCAGCGTTCCAGTGACCACCACTCATGTTCCTGGGCGTCCTGTATAACCCCGGGGCCGATTTTGCGACCTTCAAACTCCAAGTGATCCGGTAACTCTGCAAAGCTGGAATAGTCTTCCTTGAACACCTTACTGAAGGTGTCCCGAATGTTGGTGACACCCACCGCGGTGATCACCGCTTCGATGCGGGGGCTTTGGGCAGCCAACTCATAGGCCACCCTTGCGGTCAGGCTGGTGGCCACCACGATTACTTTGTCAGAACCGGTGTATCGGCAGGTCCAGTCAACGGCTGCCCGCAAACTCTCCAGGCTGTCGCTGAGTGTAAAATCCCAGATATCCCCGTCACTCAGGCCCACATGGTTGACCGGATCGTAGCGGCTGACAAAGAAACCGTTATGCACTCCGTAGGTGGCCAGTGAGGTAAAATGGTGCATTCTGCGGGCAAACCCGGAGCCAATAACGATGGGCAAACTATGCTTGTTGTGCTGGTCGGAGGACAGTGTCCAAACCGCGACCCGGCGACCATCGCCGGTGTGTGTTTCGTGGCTGTTAAACATCATCTGATTCATTATCGGTCTCTTCTGTCGGAACCAGCGCACTGGTTTTTCGGTCTATCGCCATGGCACAACCCCGCGCTGCTGCGCGGGTCAGCCTGCGCACCACCTCCATGGTTACCCCCTCGCGACCGCAGGGGCAGGTGCCTTCGTACACCCGGCCGACGTCATCGGTGACGATAAAGGCCGGGTAGCTGGTGGCGGACGCATCAAGATAGGATAACAACCCCAGTTCACCGCTTCTCTGCACGCTCAGGTCATCGGCATGCCGGGTGCTGGCGTATACCCAGGGTGGAACATGCTTGCGATGGGCGGAGCACTCAACGAAGGCGGTGTTCAGTTCAACCTGATTGAATATATCGCGCACCTGTGCATCGGAACTCAGGCCAAACACCCTGCACACCCGTTCATTGAACGCGGCGCGGGTCAGTTCCATTCCCGAATGGCGTTTCCAGCCGCCGGCGGTTACCACCATCAGTCGGTCCTGCGCTGCGATATCGAGTTGCCGGTGTTCGATTACGTTGGTGAGCTCGATTACCAGAAAGGGGGCACCCACCACGATGATGTCCTGGTCGCTGTGATGAAGGGTGTCGATAATACGGTCAATGGCCTGCCGTGATTGGAGCGTGCCGCTTGCAACGAAGTGGGTGGTTGGGTGAATGAGTTCGATCAGGCTCATCACGTACAGGAACCAGATGTCCCCCGCTTCATTGCGAGTGGGGCCAAGGTGGACAACATCCACCTGGTCTTCGTGCCATTGGCCGAGCATCTCCATTCCCGTGTGTATGGAGCCCAACAAACGCTCCAGGGATTTTTGGTCCCTGCCCACTTTGCTCTGGGTTCCCCGGGTGCCACTGCTCAAAGACCATTTCTCAATCTGCGCCACCGGCAGGCTGGTGAGCGTCTGTTCCTTGAATGCGGACACGGGAATAACGGGAATGGTATCCAGCGCAACATGCTCGGTATCGATGTTCTTCCTGGCGACAAAGTCCGCGTACTCTGAACAACCGCGAATATGTTGGTGAAACGCCGATCTTACGAATGTCTCCCTGATTTCGCGCTGTGTGCTGAGCGGCAGATCAAGACTCTCGCCGCCGAAGATGGTGTAGTCCAGATCATCGGTGGCCGGAACACTCTGGTGCTCCAGCAGATCTTCGCTGTTGATATTCAGTTGGGTCACGGTATGAACTCCAGAAAACGGTCTTCCTCAAGGAATCTGGTTTGATCTACCGGAATGGCGATTCCCTTGATGTTGGCCTTGGACGGTAGCTCCATGGAGGCCATCCGTACCAGGCGCTGGAGTGGAAATATGCCGTCGTGGGCACCGCCCACCCGGAAGATATTGTTCATGCCCAGCTCCACAATTCTGCAGGCGCCCTGCCGTGTGTAGCGATCCCGTACCGCTATTGCCAGATCGGCCGGATACACGGCAACGGTTTGGGTGTGGCGATCTATATAGGGCTCCACCTCTGTCAGCGTATTGATTGCATGCAAATACACGGTGCGCCCCAGAGGATGGATATCTGATTCACCGGCAGGGGCGGCGATAATGGTCCAGGCACCCTTTGCAGAGCTTATGGTTTTGGAGCAGCTAAAATCGGATTGCAGCCGGCTTAATGAAACACCGGCACGCTCATCAAAACTGTGCTCACCTTTGGGCAACAGTAACTCGATATTCTCAAAGGCGGCTGCAAGGTGTTCCATCAGATCATCCGTATCGCCTTCGTAGTAAACATGCTGAATCGAGAAGCAGGCCCGCTGGTCATAGACGGATACATCGTGTGCCAGCGCTCGGGCAGCTTTCTCCAGATCCGCATCGCCACCAATTACGGCCAGACTCCGTTTGGGGCCAAAGGTGAGCAGCGCACTGTCCGGTGCCGCGTTACGTTTGGCCCATTCAATGGAATCGGTAGCTCCCCACGCGCAAACCGCGTTTGCACTTGCAACCAGCTGCCGATGGTGAGCTTCATCTTTTCCGCCGGGCCAATGGACGACGCTGAGTGAGCGTGTAACCGGATGATCCCGGTCTACATCCATAAAGCTCAGGGCCAGGGTGATGGGGGTGATGAGATCATCTGAGGATGCTTTGACGATGGAAACATTCTTGGTGATGATCGCGCGGATGATCGAGACCACAGAGGACAGAGGCACATTGCCCGGTACCAGATGAAATACTTTACCGTGCGGCAGCGCCCGTATATAGGCTTCCTCGTTGGGAATCCAGTCTTCCAGCATTTGCCAGCCGCCAAGCTCCGCCGAGAGTGAGTCATAGAGCCGGAAATGCGATGACAGGTTGAAAGCGATCCAATTGGCTTCCGCTTCTGCCATGGCTTCAGAGTAGCCGAGAAACTTACACAAGTGCCTTATATACAGGCGACGCCTGGAGTACTCCGGTGACTTCCAGTTATGGCCGACGTTGTGCAGGAACGAAATGATCTCGTGAATCGAAACATCCGCCAGAGTGTCACCTGGCAGCGACTCCAGATGATCCGCGATCACGGTATCGAGGTATGGTAGATCAATGTGTTGATCTGTTCGGGTCGTTATACGCTGGTCATCACCGCTGGTTCTATCAATGCGGCGTCCAGCTATCACTATAGGTAGGCGCACCTGATACCCCCGGATGCAATAATGTTAGCCAATGGACGTAGATGATATAGGGCGGTTTTAAAATGATATATATATCCATAGTCATATTCGAAGCATGAATATATATCCTTTGGCGTAATGCGCCGCGATCAAATTGGAAATACCATGCCTTCCATCAGAATTGATGTTCATGAAAAGCGGATAGTCAAAACTCCGTACGAGGTTAAATTATGGAAGATGTGATAGATCCGGTTGCAGTCAGGAAACCGGTAGCCGGGCAGGGGGCTGGGCCTGTTGCGCAAACGCATAGTTCAGGCCAGCCAAGTCTGGATCAATCCACCGCCTCAAACTTTGTGCGTCACCGGGGGCCGGTGACCAGCACAGCCGATATACCCGGGCGCCGTATTGTGGTGTCCGGCGGCTATGATGGTGCGGTGGCCTTGTTTGACCTGGATGCGGATTCGGTAACTTTGTTGGGATACCACCGGCACTTGGTAAATCAGGTGAGCGTGGATCAGATAGGTGGGCAGCGGGCAGCTTCCTGCTCTTCAGACTACTCCGTGTATATCTGGGATCTGGAAACCGGGCAGAGAATTCAGGTTCTGCAAGGGCACGCCGACGATGTAGAGGATTTCATTTTTGTCGATACCCACACCGGTGTATCGGCTTCCCGTGATCGCCGGATCATCGTATGGAACCTGGAAACCGGTGCCATTCGTCATATTCTGGATGCCCATGAGAAAGACGTACTCTCGCTCTCATACAGTGACGGGCTGTTGTATTCGTCGGGTGACGATAAAACCCTGAAAGTATGGGATGTGGAACAGGGCCGTCTGCTGAAAAGTTTTGGCCCTTTTGAATTGGAGACCGATACCTGCGCGATTGATCCCGCCCGCGGCCGGGTGGTGCTGGGTTGTGATGACGGTATTGTCAGGGTGATCGAAGTCAACAGTGGCAAGATTGTCTGCGAGATCGAAGCCCATTCATCCGGTATCAAAAAGGTCGCCGTGTCACCCACAGGGGATATTCTGTCGGCGGCCTATGATCAAAAGATTATTATCTGGTGTGGTGAAACCTTTGCCCACAAACTGACCTTGGAAAACGTCAAGCATAAATGGGAGCGATCCTTCAGTTTCTCCTATGATGGTAGCCGGATATACGCGGGGACCTTCGATGGCACCCTGTTGATGTGGAATGCGGTGACCGGTGAGCTAACAGGGGAAGCCGGTTCTGACGGCGAAGGTAATGCCTGCTTTAACCGGGTTGCTGCCACGGATAACGGCGCTGTGGTAACAGTAGCAGACGATGGTTGGATTCGTTTGGCGGCGTTTGATTCAAAATGGGCCCGCTGGATGAATCGTACCTGTCCGGGTAGTGGCAGAATGCTGATGAATGCGGTGGCCATTGATAACCAGGGTGGCCTTGTTGTATCCGGCGCCCATGATCAGAAGCTGCACCTGTACAGTGTTGATCGATACAACCTGGATAACCACATCGAAATTGAATTGAATGAAGGCCCCATTAATTTTATCGACATCGCCACCCAGGAAGGCTATGAACAGAATGCCTTTGTAGCCTGCTACAGCGGAAAAATAGTCTGCGTGACCCATTCTGGTGAAGTGCGAGCCAGAATGCAGATTCACGAGGGGGCAGTAAAATCCGTTCGCGTCCACCAGCATGAAAAACTGGGAGTAAGCTGCTCTGCAGATGGAACCTTGTGTTCCTGGACCTTCGATGGCGAGATAGTTAATCACTACTTGGGTCATTCAGCCATTATAAATGATGTTGCCTTCTCTCCTGATGGTGACCGGATTGCCAGTGTAAGCCGCGATTTTTCCTTGAAGGTCTATGGTTTCTCCGATGCAAAGCTTATCGCGTCAATCGAGCTTGGCCGCCGTTCTTTGAAATCAGTCTGCTTTGCCTCACGGAATGTGGTTTTGGTGGGTGATTACTGGGGCGGGTTATTTCGTGTGGATTTACAGAGTGGAAAAGTGGAACGGCAGAAAATTGCAGGCAACGGGCTCAGCAGCCTGACCCGCAGTGGCAACAAGCTGTTTGCAGCATCCTATGATGGCAGCATCTCTGAAATTGATCCATCGAATCTAGGTGTTGTGCATCGTATAGAAGCATTGACGCAATGTTTGAATCAAGCAATGTAGGGATCTTCGAATGAATATTGAGGATAGGATAGGGCAGCGGGAGTTTGGCATACTGGCGCACACCAGATTACCAATTTTGACCGGGAAGATGGTTGACGCGGTTGTGTTCGGTACTGAGGCAGACAACCCCGATGTTATTGTGCTGATCAACAAGAAACCGGATGTGGAATCGGATCAGGCATTGGTGCGTTTACATAGCGCCTGTATCACCAGTGAGGTTCTGGGATCCACGAAGTGTGACTGCGCAAGCCAACTCAATCTGGCAATATCCATGATTTCAGAGTCTGATTGGGGCATTCTCGTGTACCTGTTGAAACACGAAGGGCGGGGCATAGGTCTGGTCAACAAGATCAAGGCCTATGCGCTGCAGAATGAGGGAATGGACACAGTGGATGCCAATGTGGCGCTTGGATTTGGTATTGACGACCGTGACTTCTCGCCGGCGGTGGAGGCACTTAAGATACTGGGTGTAAAACGGGTTGAGTTGCTGTCCAATAATCCTGAGAAAGAAAAGGCCCTCGATTCATCCGATATCCAGGTGGTCCAGCGAATATCCATGGATGTGCCTATCAACGAATACAATCGCCAGTACCTTTTCACCAAGAAGCAGCATTTTGGGCACCAGCTGTTTCGGGATCCTACGACCGAATTTCTGTCACAGGCAACCTCCATTGATGTGTTTGAGTTTGAAATTTCCCGGTGCGAGCATGGTGCCAGCGCGTTGGCCATGCAAATCGGGATGGCTGATTCAGGATCTGAAACCAACCCTGAAATAAACAGGGAGAACGTCATCGCCCAGGTTGCGAGTGCCATCAGGCGTTGTGACTGCGTTGGTGATTCACCTATCTCCAGAGTTGAAGATGATCGCTTTATACTGTTCCTGCCCAATAAAGAGATTGGGGCCGCACACCAGGCGGCTAAAGAGTTGCAAAAAGCCATAGCCAGAATAATCCTGCCAGGCCAGGCTGAAGGATCGGGCTCGTCATTGCGCATGAACTTCGGCATCGCCCATGGCCCGGCAGGTGAAAGCGCGGCGGCTGTAGTGGTGGATGCCATCAGTGCATTGGATCTGTCTCTGAATGGTGGAGATCCGATCATGATTTACAATGAAAGCCGTGCCTGTTCGGCGTAAGAGATAATTCTTTCTATAGGGGGTAGCAATGCCAGGTCAGGATGAAATACTCGAGAAAGTGATCGAGATAATCAGGGACTCAATGTATGTGGAATCGGAGATTACCGCAAACAGTCACCTGATTGAGGATCTGCATGCAGAGTCGATGGATGTTGTGTGTATCGGCATGGAGCTGGAAGAGGCGTTTGGTGTCACCATTGAGCAGGCTCAGGCTGAAAAGTTGCAGACCGTTCAATTAATCGTGGACTTTGTCCGTGAATCCATGGCGCAGGCTGAAAGCGCCGGCTCAGCGGTTGCGGAAACCGCCAACATAGAGGCATAGGTGGATTAGCGTTATGCGAAGGGTGGTAGTCACAGGGCTCGGTGCTTTATCAAGCTATGGCCAGGGTGTTGACACACTCTGGTCTAATCTTTTGCAGAATAATTCGGTGCTGGAGCCCATTCCGGGCCACTGGGATGATTATGCCAATTACCGCTCGAGAGTGATAAGCCCTTTGCCGGATTTTGATTATCTTGCCAGTGGTTTCAAACGGTATGAGCTGCGATCCTACGACCGGGTGGCAATGAATGCCATTGTTGCCGCCAGAGAAGCCATAGAGCATGCCGGATTTAATCTGTCTTTAACACGCCCTAAAATTAATGGCTTCAGTATTGATGGCCAGGATCCCACACGGGCAGGCGTTTACTTTGGTACGGGTGTGGGCGGTGTCAACAGCTTTATTGATAATATCCTGCACCACTACTGTTATGAGCCGATCAAGTCGATTGCTACTCATTATGGTGCCGATGAACAGTACCAGAATCTGCACGCTGACCTGAACCGGATGGTGCATCCGAAACGGGTGGATCATTTTGCGGTTCCCAGATTTATGCCCAATGCGCCGGCAGCGGCGGTCGGTATAAAAATGGGCACGCAGGGCCCCGCGCAAAATTTCAGCCTGGCGTGTGCCTCCGGCACCGCCGCAATCGGGCGGGGTTACCAGGATGTGCGCAGCGGTAGTGTGGATTTAGCCATTACCGGTGGCGTGGAGTTTCTGAGAGATCCTGCGGGGTCCATGTTTCGCGGCTTTGATTTAGCAGGCACTTTGATGTCTGGAGACGACTTGCCGATGGATGCCCTCAATCGGCCGTTTGATAGAAAGCGATCGGGATTTTTGTTCAGTGAAGGGGGGGCTGCATCGTTGATTCTTGAAGAATATGAACACGCCGTGGCCCGCGGCGCCCCCATTATCGCCGAGATTTGCGCCTACGCTGAGACCTTTGACGCCCACAGTATCATGAGCATCGAAGAATCCGGATCTCAGATCAGGAGACTGATACAATGCGTGACAGCGGATGCTGGATTGTCTCCGGCGGACATCGACTACGTTAACGCACATGGTACAGGCACCACGCTCAATGACGAAATCGAAAGTGCTGCAATTGAAAGTACGTTCGGTAACAATGTGCTGGTGAATTCCACCAAAGCGCTGCTTGGCCATACGATTGGAGCCAGTGGCGCGTTCGAAGCGCTGGTATCGGTGCTGAGTATCGCCCACCAGACCACCCATTGTTGTCGTAACCTGGATGAGCCCATCCGGGATCTTAATTTTGTGCGAACCCAGGATAACCACACCATTGAAACGGCGTATTCACAGTCGTTCGCCTTTGGCGGACATAACTGCGCGCTGCTCTTTGCCAGAAGTTGAGCCCCCGTTTTATGAGCCTGATTCAGGATAATCCATTCGGCGCCCACCAGATTCTGCAGCTGTTGCCGCATAAATACCCTTTTGTCTTTATTGATCAGGTGCGATCTCTGGACCTGGACAACAAGACCATTCTCTGTGAAAAGCTGGTATCACTCAGTGAGCCCAGCCTGCAGGGCCATTTCCCCGGTGACCCCATTTTTCCAGGGGTATTGATCATCGAGGCCCTGGCCCAGGCCAGCGGGATTCTTACCGGCTGTTTAGAGCACGGGATACACGGCGATGTGGAGGACTTTGACTCACTGTTGAGCACCTTTCAAAAGGCGAAGCTGTATCTGGTGGAATCCAACGTGCGAAACCATAGAAAGGTGGTACCCGGCTGTGTGCTGCTACTGAAAGCCAAGGTCTCCCGTCAGAAAGAGAACGTCTATCGTTTTGAAGTGGAAGCCCAGGTGGATTTTGAAACTGCCGCACGGGGTTTCATCATGCTGGCGCTCGACCGCTAAACCCGGGGGAATGCAGCGCGGTATGAAAATCGGCCGAGGTCGTTTATGATTCAGATGGGAACCGCCTGGCTGCCGTCAGTGTTGAATACTCTCGGATAGGATCAAGGATAAGCACATGGAGAACAGGTACCGGATACTGGTAGAAGGGGCCCTTTCCGGCTTCGCGCACGTTGCCAACCATAAAAGCCAGCAGTGGTTTAATGCGCATTTTCCCGCTGCAGTACTGGCCGGGGTATCGATTCTAACGGAATTCACGGATCTCACCGATGACTGTAGTGCGGGCATCGAGCGCAGCATTCACCATGTTATAGATACTCACCAGGAATTCTTCGCCTGCTCCTTATTTGATGACCATCAATTTGAAACCATAGCCCCTGATGTGGCCTGTTCCAGATTAGAACAGGCGTTACTTGATAACGCTCGATGCCTTACTTCTTCCGGGCATGGTGTGATTTTTGGAACGCTGGGCATAAAATTCATTTTGGCGTTGGGAAAACCGGTTCCTTCGAACATTATCGAAGCGCTGGAAACCATCATTGCCTGGACCGAAGAGGATAATCCAAAGCGATATTATGGCGTAGCGGACTATAAAGCCCAGGCGGTTGCGTTGGGCGAAGTTGCCTCTGTCCATGATGTCGATGCCGCCATTGACGTTATCCTGGCGAACCAGGATTGCGTTTTCCCGGATCAGAGCATTGCCGGTGAACATTATTTCTTTACCGGCGACAAACTTCACGAGTTAACCCACGCTCAGGCGCTCCATTGGCTTAACCAACTGGGTTATACCCAGCTGGCCAGCGCGGGCCTTGAGAACCTGAAGCAACAACTGGTGTTGAATCGCCAGGCACCGGACAAAGGGGAGTGCCACCGGTTGCAGGTTTACCTGGACCCATTTATGGAAGCGTTCTGGACGCGGCCCTTTTCCGATCCTCACCACATTAAACTGGCCGGTGCCGTTATGGAGTTTTCACGGCGGCGTAACCCCAGGCAAGCAGCCGGATTTCTTAAGGATGTGGCGGTTTATTGGGAATTGTTACCCTAAGAGATTTGCTGCTGCACGCATTAACCGTCGCCAGTGATTACATGGATTTGTTCACCCAGATTAATGACCCCGTCCCGACTGGCGATGGTGGATTTTACCCGGTCGCCCAGCTTGAGATACTGCGGCCGTTTTTTCTGGCCCTTGATGAACAGATCCCATTTTTTGGCTTCCGGCAGTAAAGCAGACAACTTGACCAGTGCCGCCGAGGGCAGGCCAAGGGCACAGCCGGAGGGTGTGCCTGTCATCACCACATCGCCAGGCTGGAAATCGTGGATCTGGGAAAATTCGGTGAGGGTTTCCGCCGGCTTATGCACCAGATTTTCGGTGCTGTCGTACTGACGTCGTTCCCCATTTACTGTTAAGGTCAACTGCAGCTTGTGCAGGTAATGGAGTTCGTCCTTATCCAACAGACACAGGATTGGGCCCAGTGGGCAAAAGGTACGGTAGCTCTTGCCTTTGTGGAATTGCATTTGGGGAATCTGGACATCACGGGCCGACACATCGTTGCCGATACAAATCCCGGCTACGAAGTCGTGCAGATTGTTGTTCGTGATCTCTAGAGGGCCGTGGGTGCTTTTACCCAGCACCAATGTCAGCTCAATCTCATAATCCAGCAATTGCACATGCCTGGGCTTCACGATGTTACCGTTTGGCCCGGTGATGGCGGCGGTGGACTTGGTGAAAAACATATTGAAATTCTTTTCATCGGGATTCATCCCGGAATCGATCATGTGCTGGCGGTAATTTGCACCCTGGCACAACACCTTGGCAGGCGCAGTGATGGGTGACAGCAAGGTTACAGTGTCCAGCGCCACAGGGTCCGCACGGTTGGAGGCTGCGGCCTTAATGGTTTCCCGGCCCTGTTCCAGCAACGCCTGGGTGGTTGTGCAATCGATGTCGAGTGGAAACACCTGTTGGTTTTCCAACAGCCCCCAGCGCTGAGTGCCGGCGAGAGTAAAACGGACTATATTCAGTGCCACAATGGCCTCCTGGTATCAGGCAAACAGTTTTGCCAGCGTCATGAGTTTGCGTAAGGTCAGGTCCGGGCTTTTGCGTAAGTGATGCACCGTAGCCCGAAGCGTTGCGGGGGTTAATTTGGGCTTGGTAAAACTGCCCGGCATTTTCTGGCCCCACTGAGACATGGCGTCGCGGCTCAGCGGATAAACCCCCATTGGGGCGTCTGCCGTGAACACATCGCCATCACAATAGTGTTCCAGTTTGAATCCCCAGGGATCCTGCCAGTAATCAAAAATCTGACTGCCCAGAATGTGGCGTCCGATGCCCCAGGCGTGCTTCCAGCCCCGTTCCCGCAACACCCGTTGACCCACGCCCACCGCATCGGCGTCCACCAGTTCATAGGCGCTGTGACTGTAGGCTGGCATGATGCCCTGGGCCATGGCCATGGTGTGATGGTCAGCGGGGGTGTCCCCCAGATCCAGGCGCATAAAGACCACTCCCGGTGAGCCATCGGGGAACACCTGCACATCGCTGGGAATAAAACCAAAGTGTTGGGTGTACCAGCCGCAGGTGGCCTGAAAATCCGCTACTTCCAATACCACATGACCCAGCTTCAACACCTCCGGTGCTGCCAGTGGCGGGCGCTGGGTTGCATTGACTCGCGGTGTTTGCTGGGCGTAGTTGAGATCCAATGGGGCGCGATGAGGTCGTGGCGCCACCGGTGTTTGATCGCTCACGGCTTCCACTATAAATCCGGACGGGTCCTGCAGTCGCACGCATTGCCCTCCACCGGGATGGGGCGCAGTATGAATGCTGGAGGCTCCCGCGAGTGCTGCCAGTTTCTGCAGATCATCAGCAGCGCTCACTTCCAGCCCAAAACCCACGAAGCGCGGCTGGTCACCGCGGCGGGCGCAGTAGCAAAAGGGCTCGGTTCCCGTTCCGCGCAGATACAGGGCATCGGCTTCCCGGTGCGCTACGGTCAGGCCGAAATCCACCAGGAAGGTTTCTGCACGATTCAGATCCGGTAATTCGAACAGCAGGTAAGCCAGTTTTTGCGCCTTCACGGTGGGCGCGGGATCTCGGCTGGGTTGTGGTGTGGTGAGCTGAACCATGAAAGCTATCCTCTGCTGATATTTATTGCAATATATCCCAATATTGAAATTTGTGTCAATTGTGGCGCATACTGTTTCGCAGCTGGTGCCCTCGGCAGTGCAGCTTGTTGCGGGCAGGCATCGATACACCAACATGAAGAGATTGATATGAAACAGACGATTGATTGGGCCTCCGACCAGGTCATTGATGTGCTGATCGTGGGTTATGGCCCCGTCGGCGCGGCGTTGGCGGCGTTGCTGGGCCGTTATGGTGTTCAGGCGCAGGTGATCGACAAGTTGAATGACGTGCTGATGCTGCCACGGGCCATCGCGCTGGATAACGAAGCGCTGCGCATCCTGCAGATGGCCGGGCTTGATGATCAGAGCTTTGAGCGCGTGGGCATTCAGGAGGTCCGCATGCGTTGCCCTTACCTGGGTGAATTTGGCCGTGTGAACACCCGGGGTACCATCGACGGACACCCTAAGCTGGTGACGTTTTACCAGCCGGATCTTGAACATGCCCTGCGCCGACAGGTGGAAGCCGCCGGCTCTATCGATGTTACCACCGGCACCGAGTTGCTGGATTTGCAGCAGCAGCAGGAGGAGGGGGTGGTTGCCACGGTGCGCAATGCCCAGGGTCAACAGCAAACCATCCTGGCCCGTTATCTGGTGGGAGCCGATGGTGCCCGGTCTGTGGTCCGCGGATTGATCGGGCAAGCGTTCAAGGGGGAAACCTACGCCCAGGACTGGCTGATTGTGGATGCCCACCACCGCGACAAAGCGTCGGTGGATCATGTGGAGTTTATCTGCGATCCGCGCCGGCCAACGCCGCACATGCCGGCACCCGGTGGACGAGAGCGTTGGGAATTCATGCTCCAGCCCCATGAAAACGCCAAGGACATGGAGCAACCGGAACAAATTGAAAAATTGCTGGCGCCCTGGGCCAGACTGAGCGAATTGACCGTAGAGCGGCAGGCGGTGTACCGCTTTCACGCCCGTTGTTGCGAAGCCTTTCAAAAAGACCGGGTGTTCCTGGTGGGGGATGCCGCCCACGTGACACCCCCGTTCGTGGGGCAGGGCCTGGTGGCGGGGTTGCGGGATGTGGCCAATCTCGCCTGGAAACTTGCCTGGGTGGTACAAGGAAAGGCCAACCCGGCAATTTTGGACAGCTATGATACAGAGCGCCGGCCGCACGCCCGGAGCATGATCCGGCTGGCCAAGCTCATGGGCAAATTGGTGATGCCCACTTCCGCGCCCCGGGCCATTGCCATTCATGGGGCGATGCGGGGGTTGCGACTGATTGCCCCGCTGCGTTCCTACTTCGAAGAACTCAAAATCAAACCGCCCAATCAATTCAGGGCCGGGCTTTTCCAGCGAGCAAAACGCCGTGGGGGCGTGGTGCGGGGCGCGCAACTGCCTCAGGAATGGCTGCGTACGGATCAGGGTTTGCGGTTGAGCGACGACGTACTGGGTGATCACCTGATGCTGGTGGGGCTTGGGGTTGATCCCAAAACCCGCCTGACTGCGGGCAGCTGCCAGCGCTGGGAGGCCGCCGGCGGGCAATTTCTGCATCTGGGGTGGCGTGGGCAGGCGCCCCAAAGTGATTCGTTATTCGCGGAGATCATGGGCAACAACCTGATGATGGGGGATGCCAGCGGGTGGCTGGTGGTAGTGAGACCGGATCGCGTGGTCATGCTGGACGGTGAACCGGAGGCCGCTGAAAAACTGATAAGCCAGGCCTGCGCGTTGCTTTGTTAGTGAGTTTGTATCAATATTGGATTAACTCTCAATATTGAAATGAGTTCAACATTGCCTATGGCTAAGCATCACCGCAAGACCAACCCAGAATCCGAACCGCTCACCCGCGGGTTCAAAAAGAAGGCGCGTACCCGTCAGACCCTGGTGGATGCCGCCATTCGCATCTACGCGGAAAAGGGGGTGGGCGCGCTGTTGTTGAATGAGCTGGCCGAGCGGGCAGGGGTGTCCAATGGCACGGTATACAATTACTTCAAGACCCGGGAAGAGGTATTACAGGCGGTGGGTATTGAGCTGGCAAATCAGCTTTCCCACCGGGTTAGCGCCGCAAGCGAGGGTATTGAAAACGGTGCCGAACGGGTGGCGGTGGGTGTGCGCATGTTCATCCGGCAAGCCCGGCTGGATCCGGTGTGGGCTGCGGCGGTGGTGCGTGTGTTTCAACATGACCGCGATATCCGTTCAATCGTAGCCCAGAATCTGCGGGGGGATTTACAGTTGGGATTGCGCCAGGGTGTTTTCCGCTATCAGGATGAAATGATTGCCATGGGCTTTGTGGCATCGGCTACCACCGGAGCCATTACCGGTATTCTGGATGGTTTTGATCAGCCGGACTACGAGGCCGTTGTGGCCCAGATGCTGTTACTGGGGCTGGGTGTGACACCGGCCAAGGCGCGTCGCATTGCGCAGATGCCGTTGCCGGAATGATAAAACGATGAGCCAATCATCCAACACAGATTGCAGTGCCAAAAGTTTGCTGTGCTGTCCTTGTCCTTTGCCGCTGCATCAATTCGCCGGCTTAGGGGCTCTGCTATCTGCTAAGTGGTGAACCAAGTGGTAAAAATGGCGCGCCCGGAGAGATTCGAACTCCCGACCAAGTGGTTCGAAGCCACCTACTCTATCCAGCTGAGCTACGGGCGCGTGGAGACATCAGAAACTGACGATTGAACCGGCTTTTCGATGCTAATTCACTGATTTTGTTCAGAAAATTGATATTTCAGGCCGATCAAGACCGCCATTATACAGGGCAATTCCCCTGAAACTCAATCTACCATTGCAAATTAGTGATGCAAATTAGTGGCTGGTGCCGGCGGTATAGTGGGTTTTGTTGTACACATTGTACTTGCCGCTGGGTTTGCGCATGGGCAGGCGTTTCACCTCCTTGAGGGTGTTGGCATCGTACACGATGACGGCGCCGTCCTGTTCCCAGATGGACAGCAGGGCGTGGCTGCCATCCTTGGTGAATTCCACGTGTGCGGCGGTTTTACCCGGTTCCGGTTGCAGAGTGTGGGCGATCTCCAGCGTGCGTTTGTCGATCAGGTGTACCACATCTTTATTGGGGCCGAAGAACACGTCCACCCAGGCATAGGGGCTGTTGTCGTGACTGCGCATGAAGAACCCGGGCCCCAGGGTGTCGATCTGCTTGATCACCTGCCAGTTGCTCATATCGATGATGGAGACCTTGCCTTCTTTCAGGTGGGGCGTGGCCATGACGGTTTTGCCCTGGTATTGCCAGCTGATGCCGGAGCCCAGGTGAGGCATGCCGGCCAGGGGGATGGTGGCGACAGTCCGGCTGTTGTTCAAATCTATCACCTGGCCCCGGTCCCCTTCACGGCTGGCGCCGATCAGGTGGTTGTATTCCTGGTCGAAAAAGAAATCATCCAGATAGGTTTCCGTGGGAATGATCAGGGTGGGAAAGGGTTCGCGGTAGGGGATTTCCAGGATGGTTTTGCTGTCCTTGAGGGCGGCCACGAAACTGTTGCGGGGCGGGGCGGTATAGACGGCACTGACCCGACCTTCCACCGGAATGACTTTGATGGGGGTGAGGTTTTCCGTGTCCAGTAACACCAGGTTGTGGGGCAGGTAATTGGCCACCATGGCATAGCGGCCATCAAAGGAGACCGCCATATTGCGGGTATTGATGCCGGCCCGGATTTCCGCCACGGTTTTCAGGTTGTAGATGTCGAACTTGCTGATCCAGCCATCGCGGGAGGCGAAATACACAAAGCGGCCGTCCGGTGAATATTTGGGGCCGCCGTGCAAGGCAAAGCGGGTCTGAAAGCGATGAATGGGGGTGAAGCTGTCCCCGTCCAGCAGGGTGGCGTGATGATCCCCCAGTTCCACCACCACAAACAGGTTTTGCAGGTCAGCCTTGAATGCCGGTGTGTCCGGCAACTGTTTTATGTCGTAGTGAATGACATGGCTGCCCTGGATATCCTGCAGCGTCCAGCGGGGCGTGTGTGCAGGGGGTTGATAGATATAGTCGGCCAGTGCCTGTATCTGATCTGCTGATAGTACTGCTTTAAATCCCGGCATTTGAGTGGCGGCGCGGCCTTCACTGATCACATCCATCGCCTGGGGTTTGCGCAGGCGGGATAAATTGTCCGGCAGCAGCGCCGGACCCATGCCACCCAGCCTCTGCTGGCCGTGGCAACTGGCGCAGTGTTGTTGAAACAGGCTGTCGGTGGCCCCTGCCCAGGTTTTGCCGGGCAGGCCAATCAGCAACAACAGCAGTAAAGAAAAGGCAATTCGTGTTCGGTACAGCATGGTTGGTTTAATCCAGGGTGCGGGCGTGAATGCGGTGTGCAGAGCCACTGTGAGCGGGCATGGGTATGCGCTCGGCGCGCTGATTTTCCGGCAGGCCTATTTCCGAGTCCGACAGGTAGCAGGCCGGGTCTTCCGCCCAGGGGTTGCCGGTGAGTTGATAGGCCCGTACCCGGGTATTGCCGCCGCAGATGTTAAGGTATCGGCATTGAGCGCAGCGGCCTTCCACCGGCCGCGGCTGCATGCGGAAACCGTCCATGAGGGGATCGCCGGAGCGGCTCCAGATTGTGGAAAACGGTTCGTCTTTCACGTTGCCCAGGTTGTAGTTCCACCAGAACGTGTCCGGATGGACGTTGCCCAGGTTATCAATGTTGGCAATGTTCTGGCCGCTGGAATTGCCACCCCAACTGATCAGCCGTTGGCGCAGCGGCTCGACCTGTTGCGGCACGTTGCGTTCTGCCCATTGCAGCAGAAACGGGCCATCGGCGTCATTGTTACCGGTGACGTATTCCCGCACGATACCTTGTTGTAGTTCCGCCCAGCAGCGTTCGAACAGGCGGTTCATGGCCTTGCGCGTGGTCTGGTGAAATACATCGTGTTTGCGGTGACGGTTGCCCCGCCCCGAGTAGTTCAGATGGGAAAGATAAAACTTGTCGATGTTGCACTGGGCAATGATGTCCAGCAGGGGGTCCAGTTCGTGGCTGTTGTCCTGGGTTAATGTAAAACGGGCACCCACTTTGATGCCGTGCTGTTTACACAGTTCCATGCCGTGCAGGGAGGCATCAAACGCGCCTGCTTTCTGTCGAAAATGATCATGAGTGGCGCGAATACCGTCCAGGCTCACTCCCACATAGTCATAGCCGATGTCGGCAATTTGCTGAATGTTGTTTTCATTGATGAGGGTGCCGTTGCTGGAGAGGCCCACGTAAAAACCCAGTTGCTTGGCATAGCGGGAGATCTCAAAAATATCCGGCCTCAGCAGAGGTTCTCCTCCGGACAGGATCAGTACCGGCACGCGGAACCGTTTCAGATCATCGATGACCGAGAATACCTGCCCGGTGTTCAGCTCACCGGGAAAATCCACATCGGCCGAGATGGAATAGCAATGCTTGCAGGTGAGGTTACAGCGCCGTATCAGGTTCCAGATCACCACCGGGCCCGGTGGCTTGCGCGCCGGAGGAACGGGTGCCGGATTCAGCAGCGTCTGCATATATTGGGTGATGCGAAACATGACGGTCTCCTCAATTAACCAGGCGTAAACCGGTTTTTTTCAGGATGCGGGTGGAGTACAGCACATCGCTTCCCAGGTTTGCCGGGCCAATCAGTTGGGCAATGGCCTGAATGTGATCCTGCACGCTTTCCTGGGTGTGGCCGTGTACCATGGCAAACAGATTATATGGCCAGTCGGGTAAATGGCGGGGGCGGTGGTAGCAGTGGCTGACAAAATCCAGATCGCCGATGCGGCGGCCCAGCTCAGATACGGATTCATCGGGCACATTCCATACCGTCATGCCGTTGGCGCCATAGCCCAGGCGGTAATGATTGGGCACCGCGGCGATGCGACGAATCACCCCATGGTCGAGCATGCGTTGAAAGCGGGTTTTTACTTCGTCGGCACTGACACCCAGTTGTTCGGCCAGAGCGTGATAGGGCCGGCTGACCAGCGGCAATCCACTTTGTGTGAGCTTGATCAGCTCGCGGTCCAGACTGCAGAGTTGATAACCGGTTTCAGACCGGGAAACGTAATCCGACATAATATTCCTCGATCTTGGGCATGTTATACACCGGGAAGCCGGTAAGGGATTCAATGCGCTGAACTACGGTATCCACTTCATCCAGCTGTTCGGTGGCGATGACAAACCACATGTTGAATTCATGGGCACGTTGGTAGTTGTGGGCGATCTCCGGCAATTGATTGACTTGCGTGCTGACCCGTTCAAATTCCGCCTCCGGAACGCGCATGGCCGCCAGTGCCAAACCGCCGCCCAGGCGTTCGGCGTGAAACATGGGGCCAAAGCGGGTGAGGGTTTTATCATCCAGCATGGACTGCAAGCGGTGCAGCAGTTCCGTTTCCCCGATCCCCAGCTCCCCGGCAATGACGCGGTAGGGTTCGTCGCAGACCGGCATGCCATCCTGCAGGCGATTGATGATGCGCCGATCAATCTCGTCCAGAGGGCGGTGTTTGGCATCAGCTTGCCCGGCGTGCATAGTGGCCTCCGGTTTGTTTGAACTGTTGATTACTGAACAGGATGGAGCGGGGAATGTGTTGTAATGAATAGCGTTGCGTGATGCGCTCCAGTTGTTGCAGTACCACCTCGCGGCTTTTGCCGTGAATCATGCAATACAGGTTATAGGGCCAGTGGGGCGCCTGACGACGGCGGCGGTAACACAGGGTAACCCCCTCAGCCCCCCGTAACTGATCCCCCACCGCATCCACTTGGTCGTCGTCCACATCCCACACCACCATGGCGTTGGCGCGATAGCCTACAGCATGATGTCGTACCACCAGGCCCAGACGTTTGATGTAACCGGCGCTGGTCCAGTGTTTGATCTGCGCCATGACCAAGGGTTCGGGCAAGTCCAGTTGCAACGCCAGGGTACGGTATGGGGTGGCGGTCAGGGGCAGACCATCCTGAATGGCTGCTTTCAAATGTTCCTGTTGTGATTCGGTCAGTAGATTCATGGTGTGTCCTGCCATTGCAATGGGAATCCAAGGTCAATGTGATAGGCCTGCTCCATGGGCAAAATCAACAGGGGCATTCCGGTGCCCTCATCGATGGCTTGCAGAATCGCCTGCAGGGATTCCTGATCGCAGGCTGTGACCACAAACCAGAGGTTGAACTCGTGCTCGCGCTCGTAGTTGTGATTAACCCCTTCAAACCGGTTAACGAAGTCAGCGATTTCGGTCAGGCGTTCCGGTGGTACCGCCAGGGCCGCCAGGGTACTGGCACCGGCGCGGTGATGATCAAACACCGGGCCAACACGGCTGATGATGCGTTGTGCCTGTAACTGGCGCAGACAATCTATGACTTCCTGCTCCTTGACGCCGAATTCTTCAGCCAGGGTCAGGAAAGGGCGTTCTCCCACCGGGAAACCTCTTTGGTAGCGATCGATCAGTTGTCGTGACAGTAAATCCAGCATGGTTACAATCCTGTCTGGTGAGCACGATGAGTGAAGAAAATGCCGCTCGGCGCCTGTGCCGGTAAGGTGGCAATGCGTTGCAAGGTACGGGTGTCATAGATGTCCACGCGATTTTCATCCCGCACCGAAATCCATATCTGTTCACCCCGGGGCGTAAATTCCATATGCAGTACGCCTTTGCCTGGAGTCAATTGATGGATAACCCGGGCGGTTTCCACGTCAATGACCTGTAGGGTGTCGTTGTCGGGGAAGGCGAAGTTGACCCAGATACGCCGGTGATCCGGCTGACTCATGACAAATACCGGCTGGCCATGGGCAGTGATGCGCTGGCCCAGTTGCCAGTCCGCCATGTTCATTTTCAGAACCTGGTGACGGCCGATGGCGGGAAAAAACGCCTGCTGGCCGGAAATGGCCCAGCCTTCCAAATGCGGCATTTTGTACACCGGTAATTTCTCGGAGCCTTTGCCGTAGCCATCGAGAATGCGTTGCACGCCCTGTTGCGGATGCCACAGGTCCAGCATCGCCATTCCATCCTCGCCGAACAGTCCGGCAATATAGAAACGCCCATCCGGCGTGATCAGCCCGTCATAGGGGCCCTTACCGACGCCGTTGAATTTCTGCAGCTGTGGGTTGGCGGGCGTAGACATATCCAGCACCCAGATGGCGTCACCCTCATACAGGCTGAACACAAAACGATTACCCGGTGCATCCACCAAACCCACGGTTTTGGAGTAGTGGCCGGTTGAGGTTAATGCGGGAATATCGGCAATCAACTGCAGCGAGTCGGCGGCAAAAACTTTGATGCCACCGGGTTCGTAGTTGGAAACCGCAATCATGCTGCCATCCTGACTGATGGCGCCGCCGATGCTGTTGCCGGCCTGAATAATGCGCTGATCTATGCGCTGCTTTAACAGATCCACTTTGGTCAGGCCACCATCGCGGCCAAACACATAAGCAAAGCGTGCGTCCCTCGAATATACTACCGATGCATGGGACAGATCACCCAGGCCGGTCACGCGGGCCAGGCTGCTGTGATCACTGGTATTGATGATCTGCAGTGAGCCGCTGGCGCGTTCGATCACCACCCCCAGATCGCCACTGCCCATGACGGGGGGCTGCTGGGCACAGGCGCTGATCAGCAAGGCAAGCACCGTGAACAGGGCCTGTTTCATCGGGAGCCTCATCATAGGGAACCTCGCTTCAGTTGTGTCACGATCCATTGGATCTCCTCATCGTTAAAGAAGCGTTGCCAGGGGGGCATGGGGGTGCCGGGGATGCCGTGCTTGATTACCTGAATCAGATAGTCATCCGGTATGGACTGTAAACGTTCTGCCTGCAGATCCGGGCCCAGGCCACCGGCAAAGGTCAATCCGTGGCACGAGCCGCAGTCCTGCTGCACGGTATAGGCAATGCTGTCACGCCGTTGGGCAGTCACCTCGGCTAACGCAGCGTTGGCTATCATCAACCAACCCGCACACAAGCATGTTATGTATCCTGATTTCACCTTCATCATGGCTTCATTCTAGAAAGGGGCGCCAAGGAAAACCTGCTTCAGATCAGTATTTTTAGCTGAAATCGCTGCTTGTATCACTTAAGGGGTAGTGGTTCAGATCAGAGTTGGTATGTGTGGTGGGACGTTGATCTCGCTCAAGCTTTCATTGCCTCAGGAGGCTAATAATGCCAAGCAGAGAGAGTGAGAGGAGCGCATTCAATGGAATTCGTACAGCTCAATGAAGGAATGTTTTTCATGGCCGCACTGGGCTGGGTGTTGTTGCAGTGCGGCAGTCTGATGGCGATGTCTAAATGGCTGTGCCCCGCCAGAAAATCCAATTCTGATCAACAGAATCATCTAATCAACAGATAACGCTTTTTTACACAATCACTGTCAGCAGGTGCCGGCAGGAAAATTGGGAGGTGGACCATGTCCATTAGCAGGTGGAGAGCAACGCCACGCACATTCAAACGAGGCGCGTGGTGGACAACAGTGGGTGCGAGTCTGGCGATGGTAACCCTGTCGGCAGTGAGCAGTGTGCAGGCAGCAGACGCGGCGGCAACCCACAAGGCAGAGACCGGGGCCGAGCTGAAGGCGTCGATCAAACGGGGTGAAGCCCTGTATGGAAAATATTGCGTCGGCTGTCACCAGCCCAATGGCAAGGGCCTGCCGGGGGCTTTTCCTCCCCTGGCCGGGTCGGATTATATGTTGAATGACAAGGCGCGGGCAGCGGATGCGGTGGTCAATGGGTTGAGCGGTAAAATCAAGGTCAGTGGTGCTGAGTACAACAACACCATGCCCAACTTCGGCTACCTGAAAGACCGCGAGATCGCCGACGTGTTGAACTATGCCCTGAACAGCTGGGGTAATGACGGCGGTGGTGTTGCGGTGGGCGTGGTAACACAGGCCCGTTCCGGTAAACAGGCCGAAGGTGCCCACCCGGGTACACCGGATACGGAGCTGGCCTATCAGAGTGCTGCGGCCGGTATTGATCCCAGCATGGCCAAAAATTTGGTGACCTCGGAAGGCCCCGACATGACCACGGAGGAGTTCGACTATGCCAAGAAGGTATTCTTCGAACGTTGTGCCGGTTGTCACGGGGTGTTGCGAAAAGGGGCCACCGGTAAACCGCTGACCACGGATATCACCCGTGAAAAAGGCACCGATTACTTAAAGACGCTCATCACCTACGGCTCACCGGCGGGCATGCCGAACTGGGGTACCAGCGGTGATATGACGGAGAAAGAAATCGACATCATGGCTCGCTATCTGCAGCATGAGCCGCCCTTGCCGCCGGAGTGGGGCATGGACAAGATGAAGGGCAGCTGGGAAGTGCTGGTGGCTCCGGACAAGCGGCCCAAGAAGAAAATGAATAAGTACAATATCAACAATATCTTCTCGGTGACGTTGCGTGATTCCGGTGAGGTGGCGTTGATCGATGGCGACAGCAAAGACATTATCAGCGTAATTAAAACCGGCTACGCGGTTCACATTTCCCGCTTGTCCGCTTCCGGCCGTTACATCTTCACCATCGGCCGCGATGCCAAGATTGATATGATCGATCTGTGGATGAAAAAGCCGGCCCGGGTGGCCACCATCAAGGTGGGGCTGGAAGCACGTTCGGTGGAGACCTCCAAGTATCATGGCTATGAAGATAAGTACGCCATCGCCGGTTCTTACTGGCCGCCCCAGTATGTGGTGATGGATGGTGACACTCTGGAGCCGTTGAAGATCGTCTCGACCCGCGGCATGACCGTGGACACCCAGGAGTATCATCCGGAACCACGGGTAGCAGCCATAGTAGCATCACACCAGCATCCTGAGTTCATCGTCAACGTGAAGGAAACCGGTAAGATTCTGCTGGTGAATTACGAAGATCTGGACAATCTGCAGGTGAAAACCATCAGTGCCGCCCGCTATCTGCACGATGGTGGCTGGGATGCGACCCACCGTTATTTTCTGACAGCAGCCAATAAGTCCAACAAGATTGCGGTGGTGGATTCGAAGGAGCGTAAACTGGTGGCGTTGACCGACGTGGATGAGATTCCCCATCCCGGTCGTGGTGCCAATCTGATTGATCCCGAGTTTGGGCCGGTTTGGGTTACCAGTGCCCTGGGCAATGAAAAGGTCACTTTCCTGGGAACCGATCCGGAAAAACACAAGGCCAATGCCTGGAAAGTGGTGCGGGTACTGAAAGGTCAGGGTGGTGGTTCACTGTTTGTGAAATCCCATCCCAAATCCAAAAATCTGTGGGTTGATTCGCCGCTGAATCCGGATCCCAAAGTCAGTCAGAGTGTTGCCGTATTCGATGTGAACAATTTAGACAAAGGCTATGAAGTACTGCCGATTGCGGAGTGGGCCAAGTTGGGAGAAGGCCCCAAGCGTGTGGTGCAGCCGGAATACAATCAGGCCGGTGACGAAGTCTGGTTCTCAGTGTGGAATGGTAAAGATCAGAAGTCAGCCATCGTGGTGGTGGATGACAAGACCCGCAAACTGAAAAAGGTCATCAAGGATAAGCGTCTGGTGACACCCACGGGCAAATTCAACGTCATCAATACGGTGAAAGACATCTATTAATGAGGTGAAGGCGAGAAAGAAAAGCGCCGCTTTACAGCGGCGCTTTTTTTATGGTGGTCAGTGTGGTGGACAGCGTGCTGATGGTTACAGTGATTCCGTCAGGCGGGCGTAAATCAGGGGCAGTTTCTGAGGCAGTTGTTTGGCATTGCGAATCACAATGAATTGTTTGTGACCAAACAAGTAGGGCAGATACTCATTGCCGCGATTGTCGATGGTAATGCAAAACGGCAGGATGCCTTTGGCGGACGCTTCCTGAATCGCCGCCCGGGTATCTTCAATGCCATAGCGTCCGTCATAGCGATCCACATCATTGGGCTTGCCATCGGACAATAACAGCAACAGGCGATGACTGCTGTGTTCTTTTTCCAGGGCGCGGGTGGCGTAGCGGATGGCGGCACCCATGCGGGTGTAAAAGCCGGGTTTTACTGCCTGAATGCGGCCGCGCACCTGTGGTGACAGAGTCTCGCCGAAGGCCTTCAACGGATAGTAGCGAACCTGATGGCGGTGTTTGGAAGAAAACCCGGCCATGGCAAAACGGTCACCGGTGGCATCCATGGCTTCGCTCATCAGGAACAGGCCATCGCGGATGACGTCAATGACTTTGTGTTCGTCGCTGACCGCGGCATCTGTGGAGAGGGATAAATCAGCCAGCAACAGGCAACTCAGATCCCGGTGGTGGCGGCGCATTTCCTTGAACAAGCCAGTGCTGACTTCTTTGTGCCCCAGGCGCCAGCGGGTGACGGTGTCCAGATAGGCGTCCAGGTCCAGTTCACTGCCTTGCGGCTGTTGCCTGAGCCAGGTTTTGTTCAGGGCCAGCATCTCAAAAAAGCCTCTGACCTGGCGGGCCGGTTTGCGCAGGTGCCGCGGTAGCGCGGCATTGGTTTCCTGTTGCGTGCGCATCAGCTCAATATGGCAGTGGTCTTCCCGCAGGCGTTGCTGGCGATAATCCCATTCCGGCGTGGTGATGCCGGTTGCCAGCGTCACATCATCGTAGTCTGAGCCCGGCAGGTCCAGATCGAACTTAAGGCGCTTTTTGACCTGACCATGCTGATTGGAAACCGCCAGCTCATCCAGGTCGTTGGCGGCTTTTTCGGCGCCCAGATCCTCGTCGTCTTCATGGGGCCGGTCCACATTGGCGAACTCGGCCCAGGAGAACAGGCTTTCCAGGCGAAAGGCCAGTAAACCCTGATCACTCTTGTTGTGTTCCACCCGCTTGGCTTGGCGTTGGTGATCGCCTTCGATCTCGGTGACCTCAGACGTCGCCGGCGTGATGTCCGGGTGAGGTTGCGTTGTACGGTGCGCCGCGGCAGGGGGAACAGGGTGCAGCCAGATGGGCACCGGTTCCAGTTGCCGCGGATCAATGTCTTCACTCACCCTTGCGGATGGGTGCTCAATGGCCTGGCGCAGTGTCCGTTCTGACTGGTTTAATTGCGCTTGTTTTTGCCAGTGGCGCTGTGCCAGGTGGGCACTGGCCAGGCGGCGATAGAGCCGGGTTAGCCCGGGCCAGCGCAACAGGGTGGACAACACCTGCTGCTGACTTCGTTGTAACCAGGGCAGGTGATCCCATTGCTGGGTGTCGTTGGCGGCCAGTGCGGCCAGCCAGAAATACAGTGCACTATTCAGTTCTGCGTCATCAAACAGGGCGATACTGCCGGGCATGTACAGGCTGTCCGCATCACGCCAGCACAGCTGTGCCTGCCACTCCAGGCCGGCTATCTTTTCCAACAGGCTGCGGCGGGCCAGCCATTGCTGGCGAGAGGCGGGCTTGATGGCCAGTGCGGGATCACCGCCGAAGGCGTGAAAATAGAGGGCGATTTTCTTTTGAATTTGTTTCAGCTCCACCCGTTTGTCCGGGTGCTCGATTTGCGCCGCCCGGGTAATCCAGCGGTGCCAGAGTTTTCCTACGGCTTCTTCCATCAGTCTCCCCGCCAGGTTGAGAAATGCAGAATCTCAAAGCGTTTGCCGGCACTGCTGCGGGCGTAGCCGACGATGCCCAGAATAATCAGGGCGCTGTGACAGAGCGTAAAATACAGAATCAGAATGACCCAGGTATAAGGCGAAGACAGCCCCCCCAACAAGACAATGGCAGTGCTGACCACCGTGAGCAGAATGCCCGCCAGAATGCTGGCTATGATGCCTTGGCGAGCGTGGGCATTGGCAAACACCTGGCAGCGTTTGCGGCTGCGTTGCCAGAGCAGCAACAGCATGAGGAATCCCAGCCCCGGCAGAAAACTGATGTTGAGGAGATACCAGACGTAGGCCCATCCGGCCTGGCTGTGTTCGGTTGCGTCCTGGGGTGGAGTGTCAATAGCGGAAGTCACAGGGCTAGCCGTCCATGATGGCGGTAATGACGTCCATCAGCGCGGCGACGGTGTCCTCATCATCCGACAGTGGCTCTGCAATGGCCGCTCTGCAGGCGATGGGCCAGGGTAATCCGCTGTGGAGCAGGCTGGCGCAGTACACCAGCAGGCGGGTGGAAACCGCCTCTTCCAGATCATGGTTCTGCAAGCGCCGTAATGCCTGCGCCAGTTCCACCAGTTGCTGCGCCAGGTGTTCGGATACGCCGGTTTCGCGGAGAACGATGCTGCGTTCCAGCTCGGGATTGGGGAACTGAAAACGCATGGCCACAAAGCGTTGCCGTGTGGAGGGCTTCATGCCTTTGAAGACATTCTGGTAGCCGGGATTGTAGGACACCACCAACATAAAGTTGGCCGGCGCCTTCAACAGTTCTCCGGTACGTTCCAGGGGCAGTTCGCGCCGATCATCCGAGAGCGGATGCAGCACCACGGTGGTGTCCTTGCGGGCTTCCACCACCTCGTCCAGATAACAGATACCGCCTTCGCGCACTGCCCGGGTCAGGGGGCCGTCGTTCCACACGGTATCACCGTCCTGCAGCAGGTGGCGGCCCACCAGGTCGGCCGCCGTGAGGTCATCGTGGCAGGCTACGGTGTACAACGGCAGTTGCAGGCGCGCAGCCATGTGACGAACAAAGCGGGTTTTGCCGCAGCCGGTGGGGCCTTTCAACAGCACGGGAAGTTGATGTTGAAAGGCGTGTTCGAACAGTGCAACCTCCTGCCCCTGGGGCTGGTAGAACGGGGTTGGTTCGAGTCGGGCAGACGAATTCATGGCAAAACCTTGTTATGGTGGTTGAGGTGTAGTGGCACGTTATGCCGCCGTTGGCTGTGCGGCAGGCTGTTTACCCTTGATAAAGAAGCTCAATATATAGAGCAGCAGGCCAAGGGTGAACACCACGCCGGACAGTTCACGGAACCAGTAGAAAATAGCCACCTGATCCTGTGCCGCCATAAACGGCATGGGGTTGGGTTGATAGCGTTGCAGCCATACCTGCAACACGCCGGCGGCGGTAAGAAACAGGGTAATGAATACCATGGCGACGGTCATCAGCCAGAAACTCCACATTTCCACGATCTGGGCGCGGTCGTTCATGGCGGTACCGATGCCGCGTAACTTGGGCATGGCGTAGGAGATAATCGTCAACACAATCATGGCGTAGGCACCATAGAATGCCATGTGACCATGGGCCGCCGTGATCTGGGTGCCGTGGGTGTAATAGTTCACCGGCGCCAGGGTATGCATGAAGCCCCACACGCCAGCCCCCAGGAACGCCATAACCCCGGTGCCCATGGCCCACAGTACGGTTGCCTTATTGGGGTGTTGCTTGCGGCGCTTGAAAACCATATTGAAGGCAAAAATGGTCATCATGAAAAAGGGGATGGGTTCCAACGCGGAGAAGATACCACCCAACCATTGCCAGTAGGATGGTGTGCCGATCCAGTAATAGTGGTGGCCGGTGCCGATGATACCGGTGATCAGTGCCGCGGCAATGATGACATACAGCCACTTATCAATCACCTCGCGATCAACACCAGTGGTTTTGATGAGCACAAAGGCCAGGATCGCTCCCAGGATCAGCTCCCACACACCTTCCACCCAAAGATGAACCACCCACCACCAGAAGTATTTATCCAGCACCAGGTTTTCGGGGTTGTAGAATGAGAACAGGAACATCACCGCCAGACCCACCAGCCCGGTCAACAAGACCACGTTGATGACGGTTTTACGCCCGGACAACACGGTGAGGCCAATGTTGTACAAGAAGCCCAAGGCCACAATGACGATGCCGATTTTGGTGATGGTGGGTTGCTCCAAAAACTCCCGGCCCATGGTGGGCAGAATATCGTTACCGGTGATTTTGGCCAGGGTGGCGTAAGGTACCGCCAGATAACCGATGATGGTGAGCACCCCGGCGGTCAGGAATATCCAGAACAGGGCCAAGGCCAGCTTGGGGCTGTGCAGTTCGCGTTCGGCCTCTTCCGGCACCAGGTAATAGGCGGCACCCATAAACCCGAACAGCAACCATACGATCAACAGGTTGGTGTGTACCATGCGGGCCACATTGAAGGGAATTTCGGGAAACAGAAAATCCCCCCACACGTATTGCAGACCCATGATCAGGCCGAAAAGTACCTGCCCCACAAACAAACCAATGGCCGCAATAAAATACGGTTTGGCAACGGACTGGGACTGATATTGTAATTGCGCTGTACTCATTGAGTGTCTCCTGTTAACCGTTGATGTTGGGGGGCCAGTTTTCGGTATTGACTTCGCTGGACCACTTCAGGAACTCGGCGATGGCTTCCAGTTCTTCCTCGCTCAAATTGAACTGGGGCATACTGCGGCGTCCGGGAATGCCGTCCACGGGGCGGCTCTTGATAAAGCCCTTGAGGGCTTCCTTGGAGTTACCGAAGCGTTGGTAGACATTGCCCAGCTCCGGCGCGAAATACGCGCCTTCCCCATACAGGGTATGGCAGCCGATGCAGTTGTTTTCTTCCCACACCTGTTTGCCCAGCGCCACCTGTTCGGTGATGTTTTCGCGGTTATCCCGTTCCGGTAAGCGGGCGGTGGTATCGAAGGTCAACGCCAGAAAGGCGAGCACAAAAAAAACGCTGCCTCCCAGATAGATGTTGCGTGCCATGGTTTTGGTAAAGATTTCCGGCATCTCATGCTCCCCTCATCGTAAGCTGATGTCAGAATCATTATGGATGCCGGAATACCTGACTGAATTGATCAGGGTCATGATGCCTGGAGGCGGCGTTGGTGCATTGGAGGTAGCCGCTACCCCCTATTGGGTAGCCGCGGGGTGCGTGAACTCAGATCAGTCCTGCAGGCGGGTAAGCCACACGGCGGCTTCCACGCGGGAGCGCATGCCGAGCTTTTTCAGCAGGCGTTTTACATGGACTTTAACGGTGCCCTCGGCGATGTCCAGCTGCCGCGCGATCATCTTGTTGGAAAGGCCGTGGGCCACCTGTTTCAGCACCTCCCGTTCCCGCTCGGTGAGTTCGTTGAGGCTGGTGTCCTGCTGTGAAGGGCGGGCGCGAATGGCAGTGGTCAGTATGTCCACCAGTTCCGGGCTGATCGCAGTTTTGCCGTCAGCGGATTTGATGATGTTGCTGATTAATTCCTCCGGCTCCATGTCTTTCAACAGGTAGCCATCGGCGCCTTCCCTGAACGCGGCCACCACATCCAGTTCGCTGTCGGAAACCGTGAACAACAGAATGCGGCTGTCCACGCCGGCATTGCGCATGGCCTGAATGGTTTCGATGCCGTTCATGGCCGGCATGTTCAGATCCAGCAAAATCAGATCCGGCTCCAGCTCCAGGGCCAGTTGCAGGGCATCGTGGCCGTTACTGGCTTCGCCAATGCACATGATGCTGTCTTCCAGTTCCAATAGATCCACCACGCCTTTGCGCAACAGGGGGTGATCATCCACTACTAATACGGTCAGTGCTGACTTCTGTAACATGATTGGGCTTCGGTAAGTTGTTTAGGTATTTGGGTTCAAAGGTGACGTTCACCAGCGTGCCACCCTGATCCGGACGGGTGATAGCCAGGTAACCATTCAGGTAATGACTGCGTTCCGCCAGAATAGAAAGGCCAAAATGATTGGGTTTGTTGGTGTCGGCGGACAGGCCGATGCCGTTGTCTTCAATGCGCAGCTCTATGGGCCCCTCCGCCTGCTGCCGGATGCTGACGTGGGCGTGGCTGGCGCGGGCATGTTTGCCGACGTTGCTGAGGGCCTCGCGAATGATGTGCAGGCAATGGGTTTCCTCATTGGCGTTCAGCGGACAGTGACCGATGCCGTAGTCGAGGCTGATCTGCAGTTGAAAACGCGCAGCGGCAGCGTCGATGGCCTTGCGCACCGCCCGCTCAAACTCGGGTTCGTTGACGTTGATGCGGAAAGTACTGATCAGTTCCCGCAGCTGGCGGTAGGATTCATTGAGGCCTTCCTGTACCTGATCGATGGTGTCGTTCAGTTCATTGGTGTCGGCGGCTTTTTCCAGCAGTTTGCGCAGGCGCGCCGTTTGCATTTTTTGCGAGGAAAGGGATTGCGCCAAAGAGTCATGCAGTTCACGGGCGATGGCGGCGCGCTCTTCGGCCAGGGCCAGTTGTGAGTGTTGGTGGCTCAACTGTGCCAGGCTTTGAGTGGTGGCAAAGACTTCGCTCAGGGCGCAGAGCAGATTGCGTTGCCAGGGTTGCATCGACTGCCCGGGGTGCAGCTCCACACTGATGTCGCCCACATGGTGCTGGTCACTGCTCACCGGAAACATAACCACTTCTTTAAGATGGGGCGCAAATACGGTTTTGTCGGCCTGTGCCCGGCAATTGTCACAATCGGGTTTGCGGCAAAAGCTGGGTTTGGGCAGGTGATCGGATGTGATCAGCCGGTAGGCCGGGCCACTGTCCTGTTTGCGCAGGCACAAAGACACGGCGCCCAGATTCATCAGGCTCTGAACCTCCGCCAGTATCTGAGGTACCGCCTGGTAGAAATCATCCGGTTTGGAAAACAGGCGGCGGGAGGTTTCGTGTAACAGGCGCAGGGATTCATTGGATTGCTGCAGCTGCCGGGTTTTATTTTTTACCCGCTGTTCAAGATCGCTGTACAGTTCCGCCAGTTGCTCAGCCATGCGGTTAATGGTGTCGCCCAGCAGCCCCAGCTCATCAGGGTGCGGGTATTGCACCCGGGTGCTGAAATTCCCTTCCTGCAGGCGTTGTACCGCATGCATGAACTGGCGCAACGGTGTGACCCATTTTCTGTGCACCACCACCAGCAGCAGGGCAGACAGTGAAAACAGCACCAACAGGGAAATGGCCTGCAGGGTGCTCAGGGTTTTGACTTTGGCTTCGGATTCCTGTTGCAGCAACTGCACCGCCTGATCGATGCGGGTAACGTAGGATTCCACCATGGCGCTGACATCGTCCGCATTGCGGTTCGGGTCCAGCAGGGCGGGTTTTAGGGCCTGCTCCCAATCCTGCTTCAGCAATGTCAGCTGGGCTTTGAATGGCTCGCTGTGCCGGTAGGTGGCCCGGCGCTCCAGTAAAAGGTCGTGTAATTTTTCCTCATAGAGTGCGATCTGCCGGTCCAGCTCGGCCGCCGGATCCTGTTTCAGGCGTGAGGTCAGGATCCGGTATGACTGCATGCGCATGGAACCGGCCAGATTGATGGCAGCGGCGTCCCCACGCAGGGTGTCTGTCGCCAGCATGGCCACCGCGGTGGCCACCAGAGCGGCCAGCGCAATGCCGGCCAGGCTCAGGTTCAGCTGCATGGCGGTAGAGCGCCTGGGTGAGTTGTTGGAGAAGCTGCTCATATTCTCGGTGTATACGCATCCTTCGAGTTTGCAGACGCCTGACATTTCAGTATGCTGCCCGTATTCAATTCAGTTTAAAGGAAAATTCCCATGTTGCGACTGATATCGGTCAGTCTTGCGGCCATCGCCATGATCCTGAGCGGCTGTGCCCAGAAACTGGCCAATTACGACTATGATCCCGGCTTTGGGTTCAGCGAATATCAGGATTATGCGTTGCAGCAGAGCGCAAAGCAGAGTTACCAGTCGTTGGATGGCAGCCGTATTGAAGCGGCCATCCAGCAGAACCTCAACGGCCGTTACAACCTGGTGCCGGGCAGTGAGGCGGATTTTATCGTGCACTACTATGTGCAGGCGGAGCGCAAGATCGATAATTCCGGTGTCAGCTTCGGGTTTGGCTTCGGCGTCAGCAGCAATGTGGGCGTGGGGGTCAGCACCGGCCCATCGGCGCGGGAGAAAACCGAAGGTCAGCTGGTGCTGGAGGTGGTGGACAGGGCCAGCGATAAGCTGGTGTGGACCGCCAAAGCCACGCGGACCCTGAAGGACAGCATGAACCCAACCCAACGGGATTATCTGGTGCAGGATGTGGTGCAGGAAATGCTGGCAAATTTCCCACCCCGCTGAACCTGGCCTGCCGAGATGATTCCGTTTTGGGGGTAACTAACGGTATACTTGCGGCCTTCCATGAATTGTAACCGTTTCGACCGGGGCCTGAAGCGTCGCGAAGCATTCTGTAGAGAGGAAATGATCATATGGGCAAGTTGAAGCAAGTCATTGTTTCTTTAGCAGTATTTTTGAGTTTGGGGGTTTCCGGTCAAGCGCTGGCGTCCAAGTTGGTGGATCAGTCCGGCAGTGATGAACCGTTGGGCATGCGCTCCATAATGAGCCCTGCCAAGATCGATGCGCGCACTCAGCCGGAGGCGCAAGTGTGCGTACAGGGCGAAGACTGCGGCAGTGCGGCGGCGGTCACCACGGCTGCGGCAGAAACCGAGAAAACGCCGGAAGAGCTCTACGGCACCTGTGCTGCCTGCCATGACACCGGTGCTGCCGGTGCTCCCAAAACCGGCGACACTGCCGCCTGGGCGCCGCGTATTGCCCAGGGCAAAGACACCCTGTATACCCATGCCATCAAGGGCTTCAACATGATGCCCCCCATGGGTACCTGCGCGGCCTGCTCGGAAGATGACATCAAGGCGATTGTTGATTACATGGTGGAAAAATCCCAGTAAGTCGGCAGCCTTAAAAAAGCCCCGTCGAGTTTCGGCGGGGCTTTTTTTTGTCCGGGGCCTGTTCACCCCTTGCTTGAGCCGGGCAAAAAAGCAGAAATTTGTTAGTAAAGCCGCTATATTTGAAGGGATATCATCCAAAAATCAAATAGCTACAGGAATCTTCATTTGTATCGACTGGATGGCCGGGTCTTACTGCCTACCCGAATTGGCCTGCTGTCACTCTTCCTTGTACTGCCCCTGTTGGTGCTGTTGGTTCAGCTCATTTACGGCGTGGAGGAGCGCATTGAAGCCATTGATCGCAAATTGACAGCGGTCAGCGATATTCGGATTTTGCAGAGCATGGTGGATCTGGCGGAGCGGTTGCGGGATCTCAGTGTCATCGTGGTCTATGACCGGTCGGAGGAACTGGAGTCGGAGTACGAGCGCCAGCGGCAGGAGTTGCTGGGGGCGGTGAAGCAACTGGAACAGAATGTGGGGTTCAGCCAGGAAAACCCCATTATGGAGCTGACGTATCCCAGGATTATCAAGCAGATACGCCGTGTGCGGCCGGTGCTGGGCGCAGAGCTGTATACCCCGGATGTGGCCTTCCGCGAACACCAACCGCTGGTGGAAACCCTGCAGCAGATCCAGTTCCGGCTGGCGGATCAGGGTGGCCTGTTCAGCGATCGCAATGATATATCCCTCAACCTGATCTATCTGGCGCTGGATGAGTTCAGTGATCTCACCACGGATCTGGGGCGGGCCCGCTCCTACGGCAGCCTGTACCTGAGGATCGGCCATGTGCCATCGGATGGAGTGGACAGCCTGGAGCGCATATACGAGCGCCTGGTGCTGCAGCACGACCGCCTGAATATTCGCGTCAATCAATTGCTCAAGAATCACCCGAATCTCGCAGAGCGGGCCCCTTTCAAGTCGGTACCCTGGAATCTGTTGCAGAGTGCCGCCCAGACCCTGGATGACGAAGTCATTCAGTCGGCGGACCTGGATACCCCCTGGCGGGATTTTTATCAGCGCATCAGTGGCTATGTGGTGACCTCATCAGTGTACCGTGATCAGATTCTCTCCCTGATGCAGATGCAGTATCAGCAGGAACGCCAGGCCGCCGCCGATCAGCAGAAATGGACCCTGGCCGGAGTGGCGCTGCTGGTGCTGCTGTATATGGTGATTTACATCGTTGACTTGCGGGAGGCTTCCACCCGGCAAAAAGAGCGCCAGCAAAAGGAGGCTGCGGAAGCCGCCGACCGGGCCAAGAGCCAGTTCCTGGCCACCATGAGCCACGAGATCCGCACGCCCATCAACGGGGTGCTGGGGATGGTGGATCTGCTGTCCAGTACGCCGTTGAATGAAGAGCAGAAAAACTACCTCATGGCACTGAAAAGTTCCGGTCAGACGCTGCTTTCGGTAATCAATGATGTGCTGGATTATTCCAAAATTGAAGCCGGCAAGCTGCAGATCGACAACACCGTGTTTGACCTGCGCCAGGTGGTCAATGAATCCCTGGCCCTGTTCAAACCGCTGTTCCGCCAGAAAGGCATTGAACTCAATATTTCATTTGAAAAGTCGGTGCCCACTCTGGTGAATTGTGATCCCCAGCGATTGCGGCAGATTCTGATGAATCTGGTGGGCAATGGATTGAAGTTTACCGAGCAGGGATCGGTGAATGTGCGGCTGTCGGTGAAAAGCACCGAAGAGCGTACGTTTTTGTATGGCGTGGTCCGTGATACCGGTATCGGAATGGACAGCCAGCAACAGTCGGAGCTGTTCAAACAATTTTCCCAGGCCGACCGCACCATCTCCCGCCGCTATGGCGGCACCGGGCTGGGATTGGCCATCTGTCAGCGCCTGTGTCATCTCATGGGGGGTGAAATCGGGGTCAGCAGCAAGCGTGCCGGTGGTACCACCTTCTGGTTTACCCTGGCCCTGCAGGAGATTGATGAAACCCGCCTGTCGGGCTTTGAAACCGCAGATCAGACAGTGCGTGAGGAGCATTTCCGCAGCGCCTTGCGCGGCAAAAGAATTCTGGTGGCGGAAGACAACAAGGTGAATCAGATGGTGATTCAGGGTATGTTGAAGAAAGCCGGGGTGACAGTGGACCTGGTGGAGAACGGCATGCTGGCCTATCAGAAAGTGGTGGAAGAAGGTGAACGTTACGACTGTATATTGATGGATTGGGAAATGCCGGAGTGGGATGGTATCACCGCCGCGCGGCGGATTCTGAGTTGGGAACGCCGCAAAGGCAAGCCGGAATCATTGATTGTTGCACTGACTGCCCATGTCTTGTCAGACTACGAGGCTCAGGCCACGGAAGTGGGAATGAAAGGGTTCCTGAAGAAGCCCATCGATCGGGATGCCCTGTTTAATAATTTGATCATGTTATTGAAACAACAACAACGACAGGACAATAACAGGTAGCCATATGAAGGTGTCTTTAATCCGCACGCCGTTGCTGGTGCTGTGCACTGTGCTGTGCAGCGTGCCCTTGCCGGCGGCCACACTGGGGCAGGAACTCACCCCGGTGGGAGCCCAGCGGGCGGGTAATGCCGACGGCTCCATTCCCCGCTGGAGTGCGGATCAACTCAGTGATGAAGCGCATCTGCAATGGATGCAGCGCATCACCAGAGAAGAGCCCCTTTACATCATTACCGCGGATAACCTGCAGCGCTACCGCCAGTGGCTGGCGCCGGGGCTGCTGAAAATGTTTGAATTGCACCCGGAGAGCTTCAGTATTCCCGTCTATCCAACCCACCGTACAGCGCGCCAGCCGCAATGGACACACGATTACATTCGCCGCAACCTGGAGGACGCCCGCATCAGTGAAAGCGGTGACGAGCTGCTGGCGGCCTGGCCCGGTATTCCCTTTCCCAAACCGCAGACGGCGCAGGAAGTCATCTGGAATCATCAGACCCGTTGGAAAGGTGTGTTTATCTCACTGCACCTGTTTGAGAGCACGGTGTATCCCAACCTGCTGGTGGATTCCCTGGAAACCATCATCGAAACCTATGCCCAGTTGTACGATCGCAGCCGCCAAAGCCCGCAGCTGGATTCCCGAAATATTTACTATTTTTCCCATATTCTGGGGCCCGCGCGGCTGGCCGGTGGTGGCCTGTTGATCCATGACAGCCTGCAGCCGATCCGGCAGCCCCGCCAGTCCTGGATCTACATCACCGGGGAGCGGCGCATGCGCCGTTCTCCGGCCACCGGCTACGATTCCCCTTTGTTCAATTCCGAAGGCCTGCGGGTGGCAGATGAGATTGATATCTTCAACGGGCCGCTGGATCGGTATGACTGGGAGCTGGTGGGCAAGCGCGAAATGCTGATTCCCTACAATAACCAGAAGATGCGCTATAACCGTTGCGATGATCCCCAGGCGTTGTTGCCGTACCATATCTCACCCCATGCCATGCGCTTTGAGAAGCACCGGGTATGGGTGGTGGAGGCGCGCCTGAAACAGGATAAACGGCATATTTATAAGCGCCGGACTTTCTACGTGGATGAGGATACCTGGAGTATCGTCCTGGTGGACATCTACGACAAGAACGATGACTTGTGGCGCTTTACCATGCGCTTCTCCGCTTATTACGAAGAGATGCCGGGCATGTTTTCATCGCTGGATGCCTACCATGACCTGCAGGACGGGGCTTATTTTCTGCAGTGCAGCGCCGGGGAAGGCACCGAGTTTTTCACAGAACCACCCCCGGATGGCTATTTTACCCCCGCCAGTATCCGTAAGCGCATGAAACGGTAGGGCGTGATTCATCATGGTGCACCATGCACCATGCACCATGCATTATAGTGCTTGAGCCGCTTGTGTGGGGTTGCTGGCACAGGGAATGGTTTTTGCTTTTCAACGCCCACTTCTATATAAAAAACAGTCCGTCATCAGAGGCCTATAGCATGAACGCCATTGCAACCCCGGTACAGTCCGGCTGGTCTGCATCCCTTGCCCTGGAGTTTGAACGGCGCGGCCCGCGCACGGCACTGGTCCGTAACCGCCATGATGGGCCACTGCGGGTGCAGCGCCCGTTTTATCCGGAAGCCAACGGACAGGCTCACGTTTACATCCTGCATCCACCGGGCGGTATTGTGGCGGGCGACAGCCTGGCCATCAGCAGCACGGTGCGTGAGCATGCCCATGCCCTGGTGACCACCCCTTCCGCCGGCCGCGTGTATTGTTCCAATCGCCAGCGACAGCTGCAGACCCAGCAGGTCACCATGGCCGTGGAGCCCGGCGCCTTTGGTGAGTGGTTGCCCCAGGAGAACATTGTTTTCAATGCGGCGCAGGCCATCAACCATACCCACATTCAGCTGCAATCCGGTGCCCGCTTTATTGGCTGGGAGATTACCTGCCTGGGTCGGCCCGCCTCCCAGGAGTGGTTTGAAGCGGGCAGCCTGCTGCAACATTTTGAGATCACCCTGGATGGCCTGCCGTGGTTGGTGGAGCGCAGCCGTTTTGACGGCGGCAGCCCCATGCTGCAGGCGCGCTGGGGCTTGCACGGATACCCGGCGCTGGCCACACTGGTGTGCACGCTGGAAGATGAACACACGGAGCAGGGGCTGCGGGATTTGTGCGGGCAACATCGTGGTGAACACCTCAGTATTGAAGTCACGCAATTACCGGGCCTGGTGGTGATGCGGGCCCAGGCACAGCAGGCGGCGCCCATCAAGAACGCATTTTTTGCCGCGTGGCGATTGCTGCGGCGTAGCCTGCAGAACACCGAGGCGGTGGCACCCCGCATCTGGTTTACCTGATTTAATCTTTTACGAGCATAAGGCAACAGGATAACAACATGGAACTGACACCCCGCGAAAAAGACAAACTGCTGCTGTTCAGCGCAGCGCAATTGGCAGAACGGCGCAAGGCCCGTGGCCTCAAGCTGAATTATCCCGAAGCCGTCGCCCTGATTTCATTCGAAATCATTGAAGGCGCGCGGGATGGTAAAACCGTTGCTGAACTGATGGATTACGGGCGCACCCTGCTGACCCGGGATGATGTGATGGACGGTGTTGCAGAGATGATTCATGACGTGCAGGTGGAAGCAACCTTTCCGGACGGGACCAAACTGGTCACCGTCCATGACCCCATTGTTTAAGGAGGCAACCCATGATTCCAGGTGAATTGATCACGGAACCGGGTGAATTGGAACTCAACACCGGGCTGGCCACGGTGACCGTCACGGTGGCCAACACCGGTGATCGGCCCATTCAGGTGGGTTCCCATTACCACTTTTATGAAACCAATGCCGCCCTGGATTTTGATCGGGATAAGACCCGCGGTTATCGACTGGACATTGCCGCCGGCACCGCTGTGCGCTTTGAGCCCGGGCAAAGCCGGGAGGTGACCCTGGTGGCCTATGCCGGTGATAAAACCGTGTACGGTTTCCGCGGCATGGTGATGGGGAAACTGTAATGGCTAAAATTGATCGACGCGCCTATGGCGAAATGTTTGGCCCCACGGTGGGGGATCGGGTACGGCTTGGCGACACCGAGCTGTTTATTGAAATTGAGAAGGATTATGCCGTCTACGGTGACGAGGTGAAATTCGGCGGTGGCAAAGTAATCCGGGACGGCATGGGGCAGAGTCAGCGTCCGCGCAGTGAAGCCGTGGATACGGTGATCACCAACGTGGTGATTCTGGATTACTGGGGCATTGTGAAAGCGGATGTGGGGCTGAAAGACGGCCGTATTGTGGGTATCGGCAAGGCCGGTAACCCCGATGTGCAGCAGGGGGTGACCATCGTTATCGGCCCGGGCACGGAAGTGATCGCCGGTGAGGGCCAGATTCTTACCGCCGGTGGCATTGATGCCCACATTCATTTCATCTGCCCCCAGCAGATTGAAGAAGCGTTGATGTCGGGGATTACCACCATGATTGGCGGCGGCACCGGGCCTGCCACCGGCACCAATGCCACCACCTGTACACCCGGTGCCTGGCACATTGCGCAGATGCTGAAGGCCGCCGAAGGCCTGCCCATGAATCTGGGCTTTCTGGGTAAAGGCAACGGCTCCCAGCCGGAAGCACTGCAGGAACAGATTGTGGCGGGCGCAGTGGGCCTGAAGCTGCACGAGGATTGGGGGACCACACCGGCGGCCATTGATAATTGCCTGAATGTGTCGGAGCAATACGATGTGCAGGTGGCCATCCACACCGATACCCTGAACGAATCCGGCTTTGTGGAAGACACCGTAGCTGCTTTCAAGGGCCGCACCATTCACACCTACCATACCGAGGGTGCGGGTGGCGGACACGCACCGGACATTATCAAAGTGTGCGGTGAAGATAACGTGTTGCCGTCATCCACCAATCCAACCCGCCCTTACACGGTGAATACCATTGATGAACATCTGGATATGTTGATGGTGTGCCACCATCTTGATTCCGGTATTCCCGAAGATGTGGCATTTGCGGATTCGCGTATCCGCCGCGAGACCATCGCTGCCGAGGATATTCTCCATGACCTGGGCGCCTTCGCCATGATTTCCTCCGATTCCCAGGCCATGGGGCGTGTGGGCGAAGTGATCTGCCGCACCTGGCAGACGGCCCATAAAATGAAACAGCAGCGGGGGCCCCTGGCGCCGGATTCGGATCGCAGTGATAACTTTCGCGCCAAGCGCTACATTGCCAAATACACCATCAATCCGGCCATTACCCACGGCATTGCCCATGAGGTGGGATCGGTGGAGGTGGGCAAATGGGCCGACCTGGTGTTGTGGAAACCGGCTTTTTTTGGTGTAAAACCGTCACTGATCATCAAGGGTGGGGCGATCGCCGCGGCACCCATGGGCGATCCCAACGCCTCTATCCCCACACCGCAACCGGTGCATTACCGGATGATGTTTGGTGGTTTTGGTCGCGCTTTGCAGGATAACAACCTGACCTTTGTATCCCAGGCTGCCCTGGACAGTAATATTGATCAGACACTGGGATTAAGGCGCAAGCTGGTGGCGGTGAAGCAGTGTCGCAGCGTGAAGAAGTCCAGCCTGATTCTGAACGATTATCAGCCCACTATCACCGTGGATGCACAGACCTATGAAGTGCGGGCCGACGGGGTGCTGCTGACCTGCGAACCGGCCACGGAACTGCCCCTGGCACAACGCTACTTTTTGTTTTGAGTGTGAGTAACCTGAACTGATGATCAAGGTAATCCAGTTTGCCGCCGCTACCGCGGCTGAAACACCGGCACAGCTTGTGGTGTGCCTGCCCTTTGATGAGCGCAAGAAAAGCCGCTTGAAAACCGCTGCCGAATCGGGGGAAGCCCTGGGCTTTATGTTACCCCGGGGGCACATCCTGCGGGATGGTACCCGCCTGCTGGATGAGCAGGGGCGCCTGATTGAAATCCGGGCCGCGGAGGAAACCGTCAGTACCGTGGGCAGTGACGACGTGCATCTGGTGATGCGCGCCGCCTATCATCTGGGTAATCGCCATGTTCCGCTGCAAATCGGTGATGGCTGGTTGCGTTACCAGCATGATCATGTGCTGGATGCCATGGTGAGTGGCCTGGGCCTGACGGTGACGGTGGAAGAGGCGCCGTTCGAGCCGGAAGACGGTGCCTACGCCGGTGGCCACGGTCATGGTCACGGACATCACCATGAACATTGACCATCTGCAGTTGGCGCAGCTGTTACAGCTCACCAGCCCCTCACTGCCCATTGGTGGCTTTGCCTGGTCCCAGGGTACGGAAAGCGCCATCGATCAGGGGTGGCTGAAGGGTGAGGATGATTTCGGCGACTGGTTGCAGGGCATCCTGCACACCGGGTTTGTGGGCCAGGAGCTGCCGTTGCTGCGCAAACTGGTTGACGCCTGGCAGCAACAGGATCAGGCGCAAATAGAGTATTGGACCCGCTATTCCCTGGCGTTACGGGAAACCCGCGAGTTATACCAGGAAGACATTCAGATGGGCGCGGCACTGATGCGCCTGACGCGGGATCTGGAATACCCAGGTGCCCTGCAATGGCAAAGTTGGCAGCACAAACAGGTGAGTTACCTCACCGCGTTTGCCATGGTGGCGGTAGCAAACAATATTCCGTTTGATGCTGCGGCCACCGGCCTGCTATGGAGCTGGCTGGAAAACCAGATTGCGGCGGCCTTGAAAACCTTTCCCATGGGGCAAACCGCCGGGCAACGGATTTTTCAACGGCTGGTGCACGCTGTACCGGATTGGATCGAGCAATCGAAGCAGGTGGCCGACGACCACATCGGGTTGTCTCTGCCCGGGGTGGTGTTGGCCAGCATGCAGCACGAACGCCAATACAGCCGCCTGTTCCGATCCTGAGGATCTCCATGCAAAAAGTCGCTCTCTTCGTGGACGTGCAAAATGTGTATTACACGTCCCGGCAAGCCTTTAACCGGAATTTTGATTACAACGCCTTTTGGGCCCGTGCCACCGGCGGTCGGCAGGTGGTGGCGGCTTATGCCTACGCTATCGATCGCGGCGATCAGAAGCAGCGGGCGTTTCAGAATATTCTGCGGGCGATTGGCTTTACGGTGAAACTGAAGCCCTTTATCAGTCGCGCCGACGGCTCCGCCAAGGGAGACTGGGACGTGGGCATTACCATTGATGCGCTGGAAACAACCGTGGAGGCCGATGTGGTGGTGCTGGTGTCGGGGGACGGCGATTTCGATTTACTGGTCAACAAACTGCGGGTGGATAAAGGCAAGCGGGTGGAGGTGTACGGTGTTGCAGCCTTGACGGCGGCGTCGTTAAAGCAGGCCGCCAGTGAGTTCATCGCCATCGAGGCGGATTTGTTGCTGGGGTAATAATCCCTGCTAACGGCTCTGGTATGTGGCTGAGTGGGCTGCGTCACCGGCACCGGTGAGTTTCTCCAGCAACAGGGGTTTCACCTGTGCCACCCAGGCCTTTAGGCGCTCGTCGGTGTGCATGCCCTGGGTGCGCTGATCGATCACCAGGCCCACAAAGCGCCCGTTCACCACCGAGGCTGAATGCTCGAAGCGGTAACCGTCGGTTGCCCAATCGCCCACCATTTCTGCTCCCAGATTCTGGAACACCTGGTACAGTGCCATCAGCGAACTGGCGAAACGCTCAGCGTAACGCTCCTGAGCACCCAACCCGAAAAACGCGATGCGTTTTCCACTCAGGTCCGGTTGCCCCAACTGCTGTAGAAATTCTTCCCAGTTGCGCTCCAGGCAGCCGGCACTCAAGCCCGGAATGTCACCCACCCCATAGCTGGGTGTGCCCAGAATCAGCGCCTCATATTGCAGCAGATCCTGGGGTTGAACGCGATTGACGTTAACCGGTTTGGCCGCAATCTCATCCCCCAGCAATTTATAGATTTTTTTGGCGATGAGTCGTGTGGTACCGGTTTCTGTGCCGAAGAATAGTCCGATTTTGGGGTTGCTCATGTACTGCTCCGGGTGCGCTTTTCAAGCGTTGGTCAACTGGGCTTGCAGAAAGCGCAGAATGTCGATGTTGGCGGCCAGATCCAGGGCGCTGAAATCGTCCTGATTCTTCAGGTCGAGATCGGCACCGGCGGCCACCAGTTGGCGTACCGCATCTGTTTTGCCCGCCGAGGCGGCGTACATCAATACGGTCACCCCGTCCGGGTTCTGGTGATCCATGTTGGCACCGGCTTCCAGCAGGCGTGCAATGACGGGTTGTTGATTGGCGTAACAGGCGGCCCACAATGCAGTATTTCCGGAGGCATCCGTGGCTTCCAGGTTGGCGCCGGCGGCAATCAGCTGATTCAGCATACCCATATCACCGGAGCGCGCCGCCTGTATCAGCGAGGAGGCGTTGTGGCTTGCTTCCTGCAGTTTTTTCCAGGAGGTGAAGCCCCCTTGCAAGCTGTAGCAACGCTTGAAGCCGGCACGACCCAGCAGGCCGGCCATGTCCTTGCTGCTGTTACCCTGGTAGCAGTACACCAATACCGGGCGCTCAAACTGACCGGCACTGATCAAATGATCGGTGAGTTGGTCATGGCCGCGCATGGCGCCGTCAATATGCTGTTCCTTGTAGGAGTGCGGATCCCGCATATCGATGATAATGGGGTTCTCCACCATGACAATGGATTGCGCCTGCAGCGCACTGACTTCACTGAAATACGACATGATACGGATTCCTTCAACGGCACGGCAGTGGTGATTGCAGGATCCGGTCCAGTCTGTGGCGGCAGGTTAAGTCGCTGTTATGTGAGGCTATTTCCTTATTGCTGCGGGGGCTTGTCAACACTATTGTGGTTATCTTGTTGCAGCATTGTCTGTTTTGCAACAGGCTGTATGATGTTATAGGTCACTCAATGCAACCCGACAGCGGCAAGGATTCCTCATGCACTACAAAGCGATTAAATTAATAAAACGCCCTGGCCTGAACATCACACCGGATGTGTTTGATGTGGTCACCGAAGAAACCCCCGAGCTGAACGAGGGGCAGGTCCTGATTAAACAGACGGCCATGTCGCTGGACCCGGCAATGAAAGGTTGGATGTCGCCTGATACGGAAAGTTATATCCCGCCGGTGGAGCTGGGCAGCACCATGCGTTCCACCGGGGTGGGGGAAGTGGTGGGCTCCCTGAACGACAATATTCCGGTGGGCACCCGTCTGATGGGGATGACCGGCTGGGCCGAGTATCTGGTGTCCGATGGCCGTGGCATGCAGGTGGTGCCCGACTCCATCAGCGATGAAGCGGTATTGTGCGTGTTGTCACTACCCGGTATGACCGCCTACCACGGGTTGATGAACGTGGGCAAACCCAAGGCCGGTGAAACCCTGTTTGTCACCGGTGCAGCCGGTTCAGTGGGGGTGATCGTCGGCCAGATTGCCAAGGCGGAAGGCCTGCGTGTGGTGGGCTGTGCCGGTTCCGACGAAAAATGCCGGTGGCTGGAATCGGAGCTGGGCTTTGATCAGGCCATCAATTATCACAGTGACAATTTGAGCGCAGAGCTGGCCGCCGCCATGCCGGACGGCATTGATGTGTTTTTCGAAAACACCGGTGGCCCGGTGCAACTGCTGGCCTATGAGCGCATGAATACCTTTGGCCGTATTGTAGTGTGCGGCCTGATTGCAGATTACAGTAGCGCGCAACCGGCCCCCGGCCCCAGCTGGCTGCGCATGATCAAGAAACGGTTGACCATTCAGGGTTTTGCCATGCCGGACCATTGGGATAAGAGCGCGGAGCTGGTGAAGGCGGTGTCCACCTATTTGATGAAAGGCCAAATCCAGTACAAGGCTCACACCCTGCAGGGGCTGGAGAGTGCAATAGAGGGCGTTAATCTGTTGTTCACCGGCGGCAACATGGGCAAATTGATGGTAAAACTTTAGCATCGCAACGTAATCCGGTTTTTGTGAAATCCAATCTTCAATGACCAATAGAGGAAGCGACATGACCACCGTAAGCAGTAGTCGGCCACCGTTACCCCCCTTTACCGCAGAAACTGCCCGTCAAAAAGTGCGCATGGCGGAGAACGCCTGGAATGGACGTGATCCTGAAAAAGTGGCGCTGGCCTACACCGAAGACAGTCGCTGGCGCAACCGCTCGGAATTTCCGCAGGGGCGCGATCAGATTGTGGCTTTCCTGCAGCGTAAATGGCAAAAAGAGCAGGATTACCGATTGATCAAGGAACTGTGGGCATTCGGCGACAACCGCATTGCGGTGCGCTTTGCCTATGAGTGGCATGATGGGGCCGGGCAGTGGTACCGCAGTTATGGTAATGAAAACTGGGAGTTCAGCGCGGAAGGCTTGATGCAGGTACGCCATGCCAGCATCAATGATCTGGCGATCAGTGAGGAGGAGCGTTTGTTTCATTGGCCATCCGGGCCCAGGCCAGATGATCACCCGGGACTGATTGAGCTGGGCCTGTAGTTTTTATTCCCCGGAAGGGGCGCGCTTGTCCGCCAGTGAGCAGAAGAACGCCGTGTACTGCTGATAGCCACCGGGAAACACAAAGTTCAGGTGCAGCGGGTCATCGGCATCTGTAATACCGGCAGCGGCCTGCCAGGGATCGCTGGCCAGCCGGCGCGGGTCGATGGCGGGCCGCGTCAGTTCGCCGCCGCTGCTGTCCACAAACAGAACGGCGTTATCGGATTGAAAGGCTTCCCCCAGCGCCTGTACCAGGCTCAGGAAACCCCGGTCACTGCCGCCCCGTAAGCGGGTGGCGGGGTGTTGCGGGTCCGGCTGAGAGGTGAGCGTGTCGCCCACCCCCACCACACGGGGCATCAACGCCGGATCAAAGTGATCACGGGCCAGTTGCAGCAGGGCTGAGTGATCGCGCGGAGCCTGGCGGGCATTGAAGTCCGCCCCCAGCGGGTAGTGGCCGCTGATACGGTGGTAAAAGCGGTTCAGAATCACCAGCACCCCCACTTCTTTCACCGCCCCTTTGAGCATGAACTGGAAATCGGTGGTACCCAGGTCAGCAGATGTTGCCCATTTAACCCGTTCACCATCCGGGCCTTGACCCAGATTGGGGGCGTAGTGAATAAAGAAGGAATCCGCCAAGCCCTGCTGTTCCGCCTCCGTCAGCGCTGCCATCAGAATGCTTTGGGTGGCCTCCTGCAGCCGCCTGATTCGGTCGCTGTCCTGCTGCAATGCTGAGAAACAACTATTGATATTAATGGTGGGTGAGACCGGGTTATCCAGGATTGCCGCATCCAGAATGGCCGTCACATCGGATGCTGCCAGGTCAAAGGGCGCAGAACTCAGGGTGGCCTGCAGTGCTGTCCGGAAACGCGCCGCCAGTGAAAGCAGAAAATCCAGTTCCGCCTGCGACACACCGGGGTGATTCACCGAACCGAAATGATCCTGCCACTGTACACCGCCGGCCGCCAGACCGGGCAGGTATTGCCCATGGCCGGATTGTTGTAACGCTTTATCGACCAAATGATTGATACCGCGACGGCCGATGTGTTCACCATTGGTGAGCACATAGAACTCTGGTGTGAGGGCGTGTGCGGCGCGCAGATAGTCCGGGGACAGGCGCCGCGTCAATGGATCGTTCACCAGGGGCATGCACACACCGTCCAGATCCTGAATCAGCAACAGGTTATCGGTGTGGGCCAGTGTTTCCAGTAATGCAGTGTAATCGGTGGAAAACTTCTGTTGGCACAACAACATGGGGTGAAGATCCTTGCTTGCGGTGAGTGATCGAATGCCTGTTCACGGGCCCTAGCATAGCGTAATTCAGTGAGTATGTTGAATGGCCGCGGGCAAGCTCCACGGGTTTGATGGCCCAGCGCTGAGCAAGAAGATGATCGATTGGACAAATGAGTGCTGCGTGTTTCGTCTATACGCTGGTAAAGCGCTGTACGTAAGCTTGTTACTGTACATGCTGTATTCGTACTAAAACAAAAACAAACTTACAGTGTAAACAGGTCTTGCCATGAAAAATCGTTTTGTCGCAATGCTGGCCCTTTGGTTGTGCTGGGCCGCCATCCCTGCGTTTGCCGCAGGCTATACCCAAACCCAATATCCCATTGTGCTGGCTCACGGCATGTTCGGCTTTGACAGTATTGTCGGTATTAATTACTGGTATGGTATTCCCCGTGCCCTGGAGCGGGATGGGGCACAGGTGTTTGTAACCCAGGTGTCTTCTGTTAACTCATCTGAAATGCGGGGCGAGCAGTTGCTGGCGCAGGTGGAGGAGGTGCTGGCCATCACCGGCGCGCAGAAAGTCAATTTAATCGGCCACAGTCACGGCGGGCAAAGTGTGCGTTATGTGGCTGCCGTGGCACCGGAAAAAGTGGCCTCTGTGACCACCGTGGGCAGCCCCACCAAGGGGTCTGAGGCGGCGGATCTGGGTTTGCAGGCCATGCAGATTCCGCTGCTGGGGCCGGCGCTTGCGCCCATCGTTGCCGGTGTCATTGAGGGGTTGGGCTGGGTTATTGGAAGCCTGGCGGGGGAATCCCTTTCCCAGGATGCGCTGGCCAGTTTGAATTCGCTGTCTTCGGCGGGTGCTGCTGACTTCAACAGCCGTTTCCCGGAGGGTGTTCCCACCAGCGACTGTGGTGAAGGGGATTATGTCAGCGCTGGGCCAGGTGCCGCTGTGCACCAGTTTTCCTGGAGCGGCGCCAATACGGGGATAACCAATTTTTTTGATCCCTCATCCTATGGGTTGGTGTTGAGTAAGCTGGCGTTTACCGAAGAAAACGATGGTCTGGTGGGCCGTTGCAGCTCCCATTTCGGACAGGTGTTACGGGATGATTACCCCATGGATCACCTGGATGAAGTGAACCAGTTGTTTGGCCTTACCTACCTGTTTTCCACTAACCCGAAATCGGTCTATCGGCAGCATGCCAACCGCCTGCGCAATCTGGGATTGTAATGCTATCCCGTGGTTTCAGTTACAACAGGGTAGCTCTGGGTTTGCTGTTGGCCGTTGGATTGTGGGTTACCCTGTTGCTGAATCTGGACCGTACGCCAACAGCCCCCGTTTTGCCCTCCACGCCTGTTGTTTTGCCGGAGGGTGCAGCCGGTTCTGTGGATGAAGCGCATGGCGCTGGGCCTGCTTTTGAAGCGGAGTTTGAAGCGGAGTTTGAGCCGGTATTTAAATCGGGCCTGGAACGGCTTCCGGCTTCATTGCGGGGCACGCAGCCCGATGGTGCCTTGCTGTGGGATCAACACAATGAGCTGGTGATCACGCACTCCATTCGCGATCTGTTCGATTACTTTCTGGCGGCCAGTGGTGAGGAGCCGCTGGCGTCGCTGACCGCCCGCATCCGGGCCTATATTCAAGCCAACCTGCCACAGCCTGCCGCCAGCCAGGCGTTGGCGGTTCTACAGGATTACCTGGCTATGAAAACCGCGCTGTCGGCCATGGCGGCGCCGGACTATCCCATGCAACAGGCTATGGGCAATACCATCGGTGATGATGATCTGCAGGCACTGCGGCAGCATATGCAGGCGCTGATCACCCTGCGCAACAGTTACCTCACGCCGGAGGTGGCTGAAGTGTTCTACGGGGAAGCCGATGAGTTCGACCGGTATATGCTGGATCGCTTGGCTGTTTTGCAGCATCAGGATCTGGGTGCGGAAGAGAAGTCGATCCAGTTGGAGCGGTTGCAGGATTCCCTCTCCCCGGAACTGCGGCAGTCACAGTTGGCGCAGCAAGAACTGATCACCTTGTCCCGCCTGAGCCGGCAACTGCGCCTTGCGGGCGCAAGCGATGCGGCCCTGCAGCAATTGCGCCGGCAAAGGGTGGGGGCCGAGGCCGCGGCACGCCTGCAATCGCTGGATCAGCAGCGTGCCCGGTGGCAGCAAAGAATGGCCCAATGGCTGCAAGAGCGATCGCGGTTGCTGGCCGCCAATGGCTTGAGCCTTCAGGATCGCGAACAACAGGTGTTGCAGCACCGGCGCCAACACTTTAGCAGCCAGGAAATCCGGCGTGTACAGGCATTGGAATCCCTGCACGATCAACGCAACTGATGATTGTTCTTTGGCCCGGCTTTTCTCTACACTTGTGGTGTTGTTGGTAACAAAACCGGAAACAATATAATGGAGAGAACAATGAAACGATTAACGGCCTTAACCCTTTCAGCTGCCCTGACGTCGGCATTGACGGTGGCCCCATCAGCATGGGCCGACAAACCGGAATGGGCGGGCAACAAGGAAAAGCCCAGCGCGGAGCAGGTTGATGCCCACAAGGCAGAGATGAAAGCCAAACGGGGTGAAGCCGGGCGCGGAGCTGACGAAGACAGCCATTATGCAGACAAGAAAGGCAAGGAACTCAAAGACAAGACCAAGGATAAAAGCAAGGAAAAGTACAAAGATAAAAAACAGATGCGCGAGCATGCAGAGGATGGTGACATGCAGAAACACGAAATGAAGCAAGAGCGTGATCGCATGCATCAGGAGCCCATGCACGAGGAGCCCATGCATCAGGACGAGGCCGCCGACCCGGTGCGACCGCAACAGAGTGAAGGTAAAAGCCGTAAATGGTGGAAGTTCTGGGGTGAGGAGTAGCCGCGGGGCCGGCTAGCTGCCCAATGTCATTTTCAGGGTAAAGCACGTGGGATCAGCTCGGCGGACGGTCAACACCGCCTCCAGCTGATCACACAGCGCTTCCACCAGGCGCAATCCCAGAGACTCATCAGACGCCGCCTTGTTGCTGAGGCCCACCCCATCGTCGCTCACTTCCAGAATAATATTGTGATCGTCTCCGGTTTTCAGACCAATGAAAATTTCGCCCTGGCGATTTTCCGGAAAGGCGTGTTTGAAGGAATTGGAAACCAGCTCGTTGATGATCAGGCCCAGGGGAATGCTGCTTTCAATGGGCATGGTGATGTTGTCGGTTTCAACCCGCAGTTGAACATTGGGGTTGGCAGAGGCGCCATAGGATTGTGCCAGGCTGTTCACCAGACCTGCGATGACCGTACTGATATCCACATTGGAAAAATCCTGGGACTGGTACAGGGTCTGGTGAATGATGGCCATGGATTTGATGCGGTTCTGGCTGTCGGTTAACAGAAAACGCGCCTTTTCATCGCTTACGTTATCCAGTTGCATCGCGATCAGGCTGTCGATGATCTGCAGATTGTTTTTGACCCGATGATGGATCTCCGCCAGCATGACTTCTTTTTCCTTCAGTGCGGATTTAAGCTGTTCTTCCTGTTGTTTACGGTCGGTGATGTCTACTACGGAAGCCAGAATCATCATTCCCTGAGCGGTATTGATGGGATTCAAGCCGATCTCTACCGGAAATTCCCGTCCATTCTTATGTAATGCATACAGGTCGCGACCTTTGCCCATGGCCCGGGAAACCGGGTTGTCAAAATAGTCCTGCCGCAGGTGTGGGTGGTGGTCACGAAAGCGCAGAGGCACCAGCACCGTAATCTCCTGCCCTACCAGTTCGGAGCGTGCGTAGCCGAACTGCACTTCGGCCATGGAATTGGCCATCACGATACGGCCGTCTTTATCCGTTAGCAGCATGCCATTGGGCGCCGCTTCCACCGCCAGGTGCATCATCTCCTGGCCACGCTGCCGTTCGGTGATATCCACAATGGATGCCAACACCAACACGCCGCGCTTGGTGGTCATGGGGTTAAGGCCAATTTCCACCGGAAACTCAGTGCCGTTTTTATGCAGGGCAAACAGCTCCCGGCCCTGTCCCATGGCACGGGATTTGGGGTCGGCAAAATACTGTTGTCGCAGATTGGGGTGGTGATTTCGAAAGCGAACCGGCACCAGATGCTCGATGGGGCGTCCAATCAGATCATCGCGATGATAACCGAACATGTGTTCGACACTGGAGTTCACCAGTACGATGCGGCCCTCAATGTCGATCAGTACCATGCCATTGGGCGAAGCTTCCACCGCCAGACGCATAACTTCGTCATTGTTGGCGGCCATGTCGATATCAGGTGTCATAGGCAATCAGGCAATCTGTTGTGATGAGGTGTTCTCGTCTGACAGTGAACCTTTTAGATAGCGGGTGACCAGTTCTGCTGGCAGAGGTTCGCTGTATAAATAGCCTTGGAAGTCGTCGCAGCCGTCCTGGCGCAGCAGCAGCGCCTGTGCCTGGGTTTCGATGCCTTCAGCGGTGGTGCGTAATCCCAGCTGTTTCGCCAGGGCAATGATGGCGCTGGCAATGGCCCGGTCACTGGGTTCGGTATGCACGTTCTGTACGAAGCAGCGATCGATTTTCAGAGCGGTTATGGGCAGCGATTTGAGCGAACTCATACAGGAATAACCGGTACCAAAATCGTCAATGCTGATGTTGGCACCCAGTTCTTTCAGGCGCCGCAGATTATACAAGCCGATCTCGCTGTTCTGCAGGCAGGATTCCGTGACCTCCAGCTCCAGCATATTCAGCGGTACTTGATGCGATTGGGCAACACGATTCACAATGTGAACGAAATTGCGGTCCTCCAGTTGCCGGGCCGAGACGTTCACTGCGATATGGCGGGGGGCGCACTTCTGCTCAAGCCAGGCACGCAACTGACGGCAGCTTTCGTTCAGAACCCAGTTGCCGATTTCAATGATCAGGGCATTGGACTCCGCAAAGGGAATGACTTCCGCAGCGCCCAGTAGCCCCTGATTGGGATGCTGCCAGCGGATCAGGGCCTCCAGCCCGGTGAGTGCACCAGAGCGGCAATCGTATTGCGGTTGGTAGAACAATCGTAATTCGTTGTTCGACAGCGCGTGCCGCAGTTCCTGCTCACGGGTAAAGTAGTGTGCAATGTGCTCTGACATCCTGGGTTCGTAGATTGCATAGCCCTTGCGCCCTTCCGACTTGGCAGCGTACATGGCGGTGTCGGCCATCTTGATCATTTCATCCCGGTCATCCGTATGTTGAGGGTAGAGGCATATGCCAATGCTGGCCCCGGGTATGATGTTGACACTGCCCAGCTGGATGGGGTGACTCAACAGCTCCAGTATTTTCTCAGCCAGGATCTCCAGATCCCGTGGCGATGCAATGGCTTCGGCGATCACAATGAATTCGTCACCACCGATTCGGCATAAGGTATCGGAGGTACGCAATTTTGCTTTCAGGCGCTTCGCTATTCCTTTCAGCAGATTGTCGCCCATTTGATGGCCGAGGGTGTCGTTGACACGTTTGAAATGATCCAGATCCAGATACAGGATGCCAAAGCTGTTGCCTTCACGTTTGGATTTCGACAGGCACACTTCCAGTCGATCCATAAACAGATTGCGGTTGGGTAGCCCGGTCAGGGTGTCGTAGTAGGCAATGTGAGAGAGTTTTTTCTGGGCATCACGAATGGGGGTGACGTCGGATACCACCACCACGTATTGAGCTTCACCATTGATCAGGTCGGGCACGCTGCCGATGTTAACCAGAGCATGAATCAGCGTGTTATCCCGTTGGTGAAATGAAATTTCCCCCTGCCAACTGCCGGTGCGGCGCAAAGTGGGCCACAGCGTTTCGAAGACATCCTGGTTCAGGTATTTCTCGCTGAGGAATTCCAGCTCTTTGCCGATACACTGTTTGGGGGCGAGCCCGGTGATTTTGCTGAAAGCCATGTTGATGCTTTCAACTTTTTTATCCTTGTTCAGCACCACTATGCCGTCGGCACTGCAGCGAAAGGCGGTGGCGGCCTGTCGCAGCCTGATCTCGGTTTGATGATGCTCGGTAATGTCCTGCAGGATACCCACCACCCGATGTTGATCGCGCCCGCCGTTGAAGGATTTTCCATACAACTTATACCAGCGGTGGCCCTGTTCCGGCAGGTCGGCCTCAAACTCAAGATCCAGTTCAATGTCGGGGCTGGATTGCAATTCTGTCAGCGCTTGCTGAACCCGGATTTGATCACTGTCAACGATATAGTCATGCAGGTTTTGCCAGTTCTCCACCACCGCCAGTTTGCCACAGGGGGAATAACCCATAATAACGGTTTTATCAGACTCCATTTCCCAGGTGCCGAGCTTGGCTGCATTCAGTGCCAGTTTCAGATGGGTTTCCCGCTTCACCAACTGCAGGTCCGCGGCGTGACGTTCCAATGCTACCTGAATGGCAACGTGCAGTTCCCGTTCGGAAAAAGGCTTTAACAGATAACCATAGGGGCGTGTCTGACGGGCACGGGCCAGGGTGGAGTCTTCGGAGTAGGCGGTTAAAAAGATAACCGGGATGTGATACAGCTCGTTGATATCATCGGCCACTTCAATGCCGTCTTTGTTGCCTTTGATATGGATATCCATAAGGATGATATCCGGGTGGCGGGACTCCACCAGTTCCAAAGCCCGTTTGCCGTTGGACGCCATGCCGATCACCTGATACCCCAGCCTGCTGAGCCGGCGTGACAGGTCCATGGCGACGATGTTTTCGTCTTCGACAATGAGGACCTTGTATTCCTTTTCTTCTTGCATACGGAGCCTTCTTCCTGAAGTGTTGGGACTGCTGTGACGGAGGCTGGCTGAGAAGTAGTTCCGAACAGTGCGTCTGGGAAATGATCGCAGAAATTAGCCGGAATGAGTAGCGTATCCCCGCCACCGGAGCCATGCATTTATAACAATATTAGACCAGATTCACAGTTTCGGTGTTATACCGATTTAGTCTGTGGCCCAAAGCGGCACCCGAAGTATGGCTATAGCGCCTTAACCAAATTATTATCGGTTAACCCAGCCCCCACACAGCGGAAACACCTGGCCGACAAAACAATCGGCGGCGCCGCTGCACAAATAGGCAATGAATTCAGCGTCTTCTCCGGCGCTCACCAGTCGGCCCAGGGGCACTTCCCGCTGCAACCTGGCCTTGAAGCGTTCATCTGCCTGAATTTCAGGGGGAAAATAGGTGGGGTTATCGACAAAATTCTGGGCAACGGCGTTAACCTGGATATTGTGGCGGGCCACCTCTACACCCAGGGCCTGCACGTAGGCCAGCTGTGCTCCGCGGGCGGCACTGTAGGTCGCGGTTCGCTTCATGCCGCGCAATGCTGCGGCGCTGCCCACCACGATGATTTTTCCCTGCTGCCGTTCAATCATTTGCGGCAGCACTGCTTTGCACAGACGGGGCAGGGGGTCCACCAGCCGGGAAAAGGTGGTGCGCCATTCCTCCTCGCTGATGTCCGTGGCGGCTGTGGTGGGGGCGGTGATGGACAGGTTGGCCACCAGAATATCCACCCGGCCGCTGGCGTGAATGAGGTTGGCCGCTGCTTCCGGGGCGGTCAGCGCATCGTCACTGGCGATGACCTCGGCAGCCTTCTCCCGTAACCTTTCACAGATGGCCGGCCCCATAAAACTGTCGGCGTGGGTGACCAGAATGCGTTTCCCGGATAATGCCGTCATGCGAATGCCTCCCACAGGGAATCGAATTGGTTTTGAAATTGCGCGATCAATGTTGTGTCCTGACTGATCACAATGTTTTCCTGATTGCGTTCGGTTGCACTGCGGGTCCAGTTGAAACTGCCGTTGATGAGGGTCAGGCCGTCAATAATACAAAACTTGTGGTGCATGTGGTCCGCTGTGCTGTCGAAACGGGTTGCAATTCCCTGCTGCGACAGGCTTCCCAGGTCACTGCCGAGATCATATTGTTTGTGATTGTCGCTGATGATGCGCACCACTACGTCGCGCCGGTGCGCCGCCACAATGCTGTCCGACAACCGGTTATCGGAGATGGTGAAGACACAGATATCGATATGTTGGCGGGCATTGTTGAGTTGGCGGATAATGTGCTGCAGGCAATCCTGCCCGGGGGTGAACCAGGCCTGATGTGTGCTCTGGCGCTGATGTAACTCGGCGTTGATGGCTTTGGTGCCCCGGTCCAGCCAGCCGACGATGGCCATGGCGGTATCCGGTGCCTGCGTCAGCCGATCCCGGGCCAGTTCAAACAACCGGTTGCGGAGAAAGTTAAGGTCGTCGAGGGGCAAGCCCTTGAGATCGAATCTTAGGTCTCTGGTTTCGGCTTTGCTGAGCCGGTCGTCGTCCAGGTACTCCAGTAAAGACCGTTCCAATGCTAAGGTGTCTTTATGCATGGGGTTCTCTATGCCGATGCTGACTGCTTATTGTTGTTGAGGGCATTAAAACATGAGGGATTACCGGAGACAAACCGCCGCTGCAAGGGTGCCCGCTTGGTAACCTGTGAACAGCAGGGGGCGGAAACCCTGATCACACTGCAGCCCAATCGTTCTGCGACCGTGCGGCAGTCCATGTGGTTCTTGCTGCTGGTGTCTGGGGTGACGTTGTCGGTGGCAGTGTTCTGGACGTTTTACGGTGCCTGGCTGGTGTTGCCCTTTGCCGGTCTGGAAATTGCAGCGCTGACCTACGTGATGATGCGGGTGCTGCGTTCTTCCTACCGCATGCAGGTGATCCGTATTCAGCAACATGCAGTGGAGGTGGAAGAGGGGGAGTATTTCCCGGTACGGCGCTGGCGCTTTCTGCGCCCGGAGGCCTGTGTTAACGTGCGTGCTGCCCAAAGCCCGGTGGACACTATCGGCTTGCAGTTGGATGACGGCAGCCAGGCGCTTGAGGTGGGTGGCTTTCTCAATCAGGAGGATCGCATTAAGGCGCGGGATGCCTTGCGTGAATCCGGGTTGATAGTGTGCAATGAACGCTGGTGGCATTCCTGAATTCACCGACATCAATCCAATTTCGATTAATAGAGGACACCATGACCAAACAAACGCTTCGAGTGGGTATCGGCGGGCCTGTGGGCTCCGGTAAAACGGCATTAACCTTGCGCCTGTGTGAAGCCATGCGCGAAGACTTCAATATCGCGGTGGTGACCAACGATATTTACACCCGTGAAGACGCCGAATTCCTAACCCGTAATGAGGCGTTGTCGGCGGATCGTATTATTGGTGTGGAAACCGGCGGTTGTCCCCATACCGCCATTCGGGAGGATGCCTCCATGAACCTGGCGGCAGTGGCGGATTTGAATGAGCGCCATCCGGATCTGGATCTGGTGTTGATTGAAAGTGGAGGAGACAACCTGGCGGCCACGTTCAGTCCGGAACTGTCGGACCTTACTCTCTATGTCATTGATGTTTCCGCCGGCGACAAGATACCCCGCAAAGGTGGGCCCGGCATCACCAAATCGGACCTGTTGGTAATCAACAAGATTGATCTGGCGCCGTTGGTGGGAGCCTCACTGGAGGTGATGGATCGGGATGCACGCAAGATGCGTGGCGACAAGCCGTTTATTTTCGCCAATATGAAGGAAAAGCAGGGCTTGGCGGAAATAATCCAGTTTATTTGTGAGCATGGCATGCTGAAATAACGCCAAAAATCAGGGTATATGCATTAAAAAGGGGCGCCTGATCCGGTGCTCCTTTTTTCGTTTAGGGGGCTGCACCAGCAAGACCCCATCAATCCGTGCAGTCATTAGTCATATTTGCACTGCAATGGTTCCGTGAAGGAAATCCAGCGCCCATTCCGACCCATATTGGAGCTGGCCATTGTTTTGCGCCCTCTAGTGGTGCGAAGGTCGGGTTTTGTTCTACCTTTTGTCGTCAATACTGATCAAATGTTGTTCTATTTGTTCCCTTAAATGCCCGTGGCATAAAAAATGCTTTCCCCCCGGTGCGTTCACAAAAACCAATAAACTCACTGGGGGAGTTCCCATGAAGAAAACCAAGTCCACATGGATAAAAACAATGGCCGGAGCGGCGGTAGCTGCATCTGTGTCGCTGGTGTCATCGATGGCCATCGCCGCCGACACCATTAAAGTTGGGGTATTGCATTCACTGTCCGGCACCATGGCCATCAGTGAAACCACATTGAAAGACACCGTCTTGATGATGGTGGACGAACAGAACAAAAAAGGCGGCCTGCTGGGCAAGAAGCTGGAAGCCGTTGTAGTGGATCCTGCCTCCAATTGGCCGCTGTTTGCTGAAAAAGCAAAAGAATTGCTGGAAAAGGAAAAGGTTGACGTTATTTTCGGTTGCTGGACTTCCGTATCCCGAAAATCCGTCTTGCCGGTGATCGAAGAGATGAACGGTATTCTGTTCTACCCTGTGCAGTACGAAGGTGAAGAATCCTCGAAGAACGTATTCTACACCGGTGCGGCACCCAATCAGCAGGCCATTCCGGCAGTGGATTATCTGATGGACGAAGTGGGTGTGAAGCGTTGGGTATTGGCCGGTACCGATTACGTTTATCCCCGTACCACCAATAAAATCCTGGAGTCTTATCTGAAGCAGAAAGGCGTTGCCGAGAAAGACATCATGATTAACTACACCCCATTCGGCCATTCCGATTGGCAGACCATTGTATCCGATATCAAGAAGTTTGGTTCCGCCGGCAAGAAAACCGCCGTGGTCTCCACCATCAACGGTGATGCCAACGTGCCTTTCTACAAAGAGCTGGCCAACCAGGGTGTATCGGCAGAAGACATTCCGGTGGTGGCGTTCTCGGTGGGTGAAGAAGAGCTGTCCGGCTTCGACACCAAGCCCCTGGTGGGCCACCTGGCAGCCTGGAACTATTTCATGAGTGCGGATTCCGAAGCCAACGATGCCTTTATCAAGCAATGGCATACCTTCATCAAAGATAAGGACCGTGTTACCAACGATCCCATGGAAGCCACCTACATTGGTTTCAACCTGTGGGTGAAAGCAGTGGAGAAAGGCAAGTCCACAAAAGTGGATGATGTACTGAAAAACATCATTGGTCTGGAAACACCAAACCTCACCGGTGGTACCGCCAAAATGCTGCCGAACCATCACCTCACCAAGCCGGTTCTGATCGGTGAAATTCAGGAAGACGGTCAGTTCGAAACCGTATGGCAGACCGAAAGTGAAGTGCCCGGTGATGCCTGGACCGACTTCCTGCCGGAAAGCGCCAAGATCGAGGCGGATTGGCAAGATCCCAAGATCATGTGCGGTAACTACAATACAGAAACCAAGAAGTGTTCAGGTCAGAACTACTAATTCGCTAGTCGTTCGTACGATTTAGAACCATTCACCAAAAGCCCTGCCCGGTTGAGCGTAGCAAGACTTGGTGGGGCTTTTTCAAAGAAGCAAGTCACTATGATGAAACAATACTGGGGAGTATTGCTGGTGCTGCTGAATATCATGTGCGTGGCGCCGGTTTGGGCGCAAAACGCAGATGAAAGCACTGGCTTTGAATCGCTGATAGGTGAGTTGACCACCTCGAGTTTTAAGAAAAAGGCCAAAGCGGTAGAGGCCATTGCCGCATTGGATGATGAACGGGTACTGCCTGTTATGGAAGCCATGTTGGCAGGGGATCTGTATTATCAAAAATCCGATGAAAAAATTGTTTTCAAGGCCGATGGGGAATCCGGCTACCTGATTACCGATGTATTGACAGGCACTGAGTTGGGCGAGGTTGGTAAGCGTGAGGTGAAAAAGATCGCGACCAACAACCGCCTGCGCAAGCAGTTGCGAACACAGATTGCCGGCTACAAATTGCTGAGCAAGAAACCGGAAATCCGCCTTGCTGCCGCGGATGATTTGATCAAAACCCCCAGCCCGGAATTCCTCCAGGTGCTGCAGACTGCCATCGACAGAGAGAAGGAACCGGCGGTATTGAAGGCCCTGAAGGTGGCGCGGGCGGTGATCCTGCTGGACAGCGATAACGAAGTGGATCGGCTGCAGGCGGTCAAAGACATGGATGGCTTTGCCAATAAATACACCATGGCCATGCTGACGCAATTGGTGCGGCAGAACGAAGACGGCAGTTACGTGGAGCCCAGCGCGCTGGTACGTGAAGAGGCCAACAGTGTCTTGAACGGGCTGCAAGCCATGGCCACCTGGTACAAGTTTGTCGAGGATGTGTTCTTTGGCCTGAGCCTGGGGTCGGTGCTGTTGCTGGCGGCGGTAGGACTGGCCATTACCTTTGGTGTGATGGGGGTCATCAATATGGCCCACGGTGAAATGATCATGTTGGGGGCCTACACCACCTATGTGATTCAATTGTTGATGCCCAATCACATTGATGCCTCCTTGCTGGTTGCGGTACCCGCGGCCTTTGTAGTGTCCGGCCTGATGGGTATCATTATTGAGCGCACGGTGATTCGGCATTTGTACGGCCGCCCCCTGGAAACGCTGTTGGCCACCTTTGGTATCAGTTTGATCCTGCAGCAACTGGTGCGCTCTGTCTTCTCACCGCTGAATCGCTCGGTAATAACACCGGACTGGATGAGCGGCTCACTGGAAGTGAACGGCTTTTTGTCCCTCACCTATAACCGTCTGTACATCATCGTGTTCGCACTGATGGTGTTGTTCGGCCTCATGCTGCTGTTGAAGAAGAGCTTCTTCGGTTTGCAGATGCGCGCAGTGACACAGAATCGCACCATGGCCAGTTCCATGGGTATTCGCACCGGCTGGGTTGATGCCATGACCTTCGGCCTGGGTTCGGGTATTGCCGGGATTGCCGGCGTGGCGTTGAGCCAGCTCACCAATGTGGGGCCGAATCTGGGTCAGTCCTATATCATCGATTCCTTCCTGGTGGTGGTGTTCGGTGGTGTGGGTAATTTGTGGGGCACTTTTGTGGCGGCGATGAGCCTGGGTTTAGCCAACAAGTTTGTGGAGCCGGTAGCCGGTGCCGTGTTGGCCAAGATATTGATTCTGGTGTTCATCATTCTGTTCATCCAACGTCGACCGCGGGGCCTGTTTGCCCTTAAAGGTCGCTTTGTGGAGGGTTAAGCCATGACGTCTCAATCCCGATTGGCCTGGCTCATGAATGATGTGGCAGGCAAACGTTTACTGGCGGTGATTCTGGCCGTCATCATCGTGTTACCGATGTTGAATCTGCTGGTGCCGGAGGATTCCTTTTTTCATGTTTCCTCCTACACCATTGGTTTGTTGGGCAAGTACCTGTGCTACGCCTTGCTGGCATTGGCGGTGGATTTGATCTGGGGCTATTGCGGTATTCTCAGCCTTGGTCACGGCGCCTTTTTTGCGTTGGGTGGGTATGCTATGGGCATGTACCTGATGCGTCAGATCGGCGACCGTGGTGTGTACGGTAATCCACTGCTGCCGGATTTCATGGTGTTCCTCAACTGGCCCGAGCTGCCCTGGTACTGGTATGGCTTTGATAATATTTACTTTGCCATGTTGATGGTGGCACTGGCGCCGGCGCTGCTGGCCTTTGTTTTCGGCTGGCTGGCGTTTCGGTCCCGGGTCACCGGGGTCTATCTTTCCATCATTACCCAGGCCATGACCTACGCCCTGATGCTGGCTTTTTTCCGCAATGATATGGGCTTTGGCGGCAACAACGGGCTCACCGACTTCAAGGATATTCTGGGTTTCAGCCTGCAGGAGGATGCCACCAAAGTAGCGTTGTTTGTCTGCTCCGGTGTGGCGGTGATTCTGGGTTATCTGTTGTGTCGGTATGTGGTGTCTTCCAAATTGGGGCGGGTATTGGTATCGATCCGGGATGCGGAAAGCCGTACCCGTTTTATCGGCTATCGGGTGGAACACTACAAACTGTTTGTGTTTGTGCTGAGCGCTGTCCTGGCGGGAATTGCCGGTGCCCTGTATGTGCCGCAGGTGGGCATCATCAATCCCGGAGAATTCTCACCCATCAACTCCATCGAGATCATTATCTGGGTGGCGGTGGGTGGTCGCGGCTTCCTCTACGGTGCCATTATCGGTGCCATATTGGTGAATTACGGCAAAACCTTCTTCACCGGTGCCTTTCCCGAAATCTGGTTATTCATGCTGGGTGGCTTGTTTGTGGTATCCACCCTGTTTTTACCCCAGGGCGTGGTGGGGGTGGTGCAGCAATGGAAAGACAAACGGGCTGAGCAAAAAGCGCTGGCCAAGGGCAATGCCGGGGAGGCGATGTCATGAAATTGATGACCAAACATATTCCCCAGCACATTCTGTACGTGGATGGGGTCACCAAATCCTTTGATGGGTTTAAGGCGCTGAACGATCTTTCGTTTGTGGTTAAACCCGGTGAGCTGCGCGCTATTATCGGCCCCAACGGCGCGGGTAAAACCACCATGATGGATGTCATCACCGGCAAACTGAAACCGGATGTGGGTGATGTGTTTTTCCGCGATACCGTGGACCTGACCAAGCACGACGAAGCCGACATCGCCAATATGGGCATCGGCCGCAAATTCCAGAAGCCAACCGTGATCGAAAGTCTTACCGTGTTTGAAAACCTGGAGCTGGCCCTGACCGGCAACCGGGGTGTGTTCAAGGCGTTGTTCCACAAACTCAACGCAGAGCAGACTGCCCGTATTGATGAGGTGATCGAACTGGTGGGGCTGGCCGAGAAGCGCAGCTGGCTGGGGGGGAATCTGTCCCATGGTCAGAAGCAGTGGCTGGAGATCGGCATGTTGTTGAATCAGGAGCCGGACCTGCTGTTGGTGGATGAACCCGCTGCGGGGATGACGGATCATGAAACCGAGATGACCGCCAAATTGCTGAAAGGCATCGCCGGTGAGCGTTCGGTGGTCGTGGTGGAGCACGATATGGAGTTCATCAAGGCGCTGCAGTGCCCGGTAACGGTGTTGCACGAAGGGCACGTGTTGGCGGAGGGCACGCTGGAGCAGGTGCAGACCAACGAGCAAGTGATCGAAGTGTATCTGGGGCGCTGATATGTTGAAAATAGACAATATTGATTTGTATTACGGCGCCAGTCAGGCGTTGAAAAAAGTCAGCTTTGAAGCAGAGAAAGGCAAGGTGGCCTGTGTCATGGGGCGTAACGGCGTGGGCAAAACGTCATTGATGCGGGCAGTGGCCGGCCAACACCCGGTGCAAAGTGGCACAATCCTCTGGGATGGTAAAGACATCAGCAAACAGCCGCCCTATGAACGGGCCAAGAACGGTATTGCCTATGTGCCCCAGGGGCGTGATGTGTTTTCCCAGTTAACGGTGCTGGAGAACCTGAAAACCGGCTTTTCCGTGCTGCCCCATGCCGAGCGCAGGATTTCCGATGAAATCTACGAGCTGTTTCCAGTTTTGTATAAGATGCTGAAACGCCGCGGTGGTGATCTTTCCGGGGGCCAGCAGCAACAGCTGGCCATTGCCCGGGCCCTGGTCACCAAGCCCAAACTGCTGATTCTGGATGAACCCACGGAAGGCATACAGCCTTCCATCATCAAGGATATCCAGAAGGTCATCTCGCTGTTGCGGGATCGGGGGGAGATGGCCATTCTGCTGGTGGAGCAGTACTTTGATTTTGCCCGCGAACTGGCGGATAACTACGCGGTGATGGACCGCGGCGAAGTGGTGCTGGCCGGTTTGGGAAAAGAGATGGAAGAGGATACTGTACGCCGCTACATCGCGGTATAGTGCACGAGCTTGGGAGGCGGGATCCGGTTTGCAGCCTGGTTAATATGTCGGTTGACATGGTGTGTGATCAGGGTGCAAACCGGATTTCATTTGTTAGCGGTCAGTGTGCCGTGAGGTAGTGCAGGCTGAACAGTTGGCCCGGGTCCTGCCATACTTTGCCGGTTGTAAAGCCGGCTTGCTGCGCCATGCTTGCAAACACCGGTAAAGCGTACTTGTAGGAATTTTCGGTGTGAATGGTTTCGCCTTTGCGCAAGCTGAAGCGTGTTTTTTCCACTTCCACGATTTGATCCAGTTTACTCACCAGATGCATTTCAATACGGGCTTCCCGCGCATTGAAATAGGCGTGGTGAAAAAAGTGCTGTGGCTTCAGGTTGGTACTGAACGTGTTTTTAATGCGGTGTAACAGATTCAGGTTGAACGCTGCGGTCACACCGGCCGCGTCATTGTAGGCGGCATTCAAAATCTCTGTATCCTTGATGCAGTCCACACCAATCAGCAAACCGTCCCCCTCTGTCAGTAAGCGTCGAATGCGCTGCAGGAAAGTCTGTGCTTCCGGGCGGGTGAAATTGCTGATGGTGGAGCCCGGGAAGAACACCAGTTTGCGTTGTGGTGTCTGGCGCCGAAAGGCGTCGGGCAGTTGGATATCCTTGTGGTAATCCCCCACGATCGGAATAACCTGGACCGAGGGAAACTGCTGGGCCAACTCCCGGGCGGACGCTTCCAGAATCTCCATGGAAATATCAATGGGTATGTAGCTGCGGGGATCGGTTAACCCGTCCAGCAACAGGCGTATCTTAATGCCGGCACCGGAACCGAATTCTAGTATATCGCAGTGTGATCCGACGATAGCGGCTATGTCGGCCATATAGCGTTTTAGAATGTCGATTTCAGTGCGGGTGATGTAATACTCCGGGGTGGAGCATATGGCTTCAAACAGCTGCGAACCGCGCTCGTCATAAAAGTATTTGCAGGGCAGGGTTTTCTGCGGCTGTGACAGGCCGTGCAGCACGTCGCGCAAAAATTCCTGGTGGTGGGGAATACTGTTGTCGATCATTGAGGGCACTGCATTGGTTTGAGTGTTATGCATCATCGGCCATCCTTATGCCGGTAAATTGCCATTGGGCGTGGGCGGGGAAAAAATTACGGTAGGTGGATCGCAAATGCCCCCTGGGGCTGACACAGGATCCCCCCTTGAGCACCCACTGATTGCACATGAATTTGCCGTTGTATTCGCCCACCGCACCGGCTGCCGGTTTGTAGCCGGGGTAGGGGCTGTAGGCGCTGCGGGTCCACTGCCAGCAGGTACCGTAGAGCTGTTGGTAGCCACCGCCTTGATTGGGAGCGGCCGGTTTCGGGTGCAGGCAGGCCAGGTCCAGAAATGCCCCCGGCTCCTCCAATCCCGTGGCCTGTTGCGCCGCGGCCTCCCATTCGAACTCGGTGGGCAGACGTTTACCACACCACTGAGCAAAGGCATCCGCCTCGAAATAACTGATGTGGCAGACCGGTTCATTGGGGGCCAGTGTTTGCAGGCCGGACAGGGTATAGTGCTGCCAGCGGTCATCCTGCTGTTGCCAGTAGATAGGGTGTTCAACCTGATTCTGCTGGCGCCAGGCCCAGCCGTCGGACAGCCACAGCAGCGGGTTTCGGTAGCCGCCATCGGCGATGAATTCCAGATACTCCCGGTTGGTGACCAGGCGCTGCGCCAGTTTGAACGGTGGCAGCAACACCCGGTGGCGGGGTGATTCGTTATCGAAATGAAACCCGTCCCCGTTGTGGCCCACTGGGATCTCACCTCCGGCATGTTCCAGCCAGCGCTGCGGCGCTGGGTTGGTCGGCGGGCTGCGGTACGCCACCAGTGCAGGAAACAGCGGGTTGAATGAAAAGCCATGCTTGATGTCCGTCAGCATTAACTCCTGATGTTGCTGTTCATGGTGAATGCCCAGCTCCACCAGCGCTGCGGCCTGTTGATCAGTGGGCGCCTGGCTTAGGTAGCGGGCCAAATGGCAGTCCACATGGTGTCTGTATTCCCTCACTTCTTCCACCGTGGGGCGCGAAATCAAACCCCGGTTAGGGCGCAGGTATTGCGGGCCCACCTGGTTGTAATAGGAATTGAACAGATAGGCGAACTCGGGCTGGTAGGGGGTATAACCCGAAAGGTAAGGGGCCAGCACAAAGGTTTCAAAAAACCAGCTGGTATGGGCAAGATGCCACTTGATGGGGCTGGCATCCGGCATGGACTGAATCACCTGGTCTTCAGGGTGCAGCGGCTCGGTGATGTCCAGGGAAAGTTTACGGGTTGACTGGTACTGGTCCAGTAGGGGTGGCAGTGGGTTGTCCTGCAGGTCCCTGTCCATGGATTGGCTCCCAAAAGCAGGTGGCTTCTATCGTTTTTTTACTCCAGCAGGGGTGAACTCTAGCATGATTGAAATGCCCTTGCCCATGGGGTGCTTTTTTATTTGGCACGTATTCACGCTAAGATGAGTCCACGTCAATCAGTCAACGTCAGGAAACATCTATGAGCCAAGTGGTATTGGGTATGAGCCGAATCCTAAGTGCGCTGCTGGTGCTAATAAGCACCATGCTACACGCGGAAAATGTCTTGCATGTGAAAGCAGGTGACACCTTTGAACTGGCTGCGCAGCCGGTACAGTCCTTTGACCGGCTGATCCTTGAAGACCGCGCCGTATTGTTGGTTCCCCCCGGCCTTAAGCAGTTGCAGCTGGAAGCGGCCTGGGTGGAGTTGGGTGAGGATGTGAAGATCCTGGCCCGGGGTGAAGATGGCAAGCCCGGTGCCCCGGGGCAGGACCGGGAAGGTCAGGCTGAGGAGTGCCAGGGCGGCCGGCGCGGCGGTGACGGTGGACATGGTACGCAGGGGGCAGAAGGGGTGTCCCTGGTGATGGCGTTGGGGATTGCGCGGTTGGGTTCCCTCACAGTGAACAGCCGTGGTGGTGATGGCGGTGCGGGTGGGGCCGGAGGCCGGGGGCAGCAGGGCGGCCCGTTCGATAAGTGTAATGCCCAACCGGGTGGGGATGGTGGTGCCGGCGGCGATGGCGGTGACGGCGGCAATGGCGGGCAGGTCAGCATAACCTATCGTCTGTTACCCGGTCACGATGCTGTGGATGCAGTGAATAACCGGGTGGTGATCCAGAATGGCGGTGGCCAGGGCGGTGAACCCGGAGCGGCCGGTGAAGGCGGTGCCGGTACTGAAGGGAAGTACATCAATATGCGGACCCTGACCGGAAACCGCAAGTGGATGGCCGGGGGTGACGAAGGGCAACCCGGCAGTGCGGGCAAACCCGGGCGTGACGGCGTTAAGGGGCAGGCACTGGTGCAGCAGGATCTGCGCGATCGCATGGACGCCGTGATCCAGACTCAGTCGGCCCAGGTGACTGCCCTCAAGGATCAACTGGTGGCTCGCTTGGCGGAAGAGAAGCGCCAGGTGGAGGTGGCGGCGAAACAGGCGATTTCGTCCCTGGAGGCACAGGTGAGTGCCCTGCAAAACAATCTGGACTCCGCCGCCAATCAGACCTCAGTGGATCAATCCATTGCTGATATTCAGGGCAAGTTGGCCCGGCAGGCCGCCCGCCTGGATGAACTGAGCGCTAAGATGGAGCAGTCCATGAGCGCCATGCAGTCGCAATTGGACGCACTGAGCAAACAGGTCAAGGGGCTGGATGGGCGGGTAAACAGCTTGTCCGGATCAGAGCGCAATCAATAGGGCCGGTGGCGGGCGTTTTTGGTGCGCCCGCTTTTGGTGCGCGACCTATAGTGGTGCGCTGGTTTCAGTTTTATGACATGATGGCCCTGCGAAAGCCCCAGAAAAGCCCGGAAATCCAAGGCTTTGCCGTTTTGGCACACTCGTTGCTTTTCTTGTCGGGAGTTCGTTAACCAAGGTGCAAGCCTTATATCGTCTAACCTCTGGGGGTTATTTTAATTATGTTAAACAAACAATCCAAAATGCTTCGTTTGAGTGCTCTTTCTCTGGCCGTTGCCGGAGCTATGGCCGTTGCGCCAACCGCTGCTAACGCTGAAGTGTCCGCTTCTGTTGGTGTTGCCAACATGTACTTGTGGCGCGGTTACGATCTGGGCAATGGTGATGCTCAGGTATCCGGTGACCTGAGCTATTCAAACAGCGGTTTCTACACTGGTGTATGGGCTGCATCCGGTGATTCTGCTGCGGGACAGGAATACGACCTGTATGTGGGCTATGGCGCAGAGTTCGGTGGCGTGAGCATTGATTTGAGCGTGTGGAACTACATGTACCCGTCTGCTCCAGAAGGCAATGACCAGATCCTCGATGATTTCGGTGGTTTGAGTGAAGCCATTCTGTCCATCGGTTTTGCCGGTTTCAGCGTAACAGCCTACGACAACATCGCCGGCGGTTCCGGTTATGAGTACTACACACTGGCCTATGGTTATGAAGCATTCTCCATCCTGGTGGGTAAGCACGACAATATCGGTGGACCGGATGATAACGGAATCTATCAACCGGCAGAAGACGTGACCCACGTTGATTTGTCCTACGCCTACAATGACAATCTGTCGTTCACGGTCAGCCAGCAGGTTGATAACGAAGACGACGACGATCCTAAAGTTGTCGTGTCTTACAGTCTGCCTATCGACATGTAAGAAGCAGAGAATTTCGATTTCTCTCCGAGTGGGCCGGTATTCGTACCGGCCCTTTTTTGTGTCTGCCCAAATGTAAACCTTACACCTTAATTCCGATATCATTGGCCCAAATCGACGTTGGGCAGGGATATATGGATAAGTTGGGATTACTGGAAGTGTTCAGTGAGGTGGCCAGAACCGGCAGCTTTGCCCAGGCCGCCGTCGGCATGGGGGCCTCCCCGTCAACCATCAGCAAAGCCATTGCGCGGCTTGAATCCCATCTGGAATTCAGTCTGTTCGTGCGCTCCACCCGGCGCTTGCGTTTAACCCCGCAGGGGCAATTGTATCTGGATTCAGTGCGCACCATATTGCAGTCCCTGGCCGACAGTGAGCATCGTCTACGCCAAAGTACCCTGACACCACAGGGTGTGCTCAGTATCAACGCGCCGGTCTCCTATGGTCGGTTGTATCTGTTGCCACTGCTGACGGAATTTCGCCAGCGTTTTCCGGAGCTGGATGTTAATGTCAGCTTCTCCGATCACTATCGCGATACCATTGAAGAAGGCTTTGACCTGTCCATTCGCAGTGGCCAGTTAAAAGACAACAGCCTTATCGGCCGCCAGCTATCACCCATTGATTTTTTGATTTGTGCGGCGCCGGATTTTTTGCACCAACGGGGTGTGCCGGGCTCAGTGACCCAATTGATGGCGCAACCCTGGATTCGGTTTCGCTTCAAGCAGACCGGGCGCATTATGCCCGTCTTCTGCCCATTGCAGGCCAGTGGCGAAGACAGTATTGATCCCGGCAGGCAGTATGTGGTGGATGATGGCGAAGCGCTGGCGCAATTGGCGGCCCAGGGCCTGGGGCTGGTGCAATTACCGCATTTTATTGCCCGTAACTGGTTGCTGTCAGGGCAGTTGGTGTCGCTCTATCCGGCAGTGCGTCCTCCCACGTTCGGTGTGTTTGCGGTGTATCCCATGCAGGAAAGAACACCAGCAAAAATTACCGCCTTCCTGACATTCCTGCAGCAGCAACTGGCGGCCATGGGGGAAGACGGACGCCACACCTGGGTGGATGACGTTGCTCCCCTGTGTATGACCCTTAGCGGATAAACGGCTGCTGAGAGAGACGGCGGTACTGGATGGCATCCGCCACTTCTTCGGCTTTGGCCTCGGAGGCGATTTTTGACAGGAGCATCAATGCTGCCTGATAGCTCACCAGGCTGCCGTTGGAGGTGATCACGCCGTCGTCCACAACCACATTGGTATTTTCCTGCACCTTGACCGCGGGAAAATCCCGTTGCAGCTCCGCTTCGCCACCGGCCCAGGTGGTGGCCTGCTTACCGTCCAGCAGGCCTGCTTTGGCCAAGACAAAGGCACCGGAACAATTGCTGGCCACCCACGACGCATGGCGCCCACTGGATCTGACGTACTCTATTACATCCTGTCGTCGCAGAATGGGCCCCATATCGTAAGCGCTGGGCACAATCAGCACATCCAGCGACGGTTGTTCACTCAGTTGATGCTGTACGTTCAACGAAATATTTTCGTGGGTGGTGACACTGGGTTTGGAATCAATGTGGATCAGACTGACGTTATAGTCCCTGAACCAACTCAGTTGGCTCGCGTGACCAAAGACTTCAAGCGGCGCCGTGATGTCGGAAGTCAGGACGCCATCCCATACCAGGATCCCTATTTGTTTGTCCGCCGCCTGGGAAGACAGGCTGAGTAAACTGGTCAGAAGCAGGGCTAGAAGCGTACGTAGCATAGTGTTTTCTCCCATATGATGTCGATGCGATGAGGTCAGTGCGGGCAAGCATACGGGCGTAGCAGTGCAGTGAACAGGTGCCTGCGGTCGTTTCAGTGGTGACGGAAATTCACGACTAATCTAACGGACAGCTTTGGCCTGCGTGCGGGAAGTTTTCCCGGTTTGATATGGCTCAACTAAACGTCTGATCCGACAGTATCACTTCAATTTCCTCCACAATCTGTTGCTGGCGTTGGGCGTTAATGCGCTGGCGCAGGTTCCGGGATAACTCTTCAAGGTGATCCCTGGCCCCTTCCATCTGTCGAAGGCGCCAACGGTTCTCCGTATGCAGGGAAACGGTCAGATAGTGCATCAGGCCCTGTTGCAGATAGTGCAGCTGCAGTTCCTGCAGCAGTGTTGCGGCTGGTAATGTTGTGCAGAGGGAGGCGGCGTTGCAATGATCGGGCTGCGGCAGCGGCAGTAGCTGCACGATTTCAGGCTGGTTGTGGTCGTGATAAAGCACGCGAATACGACGGGGGAAGCCCGTGCGCACACTTGTATCGACAATGCTGTGCATCACTGCCAGGGATTCGTCAATGCCTGCAGCGGCCCGCAGCGCAATAACGTTGTCGTAGGTTGACAGTTTGTCTGCCAGGCGGGTTCCAACCGCCAGTATGATCTCGGTATCCTGTAATGCCAGTTCGTGAAAGCGTTGTGCCACCAGCTCGTTGAAACCACCACAGAAACCCCGCTCCGATCCCAGCACCAGCAGCAGGTCGGGGCCCGGTGCCGCCGGCAGTTGGCCGGCAGCCGCGCCGCCGCGGTGAAACAGAAATTGATCCATGGCCTGGCGGCAGCTGTCAAACACTGAGCGCTGGTGACCCTGGGCTTTTTCCAGGCGCAACATTTCCACCCGAGCCAGGTTGCGCATGGCAGTGATGATATCGTCCAGCTCTTCATACAGTTCCAGGCGATAGTTGTTCTCGGCCCGTTGACTCATGTTGGTTGCAGCCAGGTTTGAATTTGTTGCCGCCACTGGTCGCGGCTGGCATCCAGGGTCAGCTTGCTTTGCTTGGCGGCGGCTTCCAGCTGCAACAGAATGGAGGGGAGCCGATTCAGCTCGCAATCGTCCAGCAGTTTCTCGTTATAGGCAATCAGCCAGGTCAGTTGGCCGGTGGCACTCACCGGGGTTAATCGATCCTGCACCATGATCTGGCGCAGCACCCGGCCCCGTTTCAACTTTGCTTCCATGGCCGGCTCCAGCCGGGTTCCAAAACGGGTAAAGGCTTCCAGCTCCAGAAATTGCAGATAGTCCAGGCGGATGCGGCCGGCTTCCTGTTTGATGGCTGGGTGCTGTGCCTTGCCGCCAATCCGCGATACCGAGCGGGTTACATCAATGGCGGGCAGCATGCCGGCGGCAAACAGCTTTTGATCCAGGTAGATTTGGCCGTCGGTAATGGAAATCAGATTGGTGGGAATGTAGGAAGCGATTTCTCCCTGTTTGGTTTCCACAATGGGTAGAGCCGTCATGGAGCCACCGCCCAGTTCCGGAGACAGAACCGTGGTGCGCTCCAGCAAGCGCGAATGCAGGTAAAATATATCGCCGGGATAGGCTTCCCGCCCCGGTGGCCGATGCAATAACAGGGACAGTTCCCGATACGCTTGTGCGTGCTGGGTCAGGTCATCGTAGATGATCAGGGTATCCTTGCCGCGCTGCATCCAGTATTCGGCAATGGCGCAACCGGAAAACGGCGCCAGGTAGCGGCAACCGGAAAGCTCGTTGGCTTCGGCCACCACCAGGGTAGTGTAGGCGGTGGCGCCCTGCTCCTGCAGCGTATCGATGAGGGTGGCCACGCTGCTGCGGGTCTGGCCGATGCTGACGTATACGCACAACACGTCTTCGCCCTGTTGTCGCAGTATGGCGTCCACGGCCAGGGAGGTTTTCCCCAGGCCGTTATCGCCGATGATCAACTGGCGCTGGCCTTTGCCGATGGGAATCTGGGAATCGATGATGCGGTTGCCGGTGTACAGTGGATTGCGGACAAAATTGCGGTCCAGAATGGTGGGAGAGGTCACCTCCAGTAAGCCCCGCTGATGATCGGCAGGCGCCGGCATGTCGTCCAGGGGCCGGCCCAGGGGATCCAGCACCCGTCCCAAAACACTGTCACCGATGGTAATGTCCAGGCGTCGGCCGGAACGCCGAACGCTGATGCCGGATGACAGGGAGGCCTTTTGCTCCAACACGATCGCGCCCAGCTTTTCCGGATCCAGCAGAAACACCAGGGCAGTACTGCCGTCTTCCAGGTAAATCACCTCGTCCATCATGGCGGACGGCAATCCCTGCACCCAGATGATGCCGTCACCCACGCTGATCACCGTGCCCTGTTCGGTGATGCGGGTGCTGATGCTGTAATCGGGGTTGAGATCAAACAGCGATCTGGAATCAGATGGCATGGTGCAATTCCGCCTTAAAGAATTCCAGTTCATCCACCAGATTGGCATGCAAGGTCAACGGCCCGATGTTAAGGCGAATGCCACTGATCAGCGATTCGTCCAGGCGGGTGTCCAGGCTCACGGTCTGGTGCAGTGTGTCGGTCAATGTGTGCTGTAGCTGTTGCAGTTGATCGGGTGCCAATGGTCGCGCCGATGTGACAAGCAACGTGGTTTGCTTGTGCAGGGCATTGGTAATCTCGTCGTGTTCTGCGGCCGATAACGCCTGCAGGTCTTCCTGTAACATGTTGAGCAGGGCGTTATCCAGATCCTCCCCGGCTAACCGGCGCAGCAACTGTTGAGTTAACAGCAGGGCACCCTGTTGGGACTCCTGGCGGGCCTTTGCTGCCAGTGCTGCCTTGTCCTGTTCCAATATGGACTGCAGGCGTTTCTTCTCGGTTTCCGCCTCCTCTCGGACTTTGGTCATCGCCTGTTGCCGTTGCTCGCTTAATTCGGTTAACAGCGCCTGTCGCTGGTGCGCTCTTTCCACATCCCACTCATCAATTTTGGCTTGCAGGGTCTGTTGCAGTGATGCCGCCGCTTGCTGTTGCGCTTCGGCATCCTGTTGTGCCTGTTTCAGCTGCTGTTGACGGCGGGCAATGGCAGCCTGAACCGGCTTGAACAGAAAGCGTTGCAGTAGCCAGATCAGTACCAGGAAATTAACGATTTCCAATACGAGGGTAAGTGGGTCAAGTTCCATCAGCAGGCGCCGTTACTGAACGAAGTATTCAAGCAGTGGGTTGCGAAACAGTATGATCAGCACCACCACCAACACGTAAATCGCCAACGATTCGATCATGGCTAACCCGATGAACAGGGTGCGGGTGATGATTTTCTCCGCCTCCGGTTGTCGTGCCAGTGCATCCAGGGCCTGGGCAATGGCTTTGCCCATGGCGTAGGCCGGCAGGGCACCACCAATGGCGATGGCCAGGGCGGCTACCACAGTGGACAGTGTGCTGAACCAGTGTAGGTCGGTCATGTGTTTTTGCTCCCTTGTTCAGATGAGGTTGTTTTATTTTCCAGGCTGGTGCCGATATAAAGCAGGGCCAGTACGCCGAAGATGTAAGCCTGAATCAGCGCTTCCACCAGGTGCAGCATCATCAGTGGTACCGGCACCAGAAAACCGGCCACCAGCAGCACCAACAGAATGGCCATCTCCAGGCTCATGATATTGCCGAACAGGCGAATGGCCAGGGCCAGAGTGCGGCTGATCTCACTCATCAGGTGAAACGGCAACATAATCGGATTGGGGGACAGATAATGCTTCAGGTAGGTTTTCAGCCCCAGGTTGCGGATACCAAACCAGTGCACCGAGACAAAGACGATTACAGCCAGTCCGGCGGTTACCGACAAATCTGCAGTGGGGGAATGCAGCCCGGGAATCAGCCCCAGCAGATTGGCGCACACCAGATAGACCCACAAGGTGGCAATAAACGGGGTGACTTGTTTGTAGTGGTTGGGCACCACTTCTTGCACCGCGTTTTCCATCATGGCAAACAGGGATTCGGCACCGGTGCGCCACAGGTTATCTTCCTGTTGCAGTTTATGACGGATAAACGCACTGAACGACAACAATAGCAGCATCACCAGCCAGGTGGTGAGTAGAGATCCGCTCAGGGAGAGCGTCCCGAAGTGGATACCTTGTGCTTCGTTCATGAACGCCCCCGGATATACCACACCATATTCCAGATGCCGGCGACCACACCGAGAATGATAAAGCTGACCGTCCAGCGGGTGCCGAATTCTGCATTCAGGCTGTCCAGCCAGCGCCCGAAGTAGGCCCCGCCTACCATGGGGATCACCAGCAACAATCCCAGGGTGCCACCGTACATCAACAGCCCGAACAGCCCCGCCGGCGCCTGTTCGCCCCGATCCTGTCGTGCGTTATCCCGTTGCAGCGATTCGCGGAAATCATCCCGTTGATTCACAGCTGTCCTCCTTGCTGATTCATTTCCCACAGCCTGCGTGCCAGGGCCTGTTCCATCTGCGTTACGTTGCGCAGGGTTGTGTCCTGGGTTTCACTTTCCTGTTGCCAGCGGGTTTCCAGCAGATGCAGCAATTGCTGGCGGCTGTCGCTCAATACAAACTGGGTGGTCATCAATTGCAGCCGGTTGTTGTGAAACCACAGTGTTGCTCCGGGTTGGGCAATATAATGCCAGTGGCTGTCGTCTGTTTTATAGCGCGCCAATCCTGGCTGCAAACAGGTAACAAAGGTTTCATGGCCGGCCTGCAGGCCAAAACGGCCACTGCGATCCGTGGCAACAAAACTGTGGGCGCCATCGATCTGCTCTTTACGGGTGCAATCCATCAACACCAGAGTGAAAGGGGTCATGAGGCGTTCCCCTGCTGGCTTGCTGATGTGGTGCTGGTTTTATTTGTGAGCGTGCCTTTCATGTAGCAGTCAGCTTCATCCAGTTGATCAAAGCGGCCGTCCAGAAAACCTTCACAGTCGTCAAGCAAATCATCCAGCTCAACACTGACGCCGGCAATGCCGGTGTGATCCGCCACCACGCTGAAGGGTTGTGTTAAATAGCGCTCCAGCTTACGAGCCCGTTGCACGACTTTGCGGTCTTGCGCCGATAATTCCTCGATCCCAAGGATGGTGATGATGTCTTCCAGTTCCCGGTAGCGGGCCAGATGTTCTCTGACTGCCATGGCAACGGTATAGTGGCGTGCGCCCAGCATGTGCCGGTCGAGCATGCGGCTGCTGGATTTCAGTGGGTCAACGGAGGGATAAATACCTTTGGCAGCCTGTTGGCGGGACAGTATGACTTTGGTGTCCAGGTGATTCATGATGGCGCTCACCGCCGGGTCGGACATGTCATCTGCCGGTACATACACGGCCTGCACCGAGGTAATCGCGCCGTGCCGGGTTGAGAGAATCCGCTCTTCCAACGATGCCACTTCGGTAACCAGTGTGGGTTGGTAGCCCACCGTGGCCGGCATGCGACCCAACAGGCCGGAAATTTCACTGCCGGCCTGTACGAAACGGAACATATTGTCCATCAGGAACAACACTTCTGATTGCAACGAATCCCGCAGATACTCAGCGTAGGTGAGGGCGGTGTAACCCACATGAAAGCGCACACCGGGGGATTCATCCATTTGCCCGTACACCAGCAGTGCCTGGGGCAGTACGCCGGAATCCTTCATCTCATGCCACAGTTCGTGCCCTTCCCGCATGCGCTCGCCAACACCGGCAAACACGGATACCCCTTGATGCAGGGAACTGACCGCATGCATGAATTCCATCATCAGTACCGTTTTGCCTACTCCGGCACCACCGAACAGCCCGGTTTTGCCCCCTTTTACGAACGGGCACAGCAGATCGATCACCTTGATGCCGGTGGTCAGAATTTCCTTGGCGGGTACGGTTTCGGTCAGCGCGGGTGGCTGCGCCAGAATATTGCGGTAGTCGCTGCTTGCGAAGGCGGGCATCTTGTCCAGAGGCTCACCAAAGACGTTGAGCATGCGTCCCAGGCAGTCGGGGGCCACCGGCACGTGCAGTGGTGCGCCGGTGTCGAACACCGGCATTCCGCGCGCCAGGCCCGCGGTGCTGTGCAGGGCGATGGCTCGGATACGGCTGGGGGTAAGGTGCTGGAACACCTCCAGCAACACCGGTTCCCGGTGATCGCGTACCATCAGGGCCTGATTCAGCGGTGGCAGGTAGCGGGTACAGATGTCCACCACCGGCCCATGCACGGCGTCGACTTGTCCTATCAGGGTGGTGGTGGCTGCGGGATCCTGTTCTGGCATGGCCATGCTCTTGGTTGTTAAGAGGTGGTTCAGCTCGAATCTAGAGTATTATCATCCATGGGTTTCTGATGTGTATCAAGGCCGGGATGATTAGATTGCAGGGTCTCTATTCAAACAGGTTTTTCAAATTGGCCAGATGGGCGTTGCCGATCTCCTGTTTTTCTTCCTTGGATTTACTGGAACCACGGCCTTCCCAGGCCAGATCATCCTGCGGCATCTCATCCAGAAAGCGGCTGGGGGTGGGTTCGAATTCTTCACCGTACTGTTTGCGTTTGGCGGTATAGGTCATGGTCAGTTCGCGCTTGGCACGGGTGATGCCCACATACATCAGGCGGCGTTCTTCCTCGATGTTGTCTTCCTCAATGCTGGAGCGGTGGGGCAGCAGCTCCTCTTCCATGCCCATCAGGAACACATAGGGAAATTCCAACCCCTTGGAGGCATGCAGGGTCATCAACTGGACCCGGTCGGAATCGTCCTCTTCTTTTTGTTGCTCCAGTATGTCCAGCAGAATCAGTTTGCCGATCACGCTCTCCACGTCGTTTTCATCGTCGGCTTTTTCCAGCATACGCTCGATGGAGGCCACCAGTTGCCAGACGTTTTCCATGCGTTTCTCGGCCATCTTCGGGCTGGAGGATTGTTCCACCAACCAGTTTTCATAATCGATGTCGCGGATCATCTGTTTGATGGCCCCCACCGCATGGCCGCGCTGAATGTTTTCCCGGGTTTCTTCCACCCAATCGTGAAAGCGTTTCAGCATGGCGTATTGTTTGGCTTTCAGGGTTTCCGCCAGCCCCATTTCACAACTTACGGAAAACAGGCTGCGTTCCCGGCTTTGGGCGTATTGGCCGAGCTTCTCCAGGGTGGTGGGGCCCAGCTCCCGGCGCGGGGTGTTGACGATGCGCAAAAATGCGTTGTCGTCGTCGCTGTTCATGATCAGGCGTAAATACGCCATCACGTCTTTGATTTCGGCTTTGGAAAAGAAAGAGCTGCCACCGCTGACCTTGTAGGGAACCTGAAACTGCTGCAGTTTTAATTCAATGATGCGCGACTGATGATTGCCGCGATAGAGCACTGCAAAATCCTTAAACGGGCGTTTGCGCTGCATGTGTTGATTGAGAATATCCCCGGCAATTTTTTCCGCTTCATGATCTTCACTGCGGCAACGAATGACTCGAATCGGATCACCGAAACCGTGTTCACTCCACAGTTGTTTTTCAAACACATGAGGATTGTTGGCGATCACCTGGTTGGCGCATTTCAGAATGCGGCCGGAGGAACGGTAATTCTGTTCCAGCTTGATTACTTTTAATGCCGGGTAGTCCTGTGCCAGTTGTGCCAGGTTTTCCGGGCGGGCACCACGCCAGGCGTAGATGGATTGATCATCGTCGCCCACCACGGTAAAGCGGGCACGTTTCCCCACCAGCAAGCGCACCAGCAGGTATTGTGAGGTGTTGGTGTCCTGGTATTCGTCTACCAGCATGTAGTAGATGCGATTGCGCCAGCGTTCCAGCACCTCCTCGTTGTCGCGCAGTAACAGCGTGGGCAACAGAATCAGATCATCAAAATCCACCGCATTGTAGGCCCGCAACATGCGGTCATACAGCGCATAGGTGTGGGCGGCGCGCATCTCATCTTCATCGTTGGCCCGCGAGATGGCCTCGGAGGGGGTGATCAGATCGTTCTTCCAGTTACTGATCTGGTGGCGGATAAAATCCACCTCGTCTGCCCCCACCTCCGACTCTTTGTGCAGTAGCTCGGTTAACAGGGTGCGGCTGTCCTGATCATCGAATATCGAGAAACCGTTTTTCAGGCCCAGGTGCTGCTGCTCCTTGCGGATGATGTTGAGGCCCAGGTTGTGAAAGGTGGATACGGTGAGGCCGCGGGCCAGCTTGCCTTTCACCAACTGACTCACCCGCTCTTTCATTTCCCGGGAAGCCTTATTGGTAAAGGTAACGGCTACGATGCGGTGGGCCGGGATCTCACAATTTTCGATCAAATGAGCGATTTTGCGGGTGATCACACTGGTTTTGCCGGAGCCTGCGCCTGCCAGCACCAGCAAGGGGCCGTCAATGTAATGAACTGCTTCTGACTGGCGGGGATTCAACTTGCTCACGGACTGCGCTCGAATTGGGGTACATGGGAGTCACCGGGCAGCACATTTTACACGTAGAGTGTCACTTTTGGATACTAATCTGTCCGGCTGGTCAATTGGATTGGTTTGGGCTTTCACGTATGCTCGGATGCCATTCAAGCCAGAGAAATAAGGATTCAGCCATGAATGATGTGAATTTCAGCCTTGCCGGCAAAGTGGTGCTGGTAACCGGTGCTTCCAGTGGATTTGGTCAGATGTTTGCGCCGTTTCTGGCCCGTCAGGGGGCCAAACTGGTGGTGGCTGCCCGCCGCCGGGACCCGTTGCTGGCGCTGGAGGAACAAATTGAAAATGACGGCGGGCGTTGCCTGGCGGTGACCATGGATGTGGCGGATCGGGCTTCCATCGTAGAAGCCTATGAGCAGGCGGAAGCGGCCTTCGGTTGTGTGGATGTGGTGGTGAACAATGCCGGCATCGGCCTCAGCAATCCGGTGCTGAAAATTACTGAAGACGAATGGGACAAGGTACTGGATACCAACCTGAAAGGGGCCTTTCTGGTGGCCCAGGAGGGGGCCCGCCGCATGAATGCCCAGGGTAAGCACGGCTCCATTGTCAATATTGCCTCGGTGCTGGGGCTGCGGGTGGCCAGCCACCTGACTCACTACTGTGCCTCCAAGGCCGGGTTGGTGCAGATGACCAAGTCCATGGCCCTGGAGCTGGCGGATTACGGTATCCGGGTAAACGCCATCTGCCCGGGTTATATCCTCACCGATATTAATCGCGATTACTTTGATACCGAAGGCGGCAAACGCATGATTCAACGCATTCCCCAGAAAAAACTGGGCGCCATCGAAGACCTGCTGGGGCCTTTGTTGTTGTTGACGTCGGATGCCTCCCGTTACATGACCGGATCGGTGATCTCCGTGGACGGTGGTCATGCGGTGAGTAAGCTTTAGATTTTTATATGATTGACTTTTACAGAGGATTCTATGGATTTTACATTATCAGATGAGATTGAACGCACGCGTTTGCAGGTGCGTGAATTTGTGGAACAGGAAGTGCTGCCCCTGGAAACCGACGCGGCCAATTTTGATGACCATGAAAACCTGAAAGAAAGCGTGGTGGCGGCGGTGCGGGAAAAAGCCAAAGCGCAGGGGTTGTGGGGTTTTCAACTGCCGAAGGAGCGGGGCGGCCGTGATCTGGGTATTGTGGGCATGGCGGCGCTGTATGAAGAAGCCGCCCGTTCCCCCTTTGGCCCGGTGGCCTTCAATTGTGCGCCGCCGGATGACGGCAATATGATTGTGCTTAATAAAATTCTCAGCGAAGCCCAAAAAGATCGCTGGCTGCAGCCCATTATCGACGGCAAGGTGCGATCGGCTTTTGCCATGACCGAGCCCGATGGTGGTTGTGGGTCCGACCCCAGCCTGACCTATACCCGTGCCCAGCAGGTGGGCGACAAATGGATCATCAATGGCCGCAAGTGGTTCATCACCGGAGCGGAAGGGGCCCAGACCTTTATCCTGATTGCGAAAACCTCCGACGATGAACGCAAAGGCCTCACCGCTTTTCTGTTTGATAAGGATCAGCCCGGCTGGGAGATCGTACGCCGTATTCCCATTATGGGGCCGGAGGAACACGGTGGGCACTGTGAGTTGAAATTCGATGGTCTGGAAATACCCGATGAGAACCGTCTGTTGAATGTGGGTGACGGCCTGAAAGTGACCCAGATTCGCCTGGGTACCGCCCGCCTGACCCATTGTATGCGCTGGCTGGGGTTGGCCAAGCGTTGCATGGAAATCGCCGGTGGTTACGTGGAAAACCGCATGAGCTTCGGCACCACCCTGTCCGGGCACGAAGGGGTGCAATGGATGATGGGGGATGTGGCCAAGGAGATACACATAGGGCGCCTGCTGACCATGAATGCGGCCTGGAAACTGGATCAGGGGGATTTTGCCCGCAAGGAGATTTCCATCGCCAAAATCCAGGTGGCCGACACGCTGCACAAGGCAGCCGATACAGCCATACAATTGTGTGGTGCCCGTGGTTACTCTAAAGACACGATGATCGAGTGGATTTACCGTTATGCCCGGCAGGCCCGCCTGGTGGATGGGGCGTCGGAGATCCACAAGATGGTATTGTCCAAGTACTATCTGGCAGAGAAGCACGATTTCTTCAAGTGGGGCGTATAACGTCACCCTAAACACAATAAGAAGCAATACAAAGCAGGGGATTTACCATGCCAACCAAATACTATCTGGCATTTGCCTCCTCCAGGGATCTGGAAGGCGCGGCCATCGAGCTGCTGCGGCGTCATGAAAACGGGGTAAAGGACAGCCATATCCCCCTAATGGAAAGCACGATGGACTATTTCATACCGGAAATGCTGGATGCCTTTCTGGTGCGCACGGTGGATGCCATCGGGCTCAGCAGTATGCCCACCAAGGTGGTGCATTCCACCGCCGATGTGATTGGGAAAACAGCGAAAATGCTGGTGCCCCATTTGTTGAAAAAGCGCAGCAATAAAGAACTGGAGCCGATGATTGGATTTGTCGATGAAATCTATATTCGCCCTGAGCAGGCGGATAATGGCCTGGCCAGCACCGGTTGCGAAATCGATCAGGCCACTTACGAGCGTATGAAACGCGTGGTGGCAGGGATTCAGGCCGGCGAGGTGCAGGCCAATCGTGCGGAATTGTCCGAGCTTATGAGCCTGACGGTGGATATCATGCTGGAAGGCTTCATGAAACGGGCCATCAACTTGCTGAAGCACGGGTTTGTGGTGCGTAAGATCGCTGACGGTGCCATTGCCACCTGCCAGGCCGCCGGGCATGGGGTGGTCAATAAAGTGTTCAAAAAGCTGGACGATGAGCAGATGCTGCATCTGGCCAACTATTTCGACACGCTGATTCTCTCGGCGCAGCGCTGAGGGGCCGGTGAGGGGCCGGTGAGAGGCCGGTAAGCCGTCAGCGGCGTTTGGCAAGCGCCTTACCCCGGGCTAGAATGGCGCCATTCCAGCCCAGGTAATGATGATGCCATGAGTGACAAGCCCGCCCAGGACAACCTGTTCGCCAAACCCCTGCCCCATCTGGTGGATTTCGCCTTCGATGAGCAGGTGGCCAGCGTTTTTCCCGATATGATCCGGCGTTCGGTGCCCGGTTACGAAACGGTGATTGCCATGCTTGGGGTGTTTGCCAGTTCATTGGTGACCCCGGGTTCCCGTGTCTATGATCTGGGCTGCTCCCAGGGGGCGGTGACGCTGGCCCTGCGCCGCCATATCCGGGAGGCGGACGTAACCCTGGTGGCAGTGGATAACGCTGCCCCCATGATAGAACGTTGCCGCAGTAATGTGGCGGCGGACCTGTCTCCCAGTCGGGTGGAGCTGCGCTGTGAGGATATCCAGGATACCCCCATCCACAATGCCTCCCTGGTGGCCCTGAACTATACCTTGCAGTTCGTTCCCCTGGACCAGCGTCTGGGGCTGATCCAGCGCTTGTACAGCGGAATGAATCCGGGAGCGGGCCTGATTCTGTCGGAAAAAATCGCCTTGCCGGAAGGGGAGCAGCAGCCGTTCACCCACTGGCATCATGAGTTCAAGCGCTTGAACGGTTACAGCGACCTGGAGATCAGTCAGAAGCGCCAGGCCATTGAGAACGTGTTGATCCCGGAAACCGCTGCCGCCCATCGTGAGCGATTGCTGCAGGCGGGATTTCGCCAGGTGAGTTGCTGGTTTCAGTGTTTTAATTTTGCCTCGTTTATAGCCCTAAAGTAACCAACCCTGATTGATGCAGTGAATGATGGATTTTACCGCCTTCTATGAGCACGCCGGGCAGACCGCGCTGGCGCCTTACCTTGACGCAATACGGGCCCGATTGCAGCAGTGGCAGCCGCAAACCCATGGGGATTTCGCCCGTTGGCAGCAGTGTGTAGAGAGCTTGCCCCGGGTGGCCGTGTCCTCCCTGGCGCTGGATCAGGCGGCCGTGGGGGTGGGCCAACCTGGGGATTGTACCGAGCCTGAGCGGGAGCAGATTGAAACCGCCCTGCGCGGATTGCACCCCTGGCGCAAGGGCCCTTTTGATGTGTGCGGCGTGCACATTGATACCGAGTGGCGCTCGGACTGGAAATGGGATCGGCTGGCGCCCCATGTGGACTCTCTTCAGGGGCGTACCGTGCTTGATATAGGCTGCGGCAGCGGTTATCACCTGTGGCGCATGTTGGGGGCGGGAGCTCGCCTGGCCATCGGGGTGGACCCATCGTTGTTGTTTCACATGCAGTTTCGCGCTATTGAGCATTTTACCGGTCCGCAAGCGCTGCATCATCTGCCCTTGGGGATTGAAGATCTGCCGCCCGCCATGGGTGCCTTCGACACCGTCTTCTCCATGGGCGTGCTGTATCATCGCCGTTCGCCCTTTGATCACCTGATTGAACTGCGGGAGCTGCTGCGCCCCGGGGGGCAACTGGTGTTGGAAACCCTGGTGATTGAAGGTGAATTGGGGCAGGTACTGGTACCGGATGGCCGCTATGCCCGGATGGGGAACGTCTGGTTTCTACCCTCCGTGGCTACCCTCGTACAGTGGCTGCAGAAGGTGCGCTTCAAGAATGTGCGCTGCGTGGATGTCACCGCCACCACGGTGCAGGAACAGCGGCCTACGGACTGGATGAGGTTTCAATCACTGCCGGATTTTCTCGACCCTGTCCATCCCGAGCGCACCATCGAAGGGTACCCGGGGCCCCGGCGTGCCATCATTCTGGCGCAACGCTAACGACTGTCCAGGCCAGGGTGCCGATCCTCGCTTTCCAGTTTGGTCAGCAGGCGGGTCAGCTTGCTGTGTTCCGTACTGCTTTGTCCGGAGTGAATGTAGTGTTCCACCTGATCATACAGCTGCTCCAGCAGCTTCAACCGATAATCGTGATTTAACAAGCACTTGGCTACATGGTGGGGGTCTTCCCCCTGTTCCCGCATGCGGCCGGCTTCGGCCAGGGCGGAGGCCAGTTCTTCTTTGCTCGGGCGGCCCATAATTCACCTCATTGATGTGTTCCTGCTAACCAGTTTAGCACCGAATTCCTTGACTAATGCGCCCTGATCCATAGACTAGGCCGCCGATGGTTCCTGCGAAGGATTAAATGGGAACGCGGTGAAACACACCTGTCATGGCACAGGTTGTTGAGTCCGCGGCTGTTCCCGCAACTGTAAGCGAAGAGCGTTTTTCAACCACGGCCACTGGGCAACTGGGAAGGCCGAAAAGCGCAATGACACGTGAGCCAGGAGACCTGCCATCACACGGATTGACCCGGCATTGGGTGAATTCGTGCTCGTCACCTACCAGTAACGGGTTTTTATTGGTGCGGCTACCGTCACGGTGACGATACCCATACGTGGTTACCGAAGACGGATCCCTTTTCTTTCCGGGCCTCTCCCTTTGGTGCGCGCGTATTCCTTCATAGTGTTGTTATAGCAGGGGTATTGCATGAAGTTGCGATTGTTCGTCGCCGGTCTCGGTGTTGTTGTTTCCAATGGGTACGCAGAAGAAGCGTTGCAGATGGCGGCCTATTCGCCGCAGGTGGCCGACGAAGTGCTGGTAACGGCCACCCGTTCGCCGGTGGCACTGAAAGATTCGATTGCGTCGGCCTCGGTCATCACCCGGGATGATATCGAAAAATCCCAGGCACGGGATCTCTATCAGGTGTTGCGGAGCCTGGCGGGGCTGCAAATCCGCCGCAATGGCAGCCGTGGCAGTGCCACCAACGTGACCATGCGGGGTGCCGGTGCCAGCGGCACGCTGGTGTTGGTGGACGGCATCAATATCGAAAGTGCCACCTTGGGTGAAACCAATCTGGAAAGTATTTCGCTGGACCAGGTTGACCGTATCGAGGTGGTGCGTGGGCCCAAATCCAGCCTCTATGGCTCCAGCGCCATGGGCGGCGTCATACAGATATTCACCCGCGCCAATAAAAAAGACGGGGTGACCTACACCCTGGGGCGTGGCTCCAATAATACGGTGGACACCAGCATCAGTGCCAACGGCTCCAGCGACAGCAGTCAGCTTAACGTGACGGCATCCCATGTTGTTTCCGATGGAATCGATGTGCAAAGTCGTGATGATGAGGTGGCGGGTTCCGCCGCCTATGACGACGATGGCTACCATCGCACCAATCTGTCCCTGAATCTGGAACAGGCGCTGACCGAGCAGATCAGTGCCAACCTGTTGTTCAGCGGCAGCCGCTCACAGGCCGATCATGACAGTTTCTATGCTTCTAACGCCGGCAATACACCCTACCTTGAACAGGAAACCCGATTGTATTCCGCCGCCCTGAAATACGAGCGTGAACACTATTCCACAAAACTCCAATATGGAAAGCTGGAAGACGCGTCGGACAATTACGAAGGGGATGGTACGGCTGATGTCGATCGCTTCGGAACCACTCGCGAGCATGGCTTTTGGGAAAACACCCTGACGCTGTCGCCGGGGGTTCAGTTGAATTTCGGTACCGATTATACCCATGAAGAAATAGAAGCACCCACGGCGTACCGTCAAACCCGGCGCGATAACTTTGGCGGCTACCTGAATACCCAGCTGGAACTGGGTTTGTTGTCACTGTCAGCCGGGGTTCGCCACGACGATAACGAACAGTTCGGCAGTAAAATGACCGGGGACTTTGCTGTGGGGCTGCATGTGACGGAGGACGTTACGGTTTCCGCCAGCGTTGGCACGGCCTATAAGACACCTTCGTTCAACGATTTGTATTATCCGGATGTGGGGTGCTGTGTCGGGAACCCGGATCTGCAGCCGGAAGAAGTCGAAAGTTATGAGCTGGGCGTGGACGCTTACCAGGAATGGGGCAGCACCTCACTGCGTGTGTATCGATCCGACATCGAGAACAAAATTGATTGGGTTTTTGTCACGCAGTATATCCCGTTGCAGGTGGATGAGGCGGATGTAAAAGGCCTTGAACTGCAAGTGGGTACGGAATTGTTCGATACCATGATTGCCGCCAGTGCCACCTATGAAGTGGTGGAAAATGCGGCTACGGGAGAGGATCTGGAGCGTCAGCCGCGACAGCGTATCGCGCTGGATGTGGATAGGGCGTTTGGCCGCACCGAGCTTGGTTTTTCCGTGTATGCCCAGAATAAACATTATGAAGGTGAAGGGGAGGGCCGCATTACCCTGCCCGGGTACGGTGACGTAGCCTTACGTGCGGCCCATCGGATTAACGAGCAAGTGACCGTTCGTGCCCGCATCGACAACCTGTTTGATAATGATTATGTAGAGATCTATGGCTACAACACAGAAGGCCGTTTTGTGATGGTATTCTTTGATTATACGCCGCGCTAAAACCGCTCACGAACATGGGGCGCTTTCCGGCTAAGCCACCCGGGAAGTGCCCTCTCTTGTTGCAAGCCAGTTGAATTAAAACGGCATGCTTTATGACATCAAACGATGACATCATGGGTGGCATTGATCAGCCCCAGTACAGGAACGTGCAGATCAAACTGCCGTTGCTATTAATTTGTGCATTCGCACGCATTCATTTTGTTTAAATAAGGCAAGCGCCTCTCTGCTTTGCTATGCTCGTCATCACTTTAGCAACATCCTTTCAGCCGGTACGGAATCTGGCTAGAATCTTGCTCACCTTTTTTGAAAACTGAAACGTACGCATCCATTGAAAGCAAGGAGCAATGTAATGGAAGCTTGTCATTCCCGTTCCAACTCTGCCTCACAATCCACCACTGCAGCCCAGACTGTTGCGTTGCACAGCTACGCAGGCAAATCCATTTTCATTACCGGCGTGACCGGATTTGTCGGTAAGGTCGTGTTGGAAAAACTGTTGCGCTCTGTGCCCAAGGTAGAGCGCATTTATCTTTTGATTCGAAGCAATTCACGTTACCCCACCGCAGCAGAACGTTTTCAGGCTGAGGTGGCCACCTCCACCATTTTTGATGTGCTTAAAGATGAAGGTGAAGCTGAGTTCGCTGCCCTCTGTCAGCGTAAGTTACGGTTTGTCAGTGGGGAGCTGACGGCGGAGCGTTTCGGCTTGGAGGAAAGCGCCTTTGCCGAGTTGGCGGCTGAAATAGATCTGGTGGTTAACTGTGCTGCCAGTGTCAATTTCCGCGAGCCGCTGGATGATGCTTTGGCCACCAATACGTTGAGCCTGTACAGCATTATTCAATTGACCCGAGCCAGAAAAGTACCGCTGGTGCATGTGTCCACCTGTTATGTAAACGGTTATAACGAAGGCACCATCGAGGAAACCATTGCGCCTCCCGCGCAGCTGTCGTTGCCACGGAATGAGGCCGGTTTCTATGATGTGGAGCCTTTAATTGCAAGCATGCAGGAAAAACTTGCAACGCTCAGCGCGAACATCAGCGATCAGGATCAACGTCAGGCAGCGTTGGTGGAACTTGGTATTGAGTTGTCACAGCAGTACGGTTGGAATGACACCTACACGTTCACCAAGTGGGTGGGTGAGCAGGTTTTGTTGCAACACCTGGGCGGACAAGCGCTGACTATCCTGCGGCCCTCCATCGTGGAGAGCACCTTATTTGATCCCGTACCGGGCTGGATCGAGGGCGTCAAGGTGGCCGATGCCATCATTATGGCCTACGCCCGTCAGAAGGTGACTTTCTTTCCCGGTGATCGTCAGGGGGTTATCGACATCATCCCGGCGGACCTGGTGGCCAACAGCATCATTGTCGCCGGCGCGGAAGCCCTGGGCGGTATGCCGGCGCACCGGGTGTACCAGTGCAGCAGCAGCGAGCAGAACCCGCTCACCATCAAAGAGGTGATTGAGCATGTGGTGTATGAGGCCAGGCACCATCACACCAATTATCGCAAACTGTTCCTGCGTCAGCCCCGGCGCCCGTTCATCATGATTCCCGGCTGGTTGTTTCATTTGGGATTGGGTATGGCCTACAGCGCAGGCGCCTGCTGGCAAACGTTGAAAGGATTGTTGGGGGCTGAGGCCTCCGTTGCGCTTTCAAATCTGGATGCTGCCCGTAAGTTAGCCGGCGTGTTTTCCTTTTACACCCGACCCCGCTATCGGTTCAGCAATAAAAAGTTGCTGGCATTGGCGAGTCGCCTCAATGATGAGGAGCGGGCTGCGTTTCCCATGGACACGGCTGAGCTGGATTGGCAGCACTATTTCCGCCGGGTTCACCTGCCCGGCCTGAATCATTACGCCCTGGATGCCAAGCGCGCCAGATTAAAATCCGCCGCCCCGCAACGGCGCCCTGTGGCCACCGAGGTTGTAAAGGTGACCAGCTAAAGGTGACCGGATAGTCAATTTGGCCTTATTGGACCTGTTCCCTGGAGGATAACCTCATAAACTGAGCATGTGCTTAATAAAAAACAATAACGAACTCAAGCGCAGGCTCTATGAACATTCGAACTGTCTGGACTTTGGTGGCCATGCTGCTGGCAGGCCACGTTTCGCCCTGCCGGGCGGCGTTGGTGGAAAACCTTACCATGGGCAACGCCAAGGCATTGGCACTGGGTAACGCGGTGACCGCGGATCCCCCCGGTGTGGACGCCATCCATTTCAATCCCGCCGGGCTCACCCGGCTGAAGGGGCGTCAGTACAACCTGAAAGTACTGGCGGCCTCGTTTGGCTTTACGGTGGAATTTGGCGGTTATGATGACATCACCCAACAGCTGGTGGACAACAACGGCTACAACGATGAAGCCGCATACAGTACCAGCGAAACCACCACCATCGGTTTGCGCATACCCTTTGTGGAGGGGATTACGGAGTGGCCGCTGCCGGTTCTGTTTTTGCCGTTGGGTGGCGCAGCCTACAATCCTGCCGGCAGCGATGTGACCTATGCCACTGCAGTGTATGCGCCTATGGCAGCGGGTTATGTACGGGATGATGATGATCCGGCCCGTTTTATGGGGCAGCACATGTCGCTGGCCAAGATTACCTATTTTTCACCTTCATTCGGTGTCCAGCTGACGGATATGTTTTCTGTGGGGGCATCCCTGGGGTTTTCCTGGCAGGGGGTCACCGCCAAAACCCAGATCCGGGTGCCGAATATGGCCTTGGCGTTCGGTGAAAATCTAACGCGTGATTTCCAGAATCAGGGGCTCTGTCCGGAGCCCGGCGATCCAGACCCCTATATTAATTTCTGCGGCCTTGATCCATCGGTAGCGCGCCTGGGGCCGTTCACCGATGTCACCAGCCTGGAATTCGATGCTGAAACACCGCTGGTACCCAACTTTAACGTGGGTTGGTTGTGGCAGGTGACGGAGTGGTTGAGCTGGGGGATGGTGTACCAGTTTGAAAGCAGAGCAAACCTGGATGGCTATTACCGATTGGAATACAACGAGGAGTGGGTCAACTTCTTCGATGGCATCTATCAATCCGGGCTTTATGACACCATCACCATGTTGGTGGCGTTTCCCACCGGGCAGGCCAATTCCCCCCATGGCCGGGGTATCGAACACGGTGAGGCCAACATTGAAATCGTCACGCCGGCCCATTTTGCCACCGGGGTTGCCGTTCAGCTCACGCCAACGCTGCAACTGAACATTGATGCCAAGTGGACCGACTGGGCAGTATGGGATGGATTGAAAGTGGAGTTTGATCAGCCACTGGATTTCACCAAGCTGGCGACATTGGTATCCCCGTATTCCGAGCTGACGGAGCTGACCATTCCCCGCCACTACAAGAGTGTGTGGAACTGGGCTTTCGGTGTGGAGTATCGTTACAGCGACCGGCTGGCGTTGCGGGCCGGTTATGAACCCCGTAAATCCTCCATCCCCGACAACAAGCAGGACGTGTTGTTGCCGCTGGGGGACGCGCAATTGTTTTCACTGGGTTTTGAATGGCTGATGCCCGGTGATCAGGTGTTGGAAGTCGGTGTGGGTTATATGACGGCGGATGCGCAGGTGCCGGCCGGCGGCAGCACCAATGCCAACAGTTCCGATCACTTTAATAATTTTATTTACAACCCCTACGCAGGCACCGAGTTTTCATCGTCGGCCACAGCGTACCTGTTCGAGTTAAGTTACACCGCGCCGTTTTGAGTAACCGCTGTTAACCGGCCCTAGCGCGGGGCCAGGCCGTGCATGATTACATCCACCAATGATTGCACTTCAATACCCTGTTGCTTGGAGTCGACAATGCTTTGCATAACAAAGTCCGGCCGAATCAGCATGTCAACCGAGCCCAGGATCAGGGTATGCAGGGTGACATTGGACACATCGCGAATTTCACCCCGCTCGATGCAGTTGGCCAGGGCCTTGTCGATAATCTTGAGGTAGGGTTTGATGTAGCGATCCCGCACATACAATGCCCGTTGTTCTTCGTCGTTCAACCCGCTGAATATCAGCTTGAACATGGCGGGTTTGCGTTTCGCCACTTCCAGCATGACCACGATGTAATTGCGCAACATGGAAAGCGGATTATCCAGGGCGCTGTCCAGTTTGAGATCGGCAATGAGTAAACTGAATTCATGGCCGATGATGGAATCCACCACTTCATTCCAGAGCTTTTGCTTGGAACCGAAGTGGTGGTTGAACAGGGAATCACTTACCCCCAGCTTTTTCGCCAGAGCCCGCAGTGAAACACTGTTGAAACTTTTTTGTGAGAACTCCTCGAAAGCGTGTTCGAGCAGCTGTTCGCGGGTAAGGGTATCTGCATTAGCGGCAGGTCTGCCCGGTGCGCGTCCCATGATGTGGTATCCAGATGCAATGTGAATGGGTGAATATTATCACGGCTGCAGGCAAGGGTGGGCATGCTTCAACGGTTGTATTTGGGGTTATCGATTTCCAGCTTGGCACGGGCCAGTTGTAACAGCATGCCGGTCAGCGCGGGATTGATGGGGGTGTGGCCGTTTTCAATTGCGCTGCATAAGGTTTTATTCAGAATGTCGGGATCGGTTTCATTGCTTGCCAGAAAGGTCTGCAGTTGCCGGGTTTCCAGTTGCTGGAAACCCGGTGCCTGGAGTTCTTCCCGCTGCACAATGGCAAGCACATTGGCGGCCACCCGGCGATAAAAACGGTCGGCTTCAGTGTCTGCCGGCGGTTGCCGCAAATAGTCCGTGACCGCGGTGAGCAACTCCTGTCTATGTGGGCGGTTTAATGGCATTGTCATTCCTCCGCGATGGAATGCAGTAATTGCATCATGTCATACTCGGTTTCCGCCACCCGGCGGCCAATGGCGGCCTGCTCCACCGAGCGCACCTGTCCGCTCAGATAGCGATGGGCCTGATACTGGCAGATGACGCCCCATTTGAGGGTGCCGAACAGCTCCCAATAGCGCACGTGGTTTGGGTTCACGCTAACGCCGCTGGCGGTAGTGTAGGCGGCAAACAATGTACTGCGATCACCAAAACCACCGACGGCTTTCTCCGGCTGGCTGAAGCGCCAGGCGCGCACGCAGAGCCAACCCAGATCCTCCATCGGGTCCCCCAGATGCGTCAGTTCCCAATCAAGAATGCCGTTCAAACCATCTTCATTCACCAACAGGTTGCCCAGGCGAAAATCGCCGTGCACCAGTGTGTGTCGGGAGCAGGGGGGGATGTTGTCCTGCAGCCAGCGAAACGCCAGGCTGAACACCGGCAGTGTTTCACCGAAACCGCGATGCATCTGCAGCAGGTCATGCAACTGGGTGGCCGCATCCTGCACCGGAAGAAAGTGCAGCGTGCCGGTGTCGATACGGTGGATCTGTGCCAGCGCCCGGGCACACTGGGTGGTGAGCTGATCACGGGCTGCCTGCAGGTGCGGGGCTTTCAGAATTTTGGGTGCCAGGGATTCGCCGCTCAGTGCCTGCATCAGGTAACCGTTGCCCAGTTGCGGATGCTGTTCCAGGATATGGTAAACCTGTGCCACCGGCGCCCCGGCACCGGCGGCGGCCTGCTGGGTTTTGGCTTCCATGGTTTTGCCCACACAGGTACCGAATTGCTCGCCACCGGCTTCCAGCCTTAGTATCAGCGGTTGCAGGTTGGTTGCAATCAGCCAGGTGGCCGCCGAGGCCCCGGCGGTAAGCCGGGTGCATTGCTTGATCAGACAAAGCTTATCCACGGTATCGGCCACAATGGGTTGCAGGGCCTGTTGCAGCGTGTGCGGTTGTATCATGGTGATGGCCTCAGCAGGCAATGCCGACGGGCTTGCCGTCCACCATCTGATCCAGGTATTCCGACATGCCATAACCGGTTACGCCATCGCACTCAAATCGGCTCATGGCTTCGGTGATGCGTGTGCTGCGCCATTCACCGCTGTCGGTCTGGCGTCGATTGCGCAGCGGGATCAAGGCCAGCGCAGTTCCATTTAACTGATAGCGGCGGCCACTGACGGTGGTCAGGCTGACCTGTTGGGATTGGGCCTGATGGTGCTCATCCAGCACCGAACGCATTTCGGCCTGTTCGATCAAGTCGTATTCCGCCGGGCCGCCGTTGCGGCAGTCGTACACCATGCCCCACACATGGTGGCGCCCGCTGGCCATGCGCACGATGGAGACATTAACGGCGAACTGATCATTGAACACCATGGGCAGCCAACGATACCAGTACAGGTTCTGCCAATAGCGCGGCCCCCAGGAATGATCGCGCAGGCCAAAGCCGCTGAGCGAAAAGCGCTGGCCACCGATGGTGACCCAACCACTGCCGGTCATGTGTTGTTCGTAGTGGCCGCGGGCAAAGGATTCATCCGGATCTTCCTCGATGGGGTTGCCGTTTTCATCCACCGCTTCACCTCCGTACACCGGGGTCATACCGTTGAAGGTGATCTCGGCGTGGGCGGGATGGGTTGGATTGTTGCTGAACGCCGCTTTCGGGTTTTCCATATCCTGTGGATTTGCCAGCAACACAACCGTGCCCTCGTAGCGCACCTTGAGCGTTTTGAAGGGCTCAACCACTTCAAACTTCATGCCGCCGGCGGCCAGGGCATTGTTGTTGCTGATGGGCGCGCGCTGGAACATAAACGCCACCTTGCCATCGGGCAGATAAAAACAAAAAGACATTTCGGCATGGCCTTCGTTGGGGCGATTGCCCACCCGAAACCAACCGCCGCACTGCTGCTGATGATCGAACAGGTTGATGTACATGCTTTCATTGAAGTTGGAGGCGGCTTCAATGGGATGCATGTATTCGTCTTCCGGCTGCAGGCGGATGGTGGCGTTCTTGCCCAGGTCCATAGCGGTCCCCTCTGGAATGTGAGTTCTTATTCTGTGACTGGTTGGTCAGTTTGCCAATGCAAAGTGCCCATGACAAGGGAAAGTCTACATTATATTGAGCGTATGCTCAATAAATTTGAAATGGAATACTGCCTGGTTGCCGGCACGTACCGCTCCCGCTAAACGGCAAACAAAGCCCGGTAGGACAGCGCTTCAGTGAGGTGGCGCTTGCTGATGGCGGCGCTGTGTTCCAGGTCCGCCAGGGTGCGTGCCACCTTCAGGATACGGTGGTAACCGCGGGCGGACAGCCCCAGTCGCTCCACCGCCGTTTGCAGGAAGCGGGTATCGTTCTCGCTCAAAGCGCACACCGTATCCAGTTGTTTGGCGCTGAGGTCGTGATTGGGGCAACCCTGACGCTGTAACTGAATCTGCCGGGCACTGCTGACCCGATCCCGCACGCTGTCGCTGGACTCACCCCGCTCATGATGTTGCAGCTCGCTGATGGGCAGGGCATCCACTTGAATGTGCATGTCGATGCGGTCCAGCAGCGGCCCGGAGAGCTTGCTCTGATATTTGTTGCAGCACAGTTGAGGGTTGTTACAGCCTTCCGGCGGCTTGTCGGGGTGGCCGCAGGGGCACGGGTTCAGTGCGGCAATCAGCTGAAAATTGGCCGGGTACGTGATCTGCTGAGCGGCCCTGGAAAGCGCGATCTCGCCGCTTTCCAGAGGTTCCCGCAGTACTTCCAGTACTTTGCGGGGGAACTCGGGCAGCTCATCCAGAAACAGGATGCCGTTGTGTGCCAGGGAAATTTCACCGGGTTTGGGGTTGCTGCCACCGCCGGCCAGGGCGGCCCCGGAGGCGGTGTGGTGGGGGGTTCTGATGGGCCGTTGAAACAGCGGCCTTGAGTTGATGCGGGATACGGAGTGAATGGCTGCCGTTTGCATCATCTCTGCATCGGTCATAGGCGGCAGAATGCCCGGCAGGCGGGCGGCGAGCATGGATTTACCGGCACCCGGGGGGCCCATCATCAGCAGATTATGCTTGCCGGCTGCGGCCACTTCCAACGCGCGCTTGGCCTGGTGCTGGCCCTTCACGTCCGCCAGGTCGGGATAGTCCATGCTGGGCTCTGCGTCTTTTGGGTCCGCGCTCTGAAATGGTTGCGCCGACGCCGGTTGTTTGAGGTTGCCGCACACCTGAATCAGGTGACCACAGGGGAAAATCCGGCTGTGTCTGGGCACGGCGGCTTCAGCGGCGTTCGCCGCCGGAACGAACAGGCTGTGTTGGTGCTCCGTGGCGGCGATGGCGGCCGTCAGCACGCCCTCCACCGGTCGCAGCTGGCCGGACAATGCCAGTTCCCCGACAAATTCTGTTTGTTCCAAAGCCGCTGCCGGAATTTGCTCGGAGGCCGCCAGAATGCCGATGGCAATGGGCAGATCAAAGCGACCGCCGTCTTTCGGCAGGTCGGCGGGCGCCAGGTTGATGGTGATGCGGCGCTGGGGAAAATCAAACTCGGAATTGAGAATGGCGCTGCGCACCCGTTCCTTGCTTTCGCGGACTGCAGCGTCCGGCAGGCCCACAATATTGAAGGCGGGCAGACCGTTGGACAGGTGCACCTCCACGGTAACCTCCGGGGCGTTCATGCCTACACGGGCTCGGGTTTTGACGATGGCCAGGGCCATGGGGGGTTCCCTCCGAATGATAGCTATCCGTATATAGACAGCTACCGGGAAAACAGAGGGCTGATAATCAAGCGTCAGCCACGGGCCTGGTCCGAGTCGCCCGCCAGCAGAAACTCCACCAGCTTTTCCTTCAACATAGTGAAATCCACGGGTTTGGCGATGTGATCATTCATACCCGAGCGCAGCGCTTTCGCCGTATGCTCAGGCAGGGCGTGTGCGGTCAGCGCCAGCAGGGGGATGGGGCCGTGGTTGGTTTCCTGTTCCCACTGACGAATGCGTTTGCTGGCTTCGTAACCATCCATCACCGGCATTTCACAGTCCATCAGGATCAGATCAAAGTCCCGGTGGTGTCTGGTGTAGAGCGTCACCGCATCCTCGCCGTTGCAGGCCACGCTGGTGTGCATACCCAGTTTTTTCAGCATGCTGGTGATCACCATCTGATTGACCGTGTTGTCCTCCACCACCAATACGCGCTTTTCCGACAGCGGCATGAAGGGAGGATTCTGCGATGGCTCGTGCTCGGTGGCGGGTTGTTGCAGCACACTCATGAGCGCCTGGCGCAGCCCCCGTACGGAGGCCGGTTTCTGGATGGTCATATCGATGCCTGCCGTCTTCAGGTCAGCGGCAGGCGGAGTATTGCGCATGGCTGTTAACAGAATGCGGTGGCATTCGGCAATGTCAGCGGAGGCCTGGATCAGGCGGGAACATTCCACACCGTTCATACCGGGCATGTTCATATCCAGGGTCACCAGTTCGAAAGGATCACCGGCCTGGGAGGCTTCCCGCAACATCTGCAGTGCTTTTTCACCGTAGTAGGCCACCGAGGGCCGCATACCCCAGGCTTCGGTTTGTTCCTTGATCACACGGGTGAACTCCGGTGAATCATCCACAATCAACAGCTTTTTACCTTTCAAAGGTGTCAGTGACACGATGTTGGCACGGGTGAATTTTGCGTCGGCTAACTCGCATTGAATGGTGAACCAGAAACAGCTGCCTTCCCCCTCCTGGCTTTCAACACCAATTTGCCCCCCCATCAGATGAGCGAGGCGTTTGGAAATACTAAGGCCCAATCCAGTGCCGCCGTATTGGCGGGTGACGCTGTTATCCGCCTGCGAAAACGCTTCAAACAGGTTTAATTGATTGTCGTGACTAATCCCGATACCGGTGTCGGTAATGGCAAATTTCAGCACATGCCGTTTGCCGTCGCGCTGCTCCGGTATTTCGCTGACCCGTAAACTGATGCGGCCCTGGTTGGTGAACTTGAACGCGTTGCCCATCAAATTGAGAATGATCTGCCGCAAGCGGGTTGGATCGCTGTTGATAAACGTCGGTGTGCCGGGGGTCAAAGAGCAGAGCAGCTCCAGGCCTTTGTCTTCCGCGGTGACAGAGAATACGGAGGCGCACTCCAGGCATAACTGATCCAGGTCGAAGTCGATGTGTTCGATATCCAGTTTACCGGCTTCGATTTTGGAATAATCGAGAATGTCATTGATGATATTGAGCAGTGCTTTGCCGGAGCTGGCAATCACATCAACATAATGTCGGTGGGCCGGTGATAAATCCGCATCCTGCAGTAGCGCGGCCATCCCCAATACGCCGTTCATGGGAGTGCGGATCTCATGGCTCATGGTGGCCAGAAAATCGCTCTTGGCTTTACTGGTTTCTTCGGCGCGTAGGATTTTTTCGCGGGTTTTCACCTCTTCAATTTCTGAATTCATTTTCAGTTCCAGGTAGCGGGCCTGTTCCTGCGCGGCGCGGCGCTCGCTTTCCAGAGCCTGTTTTTGCGCCTGCTCCCTGCCTAATCGTTCCATATTAATGCGATCCGCCAGCGCAAACGACAACAGGATGATTTCCAGCGAGGAACCAATCTGAATGGCGTGTTCGATCAGCACGGTGCTGGGAATAACACCGAATTTGCTCAGGGCCGTGATCATCCAGGAGGCGATGAGGCAGGTAAATGCCAGGCAGTAGTAGCGCGCCACCCGTTGCCCCGCATACAGCATGTAAAACCCGGTGAAAACACTGATGCAGGCACTGGCGACGCCGAAACCGGAAGTCAGCACAATGCTGCTATGGTACGGCAGCACGAAACTGCTTGCCAGGAGAGTGGCCCAGACACTGAAAAACAACAGTTTTACTTTGTACAAGCGCGGAGCACGCCGCTTGATGTCCAGCAGCGAGATGGCAAACATCATGCTGGAGCAGCCGAACAGCGCGATGCTGGCGGGGATGGCCCAGGTGTTGATAGCGGGTAGCCAGGGCCAGAGATATTGGAAACCGAAACCCTGAATAGCAGCGTTAAACAGGAAACTGCTGGACGCAACGCAGGCGTACAACACATAGCTGGGATGACGCACAATGCTGAAAATAAACAGGTTGTAGATGATCATCACCACCATGACACCGTAATAGATGCTTTCAGCCACCCATAATGGTTGTTGATCTTCAAAGAAGTGATTGCGGTTCCAGACACTAATAGGAACCTGCAGCGCACCCTGGGTCTGCACCCGCATATAAATCGTATGTTGTATGCTTGAATAGGCGTGGAAGGGAAAAACAAACTGGTGATTTTTTATAGGGCGGTAGGCAAACGGAAAGGTGTCACCGGTACGGTAGTAATGGGTAAACCGATCGTTATTCTCGATAAAGACGTCAATCTGATCCAGCGCCGCATAGGCGATGTTCAGTACCAGCTCTACATCCGCTGGTGCGCTGCTTGTCAGGTCAAGCTTGATCCACAGGGCATCACGGCTAAAACCATAAGAGGGTGTTTCTGCCTGGGGGATGCTCCACTGCTCCTCAGGCAAGCGACGTATGTCATTGACGGTCAGCTCACCGGTTGGGTCCAGGTAATGGAGCGTGTACAGGCCGGCATCCTGTTGCCGGAAATTACTGCCGATATCAAGGCTGTTTTGTGCAGAAACACCGCAGGAAAATAATGACACACCGATCAGCAGCAGCCGTATCAGGCCCCAATAGAGATGGCGGAGACTTTTGCTGTTTTGAGGGTTGACCATGCTGCTGCTGCGTCGGTTGTCGTTAATTAATAACTATAGAACAGAGCCCCGCAGCTGCCCAAAAAACGTGCAATACTAATCCGAACCTGCCTCACTGAAGCTGGTTAGGCAATTGCGGCCGTTTTGTTTTGACTGATAGAGTGCCGCGTCAGCCCGGTTCACAAACAGGTTAACGTCTTTAGGTGAGTTGGGAATACCGGCATAGAGGCCTACACTGCAGGTCACCCTCAGATTACCGGATTCCAGCGGAATAACGGTGTTTTCAATTTGTTGCAATACCCGCTGGGCGACGACTGTGGCCCCCTCGCTATCGGTTTCCGGCAGGACAAAACAGAACTCCTCGCCACCGTAGCGCGCCGCCAGGTCGGTGGGGGCCCGATTGGATGCCTGTATCTGCTCTGCCACCACCTTCAGGCATTGATCACCCGCCAGATGGCCGTAGTTGTCATTCACGGATTTAAAGTGATCAATATCAATCATTAAAATGGCAATACTGTGTTGGTAACGAATGCAGCGGGCGAACTCATCTTCCAGGTACTGGTTAAGGTAACGCCGGTTCTTGAGGCCGGTCAGCTGATCAGTATCGCTTAATGTCTTCAGCTTCTGGTTGGCCTGCTCCAGTTCCACAGTGCGTTCGGCCACTCTTTGTTCCAGTGCCTCATTGGCCTGGCGCTGTGTCTGCAGAGCCAGGGATTGCGCTTCGATGCGCAGGGAGCGTTCCTTGTTGATGCGCTCGGCCAACGCAAACGACAACAGTAACGCTTCCAGTAGTGAGCCGATCAGCAGAGCGTACTCGGTGAACAGGTTGGAGGGAATGACATTGCTTTTACTGAGTACGATGACGATACCGCCGGCGAACAGCGCAGCCCAGGCCAGCGTGTAGTAGGGTGCAGACGGCCGTTTCTCAAACCAGGCCACGATGCCGACTATCAATCCCATGACGCACGCCACCAGGGCCACCGGCACCAGAATACTGATCACATGGGTGTAGGTGGTAAAAAAACTCGCCACGATGGCGCCGCAACAGAGCAATGTGAAGCCAAAGAAAAAGCCGTTGGCCCAGGGTTGAAACGGCTTGTCGGTGGCCAGGAAACGCCGGGTGAACAACACGGCGAACAAAATACAACTGGCCAGAAACACCAGAATGGACTGGTCATTCCATTGGGTGGCATTGGGCCACAGAAACATAAAACTCCAGCCTTGCAGGCCCGCCACAAACAGCGCAAGGCTTACGATATAGCTGACGTAATACAGGTAGGCCCGTTCGCCCAGGACAAAATAGATCAGCAGGTTATACAAGGCGATAATCAGCAGGCCGCCGTAATAAATGCCGTGCATGATGGTGGGGCCCACCTGCAGGGTGTGAAAGTTGTTCTCATCCCACAGAATGATGGGCACCATCAGCGAACTGGTGCTTTCAACCCGGATATAAACCTGCGCCTTGGTGCCGGTGTCCAGGGTCAATGGCACCAGAAAGTTGTGATGCTGGATCGGGCGGGACCAGAAGGGTAGCTTGTCACCCAGGATGAATTCCTGCAGGCGTCCGTCTTCGTACCGGACATAGACCTGCAGGTGATCCAAAACCGGGTAGGCAAATTCCAGGAGCCAGGATGTCTGCGGTTGAGGGTTCTGCAGTTCGAGGCTCAGCCACCAGGCAGAGGTGCTGTAACCTTGGGAGAATGTGGATCTGTCATTGCGTATCCAGTCCTGCCGGTGCCGGATGTCATCATAGGTGAGTGTGCCGCCGGGATCTTCGAGATAACGTACCTGATCGCCCAGTTCAATCTGCCCCAGGTTAACCGAGGCGTCAATGGTTGCTGCCTGCAGCCAGGAACAGCACAGAACCATGAGCCAGGCCAAGGGGGCCAGGCGGGTGTAGGGAGATGTTGGATGCAAACCTGATGTCCGATTCTAATTCTTATGTTGTCAGTCCGTTAAATATAGCCGCTGGAACTGGGGTGTGCCTCTTTTACAGGCCGGATGCGGGCTATTGCAGTTCGCTGCGTGCAGGTGCCGGGCATTGAATGGGGGGGCAGGGCCGGGGTGATTGGCCGGATGGCCGCCGGCTCATTTCCGCCACTGTGTCTCGCAAGTTGGTATCCTGGGGCGCCAGTTGCAGCCCGCAGCGGGCTGCCCGCTCAGCCTGTTCCAGACAACCCTGCGCGCGCAGGGCATAGGCATAATTGTTCCACCCCTGGGTCAGCCGGGGGTGTTGTGACAGCAACTGCTGATAGTGTGCGGAGGCGGCATCGGCCTGTTCAGTAGTGAGCAACAGGTTGGCCAGGGCAAAGCGGGGGGCAGGGGATTGCGGCCAGGCCCGGGTCGCGCTGGTATAGGCCTGTTGCGCCAATGCCTGATGCCCGATTTGCTCCAGGCCATGGATCAGCCTTGTATAGCGGACCGGGTCTGCCGTGCCGGGAACCCGGTCCGGTGGCAGTACCACGCGGCCCCAGCGTTCACTGCGCTGCCAGGTGTTGTCAAACACGGTTAACGGGGTGATGCGCCGTTTCAGGTCACCGGAGCGCAGCACCAGTTCCCGGGTCTGCAGGTTATAGCCCACTGCCACCGCGAAATGCCATTGCGGCAACCAGTCTATGCCCAGGTTCTGTAGCACCAGCACCGGGTGCCCGGCGGCCAATTCCTCCAGTAACTGGTCCAGGGAATCCACCGGGTAACTGATGAAACCCTGGCGGCGGCTGGCGATGTCCATCTCCACCGGGAAGCTGCCCCGGGCTTTGGGGGTGAATACCTGGGCCGCCAGTTGCTGCGGTTGCACGCCTGCCTGGTAATAATTGAGTACCATGGCCAGGGCCGCCGGCCCGCACTGAAAATCGGCCTGCTCTATAAATGGGGTGTCGATGATCTCGGCGCTGGGCGGAATGCGTTGCGAAAGGGTGGGATCAATGGTGAATGGAGGGTTCAGGGAACAGCCTGCCAGCAGCAGGCTGAGCCCCAAAACGAGTCGGATCACTGATTGTTGACAGGCTTGATAGCTGGGAAAATATTGGTGGTACCGAGCAGATCCAGCACGATCAGAATCACAAACACCAGCACCACAAAGCCGACCACGCTGCCGCCGGCCTGCATCTCTTCAACCTGGGTGCTGAAGGCCTGCAGTTCGTCTGCTGTCATTTCTGCCACACGCTGTTCAACGTGCGCCGGGTCAACCCCCAGGCTAAGCAGGGTGTCACGGGCCTGTTGCTGATCCAGCACGGCCAATACCTGGGCCCGGGTGGATTCGCGGTCTGCATCCGACAGCATTTTCTGGGTGGGAATCATGGCTGCCTGGGCGCTTGCACTCAATATGCTGACCACGACCATGGTGGCTGCCAGCAGGCGGGCGACCCATTGTTGTAATGCGTTTGCTTGGCTCACGGTGTTCTCCTTAGGAGCTGTTTTCTATGGGTGGTATTACAGGCAGTATACTAGCCAAATATCAGGCGATAAACAGCCACTCAGTCGGCATTTTTTACAGGGCTATTTGGCCCGGACGGGCCTTGTTCCAGTGCTGAAACCTGTTTTTCCAGGTCTTCCAGCCGCGCTCGGGTGCGGGCCAGCACCTTGGTTTGAACGTCAAATTCTTCCCGGGTGACCAGATCCATGCGGGCCAGCGATTCCCGGATCACCGCGCCCAGGTTATGACGTAAATCCTGTCCCAGTTCACCAATATCCTGGGGCAGGCGTTCCTGCACCAATTCCAAAATGCGGTTTACTAAGTTTTCCTGACGGTTCATGATAGCTCCTTCATGATCTAGGCGGCAGTGTATCACGCCCCTTTGGGGAGTCACCAAAATGCGTCAGGAAAACACACGCGCACCATAATGAAGCCTTCATTGGGCGCAGCGTGCATGCTTTTGGTGCGATATAATGGTGCCATCATGGCGGTAAAACCCTAGCGTTTTAGGGTTAAACGCTTGATTCTTCGCAATTAAAACTAATAGGCATGGTTTGTGCTAACACCTGTGCATGTTCCGCGATTGGGCAGCATGCTGGGCGATTGCACTGATTTGCGAATAACGGGACCGTAGCAATTTAAGCTTTCGAGCATTAATAGGAGATGTTCTTATGAAACTGGTTACTGCTGTAATCAAACCATTCAAACTCGATGACGTGCGTGAAGCACTGTCTGAAATTGGGGTTCAGGGTATTACTGTTACTGAAGTGAAAGGCTTCGGGCGACAGAAAGGCCACACTGAGCTGTATCGTGGAGCAGAATATGTGGTGGATTTCCTGCCCAAAGTAAAAATTGAAGTTGCGGCTTCCGATGACCTGCTGGACCAGGTGATCGAGTCCATCAGCAAGGCTGCCAACACCGGCAAAATCGGTGACGGCAAGATCTTTGTTACGCCTCTGGAACAGGCGATTCGTATCCGTACTGGCGAAACCGGTACTGACGCGATCTAAAACAGTTTCACCCTAATAATCCATGCCTATTTATTTTTAATTTTGCGGAGGCAAGACCGTGGAAAACAATATTTTTCACCTGCAATATGCGATGGACACCTTTTACTTCCTGGTGTGCGGCGCGCTCGTAATGTGGATGGCGGCAGGTTTCGCCATGCTCGAATCCGGTTTGGTTCGTTCCAAGAACACCACCGAAATCCTGACCAAAAACGTGGCTCTGTTTGCCATCTCCTGCATCATGTATCTGGTGTGCGGTTATTACATCATGTACGACGGCGGTGTGTTCCTGTCCGGCATCGCCGATGTCGACGTGGCCGCCACCCTGGGTGAGTTTGCCGGCCGTGAAGACGGTTTTGAAGGCGGCTCCATCTATTCCGGTGCTTCTGATTTCTTCTTCCAGGTTGTGTTTGTCGCCACCGCAATGTCCATCGTATCCGGTGCGGTTGCTGAGCGAATGAAGCTGTGGGCGTTCCTGGCCTTTGCCGTGGTGATGACCGGTTTCATCTACCCAATGGAAGGCAGCTGGACCTGGAATGGTGCCGACGTGTTCGGCATGTACAACCTGGGTGACCTGGGTTTCTCTGATTTCGCGGGTTCCGGTATCGTGCACATGGCCGGTGCTGCTGCTGCCTTAGCCGGTGTGCTGTTGCTGGGTGCCCGTAAGGGTAAGTACGGCGCTAACGGACAAGTCAACGCGATCCCGGGTGCCAACCTGCCACTGGCAACACTGGGTACTTTCATCCTGTGGATGGGCTGGTTCGGTTTCAACGGCGGTTCCGTATTGAAGCTGGGGGATATCGCCAACGCCAACTCTGTGGCCATGGTGTTCCTGAACACCAATACCGCGGCGGCCGGTGGCTCCATCGCTGCCCTGATCACCGCCCGCCTGCTGTTCGGTAAGGCTGACCTGACCATGCTGCTGAACGGTGCCCTGGCCGGTCTGGTGGCCATTACTGCAGAACCCTCCACCCCGACTGCCCTGGAAGCAACGCTGTTCGGTGCCGCCGGTGGTGTGCTGGTTGTGTTCAGTATCCTGGCGCTGGATAAGCTGAAAATCGACGATCCTGTGGGTGCCATTTCTGTACACGGCACTTGCGGTCTGTTGGGTCTGTTGCTGGTACCGCTGACCAACGACGGCGTGAGCTTCAGCGGCCAGATCATCGGTGCCCTGACTATCTTCTTCTGGGTGTTCATTGTGTCCCTGATTGTGTGGGCCATCCTGAAAGCGGTACTGGGTATCCGGGTATCCGAAGAGGAAGAGTTCGAAGGTGTGGACTTGGCTGAGTGTGGTATGGAAGCGTATCCGGAATTTACCGGTAGCGGTAAATAATCAGCAAGATCCTACCCAAGATCGAAAAAGGCTCCTTCGGGAGCCTTTTTTTTGCTCCGTATTTCACTTCAAACTGTGATCTGGTTCACGATATTGTCGACATACTTAACACCTAACCCTATTAGATGTTTTAAGTTGTTGATATATATGAGTATTTTTATTGGCCTGTTTATTGCTAAATAGGGTGGTGTTGGGGGTTCCCGCTTATTTTGAGGATGTAATGATGATGAAGACTGTTAAAACTCTAGCGGCCGCAGCGGTACTGACCGTATCTGCGTCTGCAGCAATGGCTGCGCCGTATTATGAGTCCTATGAGGGCTATCAGAACGTATGGGAAGGGGAAACCTATACCTTTGGTTTTGATATGTGGTATGACAACGCCACCTACGGCGTGGGTACCGATTCAGCCCTGACTCTGACCAATGACGCTTCCGGCGCATTCGGCGCCTGGGATTCAGGCCTGTTGACTCTGGGCATGTATTCCGAAGATTGGAAATACGAAGAAACCACCGTAAGCCTGACTGCCTGGAACACTCAGACCGGTTCTGAGCTGTTCAGCTTGGGCAGCTACACATGGAATGGCACAGACTGCATGCTGTGCAGCACGGATTACACCGTTGAATTTGACCTGAGTGATGACCAGCTGGCAGCTTTGAGCGGCGAAGGTTGGGGTAACGTGGGCATTCAGGCATCGGCTTTCCGATACGGCGATAATGATTTCGCCATTGAGTATGTCAGCCTGTTGGTAAACACCGTTGAAGATGGTGTTGCCGTGCCTGAACCCGCATCAATCGGTCTGCTGGCACTGGGTCTGTTGGGCCTGGGTGCGGCTCGTCGTCGCGTAGGACGCAGCTAACCGCTGCGCCTTACTGGGTTTCTCCCCTCCGCTAAAAGCCCCGGCAGTGCCGGGGCTTTTTTTGTGCTTGTTTCCTTCCTGGTAGAGCGTTACACAAGGCGGCCATTACTCAACGAAAAGCCAATGCTTTAATACAGAGGGAAAATAGTGTTAGGTTGCCATCACTTTTATAATGTTGGTGAATTCAGGGGGGAGTGATAGCAGAGCAGGATAACCGTATGAGATTGTGGCCCATGGAATGTTTGAAATCAGTGGTGATTGGCCTGGGGATGTTGTTTGCGGCGAGTGCGCAGGCGGAGGTCTACCGCTGGGTGGATGAAAGTGGCAAGGTGCATTTTTCCGACCGGGCGCCGGATCAGGGCGCGGTGGAGAAAATAGACCTGCCGCAGGCGGAAGAGCCCGCTCCCAGCCGTGACCTGTCCGATTTTGAGCGGCTGCAGCGGCAAAAAAAGCTGGTTAAGATGCTCGAGGAAGAACGTCTGGCAAAGGAGGCCCAGCAAGCCCAATTGGCCCGTGAAGCCGAAGAGCATGCGCAGTACTGCACCCGCTTCAAAAACCGGCTTGGTTATATTGATCAGTACACCCACTTCTATGATGAAAAAGAGGACGGCACCCGGGAGTACATGAGTGAAGATCAGGCCGATGCCTATCGGGCCCGCCTCAAGCAGCAATATAAGGAAGAATGCGGCGAGGCCTGAGCCCCGCCGGTGGTGACGTTGTTGCGCTTACTTGCCCAGATCCCGCTTCATGAATTCAGGTAACGCCAGGGCGCCCTTGTGGATGCCCAGGTTGTAGTATTGGGTGGCAAATGGTTTGTCGGCTGCGTCCTGTTCCCGGAACTGGGTGACCGAACCCTGCGGGCTGGCCATGGTGCAGGACCACCAGCCGGTGGGATAAACCGGTTGCGGGAACGGCAGGGTGTGACATTGATGAAAGCCGGCAGCGGCCATATCCTCATGAATCTTTTTGATGATGCTGTTGCTGTGCAGCAGGGGGGATTCACTCTGTTGTACCAGCAGACCTTCCGGTTTCAGAGCCCGCAGGCAATCCCGGTAGAAATCCACTGCAAACAGGCCTTCCGCCGGACCCACTGGATCGGTGCTGTCGATGATGATCAGGTCCATGCTGCCCGGTGTACAGTTTTTGACCCAGGCAATGCCGTCATCGAACAGTAGCTCTGCCCGCGGGTCAGTGTTGGACTCACACAATTCCGGAAACCACTGTTGGGAGGCCCAGGTCACCCGTTCATCGATATCGATCTGGGTGCACTTCTCCACACCAGCGTGTTTCAGAACTTCCCGCAAAGTCCCACAGTCACCGCCACCGATGATGGCGACGGTTTTCGGGTTGGGGTGGGTAAAGAGTGCCGGATGGGTCATCATCTCGTGATACAGAAAGTTGTCCCGGCTGGTCAGCATGACACAACCGTCCAGTACCATCAGCTTGCCGAAGGTGCGGGTGTTATAGACTTCCAAATATTGGTACTGGGTTTGTTCTGCATGCAGTTTCTCGGTGATTTCAAGGCCGAAAGAGGTGCCTTCTTCACCAAATATCTCAGTGAACCAGTTGCCTTTGGAAGATTCGCTCATGGGGTGTAGCTCCCGATTAAATGGGGTTGGATGCGGCGCGCAAAATAACTCAAAATGGACAGATTACCAAGCGCTTTTGACGCGAGGCGTATAGGTCTACAATAACGTCCTTTCGCCCTAATCTGCAATCTGGAACCCCACCACATGTCTGACAGCAGCATCATCAACACCGCCCGTGACACTTACAGTATCGATAACTGGAGCGACGGCTATTTTGACATTAACGAGCAGGGGTTGCTGGGCGTAGGCACCACTGCCGTCAAGGTGCCCCTGCAGGAGATCGTGGCGGCGGCACAGGATGCCGGTATGCGGACCCCGTTACTGTTGCGTTTTGTGGATATTCTGCGGGATCGGGTGGGCAAACTCAGCATGGCGTTTGTGCGCGCCATGGATACCCTGGATTATAAAGGGCGCTACACGGCGGTGTACCCCATTAAAGTGAATCAGCAGCGCCGCGTGGTGGAGGAAATCTATAATGGCGGGGTTCAGGATCCGCGCTGTGGTGTGGGGCTGGAAGCCGGCAGCAAGCCTGAACTGATGGCGGTGCTGGCCTTGAGCCGGGGCGACTCGGTTATCGTATGCAACGGCTACAAGGATCGCGAATTCGTGCGCCTGGCCCTGATTGGTGAAAAGATGGGGCGCAGAGTCTACATCGTAGTGGAAAAGATGAGCGAACTGCAGCTGGTGCTGGATGAGGCCAGCGCCATGCAGGTTAAGCCGCGCATTGGTTTGCGCGCCCGCCTCAGCTCCATCGGCAAGGGTAACTGGCAGAATACCGGCGGTGAAAAATCCAAGTTCGGGTTATCCGCCACCCAGATACTGCAGGTGATCCACACCCTCAACGAGCACAACGCACTGGATCGCCTGCAATTGCTGCACTTTCATCTGGGCTCTCAGATCTCCAATATCCGCGATATCCAAAGTGGTATGAAAGAGGCGGCCCGCTATTATTCGGCCCTGCGCGAAGCCGGCTGCCAGGTGCAGGTGGTGGATGTGGGCGGGGGGCTGGGTGTGGATTACGAAGGCACCCGCTCCCGCAGCTTTTGTTCCATGAATTATTCCATGGAAGAGTATGCCTATAACATCCTGCTGGCCCTGCATGAAGTGTGTCAGCGGGATGGTTTGCCGTTACCGGACGTGATTTCGGAATCCGGGCGGGCCTTGACGGCCCATCATGCGGTATTGGTGAGCAACGTGATCGGGGTGGAAAGCCCGGCCGCGCGGCAGCCCACCGAGCCCAACGTGGATTCACCGGTGGTGCTGCAAGAGCTGGCGCGCTGCTTTCATGAGATCGAGTGGGCAAAACGCAGCCGCTCTCTGTCGGAGTTGTATCACGAGGTTCTGTACCGTTTGGGTGAGGCCCAGGATATGTATACCCACGGTGTGCTGAGCCTGCCCCACAAGGCCCAGGCGGAAGAAATCTATGGCGCGGCCTGCCAGGCACTGAAGCTTAAGCTGGACCTGTCATCCCGCGCCCATCAGGATATTCTCAACGAGCTCAATGAAAAGCTGGCGGACAAGGTGTTCCTGAATTTCTCCCTGTTTCAATCCATCCCCGATGCCTGGGGGATTAACCAGGTGTTTCCGGTACTGCCCATTGCCGGATTGGATCAGCCCTTAACACGGCGTGGTGTGGTGCAGGATATTACCTGTGATTCCGATGGCAGAATTGACCAGTACGTGGATACTCATGATTTGGCCACCAGCTTGCCGCTGCCGGAGTGGCATGATCAGCAGGGGATGTCCCTGGCGATTTTTATGGTGGGGGCCTATCAGGAAATACTGGGTGACATGCACAACCTGTTTGGTGACACCGATGCCGTGGATGTGGCGCTGGATGGTAATGGTGGGTTCCGTTTTATCAATACCCTGAAAGGGGACACCGTGGATCACATTCTGCGTTATGTACAGTTCGATACCATGCACCTGCAGCAACAGATTCATGAACAGCTGGTGTTGACGGATCTCAGTCGTGGCGAGCAGGCGGCGTTCCTGAAGGAACTGCGGGAAGGTTTGACCGGTTACACGTATCTGGAATAAGCATGCCGCCAACGCCGCGTTTTCATCTGATTGTCACGTCTATCTCAAGTAAGATTGCGCTATAGTGGTGATAATCCAATCAGAACAATAGCCCGGGAGGAGCTTGCTGATGTCCGCGCCTATGGATCCACGAAACGTTCATACCATTGAGCAGGCCAAAGCCATTGTACAGGAGCGCGAGCTGACCCATGTGAAAGTGGGTGTTGCGGATCTCGATGGTATTATCCGGGGCAAGTACATGAGCCGGGAGAAATTTTTTTCCGCCCTGGATAAAGGCTTCGGATTCTGTGATGTAGTGTTGGGCTGGGACAGCAATGACCAGCTTTACGAAGGGGTGAACATTCAATACACCGGCTGGCAGACCGGTTATCCGGATGCGCCGGTGCGTATCGTGCCACACAGTTGCCGGGATGTGTACGCCGAGCCGGGCATGCTGTTTTTTCTGGCCGAGTTTGAGTCGGCGGCTGCAGCCATTTGTCCACGGGGTTTGTTGAAACGCATTCTGGATATGGCCGGTGCCATGGGGTTTGAGGCCAAAGCCGCGTTTGAATACGAGTTTTTTCTGTTCAATGAAACCCCCCATTCAGTGCGGGCCAAGGGATATCAGAATCTGGTGCCGATTACGCCGGGCTTTTTCGGTTATTCCGTGCTGCGCAACTCGGTGCATGCGGAACTGTATCAGGAGCTGCTGGCCCTCTGCGAACAGATGGATTTCCCGTTGGAAGGCCTGCACACCGAGACCGGCCCCGGTGTGCTGGAGGCGGCCATTACCGTGGATGAGGCCATGGCAGCAGCGGATAAGGCGCTGTTGTTCAAGACCTTCACCAAAGTGTGGGCGCAACGGCACGACATGATGGCCACCTTTATGGCCAAGTGGTCCAACGACTATCCCGGGCAAAGCGGCCACATCCATATTTCGCTGCACAACAAACATCACCAGCCGGTGTTTTATCAGGCCGGTGCCTTACACACCATGAGTGAACTGCAAAAACAGTTTGTGGCGGGGCAGCAGAAATACATGGCAGAGCTTACCGCCATGTATGCGCAAACCGTTAACGCTTACAGTCGTATGGTGCCCGGTTTCTGGGCGCCCACGCACGCTACCTGGGGGGTGGAAAACCGCACCACGTCGCTGCGGGTGATTCCCGGCTCAGAGAAATCCCAGCGCGTCGAATTCCGTTTTGGCTCCGCCGATGCCAATCCCTATGTGGCGCTGGCGGCGGCCTTGGGCTCCGGCTTAATGGGCATCGAACAGCGGCTGCAACCGGAACCCCAGGTGAAGGGTAATGCTTATGAACAGGATTTTCCCGATCATCTGGCATTACCGGAAACTCTGGAACGGGCGGCGGGGAAACTGGCCAGGTCCCAGGTGGCCCAGGATCTGTTCGGCAAGGCGTTTGTAGAGCACTATGTGGCAAGCCGGCTCTGGGAAGCCCAGGAATTCCGCAAGCATATTACCGATTGGGAACTGAAGCGCTACTTCGAAATTATCTAACTGATCAGTCTGAGGCGCCACTATGAAAGAATTTTCGGTTATCTCGCCGGTGGACGGCAGTGTGTATGCCCAACGGCATTACGCATCAGTGGAAGAAATCAACGCTGCCCTGGCCCGCGCGCAACTGGCACAACCGCAATGGCACAGTACCGCGTTGGCGCAACGCCAGCAATTGTGTTCTGCCATGGTGGATGCCTTCCTGGATAACAGCGATGAAATCGCCCGGCAGATCTGTTGGCAAATGGGGCGGCCGCTTCAGTATGCCGCCGGTGAAGTGCGTGGATTGGCAGAGCGGGCACGGTATATGATCGAGGTTGCACCGCAGGCGCTGCGCACCATTGAGCTGGAAGAGCAACCCGGTTTTACCCGTTACATCAAACGCGAACCACTGGGTACCGTGTTGGTGATTGCGCCGTGGAACTACCCTTACCTGACGGCCATCAACAGCATTATTCCGGCGTTGCTGGCCGGTAACGTGGTGCTGTTGAAACACTCGGCGCAAACCCCGTTGTGCGCCGAGCAGTTGCACCGGGCGTTTGTTGCCGCGGGGCTGCCCGCCGGGGTGTTCCAGTTCCTGCATCTGGGTCACGCCGACACCGAACAGTTGGTTGCGCATCCGGCCATTGACCAGATCGCCTTTACCGGTTCGGTGCCCGCTGGTGCCATGGTGGAGCGGGCCGCGGCCGGACAGTTCAAACACGTGGGCTTGGAGCTGGGGGGTAAGGATCCCGCCTATATCCGGGCGGATGCCGATCTGGATTATGCCGTGGCCGCTGTGGTGGATGGTGCGTTTTTTAATTCCGGCCAAAGTTGTTGCGGTATTGAACGTATCTATGTGCACGAAGCCGTTTTCGATGAGGTTGTGGAGCGGGCAGTGGCACTGGTGCAGCAGTACCGGTTGGGCCGATCCGATGAGCTGGAGACCACCCTTGGGCCCCTGGTGAAAACCAGCGCGGCGGACTTTGTGCGCGGGCAGATTCAGGAGGCGGTGGTACAGGGTGCGCGCTGTCATATCGACGAATCCGCGTTTCCCATGAGTCAGGCGGGAACACCTTACCTGGCGCCGCAGTTGCTGACCCAGGTGAATCACAGCATGCGTATCATGACAGAAGAATCCTTTGGTCCGGTGGTGGGTGTGCAGAAAGTGTCAGGTGATGAGGAGGCTATCCGGTTGATGAACGATTCTGACTTTGGTTTGACCGCCGCGGTGTTTACCCAGGATGAGGCCGCAGGTGTCGCCATTGGCGAGCGCCTGCAAACCGGCACGTTTTTTATCAACCGTTGTGATTACCTGGACCCGGCCCTGGCCTGGACCGGAGTCAAACACTCCGGGCGCGGTTGCACCCTGTCTGTAGTGGGCTTTGAACAGGTAACCCGTCCAAAATCATTTCATTTGAAGCGAGTGTGAAGGCGATGGCGTCATGGCAGGCAAACTGGAATTATCCCACCGCGGTACTGGTGGGGGCGGGGCGTTGGCAGGAGGTGGTGGCCTGTTGCCGGGACCTCAACATGGGCGCGCCCTTGCTGGTCACCGATCCGGGGTTGGCGGCACTGCCCTTGACCGGGCAACTGCTGGAGCATTGCCGCAGCAACGGCTTGAACAGCAGTGTGTTCAGGCAGGTAAAAGGCAATCCCACGTCGGTCAATGTTGATGCCGGGGTGGCCGCTTTCCGTCAGGGCCAGCACGATGGTGTTATTGCCCTGGGCGGCGGCTCGGCGCTGGATGCCGGTAAAGCCATTGCCCTGATGGTGGGCCAGGAGCAGCCCATCTGGGCGTTTGAAGATGTGGGCGACAACTGGACCCGGGTCAACACCGAGGGCATGGCGCCCGTGGTTGCCATACCCACCACTGCCGGTACTGGTTCGGAAGTGGGCCGCTCGTCGGTGATCACCGATGAGGTCAACAAGGTCAAAAAAATCATATTTCATCCCAATATGTTGCCGCAGAAAGTCATCCTGGACCCCACCCTAACCACCGGGTTACCCGCCGGCCTCACCGCCGCCACCGGCATGGATGCCCTGTCACACTGCCTGGAGGCCTATTGTGCCAATGCCTACCATCCCATGGCGGAGGGCATCGCGGTGGAGGGTATTCGTCTGGTGAAGGGGTTTTTGCCGCGAGCGGTGGCCAACGGTGAGGATCTGGAGGCCCGTACTCAGATGCTGGTGGCCTCTGCCATGGGGGCCACGGCATTCCAGCGGGGGCTGGGTGCCATGCACGCCATCGCTCACAGTCTGGGGGCATTGTACGATGCCCATCATGGCACATTGAACGCGATTCTGATGCCCTATGTGTTGCAGGCCAATCGCTCGGTACTGGAAGAGCGCATTACCCGTCTGGCCCGTTATCTGGATCTGCCGGAGCCGGGTTTTGATGCTTTTCTGCAGTGGGTGTTAGTGTTGCGCCGCCAGGTGAACATACCCAATGACTTAAGCGCGCTGAATATTGATGCAACGCAGGCGGATGTGGTGGGCGCCATGTCGGCGCGGGATCCGGCGGCGGGGGGCAACCCCATTGCCTTCAGCGCCGGGCAATATTCCCAACTGTTTCGCGCTGCGGTGGCAGGTAAGGTTTAAACGCTGTTGTTCGCAAGGAGCCGGGCGCGCTGGTTGACCGCCGTCAGGAACCTGTCGATGGGGCCCGGCTCCAAATTCTGATCGTCCAGAATCGGTAAATCCGGCTGCGCCGCCAACAGCGCCGCCACAAACAAACCGTTGCCTTTGGTGTGGATCACCTGTGTTTGATCGGAATTATAGACAGGCGTCGTAGCGGCACCGCAGGAGGGTGATCGGCTCTGCACGATATAGCCACACAGCTCAGGGTAGGTTCTGCCGACAATACGGCCCATGGTGTGCAGGCGCGCGCTGACGTTGCGCCCGGGATCATCCCGGCCCACCGCCTCAATTGCACCATTGCGCTGGATAAGGTTGACCGGCGCTCGGGGAATCCCCATGCCCGCCATGCTTTCCGGGCACAGGGGCAACAAACGAACGTGCGGTGCGATCAGCGCCAGAATATCCGGCTTGAACTTGTCCTGGCCGTCATAGCGCACGCGCATGCCCAGCAGGCAACTGCTGATGCCCACCAGTGGCTTTGGCTTCTCATGATCAGGCTTCATTCCGGCATTGTAGAGCGCCGGGGTTTGGCCCGCAATTCATCACTGGCAATACGCATGGCATAGCGGATCAGCTCTTCCCGGTCCAGCACGGTGCGATCGAACAGGGAGCTGCCGGCGGAATCCTGCAGCATGATCACCCCATGCAGGGAGCCGCGCAGGAACATGGCCGTTTGCAGCGGGCTCTCCACCTTGTCCGGATCGATGGTGCCGTCTTCCAGCCCTTGTTCCACTGCCGAGCTCATCAGCGCCATCAGTTTGTCTTCCACGGCCATCATTTCCAGCAGGGTACTGGTGGGGTTCTCTTGATTAGCGGGTTTTGGGTTCACCATCCCCATGCGCATGCAAAGGCATTGAAAATGATCATGATCCTGTAAATAGAACTGATAGTAGGCCTCACCCAGGGCATTGATGGCCTCAATGCCGGTGCCGGTGGTGGCCAACGCCTGCTGCATACGTTGAAACAGGGTTTCACCGGCGATCACCGAGAGCCCCATCTGAATGTCGTCCTTGTCTTTGAAATAAACGTACAGCAGGCCCCGGCTTAACTGCGCCGCCCGGGCGATGTCATCCATGGTGGTTTTTTCATAACCCTTTGAAAGTATTATTTTTCTGGCGGCCTTGAGGATGCTGTTACGGCGTTGAAGCTTTTCGTCGTCGTTTCTGGATCTTGATCGCAAAGTCTGGAGACTCCCAACTATTTTTACCCGGATATTGACATTTTGTTAATTATTATCAAAATGTCAATAGGTGACAAAGTGTCAATTGTGGTGCTGTGGAGAGGTTGTGATGAGGTCAGATAAACAAACCGGTTTGATTCACCTGATGCTGCTGGCCGGGATTTGCTTCGGTCTGGCTGCCTGTTCAGAGCGCGAACCTGATTCCGAACCCGCTGCGCTGCAGTCCGCAACACAGAGCCGCCTGCCGGTGCGCGTGTCCTATGTGCAGAGTGACAGCCCCAGCGTCCACCAGACGTTTATCGGTACCTCCAGGGCGGCCAATCGCGTCACCATACGCTCCCAGATCAGCGGCCGTCTGTTGCAACGGGAAGTCAAACTGGGCACCCGCGTCAACCAGGGTGATGTGCTGGCCATGGTCTATAACCCCGGTGCCACCCCCCAGGCTCTGGCGGCCAAGCAGCGTTGGCAGCAGGCCCAGGTGGAGGTGGCCCAGGCGCAGCGGGATTACGACCGTATCCAGAGCCTCTACGAAAAAAAGGTGGCATCGATTCAGGAATCGGAATCAGCCCGCAGTGCGGTCCAGGCGGCAAGGGCGGCCACTGATGCGGCCGAATCCCAGTATCAGCAGGCGCTGCAAATGGATGCGGAGCAAACCATCCGCGCGCCGTTTTCCGGTGTCATCACCGCCACGCCGGTTGAGCCCGGTGAAGTGATTCAGGTGGGCGAACCCCTGCTGCAACTGGCGGACCCCAACGAGGTGGAAATCGAAATCATTGTTACGGATGCGGCGGCATCTTCGGTTCAGGCCGGGGATGTGTTGACGGTACTCACCCCGTTTGCCGGCGAGCAACGCTACGCCGGTGTGGTACATGAAGTGACTCCGTTTCGCGAGCGGGGTGCCTTGCCCACGGTGATCGTGCGGGTGGCGGACACCGGTATGACCCCCGGCACCACCGTGCACGTGGAGTTTGAATCCACACTGGCGGGCCAGTTTGTATTGCCGGCCAGTTCACTGATCAAAACCGGCCACCGGCAAAGTGCCGTCTATCGGGTGAAGGCAAGCAACGAGGTGGAGCTGGTTCCGGTGCAGCCGCTGCAGGTGATCGATGATCGCGTTGTCATCAACGGGGCGTTGCAGGCGGAGGATGCGGTGGTGATTGCCGGTAATCACCAGCTCTATCCCGGCGCTGCGGTCACAGTGGTTCAATGAGGTTGCAGTGATGAGGGCACCACGATGACACTGTACCGTATACTGGCCCGTTACCAACGTTTTGTGTTTGGCTTTGCGGTGTTGATGACACTGGCCGGTTTGGTGGCCTATGGCAGCATGGCGCGGCAGGAAGACCCCAGTTTCCCCTACCGGGTGGGCACCTTGCAGGTGGTGTTTCCCGGTGCCAGCGCCGATCAGATTGAAAAACTGATTACTGAGCCATTGGAAGAAGAAATGGCGCAGGTGGAAGAAATCAAACAGTTGGAATCGGTGTCCCGCGACAATGTGGCGGTGCTCACCATACAGTTGCAAGATCGTATCTACGACACCGATGCCGCCTGGGATCGGGTGAGACGCGCCATGGAGCGCGCCGAGCGGGCTTTTCCCGCAGGGGTAACCGAGCTGGAGTTGGATGACCGGCGCATGGATATCCCCACGGTGGTGTTGAGCGTGACCGGTCACGATGATCCCGTGGTGCTGGCCGATGCGGCGGATGACATCAAACACCATTTGCTGAGCGTGACCGATGTATCGCGAATTGAAATCAATGGCGCCCCGGAAAAAGAACTGGTGATCGCCACCGAGGAAACCGTTCTGCATCAGTTGGGGATCAACCGGCAGACCATCGTTGATCAGCTGCGGCAACGTAATGAATTGATTCCCGGTGGCTTGATTAATAACGGCACCCGCTTTATCCGCATTAACACCCGTTCCGACGTGCAGCAGTTGAATGATCTGGCGTTGTTGCCCATCACCCTGCCCAACGGGCAGCGCGTACCATTGAATGCCCTGGCCAGTATCCGAGTTGAGCCGCGGCAACCCCTGGCTGCGCAAACGTTTCACAACGGTGAGCGTGCCGTTTCCCTGGGGGTGATCACCGTGCGGGGACAAACCGACACCATTGTTTTCGGTGAACGTTTGCGCGCAAAGCTGGAAGAGATCCGCCCCCTGTTTGCGCCACTGGAGATTCGCGAAGCGTTTTTTCAACCAGCGTATGTGAAATCCCGGCTGGATAATCTGCAGAACAGCCTGCTGCTCAGCGCCGGTATCATCGCCGTGATTGTACTGCTGGCCTTGGGCTGGCGCACCGGATTGCTGGTGGCATTGGTGTTGCCGGTGGTGGCGCTGATTACCCTTGCTGTCTACAACATGGGCGGTGGCATTCTGCACCAGATTGCAGTGATCGGTATTGTAATTTCCCTGGGTATTCTGGTGGATAACGCCATTGTCATTGTGGAATCCATTGAAACCCAACTGCGTCAGGGATTGACCCGCGCCGCTGCGGTTAAGCAGTCGGTGACCCAATTGGCAATGCCGTTGTTTTCCTCCACCGGCACCACCATAGCGGCCTTTATTCCATTGCTGTTGTCCAAGGGGGGAACCGCTGATTTCACCCGGGGCATTCCGGTGATGATTGTGCTGGCGATGATCACCAGTTATGTGATCTCGGTGTTTCTGCTGCCGTTGGTGGCATTTTACTGGTTGAAGCCCGGCAAGCAAAAAGCCATGCCGGGCAGCGCCTGGATAGCGCAGCGGTTGGTGTGGGTTCAGCAGCGACATTATCGAGCGGCTTTAGTGCTGGTGCTGGTGTTGATGATCGCCGTACTGGCCATGGTGCCGAATCTGAAAATGCAGTTCTTTCCTTCCGCCGATCGCAATCAGGTGGTCATTGATCTGGAACTGCCCACCGGCTCTCCGGTGGATTATACCGCCGCCCTCAGTGCGCGGCTGGAGCAGCAGTTGCAGCAGCAACCGGGTGTGGCATCGGTGATGCGTGCCGTGGGCATGACCGGCTTTCGTTATTTTTATAATCTGTCGTCACTGCCCAGCGCGCCCAATCGTGCGCGTTTGATGGTGAATACCCAAACCTTTGCCGACAATCAACGGGTGATTGACTGGATAGAGCAGGATGCAAAATACCAGATGCCGGAGGCGACGTTGATTGCCAAGCCACTGGGCCAGGGGCCGCCATTGCCCGCTCCTATTGTGATTCGCTTACAGCACCCGGATAAGGGCGTGCTGGTGGGGGCTACCCACCAGGCGTTGCAGGCCCTGTATGCGGTGGAAGGTACCCGCACCATTCGCACCAATATGGATACCGGCATTCCGGAACTGCAGCTGAGTATCGATGATTACAGCAGTGCGGAACTGGGTATCCGGCGGCCCCAGATCACCGGCGCCATTTTTGGTCAGGTGCGGGGTTTGGATGCGGGGCAATACCGCTACAGCAATGAGCCCATCACCATGCGGGTTCGGTCCCGCAGCGGTGAGCACACCAGGTTGGATCGCATGCCGGCGCTGTATTTGTATCAGGATCAACAACCCATTCCATTGCAGACCATGGCCCGCATCAATGCTGCAGTGGCGGACAGTGAAATTTATCATTTCAACGGCTTGCCCAGCGTGAATATCTACAGTGAATTGCAACCCGGCGCCGCCTTTAATCAGGTGTTGTCGGCGTTCTTTACACGCATTGAGCAACAGCCGCTGCCGGCAGGTGTCAACGTGGTGGTGGGGGGGGAATCCGAGGGCTCGGAGAATGCCAACAAGGCCATATTGAAGACTGCTCCCATCGGCATCATGGTGATGATTTTTTTCATGTTGCTGGAATTCAATTCCTATCGCCGCCTGCTGATGGTATTGAGCACCATTCCGTTGGCCGCGGTGGGCATTCTCCCAGGCCTGGTGCTGACCGGTTCCCCGTTCGGGTTCCAATCCCTGTTGGGAGTGATTGCGCTGGTGGGCATCGTGGTGAACAACGCCATCGTGCTATTGGATGTGGTGGATTCGGAACTGCATGCCGGCAGCTCGGTGCTGGCGGCCGTGCAACGGGCCATTGCCCAGCGCACCGCGCCGATTTTGCTCACCACAGCCACCACCATTTTAGGTCTGCTGCCGTTGGCGCTGTCCAGTTCCACCCTGTGGCCGCCGCTGGCCTGGGCCGTGATTTCCGGTTTGGCCATGAGCACGCTGCTGACATTGATTGTAGTACCGGCCCTGTGTCAGTTGCTGTTGCGGGAGGAGCCGCAACGGGCAACCGACACCCAAGTGGTGGCTTAACAGAGTGTGAGGTTCAGTCGGTTGCCAGGAACGGAATGTCACGCCGCCCCAGCCAGTCCACCACGCCGGGGGCCAGGCGCTTGGCCAGGTACATGGCCCAGGCTTCCGGGGAAATAGGGCGCACCGCCAGATTATTTTCGATCGCATCCATGATGCCCAGTGCCACCCGGTCCGGGGTGTAGTTGCGTTTCTTGTAGAAATCCACGGCTTTGTTTTTCACGCTGTCGCTCTGGCCCAGTTTGCCTTCGAATACCGCATTGGCGACGATGGGAGTATTAATGATACCCGGGCAAACCGCCGAAACGCCGATACCGTATTCATGCAAATCGGCCCGTAACGCTTCGCTGAATCCCAGTACCGCGGATTTCGACATGGAATACACGGGCATATCCTTGGCGGCGATGAAGGCCGCGGCGCTGGCCAGATTCACGATGTGGCC
>MDTC01144781.1_pt1 | contig 133836 bp, 131 predicted proteins | sample 811181 | NCBI WGS metagenome assembly MDTC01 (sample SAMN05326644, study PRJNA326480) | marine metagenome | isolation source: seawater | place: Pacific Ocean: North | collected 2011
AAGATCCTTTTGGTATCAGGTTGGATATGAGAGTTTAAACAATGAAAAGTGTAAACCATGTCCCAAGAATAATGTGTAAACTATGTGCCAGGAAGTACATTTTTATCTTATTTGGGAGGCTGTCCTGACTCCACTAGTGATAGAGTTTAAGAAGGCTGTATTAAGGCTAGAAGAAGCCGTAAACTATAAGAAAGATGACTTTCTTAGGGACTCGGTAATTCAAAGATTTAAGTTTTGTGTTGAATTGGCCTGGAAGAGTTCAAAGAAAATTATGGGAACAGTTTCGTCAGCGCCAAAAGATGTAATTCGCGAAATGGCGCAAAGTGGATATATTCAAGATGTAGACAAATGGTTGCATGCAGTGGATATGCGAAACTTATCCTCTCACACATATAAAGAAGATCTGGCTGAGGAAGTCTATGCCTTTGCTTGCAACTTTCTTGGTGAGCTCAAAAATCTAGTGAGTCGTTTAGAAAAAAAATGAAATTCGGCCTTACAAAAGAAGAGTTTCAATTTATTTATGAATCGGTAGTTCAGCCATTGGAGAAATTGGGAGCAAAAGTTTTTTGTTACGGTTCTCGTGCGCGAGGAGATTATAATAAATTTTCTGATTTAGATATAATGGTAGAAGGGGGCAGCAATTTAGATGGTATTCTTTCTTCAATTCGTGAAAAATTGGTTAATAGCAATTTTCCTTATAAAGTAGATTTGGTTGAATACAAGCATTTTGCTGATTCCTACAAGAAGGGATATAATAATGATAAAGTACCATTTCAGATATGATACTATTTTTGAGCCTTATTTTTGCTATGAATATTGAGCAATACCAGTGGAAAAAACGCTTGCTGCTTCTTAATGGAACAGCTCCCAGTGCGGCTGAGCAAATTGCCAAATTCTCCAAGCAGCAAAACGAAAATCAAGAGCGCCAACTTTTACTATGCTATGCCTGTGCGTAGGCAGGAAATGCAGCAAAAGTAAATAAGGGACCGATGATCGGTCCCTTAATAGAATCACATAAATTCAAATGGAAAACAGAGCTGTAGAAGTCATCACAAAAAAGCCTAAAAAGGCAATTATATAGGTTTTCATTTCTTCCCCTTTGTTATTGTAAATATTTAGGATATGGCTAGGTAGATTAGAGTCAAGTTAGATGGCGGTAAGCTTTGGATCTCTGCTCTAGTTGAAAGTCTGTTTCTAATGATAGTGGTTCCACAAAGAATCGCTTTTACCTAAACTATTATTATGTTTTTATTTTTTATAGCTCTTGCCTTTTCACAGAGCCAAACTTTAGATTCCCACTCGCAAAATGCTCTTAGGCAAACCCAAGAACTCTTAAATAACCGAGTAAAGCGTGAGCAGGCCATTCAAGAAAATCCAACTAGCCAGGCGGTTGGGGAAAAGGTGGAGCATCTAACTTTAGGCAATGAAGAGCATAAAGATCAGGTATTTCATCTCTCCGCCGGAGCCCTAGAAAATATCGCAAAAGAGGCGGGTGGAGACGCTGGGAAAATGCAGAAGATCATGCAAGAATTGCAACGCAACCCAGCCGCATTGAAAAACTATCTTTCCAAGGAACAGCTCCAGCAACTAAAAAGTCTGGGTCATGAATTGCAGCCTAAGCAGAAAAATCCTTAGATTACAAACGCCTTAAAAAATGGTGACGAAACTCATTTGTCCAAATGGCACCGAGATGACCACCCTTATCAAAAAGTGTCATGCGCTTACCAAATACATTTTGTGCCCACTCTAAGTGGGAAGGGGTAACGATGATATCATCCAAGCTGTGAATAAGAAAAATATGGGAGTTGTTTTTTAAAGTCTCTTCTAAGCTAAATAGGCTGGAGCGCTTTAGCAGCTCATCAACCGGTAGCAGTGGACCAGTCTTTTTTAAGTCGCGGTAAACAAAGTCTTGCAAATAATCTTGATAGGAAAAGGCTGCCGCCTCATTGATGCGTCCATTGCGCCGGTAACGATAAATTGGTTCTTGCAAAATACCTAGGTCCTTAATTTGCTGGGAATAGTAAATGATCCAGGTAAGGCTGTCGCGAAAGCTATCGCCAATTAGCCACTTAAGTGCCGGCTCAGGTAAGTCAATTTGCTTTTTTATGTAGGCAATAAGGTCTGAGCTATTGTTTACATCTGGAATCTCGGTAATGGCTTGTATCATTTTTCCGCGTAAATAATCTTGCTGCCGCTTTGTATATATCTGGCCAGCGGCATAAAAATCATCTAGAGCATTTAGGGAGTAGTCCAAATCAATTGGTGGATTAAATAGAAAAACTTTTTCAAATTGAAAGTCTTGCTTCTCGGCATCGATCTTGGATAAAAATGCCGAGTGTAAGGCACCTAGAGATACTCCGGCCAAATAGTATTTCGGAAAGCGTATCCCCTCATGCCTTTCAATTCGGGAAACCACCATCTTTAAAAAATCGTAATACTCTGCCGCATCCCGTGGCGCATAGCCAGGTAGCACGTTCTCGCTAAAGCCTAGAACAAATTGATAGTGAAAGGCATTTGGTAGAGTAAGAACATTGTATCCTAATTGTGAAACCATAGCGGCGATATTTTTAAGGTTGGTACTTGCAGCGTTACCCCCTAGGCCCGGTATCAATATAAATAGCGGCATCTCGGGATGGCGTATTAGACTTTGCACGGGTATGCGCTCTTCTCCCTCAAAGGGAAAAACTTCACTGCGGTCATTTCGAAGGCGCAAATTGTACTTCTTCATATTGATAGAAGGGGCGATCACCGTGCCGCTTAATGTGGATTGAAGTGCGCTATCGAAGGGAAAATTTTTAAGCTTTGTGGGGTTAAGGTTGGAGGTGTTTGCAGCAAAAACAATGGTGCAGACTAATTGTAAAAAGATGAGCATACAATCCCCCTTCAATATGCTGGGCTTAACTTAATGCCGATGTCTTTGGGAGTAAAGGGGAATTCAGAAAAATAAAAAAAGAGCTATACAAAGTCTTAATATCTAGTCGGAGGCCCCCGCAAGCTGCAGGAGCCGCCATTTTATTAGTCTTTTGCCACCACTTCCATGGAGAACTTTGCTGAGAACTGGCAATCCAAATAGATTTTACCCGAGGCTTCGCAAGTATAATCGCTTGTGTCTAAACTAGTAGTTAGATCAAAATCTTGCATCTCTAAATCTAACTGCTGCAAAATGCTTAGTCCTGCTTTTTCTAATACAGGGTTGATCACATTTAGATAATCGTCTGCTAGAATTTTTAGTCCAATAACTTTGCCAAATAGAGTTTTTTTCAGTTTGGCACTTGTTAAAACATCTACGCCGTATTCTGACTCGGTTATCCGTACGCGCCCCTTGTCCACAAGTTGCATGGTGGTGCTGTTAACTTCTTCTGTGTTGGGCAGAGGTTGTTCTGTACGCATGACTTCACCATCTATGCTGCCTTCAAAGTAAATCATACCTTTAGCTTGAGAGGTGGTTCCTCGCATTAAGCTACCATCAACGGTATAGGTGTCCACTCCGTCTACGTCTATGGTAACGCGAAAATAGTCGGCCATAGCCGGCTGACATAGTAATAAGAATAGTATTAGTTTTTTCATTGCGATCTCCTTATTTGATGCAAGCAGAAGATAGCCCCTTGGTAGGGGAATGGGAGCCTATTTTTAAAGGTATGTAAAAATGAGAGCGGGCATTATGACACTGTTTACAGGGTAAAAAAAAAGCCCCACGCTAGGTGAGGCTTTTGTTGTTCATAATATATCTAGCTAGCTTAGTCTGGTTTGAACCAGCAGCGAGGGCGAAGGCCTAATTCATGTGATTCTCTTACACAAGCGCCTACGCGGTAATCATCTTGTTTTACATCTTCCTCAAAGTTTACGCCGCATACGCCAGAGTTAAAATATGTATCCAGACGGCATTGCGTGCCTGGGTGACGGTGACTTGTCTGGCTTACTTGTTTCTGGTCAGGCGTTTCAAAAGCAGGAGCAACCGTCTCGTTTCTTAAATCTTGAAACAAGAAGCCCACACTTTGACCAGCCATGGCGATTCTTTCACAAATTGCCTGATCTTGTGTCGAATTGTGCTCAGAAGAGCAGTGCTCTCTTACGATCTCAGGCACGTCTTGATTTGCCATCATGGCAACATTGTCTTGCTGAGAAAAAACGCGGCGAGCACATTTTAATCCAGCAAAGTAATCCGATTGTCCTTCATTGGATGCCCAGTCAGGATTGCCATACCAATCCGTATACTTTGGCGCTCCACCAATGTGGTGGCCAATCTCATGACAGATCACCAACATGAAAGCATCTTTGGTGATGGTTTCATGTCTTGCAAGTCCGCCAAACATAGACACCATCCAGTTGTTACCAACCTGACGTGCGTAGGCGTTAACTGTTCCATCTTCCCATTTGCGCTCTACCACTAAGTTTTTACCCTTAGCTTCAATGATGGGAGCATAGATCGCGTATGCTTGGTCAATCACATCGTGAAAGTCTTCTTCCGTAATGCCACCAAGTGTTTTGGCGTTTACAGAAATATACATATCATTTTCTGGAACGAATCCTTCGCAAAGCTCTTTGGATTGTTGCAATCCGCCAACAGCCAAAAGAGCGGCAATAAGTCCTTTTATTGTATTCATGAATTCCCCTTTTTTATTTCCCTACTAATAGGCTATAATTTTTAGACAGAAATGAGGCGCTTCATTAGGGATTAATTAGGAAAACCATAGGTAGGTCCAGTTTTAAGCCAGACATTGGTCCAGCGTTTCCTTGCCAGTTTCGAAACAGGTGCCTGGCACCTTTTCCGCATGCTAGTCCGGAGTGCGGAAAAGGTATCTGACCTAGTTGAGGCTCATGGACAAATTGTTCTTCTGCGGGAACAGGTCTTTCGCTTTTTTTCCGTAGCTATAGGGCCGAGTTTTATTTATTACTTATTAATGTATCCGATGCTAATCCGCAGCTCGGACATTATTGTTTTGTTTGCCAAGTATTTTACAAATGAGACTGGCATATCCCTTGCTGTGAAAAGGTCCGCTGCCCGGCTCATGGAACAGCGGACTTTGCGGCCCCTTCACTTTTTTAAGCAAGGGGGTAGATATGAAATACAAAAAGTATATTTTATATCGGCGATATTTGCACTTACTTAAGCTGTTAGTTTGTCTAATCATGGCTGTGGGAAAACTAATTTGTTATTTGTATGTATTGCTTGCAAAGGTTTTTGGAGCTTAAGTAGATTTGCCATGTCTGGAGCCACGGGTTCCACTTGGGCCCCAAACTCCGCTGAGCCGGGCAGCACCTCTGGTATTCAGCCCTCGTAATATAGTTATAGCCTTTATCAAGATGGCCAAATCTTTATTTGAAAACGTATCAGATCCATACACCTTCATGACAATATGTTATGATTTAAAACAGCTTGATCAGACCATCATGCCCCCCCCCAAAAAAAACGTCTAGTTTTGAGAAATACTTAAGTAAAATCAGCCCTTTGCCGAATAGATATCACAAAGCAAAAAAAGGGTACGTAAACTTGCTAAAAATAAAGATAGTATTTCAACATTGTAAATCTCTTCTATTGCGATTCATGAAGATCGCAGTGCCCTTTGCCGTTCTTACCGCACTACTAACATTTACCCTAACCACCACCACGCAAAAAGAATCCCATGCCCAGTTTGTGCCCTTTGCTTTTTGGCAAGAAGGTTTTGAGCCATTTACTTGGACGGGCCTTGCAGGTGATAACGATTGGGAAAACACAGGCAACTGGTCAAGTGGGCAAGTGCCGGGCTCGGGCGATGTGGCTAAGTTTCGCGTGGGTGCCTGCCTGGGTGCAAATTGTAATGCGGACATGACAGCCAATGTCGATGTAGCGGGAGTGGATATTGAATCGGGCTTTCTTGGAACCATTACACAAAACTCGGGTGTGACAATTGATGTTGGAACAGATGGCTGGGTGCAGGAGGGCGGAACTTTTGCGGGCGGGGATGCCGCAATTGATATTAACGGCGTTATAAATTTAAGTGGCGGTGCCTTTACATCCACGTCTGGAGATTTAAACTTCGATCAAAATCTTTCTATTGGCGCTGCTGTTACATTTACCCATAATTCGGGCACATTCATTTCAGATGCAACGAACACCAATATAAGTATTACGAGTAATGGTAAAACATTTAGCAATTTTACTCTAGCCCAATCAAGTAATGTGGACAGAGCTACCACTTTAAATGATGATCTTTATGTGAGTGGTGATCTAACCGTGAATCAAAGTTGCTTCACAAATAGTTGCGAGATTCGAGGTGGTAACAGTATTTATGTTAGTGGGGACTATGTATCCACTAGTGTGGATGTTGCCCCATCAGGGGATGTTGATGTACATCTTGTTGGTACTGGCAGTCAGACTATTAGTGGCTCTGCCCCGTTGCTACCGCTAGTGATTAATTCTACGGGTACCGTAAACTTTTCAAATGACTTCACTGTGATGCGCGTATTTGATTACGTTTCGGGTTCTGTAAATTTGAATGGTTATAAGATGACCTATATGGCTGGTAATGGAATCGCTTTGAAAAATGGTAGTATTACCCCTGGTGCAATTACATTCTATGATGTTGAAATGATTCAGTCGGTCGGCTTTGCAAGGTCTATCAATATCACTGGAACATGGGATATTGATGGCGATTTAACCATTGCAACGGGGGGGACTGGCACATGTCAACTTGCAGGTGGGACCATTCAGTTGTCTGGAAATTTAGATGTCACTCCGGGCTGCGGTGGAACTAGCACAACAAATATTGAGTTTAATGCAAGTGTAGATCAGACCATTACCCATGCAGGTGGAAATATTAGTATTGGAGGCGCCTGGACGGTGAATAAGACTGCAGGTAACCTTGTTCTTGCCTCGGATATCTCTTTATCTGGAGCCGGCCAAGACATGGACATCCAAGACGGCGATATCCTAATGAATAGTAACAATCTTACCATTGATGATACCTTATCGATGGCGGCAGGCACCACCATTGATAAAGGCTGCTCAGGTGTTCTTACTGTAGGCGGCTCGCCCATTGCGGCAGGTCCTTATGATAGCGGTATGGTAGTGGGCTCCGCCGAATCACCAAGTATTAGTATTGCCGACACCTCGATTACTGAGGGTGGCAATTTGGTATTTCAATTAAGTATTAGCGACCCCATGTGTTCTGTTGCAACGAATATCACCTATACGACCAATGATGGCACGGCTACCTTAGCTGATTCGGATTATACCGATAATGATTCAACCCTTATTGTTAGTGCAGGGGATGCGAATCCTACAATTACCGTGGCAACCACAACGGATGCTACATTTGAGTTGGATGAATACTTAAGCTTGCAACTTACTGGCACAAATCAGGGTAGTATAAGTGATTCGGAAGCGATTGGTTTGATTGTAAATGATGATGCTGGCGGCGTGGTCTGGTCAGGCGATGCCGGCGATGGAGATTGGGAAAACAATGCCAACTGGGTGGGCGGCACAAAACCTGGGCCTAGTGATGTCGCAATTTTTAATGCAGAATGCGCCGATGTGCCAGCTAATTGTGATGCCAATATCACGGCCAGCATATCGCTTGCTTCGATTTTATTATCTCCTGGCTATGAGGGCACCCTAACGCAAGGAGCAGGCAGCAGCATTACACTTAGTGATAGCTTTCAGGTAAGCGAGGGTACGTTTACGGCCTCAAACTCCAGTATAGATATAGCGAATGATTATTTGCAAACTGGCGGCACTGTGAACTGGGGTAGTGCAAGTGTGAATTTGGTGGGAGATCTCAGAAAGTTTGCTGGCACGTTTAATGCGCAATCTTCGAGTCATACAATTGATGGTCTGTTTAATTCATCAATCATTGTTGCTAACAATTTAGAATTCAATAATCTAATTGTAGCTAAGGGCAATGGGCAAACGGTGACTTTGCAAGGTGTTGTGGGTGTGATCGGTGATCTCACATTAGATTCCAGTAGTGTGAACTGTACAACTTGCCGGATCTTTGGCGGCGAGCTACACGTAGAAGGTAATATCAATCTTACAGACTGGAGTGGTGGAGATACTCTGATTAAAGCTGTGGGCTCAGGAAACCAGACAATTACCGGCTCTCTTGCCGGCAGATCTAGTTCCTTAGAGATAGATGCGACAGGTACGGTCAACTTAGTTGGTACCATCTATTTAGATGAAGACTTTATAATAACCAGCGGTACGGTGAATGTAGGCACATCAAATCTTCAGTTTACCAGTAACGCGGGAACCACTTTGGATACCAATGGTGTAGCATTGTATGATCTGACAATCAAAAAGCAATCCGGCGGTGATGTGGAAGTAATTGGTACTGTGGTGGTGAACAACGATTTAGTAGTGGAGTCAGGCGGCTCAAATCCGGATATTAATAGCGGTACCATTGAGGTAAACGGCGATGTAAGCTTTTTAGATCACCGTGATGGTACGGCATTAATAAAAATGACAGGTAGTGGTACACAAAGTCTTACGGGTGCAGCTGGCGGCGGCATACCAGATTTTGAATTTGCATCTACGGGTACTGTCAACTTGGTTGGAACGATCAAATTTGTACGTGACGTAACCTATACAAGCGGCACTGTGGTTGCAGGCAGTAGTACTGTTGAGTTTGATAACCGCGATGCTACATTGGATACGGCAGGCATTACGTTTAATGATGTAGTCTTTTCTAAAACAGGTACCAATGTTGCAACCCTTACATCGGATATGACTGTTAATGGTAATCTTACCATCGCCCAAGAAAATAATGGAACCTATATAAATGGCTCGAACATATATGTATCAGGGAACCTATCTGTTAATGATAATGCCAATGCAGGTAGCACAAACATTCACTTGGTGGGAACAGGCAATCAGACCATAACGCAAGTGGCCTCGCAGGTTATACCGGGAACAGTCCTGACCATGAACAAAAGCGGCGGTACAGTAACGCAGACATCCAATCTTAGCCTAAGTGATGCGGGACAAGATCTGGTTCTTACAGATGGAACTTGGGATGTGGGTAGTTTTGATCTAACAATAGATGGTGATCTAACCATTAACGATTCACCGCAGGCGTATTTAAATAACTGCGGCACCGTCACAGTTGGCGGTACCATCAGTGACCCTGGCGGCGGTCGAGATACTTCTTGCTAGTCATGGGGCGGCCCAGTTACAAGTGCACAGTGGACGAAAACAAAGACAGGTGATTCATCCGGAGCTGATCCGTTATGGCTCAATCCTGGTGCTAGAATTAAGTTTGATTTGGTTGCGACCTTTCCTTCTTGGCGTTATTCAAATAACCAAATAGATACAAATGTATCTTTGGGACTTAGTCCAAATACATCATATAGAGTTTCGGTTACCATAACTGATGTAAATAATAATATGTTGGGTACGGGTGTCGAAATGCGAATAGATCCTGGTAACGCAAGCACTGTTTATCAAACTGGATTAACTTATGTAGGTACGCATACAAGAGATTTTACAACCGGCTCAGATACCACTGGTGCCTATATTAGGATTAGAACTTACAATACTGGTCAGCCCTATAGTGGTTGGGTGAATATTTCTACTGTTACGATTGAGCAATTATAAAGGTGCCAGCCTACTTTTGGGACTAGGTGCGTCCCAAAAGTAGGCTGGCACCAAAAACACACATGCCAAGCTTGAGGAAGCATGCCAGCTTTCTTTACGCAGCCGCCTCTCGGACAAGCTTGCGGAAAAGGTAGCTGGCACCGATTCTCTTTAGACCGTTCTCATCGCGTAGTACTCTGAGAAAAGCCCCGCTTGAAATGGAAAAGGAATATTCTCCAATTTCGGCATATCTTTAACATATACCGTTGGAACATCCTCATCCTTTAGTTCTAAATAATCCGCAAGCTCCAATCTAGGATTGTCCTTTGCCGTCATATAAACTTGGTTCTCATACATTTTTTTGTCTAAAGTAATTTTATCTCCCACTTTTAAAACATAAGAGGGGATATCCACTTTCTTGTCATTTACATAAACATGACCGTGGGAAATGAACTGGCGAGCCGCACGAGTGGATGGGGCAAAGCTTGCACGAAACAATACATTGTCCAAGCGTCTTTCCAGCATACCAATAAGAGTCTCCACCCAGTTTTCTGGCTGACCCTTTTTTGCGTTTTTAATAAAGCGACGTAGCTGAGCCTCCTTCATGCCGTAATTGAAGCGGATTTTTTGCTTCTCCTCTAGCTGAATGGCAAAATCAGAATATTTACGTCTACGAGTACCGTGTTGGCCCGGTGGATACGGTTTTCTTTCCAAGGCACCAGATTTACCTAAACCTGGCAATTCAACGCCCAACTTACGCTGAATCTTGAACTTTGTCTTTCCCACTTAATCCTCCATTTGTTGTAAGTGTGGGTGACGTTGTAAGCCTAAGTGCTGGATATGGCAAGTGATTTAGCCTGCAGAGCAAAAAATTGCTTAAAATACAGGAGGCAGGCTAAATCTTTAGAAATATTTACGAATTGTAGGTCTTAGGAGAGACTGTAGGGTTAAATACAGTCTCCGGCAGCGAGGGCGAGGCAGTCATTATTATTTCCGCCGCCGGAAGATGGAGCAGGCGGAGGAGTATTGGTAATGATGGGCTAGGAGTACTTTTTTGGGTATCTACATCTCAATTTGAGACGGTTTTTATCTAAAACTCTAGTCCCAAACTCATCATCAAGGGAAAAACCAGATAGATATCCTCTTCGCCAAGGTCTTTGTCATAGACATTCGAAAGTAAACTGAAGGTTTTAGCACGGGCAATCCAGATGAAACTTTTGTAAGGCATGCGGTAACCAATGGCTCCGCCGATTAATAGCATAGAGCTAGTCTCCTCTTCTAATGCCGATAGCGTGCCACTAGTGTTATTTTTTACGATATACTTTGAGGCGCGCCCTAGGCTAATTCCAGAAAAGCCCTCCCAAAACCAAGTGCGGTAGCGTTTTTCTATGCCAAGAAGCAAGAGGTGGTATCGCTGCTCGATTTCCTTTAAAGAAACATTGGGGGAAATCATGGTTTCATTAAATAGAGATTGTTGTGTTAGCACTTGATCCCATTGCAGTTTAGCAAAATAGTCTTTACCCACATCAAATGTAAAGAAAATGGAGGATTGATAGCCACTGCCGCCGCCGAACTGTTTGTCATCAGCGCCGGTGTACACAATGGAGCCTGAAAGTCCTAGGTCAAAGCCAAAAGACTTTAGCTCGATTGCCTGAAGTGGCAGGCAGATTAATGTCGATATTCCAAAGCTAAGCGCAATGGATAAAAGCTTTCGCCCTTCCATGAAGTCTTTCCTTGCGAGTCATTTTCAAATCTCAGTACATTACGTTCATAGGCCACATAGTAAGAGGCCCAAATCTTTTTAAATACTTTTCTCGAAACACCAATTTGCGATAAAAATTGATCGCCTCCGAGATCACCATTTCCGTGTTGTGAGCTAGGGGAAGCGTATTGAATATCAATATGTAGGCGATAGGTATTGTTAAGGCGTCCCAGCATTTGGATGCCAAAGAGTAGGCTTCTGCCAGTGATGATATTGTTTTTAGCTAGTCCTGATTCTTGCCAATATTCTAGGTGCGAGGTTTGCTTTATGCCGAGAATAAAGGATTGCCGATAATCCGTGGTTCCGAAGCGAAAGGCAAAAGCAAGTGTCATATCCGAAAAAGAATAGGGGGCAGCGCCGTCAATTTCACCGTCAATAAAAGATAAGCGTAGACCGCTATGTTTGCTGATTTGGTAGTTGCCGTACCATTCGCGCAAAAATTGCGTATCCTCAAGCTCCCATTCCCCAGAGTCAGCAGCAGCGCGATTCGATTTGTACTTGGCGCCCCAATCACGGTAATGCAAACGCATACCAATGTAATGATCTTTATCTGATATCATTTCTTCACTTACGTGGATGTTCTGCCATTCAGAATAAACTCGCGGTGAGTCCTTTGACTCACTACTACCTACGCGCCACTGATAAGTACCAGGAGGAATGGATTCTAGCTTGTGAAAATCTTTGTTTTGCAGGCTCCAGCTTTTACTAGCAGGTCCCTTGATTTCAAAGTGTGAATAATCGGAGGGTGGAAAATACTCCCAAGTAAATTTTACCTTTCGATAGGCGGGTACATTGGCGTTATTTTGCGGCTGTATAAGAAGGGGAGCTCCCATTTCTCGCTGTAGAATGCGTATCTTTCTTGGACTTGAATAGTCACTAAAGTGAATGTCGTTATGTATGGAGCGTACTTGCCAACTGTAGTTGCCGGCACTAGCGGTGGACCATGTAAAATTCGGGCTGCGAACCTCTTCTTCAAAGACCTTTTCACCATTGTCTTTTTTGATTAGCAGAACATATCTGGCCTGATCTTGCGGCTGCCAGCGAAAAGGAATTTCCACCTCTTTTTTAAAGAGCACGTATTGTTGCTCGCTACTTGGGGCTTGCAGTTCTGGAGCATAAGGCTTTACCACAATAAGTCCCGGCTCGGACCAAACGCCGGGCTTTTTGTTTTTGTCGATGGCCCGTACGCGGTAATACATCTGACCATAGGGTAGATCCGCTGTGAGATTCGGCTTGAGACTGAGTTTTTTGAAGATGACATTGTTAAATTCAATTTCGGTGGCGACTTGGATTTGATAGGCCCTGGCATTCTCAAAGGCTTCCCAAGCAAAGTCCACTTCACGGGCGCTAAGTATGGCGGTTACAAAGATGAGCAGTATCACCACATCAGTATAGGATATGTATTAGTGGCTGCAAGCCTTTTGTTGGTTGTGATGGTGGCAGAGCACTTGTAAATTGTCTGGCGTGGAGCGACCGTCTTTTGCTAGCGGTTGTATGTGATCGATTTGTAAGTAGTGATCTTGCATGCAGCCAGGATATTGGCAGCGGTATTTCGCTTGTTTCAGTAGATGGTTTCGTAGCCTTTGCGGTATGTAGCGAGGGTTTTTTGACTTATGCTGCTTAAAGTGCGTATTTTCATATTTTTTATGGGCCGTGTGAATTAAGGCTTTGATAAGCTTCTCATAATTTTCGTGGGCATGACTGCTTAAAGCTTTTAGGCGCTGCAGCCTTTCATATTCTTCATGGCTTAGATCGATGGTAATACGAACCTTGTCTTGGTAGCAGCGCTTGTGCACCTTGATTTCAGGCGCAAGTGATTGCTTTTCTAAAATTTCTAGGGCTTTGCGAGAGGATTGATTTTCTAAAGTGCTTAAAGTAGCTCGCTTTGCCTCGGTGCTTTGATCTTTGATAAATTTATAGGAGCGAGCCAGGGTTGTGTAAGAAAGCTTACCCTCGCTAACTTTTACTTTCAATTCAGGCATTTCTCTGATCAGCTTTAAGCAGGACTGCCTAAGGCTGGCCGTAGCTTCGGAGTAGCCAAGGCCTTTCACCATATATTCGAAAAGGTTCGTATAACCAGCAAAGTCTTTATTATCGTAAACCTCTTGCAGCTTTTCTAAAATCTCGGCGGTGATTTTTTTTTCGATCCATACTAGGTTTTGCAATTCTTTAAGCATAAAGCCTCCATTTTTTTGAATCTTATATCATGGCTTTTTAAATGGTGTTTTTTAGGATCGCTTAAAGCATAAATGGCATGACTTTTAAGGGGCCTAATCGACGTGATGAGGCGAAAATTTCACGTATTGAATCAGAAAAAATATCTTGCTAAGTAAAATGCCGGCCAAAACCAAACTCGCGCTTTAAAAAACACGTCAAGCTTAAAACAAAAGTGACGCAAGTGGCCCCGCTTTTCGGACAATTACTGAAGCGCTTAAAGTAATCCTCTCGCAATGGTAGCACAGTGAATCGCTTAAAGTGATCCTCTCGCAATAGCAATGGTAGTGCAATTACTGGCGTGCTTAAAACCATTTACTTCACCACCGCCGGTCGCAACTTCGGTGCCCCCAAAGATTCGCGCTCCTTAATTAAAAAGCGAAATGCTTTTGCGGCGCTACCATTAAAACCATCGGCATCCACGCCGCGCACTCGCCAGACATAAGAGGCTGGCTTTAAATCCTCAATTCGAAGGCGCAGCTCTTGGGTTTTTTCTTCGCGCAGCAAGTTGGTCTTATCACTAGCTGCATCGTACTCATATAGGGAGAAAACATATTCCGCAGCCGCTGGGAGTGCGGACCACTCAAAGTCTACCGGCAGAACCTTGCCAGTATAAAATACCGACTTGTCCACCGGCAGCAACAGCTCAGGTGCTGGCATGGAGGAAGAATAGCGCATCTGGAATACGCCTATGGGGCTAAAATAATTTGCCTTGCCATCTTTTATCCATTCGACTTGCCAGAAAAATGTTCCAGCGCGCTCGGGGCGAAATAAGTAGCGCAAGCCTCGCACATTTTCCTCGGCTACAGGAGCGGACATATCTGCCGTTTCAGAAATCCGAACGCGGTAATTCGGAGGTAGCGATACAGAAGGCTTCCACTGCAAAACAATGGGTTTCATCTCAGGTCCTTTTTCTCGGGCCAATACCTCTTTCATCTTGGGTGCCACTATGATTAAGCTATCTTTTTTAAGTGCAGGCGCGATAACAAACTTTTCAATTAAGCTTTTCCCTATCTGTGCGCCTGCCGAATCATAGGCGATCACTTGCCAATGGTATTCTCCTGGCTCTTGCCACTGCCATAAATACGAAGATTTGTTTAACGTTTGCTGCTTAACGACAAGAGAAAAGTCTCGGCCTTTGGCAATCTTCATAGAATAATTCTTTGCCGATGGCATTGGCTCCCATCTTAAGGCAATGGGTTCATCAATGGTCCACTTCAAGCCGGCAACAGGCTCGATAAGCTTGGGCAGTTTGGGGACAACATTGCGTAAATTAAAAGATTTCGCAGGGCTCATGCCAATTTGCTTGTTGGATGCATCAAATGCGCGAACTCGCCAGTAGTAGCCGGCACTATCCAGAGCCTTTATTTTTACTAAATTATCCTCAGTTTTTTGATTGCGCACCATATTGCGAAAATTAGGATCACTAGCAATTTCGAGCATAAATATTTTTGCCGGGATCTTTGATTCCCATTTAAAAATCATCTCTTGTTCGCCGGGTAAAAAATCAAATCGTGCATTTTCTTTTGGCTCTAACAGCCGGATGCTTTCATCGGTTTCCAAGAAAAACTTGCGGATCGGTGAGTAGCGACGACCGCCTTTATCTTGCCACCCCACACGCCAATAATTCACTCCCTTTTTCACAACGGCATCAGTGGCTTGGTGGGCGCTAACCTCCCGGGTCAGTGCGGGCTCAAACTTAGGGCTGGAGGAAATTTGTAGAAACTCTCGTTTTATGTCCTCTCGTAAAACGGCCCAAGTAAAGGGATAGCGAATTTGATTGCGCGGGTCCTTGATGCGCGAAAGGTGTTCGGGTGAGCTAAGTAGTACGACCGTTTCCATGGCCTTCACTTTTCCTTGCGGATCTATCGATATTTGTTTGCTCTTATCGATACTAAGGTTTTTTTTGTCTTTATCAATAACGTTTACCTTACCCTCTTGTACTTGAATACTCGTGCCTAGTTCGCGATCTTTGCGCACAGTAAGATTGGCCGCGTTGGCTTGTACCACAGTTTCGTTGATTTTAATGGCGAGATTGGCTTGATTGTCTTTGGTGGTGAATTCACCCACCTTAAAGTCGATGGTGAAAGCATTTTGTTGCTTTTCTATGGCAATCAAAGAGTTTTCATCTACTTCAATATAACCTTGATTGCTTAGCGCCAATTGCGCATAGGAATCAACACCGGTTTTAATTAGGTCTTTGTCGTACAAAACTTCATTTTCACTAACGTTATACCAGTAGGGATCGTGACTGGCTTTGCGCTTAACGATGTTGAGACTTTGCACGACTTGTCCCAGCACAAGACCTTGCGCAGTCTCCACGTTTCGCGGTTTTTTTTGGTAGTCCTCGTAGAGGTAATAAGAAGCCCCAGCGATGATGCAAATTGGTACAAACAGGATGAAAAAGTTCTTCATATTGTAAAATTATTTTACGCGTTATGATTCGTGGAAACAAGTAAGCATCTTCCGGCAGTCTTGATTAAAGTCCAGTAATATTCAACCGATAGAAAATTATGAAACTCTCTTACTCGGTAGGTATTTCAACCAAGTTGATTTTTGTGGTTACCGCCATCATTGTTGCGGCCATAGGAGCGGTGATTTATATCGCTACCGATTTGTATCAAGAAGAGTCTATCAACCGCATACAAGTGAATAACAAAGATGCGGTTTTTAATTCATCGCAGAAAATTCAAAACACCTTGGAAGACAGCATTCAGCAGATGAAGTTAATGGCAAAGGTGCTTGAAGACAATGGCTTGGAGTCAGAACAAACGCAGAACACCATTTACCGCATTCTATCTGGCTTTGATCGCTTTATTTCCTTTCACATTTATCGCAAAAAATCAGATGCGACTTACGAGTTGGTTTTTTCTAGCATATTGGAAACTTCCTTAAGTGAATTTGGGCTTAGCGATAGGCAAGTGGTAGCGCTGCCGGAGATGCAAATTCTAAATCAGGCAGCCAAAGAAAAACTCTTTTTGGTCAACTCGGGCGTTCACCTAAAGCGGCCCATACTTACCCTGGCCTTTCGCAGTGAAAACCAAGATCAACAAAAAGAGGAGTGGCTATTTCGCTCTGAAATTCGTCAATCCGCTTTGCTATCAGCGTTGCCAGAAAATCAAGAAATCACCTCTTTCATTGTCAACCAAGAAGGGGAAGTGCTGAGTCATACCGACCAGCAGGCAAGACATAAGATCATGGAAGGGCTTAGCTTTTCGAATAAAGATTTTGTACAGCGCATGCTGGCAGCAAAAAGTGACAACCAACTTGTCGAGTTTAGCGAAAATGCAGAAACATATCTGGGAGCTTACCGAAAAATTCCCATGCTTGATTTGTATGTGGTGGCACAAGTTCCAAAAAGTTCAGCTCTTGCAACTATTGAGCAAGTTCAATACCGCTCCTTGTTGGTCATGTTAATTGTGATTTCACTAGCTTTTATTATCAACTATTTATTCTCCCATTCTCTTACCGGGCCGCTTAAAAATCTATATCAAGCTACAGAAAAAATTGTGGATGGAGACTACAACATAGAATTGCATCGCTCCTCTTCCGATGAAGTGGGGGCACTAACGGAAGCTTTTAATGATATGGCTTCGGGTTTAAAGGAAAGAGAGAAAATCAAAACCGCCTTTAATAAATTCCACTCCAAAGAGGTGGCGCAAAAGCTATTGGCTGGCGAAATCAAGCTCGGCGGAGAAAAGAAAATGGTGACCATGCTATTTTCTGATATTCGTGGATTCACCGCTTTAAGTGAAACTTTATCTCCAGATGAAGTGGTACTTTTACTAAATGAATACCTAAGCGCGATGGTTTCGATTATCTACAAATGGAATGGTGTGGTGGACAAGTTTATTGGTGATGCCATCATGGCAGTATGGGGAGCACCTGAATCCAAACCTGAGGATGCTTACAATGCTACGCGCGCAGCTTTGGAGATGCGAGCCTTTATGAAGAAGTGGAAGGACACCCGTACTGCCGAGGGAAAGGAAACCTTTGATATCGGTATTGGTCTGCATACAGGCGAGGTTTTGGCTGGTAATATCGGCTCGGAAGAAAGACTGGAGTATACCTGCATTGGTGACAGTGTGAACCAAACCTCCCGCATTGAGGCATCCACGAAAGTGGTGGGTAGCGACATTCTTGTAAGTAAGGCCACGGCCACCTTGGTAAAAGAAAAGGGCATTCACTTGGGACCGGTTTTAGAGATTGCCGCAAAAGGGAAAAGCAAACCCATTCAAGTGCAACAAGTAATAGGTTACCGCAATCAAGAGGGCGAGCTTGAGACCACCTTAAGTGCTGAGGAAGTGGCAAAGATGCAGGAGCAAGTGCAAACTAGCTTTGCCGTGGAAGAAGAAAAAACCAGCCTGATTGCCCCCGATCCAAGTGCCGAGCAGTCAGAAGAGCGCTTTGTGGTAAGAGATGCTGGCAAAGTGCAAGGCCCCTATAGCCTTGAGGAAATGAAGGTCAAAGTTGGTGGCGGCGAAATCAATCCGAAAGAGGCCACGGTTTTTTCTGAAAGTGGGCAAACGGCCACAGCCCTTCTTAGTTTGGAAGAATTGGAGCGCCGATCCGGCAAAGCAAAGCCCATTAACATTCCTCCGCCGCCAGAAGAAGTAAGAGAGAAAGCTTTTCAAAATGAATGGTATATAGCCGGTCCCACTGGCGAGGTGGTGGGACCCTATTCCTATCATGAGTTAGATGCCTACTTAAAAGAGGGGCGAATTCAGCGAACTACCTATGTTTGGCGTAGCGGACTTGAGGATTGGATCTACCTTTATCAAGTGCCCGGTTTTGAGCGTCGAGGCGCTTAATTTAGCGAAAATTTCCTTGCCATGGAGAGCGGCATTCGCTACTTTAGCGGCCGCGTCAATTATCTTTTCATTGAGGTTTTTGGCGTTAGCGATTATTTAATGCCTTTCTTAAAGGAGAAACAATGGCTGTTGTAATGCGTTTAGCACGTGGTGGAAGTACTCACAGACCAGTTTATAGAATTACCGTTGCGGATTCCAGATTACCTCGCGATGGCAAATACTTAGAAGTTTTGGGGCAGTACAATCCCGCACCTAAAGGTCAGGATAAAGAAATCACACTAGATATGAATCGCGTAAATCACTGGATGGAAAGAGGTGCAAAACCCAGTGAGCGTGTGAAAAAAATCATCCAAAAGGCCAAGAGCCTCAATTAAGCACTTGTCAGAAGGACGTTTTCGTTTAATATATCTTTAACGGAACGTGGGAATGAGGTTTTAATGGAAAATGCGTTGAGAGATCTTGTTGAGTTCATGGCAAAATCCCTAGTGGACAAGCCTGAAGAAGTAGAAGTAAGTGAAGTCGCTGGTGAGCAAACCACCGTGGTGGAACTAAAAGTATCGAAAGAAGATTTAGGGAAGGTAATTGGTAAGCAGGGTCGTACTGCTAGGTCCATGCGAACCATCCTAAATGCTGCCAGCACCAAGCTAAATAAGCGCAGCGTACTAGAAATCGTCGAGTAGAATCCAAATACATTTAATCAATCGATTATAGCCCTGCATGCAGGGCTTTTTTTGTATAAACTGCTCCCTTTTATTGTTGTTGGATCTTTGTAAATGATTACAGCTCCTAGCTTTATAAGTAGATTGCTAGAAATTACTTAAAAATGCATGGCAAGCACATAAAATCACTAGTTTTTTCTTAAAACCAGCAACATTAAAAGGGAGCAGTTTCATAAAGAAAGACTTGCGTTTTTTGACTAAATGCGTAAATTACCAGCATGAACTATAAAGCTCTTGGCAAAATTCGGCGCGCCCACGGCATTCGAGGCGAGGTTTTTCTTATCTCCTTTTCTAAACGATTTGATTGGTTGCAAGGACTAGAAACTTTACGGCTAGTACGTAAGGTAAAAAACGAAAAAGGCGACTGGGAAAATATTGTGGAGTGCTATCCGATAAAAAAACAAAAACCCCATAAGGTTGGCTACATCCTGGATTTAGAAGGGGTGAAAACTCGCAACCAAGCCGAAGATTTAGAAGGGGCGGTCTTGGAGCTAGCTGCTGAAGATTTAAAACTAGCTAAAGATGAATTCTACCTTTACCAACTAGAGGGTTTCACCGTTTATCATGCTGGCCAAGAGCTGGGGAAAATCACCGGTTTTTCCACCAACCAAGCACAAGATCTTTTACTCGTTAGCGGTGAGAAGAGCTTAGAAATCCCCTATGTCGACGCCTTTATAGTAAAAGTGGACTTTGATAACAAGCAAGTTCACTGCCACTTGCCTGAGGGGTTTTTGGATCTATAAATGCACTTTTCCCTAATCTCACTGTTTCCAGAAGCTTTTAACGCCTTACTTGAAAACGGAGTTATAGCTGGCGCTTACAAAAAAGGTCTGTTTCAAGTTTCCCACCATAATCCAAGGGATTTTGTAACCAGCAATTATAAGTCGGTGGATGATGAGCCCTATGGCGGCGGTGACGGTATGGTGATGTCCTATGAGCCGCTGAAAAGCGCCATCGCTGCGGCAAAAGCGCAAAACCCTCGGGCCAAAATTGTTTATTTATCTCCGGCTGGAAGCCCTTGGTCCGCTAAACAAGCGGAGACTTATGCCAAACAAAAGCAGGATCTGATTTTGATTGCAGGTCGTTACGCAGGAATAGATCAGCGAATTGTGCACCAATACGTGGATGAAGAAATTTCCATAGGCGATTATGTGGTTAGCGGTGGTGAGCTGCCGGCGATGATTTTAATGGACTCCATATTGCGGCATCTGCCAGGAGTTTTAGGAAATCTCCATAGTGCCAAGCAAGACTCCTTCCAGGCAAAGCTATTAGAGGCTCCCAGTTTCACCCGTCCGGAGCATACCGAAGGGCTTAGTGTTCCAAAAACGCTTTTAAGCGGGCATCATGGGAAAATTAGTCAGTGGCGAATGAGTTTACAGCTGCTCCTGACCATGCAAAGGCGCCCCGACCTTCTCCGACCCGAGCAGCTTTCCTTAGAGCAGCAAAAGCTATGCAAAGTTTTTTGGCAAAGCACCCCGGAAAAAGAGCGTAAGTTACTGGGATTAGAGGAAAGATTTCCATGGCAAGAATCTTGACGCGCTCCCTACAAACGTGTTAGCTAGTGTCTTTCAGGAGCAGATGATGAGAGATTTTGTTAATAAGGTTACTAAAGATCAGCATAAGTTTATCGACTATCCGAAGTTTCGTTCTGGTGACACAGTAGAAGTACATGTGAAGGTAAAAGAGGGCGAAAAGGAAAGAATCCAAAAATTCAAAGGCCTTGTTATCAAAGTACAAGGGGAAGATATGGGTAAATCCTTTACCGTGCGAAAAATCTCCAGTGGTATCGGTGTGGAAAGAACCTTTCCATTTGCCTCGCCAAACATTGATAAGGTGGATGTGATTTCCAAAGGTAAGGTTAGACGCTCCCGTATTTACTACATTCGTAAGCTCTTCGGTAAGAAGGCGCGAATTGAATCGACGCTGGTTACATCCGGCTCATAAAACAAAAAGCCAGCTTGTAGCTGGCTTTTTTTACGTCTGCAAAAGCACCATACAAATTGCCATGTTTTTTTCATGACTCAAACTCAGAGAAATAAAGTCGCACCTTGGAAAGTCGGGGTGGCTTATTCGCGGCGGCTGCTCTTTTTGTGCCAGAACAGAGAATTGGCAAACCCATGTCCATGATTTTTTGCCTTGGTAAGCCTTGTACAGAGCTTCTTTGGCAGCCCAACGTGATGCTAGGTAAGAGATGGATTCTTGGTAGTCCGAATAAAATTGCTGCATCTCCTTATCGCTTAAAAAGCGCCGACAAAAACGCTCACCATGCTTCTCATAGGCTGCAGCAATACGTTGGTTCTCCACCAGATCAAGTCCGATTTGCATCTTCCTCCCAAACATCCAACAGCACAGCTCTTAAGGGGGCGGCATCAGCGCCCTCGATCTTTAAGGGAAGTGCCGATAAAAAATATTTGCCCTCCCTCACATGCTCTAAGACCAGGCCCTCTAAGTTTCGCATGCCATGACTTAATAAAGCGTGGTGACTTTCTAAGACTTTGTCATCAAAGGGATCCACCGAGGGTGTGTCGATACCAACTAGCACACAATTTTTTTCGGCTAAAAAGTCCACAAGCTCTTTGGATAAAGAGGCAAAACGGGAATGAAATTCATTGGGATTTGGAAAGCTAGAGGTTCTAAAAAGTATTCGCTCTGCTAGGATTTCTTGTTTTATATCTTTTGGATAGATGCGCTTGCCTGGCGCTACTTGTACATCCAGGACTTGGCACGGGCCAATGTAGGCGGATAAGTCTAGCTGATCAATATTCTCTGCATGTTCTTGGTAGTGAGAGGGAGCATCGGCATGGGAGCCAATATGCAAAGTAGTCGTCATTTCACTTAATTCGACGCTAGACCCATCCTGCAAGCGCAAATTGCTTTTGCGGCGAAATTTCGTATCCCCGGGCCAAACCGCCGTTTGTTCATGAAGACTTGGAGAAATATCAAGAATCGAATACTTAGCGTTGAACAAATTCTACCCGGCTATTCCAGTTTTTATCATCAAACTTCGGCGCGATAAACTCACTAAAGGTATGCATATCTTCGATGACTTCATCGGCATTATTATTAAAGAAGTCAAACCAAAGCATTAAGCAATCATCGGGATGAAAGCGCTCTTGAATTTGCGCTTTGATGCTTTCCACATTGCCCACCAAGGCATTGTCCGTAGCATTTTCAATTTTGCCATCATCGATGGTACCAGTCATCGCCTGCCAGTAAGCACTTAGAGCCTTTTTTGCTTTGTCGCGAGCTTTTTCTTCTTGCTCTTTAGCACTGAGACCTTTTTCGTTATTTAAAAATACAAACGTTGTACGCGGCATAAAGCTGCGCTCCCACTTACCGCCATCCTTATGGTAAATCTCTGCCATACGCTGGTGGGTCTCTTCGATTTGTTTATCTGGCGTGATGGATAAATTGAAAACTTTCACAGGCATAATCTGGTTGGCCTCATCTTGCAGCTGCGGATTGTGAGAGCCAATTGTAAGATTTAACAGGTCAGCGGAGAATTCTTGCGGCACCACCTTAGTGTTTTCAAATTCATAAAACTTTTCTACGGGGTAGCTGGTTAGCTCTTCTTTTGATGCCACCATTTTTGAAAACTTTTTCCATTCTTCTGGGCTTTTAAAATGTCTCTTATCCAGATAGCGAATGGCAATATCGTCAGAACAAAATTCTTCCTTGTTAAGAAGACGCAAAAATATTTCGCTGGCCTCGGAGAAGGCCTGATTCTTAAAAGCCGGCCAAAACAAAGATTCCACTTTGTTACGCGGTTTTAGGCCAAGGGTGCGCGACATAAAGTCAAATCTTCCTGCCGAGTAGCCTATATGCAATTTTCGTTCGTCTTCAATTGCTTCTTGCTGACTTAAAAAAGTTGCCACACGTTCGGCATGGGCAATGGGACCACCGTTGGTTAGAAGATTCATGATGGCCGAGCCCAATTCGATATTTTTTGTGGAAGCATAAACGGTGCGCGCCAACTGTAGTATGTCGGTATTTAATCCTACCTCGCCTTGCCAATGCGGAATGACGGCATTTTTATGTTTTTTTTGTGCTTGTGAGGACAAATGTGATTCGGCAATCCAGGCACGCTGAAAACCCATCTCATCGGCAGCACGGATTTGGCGAAAGAAGTTTTGCCAAATTTGCTTTTCGCTGGGCATTTGGTTGTCGATAGGGCATTGGCTGATGGAGAAAAATAGATCAAATTGCATATTGTGATCTAGGATAGAAAAAATGCATTTTCTGGCCAATGAATTTCTTGAATAACGCATTTGGTAATGGGCCGAACTAGACAAGATTCGACTTTAATACGAGATTAGGGGCATGAAAGATCCTGGGGAATTTGGTGTAGAAGCGCCTAAAAAACAAGATTTAACCTATGATTCGTATCTTAAGGTGCAAGAGCTCTTAGAAACGCAAAAACCACTTAGTAAACCGCAAGTACATGATGAGATGCTTTTTATTATCATTCACCAAGTTTATGAGCTCTGGTTTAAGCAAATCCTACATGAGATTGGTGCGCTAGAAAAAGCCATTGAGGCTGATGAGGTAATTTTCTCAATTAAAATTCTTAAGCGCATCTTAAGAATACAGGATGTTTTGAATCAGCAAATTCAAGTTCTTGAAACCATGACGCCCAATGATTTTAATTATTTTCGTTCGCTTCTTAATCCTGCAAGTGGTTTTCAATCTTATCAATTTCGAATCTTAGAATTTCGTCTAGGTATTCGCAATGCTGCTTACACTCGCTTTTATGAAAAACAACCACAAGCTAAAAAACAATTGGAAGATATTTTACAGCAAAGTACTTTCTACGATACTTGTTTGCATTTTTTAGCAAGGCAGGGCTTAGAAATTCCTACGGAACATTTCCACAGAGATTTAAGTCGTAGTCATAATCCGAGTGAGAAAATTGCCAGCGAGATGGCTAAGGTTTATCAAAACCCGAAAAAACATGTGCAGCTGTATGAATTTCTAGAATTGCTCCTGGATATGGATCAAAAAATGGGAATCTGGCGCTTTCGGCATGTTCAAATGGTGGAAAGAATCATCGGTATCACCATGGGTACCGGCGGCTCCAGGGGGGTAGATTATTTGAATTCCACTTTGGGCAAACGAGCATTCCCCGAAATTTGGTTGTCGCGCAAATACATCATTGATGCTTTAGGAGAAAAACCTGGTGAGCTTTAATTGGCAACAGTACTTAAGCGTTGTGGGTGTCGATGAAGCAGGGCGCGGTTGTTTGGCCGGAAGGGTCTATGCGGCGGCCGTTTATATGCCAAGGGATTTGGCCTCCGAAGTCTTTCAAGATTCCAAAAAACTGTCCGAAAAACGTCGCGAAGCCTTGGCAGAAGAAATTAAAGCGACGTACGCCTATGGCATAGCCTATGCAAGTGTTGCCGAGATAGAGGAATTAAATATATTACGGGCGGCGCTTTTAGCTATGAAGCGAGCCGTGGAGCAGATTCAGGAAAATTATGAAAGACTACTTATTGATGGCAATCAAAAGATCCCCTATTTGGATGCGGGCAAGCAAACCAGTGTTATTAAAGGGGATCAATTGGTGCCTGCCATATCCGCCGCTTCGATTTTGGCAAAAGTAAAACGGGATCATTATGTCTACGACTTGGCAGAAAAATACCCGCAGTATGGCTTTGAACAACATAAAGCGTACGCTACAAAAATTCACAAAGCAGCCATTGCCAAATGGGGACCCAGTCCAGAACATCGAAAAACTTTTGCTGGCGTGCGAGAATTCATCTAGTTCCTATTATCGCGGCCTGCGGATCGAATATATATTTGCCCAGCAAATTGCAAAGCAAGAAAAGATTCTAGCACATCGTTATCGTAGCCCAAGGGCAGAGATTGACATGATTACCTATAGCCAAGGCGTTATGCATTTTTACGAGATCAAAGCCTTTTCTATGCAAAAAGCCTATGCAATATCTGGTTCTCATAGGCGCCGCGTACTAGCTTTTGCTGACTACTTAGTGGGGCAAAATATCCAAGTCGAAGCGCATTTCGCCTTTTATAACGGCTCTGGCTTTGACTTTCTACCAATCCTTACTTGACAGAAAAAACAAAAGGCGTGGAAACTAAGTATAATGAAAACGTTATTGAGCCTATTTCTTGTGCTTTGTTTTTTTTCCTCAGTGGCGCAGGCTCAGTCGGAAGACACAAAGATGCGAGAGTTTTTAATTTCCTGCACTTACGGAACCTTGGTGGGTGCCATGGTGGGGGCTGCCTCCATTGCCTTTGAGGATGAGCCCAGTGAAAAATTACAAAATATAGCACGCGGAGCCTCACTTGGTTTGTATTCGGGCATTGCCTTAGGAGTTTATGTCACCAATTTTTATGGCAAGCAGAGTCCTGAAGAAGAGATAAGTCCTGAGATGGAGCCCATTCCCGGAGTGGATGTTTTTTATATTGAACCACTTTTTCACAACAAAAAATTGGATGGCTTGAAGGCCAATCTAACCTTATTGAATTTCTAAAAAATACTGTCGGCGCGAAAGCGATCTTTGCGTTTGCCATCAAATAAAAATTCAAAATTGATTTTTGTTACAATATCTTGCGAGTTCACTACCTGTGAAATCGACAGAAACCAACAATCGCCTGGCGGCATATACTGTATGCCGTAGCGATAGTCTTCAAAATCATAAGTTACTGCCGAATATTCAAAGTTACCCGCAATATTGAAGCTACCAAAGCTATAGGCCATTCCCAAAAGAATGTCCTGGTTTTCGGAGCGAGAGCTTACATAGCGTTCTCCGCGATTGATCTCAAAGGCTTGGTTATAGCCAAGGCTAATGTAGTTGTTCGACTTGGGATAAAAAGAAATGGTGGAGTTGGAGTTAGTGCGGTTTTGATAAGGGTAGTAATCCGCAATGGAGTTAAATCCCCAACGACCGTAGCGGTACTGAATTTCATTGGTAATATTGGAAAATGGTTCGGCTCTTGCATCATCTTTTTCGGCCTCTTTAAAGTCGTAGCGCTGAAAGATGCGCCAAACCAAAATATCATTATAATTTGCAGAAAGATCCGTTCCCGTTTTTTTAGTAAAGATATTATTAATCCCATACTCAAAATAATCCGTTTGTACCAGGCGATCACGAAAATCAAATTGCAATATGTCATCATCACCGATGCTTTTATCGGTGTTGTAGGGCTCGTTTTCTATTTCATTGATCTTATCTTGCCAAAAGGGATGATCATTGCGTTTCACGTGCGGTAGTTTCGTGTAGGTGAGGTAAGGCAAGCTTTTATGTCTCATGCTTCCATTGGAAAAAACCTTAGAAAATAGGGTGCGAAAAGAAATCCGGGTTTGTAAAAACTCTTGGCTGGGAGACTCCTCAGAGTCGGCATACAAAGCTCCGGTATCACCTAGCGCCGTATCAGGAAATTTATAATAATGATTTTGATAGGCCATGCTAGCCAATACATCAAAACGATTACCGATTTGCAGGGGTACAAAAACTTCAGGCCGCGTGATCAGACGTTGGCCAGAACGAACGTTTTCTGTGCCAGAGTCAAAAACAAAATCATTGTCCTCATCGTCAAAAGAATAGGTAGAGCGTGCGTAGTTGGTATAATCTAGGTCCATTTTATAAAACAAATTGCTTTTGCCAAATTTGCGATTTTTCAGTGACCAGCGAATATGCGGCATCATGTGCACGGCCTCTTCATTGTCGGCAAGGGGATCAGTTTTTAATAAATTGGTATGGTGAAACGTATCCATGCTGATATGATAGTCTGGGTGGTAGCGCGATAGAGATACACGATTGGGTATGGAGGGTTCGCGGTAAAAATCAAACTCATTTAGGTAGTCATAGGGATATTGCAAATCACTAGCTAAGTTAATATCAGCTCGGTGTTCAAAATAGGAGGGCAGCTCGTAGGTGTGTTTGTAAGTAAAAAACCACCGCGATCTTTTATCGATTGGGGAGGGGTGTCTTGCGGACTCGGGAAATACCTCATCTTTTATATAGGCATAATTCATAATACCACGGGAGCTTGGAGACAGAACATAGCGATATTCCAATAAGGTTTTCAGACCCCTTAGTTCATAATTTTTTAGGGTGAACGTCATATCACTACTGTCGTTAATCGCCCAATAAAAGGGAATGGCGAACGCATTACCACCTTGCTTGGAGATTTCATGGCTGGGAGCTAGTACCCCGGTTTGCCTCTCGTTTTTGATAGGTACGATGATATAGGGGAACCAAAAAATTGGAATGTTCACAATCCGCAAAACGGTATTTTTAATTCTAGCATAGCCGCCAAACGTCGCTTTAATTTCCGATCCCGAAAACATCCAGGCTGGCGGGCATGAAATGCAAGAAGAATAGTTCGCATCGGAGGCTTCAAATTCTTTGTCACCAATTTTGTAAATCAACTCTCCTTCAAAGCTGACCTGTCCTGACTGCACATAGCCATTGTAGATAATGCCGGTGTTATTATCGTAATTAAAAAACATTTTATCCGCTTCGGCATATATTTCGGGAGTGGTGTAAATTACATTGCCCAACGCCTCGACGGTTTGGGTTTTTAGGTGGATCACAGCTTCATCGGCAGAAATATATTGCTGTTGGTAAATGATCTGCACATCTCCCTGCAAGACAACAGTGTTGGCAACTGTGTCGCGCTCCATATTGTTGGCATTCTTGAGAATAAAAGAATCCACGGTGATGGCTGATGCAAAGTGGATAAGCAATAAAAACACGCTGATCATCACTAACATCATTGAGCACGAATGAAAGAGTGGCAAGTCGGAAAACGATGCTAGCGCGTAGTATGCTAGTGATTTGCACTAAGAAACAGCATTATTTTGTGGTCATGATAAATACACCATCCCAGTCGCTTGGAGGGGGCTCTCGCAGGAATATTTCGGCGCGTCCCTTAAAGAGAATGGATGGGCCATCTTCGGGGTCGATTGCTAAAGCCTGGTCAAAAAGTGCAATGGCTTGCTCAAAGTTTTTCTGCATATACTGGTGATAGCCCTCGTTATATAGGTCTAAAACTTTTTGCTTTTGTTCGTCCTTGAATCTTGCTTTTAAGTCTACCAACTCAAATATTCGTACGGGCTCCAGTTTTCCTTTCACCTGCACGCGGTCAATTTCTCTGGCAATGATTTGGTCTTTGCAATCTTCGTAGGTAAATTCACTAATGATAATATTGGTGCCGTATTGTTTATTAATACCTTCAAGGCGTGAACCTAAGTTAACGGCATCGCCCATAACCGTATAGGAGCGCACAGTTTCCGAGCCCATATTGCCAACGCTCATGTCGCCCGTATTGATACCAATACCGATATCGATTGGCGGCAGCCCTTCTTTTTTATAGCCCTCTTGCAACTCTGCTAGCTTGTCCATCATATCCAAGGCGCACTTACAAGACATATAGGCATGATCGGCGTAATGTATGGGAGCACCAAAAAATGCCATTACGGCATCGCCCATATATTTATCCAGTGCTCCTTTGTTTTCAAAAACCAAATCCGTCATGGGGGTGAGGTAGGAGTTTAGAAAATCTCCTAAGGCTTGGGGATCTAGTTTTTCCGAGATACTTGTAAAGCCCCGCACATCCGAAAATAGCACGCTCATGCGTATCTTTTTGCCGCCTAGCTCGATGTTCTTAGCGTCCTTTAAGACTTCATCCACAATGGCCGGTGAAACGTATTTTGCAAAGGTACCCTTTAGTTCGCGCTTTTTCCTTTCCTCCGTAAAGTACTTGAAGATGGTGAGTGTAAAGTAGAGTCCAATTAGTAGAAGGATTGGCAGGATAACGCTTACGGTAGTTCCTTGTAGAAAGAAATAATAATAGTCGATATAAAGACCGCCCGCCATGGCCACTAAGGTAAAGATCAAGCCCACTAGTGCGCCAAACTTTGCCACGATGATTGAAGACAATACGCCAAGCACCAAAATCACAATGGCCATCTTGGCCGTCTCTTCATGACTTTCGCTCAAAAAGTCTTTTCGCAAAATATTGTCAATGATATTGGCGTGAACTTCCACTCCAGGATAAACCTCTTCAAAGGGCGTAACCCGCATATCATAGATACCTATGGCAGTGGGGCCTAGTAAGAAGATTTTATCTTTAACCCACTCTTTTTTGTTTATGGTAAATTTTTGCTCTTTCTTTTCATGGCGCATTTCAATGGTGGCAGTTTCTTTACCATTTAATAGTTCTGCCACACTTAGATGGGGGAAGGTTTTTTGCGGGCCAGCGTAATTGATTTTTAAATAGCCGGCACTATTAACGGGAATCTTACTGGTAACCTCAGCTGTTTCATTGTCCATCAAATCTAAGCTAGAAACTTTTTTCTCACTTGGAGCTGCAGGATTAGGGTCCATGTATACGGCAGCTAGTCTGCCTTTTGCTAAAAGAGCAGTTTTTAGCGCCAAAGAGGGCGCTAGTACATCTCCCAGCTTGGCAATCAAGGCGGTTTGCCGAATGGTTCCATCGCTATCCGGAAAAGCATTGAAGTAGCCGTAGTGCTTGGTAACGGAGTTGTATTCCTCAATGTTGTTGGTAAAGATCAAGGTGTGCTCTAGAGGGCTCTTGCGAAGATTTAGTAAGGTAGTGCGAAATTCATCAAAAGATTTGCCTTGCCAATCTTCACTTTGAGAAATGCTTTGTTCATAAAGTTCTTTTAACTGCGGCAGTGTTTTGTCGTCGCTACTAAGCCAAGAAAAGCAGTAGCTAATTTGTTTGTGAAGAATGTTGTTTTTAAGGTCTATTTCTTTAATGTCTGGCGGAGCACTGCTAGCGGTCTCGTTGGCAATTCGTTGAAACTGCATCTCTAAAAATGTGGCAAGTTCATCCGGAATATAGAAGCTACTACTGTCAATTAGGCCAATGATAATTTCTTGCATGCTGAGAAAATCATAATCTGGCATATTATAGGCTAATAGCTCCGAGCACTTTTGACTAATGCCGTCTTGAAAACCCTCAGTATTAAAAAAACCTCCCATCACCAAATTGTCGGCATGATTTTCGATGGCCGTGGTGAGCTGGTTATCCGTATTGACTTGGTTGAGCTTATTTTCTAGTACCGAGTAGATGCGTTGATCGTTGAACTCTTCTTTTTTGATGTCTTGTAAAAGTAGCATTTGTTCATTCACATCCGATTCAGAAAAAACAATATCAAAAGCTAGAATTTTGGCGTCGTAGCTCATTAATTCATTAATGATTTCTGCCGTACGACTTCTAGGCCATGGCCAGCGGCCAAAATGATCTATGGCCCGTTGATCGACAGTGAGTATGGCAATGTCAGGGTGCCCCTTTCTTTCACCGCGAAAAAGAAGTTTGTAATCAATGGTCTTCAGGTGCAAATCATGTACAAATTTAGATAGAAAGCCACTATCTTTACTAATGCCGAGGTCTTTTAAAACATAATAGTCAAAGGAGTACTTTGTGACAAAAAAAGTAATCAATAGACCGAGTTTTAGCGGAGTGGGCTCAAATATGTACCAGAGAATTTTTTTAAGTTTTTCCATGCTGCTTTAACTTCTCTATATGATTGTAAAAATCTTTTCGTTTTAAATTGCTATGAGCTTTAAGCCAGTCCCATATCGCGCCATTTTTCAGGCCAGCTTGCAGAGCGATCCTTATGCTTTTTTCTAAGAATTCTGCATTGTCTTTCTCGTCACTATAGGGGGAGTAGATAAGGACAAATTCACCTTTGCCTTCTTCTAAAGGCAGATTTTGGCTAAGGTCCAGCAGTTTGCCGAAGTGGATCTGTTCAAAAGACTTGCTTAAATCTTTGCATATTAGAATCTCGCGTTCGGGAAATATACTGGCCGCCTCTTCTAAGTGTTGAATTATCCTGTGTGCGGACTCAAAAAATATATGGGCCATTTCATTTCTTGTACTTTCTAATTGCTCTTTTCGTGATTTTGATTTTTTGTCGATAAAACCGTGAAAGCAAAAATCGCAATGATGTGGATAAAGACTAAGAGCTGTACTTAAAGAGGAGGGGCCCGGCAAAGAAGTGATGGCAATGGACTCTTGCAAGCATTGCCGAATCAATATGGCTCCAGGGTCACTTATATTAATTGTGCCCGCATCGGACACAAGGGCAACACTCTTTCCTTGCTTTATTTGCTCTATAATACCTTTAGCGGAACTGGCTTCATTGTGTTGGTGATAGGCTATAGTTTTGCATTCTTTGAGCTGCCAGTGCCTCACTAATCTTTTTAAATCCCTAGTGTCTTCACAAGCGATTAGATCCACAGATTGTAGGTATTCCAGACTGCGCACGGAGATATCATTGTTGTTTCCAATGGGTGTTGCAATAAGATACAATCCCGCACTTAGGTCATATTCTTTTAAAGGTATGGTTTGCAAAACTAGCCTTCCTACGTTGTCTGCCTACTAATATACTTAAAATTAAGAGGTGAAGATGCAAGTAAGAATTCGAAAAATGGATGGAATTAGTTGTGTGGAGCTGAAGGGTAAAATTTCTTATGATTCACTCGAAGATTTTGCAAGAGTATGCAAACAGGATTTACTCGGGCAGAAAGTGGTTATGAATTTTGAAGGGCTCAGTTTTGTGGGTTCTGTAGGTATAATGGATTTCTTAGTACAGCTCTCCGCGCTTCATCGTTTGGGCACGGAAATCAAATACGTTGGTGTAGTGGGAGATTTTATACGTTTGGCAAAATCCTTTGCGCATACGAAAAACATAGACTTTCAACAGCATGCTAGCGATTATAAGGCCATTAATGCATTTCGCAAAGAAGAGCAAGGTGAAGCTGAGGACGCCAAAGCAGAAAACGCGGAGTCTACAGCGCCAGAAACAGAGGTTAATCAATAAAGCTTAGGCCTGACTCCTCAACATAGGGGGGGTGTTGAATGGAGCGCAGCTCTTTATTCTCTCTTTTTAGATCAGAAATCTGTTTTTGTAATTTGCGGATTTCCTCTTCAAATTTTCTTTCTGTTTCAAAACGCTCTCGCTCCAAAACAATATTGCGGTTACGCGCTAAAGTATACTCATCATCTAAATCTTTCATGACTTTGTATTTGCGCCGCATTTCTGCCAGCTTTTCTTCTGATTCTTGTAGTTTCTTGGTCTCCGAGGCAAGGATTTCTTCCATATGCTGTAGGCGAGACTCATAGGCCGTTTTCTGGTCTTCGATGCCGCGGCTCAAATCTTGTATCTTTTCACTTAGATATTCATACTGCTCGCCTTTGACTTGAATCAACTTTAGCATTTCGCTTTCTTTTTCTTTTAATTGCGATTGCAGCAAACCAATTTTCGCATAGAGCTCATTAATATAGGGGCGCATTTTCTCTTGAATTTTTTGTCGATACTTTTCGTGAGATTTTAATGCTCTTTGCAATTGCTCAACTTGCTCACTTAGATCTCGGTCCTTATTGTTGTATTGTTCATATAGCTCGGCATAATCAATCTCTTGTTGTCTTAGTTTTTGCCGCCAGTGACGCAGCTCCTTTTCTTTGTTGTCCAGTCGTTCGCGGTTTTCTAAGGAGGCGTCCGAAATATATTGATTTTGCTCTTTTAGATGTAAGATGTTTTTGTCTAGCTGTTCAATCTTGTGTTGCAAGTCTGCGTTTCTTCTAAGGGCTACTGCCAGCCTAGCCATTAAATCCTGATTTTGGCTTAGTAACTCCTCTGTTGCATTATCCACGCTTAGGTTTTTCGGAAGGGGAAGTTCGTCGGGTAGACTAACAGTCTTATTAGAAATTCTTTCTTTCATGGCTCCTCCTATGAGCATGCAACCTAGGCTATTGTCTCAAAAGGAAACATAAAAAGTCAAAACTAGACCTAGGAAAAGCAGGAAAAGCCAGACCCTACTTTAGTTTAGCCTGCAGGGGCCGATAGGTCTTGTATGAAAGAGGTAAATCTGGCGGTAGACAATCGCGTTTTGCAAGAAGATGCCAAGGGGGCTCTAGATTACGTAGAGCTAAATGATGATTTTGTTTCCTCCATTGGTTTTTATCGAGATAGCATCAAGAAAGCCATACTGGCTTTAGCCGCAGAGGGTAGCTACGAAACTGCCAAGCAGGAATTAAAGTTTTACCAAGAAACTAATAATAAGATTCCCGGTTTTCGTGTTCGTACGGAGCACTACTTTAATCATATTAAAGAATTACTTGATGCCATTCAAAACTTAAAGAACTTTCCGAACTTTGATGCCCTAAGGGCTGCACAACAAAAGCAAATCAGAGAGCGTATCATAACATATGCGGAAGATCTAAGTTCCGTACTGGGCCGAATCGATAAGGTGACCAATGATTTAAAAATTCAGGATGTGCGGTCCACTCTATGGGTGGTTCGGGCCTTTTCTATTATGATCATGGTAATCTTTATGTGTCTGGCAGTTAAAGAAGCCATTCATATTGCCCCAACACCAGAGGGAATATTTGTCATTATAGAAGACCGAATGTTCTCGGCTATTGGCTGGTAATTTCTTTATAGGCAGCTTTAAGCACGGGTAGGTACTGCGCCCCTCTAAGAGGTTTGCCGTTAACAAAAATACTAGGTGTACCCTGAACTCCCGAGTCCACTCCCAATTGCGCCTGTGCCCGGATGGTATCCATGGTCTCTTCAGATTCCATGCATTCTTTTAAGTCGGCATCGGATACATCACTCATGGATTTAACCAATTCAATGGCATTGGCTCGGTCAAGGGCGCGTTCTTGTTGGAAAAATTTATCGTGTATGGCCCAGCCATTATCGCTAAGTTTGTGCGCGCAAAAAGTGGCCTTTGCCATTTCACAAGAAACACCGGCACGCGATACCGCATCGTTGCAGCGACTATCTAAGGGAAAGTGAAAAAAGCGCAGCTTAACCCCAGGGTGCCCACTAACAAATGCACTTAAAACAGGGGCTGCGTGTTTGCAGTGAATGCAGTTGAAGTCAGCGAACTCTACGATTTCCATAATGGCATCATCCTCACCCTTAACAGCTTCTTGCAAGGATGGAAAGGTTTTACTTTCCGCCATTTGCCAGGACTGCACCAAGAACTTCGCGTTCTTTTCCATCTCCAAGTAGGCCGAGCCTAAGCTATTACGATGTAGTACCAGGGCAGACAGGGGAATCAATACAAAGCCAGTCAGATAGATTTTATTGTCTTTAAATAGATCCGTAATTAATTCTTGGATGGGCGGGGTTTTTATGTTTTTGGATTCTAGGAAAATGGAAAGTGCGCAAATGCCTACAAAGAGGTAGGATGCCAGGCAAAAGGGGCAATAGGTTTTTAGAAAGGCTATGGCTAGTAGGCCGTAAACAATGCAAACGGCAAAGTTGAAGTAGGTCAATATTTTCGCGTAGGCATAGGACAGGGAGGAGCGAAAGAATGTGCCAATAAGATAAAAGATAAAGGCCACCAAAACCGATAGCATACCCCATAAAGAGACCGGGATGCCTAAAATCTCAGAAAAACTAGAGGCAATCACCGCATCACAATTAAAAGTTTGGCTGACATTGCAGAGGCTTCCGCCAATGATTCTGCCGGTTTTCAAATCGATATGTTGCTTGGTTAAATAGGCTAGAAAGCCAATGGCAATCAAAGAAGATAGACTAAATAAGACGGTATGTAGGGTGCTTTTTTTCATATTGGAATTATGTATTCCTACTGGGCTAAAGGCAAGCAATGATTGAAAGCCCGAAGAATTCTAGACATTTACGATGGCTTTGCTAGCCTATAGTGGGGAGAGGTTATGCAGCTTTGGTTTACATGCAAAGAGAATGAGCTAAATGGTCCATACAGTGACAAGGAAATACATAAGCTTATTAGTGAAGGTGATTTAGGGGCAAACGATTGGCTGCGCCGGGCTGAAGAAGCCAAGTGGTCCATTGTTGCCAAGCACCAAGATTTTCAAAATCTACAAAAACAAAAAATGCAGAGTCCAAGTGAAATCGCTGAGAAATGGGTTCTGCTAAAGCAAATCGATGGTGATTACAAGCAAAGTGGCCCCTATTCGCAAATTGAAGTCTTGGCTTTAATTTACAGTGGGGATTTTACTTATAACGACTTTGCTTGGCAGCAGGGTTTTAAAGAGTGGGTTCGCATTGGCTCTATAGATAGCTTTATCCCAAAGAAAGAAACGAAATCGGAGCAACAAACTAACAATAAACAACAAGAAGAGAAGCCGGAGCAGATGGATCTGTTTGCCAACATTGAATGGCAGGCAAAGGATCATCCAGATTTTTATAAAGACCAAGAACTGCCTGTTGAAACTACGGAAGCTAAGGAAAATGCGGAGCGCCATGCCGTGAAAGGGGAAGCAACAAGAAAGTCGGGTATACCTGATTATTACCGTATACAGCCGAGCAAAAAGAGAAGGTGGTGGTTTTTGTCGTTTTTTTGTTTGGCTCTAACCATAATAATTGCCGTCTGGGGGCAATCTAGTTTGGATCTCTATCTCTAAGACCTACCAAAGTCCAGTTATCGCATAAACCATTCATTTCAATCGTCTTTCGGCCGATAGAGAGTCGATGAAATTGGAATTCTATATACTAGCTTGTTCAATCATTGCCTTGGCACTTATGAGGGTACATTCATTTGTGAACGAGCGTTATAGCGGTGTGGACTACTACAAAACATTGGCGCAGCAAGAAGAGTACCGCCGCAAGCAAGCTGATGTACATTTAGCAAAAATTGAAAACCAACATTTACGATTTCAGCAAGAAGTTGTGGCTGCAATGCCTGAGCTGATGCAGCAGGATTCGTATAGCGCACGCAATATTGCTTCGGTGATTAGTGATCAAAGTGTGGATTTAAAAATTGATTCTACAAAAAAACAAGTGGAACAGGCAAAAGAATACTTTATGGCTGGCAATTACTTATCTGCCATGGAGATCTTAAAGCCGCTAGAAGTTTCGGCGGCGGGTTCTACTTATGGCCCCGAAATTCACTTTCTCTTGATGGAGTCTTATCATAAAAGTGGTGATTATAAAAAAGCGAGTGAGTACATAGAACGCATGTTGCAATTTTACCCAGAAAGTGACCTTAGTGGTTATGCAATCCTAAGATTAGGAGATTACTTTAAGCTAGAAAATGATAAGGAAATGGCAGAATACTGCTACCACTATGCTCTAGAGAATTTTTATTTTAACCAAGAAGTGGCACAAGAAGCAGAAAGACGCTTGGGGGCATTGTAATATGCTAAGTCTAATTCTTCTTGCTACCGGATTTGCAACAAGTCTTATTGAGGTGCCAAAAGGTTGTTTGCAATCCAAAGAATTGCCCTGTTCGCTAAAGGCAGAAAGTCCGCAAAAACTTACTTATCAGAATGTGAAATATTACCTCCCGCAAGACAGTATCATCGATTTTCGTGATGATGGGGTGGAGCTTTTAAAGGGGGATGTTCTGGTGAATGGAAGTGCGAGAATAGACAATGCACTAGCATCATTCGACTGTTCTGCCTGTGTAATGCGTCTGGCTCAAGAAGATAAGAGTCTGCATGTGATACTGCTTGAGGGCGAGATGCGCTATCGCCGCCCTCATCAAAGCAATTGGCAGGAATTTCCAAAATATTATAAAACCAAACTGCACCCACTTGATCTAAGCAAATCTAAGCATGAGGATGTGCTAGAGGCCATTCGTTGGCAGGATGTAGAAAATGCTACCTTTGCATTTCAGGGATTAAAACAAAAGTTTTTGGCGAACAAAGAAAGTTATCTTAAGCTTCTGCGAGACAATCGTTTTATAAGTTCAGAAATCTATCGAAGTGCCGTGCAAGAGAAGCGTCAGGCAAAGCAGGAGGCCGTGAACAAAAAACAACAGGCTCGAAAAAGGTGGCAACAAGAACGCGAGTCTTTGCGTAAGTTGTACTACGAAAAACATCTACTTATCACCGAATAACCCGACGAATAGCTAGCTTCTGGGAAAGTCTTTTATCTTAACCCTACTAAGGTAAGCCAAAAATGAAAAAAATGGCGTCTTTGGCTGGGGAATTTGTTAAAATATTAAGGTAACGTCATGGAGGACGAATGAGCATTTCTTCAGATAATGATGCTGTACAAAGAAAGGCCAATGAGGACTATCGAGAAGCGATCAGTTCAAAAGAAAAAAAACACCAGCAAGAGTTAAAGCGCGTTCGAGAGCAGCACTATGAGGCCATGCGAACGGCGCAAGCACAGCATGAAAAGCGTACCGAAGCATTACGTAGCTCAATGAATGAAAAAATGAGCGATCGCGATCAATACTACCAAGAGCAAATTGACAAAATGAATGAAATGCACCGTAAGCGTTTGCGTGATTTGGCGAACGATTACTCAAGTCAATTGAAAAACACGAAGGAACATGCCAGCTCTGAGATCCAAGAAAACACAAAAATTCAACAACGGCAGCGAGCCAATTTGGAAGAGAAGTATCAAAACGAAATCAAACGGATGGATAAAAACTTTCGCGACTTTGCCGAATACAATCGCAATAAGCAAGAAGAAGCTTTGGAAACTGAAAGAGTTCGGCATTTGGATTATCATCAGGAGAAAATGAGTGCCAAGCAAAAATCTCATGAAGACATCGTCGAGAATATGCGCAACTCCTTATATGGGGAAAGGGTGGCGCGAAGAAATATGGAGCGTCAGCTGAAGTCTCGTATGTCGCAACAAGATCAAACATCCGAAGAAAATTTTCGCCGCACTCTAGAGCGAGAGCGCAGATTACATGATAAGAACATGACCAATCAGCATTTAAGTCATCAAGAAAGTATAGACAATGTGAAGGAAAAGTATCAAAAGGCGATTCGTGAATATATAGAGTCAAGAGAAGGTGCCAATGAGGATTATGTGAATCGCGTCGGCAATCGTATGCAAAACAAAATTGAAAGTTTGGAGCAGCGTTTAGCGGATACGGAGCAAGAAGCCAATAGCCAGCGTATCCTGGATAAAAAGCGCGGCGATATCCAGAAAAACCAACTTCGCCGTGAAATGAAAAATAGCAATGAGCTGCTGGAAGAGCAAAAGCGTTTGGCCTTAGAAGATATGTCCGATAAACACAAGGCAGAAATGTTTGAGCAAGAAAAGCAACATGAAAAGGCTTTGCATAATCGCATACGATTTTACCAAGGTAATATCAATAAAATGTACTCCGATCACAAGGAGCATGTGGGCGATAAAGAGCAATTGCATAGCTTTCAAATGCAGCAATCTCGTCAAGTGGCCGATGACCGGGTAGACAATATTCGTCAGCAAAGTGCCGAAGAAGAAAAAATACGTAACGAATACTACCGGGAAACGGTGGAGCAGCTGAAGCACAGTCATCAGAAGGACAAGCTAGATCTGCAAAATGAAATGATGAGTGAGCGACGTGCTGCAATAAGTGAATTGAGTGATAAGATGACAGAGCTTCAAATGAAGCATGATCGAGAACAGGCGCAGTTAAAGAAAAATTATGAAAAACAAATTTCTAATTTGAATTTTAACCATCAAAAAGATAAATCTACCATGACGAACAAGCATAAGCAGGTGGTAGAAGATCTGCAAACGTCTCATAAAAGGCAACTGGAACAATACAAAGTTTCCCAAGAAGCGAAGTTGGCTAAAATAAAAGAGCAGCATCGCTTGCAAATTGAGCGTATGCAAAATCGTCATGTAAGAGAAATGGAAGAATTGGCACAAGCAAAGCCTAAGGCATGAACCCATATAAAAAGATAAAAATTGTAGCTACCATGGGGCCTAGTTCCACTAAGCCCGAAATAATTCGCGAAATGATATTGGCGGGTATGAATGTATGTCGTCTTAATTTTTCTCACGGCACACAAGCAGATCACGCCAATATGGTGGACAATATTCGTAAGGTGGCACGCGAGCTTAAAGTTGATGTGGCTATCCTACAAGATTTGCAGGGGCCGAAGGTAAGGGTCGGAAAATTTGAAAAAGGAAGTATCGAAATTGCCTCCGGCGATAGAGTGACCATCACCACAAAAAAGATTCTTGGAAAAGAAGGGCTGATTCCAACGGATGTGGAAACCTTGGCTAGTGATGTGGAAGTTGGACATCGAATTTTACTGGATGACGGTCTGATGGAGCTTGAGGTTTTAGCGACTAACAAAAAAGACAGCATAGAATGCGGCGTTGTATACGGCGGAGTTTTAAAAGACCGCAAAGGCATGAATTTGCCGCAATCCCGCCTTAGTGTAGATTGTCTAACCGAAAAAGATCTAAGTGATGTGGCCTTTGCTGCAAAACTAAACTTAGATTATGTGGCTTTAAGTTTTGTGCGTACAGCAGAGGACATCCATCAACTGCGTAGAATTCTTGAAGAGCATGGCTCTCGCTCTAAAATCATTGCTAAGATTGAAATGCGAGAGGCAGTTAAAAATCTGGAGGAAATCATAGCCGTTAGCGATGGCGTGATGGTGGCCCGAGGGGATTTGGCCATCGAGGTGGGGCAAACCCTGCTGCCAGGTTTGCAAAAGCGCATCATCAAAACTGCCAACCGATTAAAAAAGCCAGTGATTACCGCAACGCAAATGTTGGATTCCATGGTTTCTAACCCCAGACCAACTAGGGCAGAGGTTACCGATGTAGCCAATGCCATACTAGATGGTACCGATGCTTGTATGCTTTCTGCTGAATCAGCTAGTGGGCAATATCCAGTTCGAACCATTGAAACAATGAATGAAATTGCCTCGCAAGTGGAGAAGGATCAGTTAAAATTTTATCGCTTTCCGAAAGAGCAAAAAGACTGGTCACTTGTTAGTGAGGCGATTGCCGAAAGTGCTTGCGTTACGGCCAAAATGTTGGATGCCAAGGCGATCATTTGCCTTAGTACTACGGGCAAAACTGCCACCTTAATTTCCTCGTTTCGACCCAAAGCCCCCATTGTAAGTGTAACGCATGTAGAGGAAGGGCTAACCGCTTTGCAGCTTAATTGGGGCATTCACCCCATGAAAATTTCGCCATATACAACCGGTGAGGAGGCCATGCGCGAGGTGGAGAATCTTTTATTGGAAAGAGGTTTTCTAAGTAAGGGTGATAAGGTGGTACTTACTTTAGGTTTTCCCGTGGCTTCTAGGGCGAAGACCAATGCCCTACGTGTTCATATCGTTGATTAATTTTAATCTTTTACCGGGTCTTTGTCTTGAATTGCAAATATCAATTCCCAATACGGGGTGAGTTGCTTGACCTCTTCTAGATGGAAAGATGAGGATATGCCGCTTTCCTCTTGCACCTTATCTTCCATGATTTTTTTCTCCATTAACGACTCATAGTCGTGAATGTCCACAAGATAGTCCAAGTCTTTTACAGAATCCTGCCGAATTTGATCCAATTGAATGGTCGCTATACCTTTATCGTTGGTGCCGGCCTTTTCACCGTAATAAATAATGGCTTTTAAAATAGGAATTTCTTCGCGAGTAATGGTGACCCGGTTTTCTTCCTTTTCAAAAAGATACTTATTGTAGAAATCCACAAAGCTTTGAATGAAATCTAGGTCCTTGATGATGATTTTTCTACGGCCTTCTCCTAGTTTTTCCACTTCACAAAGACCGCGCTCAACAAATACCTCAAGGAGCTTTTCCATTTTATTGGTTGGTTCTTGGAAAATTTGAATGGTATAGCGCCTTAGAACGTTCCAGGACAATATGGGCAAGTCATTTTCTAGTTCATGAAACTGCCTGGCTACAAGAGAAAAAATGGCGCTTAACTTGGTGATGGTGTGGGGCGGGAACTTTTTTTCTGCCAGCGCCCCAGATTGTTCCAATTCTTTGATCCGTTTGTTAGCATTCCGAAGGTTGTCATTGACGGTTTTGACCATGGCCTTAAGCCATTCTGGAAATTGCCGAAACTGTGCGTGTAGTTGCGAGAAGGGCAGCGCGATTACTACCGTGTCTTTGGTGGCTCGGGCCCCCGCACTTCTGGGTTTGTCGTCAAAAAATGCCATTTCGCCAAACAACTGGCCCGGCATCACCTTGGCGAGCTCAATCTCGTTTTTGCCTTTTTTCTTCACGATGGCAATGCAGCCACTTTTTACCACATACATGGCATCCGATGGAGCGCCGTCATCAAATAGCAGGTCGCCTTTTTTTAGATTGATCGGGCCACTAGGAGGATTTGTCATCTCTTAGCTCCCGTTTGCCAAGTTTTGCAAAAGTGTACATTTATCCACCCACAGCATGAACAATTATCCATACGGAAAATATATCTGTTAAGTGATGGACCATCTGATCAAAACCTAAGCACCACCAGAAAGGCCCTTTGGTAATGTCATTGTATCTTCCTAGATAATGGGGATTCGACTTTAAGCGGTCCATCGTAAAGTGAACAACGGTATCCACTATAAATAGCCACCATACTTGTGGCGCTACCAATAAGGTTATAATCAACGTAAAGGAGGAGTGCACCAAGGAATGCAACATAAGCGGGACAAAGAAATCCCATTTTGCCGAAGTTTTGTGAAAGATCATATAGCTAACTTGCAAGGGAAAATCTGCTAAGAAGTGCTTTATTTGAAAGGCAATAAAAAGCAAGAAGCATAACTCAAGTTGTGTCAAATCAAGTTGTATCATGGTTAGGTCTCTTTTCTTTAGGTTAAGGGATTTTGATGCTTATAGGCAGAAAAATGTCTTTGTAAAGTCTATAACTAGATCAAGGTCGCCCGAGAATATCATTGCCACTCTATCTATAGGAAATTATTATCTAAGTATGCATCAGCTGTGAAGGAAGACATGAAAGACTTTAACTTTGTAGACAGTCAATCGCCAGAGGTCATCGAAGAGCTCTATGAACGCTATCAACAAGACCCTGAATCCGTCGGTGAATCTTGGAAATCTTTTTTTCAAGGTTTTGAATACGGTTCCTTGCCCGACAATGTGCCAGTTAGTCGCTATTTGGATGTATCGGATGCCTATCAAGCCCCGGAGAAAAAAGTAGCAGGCACGAAACCCTTTGCCGATGTACGGCAGTCAACTTTGTGGTCTTGGATTGCAGCCTATCGTAAATTTGGTCATTTATACGCCAATGTAAACCCTTTGGCGAAAAAAGACCAAGATCGAAGTATCCTAGATCCCCAAAAGTACCACCTAGATTTGGATACGGAGATTGATTTTGGCATTGATGATTTCGAAGCAAAAACAGTTAAAGAGTTACAAGAGTTTTTAGAAGCGACCTATTGCGCTTCAATCGGTTGTGAATACCAGTATATCAGCGATGAAAAACTCGTAAGTTGGTTGGAAAATCGCATTGAGCAAAATGGCAACCGCTTAAAGCTAGTAGAAGAAGACAAAAAAGCCATCCTTACCGATCTTTTACGAGCCGAGGGCTTTGAAGCATTTTTAAATACAAAATATGTTGGAAAAAAGCGTTTTTCACTTGAGGGAGGAACCTCGCTGATACCTGCCTTAGAATCCTTGCTAGATTACGGCGGGAGTTTGGGTGTTAAAGACGCCGTTATCGGCATGGCCCACCGTGGCCGCTTAAATGTATTGGTCAATGTTTTGCGCAAACCCTATTCCGCCATTTTTAACGAGTTTGAGGGAAGTTTTCTGCCATCAAGTATAAGTGGCGATGGTGATGTAAAGTACCATTTAGGTTTTTCCTCCGACAGAGAAACGCCATCGGGCAATCAAGTTCATTTGTCTTTGTGTCCGAATCCCTCGCATTTGGAATTTATCAATCCCGTTCTAGAAGGGGTGGCTCGCTGCAAGCAAGATCGTTTGCACAATGCTGACCGCTCCAAGGTTTTACCCATCGCCATTCATGGTGATGCCGCTTTTGCGGGTCAAGGTGTGGTATATGAAACCGTAAATATGAGCCAGCTGGAAGGTTTTACTACCGGCGGAACGATTCACATTATCATCAATAACCAAGTTGGCTTTACAACAAATCCTAAAGATTCCCGCTCCACCTTGTATTGCTCGGATCTAATGAAAATGTTAGAAGTGCCCATCTTCCATGTTAATGGCGATGATCCAGAAGCTGTCGTGCAAACCATGCATTTGGCGCTGGATGTTCGGCAAAAATTTGGCATTGATGTGGTGATTGATTTAATTTGTTACCGTCGATATGGCCATAACGAATCAGATGAGCCTCGCTTTACGCAGCCACAAATGTATAAGCTGGTAGACAAGCAAGACTCACCAGGCACAAAGTATGCTTCGCAATTGATTGATGAGCGAGTGCTTAGTGATTCGGAATACAAAAAGATGCAAGAGGACTTCAAGCAGAATTTAGATACGTCTTTGGATGAAGTGCGTGATGAAAAACCGGATATGGAAGTGCAGTACCTGCAAGACCATTGGAAAAACATCAAAGTTCCAGAAGAAAAAGATATTTTTAAAACGATAAAAACAGGGGTTAGCAAAAAGACTTTGCAGTCACTGGCTCAAGCATTGGTACATGTGCCCGATGACTTTACGCCTGTAAAGCGCCTGCAACGCCTTCTTAAAGACCGTGCGGCTATGGCTGAGGGGAAAAAGCCCATGGACTGGGGCATGGTGGAAAACCTCTGCTACGCAAGTTTGCTGCAAGAGGGAGTGCCGGTACGTCTTACTGGTCAAGATGTACGCCGCGGAACTTTCTCCCATCGCCACGCAGTGTGGACAGACGATCAGACTGGTAAACGTTGGGTTCCGATGAACGAAATTAGCCAGGACCAGCAAAAACTTTATATTTACGATTCACATTTATCTGAAACGGGAGTTTTAGGTTTTGAATTTGGCTATTCCATGGCGAATCCTCAATGCCTTATCCTTTGGGAAGCGCAGTTTGGCGATTTTGCCAACGGTGGCCAGGTGATCATTGATCAGTTTATTGCATCATCGCAATCTAAATGGCAGCGCATGAGTGGTTTGGTAATGCTATTGCCGCATGGTTATGAAGGGCAGGGTCCAGAGCACTCCAGTGCAAGATTAGAAAGATTTTTGCAAGCCTGTGCGGAAAACAATATTCAGGTTGCCAATCTTACAACTCCGGCACAGCTGTTTCATGTACTTCGTCGCCAGGTCTTGCGTGATTTCCGGATTCCGCTAGTTATCATGTCTCCTAAATCTTTATTGCGTCATCCAAAGGTGGTAAGCTCTTTTGAAGAACTAGAAAAGCAAAGCTTTGCAGAAATTTTAGACGACGAGCATGTGAAGCCCTCACGGGTGGAGCGCTTGGTGTTTTGCTCTGGCAAGATTTACTATGATTTATTAGCGGCAAGAGAAGAAGATAAAAATGATAAGGTTGCCTTGGTTCGTATTGAGCAATTGTATCCACTTAATGGCGAGCGCTTAAAAGAAATCCTTGCAAATTATGGTGCCAATATTGAGAAAGTATGGGTACAAGAGGAGCCTGAGAATATGGGGGCTTGGTACTACATTCGTGACCGCTTCTTAAAAATGGGCTATGAAATACGTCATATTGCACGTAAAGAAAGTGCCTCGCCAGCTACTGGCTCAGAGAAAAAACATTTGGCAGAACAGCAAAAGATTATGGACGAAGTTTGGAAAGGTTTAACATGAAAAAGGAAATAAAAATTCCATCCGTGGCAGAGAGTATTAGTGAGGTAGACATTGGCGAATGGCGCGTAAGTAGCGGCGATTATGTCAATCGTGACGACATTTTACTGGTGATGGATTCTGATAAAGCTTCATTGGAATTGGCGGCAGAAGATAGTGGTGTGGTTGAAATTCAAGTCGAAGAGGGCGAAACCGTTGAAGTAGGTGCAACGGTTGGCTTTATTGATACTTCAGCAGAAAAACCTGCAGGCGGCTCCAAGGACGCGGCAGCAGAAGATGCAAAGACTGAGGGCTCGGCGCCAGCTTCAACGGCAGCGCAAAGCTCCACTTTACAAGAGCCTGAAAAAATGTCGCCAGCTGCCAGAAAGATGGCAGAAGCTGAAGGCAAGCAAGCCAGTGATTATAGCGGTAGCGGCCGCGGTGGTATGGTAACGAAAGAAGATGTAATGCGTGGGCCGCAAGCAAAATCCAAAGATGCACAAGTGGTTTCCACGCCAGAAAAGCCCATGGTATCACGTAGCTCCAGTGGGGAAAGAGAGACCCGTAAGAAAATGCCTGCCATCCGGCGCAAGATCGCCTCCCGTTTGGTAATGGCGCAACATACGGCAGCCATCCTTACCACCTTTAACGAAATCGACATGGCCCCTGTGATGGATCTTCGTAATCAATACAAAGATGCCTTTGAAAAAAAGCACGGTATACGATTGGGCTTTATGGGATTTTTCATGAAGGCTGCGGTTGAGGCCCTTAAGGAATACCCATCGGTGAATTCCTACATTGATGAAGACTATATTGTGCAACGAAATTATTATGATATTTCGGTGGCCGTATCCTCACCCAAGGGATTGGTGGTACCGGTAGTACGCGATGCCGATTTTCTATCATTAGCTGAAATTGAAAAGACTATTAAATATTATGGGCAAAAGGCAAAAGACGGCAATTTGGCCTTAGAAGATATGGAGGGTGGAGGTTTTACCATCTCCAATGGTGGCGTCTTTGGCTCGATGCTTTCCACACCGATTTTAAATCCGCCGCAAACCGGAATTTTGGGTTTACATAAAATTGAGGAACGTCCGGTAGTAGTAAATGGCGAAATTGTAATTCGTCCGATGATGTATGTGGCGCTCTCCTATGATCACCGTATCATTGATGGCGCCCAATCGGTAAAATTCTTGGTAAAAATTAAAGAGATCATGGAAGATCCTGCGCGCATACTCTTAGAGGTATAATATGTATGATCTTGTAGTAATTGGCTCGGGTCCTGGTGGTTACGTTTGCGCTATTCGTGCCGCGCAACTTGGTTTGAAGGTAGCGATTATCGAGCGTTATAAAACTTTGGGTGGTACTTGCTTAAATGTGGGATGCATTCCTTCTAAAGCCTTGCTGCGCTCAAGTGAGCATTTCTGGATGGCAGATAAGCACTTTGCTGAGCATGGCATTGAGACGAAGGAATTAAAGGTCAACCTTAAGAAGATGCTGGATCGCAAACGCAATGTTGTCAGTCAGATCACGGGCGGTGTCGATTTTTTAATGAAGAAAAATAAAATCGAGCGCTTTGAGGGGCATGGCTCCATTGTGGATAAGAACACAGTTGCCGTTGGAGATCAGAAGTTAGAAGCGAAAAATATTGTTATTGCTACGGGCTCAAAGCCTAACGCACTTCCTGGAGTAGCATTCGATAAAAAACGCATTATATCTTCAACTGAAGCCTTGGAGCTAGAGGAAATTCCCAAGCATCTACTCGTGGTTGGTGCCGGAGTTATCGGTCTGGAGATGGGTTCCGTGTGGGCCAGACTGGGCGCAAAAGTTAGCGTGATTGAATATGGTTCTGTGCCAATTCCGGGTAACGATAAGATGGTGCAAAAGCAATTGCAAAAGAGCCTAGAAGAAATTGGTATGGAATTTATTTATAATACCGCGGTGAAAAGTGCGCAGGTAAAAGGCTCCAGTGTCGAGCTGGGGGCTAGCGATAAGGATGGTAAGGATGTTAAATTCTCTGGCGACTATTGCCTGGTCGCTATAGGTCGAAGACCTTATACCGAGTCTTTGGGATTGGAAAATATTGGTTTAGAATTGGATTCCCGTGGTTTTGTGCCTGTCAATGAGCACCTGCAAACAAAGCAGAGCAATGTTTATGCCATCGGCGATGTGATTGGTGGTATGATGTTGGCTCATAAAGCTGAAGAGGAAGGAATATGTGTTGCCGAAACCATTGCGAATGGCAGAGGGCATGTGAATTATGATGCCATTCCCAACGTAATATACACATTTCCAGAGGTGGCCACAGTGGGAAAAACGGAGGAACAATTAAAGCAAGACGGCATTCCCTTTAAGACCGGAAAGTTTGCCATGGCAGCCAATGGGCGAGCCGTTGCCATGGGCGAAGGGGTTGGCTTTATCAAAGTCATTGCTCACAAAGATACCGACCGCATTCTTGGTGTGCATATGATATGCCCGCAGGCATCGGAATTAATTGCCGAAGCAGGTTTGGCCATGGAATATTATGCCTCAAGTGAAGATATCGGTATTACTTGCCATGCTCACCCAACTCTTAGTGAGTCCTTCAAAGAAGCGGCCTTATCAGCGCTAAAACGCGCTTTGCACGGAGCTTAGTCTCCATGTTGCAAATGACAAAAGATTTTGTCTTCCATACCATTCAAGGGGAGGGGAAATACGTAGGAGTCCCATCAGTTTTTATCAGGTTAAGCGGCTGTAATATGCGCTGCAAATGGTTAAACTCCGATGGTAGTGTTACTCTTTGCGACACTCCCTACTCATCTCATCACCCAGAAAAGGATATGAAGTCTCTTGCAGAAATACTGCAAGCTGTTGACCGCTACAATACAGAGCATGTGGTGATTAGCGGCGGCGAACCTTTTTTACAAGAAGAATTGCCGCAGTTGGTGCAGGACTTAAAGAAAAAACAAAAATTTATCACCATTGAAACCAACGCAACGATTTACCAGGAGACACAGGCAGATTTTATATCCATGAGTCCAAAATTAAATTCTTCCATGCATCAAGTAGAAAAAGCTTTTCAGCTACCAGTTTCTCAAGAGGTTATAGCCAAATTCATTCAGTCCGAGGCAGACTGGCAACTAAAATTTGTCGTCAATCAGAGAGAGGATGTGGAAGAGATCGCTGAAATTTGTAGGCAGCTAGGCGTAGAGAAAAATATTTTTTTAATGCCGCAAGCTATTCGTAAGCAAGAACTAGAGGAGCGCAGCCAGTGGGTGGCGGAGCTGGCTCGGGAGCGAGGCTGGCAATATGCGGACCGATTGCATATTCGTCTATGGGGCGCAAAAAGAGCAAAATAAGTGTCGAAACAGGTGCCTGGCACCTTTTCCGAAGGCCCGTTCGGTTTTCGGATTTTTTACAAGTGGTCACGGCCTTCTTAATTGCAGTTTAATTGCAGAGGCAAACTACTTGGAAACAAAGAAATCAACGAATATATATTCGTAGGCAAAGCGCTGTAATTGCGACAGTTTTACATAAGGCCCATCTTTACCAGGCAGAACCTCAAATCTTCTACCATAATCCGTAAAGCTATATTTATCGTTTTCAAAGATCTGACCGCGTGTTCCTGGCTCATAGGTTCGGGCGTAGGGTCCGTTCGAGTAGCGAGTTCCATTAAGCCCTAGGCTTTTGGCAATAAAAGCCATGGCGATTTCATCATTACTTCCAGCCCTTAAAAAATACTCTTTGCCAGCAACCACAAGCCTTAAAGCGTGCACTTCCACAGTAGTTGGTTGAAGATTGATTTCGCGGTAGATAGAAATTAGGGTGCGAATCCAATCTAGGTTGCTAGGATGAATGCGCTTTTGGTATTTTTCTAAAGCTGCTAATTCAGATGCCTTTAATTTGTTTTTGGGTTTTTCCAAAAGTGATAAAAGATCAAATTTGTACTTTCTGCCTTTAAAAGTAATGGCAATGGTTTGAAAGGCTTTGCCTGTATCTTCCCGAATTTCTTTTCGGATTCTAGCGTCAGTGATCTGCCCCTTTTCATGATAAAATTTTCCTACAAAGTGCCCCTCTACGGTCTCACCTTTTTCATTGATTACCTTGATTGTTTTTTTCGGAATGCTACCTCGCTTGGGCAGATTCCATTTCGGAGCGGGGTCTTGAAAGGTCGATGCACAGCGGGAAGCCGCTGGGCTATGCACTGATAATAGAAACAATGAGACAAAGGAAAGACACAAAAATTTAAACATAGCTAAAACCTCGGCAAATTAGTCACCGCATTATAAGCCATGCCGCGAAAAATAGAAATAGGAATAGAATTATTACACGGGGGCAACAGGCGTCATCTACCTTATCTGCAAATCTTAGCCCTTATTTGGCTTTTACCCCTAGGCTTCACTCCTTGCTATCAAAGATCTTCAGGTATTCCTCATAACCTTCTTCCGCCATCTTTTCTTTGGGGATAAAGCGTAGGGCTGCGGAGTTCATACAATAGCGCAGTCCCGTGGGCTCAGGTCCATCCGTAAAGACGTGTCCCAAGTGGGAGTCAGCATATTTGGAGCGTACTTCGGTGCGGGGGAGTAGCAACTTAAAGTCTTTTTTGGTGACAATATATTTTTCATCGATGGGCTTGGTGAAGCTCGGCCAACCCGTACCGGATTTGTATTTATCTTTTGAGGAAAACAGCGGCTCGCCGCTGACAATATCAACATAAATGCCCTCAGCTTTATTGTCCCAATACTCATTGGCAAAGGGTTTTTCCGTGCCATCTTTTTGCGTGACTTTGTACTGTATCTTACTAAGGCTTTTTTTTAGTTCATCTTTGCTAGGTTTTTTAAAATCTTTCACATTCCACGACCAAATTAAAGATAAAAACAAAATAATTTTCATATACCAAGCTTACAGCTTGTTGGGTAAATGTCAAAAATCAACGTTGGTACATGTCTTCAAAGCGCTGGATATCATTTTCGTCTAGCTTTGTGCCGCGCTGAACTTCTATCAATTCCAATTCTTCCTGCCCCGAGTTTGAAATCCGGTGTTTTTTTTGTTTTTCAACAAAGAAATAGTCACCTGCATAACAAGTAATGGTTTTTTCACCAATTTGTACTGTGGCTTCTCCGCGGACTACAAACCAGTGTTCTTCTCGGTACTCATGGCTTTGCAGGCTGATAGCTTCATTTGGATCGATGCATACTTTCTTTACTTGTATTTGCAAACTATTTTGTAAAGACGCATAGCTGCCCCAAGGGCGATAAATCTTTTTGTTGATAGGGAGCTCGCTTTTTGCCGCTTCGTAAAGATCTTTTAAACCGTCTTTTTTGCTAACCACGATTCGTTGTGCATCCTCAATGATCGCCAAGTCACTTACCCCGTTTAGGTAAACATCTTTTTGACTAGAGATATAGTTGCGATTGGCATCGATGGCGATTTTAGCAGGGGTATTGTGGTATTTTTCTAAACTTTCGATACTACCGAGATCGGACCATTGAAATTGTGCCTTTACGATTCCCAAATCTTGTGCCTTTTCCAGAATACCATAATCAAAAGAGGTTCTTGGAAAATTACTATAGTCTTCTGATCGTAGATGGATTACATCTTCTTCAGTTTTCGAGAAGTTCAAATCTATTTGTGAGTATAAATTTTCAAATAGCTTTAGTAAACGGCGGCTTTGAAATACAAAAATGCCAGCGTTCCAAAGATAGCCTTTTTCGATATAAGCTCTAGCGCTTGTAAGATCTGGCTTCTCATGGAATGCCATGATTTTAGTTTCCTGATGTTCAATATAGCCATAGCCAGTGTGAGCACTAGTAGGAGGAATACCAAAACAAACAACATCACAATTTTTTGCCAAGCTAATAGCCTCTTGCAGATTGTGGCTAAAAGCCTCGCCTTGTATCCAGTGATCAGCTGAACTTACTAGTACGCTCATATCATCTTTAAGGTAATAAAGCGGAGCCATTACGGCTGCTAGGGTGCCGTGGGGCTGTTCTTCGATAAAGTATTTTACGGGTATTTGGCATTTCAATTCGGCCAATTGTTTTCTGGCTATGTGGTAGTGCTGCTTGGCAAGTACCAACCATACCTCTTTTGCCTCCGGAGCACGTAAAATGGTTTGCTGCAATAAAGACTTCGCGCCACCAAATTTGATGAATTGCTTTGGCATTGCTGATGTTGATATGGGCCAAAGACGGGTGCCGCTGCCGCCACAGAGTACTAAGTGTATCATTTTTTCTTTAACGACAGAGTTAGTTGAAAGGTTGCCACAGGTTCTTCCATATTTTTACAATGGGCACTTACAGGAACTAGCATTTCCACCCGCTCCTTGGTTTCAATGGCACGCTTTACCAATTGTTTAATTGCACCTACGGATTCACAGCGAAAGATAACATCACCTTCGGCGCGCTTTTTAAAATCAGCGCGAAAATCTTTGAAGCTTAAATGAATATAGGTTTTCATTTCCATCATCGTCACCATAGCAGCCAAGCCGGCAGCCAAATCTGCGCCGATGGCCAGTGAACCAAAGTACATGGATTTCAAATGGTTTTTGGTTTTACGATTTAAGGGGATTTTCACTTCACAAACATGATCATCCAAGCGCGTGATTTTGGCGCCAACAAAACGAATTAAGGGGATCTTCCAAAGCGCAAAGACCTTTAGTAGCAAGTTGGCCTTGGTTTCTTTTTTTAAAGGTAGGTCCATTAATTGCATTAGAGTTCCACGGTTTTTAGGTTTTCCGCAATGCGAAGTTTGCCCTCGGTAAGCTGCTGTACTTGTTCTACCTCTACATCCGGTGCGATTTCGATAAGTTCAAAAGCATTATCGCGTAAATCAAAAACCCCTAGATCACTAACGACACGGTCTATGCAATGAACACCGGTAAGAGGGAGATTGCACTTTTTTAATAATTTGGGATTGCCGTTTTTATCTGTATGAGACATGGCTACGATAACTCGTTTCGCACCGGCCACAAGATCCATGGCGCCGCCCATGCCTTTGACTAGTTTACCCGGCACCATCCAATTTGCAATGCTACCTTCTTCATCTACTTGCATGGCTCCCAGAACCGTCAGATCAATATGCCCACCGCGAATCATGGCAAAGCTGTCAGCGGAAGAAAAGAAACTAGCTCCAGGCACAGCCGTAATCGTTTGTTTACCGGCATTGATCAAGTCAGGATCAAGATCCTCTTTTTTGGGAAAGGGTCCCATGCCAAGCAAGCCGTTCTCACTTTGTAACATTACCTGTAGGTTATCGGGAATATAATTAGCTACCAATGTCGGGATGCCAATACCTAAATTTACACAAAAACCATCGGCAATTTCTTTGGCGATGCGCTTAGCGATTTGATTGCGATCCATACCCATAATTACTCCGATACCGTTGCAAATTCGATGCGTTTTTCTTGTGGTGCTTGAAAGATTCGTTGGACAAATACGCCGGGAGTTTGAATTTCATCAGGGTCGAGTTCACCCACTTCTACCAAATTTTCCACTTCTGCAATGGTGATTTTACCCGCTGTGGCTACCATGGGATTAAAATTGCGAGCGGTCTTGCGGTAAACAAGATTGCCAAACTTATCGCCTTTCCAAGCTCGCACAATGGCAAAATCGCCTTTGATAGCCTTTTCTAGTACGTAATCTCGGCCATCAATATTGCGCACCTCTTTACCTTCAGCGACTTTGGTCCCTACGCCTGTTGGAGTAAAAAAGGCAGGAATTCCTGCACCGCCAGCTCGAATGCGCTCTGCCAGAGTACCCTGCGGAATCAATTCCACTTCCAGTTCCCCAGCAAGAAGTTGCTTTTCAAAGGTCGCATTCTCTCCTACATAGGAAGACATCATTTTTTTGATCTGTTTGTTTTCTAGTAAAATTCCTAGGCCAAAATCATCCACCCCGCAGTTGTTGGAGGCGATGGTAAGGCCTTTCACGCCTTTTTCTTTAATAGCAAAAATACTCTTTTCGGGGATTCCGCAAAGTCCGAAGCCGCCAACCACTAAGGTCATATTGTCTTCTAAGCCCTCAAGCGCTGCAAAAGCATCTGTGTATACTTTCGTCATTAGGATTGCCTTTCGATAATCATTGCCACCGCTTCGCCGCCGCCGATACAAAGCGTGGCCAAACCATATTGTTTATCGCGGTTTTTAAGAGAATGAATCAGCGTAGTTAGAATTCTTGCGCCGCTTGCGCCGATGGGATGGCCGATGCTAACAGCTCCGCCTTCGACGTTTACCTTTTCGTGAGGGATGCTCAATTCTTTCATGGCAACCATGGTGACAGCTGCAAAAGCTTCATTGATTTCCCAAAGATCGATATCCGATACTTGCATATTGGCTTTTTCCAAAACTTTTTTAATCGCTCCAACCGGGGCTGTGGTAAACCAGAGCGGGTCTTGCGAAAAGGTCGCTTGTGCGACGATCTTGGCCAGTGGTTTTTTTGCATGTTTTTTTACATAGTCTTCACATGCTAAAACCACAGCGGCTGCGCCATCACTGATATTAGACGCATTTACGGCAGTAATGCTTCCTTCCTTATCAAAAGCGGGTCGTAGGCTGGCAACTTTATCCTCTTTTAATTTAAAAATATCTTCATCTTGATCGACAGTTATATCACCTTTTCTGGAGGCAATGGTCACCGGTGCAATTTCTTCTTGAAAGTGTCCCTCTTGCTGCGCCTTCTGAGCTCGCTTAAATGACTCGATGGCAAAGGCATCTTGCTCTTCACGGCTGATTTGATTTTCTTTCACACAAGTTTCGGCTGCATTTCCCATGTGAAAATCATTGTAGGGGTCCCAAAGTCCATCTTGAATCATGGAGTCGATGACTTTGCTATGTCCCATGCGATAGCCCATACGAAAATTTGGTAATAAATGCGGCGCCTGACTCATATTTTCTTGGCCCCCAGCAACGGCTAAGGAATAATCACCTAAGCGCAAACCATCATTGGCTAGCATGATGGATTTTAAGCCAGAGCCGCAGACTTTATTAATGGTCATACACGCGGCCGATGTGGGAATGCCCGCTCCTATGGCTGCTTGTCTAGCGGGAGCTTGGCCAACCCCGGCAGTAAGAACATTACCCATGATGACTTCTTCGACATCCTTCGCTTCAATGGCGGCTTTTTCTAGTGCCTTTTTTATGGCAATGCTTCCTAGTTTTGCCGAGCTCAAACTTGCTAGGGAACCATTAAAACCACCAACGGGCGTTCTTGATGCAGCTAAAATATAAGTCATATTTTCTCCTCTGAAACGCCTTGAATTTAGTTAGAGTCGGAGACAATGTAAAATCTTTTAACTTGTGTTTAGCTACGGCTTGTCATAATTTGAAGGGGGAGGGAGTCCTTATGTTTCTTTCACTGATTTTGCCTTTTATTTATGCTGCAACCTTGCCGGTTGGAGGAATCTCTTCCATTGAGGTCCAGGCCAAAGAAGCGACAATCACTGTGCAAGCTAATACAGCTGGATTTTATCGTTGGGCAAGTAATAATAATTCGGATTGGGAAGTAGAAGAAAAAGATGGCCGTCTTTATTTTACCGCGCTTGCTGACGATGCAAAGAATTTGCAAATCGTCGGCCCTAGCCGCAACCTTAAAATCATCAATAAGAAGGGCAAAGTTAGCATAAGTAAGTGGCAAGCAGCTCTTGCCGTTAAAGGCTTGGATTTGGATGTGCTGGCAAAGGATATTCAAGGTGACATCTCTGTTTACAGCCACCGAGGTCAGATACGTGTTGAAGATACAGTGGGCAACCTGGATTTGCATTTAGGGAAAACCGATACTGTAATTGAAAGGCTAAAAGGCAAACTTGATCTGAATCAGTTCTCAGGCAATTTGCGAATTCAGGATTATGACGGAGAAGCCAATGTTAAAAATCAAAAGGCTAAGGTAGAATTAAAGGACTCGCAAGGGCGCTTCGTTTACTCCTCGTTACGTGGGGACTTTTTAGTGAACAATTATAGTGGCTCCTTAAGAGGGAATTCTGGTAGCGGCATGAATATCTTACGACCGGCTCCCAATGCGAAGGTTTACTGGCGCGCCGAGCAGGGAGGGCTGCGTCTAGGAGTTAAAAAAATCAGTGGTGCCTACGTGGACATTGCAACCAAGGAGGGAGCTTTATTTCTTGTGCCGCCTCTAAGAGCTAAAAATGAAGGCATTTGGCGGGTGGCCCGTGCCAAACTACAGGGCTCTCCTTCGGCATCGGTACGAATTCGCACTGAAAAAGCGGACGTGCGAGTTAAGTACGAATAATTTTAATTCTCGCCTATTTTCTTGACCCCAATAGATAAGCAAAGCAATATTGCTGGCCATGGCTAAAGCAAAAAAGAAGACAGCAAAAAAAGCTGCGAAGAAAAAAACTAGTAAAAAGAAGGTTGCCAAAAAGGCAGCGAAAAAAAAGACGGCGAAGAAAAAGGCTGTAAAAAAGAAGTCCGCAAAAAAGAAGACAGCAAAAAAAGCTGCGAAGAAAAAGGCCGTAAAAAAGAAGTCCGCAAAAAAGAAGACAGCAAAAAAAGCTGCGAAGAAAAAAACTAGCAAAAAGAAGGTTGCCAAAAAGGCCGCAAAGAAAAAGGCCGTAAAAAAAACCGCCACAAAGAAAACCGCAGAAAAAAAGGCGGCGACTAAGACCAAGCAAATACCCAAGAAAGAAAAAGCCACTAAGGAGAAGGTGGCTCCTGCCGTTGAAGAAAAGGACTTGCTAGAAGAAAACCCAGAACAATTGCTAGAGGTTTTGGCAGATGAAATGTGGGGCGGCGAAATCGATGAAGATGAAGTCGTACTTACGGATGCCGAGGGCAATCCCTATTGCCGAGCTAAGGATTGTGATCAGCTAGCCGTGGTGGATGGCTACTGCCGTTACCATTATATTCTGCTCTGGAAACGCATTCAAAATCGCAAGCGAATTTTGGCCGATGGCAAGTTGGACCGTTACATAGAGGAGCTTACCGCTCGTTATCCTGACAAGTATTTAGAGATGCTACGTAAGGATTTGGCTAGTGAGAAGGACTTTTTGGCCACCGTGGCAGAGCTAGATATTGATGAAAGTCTCAACGAGGATGATTTTGATTCGGATGATACCGATACTTATATCCAAGAGATGCGCGGCACAGTTTCTGCTGGTGATGATTCCGGCAGTGGGGATGAGTACTAATTTCGTTGTTTAAACAGCTATATATTTCTTGATTACGTTTTGTAATTTATCTTGATCGATGGGCTTTGCTAAATATTCATTCGCACCAGCTTGGAAGGCTTGTTCTTCTGTAACTAAAGTGGTGTAGGCGGTGGCCAATATAAAGGGCGTGCTAGTATTAACAATCTTGTCATAATGATTGCGTACCCAGTTTACCAGGGCCAGCCCGCTTAGTTGGGGCATATGATTGTCCGAAAATATTAGATCCACCTTTGATTTTTCCAATACATCCTTTGCCGAGCTACCGTCGTCGGCCTCAATGGTCTGATGCCCCCAATCTTCTAGGAGATTGGCAATCAGCCCGCGAAAATGTTTGTCATCATCTACCACCAGAATCACTGCCATCAATACCTCTACACAGCACTGCTATAAATTAAAATAGTTAATTATAAACAGCTTTATTGCGAATAAACAAGTCCTATCACGGCGAATGTAGGCTTCTATAGGTGGAAATTGTAAAACCTCTAGTATTTAGTGGTATATAATGAGCTAATTTTATAGTTTCTGGGGGATTTCTCATTGTTAAAGGATCTAAGAATTTCATTCAATCTCTGTGATTCTGGCGGCTTGATACCAGGTAGTGAATACGGCAAAATCTAGTTTTCTTTCCATAGATAGATATTGAAAGCGGTGCCAGCAGGTGCCGCGTGAGTCCATATATTTCAAATAGCCCATGGGCCATCTTTTTGCTTGGATATGTTGTTTCGCTAAATACCAGGCCCGATCCTTTTGCAGGCCACAATCATCCAATAACAGATCCAGGCTTAAATGGTAAAGGAGTATGCCGCCAGTAACAAAGAGTAGACTGACTAAGGCCGCGCGACGAAGTGACATTAGTGTTTGGTGTTTTTCTGATTGAAAAAGTCTGCCCCGATCTCCTCTTCGTCGATATTTTCTTCGCTGTCTCCAAGAAGCTCGTCCGCTTGTTTTTCTAAATCATCATGAATTCGGTCAAACATGATAAAAACATCTTGGCCTTCCACTTCAAAGGCATGCCAATCTAGAGGTTTTTCCATATCCTCTTCTCCCATGCTCTCTTGCAAAGCGGAGGCAATTACATCAATACCTAGATGAATTTGCTCCATGGCATTTTCCTTTTCCATATCATGATCAAGAGAGACGCTAATGTTTTCAGGCCGTATGCTATCTCCTTCAAAAATACTTAGTCGAACAACGATTTCTTCTGGGTAAATGCGACCACTGATTTTTACGCTATGGTTACGAAGTAGAGCCGCAAAGGTCTCTAAAATGGTTTTTTCTGTTAACGCACAAAAATCAGGCGGAATCACTTCGAATTTTTTTCCACTAGAAGCCTCTTTTCGAGTTTGCATATGATTGATCCTTTCAAATTCTCTTGCTTTTCATTGACCCATATCAGGCTTCGTCCTATAAGACATGCCTAAAGTTTCGTCTTTCATAAAAAGATATAATTTTTTCAAGGGTTTAGCATGCAACAAGAATTTAAAAATGTCTACATTTCCACTTACGGCTGCCAAATGAATGTGAATGATAGTGAGCGCATGTACTCCTTGCTGGAGATGAACAACTATCAAGAAGTGGAAAAGCCCGAGCAAGCCGATTTGATCATTATTAACTCCTGCTCGATTCGTGAAAAACCTGTGCATAAAGTTCATTCTGAGGCGGGACTTTACCAAAAGCTTAAGAAGAAAAACAAAGCCTTGCGCATCGGTGTGGGCGGCTGTGTGGGACAACAAGAGAAAAAGAATCTGCTCAAGGACATACCCTATCTAGACTTTGTTTTTGGCCCTGACAATATCGACGATTTGCCGCGAATTTTAGAGGAACTTGACGAAAAAAAGAAAGTGGCGGGAGCAAAGTTCAAACATCAAGAGCCCTATCATATTAGCAATATGGTACGCAATCCAGGGGTGGCAACTTTTGTGAATATAACGAAGGGATGTGATAACTTTTGCACCTTTTGCATCGTGCCGTTTACGCGCGGACGATTGCGCTCGCGGCCTTTAAAGGATCTGGTTGCCGACATCAATGGTTTGGTGGCTAGAGGCGTAAAGGAAGTCACTCTTTTGGGGCAAAATGTGAATTCCTACGATTCAGATTGTGGAGCCAATTTTGCCAAGCTTCTGCAAACCCTAGCGGAAGACACTCAGATTCAGCGCATTCGCTATACCACATCCCATCCAAAAGATTTTAACCAAGAGCTTGTGGATGTTTTAGCTAAATATCGCACAAAACTATGTGATTACATTCATTTGCCAGTACAATCGGGTTCTACCGAGGTCTTAAGGCGTATGAATCGAGTTTATACAAGAGAAGAATACCTTGATAAAATCCGTATGATCAAAGAGGCAATACCAGGGGTTTCCCTGTCCACAGATATTATTTGCGGCTTTCCTGGTGAAAGCGACAAAGACTTTGAGGACACCATGACCTTGGCGGAAGAAGTGGGCTATGAAACCATGTACGCCTTTATGTATTCTCCTCGCCCGTTTACCAAAGCAGCCCGTTATGAGGATCAAGTAGATGAAAAAGTAAGCCGTGAACGCCTAAATCGTTTGCTTACGTTCCATAAGCAGCAGGCCTTTGACTTAGCGAAGCGTTATCAAGATCAGGTTTTGGAAGTATTGGTTGAAAGTTTGGATAAAAGAAGTTCTAAAGGGGCAGACGCGCCAAGAGTGATGGGAAGATCTACACAGAATAAGTTGGTGCATTTTGATGGCGATGAATCACTCATTGGACAGACCGTAAAAGTAAAAATTACGGAAACAGCACCGATCAATTTTAATGGAGTGCGTGTTTTTGACTCAAAAGAACTACAGCAAGAAAAAACGAGCTAGTGTACCTGAAAAGTGGTTGGAGATCTTTCCCTATGGACTGGTTCGTGGCTTAAGTGAGGTCAAACCCATACTACTTTTTTCGGATGCAGACGAGAAACAAGTATTCCCCATGTGGGTAGATCATATTGATTTAGATGCTTTGTATGAATTCTTTCAAGAAGATAAAAATGCTCCACACCCCCAGCAAACGCAAATACAGATCATTGAGGAGCTTGGCTGGAAAATTAAAAGCATTTGTTTTCACCGCCTTGATGGCTATCGATTGTTTGCCACCCTAATTTTTTGCCAAGACAAAAAAGAGAAAAGGATTGTCAAACGTGCGGAAGATTTGATTTTACTTGCCCTGGCCTCTGGTTGTAAAATTTACGTTAGTAAAGAAGTGATTCATAAGTCTAGGGATATAAAAGATGTCTCGCAGCTAAAGGCGTTGGATATTACCCTGGGTGATTACAAAGATTCACAAAAATATTTGATGTAAGAATATGGCATTAATACAAGAAGTTCGCGGCATTCAGCCAAAAATTAGTGATGGGGTTTTTTTGGCCCAAGACGCAACCATACTGGGAGATGTAGAAATTGGTTCGCAGTCTTCCATATGGTTTAAGTCGGTGATTCGCGGTGATGTAAATTCCATTCGCATTGGCTCCGAAGTCAATGTACAAGACTCCTGCATCTTGCATGCAACCTTTGAGCATTCCAAAACTATTGTAGAAGATCGGGTAAGCATCGGGCATGGGGTGATTTTGCACGGCTGCCATATCTGTTCTCACACATTGATTGGTATGGGTTCGATCATTATGGATCTGGCCGTGATTCCAAAAAACTGTATTGTTGGTGCCGGCTCACTGGTTACGGAGCGCGCCAGCTTTCCGGAAGGTCATTTAATACTGGGCTCGCCTGCCAAAGCGGTAAGGCCTTTAAAGCCAGAAGAGATCGAGCACATTCAAAAATCCGTAGAAAATTATAAAAATTATGTGAGCTGGTATCAGTAGGCATTGTTTCTTTTAAGAAAGTCTGTTAAAAAAAAGTGCAAAACAGGAGTTTTGCATGAGCCTAGAAATCCCCACAGCCTTAACCTTTGATGATATATTACTTGTACCTGCCTATTCGGAAGTTCTGCCCTCTGAGGTAAGCACGGAATCACTTTTTGCAAAGGATCTATATCTAAAAGCTCCAATTATCTCCTCGGCGATGGACACCGTGACCGAGAATCATATGGCGCGGGTGATGGCGCAAATGGGCGGCTTTGGTGTGATTCACAAAAACATGAATGCAGAAGCGCAAGCCTCGGAAGTGGAAAAGGTAAAAAAATATGAATCCGGCATGATCATGGACCCGATCACCATTGGCCCTGATGAACCGGTAGAGGCTGCCCTGGCACTTATGGAAAAGTATGGAATCGGTGGCATTCCCATTACTGTGGATGGAAAGCTGGTTGGTATGCTTACCAACCGCGACGTTCGTTATTTGGAGAACACCCAACAAGCCATCGCCAATTTAATGACCAAGGATTCCTTGATTACCGCCAAAGAAGGGGTTCGTTTTGATGATGCAAAAAGTGTTTTGCATCAACATCGAATTGAAAAATTGCCCATCGTAGATGAGAACAACTATTTAAAGGGTTTGATCACCATCAAAGACATTGAGAAAAAGCACAATTACCCCAACGCTACCAAAGATTCTTCGGGACGCTTGATTGCGGCAGCTGCGTGCGGTGCTGGAGAGAAAGAATACGAAAGGCTGGAGGCACTGGTGGCTGCCGGGGTGGACATATTGGTCGTGGATACGGCTCATGGCCACTCGAAAAATGTTGTGGAAATTGTGAAGTATGCGGCAAGTAAATATCCGGATCTGATCATCGTGGCAGGCAATGTCGGAACTGAGGAGGCGAGTGATCTGTTATTTCAAAGCGGCGCCGATGTTGTCAAAGTTGGTATCGGCCCTGGCTCCATTTGTACTACACGAGTGGTATGCGGGGTTGGCGTTCCGCAAGTAACAGCGATTCAAAATGCGGCCAAAGCCGCGGCAAAGTGTGGAAAAAAGATCATCGCAGATGGTGGCATTCAATACTCAGGTGATATTGTAAAGGCCATGGCTTTAGGAGCGGACGCTGTAATGATGGGATCTTTGTTTGCCGGCACTAGTGAGAGTCCAGGGGATCTATTTTTATATCAAGGCCGAACCTATAAAGCCTATCGCGGAATGGGATCGCTAGCGGCCATGAAAAAAGGTAGTAAGGATCGCTATGCGCAGGAGGATGTAAGTTCTGCCGACAAATTTGTTCCCGAAGGAATTGAGGGGCGAGTGGCCTTCAAAGGAAGTTGTGAGCAGGTAATGCACCAGATGATTGGAGGACTTCGCTCGGGTATGGGATATCTAGGAGCGGCGAATCTTTCGGAGCTGCGAGCAAAAGCGCATTTTATTCGCTTAACTCAGCAGGGCTTACGTGAGTCCCATGTACATGATGTAAAGATCACGCAAGAGGCTCCTAACTACCAAACCAATACATAGGCTGTGTATGCGTTATCTATTTGTATTTTTGTTTCTTAGTTTTCATGCCCATGCGGCAGAGCTGGATCTGAAGCCTTATAAAGGCAAGGTGGTCTATGTAGATTTTTGGGCCTCCTGGTGTGCGCCGTGCAAACTCTCCTTTCCTTGGATGCAGAAGATGCAAGAAAAGTATGGCGATAAGGGCTTTGTGGTGGTTACCGTAAATGTCGATGAGGATAAGTCCGATGCCACTGAATTTTTGCAAGGCTTTCCCAAGATCCAATTTCCGGTGATTTATGACCCCGATTCGAAATTGGTAGCCAAATACAATGTGGAGGTCTTGCCGTGGTCTCTCATTTTTGACCGCGAGGGGAAATTGGTCTCCCAGCATCGCGGCTTTACCAGCAAAAAAAAGCAGAAGTACGAAGCCGAAATCCGTAAGTATGTAATTCCTTAGCTAGTGACATTTTGGCCCCCGGATGTGAGCTTGACTGCCTGCTAGCTTTTAGCAAATATGTCGACAGGCAGGGGGGCAAGATGAAATCGTTATTACTCTTAGGGATGGTCTTTGGCTTAAGTGCTAAGGCAAATATTTTAACCATTGATAAAGACAATTTACGAGATTTTGGTCCCAAGCTGGAGCAGATTGAGGACAGAGACCGTGATTTTTATTCTAAGTACCATGCTGCCTGTGCATTGGAGCAAAATACTTACTTGCATACCTACAAGGTCAAAGTAAATTTCTTTACCTATACGATGCAGGTTCGCTGCTCGGAAACACAAGAGGAGCCGGCAAGCAACGCCCGATTGGATCGTGTGTTCTATGCCATCTTGGAGTCGCCACATAAAAAAAACTGCTATTTAAAAGATGAAAACTGTGAGCGCTGGGCATGCCCACCTGTTCGTGGGGAATACGATCGTACCTATGTGATGAATTTGCGTTACGAAAGACGCCGCATGGTAACTTCTTATTCCGTGGACAATTTGGATACTGCTTGCCAAGCCGTAGCCAATTAGGATGAAGGCTGGCCAAACGTTATGCCTTAGGGGGGCACGATGCATATTTTTTTAATTCTTGTTATGAGCCATTTGTTTGCCTATTCCGGCATTGTTTCCGTGGACAAAAGCAATCTGGAGGATTTTGGTGCTTATGTAGAGAGGAGCAGCGATGAGGAGCGAGCTAGATTCGTGCGCTATGATCCTGCTTGTAAGTTCTCTTATCTACCATATCTACATACCTACCGCATAAAGGTGAGCGGCAAAGAATACATTTTAAGGGTGCGTTGCACAGACCGTGAACATGATAATATAGGTACCAATAATTTGGATCGTTTATTTTATAGAATTTTACAATCACCAGAGATCCGGTCCTGCACAATCCCTGATCGCCGCTGTCGCAACTGGAACTGTGCCCCCAATATTGGAGTGATGGAGCGAGAATATGTGCTGCATTTTCGCCATGCAAGCGATGATGTGGTGACGTCGTATTCTTTGCAGTCGCTGGATGGGCGCTGCCACTAGGCGCTTATTAAGCAGCGCTTGCTTTAATGCCAGCTCGATGTATTGCTTTATAGTCTAGAACGTGCAAAGACTCCTGGCGGGGGATACCCGTTACTTAATGAAGGTAATATTTCAATGGTTTCTTTTTCTCTTTGCCACGAATTGCAATACTTGCTCCACTTTCTAATGGTATTCTGTTTTTCTTCGTGCTACTAAGATGCTTCCGTAGGGGGAATCATGAAAAAGAGAAATTTTATTTACGTTCTTGTTTGCTTGTTTTTTAGCTTTTCGACTTTTGCAGGTGATAGAAATCTTAATATTCCACATGCGGAAGTTGCCCCGTATGATGCTTTCGGTCTCGCATTAATGGCAAACAGCGAGAAGCTAAGCCCCTTTGATCAATTGGCAGAATATTTTCATGAAGCCGAAGAGGTTAGCCCTAGTGAAGTTCTAGGTTGGACAAGTGGTCGTTGTTTTAATGATCATAGCCCTGATCAGCCGGGGCCGGGCTTGCTAGTTGGCGTTGAATATGTGGATGGTTTAGATAGAGGTCCTTTATTTCCTAATAGATCTGAATTTAAACATGCGGTTTTAGATAGCCTATACAATGCTAATTATTATGATCAGTTAAATGATCATAAAGCTAGAAAAATAAAATTAAGTATTGAAAAATCATTTGATGATTTATCCGCCTCGTATTCTGAAAACGATTCCATGGTATCTTTATATAAACCAGGGAATATAAAATTTAAAATTCGCAAATTTGAGCAATATATATTATCAGAACTTGTAGTGATTCAAGATACAGAAAAATCTAAAGCAGGGGATAAGCCTAGCTATTGTTATTTCTTTAAAAGGGTTTTCGATTATTAACATCTAAATTACGTATTTAAGCTTGCTATGCCCTTAATTTAACCAAGGCCGTTTTTTGGGGCATGACAGGCTCTGGTTAGTCCCGCGGGGCTAGAAAAATAAGATAGCCTTTCATTCTAGCCTTTAAATCTGTGATTGCTGTCCGATTGAGCTTGAAAATCTGTTCACTCTTCGGATTTGGCCACGGAAAAAGAAAAGCTTACCTTTGTTCTTGGACAGCAGGCCGCTTTTTTGCTTTAATCAGTGCTCATGGAAATACAATCCAAAATCGCAATTTTAGACTTTGGCAGCCAGGTCAGCCAATTGATCGCCCGTCGCTTGCGGGAGATCGGGGTTTACTCGGAGCTCTTCCCCTTTGATGTGGATCTAGCGGAGCTAAAAGAATTCCATCCCGGCGGCATCATTCTTAGCGGCGGCCCCTTTTCGGTCTACGATAAAGAAGCCCCCATTAGAGACTTGCAGCCACTCATTGATATGGCGCCAGTGCTTGGTATCTGCTACGGCATGCAACTTTTGGTGAAAGAGCTGGGCGGCGTAGTGGAAGCCGCAGAAAACCGTGAATATGGTTTAAATAAAGTTCTTTGGTCGCAGGCCTTGCATGATGATGTTCCGAAAGAACAAAAAGTCTGGATGAGTCACGGCGATGTGGTAAAGCAAATCCCTGAAGATTTTGAACTGCTGGCTGTTTCGCAGGGAGGACATCCCGCGGCCATTCGCTCGAAACGCGTGTGGGCGGTGCAGTTTCATCCCGAGGTAAGCCATACAGATCATGGCCTTGAAATCCTGAAAGCTTTCGCGCTAGATTTATGCCAACTTAAATCCTCATGGAACCAAAAATTCATCGCCAATTATCTTTTAGAAGAAATCCAAAACAAAGTGGCTCCCAATGAGCATGTACTTTGCGCGCTCAGCGGCGGCGTTGACTCGACAGTGGTGGCCACGCTTTTAACGAAAGCCTTAGGACCGGAGCGCGTGCACTGCGTATTTGTGAACAATGGTCTATTAAGAAAAAACGAATTCGAAGAAGTAAAGGGTATTTATCAAGAGTTAAAACTCAATCTACATACCGTAGATGCCGAAGCACGCTTTCTAGAAAAACTCAAAGACATTGAAGACCCAGAAGAAAAGCGCAAACGCATCGGCCGCCTCTTTATCGAAATCTTTGAAGAAGAATGTCATTTGCATAAAGACATCACTTATTTAGGGCAGGGCACACTTTATCCCGATGTGATTGAAAGCGTCTCACTGCGCGGCTCTTCGGTAACGATTAAATCCCATCACAATGTGGGCGGCCTTCCTGAGAAAATGAATTTAAAATTGATCGAACCACTACGTGAACTATTTAAAGATGAAGTTCGTGAAATCGGTGAGGAGCTTGGCATACCTAGAGAGATCCTTTGGCGTCATCCCTTTCCGGGGCCGGGCCTTGCGGTTCGCGTCCTAGGCGCGATCACCAAAGAAGATTTAGATACGCTTCGCGAGGCAGACCATATTTTTATTCGCGAATTAAAAGAAAGCGGCCATTACCGTAAGATTTGGCAAGCCTTTGCGGCGTTACTTCCTGTAAGAAGTGTCGGTGTGCAGGGCGATGGCCGCACCTACGGGAAAACCATTGTATTAAGGGCCATTACCTCGAAAGACGGCATGACCGCCGATTGGTATGAATTCCCCTCGGACTTTTTGCGCCATGTATCCAATGCCATTACGAACGAAGTTAAAAACATCAATCGCGTTGTTTATGATGTGACTTCAAAACCACCGGCAACGATTGAATGGGAGTAAAATGACTTTTGTACATTTGCACGTGCACTCCATGTACTCTTTGCTAGAGGCTTCTTGCCGCACCAAAGAGCTGGCAAAAAAAGCCAAAGAAATGGGGATGCCAGCCGTAGCCCTTACGGATAATGGCAATATGTTTGGCGCCATTGAGTTCTACAATGCTTGTCAGGCCGAGGGCGTAAAACCAATATTAGGTTTGGATGCTTTTATCGCTCCAGGATCGCGCTTTGTTAAAGGGGAAGACCGCTCGAAAATTAGCAAACCCAATCGCCGCATTGTTTTGCTAGCAAAGTCTTTTAAAGGCTACCAAAGTCTTTGCCGCATTAGCAGTATCGGCTACCAAGAAGGTTTTTACTATAAGCCGCGGATTGATTATGAGGTCTTAGAGGAAAACGCAGAAGACCTCATCGCCCTCAGCGGTGGTTTTATGGGCGACATTGGCTTTACCTTTCGAGAGGAAGGGGAGCAAGCGGCTATCGAACTCATTAAAAAATATCAAAACATTTATGGAGAAAACTTTTACCTGGAGCTTTGCCGTACCGGAAAGCCCGAGTGGAAAGAAATGAATGCTTTTTTTCAAAAGGCCGGGAAAGAGCTGGGAGTGCCCTTAGTTGCAAGCAATGATGTGCACTACCTCTATCAAGAAGAGTCTTTGGCACAGGAAGTACTTCTTTGCATTGGCATGAACAAGACTTTGAGTGATGAATCTCGCTTCCGTTTAGGTAGCGATGAATTTTATTTTAAAACGCAAGAGCAAATGCAAAAGCTTTTTCAGGATATTCCTGAAGCGGTGGAAAATACCCTGAAAATTGCCGAACAATGCAATGTGGAGTTTCAACTCACCGATGCCGATGGCAAGCGAATCTACCACCTGCCAGATTATCCCACCACTGATGGCAATACGCTGAAAGAAGAAATTGAGTCCATGAGCCGCAAAGGTTTGGAAGAGCGTTTTTCACAAATGCGTGATCTTGGTAAAGAAGTTACAGAAGAGATGCGCCAGCAATACAACCAGCGTTTGAACTATGAACTGGGAATCATCGATTCCATGGGCTTTAACGGCTATTTTTTGATTGTGGCAGATTTTATCAAGTGGGCCAAAGAACATGATTGCCCAGTTGGGCCGGGACGTGGATCCGGGGCGGGCTCCTTGGTTGCCTATTCGCTAATGATTACCGATCTAGATCCCATGCCCTACAATTTGATTTTTGAGCGTTTTTTAAACCCGGAACGGGTTAGTATGCCGGATTTTGATATCGATTTTTGCCAGGAGCGCCGCGCTTCCGTTATTGATTACGTTACAGAAAAATATGGACAAGAAAGCGTTTCGCAAATCATCACCTTTGGAAAGTTGCAAGCGCGAGCTGCCATACGAGATGTGGGCCGTGTTCTTGGTATGACCGTACCAGAAGTCAATGAAGTGGTGGATTTGATACCGGATCGTTTGGGGATTTCCTTAAAAGAGGCCATTGCTGAAGAAAAGCGTTTGCAAGAGTGGATGGAAGCCGATCCAAAGATCAGTACGCTGATGGAACTCTCGCAAAAGGTGGAGGGGCTAACTCGGCATGCCTCCATTCACGCAGCCGGTGTAATTATCTCCAACAAACCGTTGGTGGAATATGCTCCTTTGTACAAAGGAGCAGCGGATGAAAATGTCGTACAATATGACATGAAAAATGCCGAAGGCATCGGATTAATAAAATTCGACTTTTTGGGTCTAAAGACCCTGACCATGATTGATGATGCTCTCAAACTTGTGGCAAGCAACCGAAAGAAAAAGTACCAGCCAACAGACATTGATTTGAATGACCCTGGAGTTTACGAAGTTTTTTGTGAGGGCGATCTGGATGGTGTATTTCAATTTGAAGGTGCCGGAATATCCGAGTTCTCCAAGCGGGTAAAGCCTACTTGTTTTGAAGACATTACGGCAATCAACGCGCTTTATCGCCCTGGCCCGATGCAATTTTTAGATGAATACAAGGGACGTAAACATGGCGAAATCAAGGTCACCTATCTTTTTGAAGAACTAGAACCTATTTTGCAAGAAACCTATGGTATTATCGTTTATCAAGAGCATGTGCAGTTAATTGCAGCCAAGATAGCCTCCTACTCTTTGGGTGAGGCCGATTTGCTTCGCCGAGCGATGGGAAAAAAGATCGCTGCGGAAATGGAAAAACAAAAAGACCGTTTTGTCTCGGGAGCTGTGAAAAATGGTTTTGATAAAGAAAAAGCCATTCAGCTGTTTGAGCAAATGGCCAAGTTTGCCGAGTACGGTTTCAACAAGTCCCATGCGGCAGCCTATTGTGTTTTGGCGGCGCAAACGGCATGGCTGAAGCGTTATTATCCTGTGGAGTTTTATGCGGCTTTGCTTTCAACGGAGATGTCCAATACCGACAAAGTCGTGCAATACGTGAAGGATGCTCGCAATCACGGAATTGAGGTAAGAGCTCCCCATGTGAATTATTCGAACTCCAAATTCTCCGTGGTCGAGGATACAGTATTCTTTGGTCTGGGAGCCATTAAGGGTGTAGGGGAGTCCGCCGTCGAAGCCATTTTAGAGGCGCGCGAAAGAAAAGAAAATAAATCCTTTCAAGATCTAGAAGATTTCTTTCAATCCATCGACACCCGTAGGGTAAACAAAAAAGTAATTGAATGCTTGATCAAATCGGGGGCTTTGGATGATTTTGGAGCTACCCGCTCGCAATTGGCGGCGGTTTATTCCTTGATGTTGGATCGCGCCGAGAAAAAGCGCAAGGATGAGGAGATTGGACAGGCAAGTCTATTCGCCTTGGATACAGCGGAAAAAGAAGATTTTCAGCTACCGAAAGTACCGAAGTGGTCGAAGGCTTTTCGTTTGGCAGCAGAAAAAGAGGTTTTGGGATTTTATCTGAGTGATCATCCGCTTGCCGGTTTGGAAAAAGTGATTCGCCCCTATACTTCCCACCAAATTGCGGATCTTTATGAGCTAAAAGAAAAAACCAAGGTGTCCATTGGTGGGCTATTGGCAAGCCATAAGGAGTTCATTACCAAGAAGGGTACGCGAATGTCGTTTTCGGCACTAGAGGATTTAAGTGGTAAAATTGAAATCATTGTTTTCCCGAATACCTATGCCGAATGTGAGGAGCTGTTAAAGCAAGACATCCCTTTGTTTATAAGTGGCAATCTTGAGATCGATGAAAAGGGGCATAAAATCATTGCCGAAAGCATTCTTCCGCTGGAGGTCAAATGGAAACAAGCGAAAAACATGACCATTCAAATCAAGCCAGAGGATATGGACCACCTAGAGGACATGCAAGAGATTTTCCGCTCGCATCCTGGTACAACTAAGGTGAATCTAGAAATTCAATATCCAGATTTAAAACATCGCGTGAGGATGCAAATTAACGAACCAGAAGGTGTCGATACGAACCCGGATTTTCTAGATCGCTTAGCGAGCTTGCAGGGGAGCCTAGATGCTGTGCATATACATTGACGCGACAAACTCAAACAGTAGTATTGAATACTAGTAGGTGATTATGCTTCAGTTATTATTGTTACATTTAGTCTTTGCAACCAATTTCGAAGTCATAGAAAGAGTTGGCACTTCTAGCAACCAGCAGCCAGCGCAAGCAAAAAAAGAAATATTGGACAAGCTGATTGAAGAGGTAAGCCTAGAAAATATTAGTGCGATTTTGGGCGAAGAAACTACCAACAAAAAATTGAAACAAATTCGTTTTAAAATTTTACCCAATTATGGCAAGTACATACCCTACGTAAAACAAGGCAATCTAAATCGAAGCACTTCCCCCTGGTCAATGAAAGTTACCATGAATTTTTCGCGCAAAGCCTTGCGTGATATTCTTTTGCAAGAAGGGATTTTGCATTTTTCCAGCGATGAAATCAAAATTTTACCCTTTGTTAGTTTTTTAGATAAAAAATATTCGAAATCCTATAAATGGTGGTTTGTCGATAACAACTATAGGGATACTTTGGTTTTCTCAGAGGCGCGTAGCTTTCAGCAACTCCTGCGAGATATGATGTGGGAGGAATCCTTTTTTGTTATGAATCCCATTGAGGGAGAGCTACATAACTTTATACCCAGCAAATTTTTAAGTGTTTCCTATTCTTCTAGTGAGCTGCAGTCCTTGGGAGAATCCCTGGATGCGCAGATGGTTGTTGCAGGTCAGGTACATTATGGCCCATCACCAAAGAACTCCATGGCCTTGCAAATGGAAATTGAGCTAGAAGCTGTGCTGGTTGCTAGCGGCCGAAAGGTGGCGCATACCACCAAAACTCTAGAAACACCTGCCGGATCTTATGAAGCCAACCTTACGAAATATGCCAGTGACTTTTACAAAGAAGCCATTGCGCAATTTACGGATTCTATTATGAACTCATGGCGCAAAGGACTTTTTGATACGCAAAGAGTGCAGTTGCGTGTTTACGACCAGTTCTCCTATAAGGAACTGAATGCTTTCAAAGACTTATTGCAAACTAAGAGTTTGAAGCTCAAGAATCTTGTAGATCGTTCCTTTGCACCAGGATATGTAGTTTTTGAAGCCGATGTTTCTCAAGGAGCTGCCGCTTTGATAGAGGATTTAAAAGATTTTCGTTGGCGCGGCAAAAAGGCCAAGGTTTGGAAGACCGATGATCGAGAAATCCGTATCGAAATTTAAGGATAGCGGAAAGTTTTTTGTTCCACACTAGAGTTGGCTTTTTTACGTGGCTGAATTCCTTTTACGAGGATGCTGTCTCGGGTAGCGCTTACCTTATGATTCTCTGTTTCAAAGAACTCTTTTGCTACGAGCATGTTTTTTTTGTCAGGGGAAAAGAGCACAAAGGCAGAGGCTCTTGCGCCAGTATAAAAGGATATGCCTAAAAGATTCTTGTTGGCTACTCGATAGGATTGAATGCTATAGGCTCTAGCGCCTGGATCTTCTGGCATCACAAACTCAAAGTCTTGTTTCTTATAGGTTATTTTGTATGTTTTTATGCCGCTAGGTGCGGTAGTCAATTCAACTTGCCAGCCAATATCATCTTCATAGAGAAGGCCTTCTGCGTATACGAAGAAGGGGCATAGTATGATAAATAAAATAATTAGTCGCATTGTATTTCCTCTAAAGTTTCTTCTTTGCTTTTGCATTGTTGAAATGACACTTTAAGCGCCTTGCACTCTACCAGACATCTGCCGCGAAATGCTACTTCGTCCTCCGTTTTGCGGCAGATTGTTTTACTAAACTTATCATCATTATTAAAGCCTTTAAAATCTGGATTCACCTTGTTCAAACAAGATTTGGATGCGCCTCCCGATGCGTAGCACTGAGAGCAATCATGAATGTCGACAGGGTAGTCTGGGTTGTCTTGCCCTTTGTAGTAGAATAGAGCAATGATGGTTTCTCTTTCTGCAGCAGACATTTTGTCCCAATTGTAGCCTTTGTTTTTTAGTTTCGTCTTTAGTAAGTTCTGATTTCTTTGGGTGATGGGATTGGTAGTGCTTGCTATACGCATCTTCTCTTTTAATGTTTCTACAGTTAGGTAAAGCTGCAATTGTGGGTCCATAGTAGATAGATCTAGTAAAGCATTGCCAAAATCTTTTTTAATATCAATAAAATCGTTGTTGTAGCGTATGGTAGCTCTTCTTAGGCGTTTTTTCTCTTTTTCTAGCTGCGCTTCTGCAGCCAGGTACTCTTGATAAAGCCTTTTGTTTTCTTGATCGATACTTTTACTGTATTTTGCATGCATCTTTTTTTCTATACGTTGTTGTTCCCTATACTTTTCATCTCTTATAGATCGAGCCCTTGAAAAGCGCCGAGTGGCTTCTGATAAGTCACTAGAACTTTCATAACGAGCAATGGCTTGCTGTTTTTTTTCTTCAATTTTATCTCTCAAATGCTCCGGCAAGCCGTCAAAATCATTTTCAATTAATTCTCCTGCAGTGGTGGCGGTCATTTGCCCAAGTCCGGAAGCGGTAGATTCGCCGTTTTGGGTGCAGTAAGCATTATTGATGGTTAAGGGGTCAAAATGAATGTTCTCTCTTGCAACCAAGCACTGTAAGGTATTGGGCGAGATGCCTTTGGAGGGAGTGGTTTTGGTTAAGTTCGATACTTGTGAATACTTTTCTTTTAAGCTCAGTGCGCCCCAAGGCGACAAACAGCAGCGGTATTGCGTAAGGTATTGCTGACATGCTTTATCTAAAAAATTAGCATTCAAAGCCCGCTGACGCATGCGTGAAAACTCGGGGCCTTGACAGTCTTTGGCTACCGTTTCCTCCACGCCATAGTCCTTTTCCACTCTGCTAGCGATGGCATCGAATAGCGTGTCTATTTTATCTGGGGGACAATTCGGGGCCTGGCTCCAAGATAGCAGTGCTGTAAATACTAGGTTCATCCAAAGAATCATTGCCCTTTTTATCGTAATTTCAATGCTCTATCTTAATTTAATTCGTATCTGCCAAGAGAAAAACTCGACCAAGGGTGAGTGCTTTTTTGAGACAGCTTTTGCTATTCTATTTGTATGCGATACCTATTAGTTTTGTCCTCCATTTTCTTGATATCTTGCTCCCTCATTCAACGCCAGGCGCGTGAAGACAATGTGAAACGAGTTCCTAGTCCCTATGGTATTAGTGATAGCGGCATGAAAAAGCGGGTCTTGGTTTTGCCTTTTCAAGATAAAGATCCCTCTCGCTCTGAGAATGTAAAGGAAGATGCTAGAAAGTTTTTGGTAGCACAATTGAATCGTACCGGTAAAGTCTATGTGGTTCGCAGTGAAGATTTGCCGCAAGACATTCAATCGTATTTTAAGGATGGCAAGTATGACATTCCTGCGATTGCCAATATGGCTCGCGGTCTGGATATTTCCATGATTATTGAAGGCCATATTTTGGATTTGCAAGCGCAAAAGTTGGCAGATCAGGTGGGCCTTGTCCGTGATGTTAATGCGAAGATGACGGCTAAAACACATCTGAAAGCATATAGTGCAAAAAATGCTTCCGTAATTGTGGATCAAAACCGCACGGCCACGGCAGAGGCCAATGTGCGTGTTTACGGCAAAGAGGACGTGAGTGCGAGAGCTTTACAAGAAAAGCCGGCTTTGATTCGCGCCTCGTTGAACAAGGCCCTATCTTTATCCTTGGTACCTATCATTCGTTCTATTGATAAAATATCTTGGTCGGGCCGAGTGGCTTTGGTCAAAGGGGATCGCATTTATGTGAATGCAGGAAAAATTTCTGGTATCCAGTTAGGAGATATATTGCGAGTAAGTGGCAAGGGAGAGGATATATTTGATCCCGAAACAGGCAAGCTCATAGGTGTGGCTCCAGGTCGAACCAAGGGTACCATTGAAGTCATTCATTATTTTGGTAAGGATGGCTCGGTAGCCATCATCCACTCAGGCGGCGGCTTTAAAGAAAACGACAAGGTCGAGCTTTACTACTAGGTGTTTATTAGGTGTCAGCTACCTTTTCCGCATCTAGCATCCAGGAATCGGATATGAAGATGATCGGTGATATATTATACCTATAGAAAATTAATTAACGAATATATCTTAAAAGCATCCCATTTTATAAAAAGCCCCAGTGAATGTTGGGGCATTATGCGCATGCCAGGCTTGAATAAGTGTCAGCTATATTCGATTGATCCGCCTCTCGGACAAGCTTGCGGAAAAGGTAGCTGACACCTAAGTACCTAAGAAACATGCTTTTTGGCTGCCTTGGTCATCGGCATAAATTTAATCTTGGAATTTTCATATTCCAAAATTTTTGCGTAGGCTGCTTGAAAGGAATAATAAATGGCCTCCATAAGCTTTGCCGACTCAATTTCTTGTTCCACATAATAGGCCCCGCATTCAATCATCATATAAACGCGGTAAAGTTCATCATCCTTTGTTATCTTGGCATGAAAGCCAGAGTGAAAAGGAGCAGCTCTTTCTAAATCGGCAATGAATTCTTTCAAGGATGCTTTTAAGCTAGGTTGCGGTTCAAAGCCTTCAAATAAAACGGCATCTAAAGACCACATAAGTACCTCCAGGTACACTAGTATTATAACATTTTATTAAGTAAAAATAAATGAAGTCCTTCAGATGCGATATGAGCCTGGACAAACGTAAAAATCTTAATAGCTATTCTTATACTGAGACAATGCAGATCTTCTAGATGACGGTTCCTTCTAATTGCGGTTAAAATCCTAATATGGATCAAAATGAGACGCTCATTCTTTATCGAAAACGTCCCTTTTGGAAGAAGCTTCTTGTATATCTTTTAATGCTTCTTGTTTTGGTAGGCATTTTCTTGCTTTTTTTCCGCGATCACTATTAATAGGCGTGTATGTCTACACTTAGTTATATATTGGCGTTCTCTGCCGATCTATGTTTTGCTTCCTCGTCGCTGATATTTACGCACTTTTCTCGTAAGCATCGGGTTTATTGGATGAATGCTTTCAAGGCCCTTGTTGCTCTGCTTGCAGGAGCTATTGTCTTGCTTTTTTTACCACAAGTGCATTGGAGTCAGGCCCAAGTCTATTTTTTACTTAGTGGAATCTCAGGGCTTTTTATCGGGGATATGTTGCTGTTTAAAGCATTTACCTTGCTTGGCCCAGGGCGAAGCTTGGTTCTCTATGGCTTTCATCCTTTTTTTGTGGGCCTTGTTTCTTATTATTTATTTGATCAAGTCATTCACCCCTGGCAGTGGCTTTCCATAATTTTTCTCATTGCCTGTTTGCTTACCTTTTCTCTGGAGAACAAGCGGATGTACCAAACGTGGGGGCTTAAGGGCAGTCTCTTTGCTCTTGCAGGTATCCTATTGGATGCCGCAGGTGTTCTGCTTTCTAAGTATGGATTTGAGCATAGTGACACTCATTTTCTTCAAGCCAATGCCATTCGCTCCTTTGCTGCGGCAATGTGTTTTGCTGGATTCATCTATTTTCGTAAACTACCTTTTTTCTCTGTTTTTGTGCTGATGTCGACAAAGCAAAAAAGCATGGTGACTTTGGGTAGTTTTATGGGAACCTTTTTGGCTCTTAGTTTGTATATGTGGGCCATAGACATTGGCCATTTGGCAACAATTTCTGCCATTGCGGTGACAACCCCCTTTTTGGCGGCATTTTTTGAATCCTTGTATGAAAAAAAATGGCCAAGCCCTTATTTTTTGCTAGCCCTGGTCTTTTTTGTTATAGGTTTTAGTCTATTGGTGCTACCTGGGAGTTTTTGATGGAGTTGAAATATTATGGCTGCCTAGCCTACGCAGATGCCCTAGAATTGCAGCAAAAACATTGGCAGGCAGTAAAAGAGGGAAAGAGTAAGGCTCATATCATGGCCCTAGAGCATGCCAATGTTATCAGTCTTGGTAGGCGTGCCAAAATGGAAGAAGAAGTTCTTGCTACTAGAGAACAATTGTACGCAAAAGCCGTGGATGTCTGCGCAAGTGATCGTGGTGGTTTGGCAACGGTACATAGTCCTGGGCAATTGGTTATTTACCCGATTTTACGACTGCAGGATTATGGCTGGGGAGTTCGCCAGCTTGTTTGCCATTTGTTGAAGGTGAGTCAAAGCACTTTGCAAGACTACAATTTTACTACGAGTGTTCTACCCGATGAGAGCGGCTTGCAGTACGGGGATAAAAAAATGGCCTTTGTTGGACTGCGAGTGCAAGAGGGCATCAGTCGCCATGGCCTGGCCATCAATCTTTCCAATGATCTTTCTTTGTTTGATTTGATACGTTCTTGTGGTCTGCGGCAGCGAAAGCATACCTCCATGAAGAATGAAGGTTATACGGTTACGGTCCAAGACTTTTTAAGCTCCTGGCAAAAAAACTGGGAAAAGAGTCTGCAAAACTGCGAAATAAATGCGCATTGCGAGGCAGGCGTTTGACCCCCTTTAGGCTTAGGGATAAACCTGTAATCAGTGGGGCGTTAGCTCAGTTGGTAGAGTAGTAGCTCGACAAGCTATTGGTCACTGGTTCGAGTCCAGTACGCCCCACCATGAATGTGTTTTTTCGGTTCTGGATGTTCCGAAGGTTGGTTGAAGGAAGGCCTTAGGCCAAACCATACAACATAAGGTGTTTTATGATACGCTTAGAGTATAAGAATCCAGATGGCACGAGTGAGTCCATAGATGCTGAGCTTCGTGAGTTAAAGGGGCAAGATAAGGTGAAAGGTGCCTTTCTTTCTTTTTTGGCTTTTATTGCTTTAGCTTGTGTTAGTGTTTTTATACCGGTTGCGCATTTTATTTTGGTGCCCTTATTTTTTGGCTTGGCTCTATACTTTGCTTACTCAGCCTTTCAACATACCTTAGAGGTTGGTGAATTTGTATTCACCTGTCCCTCGTGCAATCACAAAATCACCTCGAAAAAACAACGCGTAAAAGAGGCTCTAAAACTTCACTGTCCCAATTGTCGTCACCAGGTTTATATTCGAGCTGTAGGATGATCCATCCTGACTTTCCTTTGGCTTTGGCCCCAATGGTTGGGCTTTCCCATGTGGCTCTAAGGCGTTTGATTTTGGATTATCTACCAGACACCCCCCAAACATTTTGGCCAACCGAGATGTTAAATTCAAGACGATTGCCATATCAAGACTTGGGCAATACTCCGGAGACTTTACGGTGCGATAGGGATCATAATTTGGTGCCGCAGCTTTTGGCCAACGAAGAAGAATTCATTTACATGTCGGTGCAAAAACTAAAAGACTGGGGAGCTGCCGCAATAGATATCAATATGGGCTGCCCAGTAAAAAAGGCGCTTCGTCATAACTATGGCGTCTCGTTGATGGGAGATATTTCCTATGCGGCGCAAATTACTAAGTGGGCGAAGCAAGCATCCGCGCTGCCAGTTAGTGTAAAAGTGCGGGCCGGCATAGAAAGTGACTCGATTTTTTTAAAAGATTTTTTGCAAGCACTCGAGGCGGCAGGAGCTAGTTGGATCACCATTCACCCAAGATTGGCAAAAGAAAAACGCCGAGGCCTTGCAGATTGGAAGTTGGTAGCAAAGATGAAGGAGCATTTAGGCATACCGGTAATCGGCAATGGGGATGTGCAATGCTTTGCCGATATTGATAAAATGTTTGAGATTGCCAATTGTGATGCGGTGATGATTGGCCGCTCGTTGAACGCAAAGCCCTGGCTTCTTAGGCAGTGGTTGGAGAGCAAGGGGAAAGCGGCCGTATCCGATATGGATTATTCTAACCCTGAATGGCAGGCAAAGGAATATGGCCGCTCCATGCTAAAACTACTGACGTATTTGCAAGACTATTACGGGGAGGCCCTGGCTCTACGTAAGTTTCGCTTTCATATTAGGACAAACCATATGTGGCTTGCCTATGGTCATCAATTGATAGGCTTGGTGAACAAACACAAGTCCATTAAGGAGCTTACAAGTGATTGGTTGCGATTTTTTGAACAGCCTCTAAGGATGTATGAAACAACGAATTTGCGTTACTAAATCCCGAGCTTTGCATCTAGCTGACCCTCAGCTTCCAATGCAGAAAGCTCGGAGAATCCGCCGATAAGTTCTTCTTCAATAAAAATTTGCGGAACCGTTCGCATGCCTGTTTTGGCGATCAGGGCTTGCATCTCTTCGGGCCGGTTTTCCATATTGATTTCTTCGTAGCCCACACCTTTTTGCTCCAGCAGTCTTTTTGCGTGAACGCAGTAGGGGCAATAGTCTTTCGAATATAGGATCACTTTTTTCATTGTTTCACCGCCTTTGAGTTAGTATCTGCGGACATTACAAAACGTCGGTAAATTTGTGGCCCAATAAGGGTGGATAGCGCGCCAACGATGACAAGGGAAGAGAAAAGTCCTTGATCGATAAAGCCTTTTTCAAAGGCTATGTTGGCAACAACCAAATCCATTACGCCGCGGCCGCATAGGGCCGTACCAACAGCTAAGCCGGTTGTGCTAGAAATCCCAACCACTTTGGCGCCAAGATATCCAGCCAGCCATTTGGAAGCCACCGCCAGTGCCAATAGAGCAAAGACAAACCAGTAACTTTCAATGGCGGCAAAGTTGAACTCCAGGCCAACGTAGGCAAAAAAGACCGGTGCCAAAAATCCTGCAGAAACCGATTCAATGGTTTTCTCCAGCTCTTTGTAGCGGCGAGCCAGAAAGAATTTGCGGTCGATCATCAGTGCGCCAAAGAATGCGCCAATGATAAAATGAAAACCTAAGGATTCGCTGACCGAACCGAAAATGAGCACAAACAATACCACCATGCCAAACAGGGCTTCGTTGCCAAAGGTGGCAATGATCTTTTCTGGCACACGCTCAAGATGAAATCCGCGGTCGATCAATTTTTCAATGATGATGTTGATGCTGGCAATAAAAGTGATTAAGACCATGAGCTTTCCGCCAATCAGGAAAATGGCAGTAGCCACTTCCATAAAGTCGCCGCTCTCAGGGATTTGCAGAACCACACCCAATGCTAGTAGAGCCAAAACATCTGCCACAATGACAGTGGCCATGGTATAGCTGGCAATCTCGGATTCGAGCCAACCAAAATCACGCAGCATTCGTAGGGCCACCGGTAGTGCGGTAATGGAAATGATCAATCCTAAAAATACGGAGCTAGCCGCACCCAATTGAAAGATTACACCAAAAATTGTGGCCAAGATAAAGGGAACAAGAAAACCAATGATGGAAAAGAATACGTTTTTGCCCTTAAAAACATCAATGATGTCTTTGAAATTCATCTCCAATCCGGCGGCCAAAATAACCAGGAAGACAGCAAGCTCGGCAATACCACTTAGTCCATGCAAACTTGGGCTAATATAGCCCAATACTGCGGGGCCAAGGATGACGCCAGCAAGGATTTCCCCCACAATTTCTGGTTGGTTCATGCGCACAAAAAGACGCCCCAACAAGCGGGCAAATACAATCAATAGTAGCAGGGACGTCATTAATTCCATGGAAAAACGTTAGCACAGATTCAGCTTTGTGCCATCTTTAATACCTGTTGAAAGTCTTTTTCTTTTACAGGCTGAATGCTCAAACGCTGCCCACGCTGCACGACTAGCATATTTTTTAGCTGTTTATTTTCCTTTATATCGCTAAGTGGCACGTAATTGCTGAATTTTTTGACGTATTGAAGTTCCACACAGTACCAGCGCGGTTTTTCTTTTGTGGATTTTGCGTCAAAATATTTGGATTTTTTGTCGAACTGGGTGGGGTCTACTTGGGCCAATTTACTGACTTTCGCCACTCCCGCAACACCAGGCGGTTCGGCGTTGGAGTGATAGAACAATACCTCGTCTCCAAGGGACATATCTTTCATCATAAAATTTCGAGCTTGGTAGTTGCGAATGCTATCCCAAAGAGTTTTCTTGTCTTTTTTAAGATTATCAATGGAGTAAACACTGGGTTCGGACTTCATTAGCCAATATTTTTTTGCCATGAGCTTTTTATAATCGATGCAAATGCCGCTGTAAATGATTTCCTTCTGTGCTAAGAAAGTAGGAGTGAAAAAATATCTACCCATTGCTTACAATTTGCTGCCGCACACTAGCGCGCCATTTTTGCTGCATAAGTTTTTAAGCCCCACAAGATATACACGTCCAAAGCGTGAGCAAAGAATTTGGGCGCAGGGCAAAGTCCTTGATTGTGGAGACTTTCAGGCCAGGGCCTACAATTACCATGCAGAAAAAAAGGTGGTCTTTGTGCATGGTTGGTCGGGTAGGGGTTCGCAGTTTTATGCTTTTGTGGAGCCGCTGGTGGTGGCTGGTTATGCCGTACTGCTAGTGGATGGTCCCGCGCACGGGGATAGTGAGGGGACGAAAACAAATTTGGTGGATTTTACGCGGGCCCTTGCAAAGGCTTTACGTAATACGAATGTTCACGCTCTTGTGGGGCACTCATTTGGCGGCATGAGCATTTTGCTTAGTGCAAAGCTGGGTCTACAAGCAAAAAAACGCATTAGCATAGGCTCTCCCGTATATACGGCAAAGGTTGTGGAGTTTTTTGCCCGTAGAGTGGGATTGAAAGCTCATGCTTTAGCAATTCTAAAAAAATCCTTAGAGAAAGAAACGAAGATGGAGGTGGAGGAGGTGGATGCACATCCGCACTTTTCTACGCGTGATTGTGACTACCTCATTGTTCATGATACGAAAGACAAGCAGGTGGCGGTCGATCGGGCGGAAAGCTTGCAGAATAAATATTTGGGAGCCCAAACGCTAATTACCGAAGGTCTTGGGCATTTTCGTATCTTATCCGATCAGCAAGTTGTCGCTAAAATTGTGGATTTTATAAAGTCCTAGACCTAAAAGAAAAAGACCTGACTTCGCCTGCTTGAAATTTTACAATGGGCTATGGCCTTTGTAGAGTGGATCAACCGAGAAGACATTCGTCCGTTCATTTATATTCGTAGAGAAAACCGTGTGGCATTTCCGGGTGTATCGCATCCCATCGATTGGTTCAATTTGGATAAGGTATTGGACCTTGATCCTATGCGTGTGAAAACCCAGCCTTTTGCGGAAGCCATTTACAATTTAGAGGGCAATCTTTTTTCTGAAGCTTCCATGCGCATGCCGCGTTGGGTTTTTTATGATTGTGCGATCATGCCTGGGATTACGGTCGGCTTTGCCATGCACCGTGATTCTATGAATCAAAAAGCTTTGGATTTGATTCAACCAACCAAGGATTTGGAGTGGATTCCCATTTCTTTGTTCATTGCCATTCCCACCAATGCCAATGGGCAGTGGGTGGCGCACAATTTATGTTCGGTAAATACTGTGCTCGATAAAGATGAGCGGCTTTATGCTCTAGGTTTTTTAACCAAGGCCTTTGGTTTGTGGTATGCGAATATAAGAAATTTGTGCGGCATGACCCAATGGGATTCGCCTGCCATAAAGCTGCACACACAGTATGGGCATCTGGAGATACTGACAGCATTCACACCGATCCATACCCATCCGCAAACAGTGACCTATCGAACATGGGTGGACTCGCGATTGTGGTATCGTTTTTTCTCAAAAAGTCCGGCCAATGAATTTGAAGAGTTTTATGAGCCATCAGATATTCAGGTAGATCCAAAAAATGAAGAAAATATGCGCGTATTGCAACGAGCCATTGAACGAGGAGCGGGGCCTTTTTATCTTTCTAGTCAAGATATGCTTCACAGAAACTTGGATGATGTGATACAAATTTACAAGCTTCGTAAACATTTACGTGAAAAAATTCGTTTCTAAGGATCGCCATGCAAAGCTTGCCAGCCGTTGCCAAATCTTTTCCCACTTACTGTAAAAAATGTGATTGTGAGCGCTATCATAAAGTGATTGCCCATAAAACTGCCGTGTCGGCAAAGGTGCAATGTGAAGTTTGTGGTCGCAATTCTACTTTTTCTGTGGGAGCGAAAAGGCAAAAGTCTCTGCGCACCAAAAAAACAAAGACCTTAGGCAACTGGCAAGAAATTCAAGAGCATTTAGATAAGGAAAAGGCGAGTGAATACTCCATACGCTCCAAGTTTGATGAAAAGCAAACCATCTTGCACACGAAGTTTGGTTTTGGCTATGTGATGAAGGCCGATCCAACAAAAATTGAAGTGGTATTTCAAGAAGGCGTAAAGTCTTTAGTTCATAACCGATGAAACTACGTTTGGTCACCTGGAATTTATGGAATAGTTTTCGGCAAATTCGCTCTCCCATTGAAATTGAATTCCTAGAGCCCTGGCAGAGAATTTATCAACGCTACAAAATGCAAGAAAGCTGGCTGCAATCCAAAGATGTGGACGTTTTCTTATTGCAAGAAGTGAATCCATTTTTTCAAAGGCGTAAAAGATGGGAAAAAGATTTTGTGTCGATGAACTCTCAAATTGATCAAGGGGGGTTGCGCCTCTTTGGTTATGGCATTCCGGCTAACTTCCAAAATGCGCTGGTCAATTTGTCCCAGCATCCATTAAAAAAAATCTCTTCTCCTCGCCTAAGCCGTGAATGGGCCTGCAATACGGCGGCTTTTTCTTTGCAGTGGCAAGAGGCCCGTTATGCGCTTATTAGCGAGCTAGATCTTTATGACGAGCGGCTACTTTTGGTAAATACGCATTTGCATCACGGTATAGAGTGGACCAATCACTTAGAAAAGGTGATGCAAAAATTAAAAAGCCAAATAGACAAACAGGTTTATGACGATTTTATTTATGAGATCTCACTTTCTGCAAAAAAAAGGAAGGAGCAGTTGCAAAAACTGATGCATATTGTAGGTAAGTTGCAGAAGCATTATCATAAAATTGTGATCGCTGGGGATTTTAACCTAAGCGAGGACGCAGCGGATTTTGAAATCATCAGGAGCCGAGGCTTTCGGCATTATCATTTAAACCCAGAGTATTCTTGGTCGCGTGAAGAAAATTATGAAAACATTGTCTATACCAATCAGATCTTGTCCCAATCCACTCCGAAAGCTCTACATGAAGTGCTGGTAGAAAATACTTTAAGATCCAAAAATTTGGATCATTTTTTTGTTAGTGAGTCCCTAGAGGTACGTAGCCTTGAGGCCTATGGCAATGAAAAGGGCTCGCAAAACTTTCTCCCAAGTGATCATTTGGGTGTAAAAATTGAGTTAGAATTATGATGGAAGCGGCTTTATTAGGACTTGCCGTAGGTTTGATCTCCGTTTTTACCGGCTTGGGAGGTGGTGTTGTCATGGTGCCTTTGCTGCCAAGCTTGCTGGCGATGAGTCAAGTGGAAGCAGTTGCAACTAGTTTGTTTGTAGTCCTTCTTAACTCCACACAGTTGGTACTAATTTCGCGAAAAAACAAAATGGTGGATACCAAAAAGGGGCTGCGGCTCTCCCTTGCCGGAGTTTTTGCCTCCCTGCTAGCTTCTTTTGTTTTGTATTTATTTACGGAGTGGACATTGCGGCTACTTTTATCCCTAGCGCTTTTTTTCGCCATCTTCTTGCTACTCTTTCCAATCAAGCGAATACAAAATCCTCCCAATGGTGTATCCTATTTGATCGGTGCTCTGGGGGGCGGCTTCTCTGGTCTAACAGGCCTTGGCGGCGGCGCAATTGTGGGGCCTTTGGCCTACGGCTTTAAAATCATCGACATGAAGAATATGGCGCCAACCATAAGTTTTGTGACCATGGTATTTGCCATGAGTGCAACTGCCACGCATTTGATCAATGGAATTTTAGCAGGTAATTTTTGGGGGCCAATTTGTTGGCAGGAAGGGCTTGCCATTTTTATTCCTGCTTTAATTGTATCCAGATCTTTATTTTCTCTGCAAAAAAAGGTGCCCGATCGTCTTCGTAAGGCTATGCTCATCGCCATCTGTAGTGCATTATGGATCAAATCTCTAATGGCAATTTTGTAGGAGCATATGCAAAGCATTGATTGGCTGGCTGGTCTGAACCCAGAGCAAAAACAAGCGGTATTACATAACGAAGGTCCGCAGCTGATCCTTGCAGGAGCGGGTTCAGGAAAAACCACCGTGTTGATTGCGCGTGCGGGGCGCTTAATATCTGAAGGACGTTGTTCTCCAGAGAATATGTTGATCCTTACCTTTACCAACAAAGCCGCTCGAGAAATCAAGGAGAGGGTTTCGCAAAAAATCGGTAAGCAAGGGGCTAAAATACAGGCGGGAACTTTTCATTCCTTTGGCTTAAATTTCTTAAAAGAATTCGGCCATGAGGAGGGACTACCCAAACGCTTTGGCATTGTTTCACAAAACGAGGCAGCTGGAATTATCAAAGAAATATTGCGCAACCTGCACGTTTATGGAAAAGACAATTTTGATATTGGAAAACTGCAAAGTATCATCTCCGCTTGGAAGGAAAAGGGGATTAGGCGGGCCCGTAATGACGATCCCTATGAGGAGCTATGTGAGCTTTTGTTGCCGCGCTACGAAGAAAAGCTCAAAGAGCTTGCGGCAGTGGACTTTGATGACTTGATACAAAAGCCGACAAAAATTTTAAAGGCCTCAGATGAAATCCGTGAAAAGCTGCAACAGCGTTTGCGCTTTCTAATGATTGATGAATTTCAGGATACCAACCCTGCGCAAATGCAACTGGTTCGGCAATTGGTGCCAAAGGATAAGCCCAACCTTTGTGTGGTAGGTGATGATGACCAGTCCATTTATGGTTGGCGCGGTGCTGAGATCAAAAATATTTTGGATTTTCCAAAAACCTTTCATGCTTGCAACACGGTGAAACTCATACGCAACTACCGCTGCAATGAGGCGATTCTGGATATGGCCAATCATGTAATTCGTAAAAACACGAGCCGCCATGAAAAAGACTTGATTGCCGAGCGTGCGGCTCCTGCGAAAAAGCCAGAGCTTTTTATTTATGAAAATGAAGAGGAAGAGGCAGAAAAAACTTTGATGGAAATAAGGCGTTTGCTCAAGCAGGTAAAGCCTAGCGAGATCGCACTATTGTATCGATCCAATTCGCAAGGCGCTTTTTTAGAATCCTATCTTCGACGCGAGCGCATTCCTTACCGGATCAGCGGCAATACAGGTTTTTTTGATCGCAAAGAGGTGCGCGACATTTTGTCTTATTTGCATTGTGCTTTGCAGCCCAGTGATTTGCACTTTCGCCGCATCTTAAACACGCCAGCTAGAGGCATCGGTTTAAGCAGCGTGGAAGTGATGCAGGGGCAAAAAACATCCTTTGTGAAAGCGGCGAGAAATTGGCGAAATATTGGATTGCCAGAAAGAGCCGGGGCAAGCATCGATCAATTGTTTGCTGCCTTAGAGAATTTTCGCCAGAAATTGCAACATAATACTTCTTCGCGTGCAGTGATCGAAAGTTTTCTAGAGGAGATTTCCTATAAAGACCATGTCCGCAAAGGCTGCAAGGATGCGGATAGCTTTGGCAAACAATGGATGATCGTAGAGGTGCTCTTAAACGTTTTAGATGCCTTTCAAAAACAAAAGCCAGGCCTAAAGGGTTTAGAAGATTTTTTAGATACGATGGATCTTCGCGATGTAGAAACCAAAGAAGAAAAAGAGGAGTTGCAGCTCTTAACCTTTCATGCCTGTAAAGGACTAGAGTTCCCGTATGTCTTTGTCCTGGGTTTAGAAGAGGATCTTTTGCCCCATGCACGTTTGGGCAATGATGTGGCAGAGGAGCGCCGCTTGTTCTACGTTGCCATCACTCGGGCAAAAGAATCGCTGATTCTATCGCACAATCGCTATCGTTTGCGGGCAGGAAGACGTAGGCCCGTTAGTCCTTCGCGCTTTCTACTAGAAATCCCGCCCTCGAAATATATCAAGTACGAAAAGGGCAATCGTCCGCTCGGAGAGGAGGAGCGCAGCTCCCTGGTGGCGGATTTTTTAAAGTCTTTAGACTAGTTGACAATGTATATACATGTATATACAATAGGGCTATGTTTTTAAAAGAAGTGATTCAGGCATTAAAGCAATATGAGGTGCCGTATTGCCTCATCGGCGGCTATGCTTTGGCCATGCACGGCATTGTGCGTGCTACCATGGATGTAGATTTGGCAATTAAGTTAAATGCCAAAGATTTATTGGCTACGCAAGAGGCGCTGGCCTCGATCGGTTTAGACTCACGTTTGCCTCTGCAGGCGTGGGAAGTCGCAAGATTTCGCAAAGAATACATTGAAAAACGAAATCTGATCGCATGGTCTTTCGTCGATTTTCAACAGCCCAGTCGCCTGGTGGATATCTTGCTCACAAAATCTTTAAGTCATATAAAAACGAAAGAGATTCGTTTTGCTGGGGAGAAAATCAAGGTGGCAAGTTTAGAGGAGCTCTTAAAGATGAAAAAGCAATCCGCTCGTCCGCAAGATCTGGTAGACATTGAAAGAATCCAAGAGGTGCTGAATGAATAATAAGGTGAAGCCAGAAGAAGCCATAGATTTTTTAGAATCGTTTCGACTCTTGCAAGAGGATATCGATAAACCAGCCAAGGCTATAAGTATTCGCGTCCCAGAAAATATTATTGATCTATTCAAAACCTTAGCCAAAACAAAAAATAGCAAATACCAAAGCCTTATGGTAGAAGCTATGCGAGACTATATAAAGAGGCAGAAACAATGAGCCAAGTGCAAAACGCAATCACAGAAATTTTTAAGCAAAGCTTGCAGCCCGATTACCTAGAGGTGCTTAACGAGAGCGATCAACATTCCGGGCCGCCGGGCCGTGAAACGCATTTTCATGTGACGATTGTGACGGAGTCCTTTTCTGAAATGGGACGCATCGCCCGTCACCAAAGAGTCTATGGATTATTAAAAGATTATATGCAAAATCCCATTCATGCTCTAAGCCTACATCTTTTTACTCCTGAGGAGTGGCAGGCGCGCGGGCAGGCCAGCAACGCCAGCCCCGAATGTGCTGGTGCCAATAAATCTTAGAAATCCTTGCTGCCGCCCAAAAAGACGGCTAGGCTGATTTTGTGTTGAAAATTGCACTACTTTTCTTTCTAGCTAGTCCGCTCTTGGCGGCGCCAAGATTCGAGGCCTTGCGGCACGATCCTATGGTTCCTGAGCACTGCCGCCAAGTGCAAGTGGCGCATTTCCAAGACCCCTACGAGCATTTGTACTACGGCATTGATGGCGCCAAAAACAAGGGCTTTACCCATGAAATTGACTTGCAACGCAAAGAAGCGCGCCTTTTTTGGTTGGCGCTCTATTATCAAGATGCAAAAGCGATCCAAGCCATTCGCCAAGAGCGAGACTTATTAGAAATTTATTCCCTGATGCGTGCTGTGGGAGATTATCGCGGCATCGACTTTTCCAAAGAAGGCGATGTGCTAGAGGTAATGGTTTTAGTGGATATCATCCGTCACTATCCTGCGAAAGATTACTATACAACTGGCGGCATTGAGTATGGCGATGATCAAAAAAAACCCGTAATGGGAGAAATTGATATTTTGATTGCCCATAAGAAGACTTGCCGGGTAGTTGCCATTGGTGAGGCCAAATTAGGGTTGAACGCCTTGCCGAAGGCAAAGCGCCAAGTTCGCCGCGTCGATCATTTCATCGATCGCTACCAAATAAGCGATTAAGAAAAAGAGTCGAGCTTGTCTTTGAGTTCTTTTAAAAGTTTTTTTGCTTCGCCCTCAAGGCGCTCTTCCATCGAGCCGTAGGGGGATTGTTGTTTGCGCTCTTCTTCTAGATCGTCCCACTCCTGCCAAGCCTTGGTCAGCGTATTGAGTGAGTCTTTCAGCGCTTCTGTTAGATTTTCTTTTTGTTTTGCCACCTAAAAAGGGTCGCGTACTTAAGTAATGTTGACAAGAAAAAAAACAGTGGTTGTATAGTCCTACATCATTTGTTTATGATTCTGCATACAAAATAAGGAGCCTTCATGTCAGAAGAAATTATCTATACCATGCAGGGAGTAGGAAAAGTCATTCCGCCCAACAAGTATATTTTGAAAGATATTTACCTATCCTACTTTTACGGCGCAAAAATTGGAATTCTTGGTGCCAATGGTTCTGGTAAGTCCACGCTTCTTAGAATTATGGCGGGTGTGGATCAAGATTATGTGGGAGAGGCCTTTCCTGCAAAGGATTTTCGTATTGGCTATCTTCCGCAAGAGCCCGAAATTGACCCCGACAAAAGCGTGATGGACATTGTAAAAGAAGGTGTTGGGGAGCTGGTAGATAAAATTGCCGAATTCAACACGATCAGTGCGAAATTCGCCGAAGAGATGAGTCCCGAAGAAATGGAAGAGCTCTTAGAAAAGCAGGGCAAGATTCAAGAATTCATTGAATCGCGTGATGGCTGGGAGCTGGAGCATAAGTTGGAGCGGGCTATGGATGCACTTCGTTGTCCGCCCTCCGATCAACTTGGTAAGAACCTTTCGGGCGGCGAGCGGCGACGTGTGGCTCTTTGCCGTTTGCTTCTGAGCAATCCGGACATTCTCTTGCTAGATGAGCCTACCAACCACTTGGATGCGGAGTCTGTAGCCTGGCTAGAAAGGTATTTGGCCGAATTTCCAGGTACCGTCATTGCGGTTACCCACGATCGTTATTTTCTAGACAATGTTGCCGGTTGGATCTTGGAGCTGGATCGCGGTGAAGGCATTCCTTGGAAGGGCAATTACTCTTCTTGGCTCGAGCAAAAGGAAAAGCGTTTGGCCAATGAGGAAAAGGCGGAGAGTCGAAGACAAAAAGTCTTGCAAAAAGAATTGGAGTGGGTACGTCAGGGCGTTAAGGGCCGCGGCACCAAGGCAAAATCGCGCATCACTGCCTATGAAAACTTGCTGAAAGCGCCGAGCAAAGAAAAAATCAAAGAGCTGGAACTCTATATTCCGGCAGGGCCGCGTTTGGGCGACCGTGTGGTAGAGGCGAAAAATATTTCCAAGGCCTTTGATGATAAGCTCTTGTATGAAAACTTAAGCTTCGAAGTTCCCAAGGGTGGCATCCTTGGGATCATTGGTCCCAACGGTGCGGGAAAAACCACATTGTTTCGTATGATAGTGGGGCAAGAAAAACCCGATGCGGGAGAGTTTATGGTGGGGGATACGGTGAAGTACTCCTACGTCGATCAGGCGCATGAAACCTTAGATCCCAACAATAGCGTCTTCGATGAGATTGGTGAGGGCAATGATGTGATCGATGTGAATGGTACCGATGTACATGTTCGGGCCTATTTGTCGCGCTTTAACTTTAACGGCTCCGATCAGTCCAAAAAAGTGGGCAAGCTATCTGGCGGGGAGCGCAACCGTCTGCATCTGGCAAAAACCTTAAAATCTGGGGCCAATTTGTTACTACTCGATGAGCCAACCAATGATTTGGATGTTTCCAGCATTCGTGCTCTAGAGGAGGGCTTATTGAACTTTGCTGGCTCTGCGATGATCATCTCCCATGATCGTTGGTTTTTGGATCGCGTTTGTACGCACATTCTTTCTTTTGAAGGGGATTCCCATGTGGAATTCTACCCCGGAAACTACACGGAGTACGAAGAGGATCTAAAACGCCGCCTAGGCGTCGATGTGATCGAGCCCAAGCGTATCAAGTACAAAAGGCTACAGTAGCTCCGAAATGCTCTTATAGGCGCGATAGAGGGCCTGAAAATCCTCTGCCGCGTAGGGCATGGAGTTATGGTCGGGGTGACAGCGCTTGGCCAGTTTTTTAAACGCATCCTTGGCCCACCAGGGATAGATCTCTTGCAATCGATACTTTTTTGCCAGCTCTTCCATTCTTTGCCACGCCTTTTGCTGGCGCAAATCCCAATTGGCGAGATACTTTTCTTTTCTCTGACTTAAGGAGATGGAATTCTTAGGGTATGGTACATTTAGTGGTGAAATGCGAACTTCAATCGGTTTTTCCAATATATATAGAGGTATTTCTGCTTGGTAGTAGTGGGTGTTTTCCCCCTCTATAGAAGCGTTCAAGTAGTCGGCAAAGTCAGGTTTTCGTGTCCATTCCATACTTGTTTATCGTCATTTTTCCTAGTGGATTAAGTCTAGAAATCGGCTTTTCTAGGAGGGAAAAGGCGCTTTTTAGTAGCAAAAACACGAATTTTCCGAGGGAAAAGTGAAGTTTCTCGAGGGGGAAATGCATTTTTTTTTGCTTTTTTCGCATTTTTTTTTGGACAAAGTACGAAAGCTGATTATCATGAACCTAGGTAAACAAACCTTGCTATATGGAGGAACAATGGCAAAGAAGAAAAAAGCAACAAGAAAAAAAGCAACCAAAAAGAAAGCTACAAAGAAAAAAGCAACAAGAAAAAAAGTAGCAAAAAAGAAAAAAGCTACTAAGAAGAAGGCTACAAAGAAAAAAGCTACTAAAAAGAAAGCTACTAAGAAGAAAGCCACGAAGAAAAAAGCTACTAAAAAGAAAGCTACAAAGAAAAAAGCTACTAAGAAGAAAAAGACAAAGACAAAAAGAAAGCCAAATCCTGCTTTCATGAAGCCTTTGACTCCTTCTTCTCAGCTTGCGGAAGTAGTTGGTTCTAAAGCTATTCCTAGAACAGAAGTAGTAAAAAAAGTATGGGCTTATATTCGTAAGCACGGTCTTCAAGACAGCAAAAACAGAAGAAACATCAATGCTGATGCAAAATTAAAAGCTGTTTTTGGTGGTAAGAAGACAGTTTCTATGTTTGAAATGACAAAGCATATTTCTAAGCACCTTAAGTAATTTTAGGTGAGCATAGATAAAAGGAGCCGGGCCAATGCGTCCGGCTTTTTTTATTTTTCGATGGTAACTTGCTCGGCTAGATTTGTTTGGCTGGAATATTGTTGGCTATAGGTATTATGTGCGGTGAGTGCTAGCACCACAAATAGCAACATGGCAATGATTTCATAGTGTTTTCTCAGGAAGCTTAGCATTTAGTACCTCTCGCACTCCAGTTCCAGTTGCAAGTCTAAGTTTTCCTTTCGGTCTCTTAAGTGGACTTGTGTATCAAAGTTGTTGCGATCAATACGAATGTCGATGAAGCTGCCTAGATCCTTTTCTTGGTAGATTCTAGCGTTCTCGCGGTCTGGCCTTACTTCTCCGGCTGCCAACTTCACGGATTGCCGAAAGATATTGTAAGTACTTGGTACAAACTCGGCGCTAGCTTCGATATCTTTACGTATTTTATTTTTGTTTAAGCGGTAGGATAATGAACCACTAAAAAATACCTCCGAGTATTGCCTGTGGTCCTCTAAAACTGCCAGGCAAAAATCACCCTGCTTTACGGCGCCGTAGTTAAAGCCGGCACCAATGGGATTTAAGCTTTCGATTCTGCGGAGCTTTTTGCTTTTTATTTTGTGGCAAGTCAGCATGGGGGTGATGCTAGGGGCATCATCACGGTTGCGAAGTAGTTCTCGTTTGGAGCAAGGTTGTAAGATCTCATGGCCTGGATAATACGAGGCAGCGGCTTCCACGCTAGATAAGCTGATTAGTAGGCTTAAGATTATCTTCACTTTCATCCTCCAAGGAACAATTTTTGTCATTTAGCAACAATTTATGGCGGTTTTGAAGCCATTCTAAGCCTTTTAAACCGCTCCAATGTTCACATGAATTTAGTAGTGCAGAATTGGTGCCAGGTATATGTGTCAGCGGTTTTTTAGCAAAACCGCTAGGGAGACTTACAAGTTCTCTAGCAAAAGTGGAAATAATTTAAGAAAAAGAAGAGGCTATTTTATAGCCTCTAGCATGCGCAGATATTCTCTCTTCTCTTTGCCGCGTGTGCTTTCTTTTACAAGCCGTATGGTATGCTCGATATCGTATTTCGTCATGCTCTCAGAATTCTCGGCAAAATACTGAAGGAGCCTAGTTCGCTGCTCGGGAGTTTTCAGCCGCAACCATAAGAGCACTTTACTTGCTTTGGAGGCGTCGATCTCCTCGCTTAGATGACTAAAACACGGGTGGGCAGCAGGGGGCACATCAACATACCTGTCATGATAAAAGTATTCATTAAAAGGGGTGTTTAAAAATTCCATGGCCTCCTCGAAGTGGCCTAGGGCGAAAAGCCGGAAAGGTGTAGCGCAGTACCGCTGCTCCGGTTTAACAAGCATTTTTAATTCTATTTCTTTGCCGTATTCCACCAGTGCTAGCAGGCTTTCTGTATATTGATCCAAGTTTTGCATTAAGTGCGCATCGAGATCATGGTAAAGCACTGGATCTGCGCTATGGATGATAGCATCTACATCAATGTAGCGAGCATTCAAATACTTTTTTGCTTGTAGCAAGTAGGCTCTTAAATCCTCAAAATTACCTTCCATAAACAATTCTGCCATGGTTTGATGGTTCTCCTTGGCATACTTGCCTTGGTAGGTGGGGTAGTAGCCCTTTCTAAGTAACATATGGTTTAAGTTCTTTAGTGCTTCCTCCTGCTGGCCGGACTGGTAGTCTTGCAGGTATTGCATGCTAAAGGCTGTGGTTTCCCATAAAATTTGTGAAACTCGATTGGGGTCTTGCAGGTCTTGCGTGTAGGGGGCAAAGAGTTTTGAGAAGATGGCAGCCGTGCGGTCCTTGTTGTCGGTGATGGTCTTTTGAAAAAACTCTTGCTGATGAATGTAAATGCGGTCCGAGGCATGATTGTTCAATGAGGCTGCCGATTTTACCCATAAAGAGATGCGTTGTTTTTCGTCTTGTCGAGGGTAGTACTTATTTAAATCCCAATCGACAACGCAAACCTCATTGTCCTTCATATAGTTTTGAATTTTTTTGGCAAAATGTAGATTCACCTTAGCTACAAAGTTCACCAAGTCATTTACATAGCTAAGGCCTTCTTTGTCTGTGCGTGCAACAAAATTTTCAATGCTGGTAAGCTCCTGGCAAGGTCGTAAATTGATGTCACAGGCGCCGCTAGAAGCATCATTGACGCAATTGCCATGCTCACCCGCAACGAGTGCTTGGTTGAAAAGTAAAAATCCCAAGAATATGAATTTATTCATTGTTATCCCCTTGTATGGTTTTTGTGTTAGAGAAAAAAGATATTTGTAGGTTGCCAACGCAATCACGTTTTTTTGATTTTTCTTCGATAAGTTCTGCGATTTTTCTACGGAAAATTTTGATTTCCTCTTTGATTTCAGGAAATAAATCTTGATCCATCGCCACGGTATAGGAGCTGTGGTTCTTGTCTTTGGCGCCATCATTTTTTATGGAGGCAATGGCTCGCTCTCGCATCTGTGTTTGGAAGTTTTGTAGTGCGATATGGTCAAAGTCGTTATCCTCAGCGCTGGTAATATTCTTAAGGTTGTTGTGCCATTTCCCCTTGTCATCACAGATCAAATAATTGGATCGAATGAGCTTTTGTAGGGCTAGAGTTGCTTCGTTGGTGGAGATTTCTAATTTTTTGGCGATCCACTTTGCATCCAAACGAAAGTTATCGAGATCCACCATCTCCAAAATCACATCGTAGTACCAATTGGCTACCACATCGTATTGATCTTCCCGTAAAATTTTGTATGGAATTTTTCCAGCTGCGGCCTCGCCTTGTATTTTCCGTAAAGCTGCTAGGCTTAATCCCAACTTCAAGCCAATCTCTTCTTGTTTCTTTTTTGATAGGTTTCTTTTGCCTCGCAAGATTTGTGACAATGTGGAATCGTTGATATTTATATCTTTGGCAAAAGCACGTATGGAATAGGAAGAGTTTTTCCCCAATCTTTTTAGGTATTCCTGTTCTAAAAACTTTTGAAAATTGCTTATGCTCTTTTGCTCCAACATGCGGCGAAGATACAGAGCTTTGTTGCAGAAGCAAGAATTATTGCCGCAAACTGCGGCAAAGGCTGCCGCAGGTGTAAATAATTTAATAAGTGCTCCCTTTTGATGTTGTTGGATGATTTAGGTTCGTAAGAAATTCGGACATTTATCCGGTAGAATCCGGGGCTGCCCCCCAATTTTACTTGTAAGCTATTAATACAGCTAGGCTTTTCCATGTCCGAGCAACACCAAGAGGGAGCACTTTATGCGGAAAAGGTAGCGGACACTTTTTAGAGACAGCCCATGCCTTGCATGGTGGCGATGGCCCTTCGAAAGGCGGCAAACTTTTTTATTTCTTTAGCAAGCTTTTGCATTTGCTCTTGCCGCTGCTTTTCTGGATCTGTCTCATCTCTAGAGGGCATTGGCTCTTCTTCTTGCATAAGAGCTGATTCTATATCTAGATTATCCATCAGCTCGAAGGCCTTTTTGTTGCCACTAAGGGCAAGTTCCATCACGGCATCAATTTGTTCTTTTTGCAAGTTGCCGCGTAGCTCTTCCAGTCCATCCAATATAGAAGGATCTACATCGCTAGAGATTTTTTTATAAATGCATTTGCTAGCGCTACGTAGGCATTGCTTTTCATCGCAGGTGATCTCAGCTTCAAGAAATGCAATGTTTTGCTCCTGAAAGGGAAGTAGCTGCTGCACGATTACCGAATCATCATTTAGCTCTAGCTGTACCAGCAAGCCCTCTTCGGCAATGAGTACATGCGGGTGAACCTCTTTGTTTTTATCCACTGGGTAAATGTGAAAATCCGCGTATAGATTATCCGATTCTTTTTTGCCGCAAACAATGAGTTGAAAACCATTGGGCATTGCGTGGCGGAGAATGGGCGGATCGCCGTACTCGCTGCCCGGTCCTTCGAGGCATTCTTTGGAGGGATTGGCAGGGATTTTCACTTGTTTTTTGCTTTGTTTTTCAATGGGACTCTTTTTTTTGTTGGAAGAGTCGGTGCATTTTGTACAAGCGCTAAAAAATAAAAATAGGACGATTAATAAGTATTTCATGCTTTTATCTTAGATAGATTCCCCCGCAATTTCAAACTCTCTTGCCAAGTAAAATCATAAAATCGCCTCTATATGATACATAATACTTTTGCGGGGGGGGGAGCTCCATATTGATACGAAAATGCGGCCAATGAAGCCATTTTTTATGTTTTGAATTGAGATAAAGTATTTAGAAAAAACAAATACTTACCGAAAGTATATTAACTAGTAGGGGTACGTTGTTACATGAAAACTTTGATGCGCAAATTTACGAAACCAAAGCCAGCTTGGCGATTTTTCAAAATCGCTACGGCATTTGGTAGTCTTACCCTGAGCTTAGCTTTTCTTTTTGCTACATCCACGGCACAAATATCTCACGCACAATTTTTGCCCTTTGCCTTCTGGAAAGAAGCCGATCAAGCAGAGCCTTTCATATCCACATGGGACACTACGCTAGCCGGCACCTCTGGCTCGAATCAAATTGCCCTGCCGCTAGAGGCGAGTGGTACCTATAACTTTACGGTCACTAGCCCAGATGATTTGGTAGGGCAGCCGGTGACGATCAATACGCATACAAGCAATACCCTTACGTTCTCCACCGGCGGAGTGAAGACAATTGAGATTCGCGGGACGATTGAGGGCTGGCGATTTAATAATGCTGGCGATGCAGATAAGATTACCGAGATTTCCCAGTGGGGGGCATTACGTTTAGGTAATAACGGTAGCTACTTTAGTGGCGCAAGTAATTTGGCAGATATTTCCGCTACAGATCCAATAGATTTAAGCGGCACTACGTATCTTGCCCAAATGTTTCAATTCACAGATAGTCTTACTGTTAGTGGTAATATTAATAATTGGGATACGTCCGGTGTAACGAATATGAGTTTTATGTTCTATGGTGCATCTGCTTTTAATGATGATATTAGCAATTGGGATACTTCGAGTGTAACGAATATGTATTATATGTTTGGTGGGGCTGATAATTTTAATCAGGACATTAGTTCCTGGGATACCTCAAGTGTATCGAATATGAGCTATATGTTTTATGATACAGCAGCATTCAATCAAAGTTTAAATAGTTGGGACGTTTCTAGTGTTACTGATATGAGTTCTATGTTTAGGGATGCCGTGGTTTTTAATAGCAATATTAGCTCTTGGGATACCTCAAATGTTACATCTATGCAGCAAATGTTTTTTGGAGCATCGGCATTTAACCAAGATATTGGTTCATGGGATACCTCAAATGTCACAAATATGGCTAGAATGTTTAATGGTGCATCATCATTTAACCAAAATATTGGAGGCTGGGATACATCTAACATAACCTCAGGTAGCTATATGTTTTCAGGTGCTACAGTTTTCAATCAACCTATTGGTAGTTGGGATGTTTCAAATGTGACATCCATGAATCATATGTTTAATAATACTTCGGCTTTCAACCAAGATATAGGTGATTGGGATGTGTCTAATGTTACAAATATGGATTATATGTTTTGGAATGCAACTGCATTTGACCAAGATATTGGGCAGTGGGATACATCTAATGTTACATCAATGAGAACTATGTTTTCTGGTGCCTCAGCCTTTAATCAAGATATCGGCTTTTGGGATGTTTCAAATGCTACAATCATGTTTTCGATGTTCCAATTCGCGACTTCATTTAACCAGGATCTATCTTGCTGGGATGTAACAGGCATAGCTTCTGAGCCATCTAACTTCGATACCGGCGCCACCTCCTGGACCGATCCTCGCCCGCAATGGGGCACCGCCGGCTGTACACCGATGATCATGACTTGGAACACCAATAACACATCGGCCGGCTCTTCTGGCTCGAACCAAATCACCCTACCGCTAGTAAGCGGTGCTACCTATAATTTCTCCGTGGATTGGGGCGATGGCAACACCTCTGTTATCACATCGGATACTGACCCAGATGCCACCCACACTTATGCAAGTGCTGGTACTTATACCGTAAGCATACGCGGCCAGTTTGATCGTTTGGCCTTTGGTAATAACGGCGATCGCTTAAAGCTACTCGATGTTACCCAATGGGGGAATAACCAGTGGACGAGCATGGAGAGTATGTTCTGGGGGGCAGCGAATCTGCAAATTACGGCGTCGGATGCACCGGATTTAAGTGGTGTGACAAGCATGTCGAGTATGTTTCGTAGTGCCACGAATTTTAATTCTGATATCGGTTCTTGGGATGTGTCGAATGTGACGAATATGGCGAATATGTTTATGTCCGCTATTAGCTTTAATCGAGACATTGGTGGCTGGAATGTTTCAAGCGTGACGGATTTAAGTAGAATGTTTTACACGGCATCTTCCTTTAATCAGGATTTAAATGGTTGGGATGTATCGAATGTAACCAATATGTATGCAGTGTTTTCTAATTCAGCCTATAATTATCCGCTAAGTTCATGGGATGTATCAAATGTTGTGGATATGTCATATATGTTCCAAGCTGCCAGTGCTTTTAACCAGGATATAAGTAACTGGGATGTTTCTAGCGTAACAAATATGTCAGCAATGTTCAACGATGCAGATGCATTTGATCAAAACATTGGTGGCTGGGACGTATCTAGTGCAACAAATATGGGGCTAATGTTTCGCGATGCAGTAGCGTTTAACCAAGATCTTTCTTGCTGGAATGTATCGGGAATAGGTACAGCGCCCTTTTTCTTTGATAACGGCGCCTCCGCATGGACCGAACCAAAACCAGTATGGGGCACCGCCGGCTGTACACCGATGATCATGACTTGGAATACCAATAACACATCGGCCGGCTCTTCCGGCTCGAACCAAATCACCCTGCCGCTAGTAAGTGGAGCTACTTATGATTTCACCGTAGATTGGGGCGATGGCAATACCTCTGTTATTACCTCGGATACGGACCCGGATGCCACCCACACTTACGCAAGTGCTGGTACTTATACCGTAAGTATACGCGGCCAGTTCGATCGTTTGGCCTTTAATAATACAGGTGATCGCTTAAAGCTGCTCGATGTTACCCAGTGGGGGAATAATGAGTGGACCAGCATGGAGAGTATGTTCTCCGGAGCAGAGAATTTGCAAATTACCGCATCGGATGCACCGGATTTGAGTGGTGTAACGAGCATGCAATACATGTTCTTTGCAGCTAGTGCTTTTAATCAAGATATAAGTTCTTGGGATACATCGAATGTAACAAATATGCTGGACATGTTTCGTGAAGCCTCGTCCTTTAACCAAGATATCAGCTCCTGGGATACCTCGAGTGTAACACTTATGCAAGGCATGTTCTTGGACGCCAGTGCTTTCAATCAACCTATAGGGTCTTGGGACACTTCCAGTGTAACAATTATGTCTAACATGTTCATGCGCGCAAGTTCTTTTAATCAAGACATCGGTGCTTGGGATACTTCAAATGTTACGACTATGTACAACATGTTTTATGGTGCCAGTGCTTTTAATCAAGACATCGGTGCCTGGGATACCTCAAACGTGGTGACTATGTGGAGTATGTTTCAGAATGCCAGTGCTTTCAATCAACCTATAGGGTCTTGGGACACTTCCAGTGTAACAAATATGACTAACATGTTCATGGGCGCAAGTTCTTTTAATCAAGACATCGGTGCTTGGGATACTTCTAGTGTAACGAATATGGAGTCTATGTTCGAAGGTGCCAGTGCTTTTAATCAAAATATTAGTGGTTGGGATGTTGCTAGTGTTACAGATATTAGTGACATGTTTCGTGAAGCCTCGTCCTTTAACCAAGATATAAGTTCTTGGAATACTTCTAGTGCGATAGATATGTCTTCAATGTTCATGGGCGCAAGTTCTTTTAATCAAGACATCGGTGCTTGGAATACTTCAAGCGTGACGAATATGCGATGGATGTTTAACAGTGCGGATGCATTCAATCAAGCTATAGGCTCCTGGGATACCTCGAGTGTAACGAATATGTACGGTATGTTCCAAGACGCCATTACCTTTAACCAGGACCTGTCTTGCTGGAATGTCTCGGGTATAGCTTCTGAACCAACTAACTTCGACACCGGCGCCACCTCCTGGACCGATCCACGCCCAGTTTGGGGCGGGCCGATTCCTGGTAGCTGTACACCTACATTTAGCTCTACTTGGGACACCACGCTTCCTGGCACATCTGGCTCCAACCAAATTGCTCTGCCGCTGGAGGCATCGGGGACCTATAACTTTACGGTTACCAGCCCAGATGACTTAGTGGGCGATCCAGTAACCATTACATCGCACACGAGCAATGTTCTTACCTTCTCAACATCCGGCGCAAAGACCATTCATATTACAGGTACTATTGAAGGCTTTAGCTTTAACAATGGCGGCGACGCTGAAAAGATTACTGGAATATCTGAGTGGGGACCGCTTCGTTTAGGCAATAGTGGTGATTATTTTGAAGGAGCAAGTAATTTAGCTGATATTTCGGCAACAGATCCTCTTGATTTGACAGGGACTACCGATTTGTCAAGTATGTTTAAAGATGCTAGTAATTTAACTGTCAGCGGGACCATTAACAATTGGGATACTTCGAGTGTTACGGATATGTCTTGGATGTTCCGTAGTGCCAGTGCATTTAACGGAGATATCGGCGCATGGGATACCTCGAGTGTTACGGATATGTCTATTATGTTTAACTCGGCCTCCGCGTTCAATCAAGATATAGGTTCCTGGAATACCTCGAATGTAACGGATATGGGTGCTATGTTTCACACAGCGAATGCTTTTAATCAAGATATTAGTTCTTGGAACACTTCAAGTTTAGAGGATATGGGGGTGATGTTTAGAAACGCTAGTTCTTTTAACCAACCCATAGGTTCTTGGGATGTTTCTAGCGTAACAAATATGCAGGGTGTTTTTTGGAGTGCTAGTTCATTTAATCAAAATCTAAGCGCTTGGAATACTTCCGCTGTTACGCAAATGGATTTGATGTTTCGTAGTGCAAGTGTATTTAACCAAGATATTAGCTCTTGGGATACATCAAGTGTTACGAATATGGCTAATATGTTTTTCGGTGCGGATGCTTTCAATCAAGATATAGGTTCTTGGGATACATCAAGTGTTACGAATATGAGCAGTATGTTCTATGATGCGGATGCTTTCAATCAAGATATAGGTTCTTGGGATACATCAAGTGTTACGAATATGAGCAGTATGTTCTACCGTGCTAGTGCCTTTAATCAGCCTATAGGCTTATGGAATACTTCCAATGTTACAGATATGTCTTCAATGTTTAACGATGCAGGTGATTTTAATCAATCCCTTAACTCATGGGATGTATCGAATGTACAAACTATGGACTCTATGTTTTTACAGGCAGATAGTTTTAACGGAGCGATAGGCTCCTGGAACACCTCAAGTGTTACAGACATGGACTCTATGTTTCTCTCCTCTTATATTTTTAACCAAGATATTAGTTCTTGGGATGTATCTAATGTTACGAATATGTCTTACATGTTTCAGAATGCTACATCGTTTAACCAAGACCTCTCTTGCTGGGATGTAACAGGCATAGCTTCTGAGCCTATGGGTTTTGACACAGGCGCCACCTCCTGGACCGACCCAAAACCAGTCTGGGGCGGCCCGATTCCGGGTAGTTGTACACCTACCTTTAGCTCTACTTGGGATACCACGCTTCCGGGCACATCTGGTTCTAATCAAATTGCCTTGCCGCTGGAGGCATCGGGCACCTATAACTTTACGGTTACCAGCCCAGATGACTTAGTGGGCGATCCAGTAACCATTACCTCGCACACGAGCAATGTTCTTACCTTCTCAACTTCAGGCGTGAAGACCATTCATATTACGGGAACTATTGAAGGCTTTAGCTTTAATGATAGTGGAGACGTGGAAAAGATTACCGGAATATCGGAGTGGGGGCCGCTGCGTTTAGGCAATAGTGGTAGCTATTTTCGGGGGGCAAGTAATTTAGCAGATATTTCGGCTACTGATCCTCTGGATTTGACGGGGACAACGGATTTAATCAGTATGTTTCGAGATGCTAGTAGTTTAACAGTTACTGGTACGATAAATAATTGGAATACCTCAAATGTGACGAATATGTCTGATATGTTCCGCAGTGCCAGTGCATTTAACGGAGATATCGGCGCATGGGATACCTCGAGTGTTACGGATATGTCCATTATGTTCTATAATGCCATTGCATTTGATCAAGATATCGGCGCATGGGATACCTCGAGTGTAACGAATATGTCTTATATGTTCCGTAATGCCACTGCATTTGATCAAGATATCGGTACTTGGGATGTATCGGGGGTAAGCGATATGACTCAAATGTTTTATGCAGCCAGCGCCTTTAATCAAAATATTGGCAGTTGGGATGTTTCTAGCGTAACGAATATGTCTAATATGTTCCGCAGTGCAATTGCATTTGATCAAGATATCGGCGCATGGGATACCTCGAGTGTAACGAATATGTCTAATATGTTCTTTGCTGCCAGTGTATTTAATCAAGATATCGGCGCATGGGATACCTCGAGCGTAACGAATATATCTTGGATGTTTGGTAGTGCTAGCGCCTTTAATCAAGACATCGGCAGTTGGGATGTATCGAGCACGACGAATATGTCTTATATGTTTGCTAACGCCAGTGCCTTTAATCAAGACATCGGCAGTTGGAATGTATCGAGTGTAACGAATATGTCTAATATGTTTGCTGACGCCAGTGCTTTTAATCAATATATTGGCTCATGGGATGTATCGAGTGTAACGAATATGTCTTGGATGTTCTATTATGCCAGTGCCTTTAATCAAAACATTGGGAGTTGGGATGTATCGAGTGTAACAAATATGACTTCTATGTTTAGATTCAACAATCAATTCAACCAAGATCTCTCTTGTTGGGATGTTACCGGTATTGCATCTGAGCCCACTAATTTTGACGATTCCGCCTCTTCTTGGACCGACCCGCGCCCAGTCTGGGGCGGGCCGATTCCTGTGGGCTGTAACGGTAGTACTATGTTTGTTACCTCTACAACATCTAATGGTGATTTAGGTGGAATATCTGGAGCCAATACCACTTGTCAAAGCTTAGCGACAACAGCTGGTTTAGCAAACCCTAGCTCCTACAGAGCCGTGATTAGTACTTCAAGTACGGATGCAAGGGATAATATTTCCAGCGCTTTATATTATCCCGTTTATAGTACGACTGGAGTTGTAATCGCCGCTACGGATCTATGGTCGGGAAGTTTAGATGCTGCCCCTGAAAGAGATGAAGATGGCAATCTCCAGCAAGAAACTGTATGGGCAAATACAAATGCTACAACTGGTAGAGATAATACAGGCACAGATTGTAATGGCTGGACCAGCGATTCTTCAGGACAATTCGGTGATATAGGTAGATCAGATGATACCAGTTCAAACTGGATTAATGTTAATATTTCTTTATGTAATGCGCCGATGGCTTTTTATTGTATTGGGATAAGATAATAAACTGACCTACCTTGGCGTGTTTAGAAGATGCGAGACACTTGAGCATATCAGGCGATATACCAAAGTGTTGCAGCGTCTTTTGTTTTGTCCCTTTAAATCTGAGTGGGTAGCAGCCGAAAAGCTTTTACTACAACGCAAACATAGGTAGCACTAGACTCTTTTGAAGCCGGACTTTCTTTTAAAGTGTCCGGTTTTAATTATTTTTTCGGACAAGTAAGTGGATGAGGGGCAAGAATAAGCATATTTCATGATGGTTTCTCATAGTATTCAATATCTGCGTCTGAAATTATGTACTTAAAATCTTATGAAAAATGGGCAAATACACGAAGGCAGGTCAGTTTAAAACAACCAAGAATAACTCAGGCCCAAGACCCGGTACGTAGTCACATGATTCTGCTTGCCGAATATGGTTTTGCTAGTTGCATCCAGCTCTCCTGTATAGGCGGCTTGCCAGTAGGAGAGGCCAAACTGGTTTTTTTTGTTTTTAGTTAGGTAGTAAAATTCTCCCCGAACAAATAAAGCATAACCATCACTTTTTAAAGCTCTTTGCGTTTTGTCTTTCGTATTCAACATTAGCACCATGTCCAGAGAAGCCGTAAGATGGATGCGTTCGGTAACAGTAAGGCCGCGCTCAATGCCGCCAAGAACTCCAGAGTAGTTTTGAATGATAAATTGGTTCACATCATCCACCACTTCAAAATTGTTTTGCGTAAGGTGGTAGCCAAGTCTTGCTGCAAAGTAGTTGCCCTTTCGTGTGGGGTCAAACTCCAAAATGTAGCGCCCACTAATGTCTGCGGTATAAAAAAATGCCGAATCATTGGCGCGTCCAACATCAGAATCGTTGGGCGGGTAAAGACCATTTTGCGCGTAAAGGCCGCGCACCTCCAGCCCATAAGGACTTTCAAATTTGTGAATCCATTCGCCGCCTAGAAAGGGCATGGTGTTGTCTCCGGAGTTGATTTTTAATCCTGGAGTATTGCCGGCCACCACTTGTATCAGGCCCGTTCGTAGATTGAGGCGCTTTTGCGAGGTAGGGTTGTTGGCCCGTATCTCTTTTAAGTAGTATTTGGCTTCTTGAATTAGCGGGTTGGCCTTTTTCTTTTTCCTTCCCTCTAGGGCCTCTTGCACCACGGGCATGATTTCCTGCTCCTTGCTTTGGGCCTTGGGCAAATCGGCGTCTTGCGCCATAAGAAGAGATACAAGTAGCGGGAACATACCTATAGATTAGAGGATTCTTAAAACATGCGTCAATCTTAGGGCAGGTATTTCAGTGGATCGACGGGTTTTTTGTGCTTTCTTAGTTCAAAATGCAAATGCGCCCCGGTTGTTCGTCCAGTCATGCCAATTCGGGCAATTTTTTGGCCGCGCTCCACCCAGTCTCCCTCGCGCACACTGTAAGAGTCCAAATGCGCGTACATCGAACCCCATCCAGAAGGATGCTCCAAAATGATGAGTTTTCCAAAGCCGCGGTAGTGGCGACTACCGGTGTAGACCACTCTTCCGCTATGGGCCGCATAGATGGGGCTGCCAACTGGCTTGGCAATATCAATTCCTAAATGCGGGCGACCATTGGTTTTAAAGCCCCGAGAAAAGCGTCCTCCCTTCGTGGGCCAAGATAGTTCCATCACATGGGAGGAGTGGGGACTGGGCCGGTAGGGCTTGGCCTTTGCCGTTGCCGCAGGTCTTCGGTATTCGGGCAGCTGCAGGGAGCCGCAAGAGATGAGAATGCAAGAGAGAAAAACAAAAAGCAGGCGCATACCTTATTGTATACATAAAATAAATGTGAAGCCTTGTTTTTCGGAAAACTAATCCAGAAGTCGGAAGCAAAATCTGCCTATACCCAATTAATGGCAGAAAGAATTTGGCAGCGTATTTGCTAAGAAAAAGTCCGCTGCCTGATTCAGGTCCAGCGGACTTTGCAGCCCTCTAACTTGTGAAGAAAGGGGGTAGATATGAAATATAAACACTATATTTTATATCGGCGATATTTGCATATTCTTAAATTAATTATTCACCTAATCATGGCTGTGGGGAAAGTGATTTGGTATGCATGGATATTGTTTGCAAAGATTTTTGCGGCTTAAGTTTTTGCCATGTCAGGAACCACGGGTTCGACTAGGGCCGTAAATTCCGCTGGGCCTCGGGCAGCACCACCAAGGCATCTTCCGCGGCAGCAAAAAAGATCATGTCCGAGAAGCGGCCAGCAGTTTTTTATACTTCCCGGTAAATCGGAAAGGACAAACAAAGCTCGCGCACATCCTCTTTGATCTTTGCCAAAATCTTTTCATCCCCGGCATTCTTAATGCTTTGATCTATCCAGCCAGCAATTTTTTTCATCTCTTCGCTTTTCATGCCGCGGGTGGTGAGGGCCGGAGTGCCGATGCGAATTCCCGAAGTTACAAAAGGGGAGCGTTGATCGTAGGGAACCGAATTTTTATTCACCGTAATGCCGGCTTTGCCCAAAGCCGTTTCTGCATCTTTGCCGCTGATTCCCTGCTTGGTAAGATCCATCAAAATCAAATGGTTGTCCGTGCCGCCAGTGACCAGATCATAGCCTAGCTCAAGTAATACTTCAGCCAAAGCCTTGGCGTTCTTAAGGATTTGTTCAACATAGACTTTAAAGCTTGGATCTAAAGCCTCTTTAAAAGCTACGGCTTTGGCAGCAATCACATGCTCCAAGGGGCCGCCCTGCATGCCGGGAAAAATTGAGGAGTTGACCTGCTTGGCATTTTCTTCACTGGTAAGGATGATGCCGCCGCGTGGGCCCCGTAGAGTTTTGTGTGTGGTGGAGGTAGTAAAATCAGCCACTCCTACCGGACTAGGATGTAGGCCTGCAGCCACAAGCCCCGCAAAGTGTGCCATGTCTGCCACCAGATAGGCCCCAACGGCATCAGCGATCTCTCGAAATTTGGTAAAATCAATTTCCCTAGGGTAGGCCGAATAGCCGGCAATCAAGATCTTTGGTTTGTGCTCTTGGGCCTGCGCCATGATATTGTCGTAATTGATACGATGACTGCTTTCATCGAGTTGGTAGTGTACGGCTTGAAAAAGTTTGCCCGAAAAATTTACGGGAGATCCATGTGTTAAGTGGCCACCGTGGGATAGATCCATCCCCAAAATCGTATCTCCCGGTTTCGCAATCGATAAGAAGACTGCCATATTTGCTTGCGAGCCCGAATGGGGCTGCACATTGGCATGTTCGGCGCCAAAAAGTTTTTTTGCTCGTTCAATGGCAAGCTCCTCACTCACATCGACAAATTCGCAGCCGCCGTAATAGCGCTTTTTCGGGTAGCCCTCGGCGTATTTGTTGGTTAGCACCGAGCCTTGTGTTTGCATGACTGCTTTTGAGGCGTAGTTTTCCGAAGCTATCATCTCCAGTTCGTATTCTTGCCGGTCGCTTTCTTGCTGAATGACTTTAAAAATTTCTGGATCTTGCGCTTCTAACATTTTACACCTCGATTTTTTCTACACGTTGTAAGTGGCGTCCGCCCTCAAACTTGGCGGCAAAAAACGCCTTACAAATATTCACCGCCTCGCTTTCAGAAACAAAGCGCGAGGCCAAGCAAAGTACGTTGGCATTATTGTGCTCTTTTGCCAAACTTGCAATCTCTTCGCTCCAACATAGGGCAGCTCTTATACCCTTGTGCTTATTGGCCGCCATGGCCATGCCTTGCCCCGATCCGCAAATCATTACGGCGTAATCGGCCTTGCCCGCAAGCAAGGCCTTACAGGCTTTGTGCGCAAAATCAGGGTAATCGACTCGGGCATCGGAGTCGGGGCCCATATCCACCCATTCCGCTAAGTCGCTCTTCAAGAGTTTTTCTTTTAGTGCATAGCCAGCATGATCGCTAGCAAGAAGAACTTTCATAATACCTCGCAAACTGCTCCACTTTGATGTTGTTAAGTTAAGGTAAACGCTTCTTTTTGCAAGGTTTTTCATGAAAATCTGGGAATGCCCGGAAGCGGCCATTGTGGAGCGAATATTTGATTAAAATATGCAGTACTTAGCTGGGCACAAAAAACATTAGCAACAACAAAAGGGAGCACTTTACTTGTTATACACTTCTTTTCTATGGCCGATTTTAATTACGCAAACAGTGACAGTTTTTTTCTGAATAGAATAAATGATTCGATAATCTCCTACCCGGAGCTTCATCAAGCCCTTTAGGCTGCGCCGCAATGGCAAGCCATAGCGTACTGGGTCCTGCATGAGCTTTTCCTCAATGGCCCTTTTCAGAAAGTATTGAACGTCCTTAGAAATGCCTTTTAGGTCCTTCTTTACCGACTTCTTATAAACAATTTTCCACATTTATTTTTTCCAAACTTCTTCGTGGGAAACCACGTCTTCATTTTCTCGCTCAGCAACAATTTTAGCGAAATATAGATCCTCTTGAAGTTCTAGCGCCTCTTTTGTGAGCTCCAATACTATAGAGGCCAAAGAGGGGGCCCCTTTTAACTGTCTTAGTTTTTCCAGCTCATCATAAAGACCATCATCTACAGATAGGTTGATTCTCTTTTTTGCGGTTGGCATAATATCTCCCAAAATAAGTGTAACACCAGTGTAACATATATTTTGTCTGGGGACAAGTTTAAACTGCTCCCTTTTTATGTTGTTAAGGCAAGAAATTATCATGTAATTACATAGACTTGCCCTAGAAATCAGGGCGCTGCCCAAGGCCGATTCTTAAGATCGCGCGAGCCATCAAGTACTTAGGATATCATTAGCAACAACAAAAGGGAGCACTTTCTAGATTTTTGAAAACAGCAAGCAGGCATTGGTGCCGCCAAAACCAAAGCTGTTGTTCAGCACATGCCGAATGTTTTTCTCTCTAGCAACTAGCGGCACGTAGTCCAAGCGGCAATCCTCATCAGGATTTTCCAGGTTCATCGTAGGAGGAATGCGTCCGCTATTTAAGCTGAGGATGGCAAAAACGGATTCCAAGGCCCCCGCAGCCCCGAGCAAATGCCCGGTAACGGATTTGGTAGAAGAGATCCAAATATTTTTTGCATGCTCGCCAAACAAGCCCTCAATGGCAATGCTCTCTAGAGGATCGCCAGTGGGGGTGGAGGTGCCGTGGGCATTGATATAATCGATGTCGTGGATCTCCAGTCCGGCATCTTCGATGGCCATTTGCATAGCGCGCTTGCCGCCTTCTCCTTCGGGAGCAGGGGAGGTCATATGATTGGCATCGGAGGTAGCACCATAGCCCGTCACTTCGGCGTAGATGGTGGCACCTCGGCGTTCCGCGGATTCGTAGTCTTCTAAAATTAGGGTTCCGGCCCCTTCTCCTAGCACAAAACCATCGCGTCCCTTGTCCCAGGGGCGGGAGGCCGACCTGGGCGCATCATTACGGGTAGACAGGGCTTTCATGGCAGAAAAACCAGCCATGGCCATGGGGCAGATGGTGGATTCACTGCCGCCAGCTACCATGACATCACAAATGCCATCACGAATGTATCTTACCGCTTCGCCTATGGCGTGCGATCCCGAGGAACAAGCGCTGGTGACCGAATAATTCGGACCCTTGGCTCCAAGTAAAATGCTAAGTTGTCCGGCGGCTAGATTGGTAATGACTTTCGGTATGAAAAACGGAGTCACCCTTGAGGGGCCACGTTTGAGTAGAATTTCATGTTGCTCTTCAATGATGGGAAGGCCGCCCATTCCAACGCCAATGAAAACGCCGGTCTTTTCACTTGGAAGACTTTCCTTATTTAGACCCGCATCTTCTAGAGCCATCATACTGGCGGCAATGGAATACTGAATAAAAAGATCCATTTTTTTCACTTCTTTAGCCGGCAAAAACGGGCTTATATCAAAGCCTTTTACCTCGCCGGCAATTTGCGAGGCGTAGTCGCTGGCATCAAAGCGGGTGATGGTGTCTATGCCGCTCTCCCCCTGACAGGCTTTTTGAAAGCTGTCCTTTGCACTTAAACCAAGTGGCGAGACGGCCCCCACACCTGTGACCACAACACGACGCTGCGGCTTCGAGGCGCGAAAAAAACGGTTCTCACTCATTTTACAATTTGCCTTTTTCTTTTAGGTAATTGCTTACATCACCCACGGTACGAAGTTTTTCGGCTTCTTCATCGGGGATTTCCACATCGAATTTTTCTTCCATGGTCATGATAAGCTCTACAATATCTAAGCTATCCGCTCCCAGATCATCAATAAAAGAAGCCTCTTCTTTTACGCGATCCTCATCCACACCGAGTTGCTCCACAATCAATGCTTTTAAATTTGTATCTACCGACATGGGTCCTCCTATTTTACATTCTAAGTCCACCATTCACATGAATGGTTTGGCCGGTTATATAACTTGCTTCATTACTTAATAAAAAACTTACCACGCTGGCAACTTCTTCGGCCTCGGCAATTCGGCCTAAGGGAATCGAGGCAAGAATTTTTTCTTTTACCTCATCTCCTAAAGAATCGGTCATCTCCGTGGCAATAAAACCCGGGGCAACAGAGTTGGCGCGCACATTTCTAGAGGCCATTTCATTGGCAAGGGATCGGGTGAAGGCCTCAATACCTGCTTTCGAGGCAGCGTAATTGGCTTGTCCAGAATTGCCGGTATGAGCAATCACACTGGATAGATTCACTATGCTGCCGCCGCGAGCTTTCATCATGGTCTTCAATACTGCTTTCGAGCAAAGGTAGGTGCCTTTTAAATTGGTTTGAATGACCGAATCAAAATCCTCTTCTTTCATGCGAAGTAAAATTTGATCCTTCGTAATGCCGGCATTGTTGACCAGGCCATTTAGACCACCCAGTTTTTTGATGGTCTCTTGCATAATGCTATCGACCTTCTCCGCTTCGGCTAGATTTAAAGAAAAGTGAAAATGCCCTTCGCCGGGAAGTTCCTTCAGCAGAGCTTCCGCCGCATCCACTCGGGAAGCATAACTAAAAGCAAGCCGGGCCCCTTGGCTGGCTAGTTTTTTAACAATAGCCTTACCAATACCGCGGGAGCCGCCGGTGACGATGATATTTTGCCCTGCCAAATTAGCGCTCATGAAAGTCCAATCTTTGCTCTAAATTCTTAAAATCATCCAAGTTTTGAATATTGAAAGATTGAATCCCATTAGAGTCAATTTTTTTCACTAAGGAGCTTAAGACTTTGCCAGGGCCCACTTCGAGCACCTTAGTAACCCCTAGCTCCTGCATGCGCTGAATGCTAGCTGTCCAACGCACCGAGCCAGTTATTTGCCGGATCAAATTGCTCCTTAGTTCCTCGGGATCAATTGATTCTTTGGCTGTAAAGTTTTGCACAACGGGCGCCTGGGGGCTTTGCATATCCGTGCTAGTTAGTAGCGTCTGCATATGCTCCTCCGCTTTTTGCATTAGGGAGCAGTGAAAAGGGGCGCTAACTTTTAGCGGGATCATTTTCCATTTTTTGCCAAATTTTGACTGCGTATCATAATTCTTCAGCCTTTCCACTGCCGCGCTTTCGCCGCTTACCACCAGCTGGCCGGGCGAGTTGTAGTTGGCTACCTCGATCACGCCATTGATATCCGCAAGTGCTTGCAGCAAATCTTTTTCTTCGGCTCCCATGACGGCCAACATGGCGCCCTTACCAACGGGAACCGCCTTTTGCATGGCCAGGCCTCGCTCTCGGGTCAGTTTTAAAGCATCGGCATAGGAGATAACTTCATTGGCAACAAAAGCGGAGTATTCCCCTAGGGAGTGTCCGGCGCTAATGCGTGCCGGGATATCGTAAACTTCCTTTAGTGCACGGTAATACGCGGTGGAAGAGGTCAAAAGAGCTGGCTGTGTATTTGCCGTAAGATGGAGTTCATTTTTTGGATCTTCAAAAAGTAGCTCCACCATATCCATATGCAAAGTATCGCTGGCTTCTTCCACGGCCAGTTTGGCACTGGCAAAATTGTCGTACAAAAACATGGCCATACCCACTGTCTGCGAGCCTTGGCCAGGAAATAAGTAGGCAATCATAATTTTCCTCCGCTATGAGTCTGATGTTAGTGGATGATGAGAATCTGTCCATAGAATCTTAAAAAGCCTATGCCAAGCTGCGTGATTAGTAGGTGAGTAGTATGCTGCCGCTTGTGAGCCCTGCGCCAAAGGCAGTGAGCAAGATTTTTTGGCCGCGTTGGATGCGTCCGTCCACCACCGCTTCATCAAAAGCTATGGGCACTGTGGCTGCCGAGGTGTTGCCGGTTTGATCCACATTCATAATGACCTTTTCATTTGCGATACCAAAAAACTTGGCTACGGCATCTATGATGCGGGCATTGGCCTGATGGGGAACAAGCCAGGAGATCTCTTCTTCTTTTGTACCGCTACTTTCCAGTACGCGCTGACAAGATAGATTCATCGTGCGTACAGCATTTTTAAAGATTTCTTTGCCTTTCATGCGCATGAAGTGGGATTTTTCATCCAAAACTTTTTGGCTAAAAGGCAAGCGCGAGCCACCAGCCGGCAATTCGAAAAGATCTCCGAGGGAGCCGTCGGCAGCTAGGTCGATGGCGTGAAATGCAGAGTCCCCATCACTGGGTTGCAAGATCATAGCACCGGCACCATCGCCAAAAAGGATGCTGGTATTGCGATCCTCGTAATTCACAAAACGGGACAATACCTCTGCACCAACTACCAAGATGTTTTTGTAATTGCCGCTCTTAATAAGAGAGTCGGCCAGGCTCATGCCGTAGACAAAACCCGAGCAAGCCGCCGAGATATCTAGAGCAGGAATTTTGCGGCAGCCAAGTTTGTTTTGTAGTACGCAGGCGCTGGAGGGCATGATCTGATCCCCGCTAACGGTGGCAAACAGGATAAAGTCCACATCCTCTGCAAGCAGGTTGGCCGCATCCAAAGCGCGGCGAGATGCCATGAGGGCTAGATCCGTGGCGTTTTCATTTTCGCTGGCGATATTTCGCGAGTGGATACCGGTTCGCTCTACAATCCACTCGTGATTGGTTTCTACTTTTTTTTCTAAATCGAAATTGGTTAGACGTCTTTCTGGCAGGTAGGAGCCAGTCCCCGCAATCCTTGTCGTATTCATCTTCATCCTATGAAATAGGGATTAATCGACTCTTAAAACTTCTTTACCGCGGTAGTAGCCACATTCGTTGCAAACACGGTGGGGGCGAGTAATAGCACCACAATTTTCGCAAGTACTGTCGGCAGAGCGGCTAAGAAAGTCATGGGATCTACGATGTCCGCGACGCGATCGGCTGATTTTACTCTTCGGTTCTGGCATAATTCACCTCTGGTTTCTTAAAGGCTGAGAAACTAAAGCCACTAATGCTTGTTGTCAATCTTTATGTTTTTTAGTGCAGCTAGGCCCAAATGCCCAATACGCTTATTATTTGAGCAGCCGCATTCCTCTTTATTCAAATTTGCCCCACATTCGCTGCAAAGGCCTTTGCAGCTCTCTTTGCAGCGCGGGTGTGCGGGCAAAGTAAAGGCCACCATTTCATTGATAAAATCAGGCAAATAAAACTGCTCCCCCTCAAGGCCTGCAAGCACTTCTACTTCTGAATCCATAAGATCCTTGGGCGTATGGGAGGCTTTCATTTTATTCACCCATTGGGGGGCTAAAATTTCATGAAATTTTTCATCAATGGGGTAGGCAAAGTTTTCTGTACAAAATCCACATTGTAGATCCGCGGTGGCTTGAAACTCGCCCTTGCATTCATAGTGGGGGCCAACCTTATGAAAGTCGGCCCTTAGCTTGATGGCATGTTTTTGTAAAAAAGGCTCCAGCTTGCTAGTAAAGTCCGAGTCCTTCTCGTTAAACTCCCGCCGCTCACCTTCTTCGGAAACATGGCCTAAATCAATTATGGGATCCTTTAAATTCTTCATGCCTGCAAACTACTACTTTTTTTCTATCTGTGTAGTGAAAAACCAGAAAATATAGAATCTTCGCACTAGCGTTTGCCTACTTTCGTGTTTGCGTCTAGATAAGCTGTATGAGCTTAGTGACTAGCCGATTGCTTAAAACCTTACGTGGCCAAGACACCACCAAAAAAATGAGTGAGAGTCTTGGTTTTCGCTTTGATAAATACTACCGCTGGGAAAATGACTACCAGAGGGTGGATTTGGTGGAGTTTTTTCATCTATGTGAAAAGAAGCAAGTTCCCATTCATAAAATTTTTCAAGAAGTCTTGGGGATTTCATTGCAGGAACTTTCGCAAACAGGGATTTTAAAGGCATTATTTGCTGAGTGGGGACAGCCTTCTAACACATTGGTAGAAAAAGAGCTGGGCTTTTCCAAAGTGAAATGGTGGCGTCTGCGTAATGGTGAGAGTCGTTTTAGCTTGGAAGAGTTTTTTTCGCTGGTGGAGCTATTAACTGGTCGGGCAAATTTGGTAATAGAAGCTTTGGCGCCAAATTCTCGCTCTAAATTTTTACAGCAGGCTCATGCCGAATATGAAACGCGCATGCAATATCTGATCGACAATCCCATAATCGCCAGACTCTATTGCGCCCTTTGTCTTCGCTCCTATCGTCAAGCCCATCCTGATCATCGATATGAAGTATTAGCAAAAGAATTGGCTTTGAAAGAGGAGGAGGTAAAAAAAATATGTGCCTCACTCATCAAGGATGGGATTTTACAGGACAGGGGCGGACTGCTGGAGCTTACGCAGTTTAAGGTGCATGTAAAATCAAGAGAAAAACAAGTGCATGAATCTTTGTTTCTCTACTCCCTAGAGGAGGCCAATCGTGTTGCCAATAAGTCGCCGCGAGCCTTGGCGGCTAGTCATTTTCAGTTTGCACCTGTGAGCGAAGATGCCTACCAAAAGATACGAGAAATCATGTGCAAGAACTACAAAGAGATCATTGAGGTAATTGACAATGATGACCAAGAGGCCCGCGACTTTGTCGTCAACTTCTTGCAAATGTTGAATCGCTACTGATTTTGAAACTTGCCGTTACAATATAACAAAAAGAGATTTGCCGCTCGGTCTGCAAAACGTAGGCTATTGCTAATGCAAGATTTTGATTATCAAGAAGCCTTTTCTAGAAACCTTGGTTGGTTAAGTGAGCTGGACCAAGCGAAGGTGGCCAACTACCGCATTGCTTTGCCCGGTTTGGGTGGTGTGGGTGGTCACCATTTGCATAGCCTATTGCGTCTGGGTTTTCAGAAATTTCATATTGCGGATATGGACACCTTTGATCTGGCAAATTTCAATCGACAAATGGGGGCACAGGTTTCCACTATCGGTAAGGAAAAGACCCAGGTTTTATATGACATGGCCAAAGATATAAATCCCAATGCAGAAATCAAAATTTTTTCTCAAGGCGTACATGAAGGCAATATGCCAAGCTTTCTCAATGGCGTGGACTTGGTAATTGATTGCTTGGATGTCTTTGTTTTAGAGACGCGGCGAAAGCTCTACGGTTTAGCAGAAAAAATGAAGATTCCAGTGATTTCTGCTGCGCCCTTGGGAATGGGAACTTCTGTGATGGTTTTCTCCCCTGAGAAAATGCCTTTTAACCGGTATTTTGCCTTTGATGATCAGAATTTAAAAGAAGAGGAAATGGTCCTTTACTTTTTGGCCGGTATGAGTCCTTGGATCATGCATGCCTCCTATTTGGCGGCACCAGAAAAAATTGTTTTGCGTCAAAGAAAGGTTTCCTCTTTAAATATCGGTTGCAGTTCCGCCGCCTCGGCGGCCGCCGCAATTGCCTTAAAGCTTTGTATCCAGCGAGGCAAAATCCTTTATGCTCCTTGGGGCTATCAAGTGGATTTTTTCCATAACAAATTAAAAAAATTTTGGCGCCCTTTTGGCAACCGCAATCTTTTGCAAAAGCTATTGATTCGCTATATGAATCGTCGTTTTGCTAAGGAGCCAGTCGTCGTGGCTCAACATGCAAGTCAAAGCTCGAAAAAGCATAGTGGTTCGGAAGCGGCTAGATCCTATTTAGGTTAAATTGCCTATCCGAAATACAAACGATCTCTCCTAGATTCGGACAATTCATCTGCTCAAATCCCCATAAATGACTCCTTACATTTTGGCACGCTTTGCATAAGAGAAATCAGAAAAATAAGCGGGGCTAGAAAATATTTGCCTTGCTGCTGGGGGAGATTTTCAGCAAACTAGGAGGCCGTATTGAAAGATAAAAAAAATGATATGAAGGTAACATTGCAGATGCATGAACAATTAAGACAAGAATTAAAGCATAACGACACCGATATAATCTTAAATATTCGGGCGGCAGAAAAAACTACGAATGCTAGATTTATTGAGGTGAAAGCGAGTGTTGCCGGGTTGGAATCGAAGATGGATGCCCGTTTTGCAGACGTAGATGCTCGAATCGATGCGCTGGAATCGAAGATGGATGCCCGTTTTGCAGACGTAGATGCAAAGTTTGCGCAGGTGCATGCTCGAATCGATGCGCTGGAATCGAAGATGGATGCCCGCTTTGATAAAATGGAAGCAATGATGGCCAAATTTTATGCGGAAATCGCAAAAATGAACGCCGTGAATGCCAGAACCCTAGCTCTAGTGGAAGAGCAGAGGGCAGAAAATCGCACCATATGGGACAAGCAGGCACAGCTAGAAGAAAAAGTAGACCAACTACTTGAGAGGCAAACGTAGGTCTTGTTTGCCGCCGCCGCAGTTTGCCTTCTCATCACGTCTCGCGATGTTCGATCAAATCCTCCACCACAGAAGAGTCTGCTAGGGTAGAGGTATCCCCCAATTGCTGGTAATCGCCCGCCGCGATTTTTCTTAAAATACGCCGCATAATTTTCCCGCTGCGGGTTTTGGGCAATGCTGGTGCCCACTGCACTTTGTCAGGTGTGGCAATGGGACCAATTTCCTTTCGAACCCACTGGATGAGTTCTTTGCGTAAGTCATCATTAAATTCCTCTCCTGCTTGCAAAGTTACATAGGAGTAGATGCCTTGGCCTTTAATTTCATGGGGAAAGCCCACAACTGCTGCTTCCGAAACTTTCGGATGGGCCACCAATGCCGATTCAATCTCCGCAGTTCCAAGGCGGTGTCCACTAACATTAATGACATCATCAACACGTCCGATGATCCAAAGATCCCCATCCTTATCCCGTTTGCATTCGTCCCCCGAGAAATAAAGTCCAGGGAAATCAGAAAAATAGGTTTTTTCAAAGCGCTCATGATCTCCATAAAGACTACGCATCTGACCCGGCCAAGAGCGTTTCATGCAGAGTATTCCCTCGTCAACACTACCTTGTAATTCCTTTCCATTTCGGTCCACCAAGATCGCTTCAATCCCTGGTAATGGTTTGGTGGCTGAACCTGGTTTTTGCGTGGTATTGTGCAGAGGGGAGATCAATATGCCGCCGGTCTCGGTTTGCCACCAAGTATCGACTATGGGGCATCTTTTATTGCCCACCACCTCATGGTACCAGCGCCAGGCTTCTGGATTGATGGGCTCACCCACCGAGCCCAAGAGCTTTAGTGAGGAGCGATCGCTTTTACTAACAAAATCATTGCCCTTTGCCATCATGGCGCGAATGGCGGTGGGAGCCGTATAATAAATATTCACTTTGTATTTGTCGACGATTTGCCAATGGCGCGACATATCTGGATAATTGGGTACACCTTCAAATATTACCGATGTGGCAGCGTTGGCAAGGGGGCCATAGACAATATAGGAATGACCCGTGATCCATCCCACATCAGCCGTGCACCAATAAACATCTTCTGCTTGGTAATTAAAAACCAGTTCGTGGGTGTAGGCTGCGTAAGTCAAATAGCCGCCAGTGGTATGCAAGATGCCTTTTGGTTTTCCCGTAGAGCCCGAGGTGTAAAGAATGAAAAGCGGGTCCTCGGAGTCCATCACTTCTGGTTTGCACTCCGCTGCCTGCGAGTCGACCAAAGATTGCCAATCCACATCACGGCCTTCTTGCCACGCAATATTGGCAGCGGTGTGTTTGTAACATAAGACTTTTTTGACGCCGCCGGATTTTTCAATGGCTTCGTCCACATTCTTTTTTAAAGGAATGGTTTTGCCGCCGCGTTTTCCTTCATCTGCTGTTAAGACGTATTCACTTTTACAATCCCGAATGCGTCCGGCAATGGATTCAGGCGAAAAGCCGCCAAATACCACCGAGTGAATGGCGCCTATGCGGGCGCAAGCCAACATGGCATAACAAGCCTCGGGTATCATTGGCATATAGAGAGTAACACGATCGCCTTTTTTAACGCCCATTTCTTTTAGTCCATTGGCTAAGCGGCAGACTTCTTCATAAAGTTCTTGGTAGGTGATGGTTCTAGATTTTTCTTTAGGATCATCTGGCTCCCAATAAAAGGCGACTTTGTCGGCATGTTTTGCCAAGTGGCGATCAATGCAATTGTAGGAGGCATTGACTTTGCCATTTAGAAACCATTGAATCTTTACCGGCTTTTCAAAGGTCCAATCACTGACTTGCTCAAAGTCTTTGTACCAATCAATTCGCTTGGCAACTTCGCGCCAGAAATTCTCATTGTCTTCAAGGGATTTGGAATGGTCAGGGTGATGCATTTGCGCCTCCAAAAAAAAAGGGGTTGAACCAACCCCTTTACTCTCATGGAATTTTTTTTAAATTGCACGGCGCAATTCGTCTAGCGCTTAGCTAGGTAGTCGCCAACACTTTTTTGTGTGGTTTGAATGGCATCTTCGCCCTTTTCCCAGTTCGCTGGACAGACTTCGCCATTTTCCTCAAAGTGCTCAAGTGCATCTACCATGCGTAGGGCCTCTTCTACACTACGGCCCAGTGGTAGGTCGTTCACCACTTGGTGACGTACAATGCCTTCTTTGTCGATCAAAAATAATCCACGAAAAGCAACGCCATCATCATGAAGAACATCATAGGCAGAAGCGATTTTGCCGCCAATGTCGGAGATGATTCCGTATTCTACACCCTCAATTCCACCTTTATCTTTTGGCGTAGATAGCCATGCTAAATGTGAGAATTCCGAATCGATGGAACAGCCTAGAACTTCCACGCCGCGCTCTTTGAAGGCATTGAGTTTCGCTTGAAAAGCGTGTAGCTCGGTAGGGCAGACAAAGGTAAAATCTAGTGGGTAAAAGAAAAGTACGACATTTTTGCCTTTGTAATCGGACAAAGATATTTCTTTAATGTCTTGCTTAAATACAGCCTTTGATTTGAAATCCGGTGCTTGTTTGCCTACTAATACAGCCATTGTATCTCCTTTGTTTAATGAACCGCCCCATTATGGGGAGAAAATTACGGTTCTGCAAGATGTCTAGCTTTACTTATGATATGCGTCAGTTTTGTCTATCAAGAATCTCTTGTAGGCCTTTGGCCGCCATATCCGCATGCTTTTGTATTTCTTGTCGAATAAAGTCACGCCTAGTTTTGGAGGAGCTGTTCCCATAGTCACGCACCGCCTGCAATAGCTCTTTGCTATCATGAACTTCTCGAACAATAGGCAGGGATTCATGATAAATATTTTTAAATTCCAATGCTTCTCGGTTGTTATGGTGATGCGGCCCTACAATTACGGCGGAGCCAGCCACTAGGGGTTCCATGACGGAGTGAACTGAGCCCTTAAATGATCCTCCCACAAAGGCTAGATCACAATTTTTGTATAATATAGCAAGAATGCCTACCACATCCACAACCACTACATCCCGCTCCAGAGGCTTTTCCGATTTGGAATACAATTGGAAGTCTATATGGGCTTGATTTAAGTTTCGCAAAAGATCATAGAACTGTGCGGTTTTGACTTCATGGGGCACCAATATGCATTGATAGCCAAGCTTTAAAATGTCTTTCAAAACAGGCAGAATGACTTCCTCATCTTTTGGCCAAGTGGAGCCAAATACGATGAAAGGTTTTTCTGGTTTTGCGATTTCTGATTGCAAATTGTTGAGGCGGTAGAGGCACTGAAGGTAGCGTGTGTCGCCGGTTACGCTTACGTGCGGCACCTCTAATTTCTGCAGAAAATTTTTCGCATCTTCTTGATCCACGCAATAAATATGATCTAGCCAAGAAAATAAAGTGTGAAAAATTTTGCGCGTTAGGGCGTTGTGAATTTTTTTGTTATTATCCGAAAGGGTGGCAGAAAACAAAAAGGCGGGAACTTTAGCCAAATGGCATTGATATAGCATTTCCGGCCAAACATCCGTTCGGGCAACATACAAAGATTGCGGATTTAACCATTGAATAAAATCCTGCATATGGCTTGCAAAATCATAGGGGGCGGGTAGGTACAAATCTATATTCGGATCTTTCTTTAAAGCACCTTCTACACTAGGAGAGAAGTAGGAAACAAACACATTGTCTCCCCGGCTTTTTAACTGGCGAATTAAGGGTTTTGCATATTCCAATTCCCCGGAGGAGCAATGTAGCCAGATGGGCCGGGCTGGCGCTTGGTGTTTGCGCCAAAATTGCCCCCTACGAACACTAAAATAGCGCTCCAATTTGGGATGAGTAAAGGAGAAAAGGCGCAAGAATAAAAAGAGCGCAGGATAAAGTAAAAAACGGTAAATCAGAATTAGCCAATTCTCTTGCATAATTTATCAAAAACCTCTTCTGGTAAAATGCTTTTCATACACTTTTGGTATTCTGAATTTTTACATCGACCACTGCCGTCTTTCGAGCATGGTTTACAGGGTAGTGGTTTTTCCAGTACCTGAATGCTTTCTGATAGTGGATAGCCAAAGGCAGATGGTCCAATGAAGGCAAAACCTTTTTTTTCTAATTGGTCGGCAACATGCAGAAGGCCTGTGTCATTAGAGATCACAAAATCGGCCGCTTCGACCACGGCGCTAGATTCAAGTAAGGACAGTCGTCCACTTAAATTCATACAGTTATTATTTTTCGAAATCTCTAAAATGCTGGCGATAAAATCATCTTTGGGTCCGCCCAAAAAGTACCAAAAAAAATTCTTTTCCGCACTCAGATCAAGCAAGCGAACCCAATAATCACTGGGCCATATTTTTAGCGGCCAAGCAGCCGAGGGCATGACGGCGATGGTAGTAAATTCTGTTTTCATCAAAGCATTGGCGAATTGCTTTTCTTGCTTGGGGATTTGCATGGCTTTTATTTGTGGGCGATGTTGTATGCCCCAGCTTTTCAGGGGCTCTAGATAGGAGATTTGTCCCACAAAGGGTTTTGGCAAAAGGTTGTAGCGCAATTGGAATAGTAGAAAACGTTTGAAGCGGTGCTTGGGGCGAACCAATATATTGGCTTTCGTAAAAAGCAAAAGCGTGCGTAAAATCAACGAGCGAAGGTTATTGTGAGCGTCATAGATGTGGCTGTAATTTTCACTTTTGATTTGCTGATACAAGGCCCACAATTCTTGCCATTTGGCCTTATTGCTCAACCTATGCACCTTATCAATCCCAGGATGGTTTTTTAACAAATCGGCAAATGCATCCTTGGTTAAAAAATGCACTTCTGCCTCGGGCCATTCGGATTTGATGGCCAATGGACAGCGTAAAGATTGAACAATATCGCCGAAACTAGAAAAGCGAAGGATCAAAACCTTTTGTTTCATAAATCTATCCTACGTAGAAAGAAGGAAAAAAGATAGCCGCTTTACCGTTACATAATACTTGTTTTTTGTTTTGCAATATTTATTTACCTAAAACATAATTGCTTCATGGGAAAAAAAGATGTTGGCATAATTAGTATATTTGGCAGAGGCCATTGGTTGGCTAAAGAGTTAGCACAAAACGGCTTTCAAGTAAGTTTGATCGATCTCTCCAACAATTATCCTCGTACCACACCTGCCGACTGGGAAGGGCCCTTTGGTGTTTTTCGTTCGCAAGATCTCAGTGACTCACAAATTTATAGTATGACCCACGCACAAACCATTGTGGAGTCCGATGCTGGTTTCTGCCTGTGGCCAGAGGCAGGCCCCATTGAATGTACCGGGCCACTGTCCCGCTTGCAGATGCGGCGCTATGCTACGGATGCTCTCTTGGATTATTTTCGCGATCTAGATCGTGGGCATATCACCAAAGATGTATTTGCAAAAATACAAAAACAGACATTTAAAAATGCATGGCCAGCTTATTTTGCCAATCATCTGAGTTCTTTACGCTACAAAGAAAACAAAGAAGCTCTTTCCAGTAAAACTTTGGCAACACCTTTTTTATCGCCTTTTTTTCATCGACTCGCCTCTAGGCAAGCGGTGCAAGAATCCCTTGAGGATTTAAAAAACTCGGGTGTCGAGGTATTTGAAGGCGGCTTTTTGCGAGATATAAGTGAAGATGGTAAGACCATTCAAAGACTGGAGTTAGAGGTTAGCGGCCGATCCTTTTTGATTGAAGCCAGCCGTTGGCTAATCATGTTAAGCGGTATTGAAATCAGCTTGCTCGATGAAAGAGTGCAAAAGATTTTACAGCCCTATAAGGCGGCAGCGCCGCAATGGTCATGGATACGTTATGGTGTTGAAGTAAAGCAAATAGAGGATCTTAAGTCCATACCTCCCCATTTTGTGGTAATCGATGATGTTTATGGGCCTTGGTACAATACAAATGTAATGATTTTTCAAATGACCACAAATATCAATCAATTTGATATTTGGCTGCGAATACCTAACTCGCAACGCTTTCAAAAGCAGTATTTGGAAGACATCAAACTGGAGATTCATCGTTTGATTGGCAAGCGTTTGCCAATGTTAGACATTACCGACACTTTGATGCCGCAAGAATATATTTACAGTTTTAACGATTTAGGTCCGCCGCGTTTTTGTATGTATTCCACAAGTGATTTAAATGCACAAAAACGTAAGTCCTGGAGGAACGTAACTTGGTCCTCGCCAGAGGAATGGCCTGCGCAAGATGCAACCAGCATCATGCGAGAACAAACAAAATTATACCATTTGCTAGAGGAAGCCAGAAATCATGATCGAACGTTATAAGAATCCAGAAATGGCACGCCACTGGGAAGAAGAGGCTCGCTGGTCAGCCTTATTGACCATTGAAAAGACTGTGGCAGAGGCGCAAGCAAAATTCAAAATCATTCCGCAGGCTGCAGCTTCGGCCATTCAACGAAAAGCAAAATATGATATTGAAGGCATTAAAAAAATTGAAGCCAAAACAAAACACGATGTGATTGCCTTTGTGAGCAATGTGGCATCTTACGTTGGTGATTACGGCCGCTATGTACATTATGGAATGACTTCTTCAGATGTATTGGATAGTGCCACCAGTTTACAAATACAAAATGCAAGTGAAGAGCTTTACAAGGCATTGGATATACTTGATAAGGCCTTTTTAAAGCTCATTCGTCAGCACAAAAAAACTTTGTGCAGTGGTCGAACTCACGGTATGCACGCTGAGCCCACAACATTTGGCTACAAGATGGCAGGCTTTTATCAAGAGTTTTTGCGCAACCAAGAGCGTTTAGAAATGGCTTTGGATCAATGCCAGGTGATCAAGCTGTCTGGCGCTGTGGGGACTTATTCTTTTCAATCTGAAAAAGTAGAAAAATATGTCGCCAAAAAACTGGATATGCAAACAGAAATGGTGGCCACCCAGGTGGTGCCGCGTGATCGCCATGCAGAATTAATCCTAGCCTTTGCACTATATGCTGCTGGACTGGATCGCTTGGCTATTGAACTTCGGCATTTGCAGCGCACCGAAGTAGGTGAGGTAGTGGAGGGCTTTGCAAAGGGGCAAAAGGGCTCCTCAGCTATGCCGCACAAGAAAAACCCCATAAGCGCGGAAAACATTAGTGGTCTGTGCCGAGTTTTAAAATCCTATTCTCATATAGCCTTAGAAAACGTTTCGCTTTGGCATGAAAGAGATATTTCCCATTCTTCTACCGAAAGAATCATGTTGCCGGATGCATTTGAGCTCATACATTATGTTACCTTAAGGATGGCTCGCTTGCTCAATTGTTTGCAGGTAAATAAAGAAAGAATGTTAGACAATATGAAGCTATCGGGTGGATCTTTGTTTTCCTCACATGTATTGTTGGCTTTAATTGAAAAGGCTAAGTGGAGTAGGGAAGAGGCTTATCAAAAGGTGCAAGCCTTATCACATTCTTTAAAGCCAGGTCAAAATCTGGCAGATGCGCTTCTTAAGGATCGGGAGATAAAAGCGGTGTTAACTAAAAAAGATGTCAAAGATATTTTCTCTGGCAAAAGGCATATCGAGACGATCCAAAAGCGCTTAGAAGATCTGCTTTAAGACTTTACTTAGTGTAACATTCTTCTTAAACTAAGAGTCCACGGAGGGTTATTGGTTGCAGACAGTCTTAAAGAAAAATGATTCGATTTATTTGGTCGCTCCGAGTGGAATTTTTAACCCGAGTTTGTTGCAGCAGAGCAATCGCTATTTAAATAAACATAATTTGACGGCTTTGTACCATAATGATGTTTTAAATCCCCATATGCATTTTGCTAATGATGATGCATTTCGTTTTCAAGATTTAAAAAGAGCGCTTTTACAAAAGCAAGCAAAGTATCTCTGGGCCTTTCGCGGTGGTAGCGGGGCGCAAAGATTGCTGCCGTATTTACAGCGTATGCAAAAACCCAAACAAGAAAAGATTTTGATTGGCTTTAGTGATGTTTCGTTTTTACAAAACTACTTTGCTCTTCATTGGGGTTGGAGGGCTTTGCATGCTCCGGTGATGAATCGTTTGGCGCGTGGCTTAGCAAGCCAAACGGAAGAAAAACGTTTATGGTCCTTGTTGAAAGGCTCAGACAATATTTTAAAAGGTCTGCGCCCAATGAATGAAAAAGCAAATAAGCAAAAGCAAATCAAGGGCAAGATCATTGGCGGTAATTTAACTACATTGCAAGCTTCCTTAGGATCGCCGCTAAACTTCCGAGCAAGTGGTAAAATTTTATTTTTAGAAGATGTGGCAGAGGCTCCCTATCGTATTGACCGTGCACTCGTTAGCTTAAAGCAGGCAGGGGTTTTGCGAGCTGCTAAGGCGATTGTCTTTGGGGGTTTTACAGATTGCCAACACAAGGCGGGCACTCCCAGCATACAAAAAGAATTGCAGAGCTTTGCCAATGAATGCTCTGGCATACCTATTTACCGAGGAATCAAAGTCGGGCATGGCGCCATTCAAATGCCCTTGTGGATCAATCATTTTTCAATTCTAAAAGACAATAAATTGATTCAAGAAAGTCCATTAAAATGAAAAATCTAGATAGTAATACCTTAAAAGAAACATCACCCGCAGGCGAAATCATGGCGTTTCATAGGGGGGAGCTTTGCTTTCATCAATCTTGGGGGAAAACCTATAAGTATTATGATTTGGCATCACTTACAAAAATCTTATTTACTAATGATTTGTTGCAAATGGCGATAAAGCAAAAATTATTGAAGTTGAGCGACCCGGTTCATAGGTTTTTGCCCTATTGGCACAAGGGTGTAAAAATTGAAAACTTATTACGCCATGATGCAGGTTATACATGGTGGAAGCCGTTTTATCGTCGCCTACCATTGCATGCTCCCATAGAATTAAAACCAGCATATCTGCAAAAACTAATAGTTCAAGAAAAGCCAGTGAAGTCTAAGCAGGCCGTTTACTCGGACATTGATTATTTTATTTTGGGTTTTGTTTTAGAAAAAATATTTAATATGCCGCTATCGTATGGTTATGAACTTTTGGAGCACCCATTTCATTTTAATGTGGGCAATCAAGCCAAGTACAATAAGTATTTCTATGCGCCTACAGAAAAATGCTCCTGGCGCGGTAAGCGCTTGCAAGGCGAGGTGCATGATCAAAACGCCTGGGCACTTGGCGGCGTAGCTCCCCATGCGGGATTATTTGGTAGCATTCAAGATATGAGAACTTGGTTTTTGGATTTTCGTTTGCGTTTAAAGCGCGATGCCATTTTAAAAAACTTTTGCCGGCGTGCCATGCCAGTTAGCCGCGGCGACTGGGCTTTAGGTTATATGATGCCAAGTAAAGGAAAAGCTTCCTGCGGCTCTAAATTTTCTCTGAAGTCTATTGGTCACACGGGATTTACCGGCACGTCCTTTTGGTATGATCCCGAGGTCGATTTGGGGGTCATCGTACTTAGTAATCGTATTTATCGCGGGGCCAATCATAAACAGATTCGTAAAACACGCCCCTGGATTCATGATCATATCTACGAAAGGTGCATTCATGTCTAAGATATCAGATTTGCCAGCAGGCGCTCACATACACTTGATGGGGATTTGTGGTGTTGCTATGGCATCTTTGGCCGGACTGCTGAAAAATATGGGCTATAAAATTACCGGGAGTGATCAAAACGTTTATCCGCCCATGTCGACGCTCTTGGAGGATTTGGAGATTCCCATAATGGAGGGTTATAAAAAAGAGAACTTAGTGCCAGCTCCTGATTTTGTCATTGTGGGCAATGTCATTACCAAAAATCATGAAGAGGCCATAGCACTACTAGAATCTCCTATCCCTTATACCAGCCTGCCAAAGGCAATGGGGGAAGTCCTAATTGCCGATCGACGCTCCATTGTGGTCTCAGGCACTCATGGTAAGACCACTACCACTTCGATGATGGCATGGATACTAGAGGATCTTGGCAAGAGGCCTGGCTTTTTAGTAGGTGGGATTGCCAAAAACTTTGCGAAATCCTTTCAGCTGCCGAAGTCCGACCTATTTGTTATCGAAGGAGATGAGTACGATACAGCCTTTTTTGATAAGGTGCCAAAGTTTAATCACTACCGACCCTATTATGTTTTGCTCGGAAAGATAGAATTTGATCATGCCGACATTTACAATTCTTTAGAGGACATCATGCAGGCATTTTATGGTTTGGCGGAAAGGGCAAATCCTGATGGGATTTGGATCTACAATGCTCACTGCGAAAATGCCACAAAGGTTAGTGCTAAGGCGAAATCCCGATTGGTGCTCTCCTATGGTATTGAAAAAGGGGATTATCAGGCTCGAAATATCGTGTACCAACCTGAGGCCATGCAGTTTGATATGTATTATCAGAACCAAAAAATTATTACGATCCAAACAAAAGTTTTTGGTGAGTACAATGTCTTGAATTTAATGAATGCCCTGGCTTTGTGTCATCAACTCGAGTTGGACATGAATCAGGTTGCTCAAGCCGTATGGAAATTTGCAGGAGTTAAGCGTAGGCAAGAAATATTGTCAGAACAAAACGGAAAAGTATTGATAGAAGATTTTGCCCATCACCCTACGGCGGTGCGTATGACCATTGATGCAGTAAAAAAGCGCTTTCAAAAGGGGAGGGTTTTGGCTGTTTTTGAGCCGCGAAGTGCTACCTCACGCCGCAAGGTTTTTCAACAAGACTATATTGCTGCCTTTCAGAACGCGGACGAAATATGGATCAAAAAAGCGGGTATGCAGGAAAAAATACAGGACCAAGATCGCTTCTCATCAGAAGAGCTAGTAGATCATCTAAAAGCCTCTGGTAAGATTGCGCATTGCTTTGACCATGTTGATGAAGGCGCCAGACAAATCAGCGAATCTGCCAAAAAAGGAGATGCCATTGTCGTGATGAGCAATGGCTCCTTTGATGGTATCTATCAAAAAATTCAATTAACCTAACAAGCTTCTTAGCATCCAAGCTGTTTTTTCATGTAATTGAATTCGCTGGGTAAGTAGGTCCACAGTCGCTTCATCATTTACTTCACCTGCTGTAGGTAGTACCGATCGTGCTGTGCGAATTAAGGTTTCGTGGCTTTTTACCAAGTCTCTTACCATATCAAGGGCTTCCGGTACCTGGTCCACCTCTTCGATGGATGTTAGATCACTAAAGGCCTTGTAGGACCCAGGAGCTAGCACTCCTAGAGCGCGAATTCGTTCTGCAATGTCATCTACAGCTGTTGCCAACTCCGTATAGTGCTCCTCAAACATGGCATGCAAGGTTTGAAACATGGGGCCGGTGACATTCCAATGATAGTTGTGTGTTTTAAGGTAAAGCGTATAAGAGTCTGCCAAAACTTTTGATAAGCCCTTGGCAATTTCATTTCGTTCCTTTTCTGGTATGCCTATATTTACTTCCATTTCTTACTCCTTAATGGTTTTAGATAATATTTCGTATGTATTCGAAGAGAGTTTATCAGGATCTAGCACATTATCAATGGCGCGCTTCATAATAGTTTTACGTTTTTGATCCAGCCTAGGGTAATCATTAAAACAAGCCGCCAATCGGGCCGCCACAGTGGGGTTGTCTTTATCTAGTTCGGCAATACGTTGGGCCATCAATTGATAGGTTCTGCCATCAGGGTGATGAAAAACCTTTGTATTGCTTAATCCAATGGTGCCGTAAACACTGTAGTTATGATTTGGCATAAAGCGATCATAAACTTTGGGATCAAGTTTTTCGATCTCATCCAATACCGAAACATCCTCTTGCCCAAATAAGAGTTGAAAGTATTTGGTAATGGTTAAGGCATCATTTTTCCAGGTTTGGTAAAAGCTGGAAAGGTGCTGCTGAAAACTTTCTTTGTCGTTTCCTGAAAGGGATCTAAGGGCGCCGAGGGTGTCGGTCATATTGGTGGAAGTGGTGAATTGTTTGCTAGCGTAGGAGCTATCCACCATGCTTAAGTAGTACAGTATTTGGTTTTTGAGGCTTCTGGCCTCAGGTGTTTTGATAGCCGCAACTTCCTCATATCGATGGCGAAGTTGCTTTTCCAGTGCCGTTGCTAAACTTGTCTCAATTTCTGCTTTTGCTTGAAAAAAAGCATCAATGGGAAGTTCCGTGTAATCCAGAGCAATATTTTCAAATTGGATATTTTTAATAAATAAAGAGCTAAATTCCATATCTTCGCGTTTTTTGCTTAATTCTGCTTGATAGAGTTGAATTAGCTCTGTTGGCTCTTTGATAGCTACGTTATTTTCAATACTTGCAATGGCATTTTTAAAGGTTGTTTTTAAAACGCGGTAAGCGGCATCCCACTGACTAAATGAATTTGTATCATGAGTGGCTAAGTGTACTAGGCTAGGCATAGACTGCGGAAAATCCACCTCTATGGGGGCCGAAAAATCGCGAAGTAAAGATATTTCCAGGCCTTCTAGGCTATCAAATTCAAGACTTTCTTTTTCTTTTGTTAATTCAAACAAATAATCCTTAGCCTTGCTTTGATAATCGCATGAGCTTGAAAGAACTTTAGGTTCAGCAGGTTTGCCATTTTGATCAATAAAACCTAATTTTAAAGGAATTAAAAGAGGAGATTGTAGCTGTTGAATTTCTAAGGTGTTGGCATGCTTTTCCATCTTGATTTTAGGGGTACCGGCTTGGGAGTACCATTTTTGAAAAAAGCTAAGGTCCTTACCGCTAGCCTCTTGCATGGCGCGACAAAAATCTTCGGTTCGTACGGCTTGGCCATCAAAGAGTTCAAAGTACTTTTTCATTCCCTGTTGAAAGGCCTTTTCGCCAATTAGGGTATGGATCATTCGTATGATTTCTGCGCCTTTTTCATAGATGGTGGCGGTATAAAAATTAGAAATATTCAGAGCCTCTTTGGGGCGCACTGGATGAGAGTTAGGTCCTTGGTCCTCAGGGAACTGCGCCTTGCGAAGCCTGATAACATCATCAATGCGTTTGACAGGGCGAGAGTTCATGTCAGAGGAGAACTCTTGATCGCGAAAAACTGTTAGGCCTTCTTTTAAACTAAGTTGAAACCAGTCTCGACAAGTTACGCGGTTGCCGGTCCAGTTATGAAAGTATTCATGGCCCACGACGGCTTGAATGTTATAAAAGTCTTTATCTGTGGCACTTTCTTCATCGGCCAAAACGTATTTTGAGTTAAATATGTTAAGCCCCTTGTTTTCCATGGCGCCAGAGTTGAATGTGTCGGTGGCAACAATCATATAGCGGTCTAAATCGTATTCTAAGTCAAAACGCTTTTCATCCCACTTCATAGAGTCTTTTAAAGACTGCATGGCATGGGCAGCTTTTTTTGTGTTGCCTGGGTCGACATAAATTTCTAGTAGCACCTTATTGCCACTTTTAGTGGTAAAGTGATCGTCTATTTTTTCAAACTGGCCGCAGACTAATGCAAACAAATAAGAGGGCTTGGGGTAGGGGTCGTGCCATACCACTTGTTGTTTGCCATTATCTAGAGTTTTTTCTTCTATCAGGTTGCCGTTGGACAATAAGCTATTAAATTTCGAATCGGCAATGATGCTTGTGGTAAAGGTGGAGAGAACATCTGGGCGATCTTGGTAATAAAGAATTTTTCGAAATCCCTCAGCTTCGCATTGGCTCAAATAGTTTCCATCGGCGGCGTAAATGCCCTCGAAGGATTTGTTATTTATGGGGTCTATTTCGTTATGAATTTCGATAAGAACATCCTCTTGCTCTGGATGTAAAACTAAATCCTTATCTTCTAAATATTCCTGAGCGTTGAGCTCTTGGTCATTTAGTTTTAGATAGGTGATTTTTTGACCAGCGCCGTTAAGTCGTAGCTCATTGCCAATGGCAATTGATGATTTTTTTAATTGTAGCTTTCCTTTCACTAGGGTCTTAGGCTCATCAATTGTAATTTCTAAATCGGTTTTTATGGTGACATAGTCAGGAGCTTTATAATCTGCTAGTCGAAGTTTTTTAGGCATATTTACTCTCCTTGTAATGGTAGATGTTAACACAAGATTAAAGAGGGGCAATGCTTTAGCAAACAAGATTTTATATAAGGCATAGATTTTGCTTATATTTATAGGAAAAAGGCGGAAAGCAATGAAAGCGAAGTACACACGTGAGTTCATAAAGAAATTGCAAAAAAGCGAGGAATCCTTACATACTTTTTGGGATTTGGAATGCCGTTTTATAAGGCCATCCACAGTGGATAAAAACCCCCATAAGATGGAAGATCAAAGCGCCAAGATGCAATCGGATGCCATGAAGTTTCGTAATATTCATATGCATTTTTAATTCATTTAGCTAAGGCTAAATTCTGCATTAGAAATTCATGGATCTTCTTTCTTTAAAAGCAAAGTTTATATAGCAGGGCTAATTGCCGTCTTACTATTAATATATCTAATTTATTAACTCCATTACCTTATACTTATTTCCTAAAATCCAGATAATCTCATTTTTCTCTTATAAGCGCTTTAGTATTAGCCACAAAGGGAGAGCTAGTTTGCGATTTACTCTAATTTGTCTTTTGCTTGTTTTTTTTCATACACCGCTAATAAGTTTGGCGATAATGAATGGCGTAGAAGTGGGGGAGATGGATGCCATTCAAACTTATCTTGTAAAGTTGACTTCTTGTACGGGCGTACGCATTGATTATCATACCGTACTGACGACGGCACATTGCTTTCCAAATGCCACTAACATTCGTTTTTTAGATGGCGATGAATATGTGGAATACAATCTTGGTAGTAGTTCTGCAAATTGGGAAATTGTCGGTACTGGAGCCCATCCCATGCTTGTTGTGATCCATATAGAGCCAAAGAAGCAAAGATATGAGGACTTTCGTCCGCTGCGAGTGAACTTTAATTTTGCAGATAACTTTGGTTTGCAAAAAGGAGATTCGCTTCTTGCCGTGGGCTATGGGCCAAATCGTCAGGATGCAGGCTTTGGCGTGCTACGAAAAGCTAACTTGCAGTTCTTTAAGACCTTAAAAACTGGCATATATGATATAGATAAGAATGCTATTATTGTAGAAGCCTTAAATAAACCTTACGTAGTCCGGTTCGGTGATTCCCCAGCATCCATGGGGTTTAGGCCAAGGTATTCAGCTAATGCGGCCCAAGCGGTAACTGATCTGCAAATACCACTTCCAGGTGATAGCGGCGGCCCCTTGTTTAAGGTGTTGGCCAATGGGGATTTTGAGCTAATAGGTATATTAGAGTATACGGATTTAACTCTTTGGCGATCAATTTATTATGATTTAAGTGATTTGGCGTCTATACGGTAAAAAAACATATTATATAGTAACATAATATAGCTTATCGGATGTTAACAGGTTCTCCGGGGAAGTTGATATATCTATATGATTATGTCTCGCCTCTATTTTTATCTAGGCCGCACTAGTCTCATTTAAATCATTTATAAACTTAAGTAGTTTTGTAACATTATCCAGGGTTGGATTGGTAGTTGGCTCACACATACGGTAGAGTGTGCTTTTTGACAAGCCTGTGTGTTTCGTTATCTCTTTATAGTCATATTTATCTAATAAAATCGATATACAGCCCTTGAAGGTGTCAAAGTCAGCTTCAAATAGAGCTTCTGTAATAGCTTCTTTAATACCAGAAATAGAAACATCATTGCCTGGTGAATATAACCCTGCCTTAGGTTTCTCTTTCGAGGATTTTACGAGCTTTTGTGATGTCTTTGCTTTGGCCATTTTTATTACCTCCTATATAATACAAGGGTAAGTTCTTCTTTTAAAATCAAAGAATAATAAACTCTTCTGCCATTTTTCCACTTTAACTCTAAAAGATCTTCGCCCAATGGTTTATGATCCCCAAAATAGTTAAATAGCTCTATATTTTTTAGCCGCGAGTCTATTTGTGCTTTCGCTTTTTCTGTCTGTTTATCAAACCAAGCTTTAAATTCTGGTGTGCGTGCGACTTTCATTCCCACTATATTCCTATATATGGGAATGAAAGTCAAGCTTTATAATATATTTAAGGAAAAGACGTATGGCCTACAGGATAGAATCTATGTCAGGACACTTCTATTGACAATTAAAGGTGACAAATTCCCTGAGAAATTACAACTTCGCCGGGGAATTTGTATGTGGGGGCACGTAGTAAATAAGAACGATCTAATGACAATTATAAGTATTGGAGAACCACCCTGTAAATCTGCAAGGTGGTCAAAGATATTAAAGTGCTATATCAAGCTGAACATTGTAATTGCGATCTGTACGGCAAGAAGGTGTTGGACGAGAGCCCATCCCGCGCAAGTTTTCTATGGTAAATTTATCATCCCATACCCAGAAGAGCTCCGCGATAAGGGCGCAATTGTCCCATCCTCTTAACCGAATGCTCGTCATCTCGGCCAGCTCTTGCCCATTAGGATCGTACATCATGGTGTCAAAGCTTCCATGAACACGAGCTATGGTGGTGATGCCGCCCCAAGGCTCTAAGCCGCCGGTGCAGCGAATGTTAATGTTTGTAGCCCCTAGATCTTCTAAAAAGCTCTCTACCTGGCGCTCGGCCGAATCGCAATTGTAAAAGATTTGACCGCTCGTGCCGGTATTCATGCCAATGGCCGTATTTACCTTATGAGTCTTCCAGCTAACTGGTATGGTTTCCGCATTTGCGCTGGACCATGAAATGACTATGGCTATGGTGAAAAAATAAAGTAGTTTCATAATTGTCCCTCCCCTGAACATTTTGATTCTATCTATGAACACTTTTAATTTACGACTTCTTGTAAAAAATACAATTCTAAAAATACGATGACGGACTTTAAATAAATCAATGAAAAAAGGGTCAGCCTTACTTTGCTTGGGCTTTGGTGGCAAAATCAAACGGAAATTTCACCAGCCTGGTTTTCTCTGCTTTTGGCAATTGCGGAAAATCCCAAGAATAGGTTGCCTGCAAGATGCAAGCATGCAATGGGCTTTTGCTAGCAAAGCTGCTTTCTAGAATACTGGTTTTACTTAGTTTGCCTTCTTTATCGAATTCGATCCCTAACAGTATTTTGCCCTTGGTCCCGGGTTTTTGCTCAATGGCAGCGGCATAACATTGGTAAACGGCATTTTTATTATCAATAATCACTTGCCGCACACGATCCATGTCCGCGCCCTCTTTTTTTGATTCTGCTTCTTTCTTGCAACTAGCAAATGCCAGTAAAAAAATAAGAGCTAGTACGTACCTTAGTATTTGCATCATTCCCATCAATCCAATTCTTTATTTACCAAATCACACTTAAAACCAAAGTGTGGACTAAACAATTCTCCATAAGCATGGATGGCGCCCCAAACTATGTCTTCGGATTCTTCATCAACGGCTTTAATGCTAGCATTTTCTAGTGAAGTACAAAAGTACACTGCATAAAAATGTTCGCAAAATTCTCCCCGATCTAAACCCCGTTTAGCGAAATCAATCGCTTGGTTCATTCTGGCGCTGGGGTATGCATACTGTTCCAAAACTTCAATGGTATATTCCGCGCGCTTTTGCGCTTCACAATTAGCTTTGGCAAATGAAAAAGAAAAAGTGCTTAAAAATAAAATGATCAGTGATTTCATACAACCCTCCCCTGAAATCCAGCAAAGGATAGTCCTAGCCAAAGGTCTCGTCAAACAATAAGAGGAGCGTTACAAAAGCGGCAAAATGCTACTGGTTCAATTTTTCTATGGTTTTCTCTAGTGCCTGGATGGCGCACTGAAGTTTTTTGATAAAGGAGGTTTGGTGTTTCACAAAAACAAAATTTTTGTGCTTTGACCAATAGCTTTGCAGCTTCTTATCCAGCTCCACCGCACGCAAATTGTCCTCATTGCGTATGGGGTTGCCCATTTCAATGGAAATGCCGCCCTTTGCCGCCGTTTCAAAAAATATCACAGCGTCATAGCGGCTAAGCTCCCCTTCATGGCTGGTATGCATGGCTTGAAAAAAGTCTTCCCCATTACCGTTGGGCCAATAGGCTGCGCCGTCTACGGTTCCGCGGTCACAGAGCAATACCCGTCCTGGATACATGGCGTGCACCACATCCTCGATGTTTTGCTGCACATGGAAGATGGCTTTTTGTGCGGCTATCTCTGCTTTTTGATCGCAAAGATCGGCTCTTGGAAATCCGCCGCTAAAAAGCATGGTGGCCGCTTCCGGAACCACAACAATCTTCTCCCCTAATTCTCGACGAATCAAATCGGCTGCAGTAGTTTTACCACCACCTGGGCCACCTGTGAGTACGATTCTATGGGTATTATGGATCATATTAAAAGCCTACCCAAGCCCCCAAATATTGGCAATCAAAGCTGAACGGGTGACCAAAAATGTCACTAAAATGGGGCTAGAGCCAATATAAGCAGCTTCGTTTCGGCATAGAATTCGCATATTTATCTAGAAAAGAGGAGAATATGATCAATATTAAGGAAATTGAAAGCACCACCCAAGAGATTACTTTGTTTGTAACCTTTGTTGCAGCTATCAGTATGTTGTTTGGCGGCTATTTTTATCTATCTCAAGACAGCCAGATTCTATCTCTTACGGGCACTTATGGCCATTTGGCGTTTTCTACTCTGTTCGATTTATTAGGATATTCCTTATTTTATCTATCTGTTGCCATATTTTTTACCGGCAAGTTCATCATTGCCAAAGCACAGCAGCCCAAGGACATTTACCAACATTCCTATCCAATTGTACTGCGTATTACCGCCCATCTATTTACCATGATCATTATATCTAGCCTTCTTAGTGTGGCGCATATTTATTTTGCTTTTGATGTTCCTGAAAAATTAAACTACGGGGCCGGCGGAGCTTTAGGTAGCATCATTGGTGGAACAAGTTTTGAACTTTTTGGTCTTATGGGCTCGTTAACTATACTACTAAGTCTGGCTTTGATCGTGAGTATGATTGTAGGTTCGTTCCATCTAGTATCGACCTATTTATTTGTAAAAGATATTATTGTTACATTGCTTGCAAAGTCGCAAACAAAGATCCAAGTGATTTATGTCGCGACAAAAAAACAAGTATCACATACTGCAAGCCTAATGAAAGAAGATATGGCGAAAATACTTCCCATATACGAGTTAAGTCCTTTAGGTCCAGACATACAAAATGTAGAGCTTGCACCAAAGCAGGAGCCACTAGTTGAAAAGGATAAGAAGGCTGATAAGGATATGTTGCAGTTGATTCGTAAATTGGATGAGCAAGTGGCGCATCTACAAGAGCAATTAAAAGATGGTGCTCCTAAAGCCGTTAAACAAGATTCCAAGCCAGCGGATGTGCTGGAAGACGATTCCACAGAGCAAGAGGAAGTTTCAGCAGAAAAGAAAGTGATTTCGATTTCTGATTTTAAAGGTAAGTACACCAAGCCAGAGATTCGTCTTCTTGCCAAAGCTCCGAAAGCAAAGGGCTTGAGCAAAACAGAAATAGAAAAACAATGCAAAGAATTGGAAGAGCGTTTGGCTAGTTTTCAGTTAAATGGAAAGATCATCGCCGCACATGTAGGTGTTAGTCTTACCATGTTTGAGTTTCAACCCGCGGCAGGAGTGAAGTTAAGTAAAATTTCATCCCTGACCAATGATTTGGCCCTAGTATTGGGAGCAAGCTCCATTCGCGTTTTGGCACCAATACCTGGAAAAACCACGGTGGGAATTGAGGTGCCGAACAAGGACCGCGCCATGGTCTCCTATCCAGATCTCATCGAGAAAGTGCAAAAGCAAAAAGACAAGGCTCTACCAATCGCCATGGGTCTAGATATTTATAATCAGCCTCTAATTTCGGATATTAGTGAAATGCCGCACCTACTAGTGTCGGGCACTACTGGATCTGGTAAATCGGTTTTTATTAATACCCTAATTACTTCGCTATTGTTTAATAAGTCTCCTAAAGACTTACGCTTTTTAATGGTGGATCCTAAGATGATTGAATTAAGTCCTTATAATGGTATCCCCCATTTGCTAAAACCCGTGGTTACCGATGTGGAGGAAGCAAAAGATCTTTTGGTTTGGGCCGAAGAAGAAATGGACCGCCGCTACCAGATGTTTGCGGATGTGCAGGCTAGAAATATTAGCTCTTTTAATGAAGCCATCAAAGACGGTAGTAAGAAAACGGCAGAAAGAAGATCTGGCAAAAAAATTGAGTGGAATTGGCAGCATATGCCTTATATTGTAATCGTGATTGACGAGCTTGCGGATCTGATGCTGACGCAAGGTAAGGAAGTGGAAATACCCATTACTCGAATTGCACAAAAAGCCAGGGCAGCAGGGATTCACTTGGTGATTGCGACTCAAAGGCCTTCTGCTGAGATTGTAACAGGGCTGATTAAGACGAACTTCCCAACAAGAATTTCTTTTAAAGTTTCTTCTGCTGTAGATTCTCGAACTATACTAGATACTTCTGGGGCAGAAAAACTACTTGGTAAGGGCGATATGCTCTATATGCCGAATGGCAAATCTTTAGTAAGATTGCAAGGCGCCTTCGTCTCAGAAAAAGAAGTCAAATCCATCGTAAAATCTATTCGTGATTAATTGTCGATTCGTTTTAGAACTTCGTAGGTTCTAAGAACGGCCTCCGCTCTCCCCTTTTGATTTAAAACGGGGGAGATATACTTTTGACGAATCAGATAGGAGCACTCCTTATCGGAAAATCGCTCCTTAATATAGTGATCTTCCACATCTGCCGCTATTGTTTCGCAGACTTCTCCGCGCCTATTGAAAAAAATGTCAATAGGCAAAAAGGGGCCCCAGCACTATTTGTCATTGCGCTGACCTCCATATCATATTTTAGAGTATTCCTTTGCTCTAA
>MDTC01241864.1_pt1 | contig 132106 bp, 96 predicted proteins | sample 811181 | NCBI WGS metagenome assembly MDTC01 (sample SAMN05326644, study PRJNA326480) | marine metagenome | isolation source: seawater | place: Pacific Ocean: North | collected 2011
AAAGACATACAACATCGAGGTCGGACACAAGGCCCGACCCTACGGGAAAAATGCAACATCATGCTCATGCGCTTACTTCGCGAGAGGACCACTTAGGCCGCTGCATTAAAAAACGCGATCTTCTCCATCAACACACGTGTCTGACGCAAGACCTCATGTATCCTCATAAAGGACTGTTGTGCGCGCTCGTCAAAGCTCCCCTTGTCTCTCTTCTGCATCTTCAGCCAATGGGCACATACCTGATACCCGCCGATATAGTGATCCCAAACACCCTCATCAACACCATCGAGATAGGATGCTTTGTTGATGTACACACGCCCTCTTCCATCGATGACTTCTTGGAGCGCGTGTTTCTTTCCACCGATTTTTGTGATCTCCAGACCACCAACATCCACAAAAGAGAGAGCCTGTACATCCCACATGTCCTTGCTCCCATTGCTCACACTCTCACAACACGACCAGCCCCTCTTCAGAGGACGCTCGTGACGATTCCATGAAGCAGCCGGATAATCCTGCTCCATCAAGTGAAGCGCGACAAGATCGGCTCCATACTGTGACATCTTCGCAAAGGACTCCAACCCATCGGGCAAAAACAAACGCGGGAAGTCCATGCGCAGAGCAGCGCTGTACGTAGCCCGATAGAGTGGATCAAACAACTGCGCATAGATAAAGTGAAAGAGATCTTCCGGCCCAACCGTCTCCTCCAAGTCACCACACCCATAGGGAAGCCAACGCAGCGCTGTTTGAGTGAGACATTGCTCTCTCCATGAGGCACCAAAGAGCGATGTTCGTCGCGCGTTAGTCCCTCCAGAGTCCTCATAAAGTGGGAAGACAAACACATTGTTGGAGGTCTTGGAGGACAAAAAGATCTTCTCCACAGGCTGCCTGGATACGAATACATGTGCGGGCTGCTCGCCTTTGCACCAACGCGACACCAACAAGGCCAGATTTGGACGAAGCAACGGCGACATCCCCTCAAGACGAGGTCGTTGCAAGAGCCTATTCAAATAGGTCCAGCGAGGCACAAAAGGACGATATGCGATCTGACACAACCTCTCCTCCACAACCCCCTCCTCATGAAGACGCTCACGAGCACGCTGTGAAGGCCACTTTCCCCTTCGCGCACACTTCAAGATATCAAATATCTCCTCACGATCGATTGTCATGTCCGACAAAACAGACAGACGCTCTCTCATGCTCTCCTTCGAAGAAGCGAGCAAAAGTGCGTCGTTCCCAGTAAACAAACCTGTACAAGCCTTGAGCAGAATGTCATCAAGTGGCCGCGCCGTCTGATACACAGCTGGAACAACTGCAGGCTGTGGCGCAAAGTAGTAGGAAGGGCCTTCAGGTCGAAGAGGAAGCCCCTCCCATCCCCCCTCCCGCAATGTCTTGGACTTCTCTTCTTTTGTCCCCCACAGCTCAGAAAACTCAGTGGTACAACCCTCTGCGCCGCGTTCATAAAGCCAATGGATCACCGCGACGCCTTGCTGGATCCCAAATACATTTTCATCGACACACCCCTTGGGCGTCTTCTCTGCAAGTCGGACATTCCCGTGAAGATCGAGCAGCTGGATGTGCTTCATGTCTCTCAGTAGCAAACGTCTGACACCGCGGTGTAGATAACCACGCAAGAATGTATGATTGGTCACCAGAGACACACAACCCCGCTCACCTGCCATACTCTGTCGGTGGGCAAACGCCAAAAAGCGGATGTAATCATCACACAGAGGTTGTTTGTTCCTCTCCTCCTTCACCTCGTGCTTGTACGCCTCCCACATCGGACAATGGACATCTAGCGATGTCCCCGAACGGATCGCATAAGGAGGGTTCCCCATCAAGACGTCCACAGCTTCTGGAGTATCAGACAACAACGTGTTGCCACGTATCAGTTGCCAAGGCAACTGATACGTGCTCTCTTCGTCGATACCGAGATGCATGAGTACAACCGTCAACATGATCGGACACAGCAGATAGGCCCCCAACATCAACTCGACACCACAAAGACGACGTGGCAGATCCTCCTTTACAAACGTCTGCCATTGCTCTCTTTGCGCCTCAACAGAGCGCCCATCCTCTCGCCAGTATGCATGTAAGACATCATGACATGTGAACAACGCAGCGATCCAAAACGCCCCAGTCCCAACAGAGACATCGAAGAGACGAAGAGGTCGAGCGTTCTCTTCAACCATGACCGGCTTCGTCGCAGCCAGACCGAGAGGATACCCACACACATCTCGCAGCTGTTGGTGAAGAGACGTCACCATATAAGACGCGAGAGAATAAGGAGTGTAAAAGGCTCCTTTTTGCCGGCGCATTGAGGGTTTACAACGCTCGACAAAGACAGGAAACAGACCCATCCACGCAAAGAACACCTCACGCCAATCCCCCGCATCCTCAGGGCATTCGAGAAGAAGCGCGTGTGCCTCTTCAACACACGAGAAGAGCACCTCGCACAGTCCAGCCTGCTCTCTCTCAACACACTTCACGATGGCGGGCTCCAATGCGACAGGAAGCCTGGACCAAAGCTGCATCCATTTTGTGAAATCATCCCGTTCCCATCGTCGAGACCAGACTGTAAAGGTCAAAGCACCAAACAACAAAGCCTGCGCGACGTCTTCGATGTCACAGTCTTGTGTATTGACCGCACAGCCCTGAAGCACAGATAAAAGGGAGGGATAGGTCTTGTCGAGGAGTGAAAACCAGCGTTTTTTGTGTCGTGGATGGAGAGAGGGAAGCGGGAGAGTGGACATCAAGCGCGAAGCTCTTGGACACGTTCCTCGATGGCGCTCAAAGCACGAAGCGCACCACACTCAAACGAGAGAATACCAGCAGGTCCGTATGCTTCTCTCGGATTGATTCGAATGAGTGTACCACCGGCCCGTTTTGTCACCCCTTCGCAGGCCCAACGGACAGAGGGGATCGCGGTCCCAGCGCCACATTCAATCACGACAACATGACCCGTCAGTGACGCCAGCCACTTTTTATAGCGTCGTTCCTGCTCAGTTGTCCGCTTCGCGATCCACATCCCATCACCAAACATCAAGATATTGGGCCTGGCCATGTAGCCGCAGTGTCGACATGCTGGCATCGGAGGTGAAGCCTCAAAGGTTTCCTCATCCACCTCGACGACCTCGGAGTGACCATCCCAGATATGAGAAGCACAAGGGAGCGCACACTGCATATGATGGATGGAGCCATGACATTCGACGATCTGTTCATCGTCAAAGCCGGCCTTTTGGAATTGTCCATCGACGTTAGAGGTATACACAAAGGCTCCGTGTGTCATGTCTTTGGCAAACCGACGCAAGACAGAGAAACCCTCATGGGGAACAGTATCTCGATACAGATGCAGTCGGTGTCCGTAAAATCCCCAGGCCACTTCAGGTTCGTTGTAGAACCACTTTGGGTTGGCCATGTCGATAAAGGAGAGGCCACGTTTTTGAAAGGGAGGATAAGCGTTCCAAAAGCCTTTGTTTCCGCGAAAATCAGGGAGTCCGGAGTCGACGCCCATCCCTGCACCTGCGCCAATCAAGAGCGCATCAGCCTGCACGATCGCCTCCGCAGCCTGTTGAAGCAGCTCCTCTGGGATATCCCATTCAATCGACATGTTCGCACCTCCATCCAAAATACGTTAACGATGTGGTTCGTGTGGGTGGCCTTTTTCAACGCCACACCCCATATAGAATACGCATACCTCGTCAAAAGTGAACAGACATTGGCAGAGAAGCGCAACAAAAACAAGTCTTTTTCATCGGACATAAGGAGTTTTGGACACAATGGACACCATCACACAGGCGGTACTGGGTGCGGCAGTTGCAGAAGTTGGGTGGCGTGGGGAGTTGGGGAAAAAGGCGATCTACACAGGTGTCTTTTGTGGTCTCCTACCGGACTTCGATATCGTCGCAGCATTGGGAGGTCAGTGGGGAGAGATTCTCTTCCACAGGGGACCAACACACTCGCTATTTTTTGCTCCTTTGGCAGCACCTCTTGTGGCGTACGCTGCGTGGCAATGGGCGAATAAGCAAGGTGCATACTGGACCTGGATGCATCTGTGTTTTTGGGCGATCATCACCCACCCGATGCTCGACATGTTCACCACATACGGGACCCAATTGTTCTTTCCCTTCAGCTACATGAGAGTGGCGTTTGATGGTGTCTCGATCATCGATCCGATCTACACGCTGCCATTGATGTTTGCGCTGGCGTTTAGCTTTGTCTACAGGGGGCGACCAGAGGTTGGACAGCGTGTCACTGCGGCGATGTTAGTCTTCACCACATGTTATCTATTGTTTGGCACCTTTGTCTCCACACAGACCGAAAAAAAAGCCCACAAACAACTCGTACAGTCGGGCTTTGAACCTGTTGAGGTCAGGGCGACCCCAACGCTCTTCAATTCGATCTTATGGCGTGTCTTGGCGCGGAACAAACAGGGTGACATCGGTGTGGGAATGTATTCATCTTGGGCACCAAAGAAGATCGACTTCACGCTCCTCAAGCGCCCAAAAGACCCGCTCGTCGAAAAGACACTGGCCCACGATAAAGGCAAGCTCATGATGTGGTTTGCAGGGAATATGATCAGCTTCCATATCGAGAAGCGACCCGATGAGACCATCGTTGATCTCAAAGACCAGCGGTTTGGGTTATTCCTCGCCCCAGCGAAGACCCTCATGGGCGCAAGAGCGCGCTTCACAAAGAGTGGTGACTTGATCAGCATCAACCGCTTCAGAAAACCCCCACAGACAGGAAGCATTGGTAAGGAATTCGGCGCGATGTGGGGGATGATGTGGACAGGTCAGCGACCGACTCTCATTGCCCCTTCAAAACGATAAGGTGACCGCAAGGAAGAAAAGCGCATGAAAGAGGGCAGTGGGTGGGATCGGCTCCCGCTGCTAGGATGCAATTTGGTCGTCGAGTTTCTTCTTAATCTCTTCCATGTAGGCTTTGACTTTATCGACCATCTCACTGGCTCCTTCGTAGGATTTGGCGGCAAGTTTCGAGAATATCGTCGCCTGTTGACGCAATAGACGTAGCCCCAGATCCACATCGTTTGGTTGTTTGGAATCGGCCATCAAGAGCCCTCTGTGCATACGCAGCTCAGCGAGGCGATAACGTCCCTTTGGTGACTTGTCCAACGTCGCGAGGACGTCTTCGACAGCACGAATAAGCAACAAGCGGGTCTTCGTAGGGATGTCTTTGGACTGTGAAAGAATTGGAATGGTCGCACCGATCACCGCATCATATAGCTGAGGGATCTTCTTGAGATTGCGGTGCCACTTCTTCATCCCGATGACAAAAAAGTACGTGACTTCGAAAGCCTGCCGACGCTCAAGCGCGGTCAACTCGCGTTTGGAGATCAGATCCATATGGTAGCGCAATAATCCCTTCCACTCGTCAATAGAAGGCCCTTTTGTGTGCGCAAGCATCCACTTTCCAGCCTGTGTCAACGCCTCATCCATCGACAAATCGAGCTCCAACAACCCCTCAACAACAGCCGTCGCGTGCTGAAACGATTCCACTGGATGCTTTTGAAACACAGACTGTTTGTACTTCATCCGCAACTCTTTGACTTTTTCTTTGGTCTTCAAACAAACACCTCACTTCCTATTGTCCAGAAGAACCTCTCACCCGTAGAGCGAGCCGGGTCACTGTAACGCAGACAGGCGCAGGCTTCAAGTCACTCAGAGAGTGTCGGCAACCGGATGGCTTCGACGTTGTCCTGTATCTCTTCTGGCGGCGCTGCCGTAAAACGAGAGACAACCAACATCACCGCAAAGTTGAGTATCATCCCGATCGTCCCGATGCCTTCAGGGCTGATTCCAAACAACCAATGTTGGGCGTTGTTGTGCGCCGGGTTGATAAACTTGAAGTAGATGATATAGCTCGCCGTAAACAAGATCCCTGTGAGCATCCCACCAATTGCAGCCTCTTTCGTGGCTTTCTTCCAAAAGATCCCCAGCACAATCACAGGAAAGAAGCTGCTCGCCGCAAGTCCAAAGGCAAACGCCACCACCTGGGCGACAAAACCAGGCGGATAGATACCAAATAAGCCCGCCACAATCACCGCTCCCCCTGCCGCAACGCGCGCGATCAGCAACTCTTGCTTGTCACTCATATCCGGTCGTAACACCCGCTTAAACAAGTCATGAGAGACAGAAGCAGAGATCACGAGCAACAACCCTGCCGCCGTCGATAGCGCCGCCGCAAGTCCACCCGCAGCGACCAGCGCGACGATCCACGCAGGCAACTTCGCGATCTCTGGATTGGCCAGTACCATGATGTCTTTGTCCACGATCAACTCGTTCTTTTTCGGATCACCACTGTAGGTGATGATGCCATCACCATTCTTATCCTTGAACTTGATCAACCCTGTCTTCTCCCAATTGCGGAACCAATCAGGCCGATCTTTGTACGAAATACCGTGAAGCGTTTGGATCATATTCACCCGCGCAAAGGTCGCAATCGCAGGCGCTGTCGTGTACAAGATCCCAATGAATAACAAAGCCCACACCGCACTATACCGCGCAGCCCGCACAGACGGCACCGTGTAAAAACGAATGATCACGTGAGGCAGACCAGCCGTCCCCACCATCAACGCCATCGTGATCGCGAAGACATCGATCATGCTCTTCTTACCCATCACAAAGGCACCCGTGTACTCTGGAAACCCTAGCTCTCGATGGATCTGATCGATGACCTTTAACAGCTCCATCCCCGCGTGCTTTCCTTCGACAAGTGTTGAACCAAAGCCAAGCTGTGGGATCGGATTTCCCGTCATCTTCCAGGATATCGCAACCGCAGGGATCGTGTAGGCCACGATCAAGATGCAGTACTGTGCGACCTGTGTCCATGTAATCCCCTTCATGCCGCCTAAGACGGCATACAAAAAGACCAAAAACACACCGATGATCACGCCCGTGTTGATATCGACGTTCAAGAAGCGCGAAAAGACCACCCCCACACCTCTCATCTGACCGGCGACATAGGTGAATGACACGAAGATCGCGCAGAACACAGCGACAAGACGTGCGGTGTTCGAGTAGTAGCGATCTCCGACAAAATCGGGGACCGTAAACTTCCCAAATTTGCGCAGGTAAGGCGCGAGCAGTAAGGCGAGTAAGACATAACCACCGGTCCACCCCATCAGATAGACAGAGCCAGTATATCCCATGAACGAGATCAAACCTGCCATCGAGATAAAGGACGCCGCGCTCATCCAGTCCGCACCCGTCGCGAGACCGTTAAACAACGCAGGTACACCATGTCCTGCAACATAGAATCCTCTCGTGCTGCGCACTCTCGTCGCGATCGCGATCCCAATGTAGACCGCAAAGGTCGCGCCAACAATGATATACGTCCAGATCTGGATACTCATCCCTCTTCCTCCTCGACATCAAGCTCCCTGTCCAGTCGATCCATCCAGCGCGCGTAAGCAAACACCAACCCCACAAAGACAAAGATCGCGCCTTGCTGCGCAAACCAAAAACCCAACGGAAAACCCGCGACCTTGATCTTGTTGAGCTGCTCGACAAACAAAATGCCCGCGCCAAATGACACCACAAACCAAATCACCAATAGCACCCACACCGCACGGATATTGGCCTTCCAATACCGCACAGCCCTGTCTCTCTTCGACATAGCTCTTCCTCACGTCATCCAGATCATCACCGCGCTTCACACTGGCGGCTTGATTGCGTTTTTTTGTTGATAGTCCCCATAGAACAACACACTCCAAAACAACAGGTCAACCCATCCACTTATGAAGACAGCCAGCATACACGCGTAAAACACCGATATAATCGAATCAGTAGAAAAAAGACATTGACATCGTTTGAAAAAGAACCTCTCTTACTGTTACGTCTTCCCTCACCCCTTCGACCACATGAGGTGTCGAAAGCACTCACTCTGCTTGCCTCTCCACACCGGAGTTGCTACAACAAAATCGTCACAAAGTCCCACCTGACGAACCCATAAAAGGTGTCCTACAAGGAGAAAAAGATGTCCATCGCAGTCATATTGGGGAGCGCATTCTCGAATGCACAACTCGGCCCCTACGCGCTCACAGCCCAACAAGTCAGCACCCCGTGGGGAGACGTCGAGATCCACAGCTGCCCCATCCCTAATCGCGACTGTCACGTCATCATACGCCACGGCGCCCCTCATCGTTATCTTCCCAACCAAATCCCCTACAGAGCCCACACATATGCACTACGAAAGCTCGGATGTCAGGCGCTCCTCGTGACCAGTTCGGTCGGCGTCCTCGACCTCGCAGTCCCACTCGATCGTCCCATGCTCGTCTCCGACCTGTTGATGCCAGAGAACCGTCTCCCCGATGGAAGTGCCTGTTCCATGTTTCCCGAACCAGAAGCACAACACGGTCACCTCGTGCTCGAAGGCGGTCTGTTTGATGGCCAACTCAATGCACAGATGCACCGCTACTTTCAGTCACAATGGGATGAAACGGCCCAAGAGGTCGTCTTCGCGTACGCAGGTGGACCGAGGACCAAGACACCTGCCGAGAATGTGTTTTGGAGAAAGATGGGCGCACAAGTCAACTCGATGACACTCGGTCCAGAGGTCGTCCTCGCCAATGAATACGAGATCCCCACAGCAGCACTCGTCGTCGGTCACAAGTACTCCAACCCCGACGCCAAAGACCCTCTCGACCAAGATAGCATCACAGCCTCATTGGAACGAGGTCACAAAGCCTTTGTCGACGCCGTCCTGCACTTTCTTACCCACATCCAACCGGTGCCTTTTGGTAACCGCATCTATCGGTTTGAACGATGAGCGATATCACGTTATCCTCAGAAGAAAAAAGAATTCGGCTGATCCGTGTGATTGGACTGTGTGTGTTAGCGTTTACGTTGATGCTCAGCTACGCGCTCGCACGTCCCGCCGTGGAGTCGATCTTTTTGCAACAACATAGCTACAAATCCCTCCCCATCGTGTGGTTGTTTGTCGCTGCAGGTGCCCTCTTCACGACACTCCTCTACAACCAGTTTGCCTCGCGGATCGAACTCGTCAGGCTGTTTGCGTTGATCACGACGACGAGCGCTTTGCTCTTGCTTGGCCTGATCTTCGCAACAAAAGCTCAATTACCCGGCTCAACCTACGCGCTCTACATCTGGAAGGATCTGTACATCGTCGTACTCGTCGAGACATTTTGGAGCTTCTCCAACGCAGTCTTTCCACTTAATACGGCCAAGTGGGTGTATGGCACGTTTTGTATGATGGGTTCTCTCGGAGGGATCGCAGGCAACCTGCTTGTGGGTCGTCTCGCTCGAAGTATCGGTACAAATAACGTATTGTGGGTGCTCTTTCCGCTGCTCCTGTTGATCGGCGCGGGGTGTTTTCTGTTCGCGAAGTTTGCGGGATACAAAGGAGATGCACACTACGACAAGGAACCTCCTAACGTCACAGAAGGTTTTCAGATCGTCCGAAAGAGTCGTTACTTACTGTTGATGTTGCTCGTTATCGTCGCGACACAGATCGCGATCACGTTGATCGACTACCAATTTAACCAAGTCATTCAACAAGCTTACCCACAAAAGGATCTTCGCACAGATGTCATCGGAAAGGTGTACACAGCGATCGCAATTGTCGCCCTGGTCCTGGAATCTTCGACGGGATTGATTTTGCGCTTTCTGGGTGTCTCTGCGACCTTTTTGTTGTTGCCGGCGTTGTTAGGCTTTGCGGTGGGAGGCGCGATGCTCGTGCCGCTCTTTTTGACGATGGCGATCGCCAAGGTGACGAGCAAATCCCTCGACTACTCCGTCTTCCGAGCTTCTAAGGAGTTGCTCTACCTGCCCCTCGGCTACAAAGAGAAGACCCAGGGCAAAGCGGTTGTCGACATCATGACCTATAGGGTCGCCAAAGGGCTCGCGTCTTTGCTTGTGCTCACATTTACGACGATGGGGTGGGCTTATTTGGTTCCGTACTTTACACCGTTGATGATCGGGGTGTGGTTTGTGTTGGCGTGGTTGATCATTCAGCGCTATACAACACTTATCCAGGCAGAAGCTAACGAGGTCGGCGACTGAGGAGCGCTGTCGCGTCTTCGCTGCTGAGGGGTTTTGAGAAGAGGTATCCCTGCCCATAATCGCATCCAAGCTCACGAAGATCGGCGAGCTGTTCGGTCGTCTCGACACCTTCTGCGACGACCTTCATATGGAGGTTTTGTGCAAGTGAAATGATTGTCCGCACGATCTCCGCGTGCTTGGCGTCTTTGCGCATACGTTTGATAAACGAGCGGTCAATTTTCAACGTGTGGAAGGGAAACTTGTGCAGATAACTCAGTGATGAATAGCCTGTCCCAAAGTCATCCATACACAACAAGATGTCCAGTTCTTTGAGTTTATCGAAGACTTTCTTGACGCTGTGTGCGCTCTCACTGTCCATCAACACGCTCTCGGTCAATTCGAGCTTGATGTGTTTGCCTGAGACACCTGAAGTGCGCAGCGTCTCTTCGATTTGTTCGATAAGATCGTCCTGTGCAAACTGATGACTGGAGAGGTTCACGTTCACACTCAGAGGAAGATCTTGAAAGAACATATCTCGCCAGGCTTGCATCTGTCGACATGACTCTTCGAGGACCCACTTTCCGATGGGGATGATCAGTCCAGTGTCTTCAGCTACGGGGATAAAGCTCGCAGGGGAGATCGCGACGCGTTCGGATTTATACCAACGTACAAGCGCTTCAAATCCAATGATCTGACCGTTTTGCAAAGAGACGATCGGTTGGTACACCATACGAAACTCTTTGCGTTCGATCGCACGGCGTAAATCCGTCTCCATTTGCAACAACGTCACAGCCTGCACGTGCATATCCGTGACAAACATTTCGACGCGGGCTTTCCCCGTATCCTTCGCCTTGTTCATCGCAGAGTCTGCGTCACGAAGCAACTCTTCGGGGTGCTCATAGCGTTTTTTGTTAGACGCGATCCCGATATTTGCGCCAGTAAAGACCTCTTGCCCGCTTAAATTGAAGGGAAGCGTCAGGCTCTGTTGGATACGCTCAGCCAGTTGTGGTGCGCGCTCAAGACCATTGGCATCATCGAGCAGGATCGCATACTCACTCCCACCAAGCCGCGCGATCGTGTCTGTCGGTGAGATCAGGCGACTGAAGCGTTGTCCCACATCGATCAAAAGCTGGTCACCAACGGAGTGCCCCAAGCTATCCAGGATCGTCTTGAAGCGGTCGAGATCCAGGATCAACACAGCGAACTGATACGCCTTTCGCTGCTGCCCCCGAACCATCGCTTGTTCAAGTCGGTCTAAAAACAGTGTCCTGTTGGGCAGTCCAGTCAGAGGATCGTGCAAGACGTCGTGTTGTTGTTGCTCTTGGATGGCTTTGTATTCGGAGATATCAGTCTGTGTACCGATCAGGTGGTGGGAACGATCCGTAGCGCCACGAACAGTGCGTCCACGACACAGCATCCAACTATACGTCCCGTCTTTGTGGAGAATGCGATACTCACCAACAAAGAAGCCTTCGCCCTCTTGAATGTGATGCATGAGTTTGGCGCGCAGGTCTTTTCGATCATCGTGGTGGACGAGTTGGAACCACTCATGGAGAACATTCGAGATCTCATCATCTCGATAACCGAGCATCTCTTTCCAACGCCTGGAGACGAAAAAATCGTTGGTGTTGAGGTTCCAATCCCACACCCCATCGCTGCTTCCCCGCGCAGCACATGCAAAACGAATGTCATTCTCCCACAAGCGGACTTGCTCAATCTCCTGCGCGATCAAATGACTGACTGTTTGACTGACCTCAAACTCCAACAATGGCTTGCGTAAAATATGGAGAAGTTTATGTCCGACAAGCTCCGTGAGCATGGGCGCTTTTTGTTGGGCTGCCTCTTGGGACATACACAACAACACGTGGATATCATATTGCTCGCCACAGAGCTGCTCGATCACCTTCAAGTGAGCCTCAGGTTCGTCTGGAAAGAGATCGAAGAAGAGCGCGAGATAAGGCATACCGTCCATATTGGCTTGCATAACCGACGTGAAAATCTCTTGCACGTCGTAGACAGTCGAGACGGAAAAAGACGGCATGGGAAAGCGAGCTTCACCTGTATCATCGATAGATTCGTGTTTTGACTCGATCATATAACGAACATCTTCGATGGGGGGCAGTGGACGTGCTTGTGTTTGTGTGAGCAAATCTTCGATCAACGCAGCTGAAGCAGCCTGTCTTGAGAAGATAAGAAATCGAGGGGTGATGTTTTTCCCGGGAGAATGTGTGATGGCTTCTTGATCATGCATAGTTGACACTCATCAAAGTAGAATACAACATCGTTCGCACGCACTTCAGTTGTTTGTTTGCTTGTGTACTTTTTCACGCCACACTTCGGACACACAAACAAACCCATGGCAAACGCACACAATCTATCATGCCCTTGGATGGGGAACAAGCAAAAGTCACTGTTTGCCCTCAAAATGCGCCTATTCACAGAGGCTTCGCGGGTGCAAATGGTTGCGAACTTGACGCAGAAGTAGGGTTTCGATATCGTGGCAAGCGAGCAGCGGCGACGCCGAGTATAGGTGGGAAGAAACCGTACAGACGAAGGATAACATGCACATGGACTCTCCAGATCAACCGAGGTTTTTTTACGACCAAGGAGAGAGACGCTTTGAGGTCAAACGACGTCTGGGAGAGGGAGGATTTGGTGTCGTCTACCACGTCTTCGATCGAAAGCTAAAACAAGACGTCGCGCTCAAGACCCTCAAGGCCAAAAATGCCGAAGCCTTACTGCGCTTCAAAGACGAATTTCGTGCGCTGATCGATATCAAACACCCCAATCTCGTCTCCATCTACGAGTCCTTCTCAGATGGGCACCAATGGTTTTTCACGATGGAATTCATCGAAGGGGTCGATCTGCTCTCCTACATACGAAAGAGCCCACTCTCCCCTGTCGCGTCGCCGCTTCAAAGTACATCTCCACCCCAACCACACGTCCGCCAGACCATCACAAAAGCATCACTTCGCACACCAGCTCCCCCCTCTGCTTCCTCCCCTGCGCCCCCCAAAAAGCGTCCCCTCCCGAAGCGCGTACGTACAATGCCTGCGGAAACGCCCGAGGCGCCACCTCAAGAGATCTCACACGTCGATACACAACATATGAGTGACGAAGAGCTCGAAGCTTCCTTCTCCAAACCGTCCTCAAGCTCCATCCCCATTCTCCAAAACGAGACATCGAGACACACCTCTGCACATCGACAATCCCCAGCATTCGACAGTACGCGACTCCGTCACGCCCTCAAACAGCTCACACTCGGCATCCAGGCACTGCACCAAGCCGGAAAACTACACAGAGATCTCAAACCGAGCAACATCCTCGTCACACCTTCTGAGCGTGTTGTGATACTCGACTTTGGACTCGTCTTTGACTTTGCACCAGAGAATCTGCACTCCAGCATCCAACTCGCGGGAACCCCCGCTTATATGCCTCCAGAACAGGCCACAACCTCATCCCCCACAGAGGCAAGTGACTGGTACAGCGTCGGCGCCGTCCTCTACGAGGCGCTCGCCAACCGCCCACCATTCGAAGGGCACCTGTACCAAATCCTCCAACAGAAACAACAACAACTCCCCATCTCCCCGACACAATTCGTCGAAGATCTCCCCACAGATCTTGAGACGCTGTGTATGAAGTTACTCTCGATCCATCCGGAAGAACGCCCCGGAGGACAAGACATTCTGCAAACCCTTGGCAGCACCGAACACATCACGACCAGTACCGTGCGAAAGAGGCGCCCCTTTGTCGGTAGACAGAGCGCCCTCCGTACCCTCCACGAAGCTCTCCGACTCACCCAACAAGGCACGACCACAATCGTCCACATCACCGGCCCCTCTGGCATCGGGAAGAGTCAACTTGTCAGGCGATTTCTCAAGGCTTTGCAACAACAAGAACCACAAAGTGTCCTTCTGAGTTCGCGCTGTTACAAGCAGGAGTCCGTACCTTACAAAGCCATCGATGGGTTGATGGATAACGTCAGCCGCTATCTCAGCGCCCTCCCCCAAAAGCAAGTGGAACCATGGCTGCCGACAGACATTCGCGAGCTAAGTCTGTTGTTTCCGGTCTTACGCAGAGTTGAAGCGATCAAACACGCACTCAACACGGCCGTTCAGATCACCGACTCACAAGAGTTACGAGAGCGTGCGTTTAAAGCCTTCCGGGAGCTGATCAACCAACTCACCTCAAGGCGTCTTGTGTTGATGTCCATCGATGATTTGCAGTGGGGCGACGAAGACAGCGCCTCTTTGCTCAACACACTGCTCAGCCCTCCCCACGCCCCACCTGTCATGCTGATCGTGAGCTATCGGGACGGTGAACGCGACGAAGGCGCGTTTCTCAAGAAATTCTCCCCTCCAGCTGTCCATCAAGAGTCAACACTCCATCACATCAAGCTCAAAGAGCTCTCCCTGGAAGACGCTAAAGAACTCGCGCTCGGTCTTCTCGGTGAAGACGTCTTCCCAGAAAAAGACATACAGACACTTGTACAAGAATCCGGTGGCAATCCGCTCTTTTTGGAGACCGTGTTGCGCTTCCTACGAGCGGACCAAAATCCGAAGGCTACGAAAACATATACATCCCTCGAAGCGCTGCTCTCCACGCACATCGAGAAGCTGCCCGAACAAGCACGCCACATTCTCCAACTCGTCGCGATCGCAGGTCAGCCCGTCAGACGTGCAACGCTTCGTCAACAGCTCAAAGATATCGATGAAGGCGCCCTCATGGCCTCCCTCCAAGCCGAATACCTGCTAAGAGTCCACGGCGTCGGAGAGTTTGAGACCGTTGACACCTACCACAACAAGCTCCGCGAACTTCTCTTACACCAGCTCGACAGCGTACAACAACAGCGCCTACATGCGACCCTCGCGCAAGCCCTCGAACAAGAGCCTCAAGTGGAGATCCAGCGTCTGGCCACCCACTATCAAAAAGCCGGCGACCCAGAAAAAGCCCTCTCTTACCTGCTCAAAGCCGCGAAACAATCGGCAGAGACCTTCGCATTTGCTCACGCCGCAAGCCTGTATGAGCTGGCCTTCCAGTTCTCCAATGACGACGGCATCGTCCACAAACGCGAACATCTCAAAGCATACGCCAAGGTCCTCGCCAACGCAGGCAGAAGTGTCAACGCTGCGGCCGCGTACAAAGCAGCTTCCGAGCTCTCGGACAACCTTGAGGAGCGCTACCAACTCCAAAGGCGCGCTGGCCAACAGCTCCTGCGCAGTGGACACCTCGAAGAAGCGCTCACCCTCCTCACGGACATCATCGAGCAGCTCAACTCGAACATCACCCTCGCCTCCACGCCTTTACGAGCGTTCATCTCCTGGCTCTACCACCGCACCCTGATCAGCCTGCACGGCCTCGACTTTGACTTGCATAGTCATAAGTCACTGCTTCCCCAAGACAAACTGCTGCTAGACACAGCCAACTCCCTCTCAAGACACTTCGGAATGGTGGATCCCATCAGAGGTGCCGACCTGCACGCCAAGTACCTTCGACACGCACTACGTTCGGGAGATGTCTACCGCATCTCCCTCGCAATCTCCACGGAGCTTGCGTACAGTTCAACGTACAAACAGCACGACACACAGGCCACACAGCGCCTGTTCAACATCGCGTTTCGCGCCGCCAAACAGACTCAGCACCCTCACGCGATCGGTTCAGCCCGCCTCGCAGCGGGGATCGTCCTGTACACACAAGGTCGATGGAAGCGCGCGCTCTCTTACCACCAAAGCGCCGAACAGATCTTCAGAGAGCAGTGTACGGACGTGTTCTGGGAGCGCGCCAATGCGCAGATCTATACATTCAACACGCAGCTCTTTTTGGGTGCATACGCCGACATTATCAAACAGCTACCACGCACACTCAAAGAGGCCGAAGAGCGAGGAGATCGATACGCCAGGACGTTCTTACGCTCTGGTATCCTGCCAAAGGTCTACATCGCACAAGACGACATCGAGCGGGCACACGACGAAGTGGATGAGGCGCTCAAGGAGTGGTCACAACAAGGATTCTCTTTGCAGCACTACATCGAGATCCTCGTCAAAGGGGAGCTGGCGCTTTACAGACAAGACGTCGAAGACACATGGCAACAACTCACACAAAGACATTGGCCGCGACTCAAGCGAGCGTTTATCTTGCGCTCTCAATTTCACCGCATTGAGATCACAAACCTGCGAGGCCGTCTAGCGATTGCATCGGCGACATCACATCTACAAAACAGGTCCTCTTCATCATTTCGGATGTATATCAGAGAGGCAACACGCGCGGCCAAGCAGATCGCCCAAGAAGGTATGCACTGGTCTGCGCCACTATCGGAGTTGTTGTACGCGGGAATCGCAAGCCTTCAGGGAGACAGACATGGTGCGCTTCAACACCTGCTCACGGCGGAGGTCGGCTTTGAGCTTGTGGATATGGAGCTATACGCTCAGGCTGCCCGCCTCTTTCGTGACAAAATCCATCCGACACAGCGCGACCACATCACATCCCAAACACCGCTTGAGGTCTTTCAGGCGCAGGGGATCAAAAAACCTGAAACATTCGCCCGGATGCTTATCCCAGGGGCCTGGGAGATGTTTTTTCAACAAAGCGCCTGTTGATTTTTCGCGTCAACCCGACAAACATGATAGTACCAACTGTGGACAAGGCGAACACACCTGCCCTGTCCCATGACAGCACAACACCATCGCTTTGCGGCGTGTCTCCTCTCTCCTCTTCTTGCGCACACACCACAGACATCGCCACATCGACCCTGGAGACCTCATCATGTCACACTCATCATCTTCTATGACACCAGGCCTATCAGGACTTCCTTACTTTTTGTTTGCCCTCGCGTTTGCCATCACCTTCGGCACACTTCAGGGCTGCAAGACCACCTCACAAGCGCAAAAACACCCCAAAAAAGTCTCCCCCTCCACCACACCACAGGTGATCTCGGCGACCCTGCCTTCTCTACTCTCGCCGCTCTTTTTGCCACGTCCGCTGACACAGGTCTATCCTACAAATAACGCTCTCCCCCGGGCGATACGAGCCCTGATGCCACTCCCCCGGTGGAATGAACGGCTCCCAGTCGAACGCTCTCCAGCCATCTCATCGTGTCGCAAACGCATCGTCCAGATCGCACGCAAAAGTATCGGAAGGCAGGTGATCCGTTGCACAAGACACGCCGGATACGCACGCTACAAAAATGACTGTTCGGGTTGGATACGTTGTGTGTACTCGCGCATTGGTGTCGATGTCTTCGCCTCACCAACATATCGAGGCTCAAGTGGGACCTTCTCTTTGTTCCACCACTTCAAACACTATGGGATGCTACACAGAGGACTCCCTCGCCCCGGTGATGTCGTCTTTTGGCACGCGACCGTCGACAGAAATCGCAACGGCCGGCTGGATGACGATCCCATCACACATGTCGGTCTCGTCGACAAAATCGAAAAAAATGGTCGCATCCGTGTCCTGCACACAGGCTTTGGACAGCGTCCCGGTGTCAACCCCGCATACATGTATCTCCCAGACCCAGATCTGTGGCGTCAACGCCGTCAACTTCTCTCACACGCTCCCAAAAGCGATCCCTTCGAAGGCAACATGGCCCTTTATACGCCGGGCTCACAGAACACATGTCCGCTCGCCGCGAGGCCAGAGGTCGCAGCGGTCGCGGCGTGTCCCGCAAGTATGACCCCCAGGCAGCGGTGCGCGCGAGAAAAAAAACTCCACAAAGCGTGCATGAAGTACCTCCGGCGTTACCCACGCAAAAGCAAAAAAAGACGCGCGCAATTGTGGCGTTGTCAATGGCGCAAAAAACGCAGCAGACGTTTTTGCAAGGGCTTGCGAAAGATATCGCCCCGAGAAGCACCGGCCCCCACACCACAGCTCCGACGCCGACCTTCGACACACGACAAACCTGTGGTATACAAACGACGACGAAGACGTACACACAGACAACGAAGAAACCGTCTGTACAACGTGTACAACTCATATCTCGTCAGCCCACGTTCACGAAAACACCCACGCTACGGGCATACAACAGGTGAGTTGTTTGCAGGATACGCCACACTCACACGATGCCCCAAGTGATCCCATATAGATTGAAAGGATAGCTCGCTCCATGACCAATTCGACAGGACAGCCAACCTCTGGTGCCCGCTTTCAATTCACACGAAAGACGCACTCCCCCGAACAAAGCGTATATAACGTCGAGGTGTTCTTGCCCGATCAGACCCTCTACTACGTGGCCACGCTGACACTTGAAAACGGCCTGGACACCCTCACCCCCAAAGAAGAAACACAAGCAGCAGCCCCCGAGTGGGCCCAAAAGTACATCGATTTTCTGTGTAAGCAGCTCCACCGCGAAGCCAAAAAAGATGGCACGTGGCCTCGCAAATTACGACAGTGGAAACCTGAAAAGTAATGCCCTCAGCAGGACCTTCAAAAACACTGTAGAGTCCATCTCTCTATCCCACCTCATCACATCAAACCTACCTGAAAAAGAAGAACCTCTAGGGCAACCGAAACAATCTCTTCGCGTTGTCTCGAAGTACATCGTCGAGCTGTCTTTGTGTGAGTGAAGACTTCATCAGGTTGATCATCTTCTCGTACTTTTCGTAGTGTGCCTTGCCGTAATACGTCGCGTCTGTCCCGAACATCACCGCCTCGCTACCGAGTTCTTTGATCGCCTTTACGACGGCGTTTGGATCGGCCTGTGCGGTCCCCAAAAAGATCCTCGCGTCCTTCTTCTGTAGAGACCGTTTGACCACATCGATCGCAAATTGATGCTCTCCAGAGAAGCCCATATGATAGAGCACAACGGCGACTTTCGGGAATCTCTTGGCGAGTGTGTAGATCTTCTCGGGGTCAGAGTGGCTCCACTTGCCTCCGCAATGAAACACGGCGACCAGGTCGTACTTTTCACACAACTTCATATATCCGTTGAGTGACGCCCCATCAGCCGAAAATTGATTCATATCTGGGTGGAACTTCATCGCGACGAAGACACGGCTTTTGCCATCTTTGAGCTTCGCATCACGAACAAATGGCTCGATCAAATCGGGCTTACCATCATTGGGCCGGGTCCACGCGATCCCTCGCAGCATGGATGGATACTTTTGTACGGCCAACACAGTCGCCTGATTTGCCTTTTTCTCGTCGAGATTGGCGGTCGTTCCAGGGAGGTTGGCTCCATCGATGTTGGAGATCAACGCGGTCTTGACGCCGTAACGACGCATATTCTCGATGAGATTGGAGAGGCTCAGATCGTACCCACTGAATGTCCCGATGTGAGCATGGATATCGACAATTTTCAACGCCCCCCACGGCGTTGTCTTTACATCAACGGTCCGCTCTTTGACAATCTCCACGCTCTTTGTGTCGGGGATATCTTCTCGACGTTCGGCCTTGCCATCGACTTGTTGTGGGGATTCTTTTGGAGTGACAGACCGCTCACTCCCCTTCTCTTGACGGATGTGAGTGGTAGAGGGACATCCCGCCCACAAAAGCACACAAAACAACAACACAAGACTCTCACGACCCATCACTGACGCTCCTGGCAATACAAAACAGAGAAGATAACGACCATCCTCTCTACGTCAGTGCATGTCCGTTTGGATTGCTTTTTTTGGCCCTGTGTAGCGACCTACTTTCTGTCCAAAGGTCATCTTTTCACTTTTTTTACAAATCCCCTATATCCCCCTAGAAAAGGAACGAAGGAAAGCGAAAGTCTGTCCTCACGACGCGCACATACAGACAAGAGCTTGTCATCGCCTCGACGCCACCCTACCCTTTCAAAACTTTGCTCTCTATCCTGTTGGAATCGCCGTTCTTTCACGTTCAAATAGGAGGCACAACGATGACCCTTTCGACACCCACACGCATACTCACTCTTCTCCTCGCGACAAGCCTCTCCTTCGGGCTCTCTGCGTGTAAGAAGACATCATCGGCTCCGACAAATCGCTCGCTCAAACCAGACACCAAACGACGCACGACGCCCAAACAAGTCGCCAAAAAACCCGCAACCAAAAACGTCGTGTTGTTCGTGGGAGACTCACTGACCGCAGGGTTTCGCCTCGCCAAGAGCGAAGCCTTCCCATATTTGATAGGTCAACACTGGAAAAAACAGGGCGTGCCCTTTCGCACGCGCAATGCCGGTGTCAGCGGAGATACATCAGCAGGAGTGTTGCGACGCCTCAACTGGATCCTGACGCCAGATGTCCACACGGTCTTTCTCACGATCGGTGCCAATGACGGACTGCGTGGCTTTAACCTCAAGCACACCAAAAAGAATATCGCCAAGATCATCAAGACCATTCAGGCCAAAGGTGTCCGCGTACTCCTCGCCGGAATGCAAATGCCACCCAACTATGGCGCAACATACACCAAGCAATTTCGCTCCATGTACCCCGCGCTCGCCAAACAATTTACGCTCAAATTGATGCCCTTCTTGCTCAAAGATGTCGCCGGACGCAAAGAGCTCAACCTCTCCGATGGCGTCCACCCCAACGCAAAAGGCCACACCATCGTGACCAAAAATGTCCTCGCCTTCTTTCAAAAAGAACAACTCTTCGCCAAGGCAAAACGTTAAACCTCATCCAATCACGACGAAACAAACGCTCTCCACGGAGTTACAAATGTCCGAAAAAGCCCCCCTTTTGGAGCTCAAGAAAGTCTCGAAGTCCTTCATCTCTGGAGGCAAACCGCTCACCATCCTCAACGAACTCGACCTGACGATCTATATCGGCGAGACCGTCGCGATCACAGGTCCAAGTGGCTCTGGTAAGTCTACACTGCTCGGCCTCCTCGCAGGTCTCGACACACTGAGCGCCGGTGAGATCTTCCTCGAAGGCACACCGATTCACAACTGGAACGAAGACCAACGCGCCGCATGGCGACGCACACAAGTCGGCTTTGTCTTCCAGGATTTTCGCCTCGTCCCAAGCTTTACAGCGATCGAGAATATCTCACTCCCCCTCGAAATCCTCGGCACAGACGCCCAAGAAGCCGAACAAAAAGCCAAAGATTTCCTCGACAAACTGGGCCTCTCCGAGCGCGGTCACCACTACCCACACCAACTCTCCGGCGGGGAACAACAGCGCGTCGCCATCGGCCGCGCCTATGCCCACCAACCTAAGCTGATCTTCGCCGATGAACCGACAGGGAATCTCGATCCCAAGACCTCCGAACAAGTCCTCAAGAGCTTGATGACCATGAATGAGAACACTCACACCACACTCGCCTTGGTCACACACGATATGGAGCTCGCCGAGACCATGGAACGCCATGTCTCCCTGAAAAACGGACGCATCGAACAACGGAAGTCATAACATGTCGAATCAACAACCACCCATCCAGCCGACACAAGGTCTCAACCGCCTCGTCTTGCGATTGTTCATGAGGCACAAAGGACGTATGCTGTTCTTTGCCTCCTCCATCGCCATCGGCGTCGGCTTTTTGCTCGCCGTCAGTAACCTCCTCCTCGGCATCCAGGGGAACATCGCGTCTAAGTCGCGTTCACTCTTGGCCGCCGATGTCTCCATCAGAAGCTGGCGTCCCTTCGACCAAAAGACCGAAGAGACTGTTAACACACTCAAACAACAAGGCTACCGCACGACGAGACTCTACCAGTTTGTCTCGATGTTACGACCACAACGCAAAGATGGCACACCATTTTTGGTCAGTGTCCGCGCGATTGAGCCGGCCTTCCCATTTTACGGCACGCTCAAGTTATCGCCGGCAGGTATCAAGAAGACGTTCTTTGCCAGTAAAGAGAAGGTCTGTCTCGTCGCCAAAGAAGCGATCCAAACACACAACTTGAAGCTTGGAGAGCAGGTTAAGCTCGGTCATATCTCACTCAAAATCATCGGCTTCATCGACGAAGAACCTGACCAGGTCCTGACCGCGAGAGGGATCGCGCCACGTGTCATGATCCCCCGCGCCCTCGCCAAACAAACGGGGCTGATTCGTTTTGGCAGCCGTATCCGACACACCTATCTGATCGCTGCCAAAGCAGGCATCAAAAACACCGCTCCTGTCGCCACAGCGCTCAAGAAACAACTCGGACAATCTCTTCGCGATCCATACCTGCAAGTCCTCTCCTACACGGACTCACAGCCCAACGTCCGCGAAGTCATCGCACGTATCGCGATCTTTCTCGTCTTTGTGTCGCTCGTCGCCCTGCTCCTCGGTGCGATCGGAATGGCCGCCAGTGTCACGACCTTCCTCAACGAACAGCTACGCACTGTCGGGATCTTTCGCTGCGTAGGCTTTAGTCCTTCGGATGTCACCTCTATCTACAATCGATTGTGTCTGCTCATGGGGATACTCGGCGGGATACTCGGCGTGATATTTGGTTCCGTGTTGAGTCTCGTGAGTGGACAAGTGCTCAATCAGCTCCTACAAGTTGGACTGGAAGTCAGCGTCCACCCGCTCTTTGTGCTTGAGAGCTTCTTTATCTCATGTGCGCTGACACTTGGACTCAATTACGCGACAGTCCGCGAGCTCGCACGTCTGTCACCACAGGAGATCTTGAGTGGTCGTCTCAACCGCATCCAGATCTCCAGACGTGCGCTGTTTACGACAGTCGCCTTGTTCCTCATCGGCTTCTTTTTGTACGCATTGAAGACCGCTTACAGTCTGCCTGTCGCGGGATTCTTTACGATCACCATCCTCGGCTTGTTGTTGGCTTGTGTTTTGTTGATCGGTCTTTGTCTTTGGGTCATCTCGTTGATAGGTGCCCGTATCAAAGGCAGCAACCCCCTCCCCTTCGCGTTGCGACATGGCCTACGACAACTCGTACGTCAACGTGTCAGGACGATGACCTTCTTGCTCTCCCTCACCATCGGCGTCACGCTGATCAGCAGCCTGAATATCTTGCAAAACAGCCTGATCACGGACATTCAATTTGGCGACGGGCGTAAGATCCCCAGCCTGTTTATGGTCGATGTACAAACGGACCAAGTGAAGGGCATCAACAACATTCTCAAGCCTTACAAGCACGACAGAGCCGACTTCAACCCGCTCGTCAGGGCGAGGCTCACAGCGATCAATGGCAAAGATGTTACGCCCAAAGATCTCAAGGGGATGACCCTCGAAGACCGCAGCCGCGCACGTCTGCTCTCCCGCGAGCAAAATCTCACTTACAAAGAACAGCTCAACAAAAGCGAGACCATTATCGCTGGTAAGTTCTGGGCGCCAGGCTCGGCGAAACCACAAGTCAGTGTCGAGATGCGCTTCGCAAATCGCCTGGGTCTCTCTGTCGGTGATACTGTGACATTTGATATCCAGGGACGAGAGCTAAAGGCTGAGGTCACATCGATTCGGAGCATCAACTGGATGAGTATGCTGCCCAACTTCTTTTTGGTCCTCCCCAAGAAGGTCTTGCAGCACGCTCCACAGGTCATGATCACCTCGGTCACGCTACACGACAAGAAGGACATTCCGTCGTTTCAGCGACAGCTCAACAAAGCCTATCCCAACATCAGCACGATCCAGATCGCAGGGATCCTCAAGAACGTCAAAGAGATACTTGGTTACTTTATCAAGATCCTCAAAGGGCTGGCCTGGGCGTGTGTATTCATCGGCCTCTTACTCCTGGCGGGGACGTTGAGTATGGCGCAGGCAGAGCGGCGCAACAAGGTCGCGTTGATGCGTTCACTAGGCTGTGAACAAAAGACGATCGTGCTCATCGATTGTATCGAGTTTTTGGCGATTGGTGTGATCACGGCAGCGATCGTCGTTGGGTTGTCTTGGGGGATGAGCGCGGTGATCACATCGATGATGGATATCACCCTTCATTACGCGTGGTCCCATGCCTTGGAGGTCTTCCTCGTCGCGATCGTCCTGCCGTTGTTTGTCGGTTTGTTGACCAACCGCACGACATATAAGGCTGGTGTCATGGAAAATTTACGAAACCCCAGCTAGCCCCCCTGAAATCAACTCACTCGTCGGAGATGGATTGTAGGTACTCTTCCCACTCGATCGGGAGCATGTATTTCTTTTTGTTGTTGCACTCTTTGCAGCACGGGACGACGTTCCCCTTTGTCGTCTTTCCTCCCCGCACGATCGGCACGATATGATCCATCGTCAACTCTTTGGCCGGCACCCTCACCTTGCAGTAATGACAGACTCCCTTTCCACGCTGGTTTTTCCACCACTGTGACTTGCGCATGTCATAGGCTTTCGCCTTCTCTTTTTTGATGTGTTTTTCATCGGCGGGGATGAAGAAGTTATCCCAATTTGTCGAGCTGTTGTCGTTATCCATCAAGTCTACCGTCTACATTTGGTTGGAATATTCATGAAGGCGAATGATAAAATCTTCGTCCAGACCGGCGTCACGTCGCGCATCTGCGTTAAAATCGTGCCCTTTGGCCCGGAACGCCTGGTTGTGAGGAGACAGTGAGGCCAAGTACATGTCAAACGTCTTCATGTCTTCGGGGGTAAAGTGCTTGAGCCAGCGACCCCCAAAGCGAACGTGCATGATCTCATCTTCAAAGATGCGCTGCATAAGCGCTGCTGAACCTTCGTCTCCAACGCGCTCAAATGCCGCTTTAAAGTACGGTGCGTGGTCGAGATTCGCCTGCTCGAAGGTCAGGTGCATACCACAGACCCACTCTACGGGGTTGTGAAGCTCGGCCGCCACGCGCCAAAAATGGTCGTTAAGGGGTAGATCGCCAAACTTCGCGCCGAGCGCTGCGATCTGGTCCATGTACATCTGCAGGTGAAGCTGCTCGTCGAGAATGATCCGCACAAGACCCTTGCGAAACAGTTTGGGCGCGTCTGGATAAGCGAGTAAGGCCCACGCCATCATCTCCAACGCCATCAACTCGTGATTCGCGAAGGCGTGCAAACAACGAATCCTCATCTCTTTTTGGTGGAGCGCGTCTGGGTGTGGGACTTTCTTGCGTTTCTTCTTAGGTGCGACACGAATCCCCGGCGCACGTGCCGGCTGTTGCCATGCGATCGCCTCTCCGGGAGACAGATCGGAGAGCTCTGGGACGCGCGTTTGGGGATTCACCTCTCCTGCGGGATTATCCAGCTTCCCTTCGAGGGTGTCGGAAAAAAAGATACGTTCGGCAAATTCACGAATTTCCATCATCTTAGGACATTTTCTCTTCAAGTTCGGCCCAGCGGGCGTACAAGGTCTCAATCTCTTTTTGAAGCTCTTCACTGCGTTCGTAACACGCTTGCAGCTTCGTAGAGTCAGAGACAACATCCTGCGAGGACATCTCAGCCTGCACCTCTTCGAGTGTCTCTTCAAGCTCCATAATTTTGGGTTCTAGTTCGTCAAACTCCCGCTTCTCCATATAGGACAGGCGCTTCTTGGGTTTGTTTTGTGAGGGAGGAGGCGATGCGGACTTTGTCTTCTGCTTCTTCTCGGCTTTCTTTTGCGCCTTACGAGCTTCTTCCCACTGGTAGTAATCGGCGAAGAACTCGGCTTTCCCTTTGCCATTGAGCCCGAGGACGGTCGTCGAGACGCGATCCAACATGTAACGGTCGTGTGTCACAAGCAGCAACGCCCCCGAAAAACCAAGCAGGTTATCTTCGAGGACTTCGAGAGTTGGTAAGTCCAGGTCGTTTGTCGGTTCGTCGAGGATCAACAGATCGGCCGGTTCGAGCATCAAACGCGCGATCAAGATCCGGGCGCGTTCACCACCGGAGAGCAGACCAACTTGCATCCCAAGTTGCTCAGTCCGGAACAAAAAGCGCTGCGCCCAGCTCGCGACGTGATACGAACGATCGCGAAACTGCACACTGTCCCCACCATCAGGAACAAGCGCACGTCTAAGCGTCTGCTTCGGGTCCAACTCTTCTCGGTTTTGTGAGAAGTGTACGACCTTCAAACCATCCGCCCGCTTAATCGTCCCTGAATCTGGTTCAAGCTCACCTGTGAGCAGACGAATGAGGGTCGTCTTCCCGGAGCCGTTGGGTCCAACAAGGCCCAGACACTGCCTTGGAGATAAGACAAAGCTGAGATCTTCGAAGAGAACCTTCCCACCGAGCGCTTTGGCGACATGTTTGGCGACGAGCAACTCTTTGGACTTGCGATCGGACGAGGTGAAGTCGATGTCCGTCTTGTGTTTGAGCTGATTGCGTCCTTTGACTTCGGACAGATCCTCGATCAGCTTTCCAGCCTGCTCAATACGAAATCGAGCTTTTGTCGTGCGGGCTTTCGGGCCACGTCGCAGCCACTCCACTTCACGCCGGACTTTGCTCTCCAAGGACTCTTGAATCTGTTGTTGGACTTGCAGGAACTCATCTTTTTTCAACAAAAATTGGCTGTAATTGCCATCGATGGAGAGGATCCCTTCGGGATAACGGGGATTCAACTCGATCACACGGCGCGCGACGTTCTCCAAAAAGATCCTGTCGTGAGAGATCACCAAGTACGCAAAGGAGGCGGACTTAAGGAGCTCCTCAAGCCATAAGATGCCTTCGAGATCGAGGTGGTTGGTCGGTTCATCGAGTAGCAACACGTCGGGAGAGTTGACGAGCGCACAAGCGATACTCAAGCGCTTCTTCCAGCCACCGGAGAGGACCTCTGCTTGCTGCTCATTGTCCTCAAACCCAACGCGGCTGAGAGTGATCTCCACTTGCGTGGTGCGTTCCAACTCGTCGAGTTTATCGTTGGTGATCGCGGCATATACGATTTGGCGGATAGACTGTCCTGCGGGGAACTCGGAGACCTGCGGGACATACGCGACTTCCGTCCACTTGCGCAACGACCGCTCACCAGTGTCAGGTGATTCGATGCCATAGAGGATCTTGAGGAATGTCGACTTTCCCGACCCGTTAGGACCGATCAGGCCAATTTTATCGCCCTCCTGGATCCCCATCGAGATGTCTTTGAAGAGTTGGCGGTTGCCGTGTGTTTTGCTGACGGATTGACAACTGAGGAGCTGCTGCATGGTATTTCGATTCTACCCCGTTTATTCGGAAGGACGGTCATTAGAAGAAGCTTTAATGGTGTCGTAACGTTGCAACTGAACCTGACCAGCGGGCGCTCCCCTGGTCTTTTTCACGAAGCGACGTTTGCAGTAGTTCACCGCGACACGACCACCACCTTTGCTCTTACTGTAAAAGATCGCGAGTCCAGCGGCTTCGCGTAGGGTCGACTTAGGGAGCTTGTCGAGATTGCCTGGGTTGCGGACAATCACATGTGAACCCGATGTCGGCGCGACGTGAAGCCAGAAGTCGTTTTGGTCTCCAACCTTAAAGGTCAAAATATCGTTGTCTTTGGCGTTCTTCCCAACGAGGATCTCAAACCCATCGCTGGATGTAAATGTACGATATGTGCTCGAATAATCTGCCATCTCACACCTTCCTTGTGTCTTTCGTGGACTTTCTTGCTTGTCATCGTCTCAAGGCTACAGGCTCGTTTGAAGCAAAATCTGTGCATGCTGGTGGGGCTTCTTTGCCTTTTGACAACGTCTGCTCTTTTTGGGATGCAAAGACAGCTCTGTCGATGCAGCCTGCTGGAAGTGGTATTTGATCAAGTCGAGATTGTACGACTTGACGGCTTTGTAAAGCGAGTCATAGCCAATGCCAACGAGCACACCAGAAGCCACAGAAAAACCAAGCGACACAATCAGGGTGCCCCAATACACAGGGTCGGAGAAGGGAAATGCCCCACCAAACGCTCCGTTGAGTGGCAACACGACGAAGACGGTTGTTTGCACAATGAGCATCGCAGCGGAGGCCATCCCGACAGCAAATCCAGCAGTCATAAAGTTGTTATAGCGTTTGGCGAACGCGATGGCATCTTTCGAACCACGAAAGACTTCAGCATAGCGCTGCCCAACAAAACCAAGCTTGACTTTCTGGCTGTTGCGTTCGAGATAAATCCCCTTCCAAAAACCATAGCGAGAGTGGATGATCATCGACTTCACCTCTTCAAAGGGTGTCTTGTCTCTTCGAAAAGACTGCTTTTTCGCGTCTGCCTTTGTCACAGATTTTGCATCAGCGAATGATACAGTGCACAGCCACATCAAGGCACACAACACACACCCAATCCAATATCTCATCATCATGATCCTTTCTCGCACCGATGAAACATCCAACGACACACCAAACAGAAGTTTTTGTTTGCATTTTCCAAAAGTATGCACAACTTTCCAGGGGCCCATCCATCTGCCTTATACATGTGCAACAACATCTAGAATACGAGTGATTCGAAAACAACGGAGTCAGGGTAAACCTGAGCCTGTTGGATGGAAAAGGCTTTGGATCTTCCTGTAGAGGTATAGACCAAATCGCGATATTCTGAAAGCCCAGCATCCAAGAGAACACAATAGAAGCTTTGTCCCCACTGGGCGTATTCCACTCTTTCGACATACGACTGGAGTCATATGACAGGACCACGAGACAACGATCAAGAATCTGGAAGCCTACAAGCCACTTTGCAAAAGTTTTTTGGTGTCTTTCGCTACAGCCGTGAGGCCATGCAGCTAGTCTGGCAGACCAGCCAAAAACTCACGCTGGCGTTGATGTCCCTCACTTTGCTCGCTGGCGTCCTCCCTGGTGCGACCGCGTATATCAGCAAGCTCATCGTCGACTCTGTCCTCGACGCCGCCAAACAAAACACGCCCGAAGCGCGCTGGACCGCGTTCAGCTACGTCATCATCACAGTCGTGTTGGTCGTCGCGTTGACGGCAGCGCAGCGCGGTATCACGATCTGCCAATCTTTACTGCGTGCGTTGTTAGGTCATCGGGTCAATCTACTGATCCTCGAAAAAGCCCAGGAGCTCTCCCTCTCACAATTCGAAGACGCGGAATTTTACGACAAGATGACGCGCGCTCGTCGAGAAGCCTCACGCCGCCCACTCAGCCTCGTGACCAAGACCTTCGGGTTGATCCAAAACGGTATCACCCTCTCAATGTACGGCGTGTTGTTGCTGCAATTCTCTTGGTGGGCCGTCTTGATCTTGATTCTCGCGGCGCTGCCGTCCTTTATCGCAGAGGCCAAGTTTTCAGGAGAGGCCTTCCGGCTCTTTCGCTGGCGTGTGCCAGAGACTCGACAACAGAGCTACCTTGAAATGCTCCTCGCACGCGAAGACTTCGCCAAAGAGGTCAAACTCTTCGGGCTTGGCGAGATCTTTCTCAAGCGATACACTGAGATCTTTAAGAAGCTCTACAGCGAAGACCGCGACCTCACGATCCGCCGAGGTTTTTGGGGATTTGTCCTTGGCCTGTTGAGCACGCTGACCTTTTACGCGGCCTACGCGTGGATCGTCTGGGCCACGATCATCCAACGTATCAGCATCGGCGAGATGACGATGTACATCCTGGTTTTCCGACAGGGACAATCCGCGATCTCAGCGGTCCTCTCCTCCGTAGGACAGATGTATGAAGACAACCTCTACCTCTCCAACCTCTACGAATTCCTCGAAACAGAAGCCCCACCCGCCAAAGGGGACGCGACGGAGGGACCAAGCCCTGGCGATGGTGTGCGTTTTGAACATGTCTCTTTCGCGTATCCGGGAAACGCAGAGCCCGCCTTAGAGGACGTGAGCTTTCACATCAAACCAGGTCAAAAACTCGCTCTTGTCGGAGAAAATGGTAGTGGAAAGACCACCCTGATCAAACTCCTCACCAGGCTCTACGAACCCACCTCGGGCAAGATCACACTCGACGGTCTCGACTTACAAGACTGGGACGTTCACGCCCTTCAACAACGTATCGGTGTGATCTTCCAGGACTTTGTGCGCTATCAATTTATCGTGGGTGAAAACATCGGGGTCGGACAACAAGAGGTGATGCAAGACGAAGAGGCCTGGAAACAAGCCGCCGAGAAAGGTATGGCAGACGTCTTTATCGACAAGATGCCAGATGGATACCAAACACAGCTCGGTCGATGGTTCAAAGATGGACGTGAGCTGTCTCTCGGACAATGGCAAAAGATCGCGCTCTCAAGGGCCTTCGTCAGAGAGAGCGCCGACATCATCGTCCTCGATGAACCGACAGCCTCTATGGACGCAGAAGCCGAAGCGACGATCTTTGCACGCTTTCGCGAGTTGACCAAAGAACAGATGGCGATCCTGATCTCCCATCGCTTCTCAACGGTCCGCATGGCTGATTATATCGTCGTGCTCCATCACGGACGTGTGATCGAAGCCGGCTCTCACGAAGCTCTCCTCGAACAAGATGGTCGCTATGCCCACCTCTTCACGCTGCAAGCCGCTGGCTACGTGTAGCCCCTTTCAAAGCCCATCGATTTTGCCATCCCCCTCCCCGAAACGCAAAAAGCCCCCGCTGCTTATGACAGTGGGGGCTCGCGCGAACCTTGGGTTCGACCAGCAATGCTGTCGCGCCAGGGCAAACATTCTCCAGCGCGTCTATACACACAAGTGCCAAAAGACACCTGTCATCGAAACAAAGACACATTCAAACAAAACAAAAAGACACAAACTTACCATCACAAAACAAGAAGAAATAAAAACAACAAACAAAAAATACTTGCAAACAATGACACAAAAAGAAAACGTGTAAAAATACGAAAACATTCAAAAAAAGAAACAAATACAAACATCAAAAGCGCGAAACAAACATATCAACAAAAGGCACAAACAAAAGAAACAAAGACATTCATTCAAACATTGACAAAAAGACAAAAAGCAAAAACATCTTACAAATCAGAACAATGCATCACATTCTTTCATGACTCATGCTCAACACGCCCCTTGTTTAAGCATAAACCATGCCACACCCTCAAAAATCACATAAACACTTAAAATCGTATATATAAACCAATCGACAGCGACATCTCCAACGAGAAAAGCTGGTATGGTTGTGACATTCATGTCATGTGGGTTTGAGGATCTTTGAGGGATGCAGACTGAAAGCAAGCAAAAAGCGATTCTATGTCATACACTTACTGTATCATGACATGAGATGTCAGGGACGTTCGTGGCGGAAGTGGGAATGTGGGGAGATGTCGTTATGCGTCGTGTTTGTCAGATTCGATGGTGGAGGCGAGCAGCTTGCCCATTAGATCTTGCGAACTCGCAACGATCGTGAGTTGACCGATATGTCCGGCGAGCTCCTTGAGCTGCTCCATCTCTTTGAGTCGCAGCAGCATGGGGTTTTTTTCGAGCATCTTGGCCGTGTTTGCGAGAGAACGTGTCGCGGCAGTCTCTTCACGTCGCAGAATCAGGTTGGCCTGCGCTTCCTTCTCCGCTTCGATGACGCGATTGAGCAAGGTCTTCATATCACCAGGAAGCACGAGGTCTTTGAGATTCGCCTGGACGATCTCCACACCCCATTCAGCTGCGCGCTCGCTCAACTCTTCTTTCATCTGAGTAGAGGCCTCTTTTCGACTCCCAAGTAGATCGTCGATCGTCAGCGCCGAGACAAAGTGCCGCGCCGTCACCTGAAACTCGTTGTACAGGGCGTTGTGTAGATCTTGGACCGCGTGAACGCTTTTTTCGACGTCGACGATCTTGTACTTGAGCATCAAATTGATCCGCAGCGAAACATTATCGCGGGTCATCACCTCCTGGCCAACGATGCTCAACTCCTGCTCACGCAAGTCGATCGTCTCGTATGTCACGTGGTGGTTCTTGTAGATGATTCCGTAACGCCCAGCTTCGAGGATCTCGACGAGTTGACCATCGATGTACAGAGGACGCCTTTGGTATGGTTGAACGGTGTGGGCTTGCAATACATCTGCGGACAACAGCGACCAATACGCCTGTGGCATATCGGTTTTGTAGCCTGAAAAATCGAAGCGTTCAAGCGTCACATCACGCCACTGCTTCCATAACAAATACCGTCCAGCGGGCAGACTCCTCATAGGGATCCCATCAACCAAAAGAATCCCCATCTCGTTTCGCCCGATCGTCACATCATCAGCAGTCCCCTTAGGTAGCACTCTTTTGAGCTCTGGAGTGTAGTCTGCATATCCTGAAGCGAGATCGAGCAGGGTGAGCTGGTACTCAGCGGCAGAAAAGAAGCCACCGACGTTGTGGCGTCCTGGTTCGAGAAAACGGATCAGCTTGCCATCTTCGTAGAGCAAGCCGCGCTGGGACTCTTGGATCGTATATCTTGGCATAGTCTCTCACTCATCCTCAAAGGTGAACGCGCGGCGCAGTATTTCGTTTTGTTCGAGTACGTGTGCCGCTTTCGAACCAGTCGCAGGGCTGGCTGATTCGGGTCGTGTGATGTGTTTGAGTCGGTGTTCGCCGTTGGCTTTGATATGGTGCGCAAAACGCAATCTCATAAAAGGCCACGCGCCCATATTGCGGGGCTCTTCCTGGACCCAAAACACAGGTGTATCTTTGGGGTAACGCATCAACTGCGCTTCGAGCTGGGCTTGTGGGAAGGGGTAGTACTGTTCAATACGTATGATCGCGACGTCAGTCACTTTACGTTTTGCCCGCTCAGCTTCGAGTTCGTAGTAGATTTTTCCGCTACACAAGAGGATACGACGGACCTGGGTGGTGTCGAGTTCTTTCACATCAGGAATCAATCGCTGAAATGCACCTTCAGCGAGCTCATCGAGAGAAGAAATGGCCTCGGGAAGACGAAGCAAACTCTTCGGTGACATGAGGACAAGAGGTTTTCTCCAGGGTCTCAAGACCTGTCGTCTGATACAGTGAAATAATTGTGCGGGTGTGGTCAAATTGACGATCTGCATATTGTCTTCGGCGGCGAGCGACAAAAAGCGCTCAAGACGCGCACTCGAGTGTTCTGGCCCCTGTCCTTCAAAGCCGTGAGGCAAGAAGACACAAAGCCCAGAGAGGCGATTCCACTTGTCTTCACTGCTGGAGATAAATTGATCGAAGAACACCTGCGCGACGTTACAAAAGTCTCCGAATTGGGCTTCCCAGATCAGGAGTTGATCGGGCGCATCGAGACTGTAACCATATTCGAAGCCGAGCACACCGATCTCACTGAGGGGGCTGTTGTAGATCTGGAAGGCTCCCTGTTCCTCCGAGAGATGACAGAGCGGCGTGTACTTTTGCCCGTTGGTGACATCGCTGAGCACCGAGTGTCTATGGCTAAAGGTGCCTCGTTCCGCGTCCTGTCCGCTGACACGGATATCGACGCCTTCTTCGAGCAGTGTCGCAAACGCCAACTTCTCAGCGCTCCCCCAATCGAGTGATTGTTCGCCTTTTGCGCGCGCAAGATCGCGTTTCAAGAAGCGCTTGATCTTGCGGTGGGGTGTAAATTCTTCGGGGAGAGTGATGGTTTTTTTGAGCAGCGCAGACAACTTCTCTTTGGGGACGTGTGTCTCGACCTCGGGACACTGTTCATCAGCACCACCACAGAAAGGCGTCCAGACACCGCGTCCAGCATCGACCCCTTCGTATTCATAGGCGGGGCTTCGTGCAAGATCGAGCTCGGCTTGGAGACGTGCGCGTGAAGCTTCTTCGATCTCCTTTGTCTCTTCTTCAGTGATACAGCCGAGCTTGAGGAGGTTTTCGATATAGGCGGAGCGAACAGATTGGCGCTTGCCGATCGCCTGGTACATCATCGGCTGTGTAAAGTTGGGTTCGTCTCCCTCGTTGTGTCCGTGGAGTCGATAGCAGTACATATCGATCACGACATCTTTACCAAATGTATTGTGGAAGTCCATCGCCAGACGGATGACCTGATTGACGGCCTCTGGATCTTCGCCGTTGACGTGGAAAATCGGGATCTGAAGCATCCGCGCCACGTCCGTCGCGTACATACAAGAACGTCCGTCATCAGGTGTCGTCGTAAATCCGATCTGGTTGTTGACGACGATGTGGATCGTCCCACCGACAGTGTATCCGGGCAGCTCACTCAGGTTGAGCATCTCCTGCACGACGCCCTGCCCTGAAAAGGCTGCATCACCGTGAATGACGATCCCCATCACGCGTTTGCGCTTGTTGGTCAGACGACGATCTTGCTTACAACGCACACGACCGATCACAACGGGACCGACAAACTCCAGGTGGCTCGGGTTAAAGCACAACGACAGGTGGACGGGCTGGCCATTTTCTGCGACGCGATCAGATGAGTACCCCATGTGGTATTTCACATCGCCACGACCAAGATGAAGTTCAGGATCGAGATCTTCGAACTCGCGGAAGATCTGGCTGACAGGTTTGCCCATCACATTCGCGAGGACATTCAGACGACCACGGTGTGCCATCCCAATCACAATCTCTTCGACGTTGTAGAGACCGGCTTTTTCGATCGCTTGATCCAACAGCGGGATCATACTCTCAGCCCCTTCAAGGGAGAAGCGTTTGGCCCCCAGGAATTGGCGATGTAAGAAAGTCTCGAAGATCTCAGCGTCTGTCAGCTTCTCCAAAATACGCAGCTGTGTCTCACGCACCAACTCGTGATGGTTTTGATCTTCTTCGATGCGCACACGTAGCCACTCCTGGACGTTGCGGTCGTCAATGTGCATGTACTGCACGCCGATCGCATCACAGTAGGTTCGCTGTAAGTGAGCGACGATCTGTTTGAGTGGACGAATACTGGTCTCGCGTCCCAGACGCGCAGAGAACGGAGTGTCGAGATCTTGTTCGTTGAGACCGTAAAATGCCAGGGTCAGCTCAGGCGGAATCGATGGATTGGGATCGAGGGGGTTGATCCGTGCGGCGACATGACCACGCTCTCTGTATGAACGGACGAGCTGTCCAACACGTTCCTGACGCGCACTTGTCACCCTCACACGAGACGCAAGTAGCTGCAACAATGTCACCGCTAACGACGCATCTTCGTGGAGCAAACGTTGAAACTCATCTCCGCGAACGGAGAGCAAACGAACATCTGTATAAGCGACGACATCGGCTGAACGAGGTTGATTGTCGAGGATCGCCAGTTCACCAACGACCTCTCCCACACCGAGCTGCGCGAGCACTTTCTCTCCTCGCTTGATGTACACCATCCCACTCATGATCAGATACAGATCACGCCCATCGTCTCCACGACAAATCAGACACTCGCCTGCCCCATAACGCACCTCTTTGGCGACCTCAGCGATGCGCTTGATCGTCTCATCAGGCATACTTGAGAGCAAAGACAGCGTTTTCAAAAACTGCACCCGCTCGTCAAGCGTCGCGAGATCTCCGTCCAGAGGCAGTGACGGCAAATTGTCCCGACTGTGAGAGGAGACAACAGACCACTCACCGGAGAGCGTCTCAACTTCGTGTAACTCTTTGGCTGGATCGAATATACGTTGTTGAGGACTGGAACCATTTACAGGCGCTGGAGGAGATGAGTGAAAAGAAGCCATCACCTCAGGTGGCAGCTCAGGACTTGGCGCCGAGCCTGACGCTCCTTGCATTCGAAAAAACTGCTCACGCCACTCCGCAGACACAGAAGATGGATCTTTGAGAAAGTCTTCGTAGAGTTCTTCGAGAAAAACGACGTGATAGCTGCTCAACAGCTCTTCGACATGCTCCTGGCTTGCCATGATGGTCACTCCTTCCACAAGAAAAACAGCACAACACCCGGTGATAACGGTAAAAATCAGCGTCCAGAAGGATATCATCGCCAACCTTGCGTGTCAAGCGCAGGGTCAACCATCGAGGGTCCAAACACGCCCCCACAAAGATCACACCAACCTGTGATCAAAAGTCACCATCGACTTGTTATCCTGGTCGAGTCTTCCTATCGTATAGATGGTTCTCAAGGAGCCTCTCACACTTCAGTATCGAGACAAAACGCCTCACAAACCATCTTCCAATCGCATTGGAACGAAACGGCACAAGGAGACAAAACCGTTGGATCAAAAGCTCCATTCAACCGCTGCAGTTAGAAATTGTGAACCTGTCTGGTCTGTACTCTCGGAGATCCTTCCAGAGCGTGGCACGCTGCTCGAAATTGGCAGCGGCACAGGTCAACACGGCGCCGCCTACGCACCACGTGTCCCACACATCCAGTGGCAACCAAGCGACATCGATCCAAGCTATATGGCCAGTGTACGCGCTTACCAAACAGAACAACCCCATCCCAACTGGCTCCCGCCCATCCACCTAGACGTCACCTCACAAGAATGGGATCTCGACTCTGTCGACGTCATCATGAGTATGAATATGATCCACATCGCCCCCTGGGAAGCCTGCGTCGGCCTTCTCCAAGGCGCAGGAAAGTATCTCGCCCCAGGTGGATGGCTTTACACTTATGGCCCTTACAAGATCGATGGTGAGCACACCTCCGAGAGCAATGTGGCGTTTGATCGTTCGCTCAAATCGCGCAATCCATCCTGGGGGATCAAAGATCTCGAAGCCATCGTGTCTTGTGCAGAAGAGGCGGGCTTGCGCTTTGACAAAAAGGTCACCATGCCAGCGAACAACTTCTCCCTACTCTTTCAACGTGGAGAGCGCTGATGCGGACCGAGATTATCACCTCACTCGCACAAGTCGATGCCGCCGCCTGGGATGCCCTGACAGGTGACAACAACCCCTTCATCGAGCACGCCTTTTTGTCGCTGATGGAGACCTCCGGAAGTGTCGGTGCAGAAGCAGGCTGGGAACCTCACCACGTCCTCGTATGGGAGGGCGATCAGCTCGTCGGTGCGGCGCCCGCATATCTCAAAGACAACAGCTACGGCGAATACATCTTTGACTGGTCATGGGCAGACGCCGCACACCGTCTGGGGATTCCCTACTTCCCAAAACTCGTGATCGCAGCTCCCTTTACCCCCGCGACAGGACCACGCTTACTCGTCCATCCCAACGCCAACAAAGAAGATGTCTGGCACACACTCCTCAACCGACTCAAAACGCTCGTCGGGGAGCTTGGTGCGTGGAGCTTTCACATTTTGTTCTGTACAGACGAAGAAGCCGACTTTATCGAACGAGAAGGCTATATCCGTCGGGCGACGTACCAATTTCATTGGCGCAACAATCAGTACACGTCATTTGACGACTTTCTGGGGGCCTTGCGTTCACGTAACCGCAAGCAGATCCGAAAAGAACGCAAAAAGGCCTGCGGCGCAGGGTTGGAGATCGAGCTGCTCTACGGTGACGAGGCCACAGATGAAGATTGGGAGATGATGTACAAGCTGTACATGTCGACAGCTGCGAGGAAGTGGGGACAACCTTATCTGACCCATGACTTCTTTCGACAGGCACGGACCTCACTCGGCGCGCGTCCTCTGCTGTTGTTTGCACGACGTGATGGAGAGGTCCGCGCAGGGACACTCTCCTTCGCCAAAGGCAAGCATGTATATGGTCGTTATTGGGGTTGTTTTGAATATTGTGACGGACTTCACTTCGAACTCTGTTATTATCGCCTCATCGAATACGCGATCGAGCGCGGTGGGCTTTTGGTAGAAGCAGGTGCACAAGGTCAACACAAGATCAAGCGTGGTTACCTGCCTGTCGTGACCCACAGTGGCCATCACTTCGAGGTCGAAGAGCTCGGTCATGCGCTCAATCATATCATGCAACGTGAGGCATCCTTCATGCGCAAAGACATCGAAGAGGCACAAAAAGATGGTCCCTTTCGAGAGGACTCCATCCCGCCTTTTCCGGCCAGAGCAGGGATCTGTCTCGACACACACACTTGAGAGAAGCTTATGGTTTCACGTCTTTGGCGTTCCTTTTCAGATACACTCTACGTCGCCTCAAAGGGGCGCCTCGCCACACTCCTACTCGTCCTCGTCACGCTCATCAACATCTTCATCTTCCCGTGGCACAAAGAGATCGTGTTTAAGCTCACAGGCGGCGCGACTCCCATCGACTGGAAGGTCTTTTACACTCCCCACCAATTCCAGTCTTACATCCACGCGCTCGGTACAGAGGGACGCCAGCACATCGTGCTCTTCGCCTTGACCCTCGATCTCCTCTACGCCTTCCTCAGCGCACTGTTGATCGGACTCTTTCTCGCCGCCCTGCTGCGGGAAGTGTTTGAGGAGACATCCCCAGGGATGTACTTGCAGTTGGTCCCCTTCATGGCGTTCTTTTTTGATGTAGTGGAGAACATTGGGATCGTGTGGATCTCACTGAGCTACCCGCTCTCGCAGACGATGCTCGAAACAACAACCTCATTGGTCAGGATCGCTTCGACGGGCAAATGGTTGTTTGTCGCCCTCTCGTTCGCCTCCCTCTTGTTCTGCTTCCTCAGCACGATCCTGTTTAAACTCTTCGTCACCCCCACAAAGAAGAAATCCTGAGCCCCCTCAAAAAACCTTCGACCTCTACGCTTCCTCGTCAGCAGGTGTCTCTTCTTCCTCTTCAGTACGAGGAGTGCATTGGATGGAGAGACCACCTTCAGGTCCGTCTTTGGAAGGTTCTTGTGGTTTGGCTTCGAGATCGACGCGAATGACGACCTCACCACCATTTTCAAGCTCACCAAAGAGGATCTCATCGGTCAACGGACGTTTGAGCTCTTCTTGGATGACCCTCGCGAGAGGACGGGCACCCATCAGAGGATCGTAGCCCTTCTCTGCGAGCCAACGACGCGCATCTTGTTGAAGATCGATCGAGACCTTCTTCTCGGTCAATTGGATCTCCAACTCTTGGATAAATTTATCGACGATACGATCCATCGCTTCGGGTTTGAGTGGCGCAAATGGGATACGTGCGTCCAGACGGTTGCGGAACTCAGGGGAGAAGAGCCGCTTGAACGCGGTCTCGTCTGCGCCGATGTTTGTGCTGTCGCCAAATCCAATACGTCTGGCCGTCAGATCACGCGCTCCGACGTTACTCGTCATGATCAAGATCACGTGTCGGAAGTCCGTCGAGCGACCATTGTTGTCAGTCAATCGACCGTGATCCATGACCTGCAAGAGGATATTGAACACGTCGATATGTGCCTTCTCGATCTCATCGAGCAACAACACAGCGTGGGGGTTTTTGTTGATCTTTTCAGTGAGCAGACCGCCCTGATCAAAGCCGACATACCCAGGAGGGGCACCGATCAAGCGGCTGACGGAGTGGGCTTCCATATACTCACTCATGTCAAAGCGGACAAATTGGATCCCAAGCGTACGCGCCATCTGCTTGGCCAACTCCGTCTTTCCGACCCCGGTAGGTCCTGTAAACAAGAACGAACCGATCGGCTTTTCGGGGTTGCGTAGCCCTGCACGTGCCATCTTGATCGCGGTAGAGACGCGCTCGACAGCGTCATTCTGTCCAAACACGACACCCTTGAGATCTTTTTCGAGATCTTTGAGCGCTTGTTTGTCATCGACGCTGACCTGTTTGGGTGGGATCTGCGCCATACGTGCGACAGTCTCTTCGATATCGATACCTGTCACCCACGGCCACTCGGTGCGAGGAGGCCTTGGCTCTTCGATCTCGACTTCCCCGACTTCTTCTGCTTCTTCTGCGTCACGCTCAGCGTCGATTTTGTCTTGAAGACGTCTCATCTCGATACGATCTGCGTGGGGGATCTCGGCCTCCATCAGGCCATCCTCTTCAGCCGCAGTAAACTGGCGAAGTTTCACACCCGCAGCAGCTTCGTCGATCAGATCGATCGCTTTGTCTGGCAGCTTTCGATCGTGGAGGTATTTGGCGGAGAGCTCGACAGCGTTGGTGAGCGCTTCTTTCTCGAAGCGGACCTCGTGAAAGTCCTCATAGATCTTTTTGAGCCCTTCGAGGATCTCGATACAATCTTCTTCAGAAGGTTCGAGTACGTCGATCTTTTGAAAACGTCGCGCGAGTGCGCGATCTTTTTCGAAGTAGGAGCGATACTCTTTGTAGGTCGTCGAGCCGATACAACGGAGTTTTCCACTTTGCAGCGCGGGTTTGAGCAGGTTGGAGGCGTCCATCGAACCACCTGAGGTCGCGCCTGCGCCAACAATGGTGTGAATTTCGTCGATAAACAGCAGCGCGTTGTCCTCTTCTTCGAGGGCTTTGAGGACAGCCTTGAGACGGTTCTCAAAATCACCACGGTAGCGCGTCCCTGCGAGCAACATCCCCATATCAAGTGAGAAGAGTTTGGCGTTGCGCAGTGGCGCGGGAACTTGTTCGTTGACGATGCGTTGGGCAAGACCTTCAGCGAGCGCCGTCTTACCAACACCTGATTCACCGACGTAGAGGGGGTTATTTTTGCGTCGACGGCAGAGTACGTGGATGGTACGTGTGAGCTCTTTCTCGCGACCGATCAAGCGATCCAGCTCGCCTCGCTCGGCGGCTGCGGTCAACTCAGTACAAAAAGCCTCTAGAGGGCCTTTGTCTCCCATCGCGTCGTCACCTTCTTCAAAGGAAGAGGAGCCTGTGTCGTCGGAGAAGGACATGGAGGAAGAGGGATTGTCGAGCTTGGAGGTGCCGTGGCTAATAAAAGCGACAATGTCGAGCCTTTCAACGCCAGCTTCTTGGAGCATGTAGAGCGCGTGAGAGTCTTCTTCGCGGTAGATCGAGATCAGGATGTTGTAGCCCTTGACCTCTTTCTTACCTGCGCCCATGACATGCAAAGAGGCACGCTGTAAGACGCGCTGAAATCCAAGGCTTGTTTGTGGTTGGAAGTAATACTCTTCAGGGACCACTTCGATCTCTTCGGAGAGGAACTCATCGAGCTGTTCCTTGAGCTTGTCAACGTCCGCTGCACAGTGTCGCAGCACCTTTACCGTCTCGTCATCGTGTAAAAGTGCGTACAGCAAGTGCTCGACGGTCACAAACTCGTGGCCGCGACGCCCTGCTTCATTGACAGCAACTTGAATGACGATCTCGACATCTTTACTCAGCATCTTTGCCTCATGTCCCAACCGGGTGTTCAGCCCAATCGGCTTCTGTGTTTGAAAAGTCTCTATCTTTAAGGATATCTACCACACGGTGTCGTCACTATGTCACACATATCCTCATCGTAGATGACAACCTGCCGTTTTTTGGCTCGGCTTTACTCATCAGGTTCCATACTCAAGAGGAGTGGGTGTTCATTCTCTCGGGCATAATCCATGACCTTATTGACCTTACTCTCGGCGATGTCCTTGGTGTACACGCCGATCGTCGCGATCCCTGTCATGTGCGCCTGCAACATCAAATGTGCGGCTTCTGTTGGGCTCTTGTGAAAAAACAACACCAGCACATGTGTGACGAATTCCTGGGTGGTATAATCGTCATTGTGGAGAATCACGCGATACAACTTGGGCCGTTTGGTGTTCACCTTCTCGCGTTCGAGCACCCCAATGCCTTCTTTGCGCTCTCCATCTCTTCTGTTGTTGTCTTTCTTTCCTCCGGATGCCATTTGCATTCACCCCATATTCTCTTCGTTCAGTGTCCATTCATCTGTAAATCAATTCAATGTTCGTATCCTATCATAGCAGAGCCAGCATACGGGGCAACGAGCGGATAACATTCGTCGCATGCTAAAGATAGATAATGATGCATCTTCCCCTTGTAAAGCATATATCCCAAATCCCCTTTGAAATCACCACACCACCCTCACAACTCTCCCACTACACAAATCCAAATACTTTGTGGTAACGTATTGAATGCAAAACTCTCTTTCGGTCGGTTGTTCTCAAAAAAAGAGAAGCCTTCACCCAACACGTATCACTCGTCTCTATCGAGCTGAAAAGGTCTATTTTCGATGAAAAAGCTCTCCTACATCGTCGCTTGCTGCGCCATTCCACTGTATATCGTCGCCTGCTCTCCCACATCCAAAGGCAACGAACAGACAACCCAAGAGCCACACACACACGCCGAACAAACACACACCGAGCAAACCCAAGAACCTACCGTCTCAACAGAAGCATCGAGCGAACCAACAACCTCTCCCACAGAGAAAGCGCAAGAGCCCATCGTACAAAATGAGCCCTCCCCAGAGCCGACAACGACACCTGACGCCGGCACAGAGACGCTTCCAGAGCAAGTCGCAGAAGCCCAGCCCGAGTCCGTACAAGAGGCCACGCCAGAAGCCGCTCCAGAGACAGGACGCAAAGATCGCGTGATCACAGGTGGAGATGTCTCTGGTTCGTGGTGTGGAAATATCGAAGTACAAGCAGCCATCACCATCCCCGCAGGCAAAACCCTCACGCTCTGCGCTGGCACCAAAGTCACACTCGCAGACGGTGTCACCGTTTCTGTCAAAGGTTCCTTGCTCGCCAACGGGACCAAGGCGATGCCCATCACGATGAAGCCTTCGCAGACGATGTGGCGAGGCCTACGTGTGGATGGAAAAGTCGTCGCAACATTCCTTGAGCTGCACAAGGGGAGTCTCTGCCTCGATGGTCGCGCGACTTCTGATCTCACATTCACACAGAGCCTGATCAACGAATGCTCTATCGCCGCAAGATTCATGAATGGTGGAACATTTATCAAGACGAAGTTTATCGGTGAGGGGAACTCGATCCACCTGACAGGTGGGACGTGGACGATGACGGACTCCGTGATCGACCTAAAGAAACCGAGAATCGGCCCTGACTGCACGAAACTTCGAGGTGGCAACGCGATGTTCACACGGGTCCACTTTACAGGTTGCCACTGCCCCCTTCACTTCGCGAAATCGGACAAAGACATCCGTGTCGTCGACTCGATCTTCGATGGTGCGTCCTACCCCATGATGATCGCCAACACAAAGGGCGTGTTCTTGCGCAACCACTTTATCGGTGGCAGGGCACATATCCAGGATATCGGAGATGGAAAAAGTGTCAGCGTGAGCATCAACAACAATTACTTCGACGGTAAGGCCCCAACCCTCGACACACAAAACAAAGCCCAGTTTACAGGACGAGGCAAATATGCCACAACTCCCTTTGCAAATGTAGGACCCCGTCCGTAGAACCTCCCCCTATCGCCACACAGAAGGCACAGGTTCAACGGCTCTCATGACCAACAGAGCGAGAGGAATCAACATGCCTTCATGGGCCCCAGTCATCGAGGCCATCCAGCGCCGCGCGTCACTTCGCGAACAACTCCACAAAGAAAACACCTACGCTTATCGCCTCTTTCATGGCGCCGTCGAAGGCATCCCCGGTCTCTGCATCGACCGTTACGGCCCGCTGATTTTGGCACAGACCTTCAAAGACCCCGTGGGACAAGACGACCTTCCGGGACTAGAAGCGGTCCTGCGAGAGCACCTGTGGCCAGATCTACACTTTGTCTATAACCACCGAAAAAAGAAGCGATATGAGGACTTCGAGGAGTGGCACACTCCACAACCGGAGGCCCTCGAACAGATGGCGTTCGACGAGCTTGGTGTGCGCTACCACATCCAGGCACGTCACGAAGGGATCGACCCGTGGTTGTTTTTGGACATGAGGGTGGGACGACGTTACATGCTCGCACACGCCAAGGACAAGCGCGTGCTGAATTTGTTCGCGTACACGTGTGGGATTGGGGTTTGCGCAGCCCTCGCAGGCGCCAAAGAGGTCTGGAATGTCGATTTTGCCCAACGCAATTTGCAGATAGGCCGGGATAACGCTGCGCTCAACGATCTTCCCGTCCAACAGAGCAAATGGGTACAACAAGATGTCTTTCCTGTCATCAGACAGCTCGCAGGGTTGAAGGTCAAGGGTCGCGGGCGCAAACGCAGTTACGAGAAGATCGCACCTTCGACATTTGATATTGTCTTCCTCGACCCTCCAAAGTGGGCGAAAGGACCGTTTGGTGCGGTGGATCTAGTCAGGGACTACCAGAGCCTGTTTAAACCGGCGCTGCTCGCGACCAAACCTGGAGGGACGTTGATCGCGACCAACAACGTCCACTATGTCGATCGCGATGAATGGCTCGCCTCACTCACACGCTGTGCAGAAAAAGCCGGTAGACCGATACAACATCTCGATGTATTGTTGCCCGAAGAAGATTTTCCTTCACATGATGGACAACCTCCGCTAAAAATCGCCTTGTGCAAGGTGTAAGGCTGTCGGATGGAAAAAAGCGATTCCAAGTAAAAAGTCGATTGGAAAAGCCCAAGACAGCCCCAATAAGAAGTAATGTACGTTTGCCAAATCGCTGAGAAAGGAAACTGTGATGTCACTCGCTGCTATGTGTTTGGACGATAAGGCGTCTATTTTGGAGATCAGCCAACATCTCAACGCGCTCAACCACCAAAGTCGTATGGGTGAGCTGTTTACTTTGGGTCCCAAGCACCAGGCGAGACTCTTTCAGAAAGCCGCGGCGTCACCAGCCCTCACCCTTGACTTCTTCGTCCCACAGGGGTGCTCGCCTTTGACACAAGTGATTCACCACGGAAAAAACTCGCTCCCTGCCTTTCGATACTTTCAAAAACGCTTTTGTCTGCCCCAAGGTGGTCCCCCACGACTGTTTGGCTACAACGAGACCTCGATCCGCCACCTCGTCGGTCCAGGCTACTTTGTCGCGTACTCCACTGAGGAGTATCCCACCTTGCGCGAACGCGGTGGCGTCGTGATCGACTACTACCGCACCCCGGACAGTCGTGTGGCTCCCGGATGGCCTACCATCTCCCCTACAGACCAAGGTCTTCAGTCACTTGTGTACGGACACATGCAGGACTTTATGCGAGGCGTCTCTGAGCACGTCTCGATCGGCGCTGCATGGAGAAAAGGGACCTTCATCAACAGCTACTTCATCCTCTGCCGTGAGGCCTTCCTCGAACGCAAAGCGATTGAGGAAGACTCATCCAAAGACACACAAGACCAATAGCAAAAAGCCCATCGCATGAGTTATTTGGGGTACGGGGAGAATTGTTCGGACCATTTGCGTCGCAGCTCGATCTTTTGTAGCTGTCTTTCGATCACAAGTGTCGCGAGCTTTGAGGGGATCTCAGTCAATACAGTGTTCTGAAACACTTCCTGGATCGCCTCTTCTGGGATATCGACTCTGTAGAGAATCTGCGTTAACTCCTGGTGATTTTTTTGCAGCAGATGTGTCATTCGCTCCTCAAGACGTGCCTGTAGCCACTGCAGCCACGACTCCACATTCTCCAACCGATCGACCTTCATCGGTAGCTGGAATGTCTCACATAGCTGCTCTGCAGCTTCTCTCATCGTCTTTTGATCTTCCATTTTGTTTCCTTTTGTCTCTACTTTGTGGCGGTCTTTTTTCGGTTAGGGTTGTTCTCCCTGAGGGTCTTTGTTATGTTGCCTCACGTATTGATTAACACTGCCAACGATTGTTTGAAAAGGAGAACGCACATGGCGGAAGAATTGGTCATTGAAGATTTGCAGGTGGGTGATGGACTTGAGGCGAGCGTAGGCAAGCAGGTCTTCGTACACTACACAGGCTGGCTCACCAACGGACAAAAATTCGACTCTTCACTGGACAGAAACCAGGCATTTTCCTTCCGTCTCGGCGCAGGAATGGTGATCAAAGGTTGGGATCAAGGCGTCAACGGGATGAAAGTCGGTGGAAAGCGTAAGCTCACGATCCCTTCGCACCTGGGCTACGGAGAAAGAGGCGCTGGCGGTGTCATCCCCCCCAACGCCACGCTGATCTTCGAAGTTGAGCTGCTCGACGTTCGCTAATCCCTCCCTCCTCCCTCCCAGCCCACTCCCATACACAAGCCCCACAACAGCGCCCGACTTGTCCACGAAAGAGAGGACAACTATTTTGGGAGAGCATCCGAAGATGTGTATCCAAGTCGGAATGTGAGCGCAGAAACCGCGTGAAACTTGACTTTTTGGTGGGTGAGATGCGACGAAACATCTCACAAAACAAAGAGAAACAACACACGGTGTGCTTTGGCACGCGATGACAAAATGTGCCCTTACAGATAAAGAGATTCGAAAAGAAAAGGAGTGTCCCTCATGCGAGTGATGCGATGTATATGCATTGGATGGTTGTGTTTGGCGTTGTCTGGTTGTCCATCGAGCAGCCAACAAGTCAAAAAAGAAAATCCAATGGTCCGTTTACGAAGGCAACTGCGCTCAAGCAAAGCGTCCGTTAGGGTGCAGGCGATCAAGGAGATGGGGCAATACGGAGAGAAAGCTCGTCCGGCGATTCCGATGTTGCACCGTGCGATGATCCAGGACCGCAGCTCTCAAGTTCGTCAGGCAGCCTTGAGAGCATTGCAAGACATAGGTCCTGTCGCGATTCCCAAATGGCTGGTCGCGCTTGCGTCTCGGGATCCAGAGGTCAAAAAAATCGCTCGCTCAGGTCTCTCTCGCATGACCTCAGGAGACGCGGCGCAGCTCGCAGTCTCCCTCAACTCCCCTCTCTCTGTCGTACGCCAGGCCACCCTCTCCAAGCTCAAGGAGTTGGGGCCAGGCGCCAAGCCGGCCTTGCCTGTGTTGATCAAACATCTCAAAGATCAAGAGGTTGAGGTCAGAGAAGCAGCAGCCCGTGCGATCGGACAAATGGGACCAGCAGGGATCAAAGCAATGGATCCACTCGTGGAGTGCTTGATCGCCAACAAGGCGTGGTGGCGTGTCCGCGTAGCAGTCGCCTGGGCTCTTGGTGAGTTGGGCCCCAAAGCAGCTTCGACGGCTCCACAGATCGCAAACTTGATGCAGGACAAAGACAGTGATGTTGGGAAAGCCGCGATGAAAGCGCTCATCAAACTCGGTCCCGCGGTGATCAAACCTCTCTCAGAGACGGTGATGGACAACTCCTGGCAGGTCAAACTCCAGGTCGCCAAGCTTCTCGGTATGATGGGAGCAAAAGGCGCTCCAGGGACCAAAATCCTCATCAACATCATCGGCGAGAGCGACACAGAGGTCCGCAAGCACGCTGTCATCTCCCTCGGCAAGATCGGTCCAGGAGCAGCCGCCGCAGTCCCCGCGCTCACCAAGCTCCTCCACACCCAAAAAGAAGAGCGCGTCATCTGGAAAAATACCGTCCTCAGCCTCGTCCGTATCGGGCCAGCAGGCCACACCGCGCTGCTTCAAGCGATGCAGCACAAAGAGCTGTGGTGGCTTCCTCCCAAAGTCGGAGAGATGTTAGGCGAGCTAGGTGATAAACTTGGAAAACCAGGGATGCCTTTGTTGAGCAAGACGCTCCAAAGTGAGAAGTGGGAGGTCCGCCTTACGACGACGATGATCGTAAGAAAACTCGGCCCTTCAGCAGCGCCCCTCGTCAAAACGCTCATCCAGGCGCTACAAGACAAAGATGATCGCGTCAAAAATGGTGTCGCGAAAGCCCTCGGTAGCATCGGTTCACAAGCCAAATCAGCACTCCCCGCGCTCAAGAAAGTCCTCGAAGACAAGAGCACCCCCGCAAAACTCAAGACCTCAGTGCAGCAAGCCATTCAAAAGATCAAAAGCAGTTAAAACCCCTCCTCTCCGAACACGCAACCCCACCCAAGCTACATCTTCTTTTTGGCCATCGCCTCCAACTCTGCATACGAGAAAAATTGATTGGTGTCTGCCGCTTTGATCGGTTGATCGAGTTCGAGGGTCGTGAGATCCTTTCGCCCATTGTCAGCGTGAATGTCGAGGTGGTGGTTTGCAGAGGCGTGTTTCTTCCGAAGGGATGTTTCGTACTCTGAGGGGTCTTCAAGCAACACACCAAGCACCAGATCCATATCTCCTTCGTACTCTGAGGGGGCGAGAACTGTTGCCTGCTCGTTGTCGATGGCCTCGTACAACTGACTCTCCATCTTCCAGGGCTGTGCCATTAAATCTTCGAGCATGTCAGGTGGGGTGACAACGTGATCAGAAGGAAGCAGCGTGCCTACAATCGGCTCTTCATCAATCGCCGTAAGGGCCTCTTGGCTCACAGCCTGTGCCTCTTCGATGAGCTGATCCCATTCACCGGACCAACCGTCAAAGTCAAACCCTCCCTCTCCCTGCTCATCGGGCTCTTCGACATCATATAGCTCGATGGGAGGAGTCGAAGGTGTCATGGGTTCAGGCGCTTCTTCGATCAATGTGCCCACGATCGGCGCGAGCATACCAAGCTCGGGATCGTGTTCATCGACGAGCTCCTCAGTCAACAACATGACATTTTCGTTTTGCACAGCGTCCTCAAGCTGGCTCTCCATTTTCCAGGGCTGGGCCATCAGATCTTCGAGCATATCAGGTGAAGCCACAATACGTTCAGCCTGATGAAGCGAATCTCTGGAGAGCGGCTCAGGTTCCCCGACAGCTTCATAAGTCGCAGAGACCAACCCATCGACGTGGATATCCCACTCATCAGACCACGTCTCGAAGTCGAACATGAGGGGATCTTCTTCGAGGTTGGTTTCGCGGATCGCGGGCATATCAGCCCAAGTAAACGACGCAGCATCTTTACCAAGATTGCTGAGGGCTTCGAACAGCTCTTGTGCGTTCTCCTGGTTATCAACACCTCCTGCTTGGTCTTCAGAGAATGCGGGCAACGCAACACGTGATTTGGCCTCGACGATTTGGGTCACAAAATCACCCAAGAGGTCTTCGGCCTTGGCCTGTGTCTCTCTCAGTTTTCCGGCATACTCGGGATAAAGCTGAAGGTACTCATTCGCCCCGTACAATTGGAGAACAACTTCGACGACCTCTTTATTTTGCGTGGGGGAGAGATGGTTCAGAGAGCCCTCTTCAATCAGCTTGAGCATACACTCCGCTTGCAGCAAAAGGGACTGCATAAAGAATGGATTCTGGGGGCCTTTTTCGGCGATGCGACCAGCTTGTGTGGCGGCCTGTTCGAGCAGCTCTGCGCGCTTCAAATCGTTCGCAAGAGCGAGTCGTTGGCGAGGCGCGATATGTGTCTCGCTGTGGTGGGCTTGATACTGTTGGTAGAAGTCGCGGACTTTGTCGAACATCTTCTCGAAAGAAGCTGCGTGTATCGCCTGCAAATACTCCTCGACAAATGGGATGACCCTCGCGTTGGTACAAGCGGAGAGGAAGCCGCGATAAAGGGCAAAAGGAGCCTTTCCGGATTTGAGCGCCTGCCTGTACACATTGACAGCTTCTCTGTGTGAACCTTTGCTCACAAGTTGCTGCGCTTCACGCATCAAGTGTTCGGTAGTCTCTTCTTTTTGGCGTGGTGACTTGATGGGTTTGTAGACTTGGGCAGGCTCAGCAAACTCCAAAATATCATCCGAAAGAGGACCATCCTCTGCTTGCTTTTGCAGGAGGGCACCAAAGGACACACCGAGCACCAAACAGACTGTCTGAGGGACAAACAACAGAGGCTCAGCGAGCGCGGATTGTAGTGTCGAAAACACGAACTGTGCGAGCCAAAGCACAAACACGAGGATCGCAGGCAACGAAAAAGCTTGCTTTAACGTTGTCGCGGGCAAACCGATGTGGAAGCGAGCTTCCCCCAATCCATAACGAACGAACCACACACCGGCAAAAAACGCCAGCGCTCCCCCCATCCCAACGACGAGACGCGCGCTCTCCGGGAGCAAAGTCCACAAGAGACCATGTGCTAAGACGCCAGAGAGCAAAAAAGCACCGAAAAAGAGGAGACTTCCCCAACGTCTCTCGAAGGTCGCTCCCAACCATATCAGCAACAAGAGCTGCCAAAACAACAACACGACATCACTTTGAAAAAACAACGCAGTGAAGATGGTCTGAACACGACGCTCAGCAGAGACCATCCCAAACCGGAACACAGGAAGCAACTGACGCTTCGCTTGCAGCGCATTGATCAGTGTCTTAAACTCCTGCCGCTGCTCTTGGAGTTCTTTGTTCTCAAGTTGGGCCAATTTGAGATAGATGCGTTTTTGATGAGAGCGTTCAAATAGACCTTGAGAACGAGCATATCGAAAACACGAGACCTGCGCGGGTTTATCATCCCATTCGACTTTGAAGGTCAGCGTGTTGGCGCTCGACCATCGATCACCGTGTAACCAACGCTGGGCTTTCTTACGTTCGGCTGCGTTGTTGCGGTAAGAAGTCTCTAGCAACGCGATCTTCTTTGCGTGCTCTTGAAGCGCTTTGGGAAAGAGATGTTGCTTGTACTTGGGAAGCTGTAGGTGGTCATACTGCAAATAGTAACAAGAGGTCTTCTCTTGTGCCGATTGTATCGCTTGCTTGTTCTTTTGCTGAGCGTTCTGGTTCCAGAAGAACGACGCCACGACAACCAGCACAAGCACGATTGTCAACCATGGCCACCGTGATATCGGAAGTTTACTGTTTTCTTGCTCGGAAGGATCTAAAGGCCAAAGTATCATCGTCAAGCACTTTGTAAGTTGGAGGGATCACACACACTACGAAAAGTCGTATCCCATCATAGCAAACTGAAACATGCATTGTCCAGCAATGGCTTGCGTCTATTACGGGAAAAAAGTCTGCAGGTTATGAACGGTGGATGATGATGAATCTTGAGAGAAAAAAGGATAGGAACGCGTTGCGTTAGGAGGCAAGCGCGACAGGTGGAGGGAGGACAAGTTTGCGTGCAAGCTCAAGCGCACTGTCCATCGATTGATCGCCAGCGAGCATTCGCGCGATCTCGTAGACTCTCTCGTCACCGAGCAGTGGGACAACTCTAGAGCGCGTACGTCCTCGTTGGGTTTGTTTTCGCACATGGAAGTGGTGATCAGCTTCTGCCGCGATTTGTGGAGTGTGAGAGATACAGATAATCTGCGATGAGAAGCGGTTTTGAGAGGCAATTTCACGTAGCTTTTTGGCGACCATCGTCGCGGCTGCACCTGCCACACCTGAGTCAATCTCATCGAACACAAAGGCTTGCACAGAGGACGCGCCAGCGAGCACCCGTTTGAGCGCGAGCAAAATACGACTCAGCTCACCACCTGAAGCAACACGTTCGAGTGGGTACATCTCTTCGCCTTCGTTCGCGGCGAGATAGAAGTAACCTCTCTCAGCGCCCCACGAAGCGATTCTTACGAACTCGACGTCCTCTTCTTCGTTCTCCAGCTCGGCGTTGAGCGGGATGACCTTCTCACTGGGTTGTTCACAACCATCGATCATTTCGAATGTATCGTCTTCATCAAGCTCCCACGCCAACCCATCAGGCGCTCGCAAGGCAAAGAATCGCACACAGATACGCGCTCCAGGCATCGCCAGATCGGCGAGCTCTTTCTCCACTTTATCGGCGAGGGAGGCCGCCGCTTTTTGCCTCTTGCGAGAGAGCGGTCCAACAGCTTCGAGGAGTCGTCGCTGTGCATCTTCAATCTCCTCCTCAAGGGTGTGTTCTCTTTGTTGGAGCGCAGCAAGCTCCTCCAACTCCTCTTCGATATCATCGAGTCGCTGAATCACTGTCGTAAGATCCCCGCCAAAGCGTTCTTGTAGTTTGAGGAGTTGATCCAGTCGCTCCCGGACCTCCTGCATCTCCTGCCGGTCAAAGTGTTGATTTCGACCATAAGAACGAAGAGAGCGAGCCGTTTCTTCGATCAGCATAAGGGCATTTTGTAGATCGTCGTGGAAGGATTCGACCTCTTCGTCCAGCCCCGAAAGATCGGAGATGGGATCGAGCGCTGCTGCGAGCGCGTCTCTGACAGAGTTTCCTTCGTTGTCGAGCATCGCGCTCGCACGTTGCGCGAGCTGTTGTCGCTTTTCACATTGTTGAAGTGCCTGAAGTTTCTCTTCGAGTTGTTTGTCTTCTCCAGGTTGCGGATCAAGCTCGGTGATCGCCTCCGATTGATAGTGAAGAAAATCGACACGCTCTGCCCTCTCCTGTCGTGTCTCTTCGAGCTGTTTCTTTTCGCGGAAGAGTTGGGAGAGTTGGTTGTAACGTTGTTCGACGATCGCTCGCTCTCGCTTTGCTTGTGCATAACGATCCAAAAGATCAATGTGATTTTCGGCGTTCATCAGGATGCTCTGATCGTGTTGGCGACCAAAGTCGATGATCCGCGTCGCCAACTGCCGAAGCAAACTCGCAGGAACACTCACACAGTTGATGTACGCACGAGAACGTCCGTTGTTTTGCACAACCCGTCGCAACGCGAGGGGCTCATCTTCTTCGGCTTCAATGCCCCAATCTGCCAACAAGGGCAAGAGACTCGGCTCCACGTCAAACAACGCCTCTGCCCAGGCCTCCTTGCAGCCATGACGTACCAAAGATCGATCGCTACGACCTCCTAAGACGAGATTGAGAGCCGCCAACAAGATCGATTTTCCTGCACCTGTCTCACCTGTCAGAACGTTTAATCCCTGACCAAATCGAATCTCAACGGACTCGATAATCGCAAGATTTTTGATGTTTAATTCCAGTAACATCGACGAACTCCTTCACCAAAATAGGCTTACACACCGGATGAGGTTGTTGTGTGTCTTTGTATCACGTCACAAAAGACAGCCACCTTACGCATACATTCTATTTGTTCAGTATGTCACTTCTTGACACACACGATCTGTCCTAGGGCTTCAAGCACCACACAAAGATCACTCTTTCCATCCCCCATAGAGTAAACCAAAAAAAACAAAGAATCGATTTTTCGTATGACAAGTTGTGACACCTCTGTGGAGCATACTGGTTTGTGCAAGGCAACGAGCCTGCAACACCACAATACACAAATTGATTTTGTCACGGAAACAGGAGAGACTCATGAAGGCTTACATCATCACAGATCTGTTGGCTTACATGGAAAAAGAATACAAAGAACAAGGATGTATGGATCACGCAGAGGCCATTCACCAGGCCATCTCGATCATCCGCTCCGCAAGCCACGACGATGACGATCCCATCAGCGAACCGGCACGTGGGCAATTGTTCCCCCTCATGAAACGCGCCAGCGTCTCTCTCGATGACCTGAAGGGCCACCTGCTCAAACACTACGGAATCTGCTCCACAAAAGCGATCCCATGGGGTCTATACGATGAAGTCTGTGACTGGCTCGTCGCAAAAGATCCACAGCGCAAATTCCAACACAAACAAGTGGGTGAGATCTTTGAACTTCCCACTCTCGAAGAGCTTCAGGCTGAACCCACACAACCACAACACATCCAGGAACCCCTCACACAAGAAAACCTGGACATGGATTTCATCGATGTGCTCGAAGACATTAGTCCAGAACACAACGAAAATGATGAGCGTACGCTCGAATTTTTCGACGAAGTTGAGTTCTTCGATGAGTTGGACATCCTCGACGAGCTTGAGCTGATGGACAACACAGAGCAGATCATGCCCCAACAACGCACCAATGACCCGGTGATGCAACCCCGCCACAGACGACGTCGCCCCAAAAAACGGCCAGAACACCATCAACAACACGATCAATCAACATACGAATTCTGAGGCCGTTAGATAGAAAATCTGAAGCCCCATCCACAGCCCTCCTATGTTCGATTCACACCCAAACAAAAATATCCCCACCCTACGGTTTTGTGAAAGGTGAGAATCATTCATCCCCACCTCCTTCCCTCCATCCACAACTCTTCGACAAACTCCTCTGAAAGTGGCACACATCCTGCTTTGATTTTTGTGATATGTTGTGCCCAAACCAGACACACGGAGGAGGATAAATTCGTGTTTTCCATAAAAACAACAGCCTGTTGGAAGCTCATGTTGGCAAGCGTTCTGTGTTGTCTACTCCCCACTCATGTGCTCTACGCAGCCCCAAAAAAGACAGAACGTCAACACATCACCTTTGAGAAAAAAGCACTACAAGGTTGGTTTCTTGTGGGTTTTGGACGCGCGGAGACGAAAGACCGCACTGCCAAATTGTCACAAAGCACACGAGCTGCCAAAGTGGGCAAAAAAGGCCTGCTCTTTTCGTACAAAAGGGGCGTGAAAAAAGCTCCCGCGGTGCTCTACCATCAACTCCTGCTTCGTGACTTTCAATCACTTCGTTTTTGGATCAAAGCCAAACGGAAAACAACCTGGACGATCTCACTCACCGATCTCGACGGCGCGGTCTTCTTTGCGCTCCTCAAGCTCCCAGCCAAGCGCTGGAAAAAGATCCACCTGCGTCCCCGTGACTTCCGCTGCAGCAAAGACTCACCCGTGCAAAAAAAGAAGCTCGATCCTCGTCGACTCACGACGGGATACAAAGGCTTTGATCAGGCTCTCCTCTCAGGACGAAAAAGCAACGCCATCGCCATCGATCAGCTCGAGATCACACGCCCTGCTGTCATCGTCATCAACGGTGACCTGCTGCTCAACCAACAGACCAAAGTCTTCGACAGACCCACACGCATCAAGGGCAATTTGATGTTGGTTCGAGATGCCAAGTTGGAGCTACGGTCCACACGCTTGGAGGTGGAAGGTAACATTGTGATCACACGCTCACAGCTCAAAGCTTACAACAGCGCGATCCAATTCCTTCAAAAACCATGGCAACGAAGACGCCTCGCGATCCTTCCGGCTGGGTATGTATCCCTGGATCAGAGCACCATCAGCGCCAAGGAAGGCTTCGACATCATCGCACACTCCACCGCGACACTCAGGCTCAAAAAGAGTCAACTCCGCACAAAAGGGGCTCGTGTACTCATTCATAAAAACGCGACCTGTGTCTTGAGAAGATCCAGCCACATCGATCAACTTGTGATCAGACAAGGTGCCAGGGTCCGGCTCATTGATAGCCATCATATCGGGATATCTCTAGCGTTGGGAAAAGGCACCATCGCCGATCTCTCCCTCCCAACAAAGCAAGTCAAACGTGTCTGGCTCGCTCCAACTCCCCTCAAGATGGATCTGTTTATCCAACGTTGTAAGGCACTCGACTGGAGCATCCGCCTTCAGCCTGGGGCCAAACTCACGCTCCGACATAGCAAACTCAAGGAGATCACGCTGGCCTTCCGCACCAAACAAGCCAAGCTCTCATCTCTCGGACGCACAAAGAGCTACGAAGACTTTACGCTAAAAACAGACAACCACACACTGCGCCTGTTCAAAAGCAAGCTTCGACACTGGAGCTGTGAAGCATACGGACAAACAGCGCTCACACTCCATCGCGCAACATTGCGCTCACTCAAGACCTTCAACCAAGCATCTGTACAACTCACACAATCCAAGCTGCGAGGTGAACGTGCCAATGTACAAGTTTGGGGGCAATCAGAGTTGATCATGAAAAAGAGCCACCTTCGAGGCAAACTCCACGCAAGACAGAGCGGGATCGGTTGGAGTAAACAATCGACGATCGACGGTGATATTCTCGTCTCAGAGCGCGCTCGGGTCCTTCTGACCAGCTCCACCCACAAAGGCAAAAAACTTCGTTACTTTTCGGCAAGTATTCGGCAAAAATAACGACACACTGCACACATGATCAAACAAGACAAAGGAGTCTCCATGAATGTGATCGAGTTACAAGGATCATTTGGCATCGAGCAGCTCAAACACGCAGAGCGTGAAAGACTGACTCCCGGTCCAGGACAGGTCCTGCTCAAAATGAAAGCCGTCTCACTTAATTACCGTGATCTCTTGATGGTCAAAGGACACTACAACCCCAAACAACCACTTCCGCTGATCCCCTGCTCTGATGGGGTCGGTGAGGTTGTCGAACTAGGTGAACGTGTTCAGCGCGTCAAAGTAGGTGATCGTGTCTCTCCCAACTTCGCCCCCACGTGGCTCAATGGTCCCCCAAACAAAGAGAAAGCCCGCGCGACATTAGGTGGCCCCCTCGACGGGACACTCACACAATACATGCTCGTCGACGCGGAGAGCCTCGTCAAACATCCCAAGCACCTGAGCAACGAAGAGTGCGCAACCCTCCCCTGTGCAGCGCTCACGGCATGGAGCGCTCTCGTCACCCAAAACAAAATTCGCGCCGGAGAGAGCGTCCTCGTACAGGGAACAGGTGGTGTCTCGCTGTTCGCCCTCCAGTTCGCCAAAATCATGGGCGCACGTGTAATCGTGACATCGAGCAGCAACGAGAAACTCGAAAAAGCGATCGAGCTCGGCGCAGACGAAGGTATCAACTACAAAGAACAACCAGAGTGGGGGAAGATCGCGAAGAAGATCGCTGGAGGCGAAGGTGTCGACCACATCATCGAAGTCGGAGGCGCAGAGACACTCAAGCAATCTCTACGTGCTGTAAAGATCGGTGGCAACATCATGATGATTGGGGTGCTCTCAGGTGTCCAATCGAAAGTCCCGCTGACTTCGATCTTGATGAATCAGATCCGGGTACAGGGTATCCTCGTTGGACACCGCGAAGGATTTGAAGCGATGAACCGCGCGATCACCCACCACCAACTCCACCCCGTCGTCGATCGAGTCTTCTCATGGCAAGACATTCAGGAGGCATTTCGCTACCTGGAGAGTGCAAAACACTTTGGCAAGATCTGTGTGAGTATCGACAGCTAACCCCCTCAAACAAACGATCACCCCATCGTATCGCCGCCGCTTGTTCGTCCGAGTTTCCTCAAGGCAGCTTGCAGACGAGGCCCAAGGCGCCCACGCATATCTTCTTTGTCAACAGAGCGGTAGAGCGCTTCGCGTGCATCGATGAGGTTGGTCTTGACCAACTCTTCGAGGTGAGAGTTGAGTAAGAGGTTCCCCTTACCGATCATCGATGAGGCCATCTGGTGGGTTTTACCAGAGCGAACCATGTTGGCGATCGCTGAGTTCATCGTCAGGACCTCAAAGGCCGCGACCCGTCCTCCACCCATTTTCTTACAAAGTGACTGACAGATCACCCCTTTGAGGGTATCACTCAACGATGAACGTACCTGACTTTGTTGTTCAGCCGGAAACATATCGATAATCCGGTCGATGGTGCTGATGACGTTGTTGGTGTGAAGTGTACCAAAGACGAGGTGACCGGTGTGAGCCGTTTCAATGGCCAGGGCCATCGTCTCAAGGTCACGCATCTCACCAACGAGGATGATGTCGGGGTCTTCACGAAGGGCTGCACGAAGTGCCTCGTCAAAGCCTCCCACGTGTGTCCCGATTTCACGTTGGTGCACGAGACACTTTTGACTCCTGTGGACAAATTCGATGGGGTCTTCGAGGGTGATGATGTGTTTTTTGTTTTTCTCGTTGATCGAGTTGAGGATAGACGCGAGTGTAGTTGACTTACCTGAACCTGTTGGTCCGGTGACGAGCACAAGCCCTTGTTGGAAGTTCGCCATGTTCCGAATAATTTGGGGCAAACGCAACTCTTTGGCGGATGGGATGCCGATCGGGATCTGACGCAACGCTGCGGAGACACCGTTATCTTCGCGATAAATATTGACCCTGTAACGAGCGATTCCTTCGAGGGTATAAGAGAAGTCAGTGTGGCTCTTGTCTTCAAACTCAAGGCGGCTGCGCTCCGGCATCATGGGCTCAAGCAGTTCAAAGACTTCATTTCTACCAAGTTCTTTGGACTCGGTAATTTCGAGCAAGTCACCATCGATCCGCCAGCGCATTTTTTGATTGGCGGAGAGGTGGAGGTCCGAAGCGTTCCGTTTGGCCATCTCTTTCATCAATGGGAGGATTTTGCCAAGCCGCTCGCGTTTTTGTTCGGGTGTGAGCTCGCGGACTTCGAAGCGGTTGGCCATCGCCATTTTGCCTTGCCGATCGCCCGGCAAGAGTCCAGCCATTGCCAGTCCAGCGAGCTGTGTTTGGCTCGCGTGCGCAGGTAATGCATCGGATGAAAGGCTACGCCCAACGACACTCGCCAGCGCCCCTGACTGCTCTAAAGAGCCGGAGGAAGAGGAGAGAGAAGGATCAAACAGACCATGCTTCTTCAACACGATCTCGAAGTCGTGTGGGCTAATACGGTAGACTTGTAACCGCAGCCCTTGGCGAAACTCGCGGATCGCGCCTAGTTGATGATGATCTGGAAGATCGACCATACACAGCTTCAGCATGTTGTCCTTGAGAAAGACGGGAACAAAACGATGTCTGTTTAACATCGCGGTGGGAAAGAGTTGCAACACATCGGCAGGGATCTGACCAACATCAGCCACATCCATCAAAGACGGCGAGAGGTCTTGCATGACACGCGCCAACCGCTCTCCTAGATTGCGACTAAATTGAAGCGCGAAGCCATGTAGCTTTGTCATCATCAAATCAAACGCGTTGAAGTCAAACTGCAAGACGTACAAACGACTCGCCGCGACGACTGTCACAAAGCGTGGCTTCCCGGTCATCAAGCTTATATCACCAGCCAGATCCAGAGAGGATAATTGATGAAGCTCAATTTGATAGTTCAACTCAGGACGATTCATCCACACAGAGGCCTCACCTGACAACAGCATATAAAATGCGGTGGGTGTCTCGCCTTCTCTGAACAACTCCTCTTGAGGTGTGTACTCGACCACCTTGCTGTAGGAAAGTACTATTTCTATATCGCCGATATGAAGGGAACTAAAAAGTGGAGACTGCTTGAGAGCGTTCTTTGCCCACTCTCTCAACTCACCTTGGATTGCATGCTCTTTCATCTATCATTCTCTTATGTTATCCTCTCTTCAATCCAAACACAGTCACCCTCTGCATCGGATGTTGCCTTGTCAAGAGGTCTCGTTTTCGAAGTACAGCTATGTATTCTCGGAAGATGAAGTCCTTTGTGGACACTAGAGGTCAAGAGCACACCAAAGAAAGTGCTACGGATGCATCACCTCATCAAAAGTCCTCATCCTGTTGCATAAAGTGCACTTATCCATAACAGAGACATCGACCTGATGTCAATGAATCGAACACACCGACAATGACTTGTGAAAACAAATACAAGAGCATACGAAGAATCATTCACAACAGAGGAAGGTATGGGATTCGAACCCACGCACCCTTTCGGGCTCGCCGGCTTAGCAAACCGGTGCCTTTCCGCTCGGCCAACCTTCCAAAACATGCGCGTTTTTGGATAGAGACACGCATACAACTCGTTACAGAGGAAGGTACGGGATTCGAACCCGTGCGCCCTTTCGGACTCGCCGGCTTAGCAAACCGGTGCCTTTCCACTCGGCCAACCTTCCATATATCAACAACATTGCGGAGAGGACGGGATTCGAACCCGCGAGGCATTTATGCCCACCTGTGTTCCAAACAGGCTCCTTCGCCACTCGGTCACCTCTCCAATCAGGAAGATATGGGATTCGAACCCATGCACCCTTTCGGGCTCGCCGGCTTAGCAAACCGGTGCCTTTCCACTCGGCCAATCTTCCAAAATATGCGCGTTTTTGGATAGAGACACGCACACAACTCGTTACAGAGGAAGGTATGGGATTCGAACCCATGCACCCTTTCGAGCCCACCGACTTTCGAGATCGGAGCCTTTCCACTCGGCCAACCTTCCGTAAAGGATTTACTTTTCCAAGACAACAGAGGAAGGTACGGGATTCGAACCCGTGCACCCTTTCGGGCTCGCCGGTTTTCAAGACCGGTGCCTTGCCGCTCGGCCAACCTTCCAAATAGAGTCCGCAATACGCTGCTGCGCAGACTACATCGACGAAATGTCAAACTTAGACAACGCTCTCGCTTCCATCATGACGGACGCAAAGATGCATCAAGGTTTGAGGTCGTTGAATTCAAAAAGAATGTGGAGATGAGCGTACACAAGAGGTCGCAACTGAAGCTCTCAAGAAACCAGACAGTCGGCTCCAGAGTCTACATGCGCAGACTCTCGTCGTCGTGAGGCGTCGCAGACACAGCGATGCTATGTGTTCTGCTCACGCTTTGCCTGAGGCTTCATCATTGGCCCTCTTGTGTGCGCTTCTTTGCACCCAACGGCCTTAGATTTTGTACTTGAAATGAAATGGTGTTTGTCGTGCGAAACAAAAAACCCCGTTGATTGAGACCAACAGGGCTGAGTACGTTGAGTATGTAAACTCGTGACTCAGACCGTTGCACAACTCGATGAGGAGGATGAGGAAGATGAACTGAGGCTGGAACCTGTTTGCATGAAAACGATGCAATTTGTCACCAGTGTGTTTGTATGTTGTGTTGTCATGTTCATCTTATAAAACCTCGCTTGGGAGGGACAAAAGGATTTGTTTTTCGTTGCTGTATTGTGTTACGCAGAACACCCAAGGTGAGTTCAAAAAAAGTCAGATTTTTTTTTGAACTCACCGATTCGTCAGTCGTATCCCCAAGCAGGCAGATGCTTTGCCCTTTGTATCATTAAAAGACAAATGGCCCACACGGTGCAAAAGACGCCTGACTCAAGGACAACGAAAGAAAAAGTCCATCGTTGTGTCGTGTGCAACCTACAAAACAGGAGAGTCCAAATGAGCGTGATCGCCATGGAAGTTGTCGAAAAGAAAAATCACCCAAATGCCGATGCATTGAAGATTTACCAATTTCAAGCGCCGGGCTTCGACACGATCCAGGTGATCGCCAACCTGGAAAATGAGTACGAACCTGGTGATGTCGTCGCCGTCGCACAAATCGGCGCGCACCTCAAAGACGGACTCAAGATAAAGAAGACACGGCTGCGTGGGGTTGAATCATATGGAATGGCCATGGGAACAGTCGACCACGAACCAGGTACAGATCTGACGACAGAGCACTGTCTTCCTCCAGAACCAGTGAAGGTAGATGCCGAGACATTCCCAGTCAAAGTCGCGAAATGGACGAGCATTGAACTGTTCCACAATATACGACGCTCCCTCGACAAAGAGAAAGAGCTCGATGGGGAGGCCTTCACCTACCCCAAGGTCACTTACAAAAGCAAAATCAAACTCGACGGCACCAACGGTGGGATCCATCTCCTTCCGGATGGGACAGTGATCCCACAGAGTCGCTCTCGACTGCTCACTGTGCGCGACGACAATATCCAATTTGCAGCGTGGGTAGAGGCCAACAACGCATACTTTTCGGCGCTCGCACGTTCACTCGGACAACATACCATCTTGTTTGGAGAGTGGTGTGGAAAGGGCATCCAAAAACGCACCGCGATCTCAAAAATTGATCGCAAAATCTATGCAGTATTCGCCGTCCAATACGGCGACCACAACGAACTCGATGCCATGCTCGATGTCGAGCCAGCGCGCATACGCGCGCTGCTCCCTTCGCATCCCGATATCTACGTGTTGCCATGGCTTGGTGACGATCTCGTCATCGACTACGGCGATCAAGCACAAATGCAAACCATCGCGACACAGCTCAATACATTTGTCGAAGACGTAGAGCACAAAGACCCGTGGGTCTCTGAGCACTTTGGCGTCGAAGGACTTGGCGAAGGGATCGTCCTCTACCCATTTCTCAAAGAGATGACAGAGGGACCTGTACACCGAGGAGATTGTACAGGACTGATGTTTAAAGCAAAGGGCGAAAAACACCGCGTCGTCAAACAAAAAAAGTCCGTTCAGATCGATCCAGAGGTCGCACAGAGCATCGAACAATTCGTCGATATGTTTGTCACACAAGCCCGCCTTGAGCAAGGTCTCCAAGAAGCCTGTGAAGGTGAAGCTGACCCTCGCAAAACGGGTAACTTTCTCAAGTGGTTTGGACAAGATGTCAAAAAAGAGAGCGTCGCGGAGCTAGAAGCATCCAACCTCGAATGGAAAGATGTCTCCAAAGCCGTTATGAACCGAGCCAAAAAATGGTATCTCACACAAGCATGAAGGCGTAGAGAATACTGTCGCCTGTCCCCACAACATGACCTACAGACCTCCACATCCCCCTCCTCCCTGTAACAATCTCCACAAGCAAAGTTGGTCAAAGACCGCAAAAAATGGTATGTATTCATTGGATGCGTTGTCACACAACAAGCCAAAAACATCACAGTTGGAGACGATACATGACACAACACTCCACAGCACTTGAGAAAGTCAAGGAACTGACTCGACTCAATGAACAACTTGTTGAAGCCCGACGCGCTCGTAATGAGCATAGACAAGCACAACTCAAACAACAGATCGAGGAGGTGATGCGCAATGGTGTCAGGCAAACCCATCACGCTCCAACAGCATCGCAGTCAGCGCAGAGACCCATAGAACATGTGGTCAAAAGAGCACCCACTGCGAGTTCTCCGAAGAGCTCCTCTGCAATGGATTTGATGAAAGAACTCACGGAGATCAATATGCGGATCGTGGACGCGAGAAAGCGCGACGCCCATGAAGAAGCGCAACGTTTACAAAAACGCGCACAAGAGATCATGCGCAAGGGCATCGCAAGCACGTAATCACCTGGTACACAGACCACACCACAATAGGACAGGAGCTCTTGGATGAGTTGGAATCCAGATCAACCAGATCGCAGAAAAAACCGTTCAAATGTCCCATCAGAGGCTGTCAAAAAACAGCTCGAAGCGATCGCACAGGATGGACGGCTCAAGGCCGCACTGCTCGCAGATGAAGACGGACTCACGGTTGTCAACATAGAGTCAGATCACGACACAGAATCATTTGCAGCCCTCGCGGGTTTTCTGTGGAACACCAGCAAAGAGATCGAGAGCGTCGCAGGGTTGACCAAGATCGACCAACTGACGCTGACTGACCCAGAAGGTGATACGATCATCTGTCGATTCTTTGAATTGTTAGGGCAGCCAGTGGTGCTTGGAGTGATTGCAGCAGATGGGGATGACTCGCGAAGACCGTTCACAGATCGCGCGATCGCCGGTATCAAAAGGATCTTTGCACAAGCACAAGAAGACGCTCAACAAGGGGATGTCTAGCGTTATTTATGGGGTGGGTTGTTTGTGAGCGAGCAGATCAAAGTAAAAAGTCGTCCCTTCGCCGAGTCTGGTTGAAAAATTGAGCTGGCCTTTCAAACGCTCCGTGATCGTCTTGCAGATACTCAAACCAAGCCCTGAGCCTCCCTTTCTTCGTCCCTCCGGAGACTTTGCTTGTGTAAAACGATCGAAGATACGACCCCGTAATTCTTCGGGGATACCCGGCCCTTTATCCGATACAGAGACACGAACATATCGTTCAAATCGCTCAACTGCGATCTCCACGACCCCCTCCTTGGGTGAAAACTTCATCGCGTTGGAGAGCAGGTTATTGAGCACCTGAATCAATCTGTCTCCATCGACGTACACGTACACCTCTGGCAATTCGCGTGTCAGGTTCATGGAGACGTTATACTTCTTCGCGTAGCCTTCGTTTTCGGCGATAGATTGGTGAATAAGAGGCATCAGTGGCCTCATCTCCATGAAGAAATCCATCTTGCCGGATTCGATCTTTTCTATATCGAGAATGTCGGAGATCAGCCTGACAAGTCGTTCACTGTTGCTGTTTGCGATCTTGATCATGGAGATCGCGTTCTCGGAGAGCTCTCCCCCGACACCGCCAAGTAACAAGCCCAGAGATCCATGAATAGAGGTCAAAGGTGTGCGCAACTCGTGGCTCACGATCGAGATAAACTCACTCTTCATCTCTTCAATTCGCTTGCGCTGTGTGATGTCGCGAAAGATTCCCTGTGTAGAGACAAACTCACCATCCGAGTTGAACTTACCGTTCATGTTGCCTTCGAGTGAGATCTCACTGCCACTACGTGTGAGGAAGACCACTTCAAACTCTTCGACAGGTTGGCCTTGAATGACCTTCTGAAAGACCTCGACATACCGAGTCCGTGAGGTCGCGGACAAGACATCCCATATCGCGAGTGTTTCCATCTCATGGGGTTCATAGCCCAAGGTCTGACGCCACGCTTTGTTGACGTACAAAATTTCCCCAGAGGGTCCGACACTTTGGATGAGATCGTTGGCGTTTTCAAAGAGCTCTCGGTAACGACGTTCACTCTCTTGCAAAGCCTTTTCGGAGCGCTTTCGCTCTGTGATATCGCGGATGATCACGGTAAACATCCGGTACTGCCCGATCCACATATCGCTGATCGACAGCTCAACAGGAAACTCCGAGCCATCCTTACGCCGCGCCACAGCCTCTCCGCCTGTTCCCAAGATAGAGCTTAACCGCGCAGGTTCCGTTTTCAAGATCTCCTGTGTCGTGATCTTGATTTTGGGTGTCGCGAAGAGTTGCAGAAAGTTTTGATGCTTGATCTCTCCCACAGTGTAACCAAACAACGACTCCGCAGCAGGGTTAAAAGATTCGATCAAACCGTGCATACTGATGGTAATGATGCCGTCACGGACATTGTTGAGCAGCGCACGCATCCGCGTCTCACTGCTACGTTGTCGCTCCTCTACCTTATGAACATCTCTAGAGTAAAGTTCTTGCACACACCAGGCCGCGAGGTCCATCAGTGACTCTTTCTCATGTTCTTGAAACTCACGCACGCGAAAATCCATGACACCGAGGACTCCGACGCTATTTCCTTCTCGATCGTGTAGAGGAACACCGGCAAAGAAACGCACATAAGGGTCTTCTTTTACCCACGGATGTTGAGACAATCGTTCATGCCCGGTCGTATCGGAGACCACGCTCAGACGATTACGCTCGATCGCCATCAACCCCATCGCATGGTCTCTGCCGATCTCATCGGCCTCCAAACCAATCGATGACTTAAACCACATGCGATCTGTGTCCAACAAACCGATATATGCAATGGGGACGCCAAATAGACGCTGCGCCGTCCGGACAATCCGGTCAAAACGCTCCTCCCTTGGAGAGTCCAAGATATTGATCCGCTGAAGAGAAGCCTGACGTGCTTGTTCGTGAATTGTAAGAAGAGCCATCCAAACCACCATGTCTCGTTTTATTGTGTCCTTACACCCTCCAAGCACTCTACCTCATTTCCACACACGTTTCAAAGGAGATCTGGAGGGACGTGTTTCTTTTTTCACGACCCAAAGAAACCGTTGGATGTGTGCATACACGAACCCCCTCTTGTTGACAAGGCTCACATCCTTATCCAAAACATACACAGTGGACTCTGAGGTCGTGAGGGTCAGTATCAACCCACAAAACAAAGCCCCAACGTATCTCTCCTCTCATAACGTTCATTCCCACTCACCGCCATTAAAAACAGTATTTGCAGCCACTTAGAAAACTGGACGTAAAAAAGAAGGGTGAAACAAGGTGAGACGTCCCCAAAACATCTCTTTCGAGTCACTGTATAAAAATAGTGATGCTCGTCACACTGACAGACAGTCTTGACACTACACGATCACAGCCAAAATGGAGGACAACCCCCGCTCTTCCCCAAGATACAGAAATACATACACAAAGACACATCCTCAGTCATGGCAGTGGACACCGTACACATAAAACCCTTCATTTCATTGTAAAAGTTCTATAACAAGGCGTGAGTGACACACACAAAAACACCCGACAAGAGTAAGACGACAAACATACCCTGAGGAGAGGTGTAGTGCATTGGGAAGAATAACTAAAAACAGTCCACTCCATTGAAATGACTGAGGTGCACTGAATTTTTTCTGTAGAGAAGGGCATTTTTCTATTGATTTTTGGGATTCTGCTCTGTAATGTAATACGAAGTCATTGTGTGGGGATGAAAAGAGACATCCAATATAGACCGACTTCAAAACGACATCCTCTTTCACACAACATATCCTTCATTCAACACACAAACACAAGTGTGGGATGCTATACGAGACGATTTGCATGGTTGCTAAGAGAGCTTCTTTCGTAAACACAACAACCCCCACACCGAACAAAATGCTCTGGACCATTCCAAAGGAGAAAACAATGTCGAAAGCGAAAGTTGAACTGCCAGACGGCACCAAAGTAGAGATCGAAGCTGGAACGGATGTAATCGTAGAGATCATCTCAGGCCTTTTGGGTCCACGATACAATCCAGGGACGCCTGCTGCACCCACCAAAAAAGCTGACACTGCAGCGCCCGCAGAAGAGCCTGCTGTTGAGGAAGAAACCTCCACAGAAGAAGCAGAACCCAAAAAGACACGTGGACGCACCAAGGCCATCGCACAGCCCCTCAAGAAAAAGCGTGGAGCCAAGAGCGCAAAGTCCGTCAAGACAGCAAAAAGCAAGGCAAAGCCAAAGGCGAAGCCCAAAAAGTCATCTAAAACAACATCCCAAACGTCCAACATGACAAGCGGTGAAGCGATCGAAATGCTCGACGCTGAGAACTACTTTGTCTCCAAACGTACCATCCCCGAAATCCGCGAAGAGTTGGCCAAACGAGGTCACGAATTCCAAGGGCGACAACTCTTCCCCGTCTTGATCAGCTACACCAACAAAAAATCCTTTACACGCGCAAAAGACAGCCAAGGCATCTGGTCCTACAAATCCAAGCGCAAGTAATTCCCAGTCCCTCCCCCCTCCTCTCTTTTTCCCCCTACAAAAGACATCAATATGACTGAATATCTTTCGTACCTGCTGGTCTTCGTCGTTGGCTTTGTCAGCGCAGGTTATGGCGTCTCAGCAGGTGGCGGGGCCCTACTCACGGTGCCTTTTTTGACCTTCATGGGGCTCAATCCAGTCCACGCAGTCGCGACGAGCAAACTCGGCAGTCTTGGACTGTCGATATCCGGTCTGTGGAGCTTTTCCAGGCAAGGACACGTGGACTGGCGGATAGGGTGGTGGATGACCGCCTTAATGGGCGTAGGCAGCCTTATTGGCACGTATGCGCTCGTCTCCACACCTATCGCGTGGGTCAAGCAAGCCATCGCGGTCATGATCTTGTTTGTGCTGTTGCTCTTTTTCCTGTTCCCCAAGGCTGGATTACAGCAACAAAAAGCGCCTCCCAACGCCGGACGTTTCTGGGGTGGACTGTGCCTGACATTTCTGCTCGGTATCCTGACGGGTTTTTACCAAGGAGGCGCAGGGACCATGGCTGCCTACATCATGATCCTGTGCTTTGGGCAAGATTTTCTCCACAGCGCAGGCACACGTAAGCTCCCCTTTTTGATCGCAAACGGGCTCTCATTGGTGGTCTTGATACAACATCAAAGTGTCCACTTTGTCATGGGACTCAGTCTGAGCGCCGGCTCATTTGTTGGAGGGTATGTAGGCTCTCGGTGGGCTGTACGGAAAGGAAACAGGTGGGTCAAAGTTCTGTTTGTCACAGTGGTCGTGCTTTCGAGCCTGCGTATGCTCTTTGTTTAAAGCGACGGGACTAAGACAACTCATCTCCTTCGGACACAGGGAGCTTACAAGGCAGCGCGACAAAGAAAGTGCTCCCCTCTCCAACATCACTCTCAACCCACAAACGACCGTGGTTGTTCTTGATAAGCTCGTGACATAAGATCAAACCCAGACCCGTTCCCTTCTCTTTGGAGGTCCCTCTCGTCGTCGTTTGCACATCGATACGAAACAGCTTATCAATTTGCTCCTTGGACATCCCCACACCGTTATCCGCAAAGGCGATCACCATCTCGTCGTCTTTCACCTCACAAGAGATTCGAATCCAGCCCCCCTCGTAAGTAAATTTGATCGCGTTGGAGACGAGGTTTCGAAAGACAGTCTCGATCATCTTCTTGTCGACAAACACCGAACAATTCTTGTCAACAGTAGTTTGAAGCTCAACTCCCTTTCGTTTTGCGGTGTCTTCGAGGAGATAGAACGTATCATCTACAAATTTTTGCAGGTTGTGATGTGCGGGGTGAAATTGCATGGTGTTCATTTGTAGACGAGACCATTCGAGCAGGTTTTCGAGAAGTCGAGAGAGCGTGTGTGCTGACTTATGCATATTTCCAGAAAATCGGATCACCTCCTCAAGTGACAATTCATCGATGCTCTCCATCAGCGTTTCGGTCGTCAACAGGAAGGTGTGGAACGGATTGCGTAGGTCATGTGCGACGATAGAAAAGAATCGGTCCTTGCTCGCGTTGAGCTGCTTCAGCTCGGTGTTTGCCTCTTGAAGCTCTGCAGTTCGCTGCGTGACCTTGTCTTCGAGCTCTGCGTTCAGTTGTGTCAACTTCTGCACAAGTTTTTCATTCTCGACCTCCAGTTCATAAGCCTCAAGAGCCCGTCTGATCGTCATCATCATATCATGAGCGCCGAAAGGCTTCAGGACAAATTTATAAATTTGTCCCTTGTTGATGGAGGCAATAATCGCATCGACGTCAGTGTACCCAGTCAATAAGATGCGTTTTGTCCGTGGAATAATATCGAGAGAGGCTCGAAAAAGTTCGACACCCGTCATTTCAGGCATGCGTTGATCGCTGATGATCATTTGGATGCGTTCAGGATTCTCTTGTGCCTTGATCAAGGCGAGGGCTTCGAGTCCATCTTTCGCTTCAAGGATCTCATACTCATCTTGGAGCAGATCCGAGAGCGTCATGAGGTTGTGTTCTTCGTCGTCGACGATCAGGATGGTGTGTCGTTTGGTTTGCTTCTTTTTTTCCTGGGCTTTCGCCAAGGCTTCTCGTTTGAAGATGCCCATAATCCTGTTTCCTTCTTACGCGTTAGGAGGATGATTGCCATACGACACGGAACAGCGACACACCTTTCTCCTTCCCCTTGAGCTGTGCGAGCCCTGCGGGTTCAAAAGGAGGCATTTGTGGCTCTTGCTGGCACGCATCCACCATTCCCTGGGAGATCACGATCTCAAGGGCATCGGCTTCGTGTTGGATACGTGCTGCGGTGTTTACGACGTCACCGTAAACATCATGTTCTTCAACAATACCTTCCCCTCTATGAATCCCGATGCGGATCCGGATGGGGTGCAGGGTTGTACTCTCTTGGTTGTACTCCTCGAGCATTCGCTGCATCTCAGTCGCAGCAAGAATGGCCCGGTGGGGCACTTCAAAGGAGGCCATGATCGCGTCACCGATGGTCTTGATCACGCGGCCTTGGTGCGCTTCGATGATAGGAAACAGGAGGTTATCGTGTGTTTGTACAAGCAATCGTCCGGCGACATCACCGTGCTCATCATAAAATCGCGTGGAGCCTTCGAGATCTGTAAACAGGACGGTGATTTCACGACGAAAGAGTCGGGCACGCTCTTCGGGTGTGAGCAACCCTTCAAAGAGATCTTTTGCGGCCTTTTGTGTGTACGCATCGGGGCGGTGAAGAAGGCCAGTGGAGGCATTTCTGTAAACCATCCGTCGATCCGGATCCAGCCTGACAGGAAACGCGATCGCGTTGGGTGTTGACTTGTCCTCCGAAGGGACCGCCAGCATAAAGGGCATCAATGGAAAGAGTTTGCGTCCCACGCGATCGAACAGATACAGCGTCTGTTTTTCCAACCCACGACGGCTGATGTAGGTGGAGTGTTCTGGGTTAAGACCTCGTAGAATGGTCAGATCGTGGTGGACCCCCTCTCGGGTAAGCTCGACTGAATCGACACGCACAAGATCAAAGTCGATGAGCCGGTAAATACGACGAAAGATCGCGTACAAAAATGGGTCGAGCACCTCGACCACTTTTTCGACCTCTCGCTCTTCAAGGAGCGAGTCATCCCGCCACATATCGTCGTAATAATCCGCCAGGATCTGCATCGTCTCGATGGGCGTAATCTCCTCTGGCGCATCGAAGCCAACGAGCGGCGCAACGACCTCGGCAACACGTCTGAGTAGGAGTGCTTCTTCCTCCTGCTTCCAGGTATCGACGATCAGCAGATCGCGAAGCTCCCTTGAGAGGAAGCTCAATTTTTTCTCTCTGTAGACATCGCCAGCCGCAGCGAGCAGACGAATCCAGGCGTGAGGTCCCATGCGACCTGCGAGCTGTTGAAGTCGCCTGTTCAAACCAGGATCAAAGGTTCGATCGTGGACGTAACAGGCCATTGTGATCGTCCCCAACCAGGAAAGCAACATCTCAAACTGCGCTGCGAGTAAGCCGTGTCGAACTTTTACGGTCGTTTTTCTCTCAGGGGAGTTGCGAAAACGATACCGAACTTCAGCGAGAGGTGTTGGGTATTCATCTTGTACGACGCGCTCAAAATCATCCCCTTTGGGGCGGTGATCCAGTGCTTCTTTTGCCGACTTCAACAGGATCTTGCGTTTGACGGGCTTGGGCAAGTATGTCACGGCCCCCAAACGACCAAGCTCAGCGGCCTCCTGAAAGGAGTGATTTGCGGTCTGGATGATGCAAGGCAGTGAGGGGCAAAGTTGACGGATTTGCTGCAAGGCACCGCGCCCATCAAGGCGGGGCATGTCCAGATCGAGAACACACAGATCATAGGAGGTCTCTTGGACTCGCTCGACAGCCTCAATACCATCTTGGGCAGTATGGACCTCATAGCCTGCGGAGCGAAAGATGACGCGCACTGCGTCTAGGATCTCTTCTTGATCATCGACGAGCAGCAGTTGCCTTTTGCCAGAGCTCTTGCGTGAACGTGCGATCAAGCTAGAAGAGATCGATGACTCAGGTTCCCACTGCATCAAGCGAACATTGAGCGGGGCTTGCTGACGCACACTGGGTGAGGCTTGCTGACGCACACTGAGCGGGGCTTGTTGGGCCATACTGACAGGGGTCTTCTCGCGCACAGACTCCAGCACCTTTGGGCTGGAGTCGATATCAGCAGTCGGCTCCAAGTGAAACCTCCGAGAATTCAGCTCCTCTGCAGGTGGGCTGATGCTTTGCCTTTGTGTATTCGATATGGGCGTCTTCTCACCAGGTTGCTTCTCCAACAAGAGGCTTTTCGACTGGTACGAACCCTGTGTGTGTTCGTCAACGCTTCGAACTTTTTCGACCGCGCTCTCTCGCGTTTGTGCCCATTGTTGATTTCGTTCACCGAGCTGATCAGAGGCCGCCCCATCCATCAACCACCGGACATACCGAGCAAGACGGCGAGCGCCTGCCACCATCCCCTGATCCATCATAAAGCTCTCTAAGTCTTCGAGCAGCTCACCACAGTCGGCGTAGCGTTCATCTCGGTCATACGAGATAGCCTTCATCACGATAGCTTCGAGACCTTTGGGGTATCCCTTGCGATACAGGGAGGGTCGTTCGTACTGCGCAGTGATGATCTTTTTGAGCGTCGCGGCTTCGCTGTTACCGTAAAACAAGCGATATCCAGTAGAGAGCTCCCAGAGGACGACACCAAGCGCAAATACATCCGTCCGCTGATCAATGGGTTGATCGTCGATCTGTTCGGGAGACATGTAAGCATATTTGCCTTTGACAACGCCTGTTTTCGTGAGATGAAGTTGCGTGACGGCTTTCGCGACCCCAAAGTCAACGATTTTCACATGTCCATCGAGGCTAATCATGATATTGGGAGGGGAGATATCTCTGTGAACGATGTTGAGAGGTTGTTGTTCGGCGTTTTTGAGCCGATGTGCGTGATCCAGTCCAGTGCAAACATCCATCACGACGGCACAACAATATTCGTAGGGGATCAACACACCTGATTGGATCGCTTGTTTGATCAGGTGGTTAAGGACAAATCCATCGATGTACTCCATCGCCATGTAGTACACGTCGTCTGCATGACCGAGCTTGTAGATCTGACAAATATTGGGATGATTAAGGCGCGCAGCGAGCCGTCCCTCATCGAGAAACATACGAATAAAGTCTTCGTTTTCAGTAAGATGAGGTAAGATCACCTTCACAGCTAGGCGCTTCTCGAAACCTTCAACACCGATCTGCCTAGCTTCCCACACTTCGGCCATTCCACCAGAGGCGATTTTGCGAACCAACTCGATATCATCAAGTCGCTTTTTTTTCTGAAGCATACAACCCATCCCAACCACATGAACGAATCAGGTAACTGCAAGAAAACACATTTCTTCTTGTGGCCACCTTATTTGCGCAGAAGACCTGTGAGAGTGGTGCCAACCTCAACTCTCTACATCCACAATAAAAACCAAGAAAAACGACGACATGGACGTCGCATCATCCTCTTTGAACAGTGCGCTAGCGTTGGAGTATAAACGTTAAGAACTCCCCTGCCAAGGTCCATTTTCGTTTTGCGCCACATTCTCTTCAAGCAACCGACAAAAGCGTTTCCATCTTTCTCGCTCGTAGACGCAACGTCTTCATGTTCTTTGTATCAATGATGACAATCATCCCACAAAAAATTATTCAATTTCGCGAGAACCAAGCAGGACAAGACCATCCAAAGAAAAGACATCCCTACAGATGGGATCACTTCTTGAAAAACGTGGATAAGAGCGTTACAAAGAAGCAACCAAAAACGAGGCTCCCTCTTGTAAGCCAAATGGAGAAGAGAATGTCAGCGACGATCTTACTTGTAGAAGACGAAGAAGATCTCATAAACACGCTCGAATACAACTTTCAAAAGGAAGGGTATCAAATCCAAAGCACAATGAAGGGGAGCGAAGCGATTCAGCTCGCCTCCGAGCCACCCTTCCCCGACTTGATGGTCCTCGACCTCATGCTCCCTGATATTTCAGGGATCGAAGTATGCCGTCAGATTCGTTCATCCGAAAGTACCAAGCACATCCCCATCTTGATGTTGACAGCCAAAGGCGAAGAGATCGATCGCATTGTAGGATTCGAGGTCGGCGCAGATGACTACATGGTGAAGCCTTTTAGCATTCGTGAGTTGATCTTGCGTGTACGTGCGCTCTTGCGTCGCTCACAACACACACAGTCCAACGAAACCACACCTGAATTGATGCGCTTTGGCCGTCTACGACTGGACCCTACAGGCCACCAAGCCTGGATTGATGACAAAGAGCTGAAGCTCACCGTTTTGGAGTTTCGTCTCCTCCACACATTCCTCTCACGTAAAGGCCGTGTCCAAACGCGCGAAGTGTTGCTCAGCGATGTCTGGGGAATCGAAAGTCACGTCACAACACGCACCGTTGACACACATGTCAAAAGATTACGCGAGAAGCTCGGTGATATGGGCAACTCCATTGAGACACTCCGTGGCGTGGGGTACAAGCTCAAAGCACACGCTGACGAAAAAGCGTAATCTTCTCTATTCCTTCCATGACAACACACACAGCGCACACCACCCCAACAACAGGAATGCACATGCGTATCGGTATACGCGGTAAGCTGTTCGCGGTATCAGTCATTCTGATCCTCGCGGTCGGCCTCTCTACCGCGATCTATCTGGAGAGCCAACTGCGCAGCTGGATGTCTTCGCAAACACGCTCACACCTGCTCAAACAGGCTTACATATCGCGTAATATTCTCCAACAGTCCAACCCCAAAGAAGATATCACAAAAGTAGACAAGCTCGCAGATACCATCGGCAAAGAGCTCACCTCAAGGGTTACGATCATCAACAAACAGGGACGCGTACTCGGAGACTCTAAGCTCAACTATACACAGCTCAAGACCCTCGACAACCACAGCCAGCGACCCGAGATCCTGCGAGCCCAAAAATCGGGAAAAGGTATCGTCTTTCGCTACAGCAACACCCTCAAGACACAAATGCTGTACGTCGCGGTCCCATATGCCTACAAAACCCACCAGGGTACGTTGCGGATCGCTGTGCCACTCAAACAGATAGAGAAGACGATCTGGCGGGTGCGTGCGTACATCATCCTCGCGAGCCTCTTCGGCCTCATCGTCGCGATCCTGATGAGCGGGCTCGCCTCCTATCTGATGGACCGGACCTTCAACAAGCTCCTCGAAAATGCACGCCGCATCGTCAAAGGAAGCCACGACAACCTCCCCGCCATCCAGACCCTGACAGTCGAACGCAACCGCCCACCCAAAAAGCTCCAAGAGACGACCGAAGAGTGGGAAGAGTTGATCACCACATTGACGGAGGAACGCAACCGCTTTGAGGCCGTCCTTCACAACATGAACGCCTCTGTCCTCGCGCTGAACAAAGATCTCGAGATCACAATGGCCAACCCCTCTGCACGTTCACACCTTGGACTCAGCCAACTCGCGATCGGCAAACCACTCAACGAGCTTGTCCCCTCTCCAGAGCTAGACAAGCTCGCCAAGAAAGCCCGCGCCGGGCAAGTCACCGCCTCTGAGTTCGCGCTCCCTGGCCCCATGCTGAGACGTGTCCTCGTGAGGGCCACACCACAACAAGGTAACGACGGCGCTGTCCTCGTCATGCACGATGTCACCAACCTTCGCCGTCTCGAAACCATCCGCCGGGATTTTGTCGCCAACGTCTCGCACGAGTTACGCACCCCGCTCAGTATTATCCACGCCAACACAGAGACCCTCCTCGACGGCGCCCTCAACGAACCAAAGTTCGCCCGCAAATTCCTCGAAGCCTCGCTGCGCAACACAAACAGACTCAGCGAGCTGATCGACGATATCCTCAACCTCTCCAAAATTGAAGCCGGGCAATACCAGATCTCTCACGAAGAGATCCACGTCGAAAAAGTCGCACAAAGCGCGATCAACTCCGTCAAAGCCGCCAAAAACAAACACATCGAGATCACGACAGATGTCGCCCAAGACACGACCCTCTGGGCGGATGCACGCGCCTTTGATCAAGTCTTGCTCAACCTCCTCGACAACGCCGTAAAATACACCCCCGAAGGCGGTCGGGTCACCATCCGCGCTGTACAACACGGCGAGTACGTACGCGTCGAAGTCCAAGACAACGGTCCCGGACTCGAACCCCACCATAGAGAACGTATCTTCGAACGTTTTTACCGTGTCGATGAAGGCCGCTCCCGACACATCGGAGGCACAGGACTTGGCCTCGCCATCGTCAAGCACCTCGTCCAGGCGATGAGAGGACAGGTCGGTGTCGAAGCAGCCAAACCCTCAGGCTCCATCTTTTGGTTTACGCTCCCCGCAAACGTCCCTCTTGAGGATGAAGATGAAGATGATCTGGGAAGCACACTTGACGCGCAAGACTTCGGGCAAACGGATAGCCAGGACCGTCTCATCCCCCCCACCGAAGAGTGACACAAGCTCCACGCTGCTCTAGTCCTCTTCTTTGGCTTCTCCCTCTTCGCTCAACAGCTCGGCCTCTTCTTTCGCCTCGGCCTCTTCTCTCGCCTCTTCCTCTTCGATCAGCGCCTCCAACCACGTAAAATCCGGTATCTCTTCAAACCACGACCACAACGAGGCGGGGATCAACATCCGCTCCAAAGATGTCTGTAAGTCTTGTGGGATTGGCGCGATCACATGCTGCATATGTCCGTCGATCGGATGCACAAACGAGAGCGAGAGCGCGTGCAACCCCAGCCGCGCGAGACCGTGCTCAATGCGATGCTTCACGTACTGTCGTCTATAACCGTAGCGCTTATCACCGAGTAATGGAAAGCGTATGTGGCGAAGATGCCGACGGATCTGATGCTGTCGACCGGTCACGGGGACAGCCTCGATCAGGGAGATTTCCTCACTGTCGACGTAGCAGATACGGCGAAACCAGGTCTTTGCGTGCAGCAAAGGATCGTTACGACCACGTTTTCCCGCCCGCCTTGTCAGAGGTTTGTCGACCATCCCTTGCGCTGGCGCTTCTCCGTGCACGACACACAGGTAACGCTTCCTGATCGCCCTCGAAGAGAACAACCCATTGAGGTCCTTCGCCATACGCTGAGAGAGCGCAAACAACAAGACACCACTCGTCGCGCGATCGAGGCGATGAATCGGATACACTCTCCGCTCAGTCAGTGTCCGGACAAGGTCCGTCAGCGCAGGTTGTCCCTTCTCCCAACCTTGGTGCACCATCCAATCGATCGGCTTGTTGATCGCGATCCACTGATTCTCGCGATGAATCACTTCCAGTTCTTGAGGCTCTATATCTTTCACAGAGGTTTTTCCTCTCTTGACACGAGAAAAACAATCGTACCTGTCCCATCCAGACAGGTACTCGCAACACATGTATTTTTTGTATACGATAGACATGACACAAAACAGGTCCACCGCACATACACCTTTACAGAGACTTGCAAAACGATCAACATCCACGACTCCACATCAAAACACCCAAGTCCAAAGGCTGCCACACGTCTCGCTGCACAAACGCCAACAGCCTTACAACATACAAGGAGAGTCACCTGATGGATACACGCTCCAATCGTCTCATCGAAACCATCCGTAACGCGGTCATTGGTGATGATCAGGTCATCAAAGGTCCTTATGGCCCCCGCCGCGTCACGTACGCGGATTATACGGCCTCCGGTCGCTCACTCGATTTCATCGAAGACTTTATGCGCAATGAAGTCATGCCTCTGTATGCCAATACACACACCGAGACCTCCGGGACAGGACTACAAACCACCCGCTTTCGAGAAGAAGCCCGGCAGCTGATCAAAGACGCCGTCGGTGCCAACGAGCAAGATGTCGTCATCTTTTGTGGCTCTGGCGCGACAGGCGCAATCAACAAGCTGATCGAGGTGATGAATCTGCGCATCCCCGCCGAGATCAACCAACGCTACGACTTCTCTGGACAAATCCCCGAAGAACAACGCCCTGTCGTATTTATCGGCCCCTATGAACACCACTCCAACGAACTTCCCTGGCGAGAGTCGATCTGTGACGTCGTCGTCATCGACGAAGACGAAGATGGACGCCTCGACCTCAACCTGCTCGAAGAGCAACTCAAGCACTACGCCGACCGTCCTATCAAAATAGGCAGCTTCTCTGCAGCTTCCAATGTCACAGGGATCGGGACAGACACACGCAATACCGCCGCGCTGCTGCACAAACACGGCGCGCTCTCCTTCTGGGATTTTGCTGCCGCCGGCCCCTACGTCAAGATCGAGATGAATATGCAAGACGACAAGGAGGACGGCGCGCTCGTCTACAAAGATGCCATCTTCATCTCACCGCACAAGTTTATCGGTGGTCCAGGGACACCAGGTATTCTCATCGCCAAAAAGCACCTCTTCACCAACCAAGTCCCAGCCACCCCAGGCGGCGGGACAGTCGCCTACGTCAACGCAGAAGAGCACCGCTACATCGACAACATCGAGCACAGAGAAGAAGGTGGAACACCCGAAATTCTCGGCTCGATCCGCGCGGGTCTTGTCTTCCAACTCAAAGAAGCTGTCGGTGATCAGGCGATCAGACAAAGAGAACATGCGTATATCCAACGCGCGATCGAGCGCTGGAGCCAACACCCCAACATTCGCATCCTTGGAAACCCAAAGGCGTGGCGTCTTTCGATCGTCTCTTTCATGATCCGCCACCAAGAAGAAGAGCGCTTTTTGCACCACAACTTCGTCGTCGCCTTGCTCAACGACCTGTTTGGGATCCAATCGAGAGGCGGCTGTTCATGTGCCGGTCCCTACGGGCACCGACTGCTAGGAATTGATATTGTACGCTCAAAGGCTTTCGAGCGAGAGATCCTCAAAGGCTGCGAGGGGATCAAACCAGGTTGGGTGCGGATCAACTTCAATTACTTTATCTCCGAAGACATCTTCACCTTCATCCTCGATGCAGTCGACCTCGTCGCAAACGAAGGCTGGAAGCTGTTGCCAGACTACACCTTTGAGCCCCACACAGGACAGTGGCGACACAAGCGCGGTAAACCTGAACCTGCGATGAGTCTAAGCGATCTGACTTACCGAGCTGGAAAATTGGAGTTTCGTTCGAGTCACGCAACAGAACCAGAGTGGGCGCTGCAGCAGTACATTGAAGATGCGAAACAGATCTTCGCCGATCCCCCCTCTCATCAAGATGAACCAAACGTCGAGCTCTCAAAAGACTTTGAGACGTTGCGTTGGTTCCCCCTCCCCCAAGAATAAAATCACTTGTCCTTGAGCTTCTTCGAGAGCGCGTGTCGTTCCTGACATGACAGGACGATCTTGCGCAGACGAATCGCTTCGGGTGTGACCTCGATCATCTCATCATCGCGAATCCATTCGAGCGATTGCTCAAGGGACATCTCCTTGGGAGGCGCGAGTTGGATTGCGTCATCTTTCCCTGAAGCCCGAAAGTTTGTGAGCTTTTTCTCACGGACAACGTTGACATCGAGATCGTTATCTCTGTTGTGAATCCCGACGATCATTCCTTCGTAGACGTGGACACCAGGGCCAGCAAACAAGATCCCACGAGGCTGCATCTTATTGAGCGCATAACCTGTCGTAGAACCCGGTCTATCTGCGACCATCGCGCCGGAGATACGCTGCGGGATGGGACCTGTCCAGGGGATCCAGTCTTCAAAGACGTGGTGCATGATCGCGGTCCCACGTGTCGCGGTCAACATTTGACCACGCAGACCAAACAATCCACGAGTGGGGATCAGGTATTCGAGGCGGACACGAGAGCCCTCTTGCTTTTGATCGAGCATCTGCGCCTTGCGGTTACCGAGCAGCTGCGTCACCGCTCCAACGTGAGCGACATCGACATCGATGTTCAAGCGCTCACGGGGTTCCTCTTGTCCATTCTCACCTTCACGGGTCACGACCTCGGGGTTGCGCACACAGAGCTCAAACTTCTCACGTCGGAGAGTCTCCATCAGAACGGAGAGTTGGAGTTCACCACGACCGAGAACCCTGAATTGTTCGGGGGAGTCACCATCTTCGATGCGGATACTGACGTTGGCGTAGGCTTCGCGGTTGAGTCGTTCGCGGATGTGACGACTTGTGAGAAATTGCCCACCACTCTTACCAGCGAGGGGTCCGTTGTTGACCTGAAAGATGATCGCAACGGTCGGCTCGTCGACGTGGATGGGAGGAAGTTGTTTGGGCTCTTGTGGATCGCTCAGCGTGTCACCGATCGCGACATTCTCGATCCCAGAGAGCGCGACAATGTCCGCACACTTCGCCTCTTCGAGAGGCAGTCGCTTCACGCCTTGGAAGGCGAAGACACCTGTGATACGACAATCCTGGTGTCCATCCTCTCTCATCACGCGGACCATCTGGTTGGGTTTCACGCTCCCAGAGTGAATGCGGCCGATCACGAGGCGACCGACATACTCATCGTATCCAAGCTGGTTCACTTGCATGACAAAAGGCTCTTCGGAGCGATCAGCAGGTGCTGGGACCGTTTCGATCAGCGCATCGACAAGGGGCTTCATGTCTGTCCCGGGCACGTCGAGATCGAGCGTCGCAGTTCCCGCACGTCCGTTGGTGTAGAGGACGGGGAATTCGAGCTGCTCTTCATCAGCACCGATATCGATAAACAGGTCATAGATCTCGTCGAGGACTTCGCTTGGGCGGGCGTCACCACGGTCGATTTTGTTGATCGCGACGGCAACAGGCAAGGACAACGCGAAGGCTTTGCGCAACACAAATCGCGTCTGAGGCAATGGACCTTCGGCTGCATCGACGAGCAAGAGGACACCATCGACCATACGCAGGGTACGCTCGACTTCACCACCAAAGTCGGCGTGACCAGGGGTGTCTACGATCTGGAGCTTGTAATCTCCAAACTGAACGGAGGTCGCCTTCGCGAGGATCGTGATACCACGCTCACGCTCCTGATCGTTGGAGTCCATCATACGTTCTGCGACTTGCTCATTTTCGCGAAACAGACCACCTTGATGAAATAATGCATCCACCAGGGTTGTCTTCCCGTGGTCGACGTGGGCGATGATCGCCACATTGCGTAAAAACTCTCTGTCCTTCGCCATAAGATCTTATGCCTTTCATTTTGTGGATGTGTCAGATGAACACTCCACATCAAATTCGTGTTGTTTGCTGTGACCACGACAAAGCACCTTCCCCAGAGTCGACTGAAAATGTGCTCTTTTACCGTTATACTGGGAACTTTTGAAAAAAGGGACGTTCGCCATTCGCGGCCAATCACGGACTTGTTAACAGAAAACACGAACACACGCAAGGCACCCATACGAAAAGAAATCCTCCCCCTGCTGTCCCCCAAAATCTTGACAGAGACCAGCCCACCACACAACATCCCCTCGACATCAGGCTGCCCCTACACAACACGGAGTCACCATGCAACCACAAGATAGTTTACCTGCGCTGCTCGAAAAACTTCGCTCTTTCCGAGAAAAAAGAGATTGGAGACAGTTCCATACCCCCAAAAACCTCGCCATGTCGATCTCCATCGAAGCGGCAGAGCTGATGGAGCACTTTCAGTGGCTCACACCCGACGAATCAGAGACGTATATCCATCAAGACACAGGACGTCAGGAGGTCGCCGAAGAATTGGCGGATATCTTAATGTACTGTTTTCATCTCGCAGATATCATGGGCCTTGACGTTGAAAAAACCGTCCTCGACAAGATGGAGAAAAATGAGAAGAGATTCCCTGTAGACCGCGTATACGGAAAGTTCAAGTGAGCCAATCACCCCAACCTTGACATAGACAGGGAACGGCCACTACCATCATCTTCACATCACAACATGTTATGAGTACGGACACTCAACCACATACAAAGCCACCAGCCTAAGGAATGTTTTGTCTGATGACGGATACAGAACCCAAGACCCGACGCATACTGCAATCACTCTTCAGCGGCCTCGACCTCGAAAATAGCGAAGCCGAAGGGTCATCTGCCGAGACGGAGATCGCCCCCAACCCTCTGCTCAACAACCAGACGATCGATCTCACAAGCGAAGACCTGATCGAAGAGGTCATCGACTTCGAAGATGAGGACGCTTACCCAACATGGGATTTCTCCAACATCCCTACACCTCTCGAAGGGATAGACATCCTCAGACAACACGCTCTGTTCTCCGATGTCTCAGATGAATCGCTGAAGGCGCTCTCTCAACAGACGCAAGAGCAACACTTCGCAGCCAACACCCAACTGATCCATAAAGGCGAAGTGGGCGAATGTATGTACATTCTGCTCGACGGACAGGTCCGCCTCTCGATGCTCGACAAAGCGACCCGCGAGACGCACACGTTGCTATTGGGTCCAGGTCAACTCTTTGGGGAGATCGCGCTGCTCGCAGGTGTCCCACGTAGCGCTGATGTCTTCGCACATACAGATATTCGCTGCTTGCGGATCAACAAAACAGATGTCGAGCAGTTGATCAAAGCCCACATCGATCTGGCGAGTATGCTCACGACCTTGCTCGGTGAACGCCTCGTCGCGTCGGGAGAATTACAACGAGTCGGTGCGTACCAACTGCTCTCAGAGCTCGGTCGTGGCGGGATGGCCACAGTCTATGCAGGTGTACACGCGACGAAGCCACTATTTGTCGCGATCAAAATGCTCTCTCATGAGCTGGTCTACCAAGGCAGCTTCGCCGATGACTTTCGACGAGAGGCCAAGGTCCTCTCCACCCTGCGACATCCACACATCGTCGACTTTATCGACAGCGAAGAGGCTTACGCGACCTTCTTTATCGTCATGGAAAAACTCTCAGGTGTCGATCTCAACAGGCGTATCCAACACGAAGGTCCATTTGATTACGACCTGACACGTTCCATCCTGCGACAGCTCGCCTCAGCCCTCGCATACGCCCACGATCACGGGATCATTCACCGTGACATCAAACCCTCCAACATCATGTTTGCAGGTGATGGAAAGGTGAAGCTCACGGACTTTGGTCTCGCAACCCACCTACACGTCCTACAAGCGATTACACCAAAAAATCGACCACTCGCGGGGACACCTGTGTACATGGCCCCTGAGTTGATCTTGCGCAAACCAATCGATCACCGCATCGACATTTACGCCCTGGGGATCGTCGCCTACAAAATGCTCGCAGGCAAACCACCCTTTGTCGGGAAACTCAGAGAGGTCCTGTTCCACCACGTCGAAACACCACTGCCTTCGATCCTCGACATCGACCCCGACATCCCCCAAGACATCGTCGACTTCATCGAACGGGCGACCCAAAAAGATCCCAACGCGCGCTTTCAAAGTGCACATGAGATCCTCGACCTCTTTGACAAGGCGACACCACAAGAGGCGATCCCCGAGATGACACGTATCACACTGACATACCCCTCCAGACGAAAAAACCTCGTCCAACAAGCCGTCGCGGCGCTCAAAGAACAGCTCGGCGACAAAGTTGATCTGATCATCGAGTGAGGAAGCACCAATATGGATGAATTGACAGATGTACAGCTCGAAGAGCTTCGCCAATCCCTGCTCTCTTTACGTGAAGAGCTTCAACTTGCGCTCTCCAAAAGCAGTGAAGATAGCAAACCCATCGATCTCGATCTTCCAATTGGGAGAGTCTCTCGGATCGACGCGATCCAGCAACAAAAGATGGCCCAGGCCAACAAACGCAGCCAGGAGGTCCGGCTGCGCCAAATCCAAAGCGCGCTCAAACGCATTGAGGCCGAAGATTACGGTGAGTGCAAACAATGTGAAGACCCCATCGGCTTCGCGAGACTCAAAGCCCGCCCCGAATCCCTCCTGTGTCTCGAATGCCAAACCAAACTAGAACAACGCTAACGTCTTCTCCTTGTGATCGCTCCCAACAAGAGCAACATCCAGCACAATGACCACACCAAAGACACCGGGTTATTCGACGGGTCCGATACAACATTACAAGCACACCCAGCCCCCGCCACACGGAAGGAGGCAGCTCGACAAATCCCCTCCACACATTTCTGTGTTCCCGGACAGTCGGATTTTGTCTGACAAGACGTTTTTCCGCCCGATTCCAGCTTCAGGATCTCTCCTCCCTGCTTTTCAGGAACAGAGGGCTCCCAGGTCGAGGACGCGTCCTTCCCGCCCGAAGAATCGGGCTCTGGTGTAGGCTCACTCACGCCAGCGTCGGGGGTTGTGGATGCTTCTTTCACAGGTTCTTTCGCGGACTCCGCTGCACAAGGTGCTTTGGAGAGGCAGACAAAGGCTCCATCTTTGCACCCCATCTCTCCGTCGTTACACGCTCCATATTGTCCAGTCGAGCAGGGATCTCCAGCGCCCGGAGGCGTGTTTGTGACTTCAACGCTCGCGCTCTCAACGGGACCAAACCACACGACCGACTCACTGACGATCTGCCACTCAGACTTAGATGTTCCTGTTTTTGTCGGTGCTTTCGCGTTTAATGTGAAGGTCGTCGAGCCACCTGGTTTGACCTCCTTCACGCTGGCTGTGTTGATACTGATCCGTGTTGGCAAGCCCCACTGATCACCACCTTTGAAGCCCAAACGAACAGCTTTTCCATGTGTCGTTTGGTTCACATCGCTCCAATTCACATTCCCTGTGTTCTTAAACTTCATCATCACCTGGAAGGATTGACCTGGACAGACAGCGTACAAAGCGCCGCTTCCCTTGCCTAAGGTGCCTTTAAAAGAGGTCCCTTCGTGGACAGCTTCGAGCTTGGGTGCTGGTGTCACATTGCAACCGGCGTTGGCAAATCCTCCGGCCGGACTCTTGGCAAGACGTGCCTCTGTGTTCGGCCCATACTTTCCGTCTTCTGCGATTTTATCGTTGGGGTTATTCTTGTTCCACAAACGCTGGAAGGCTTTGATCGAGAGCCCCTTTAATGTGACTGTCCCGGAGCCTTTGTAATCGTAATGAACGGGATCACTTGAACCCAACCAACGCCACCCCTCCGCTTGAAAGGCGCTCTTCCAGGAGGAGTAGTTGCTGAGATCAAGCGCGAGCGCCGACTCGTGATTGCTGTTTCCAGGAGACGCGGCGAGACCGATCCCACAGCGGCCCAGTTTATACCATCGATACAGGAGGTATTGTTGTGCGAGAGAGCGCAACGCCGACGTGATCGTCATCGAGCTACCAGAACGTCTCGCCAAGACTTTTTTCAGCGAGTTGGCTGCGGCAGTTTGAAGGAAAGCGTTGACGTTGCTCGAACTCTTCTTTACACCTGAGAACGAACTAAAATCGGTCAAAGTCCCAGAGCGCAGACAGTTGAGTTCTTTGAAGAGTTGCTGTGTCAGTCCATTCACCGATGATGTCGAACAATACTGCTTCGCGGCTTCGCTCGCGGTCAGGTTATACACCTTTACGGACAAGACAGGGACGTCATACCCCCCTTCCTCACCGAGCTCTTGAGGACCACAAGATGGGCTCAACATCAACAACAATGTCAACAGCCCAGGGATATACAAAATCTTTCGAAAAGGCATCTTTAGACTCGACTTGAGAGAGGGCGTTGACCAACACACACAGAGATGGAATGGTGTGACCAGATGCACCCACGAACTTTTTATCATTACAAAAAAAACACATAAACACTAACATCTTTAACAAAAGCTGAAAACCCCCTATGGAGAAACAAGATGTCGCAGCAAGCTGAGTGGTGGAAGCAAACGACAGTCTACCAGATCTACCCACGTTCATTTTACGACAGCAATGGTGATGGGATCGGTGATATCGAAGGGATCATTCAGAAACTCGACGTCTTACATGCGCTGGGTGTAGAGACATTGTGGTGTTCTCCTTTTTACAAGAGTCCACAGGCAGATTTTGGCTATGACATCGCAGACTACTTGAGCATCGCCCCAGAGTACGGAAGCATGGAGGATGCCGAACGTCTCATCAAAGAAGTCCATGACAGAGACATGAAGATCGTCTTTGACATGGTGCTCAACCACACCTCCGACCAACATGGCTGGTTTGTCGAGTCTAAGAGCAGCCGCGACAACCCAAAAAGAGACTGGTATATCTGGCGTGATGGAAAAGGCAAAGGGCTCCCTCCCAACAACTGGAAGTCGATGACAGGGGGTTCAGGGTGGACATATGATGAGCAGACAGATCAGTGGTACTGGGCGACCTTCTTGCCTTTTCAGCCCGATCTCAATTACCGCAACCCCGAAGTAAAACAGCAAATGTTCGACATCGTACGTCACTGGCTCTCCAAGGGCGTGGATGGCTTCAGGCTGGACATCTTCAACGCGATCTTCAAAGACACCTCCTTCGAGGACAACCCTTTCAGTTGGCGACCACTCCCCTCAGAAGATAACCCAGATGGCTTCTTTCAGAGCAACGTCCACACGATCAACCACCCTGACACCTTCCAATTTGCACAAGAGCTGCGTGCAGTGATCGATGAATTTGACACCCCCAAGCGTTTTCTCGTGGGTGAGGTGTTCGGTCCCACTGAAAAAATCTGCGATTACTGTGGTGATGGAAGCGACGGACTACACCTTGTCTTCTTGTTTAAGTCACTCCATGTGCCGATGACCGCGAAAGGTTTTGGTGAACTTCTAGACGAATACGAGACGCACTTTCAGGCCCCTCTCATGCCGACCTATGTCTTCGGCAACCACGACCGACCGAGACGCGACAAGACCGAGGAACAGGCGAGACTTCAGCGCCTCTTTCAATATACAGCGCGTGGTGTCCCCTTTTTGTATTACGGCGAAGAGATCGGGATGAAGCACCACAGTCTTCCACTCAAAACAGCGCTCGATCCGATGGCTGAAAAGTATAAATGGATTCCGCAGTGGATGGCGACCTTTATGGTCAAGCAAGGGATCTTGCTCAACAGAGATGAATGTCGCACGCCTATGCAGTGGGACGCATCCCCAAACGCAGGTTTTACGACGGCAGACGCAGCTCCGTGGCTCCCACTTCATCCTGATCACACGAAGAGGCATGTCGCAGCACAACGCACAAGTGACAGTCTATGGACCTGTATACAGCGATTACTCCAACTCAGAAAACAACATCCATCCCTTCACGCAGGGACACTCGAACGACTCCCCTCCTCCCACAAAGATCTGTTGAGCTACCAACGAAATCACCAAGATGCACCAACAATTCGGGTATATCTCAACTTTGGAAAACAGACGATCACGCTCCCCACACAAGCAGGCACGTGTCTCTTCTCGACACACACCCCACGCGCACAGGAGCTGCCGCTTCCGACGCAACTACGCCCTTACGAGGGTGTGATCATCCAGTGTCCCTGAGTCGTTGGTGGGGGAGTTGATTATTTTTCGCGGTTTTGTGCGATAAAGGCGGCGAGTGAGTTGATGTCCTGAAAGAGTTCTTTGATCACATCCCCATCTTCTTCAAACTCCACGCCATAATTTCGGCGCAACAACATGATCAATTCGAGGATATCGATCGAGTCGAGTCCAGCGCCGATAAACAGGAGAGGTTCATCATCACCGATCTCTTGTGGAGTGACATCATCGAGTGCGAGGGCTTCGACGATCAATTCTTTCAACTCTTGTTTCAACGCTGCGTCAGCTGTCATCTAGCATTTCTCCTTATCAATCGTTGTCCATCAGGAGATGTCGTGCAGTCGCCACAAAAAGTCAAGCATCGCGCACGACAAAATGAAACCTGCTCACTCTTCCTCTGATGTTACGGAGGGTCCATGTCGTCTGCCTTTTGCGTCGATTCCAGCCCACGCCATACGAGGTGTGCTGTGTGCAGCGCCGATGCCCCCATCGCGATGAAGGCAGATCACACCGGCCTTTCCTTGCAAGCGCTCAACCATCACGTCGACAGCAGACTGCGCCGCCGACATCGCAGGCACATCCACCGCCATCAACCCCATGACACGTGACGCGAGGGTCGAGCGAATAATATATTCTCCCCACCCAGTGCAGCACACACCCCCAAGCGTATTATCAGCTAAGAACCCGGCCCCAGGAAGAGGCGAATCACCAACACGACCGACATATTTATACGTTGTTCCACCTGTAGAGTTTCCAGCGACGATATGACCTTCAGCGTCAAGCGCGATCGCGCCGACAGTATCCCCCACCATATCCTCCCGCAAGTATTCAGCCAGAGCGTCTTGATCAAGCTGCTCACAATGTGAAAAGCGTTCACGTTCTCGCGAGATGATCAGCGCTTCAGGATCGCGCTGCGCAGCTCCCCGACTTCGTGCAAATTGATCGGCCCCTTCACCGACGAGGAACACAGCGCGATCATCTTGTAAGACGAGATGTGCGGCCTCGATCGCAGAGTGGCAGGTCTCAACGGCTGCAACAGCACCGACTTGTAGAGTTGTCCCACACATCAACCCGGCGTCCATCTGCACACGTCCAGCTTCATTCAAAACCGACCCCACACCTGCATCAAAGACAGGATCTTCTTCGAGATAGGTAATCGCACGTATCACAGCATCGAGCGCATGACCACCAGCATGAAGGCTCTCCATACCAAGCATCAAAGCCTTGTTAACACCGTCCAGATGAGGCTTCCACTCTGCGTCAGGGATATTCCACGCGCCACCATGTACGATCATCGCGACACCATGTTTTTGCATCCTCTTACTCCCTTTTTACATCCAACAAAATGATTGGTTTTTGCACCAATGCACAGTATACCTACAGACTTCTATCTCGAAAAGGAGTGCCAGAGCCGGGCAGTTTGTGGTATACAACGACCACAACAAGACCCCTGAAGGGGGGGATCAAACCCGATATTCGCGAAAGGCATCGATAAATGGACTGGTTGGAATACGTAAAACGCCATGAGCCCGAGTGTGCAGTCTTGCCACAAAACATTTTGCAGCGTGCAGAGCACATAGAGCCCGTCACCCTCGACGAACTTCTCAAAGAGGTCGACGCCAAAGAGCTCTCTCCAACACATCTGCGTATGCTCATGTCACTGCGGAGAAAATGGGCCCGTTGGCTTACCAAATGCGACGAAGCCCAACAAAAAGAGCAAGATATCGCACCAGAGCTGTGGGCCCTTTGCAGCCATCCATCAGATCTGGCCTTCTTTCCCCGCTTCAAAAAACTCCTCTCTATGGCAGAACGCCCTCTTGGTGCAGACGCTTGGCGTGCAGGTCTCAAGCTCTGGCAAGGGTGCTTCCAGCTCGCCTGGAAAGAGAGCACCCTGCGGTGCAAAGGCAAAGACGCCAAGCACCCACGTTTTTCTCACTACAGCGACGTCATCGGCCGACAGGATGAGCTCGAAACGCTCCCTGCACATAGATGGCTTGCGGCAAGACGTGGTGAACAAGAAGGTGTCCTCTCCATTCAATTCGATCACCCCGTCAACAAAATGGAACAACAGGTCACGTTGTATCGAACGGAGTTTCAGAGCGTCGTCCAAGATCGCGATGATCACTCTATCCTCCAAGAGCTCGTACTCGACGACATCGACCGTTGGCTCAAGTACAAACTCGACGAGCTCGCACGAGAAGGTGCCATCGAGGCTGCGGCCAAAAGCTACCGTGGGCTCCTCGAACAGCCTGATTTCACGGAGAAACCGATCGCGGCGATCTTCATAGGAAATGAAAAGGCCCGTATCGGTGCTGTCTGGCTCAACGCTGAGGGCCAATGTACGTACCAGGAAAACTTGCTCTCCTCTGAGAACACACACAAGACACTGCTCAGACTTTTGAAAGACCGCCCCGTTGACGACATCGTCATGCCACTGCGCGCATCTGGGATGCAACGTCTTCGACAGATCGAGCAGGCGCTGCACCACCAATACGATATCCACCGCGTACGAGAAGCCGGGATCGCCCTCGCGAGAGAAAACTGGATGAGCGGTGCCTATCGATACCCGAGAGAGATCGCCTCGGCCATCGCACTTGGCCGACGATTCCAGCAACCGCTCAAAGAGTGGAGCCGCATCGATCCCATCAAGCTCGGACTCGGAGAATATCAGGAGCTGCTCGACGAAGAAGACCTTCGACTCGCGCTTAAAGATGAGATCGCGATCTGCTCTTCGATCACTTGTCATCAAGCCCCCAAGGTCACAAATATCGCAAACACCACCTCTAAAAAACGCAACCCACTCGTCAAACAATTCGAAGATCTTCGACCAGGTATGACCCTCCAAGGGATCGTCGCCAACCTCACGGACTTCGGCGCATTCGTCCATATCGGTCTCCCAGAGGAAGGGCTCGTCCACCTCTCCGAACTCGCAGACCGCTTCGTCCGTCATCCCTCCGAGGTCGTACAGGTCGGAAAAGAGGTCAATGTGCGTGTCCTCTCAGCAGACCGGAAAACGCGCAGGATCTCCCTCACCATGCGTGAACAAGACAAACCCAGACGTAAGTCACGACAACAGCAAAAGTCACAGGCTTTACAAAACTTGGAAAACCTGTTCAAAAAGTGACCGCGCCAAGGAGAATCCCAACATGTCAACGCTGATCCTCGGAGTCGAGAGCTCTTGTGATGAGACCGCAGCAGCAGTGATCCATGTCGAAGAGAACGGCCAGATCGAGCTGCGCTCTAACGTAGTCTCCAGTCAGGTCAAGCTCCACGCACGGTATGGCGGTGTCGTCCCTGAGCTCGCGAGTCGCGCTCACCTCAACAACGGCATCCCCGTCTTACAACAAGCGCTCGAAGATGCTGGTGTGGAAGGAAAAGATCTCGACTTGATCGCCGTGACCAAAGGTCCTGGCTTAATCGGTGCGTTGCTCGTAGGGCTTCAGATGGCGAAGTCTCTCGCTTACACATGGGATTGTCCCCTTGTCGGCGTTAACCACCACGACGGACACCTCAAATCGGTCTACCTGGAAGAAGGTCCTGCACCCCAGTTTCCCTTTGTCGCGCTGCTCGTATCAGGCGGCCACACCTCGCTTTATCGCGTCGATAGCCACTCACAGATCAGTCTGCTCGGTGCGACGAGAGACGACGCCGCCGGTGAAGCCTTCGACAAAGGCGCCAAGATGCTCGGGCTCCCCTACCCCGGTGGCATCCAGATCGATACACTCTCCCAAACAGGTGACCCCAAAGCGTTCCACTTTCCACGTGCGATGATGAACAAGGGACTCGATCTGAGCTTCAGTGGACTCAAGACCGCCTGTCGCAACATGATCGAAAAACTCGGCGGTGTCCCTTCCGGCCAACAGCTCGCGGACTTCTGCGCTTCTTACCAGGAGGCCATCGTCGATGCATTGTGGAAAAAGACCGCAAAAGCCCTCAAACAAGAAGGCCTCAGCGAATTGATCGTCTCTGGAGGTGTCGCCGCAAACAGTCGGTTGAGAGAACGATTTACACAGGAGAGCGAGGCACTTGGCTACAAAGTCCACCTGCCCTCACGCGCCTTTTGTACAGATAACGCCGCGATGATCGCAACGGCAGGCTACTTTCAATACCAACAAGGTGAACGCAGCGATATGTATCTCAACGCCAACAATCGTCTGCGCATCGAATCACCCACCACATAAGTCTCTCTTCTCGTAAAAAGGGATCCACTCATGAGCAACAATCCACGTCACCTCCTCCAACAACACGGCCTGAAACCCAAAAAGGAGTGGGGACAAAACTTCCTCGTCGAGCCCAACATCACCAAACGCATCGTCGAGCTGCTCGAAGCCCAAAAAGACGATCGTGTCGTCGAATTTGGAGCAGGGACCGGTGCCCTTACGAAGTTGCTCAGTGAGCGCTCCGACCACGTCTTCGCGGTCGAACGAGATCGCGACATGATCGGCGTCCTCGAAGAAGTCTATGCAAAAGTCCCAAGTGTCGAAGTGATCGCCGCAGATGCCGCCAAATTTGACCTCAACGACGTCCCCGGAGAAGGCCCTCTGCTCGTCATCGGAAACCTCCCCTACCAGATCTCAAGTCCCATCTTGTTCCAGATACTCGAACAAAGAAAACTCGTCAAACGCGCGGTCTTGATGATCCAAAAAGAGGTCGCCGACCGTCTGAGCGCGACCCCCAAAGACGGCAAGGATTACTCCATCCTGTCGATCCGTTTTGGTGCCTACTTCGACGTCAAACAAGCGATCTCCGTCTCGCGTGGATGCTTCTTCCCTCGCCCCAAAGTGGAATCCGCGGTGATCACCCTCCAACCGCTCGAAACACCACGTGTCCCTGATGAGTTGGAGCCCTGGTTTGCAAAGGCCGTGAAGATCGCCTTCGCGAGCCGCAGAAAAACCCTCGCCAACAACTTGAAGTCCGGCTTTCGCGACATTCCCAAGGCACGAATCCCAGAGCTGCTCGAAGAGCTTGGACTCGACCCTAAGTGCCGTGGCGAAAATCTCACCATCGAAGAGTTCGCGACACTCGCCAAAGCCCTCCAAAAAGAAACGAATTAAATCCGACTCCCCCGCTCCTTCATACACCCCCACTACTTTTTGCGAACAAACCGTCCAACAGCCTCGATATGCCCTGTCTGTGGAAAGAGATCGACCGTCCACAGCTCCGTCATCTCCCAGCCACCTTCTTCGAGCAGGACGAGGTCACGTCCCAGTGAGCCAGGATGGCAGGCGACGTAGACTAACGTATCGCCAGGTGCCTGCGCGAGGGCCTTCGCGACCTTTGGATGAAGACCTGCGCGAGGCGGATCGACGACGAGCGCCAACGCTTCTCCCTCAGAAGGCAGCATATCCAGCGCGTCTTCGACCTTCGCGGCTGTGTACGTCACAGAGGTGATCCCATTAGCCGCAGCGTTCTTCCCAGCGTCCTCGATCGCTTCGGGGATCTCCTCAATCCCCACGATCGCATCAAATTGGTCGGACAAGTACAACCCAATCGAGCCGATCCCACAGTACAGATCGTACAGCGTTCCGCCTGCATCACCGAGCGCTTCTCCGATCGTGTCGTAAAGGATCTCGGCGGCTTTTGTCGAGGTTTGGAAAAAGGAACGATAAGAGAGACGGTACTTCGTCTTGCCGAGATGTTCTTCGAACCAATCTCGTCCCCATACCTGCCTGAGCTGTCCTCTTGCGACGTCGGCGATATCATCATTCTCCATCCAGAGCACTCCCACGACGGAGGTTCCTTCTGGTGTCGACGCCGCCATCAACGCCTCTGCGAGTGACTGAACAGCGCTCACCTCGTCTGCTTGCTTGGCAGAGGCTGTGTAGAGGACGACGAGCAGCTCACCTGTCGCGGTCCCCTGTCGTAGCATCATATGTCGCCAAAAGCCTTTGTGTTGATGAGGATCCCAGGGCACAGGCTGGCCTTCTTGTAGAACGTGCTCACGCGCGACGTCGATCAACGCGTTCATCCCGTCACTCGCAAGCCAACATTTCTCCAGATCCGCGATGCGATCGAATCGACCCGCCGCGTGAAAACCGAGAAAGCGACCGTCTATCAACTCCCCTGCATCAAACGCCTCTTGTGAGAGATAGCGTTTGGGGCCAAAGGACAGCTCGATCTTATTGCGATAACCGTAAGCATCTTCGGCGCCACGAACCTCATGGACACGCACATGTTGTTGAAGTTCATCGAGAGACCAGCCTTTGTGTTCGGCGATTTCGCGAAGTGCATAGAGGTGCTTTTCGTGACGTTGTGCAGCGAGTTGGAGCTCCTGCAACACACACCCTCCACAAACACCAAACAAAGCACAGGGAGGTTCGGCCCATTGTGCAGGTTTTTCGACCATCGCGAGACGACGCGCCTGCCACTTCCCTTTGCGTTTGCCAGTCGGGGCCACGTGCATACGCGCCCCAGGAGGAGCAGGCTTCACCCAGACAGGTGAACCATCAGGTGCTTCACCAACACCAACACCCTTTTTCGCCAGATGGGTGATGTCAACATCAAAGGGTGGCATATATCGCTTTCGTCGTTTTGGGCTCATTCTTTTTTTGCTCCACGTCTATACAAATCACGAGGCGAACTTGAGACCTCTTCGCCCCGTCACACATCCAAAGATGAACGAGTACCATCAAATCCATGTAGAACACAATTGTTCTGTGTGGTATATGTCTCGCTTCAACGTTCTTTGTAAGGATAGCGTATCAATAAGAGGAGATGATTGAGAGATGAAAATCGCAATGCTTGCTTCAGGTGGCGTCGACAGTTCAGTAGCCTTGCGACTGCTCAAGGAGCAAGGGCATGATGTGACGGCATTTTACCTGAAGATCTGGCTGGAAGACGAGCTGGCCTTTTTGGGGGAGTGTCCCTGGGAAGAAGATCTTGGCTATGTACGCGAGATCTGTGCACAGTGTGATGTCCCGCTGGAGATCATCTCCCTACAAAAAGAATACTGGGATCGCGTCGTCCAATACACCATCGACACGGTACAAGCCGGACGCACGCCCAATCCAGACATTCACTGCAACGACCGTATCAAGTTCGGTGCGTTCTTCGATCGGATCGACGACAGCTTTGAGAAGGTCGCGACGGGCCACTACGCACAGGTCGAGCACACGCCGACACGTAGTATCTTGAAGATGTCCAAGGACAGCTGGAAAGATCAGACTTATTTTCTCGCACACCTCAGCCAACAACAGCTCTCACGTGCGCTGTTCCCGATCGGCGGCTATACAAAAGCAGAGGTCCGTGCGCTCGCTGAATCCTTCGATCTGCCCAACAAAAAGCGCAAAGACAGCCAAGGCATCTGCTTTTTGGGGACGATCAAGTACAGTGACTTCATCAAACACCACCTCGGCGAGAAAAAAGGCGCGTTGATCGAGCTGGAGAGTGGAGAGAAAAAAGGCGATCACAGAGGTTTCTGGTTTTACACGATCGGACAAAGGCAAGGACTCGGTCTCAGTGGCGGCCCCTGGTACGTCGTCAAAAAAGATCCCGGCAACAACATCGTCTATATCTCCCGCAATTACCACGCAAACGACAAAAAACGCGACACGTTTTACGTCGAAGACTTTAGTTGGGTGTCAGGTTTTACGTTCGAAGTCGGTGAGACCCGACACCTTCGTGTCAAAGTCCGCCACGGAGAGCTGATCTACGACGCGCTCGTGACCTTTGAGACAGAAGATCGCGCCAAGATCAAACTGAATGAGACTGATCAAGGCCTCGCTCCCGGACAATTTGCGGTCTTTTACCACAACGACGAATGCCTCGGCTGCGCAACGATCTCCGAAAACGACCCCACCTGATCCCCCCTTACACCATATCCCCAAAGAATCCGACCTGTTCATCGGGCATATCGAGTTTTTTCCCCTTTGGCTTCTCCTCCTCTTCGTCGTCACTCTCGATCGTCAACTCACAGTAGAGTATGACCGCGACGTGAAAAGGCACCATGCACTGGAAGAAAAAGAGCACAAAGCGCAAAAACCACTCGTATAACGTCGCCCACCAGACACCATCGAGCGCGATGGCACGGCCATAATGATCGAACATCAATCCAGCCTTCAGCGCTTTGGCGTAATGGAAAGATCCAAGCGCTGGGTGATACACCAAGAATGTATTTCTTTGGCGTTTGCGTTGTGTGAGGTGCGCAAAGAAGGCCTTCTCATAGGCGTCAAAACGCCGAAGCACCAACTCCACGTGATAAGAGACCCTCTTTGCATGTTTTGCATACGACCACCAGCGCCGCTTGAGCACATACAGCTTCTTCTCTGCAGTCCTCTCCATCTGCTTGGGTAGCGTCAAAAGTTTGTTGGGAGCGATCCGCTCCTTTTTCTGAAGGACTCGCTCCATCGAGCGTACAGTATTCGAGATATCAGGAGGGAGACGTGTCAAAAAGCTACCGACAAAACCATCCCCTGCAAATCGCCAACTGTTCGGATGTTGACGGCTCTTTTTTAGCCGTTCAAATGCGTCACTGTCCGAGGCGATGTACAGCTCGGTCTCTTTGGCCAGTCGGTTGAGAAAGAGCTGCAATCTCGCTTTGAGTTGTGTAAGACGAGCTCGGTGCTGGCGCTGAAATTGTGAAAAAGAGGCCGAAGTGAACGGCAGCTTCAACAAGACAGTGGGTGGGAGGATGATCTTGGGCTGTGATGAGGAACGAATACGTTGTGACATGGGTGGAGGGGGTGTGGACTGTTGAAAAAAGCCCGTCAACACGTCGACGATCGTTCGCATCAAGCGCTTCTCAGCTGAAAAGCGAAAGAGCGTGGTGTTCCACCACTTCGCGAGTCGCGCTTGTTGATCTTTTGGGAGCTCCGAACGTTTTTTGTAAACGGTCAGCTTGTCATCCTTCCAGCGAAAGAACGCCCACAGCGACTCGCGAAAAGGCATTGTCACATATCCCCAGATCTCACGGGCGTTCTGATTGGTCGTCAGGTAGATGTGTTTGTCTTCCCCAAAAGGAGAGATCGCCTTGATGTGTCGCCTGTAGGCTTTGTTGAGTGTACGGATGTACTTCGTCTGTGCCTTTGTCCCTCGCTCCATCCAATGACGGCTGTAAAACGCCATCATCTCGGGACCATACTGCTTAAAAAACATCGTCGTCACATGTTGCCAACGCGAAAAGAAGGAGTTGCGCGCGAAGGCTTGCTGCTTGGATGTTTTGTTGAACGTCGAGACCGCTTTGAGCTTCTTGGCCCGTTGATCCATGATCGCGCTGATCGGCAGGAGATTGTCGAATTGACGCCCACGCTTGAAGACAAACAGCGACGCAGTCAACACGACCAATCCGGTCAGGGTCGTCAACATCAAGCGCTTCTTCTTCTCTTGGAGGCTCAGACGTAACGTCGTCGTTGCGACGGGGACGGCGAAAAAGTTACACAGAAAGTAGACGCTCAACAGCTCGACCATCAACCACGAGAGCGCGAATCCCCAGGAGAAATGTTGGGAGAAACGAAAGTAGGACGCAAACCCCTCGATCACGACGAGCAAGATGATCCACTGTAGCAAACCAAAGTGCGCTTTGAGTTCTCTACGCCCCTCCTCTCCACCAAAGAAGAACAACCAGATCCCCGTGATCGGAAAGAAAAGATAGAAGAAGATCGAGCGTGGATGGTGTTGGTAGTAGTGCTTCTCAAGGCGACCAAAGATCTTCATGCCCTCGCCGACGAGCGCGACCTTTTGCAGCTTAGGGTGCCACTCCTCAGGGAGCCATGCCTTGACGCCCACCGCCGCCAACATCACGTACGCAAGCGCTATCAGCTCGGTCTTGCCGAGGAGCACGCTGAAGGCGACAAAGAGCACACCGATGGTCGCCAAAAAGAACGTCGACGCCAACCAATCCACCACGATCCGCCAAAGACTCTCACGCATCTCATCGTTTGCCTGGGACATCCGCCTTCTCCTTCAACCCATTCTATCTTCTTTGTTCGAAAAGTGTCTCACCTGATCTTGTCTTCGTGTCACGTACACACGCAGACAAATTACAAACGATCTCTTTGGGCACATGAGGTCTTTTGATCAGTGAAGTGCGGGACGCAGCGCGAGGCCGTCGAGGACCTCCGCCTCTCTCTCCACAAAGTACGCCAATCGCTCGTATACAAGGTCTTTTTCGAAGTATTCGAGCGCCATCTTCACGAAGATGTGACCGTGCTTGGCTTCGGAGGTCCAAAGTTGTTTGTAAAAAGCTTTCAGCTCCTCATCTTCGAGGGCTTCGGCGACGAGGCGAAAGCGCTCCGCGCCACGAGTCTCCACAACAGAGGCCAACAACAACCGGTCCAAAAACCGCTCATCGCGGCCTGTACGACAACACTTGATCAACGCAGAGACGTACGGATCAGAGCCGATCTTATGAGGAAGCTGTACACCGCGCTTCTCCATCAACGCATACACCTGTTGAAAGTGTTCGAGTTCTTCGACCGCGGTGTCGATCAAGAGAGGGATGATCTCCACGCGGTTGGGATATTTGGCCACAAAGCTCATCGCCATAGAGGAAGCTTTTCGCTCGCAATCGGCGTGATCTTGGAGAAAAGCATCGAAATCGTTTATAACAGTGTCCAGCCATTCGGATTTGCTCGCACAAGCGAGGTCCAGGGTAAGTTTCATTTTTTATCACACGGAGTTAAAGGTTGAATCGTTATCTACAACGACACACATTTTGCCCAGCCCAGATCACAGAAGCACCATCACCACAGACCGGGATCATCGTCGTCATCCCATGTTATAACGAACCCAACCTGCTTGCAACGCTCGCCTCCTTGTGGGCATGTACGCGCCCCAACGTCGATGTCGAAGTGCTCGTCGTCCTCAACGCCTCCTCCCGTGCGCCAGAGAACGCACACCTGCAAAACAAACAGACCGCACAGAGCTTTGAAACGTGGACCGCAGCCCACCAAGATCCCCACCTGCGTTTCTACCTGCTCGACTTTCCAGACCTGCCCAAAAAACACGCAGGTGTCGGTCTCACGCGCAAAATAGGCATGGATGAAGCTGTCGCAAGGTTCGCCTCCATCGATCGCCCAGACGGTGTCATCGCCAACATCGACGCGGACTGCGATTGCCACACCAACTATCTAACCGAGCTGGCACAGCACTTCGACACGCACCCCGAAGACAAAGGCTGCGTTATCCATTACGAACACCCAATCGAAGCAGATGACACACTCTCAGAGGTCGAAGCGCGCGCGATTCAGCTCTACGAATTGCACCTTCGAGTCTACGTCCACGCGCTCCGTTACGCAGGTTTTCCACACGCATACCAAACGGTCGGTTCGAGCTTCGCAGTCCGAAGTCAGTGCTACCAGGAAGTCGGAGGGATGAACAAACGACAGGCCGGAGAAGACTTCTATTTTTTGCAAAAGGTCTTTCAAACAGATGCTTGCCACGAGCTTCATACAACCTGCGTGATCCCTTCAGCCCGTATCTCAGACAGAGTCCCCTTTGGGACGGGGAGAGCCATCGGCGATATGCTCTCTGCCGACGCCGTACAATTCGACACCTATGCCCTCGAAACGTTCGAGGACATCGCACCTCTACTCAAAGATATTCGGACATTGTACACAGAGCCCTCGACGCTCAAAACACGCATTGCTTCGTGTTCATCGACACTCCAGGACTTTTTGCGACAACAAGATTTCGTGGGTAAGTGGGAGAAGAGCCTGCAAGAGACGAGCTCATATGAGGTCTTTTGCAGGAGGTTTTTGGGATGGTGGAATGCATTTACGATGATGAAGTGGGCACACTATGCGCGTGATCACGCCTACCCAAATCAACCAGTGGAGGAGATCGCCAGCAAGCTCATACAAAAGCTGCTGCCGACGCTGCCACCTTCACACCCGCTGTCTCACTCGGAGTTACCTGCAGATGCAAAGACACAGCTCAAGTGGATGCGGACACTGGATCGAGAACGACTCCACCCCGCGCCGCGCCTGTGAGATCATTTGTATTTGACTGAGCAGCCATAAGGACGAGTAAGAGGCTTGGAGACGGCCTTTCCAGCCATTGCCTCAGTGAGCGCTTGGGAGACGAAGTTGGTCGCGCCTTTGATCGTCGAGGGATCCCAAGAACGATTGTTGTCGATCGCGCCGGCGTAAAGCAACACACCTTTGGGGCTGATCACGAACATGTGAGGTGTCGTCCGCGCACCGTAGAGACGACCGACTGTCCCAGAGGCGTCTTGTAACAACGCAGTGGGTGCAGCCTTCTTCTTTTTGCTCAGCGCGTTGGCTTGCTTGGCTGTAAAGTATCCTTGTTTTCCAGGGGCAGAAGACGCGATGGACAACCAGATCACGCCCTTCTTGGTCCACTTCTTCTGAAGTTTTTGCATATTGCCGGAGTTGTAGTGTTTTTTCACGAAGGGACACCCGTGATTGAGCCACTCAAGGACGACATATTTCTTTTTAAAATCGGACAGCTTGTGCTTTTTGCCATGTGTGTCCGTGAGCGTGAAATCAGGCGCGGCCTCTCCAACCTTCGCCTTTTTGGGGGCGGTCTTACCGGCATATGCGTAGAGACCAAAACCAGCTCCTACGAGACTTACGCTCGCCAATACAACAGCGACTCTCTTCCAAATCTTCATCAAATTCGCTCCCTTTAGGCCAAAAGAGACATCTCTCGACCTTCTACGTTCACCCACACCATGTGGGTGAGATACAATATGAGTACACCGCCACAAAGAGGCGGGATGTGTAAACAGCTTCCTCTTCACCAACGAGGAAACGATCACAGCTATTTTTTCAACGTCACCCCGACGTCCTTGAGACCGTTTCTGAGGATCTGTGGCGTCAGGATCTGCGGCAGCACCTTGTACGTCTTCGTTCCATTGAACATCACGTATAAAGGCACCCCGTTGCGTTTAAATTGTTCGAGTGTCTTGGTGATCTCTTTGTCACCATTGGTCCAGTCGCCGCGGACGTAGTGAACGTCATGTTTCGCAAACAGACGCGCCGCTTTTTTTGTCGAGAGGGTTGTCTTCTCGTTGGCTTTACAGGTGATACACCAGTCCGCCGTGAAGTTGAGAAAGACGATCTTCCCCTTCTTGAGCAGGCCGTTGAGGGTCTTGCGTCGAAAAGGAATACGCGCTCTCTTCTTTTGCCCTTTGGCTTGGGCCGCGTTGGAGACATGAATGGACACGCGGTTCTCAGTCTGCAAGGGCCTCGTCTGCGCACGCAGCGACATCCCGCCCCACACCATCGGTCCAACTAAAGAGAGCACAAGAACAGCATTTCCACTCCAGGCCAACACCCTCGAACGCAGGGCGGTTAAGCTGAAGAACCATCCTCCCATCGCGACGACCAACAGAGAGATCATCGCCTGAAGCATCCCCGGAATCCCTGTCTGCATCCCCAACACCCACACGAGCCAAATGACCGTTGCGTACAGCGGGAAGGCCATCACTTGCTTGAAGACCTCCATCCAGGCACCAGGGCGAGGGATCCAGGCCAGCCCCTTGGGAAAGAAAGACAACAGCACGTAAGGTGTCGCCATTCCGAGCGCCAGGCCGTTAAAGACCAACAACCCAACAACCGATCCTTGTGAGAGCGCGAAGCCGATCGCCGCCCCCATAAAAGGCGCTGTGCAAGGTGTCGCAACGATGGTCGCAAGGACACCTGTAAAGAACGAACCACCGTACCCTTCTTTGCCAGCCAGACCGCTCCCTGTGTTCATCAGGGAGTTACCGATCTCAAACAATCCAGAGAGGCTCAACGCCATCGCAAACAATACGACCGTCACGGCGAGTACAAACGCCGGGTTTTGGAGTTGAAATCCCCAACCGAGGAGTTGTCCACCGGCACGAAGCGCGATAAGCGCCCCTGCGAGCACAGAGAACGAGACCTGCACCCCTGCCCAAAACGCCAGCCCGTGAAGACGAATTTGACGAGGTTCTTCGTTGGCTTGCTCGACAAATTGGAGGATCTTGATCGACAACACTGGGAACACACATGGCATCAAGTTGAGAATCAGCCCACCAAGGAACGCCCAAAACAGCGCCATCCAAAGTGTCAGATCGGCCTTCTTCTCACCGACAGCTTGCCCCATCACCACTCCACTGTCTTTTGCCGCAGGGAGCAGCTTTTTAGCTGCAACAGGTGCCGCCGCGAGCTTCTTCTGAAGCACCTTCACGGGCATCGAGACAGCATACGTTAAGACCTTCGCGTTCTCCGGGATCCGCCCGTGGAATGCATTGCACACACCTGTCGGTTGTGACGCTGGCTTGGACTCTGCGTGTTCCTTGGGCTTGGCGGGTTTGGCCTTGATAATGTGGGAGGTCTGGGGTTGATCGGACAAGAGCAACATCCCATCGAGGCGTTTGACGGACTTCGCGAAGTACTCGTTTTTGTCAAAGATGAAGGTGAGCTGATCACCTTCTCGCTTAAGTGTGGGGAGCTTTGCGTTCGTAAGTAAGGCCCCTTTGTTGGGAAAGAAGAGGATCGTCTTGGCGAACGAGAAGGCCCCCTTTTGTCCTTGGATGCGAATCACAAAAGAATCTTTGCGTTCCTTTGCGTCGGCTTTTCCTTGGAATGGCTTGGGGAGATGTTTCAGCGTCGTCTCAAACAGCGGCTTTGTCTCAGTGTTTACATCTGGTTTGTTCGACACAACGGGTAATGTTAACGACAAAGAGGCCTTGCCAGGGATACACTCTTCCTGACAGACGAGCCAGGACGCCTCACCCTTAATCGAGATCGTGTTCTCTTTATATGTTTTGGGGATATTGAGCTTGTACAGTAAAAGGATGGTCCCTTCGTACCCAAAATTGACGAGCGGACCGACTTTGATGCGGAGTGGATAAGGCCAATGGGCTTTCCCCACCTTGACCCCTTGAGGGACCTGCCACTTAACCTTCGGCGGCATCCCTGAATCACCGGCGTTCCGCCAATATGTATGCCAGTGAGGTTCGATATCCTGGCGAATCGCGATCCAGGCTGATGTGCCTCGCTGAAAAGCCTTTACAGGCGCGATCAACGACACATCGACGTGCGGCGCCTTGACCACCTTCGCTTCACTTGGAGTTGGTATGAAGATAAGTAGAGATAAAAACACTGCATATACATAACTGAGCTTCATTCGACGCATAAGACTCCCCTATTCCTTCGAGTTGTCTATGTACAACTCTAAGGTAATGGACATTATTCCCTAGCAATTTAGTATATTTTAAAGAGACGATGAGAAGGCTTTGTAAGGAGACGCGGACCAAACATCACTTGGAAGGTGTGCATGTTCACGTGTCTCGTCAACTGCTAATCAAATAGAGACGACTGACTGATGATTGGTTGCAGTGTACAGATGAAGCTGTTGGGTCACATCGCGCTCTCTAGATCAGGAAAACGTAAGATCCCAGTGAAAGAAATGCTCCTTGAAGTGCAAAACAAGCGTCGAACACACTTCACGAAGGTCAAATGAGCGTTTGGCAAAAAAAGAATGGATGTTGAGTCGTTTCTTGGAGTCGTTTATCAGGAGGGAGGTGGGTTGTGGTTAGCGACCGTAACGTCTTTGTCGCGCGGCGTACACGCGAAGTGCACGTAAGAAGTCCATCCTGCGGAATTCGGGCCAGAGCAGATCACAGAAGTAAAACTCGGAGTGTGCGCTCTGCCAGAGGAGAAACCCAGAGAGTCGGATCTCACCACTTGTACGGATAATCAGATCGGGTTCGGGGAGTCCTGAGGTGTAGAGGTATTTGCTAAGCTCGTCGGGATCGAGTTTATCACGGCAGGTTTGGAGATCCTGCCCTTTGTCTGCGCAGTCATCCATGTAGCGTTGGAATGCGTCCGTGATCTCCTCTCGTCCACCGTAAGCGAGCGCGATGTTGAGGACAAAACGATCGTGGTGTTTGGTCTTCTCCTCCGCCTCGCGGATGGTGTCCTGAAGGTCTTGAGGGAGCAGCTCAATACGTCCAATATATCGAAGCTTTACTTTTCGATCATAGATTTTTTGATCGTTGATCAGCAGCTCCGTGTGTCGTTTGATCAGCTTAAACAGTCCTTCGACTTCTTCTTCGCTGCGGTGGAAGTTATCGATCGAGAAAGCCCAGATCGTGATGATTGGGATATCCAGCTCAAAACACCACTCCATGAATTCTTCGAGTTTATCCGCACCTTTCTTGTGACCATCGATCAATTTGGAGAACTTATTCACACGCGCATAACGACGATTCCCGTCCAGGATCACCCCAACGTGCTTGGGACGTTCGAGGGACATGACTTTCTCTTCGAGGCGACGCTCATAGAGTGAGTAAAAGGGTTGTTTGACGTAGTTTTTGACGCGTGCTTTTGCAAAGTCCCACATCGAAGCCTCCAAAGCTGTGTGTGCAAATCGTATGGTTGGGTTGACCCCTCAAGACTAGCGCATTCATTTGCGTTCACGATGAATGTTTTATGAACATTCGGGGAAAGCTCAACCTTCTTAACACTTCTCGTTGTGTCTGTCGCCTGTTTTTTTGCGTTCGTTCTTTTCGCATCATTTTCTTGCCATCTTTCATCCAAATAATCGGTAATGTATCTCTTTGACAAACGAAGAGTGAGAGTTCCGAGACTCTTTCCCCCAACCCCAAAAGTAGACAGCGAGAACACGCATGGACAGCTCTCTTAAGAAAGGAATCTACAGCTACTTTCCAGTCGTTACAATTGCGTTTGTTGGGATCTTTATCCTCTGGAGCGTCTACCTGATTGTGCACGCCTCACACCTTCAAGCCAATGTGCAACAAAGGGTCTCATGCATCTCCCTGCTGAGGCGTTATGAAATGGCGACCAAAGTACAGCAAACCTCACTCGTCAAAGAGACCAACAAAAAGCGCTTGTGGAAAAGATGGTATGTCCAACACAAAAAGAAACAAGCCACACTCAAAACACTCCTCACGTTGGCACCTTCCATCAAAGGACTGACACCTTATCTCGATAAACTCGCCTCCTACCAAAAACAATTTGCGCTTGGTGTCCTCAAACAGTACGAGTCCAAACCACAACAACTACAAGCGAAGATGCTCGTCTCTTTGCAACAAAGCCACAAAGCGATCAGTCTCGTACGTGGACAACTCTCCACCATCTCCAATGAACTCGCAGACGTATGGCTACAACTGAGCATCATCGCGATTATTTCGTGTTTTTGGGCGCTCCTCGTCGCCATACTCATCGTCTACTTTTGGGGACGCAACAAGACCTGGGAGCGCGACTACACAGCGCTGCAAGAGAGCGAAGCACATAACAAGGCCATTCTTCGCTCCCTCGCGGACATGACCATCGTCATCAACCGTCAGCTCGAAGCCCTCGAAGTCAACATAGGTGAAGACAACCCACTCGGGCTCACACATGAGCTGGTGTGCCCACTTCCCCTTGAGACGTTCTTTCCCGAAAGACTTCTCACAGTCTTTACCGCTGCCCTACAAAACCTGACGCCATTCCAACCACACCAACGTATCGAATACACCGCGAACGACAATGACTCGTTTCTCACGCTGGAAGCGCGCCTGACACGTGTTGATGATGAGCGCCACCTCGCCATCATTCGAGATATCACCGAGCAAAAGCAGAATGAGCGTCTAAAGGACGAGTTCATCGCAAACGTCAGCCATGAACTGAGGACACCATTGACGTCGATCCGTGGTGCGTTGTCGTTGTTGCGCTTTCAGTTTGGTGAGGAGTTCAAGGACAGCGCACAAAAACTGCTCTTTATCGCGGAGAAGAACAGCTTACAGCTCAATCGCTTGATCGACGACCTGCTCGATGTACAAAAGATGACGTACGGGCAGCTCGACTTTGACCTCGAAGATGTGGAGCTTAACCAGCTACTTGAGGGTGTGATCGAGAACAACAAGCCATACGCCGAAAAGCACGATGTTCAATTTCGCTTTTTCCCCCTACCGAGCGCGTTGTGGTGTCAAACAGCTCCCAAACGACTCGAACAAATTCTCAACAACCTGCTGTCCAACGCAGCCAAATTCTCCAACCCCAAGTCCTATGTCGATGTGCGCTTGCAACCGAAAGAGCGGACATTTTTAATCGAAGTGCAGGACTATGGCATCGGTATCTCAAAGCAGTTCCAGCGAAAACTCTTTCGTAAGTTTTCTCAGGCGGGCAACACCAGCAACAAAAACGCAGGGACAGGTCTTGGACTCAATATCAGCTTGCGCTGGGTCGAAAAACTCGGTGGGCGATTGAAGGTCAAGAGTGAGCCAGGGAAAGGCAGCCTGTTCTACTTTGAGCTCCCCTACAAGGCGGAAGACGCGAGCTTTGTGTTGAAAGAAACACCAGAACATGGCACCTCCACAAGCGTAAGCCTCGAAGCGATAGAAGAACCCCCCTCAACGACATAAATCCCCTCAACACAAACTCAGGCAGGTGCACCGAGATAGGATGCCAGCCGCAAGAGATCGGCAAAGACACCACCGGCGGTCACCTCAGGTCCAGCGCCGGGACCTTGTACGATGAGTGGCTGTGCGTCGTAGCGTGTAGTGCGAAACGCGATGATATTGTCCGAGCCTTGAATGCGTGCGAAAGGATGCGTCGTTGGGTAGCGTCGTAAAGACACAACAGGCGCCTCACCTGGCTTGATCACACCGACATAACGAAGCACCTCGTTGTTTGCGCTCGCCTCTTCGTAGAGGCTCGTCATCTCGTCGTCATACATAGGCAGCTGCTGCAAAAAGTCATCGACAGACATCTCCCCTTGCAACGGTGTCGGCACGAGATTCTGAATAGAGAGTTCATCCAGCTCAATCTGAAGCCCCATCTGACGAGCAAGAATGACGACCTTCCTCGCGACGTCCATACCGGACAGGTCGTCACGGGGATCGGGCTCAGTATAGCCCTGCTCTTTGGCGACTGATACAATCTCGGAGAACGTCTTCCCCGCACCAAAAGAGTTAAAAATATAGGCCAATGTCCCTGAAAAGACGCCTTCGATCTGCAAGATCTTGTCACCAGTCTGGATCAGATCTCGAAGTGTCTGAATCACAGGAAGACCCGCTCCAACTGTCGCTTCATAGAGATAGTGCGTGGTCTGTGTTCGGCTCAGCTCACGTAACGTCTGGTAGTACGCTCCACGGCTTGCGTTGGCTTTCTTGTTGGGTGTGATGACATGGATCCCCCGCCCAAGCCAATCGGCATATTGGTCCGCCACAAACTGACTGGCAGTACAATCGAGAATCACCGCGTGGGGCAGGTGCTCAGCTTGGACATGTGATGCGAACGCCGAGAGATCTGCATCGACAGCCTCCTCATCAAACGCTTTCTCCCATGAATCGAGGTCGAGATCCATCCCCAAGAGCATCTTTTTGGAGTTGGCGATCCCGCGGATACGTAGATCGATCCGAAATTGTTCGCGCAGAAGCTGGGCTTGTTGTCGCAGCTGTTTGATCAAGGTTTTCCCGATCAATCCGGGTCCGACGAGACCGACAGAGAGGGTTTGATCGGAGAGGTAGAAGCCAGCGTGGACAGCCCGTAACGCCTTGGTCGAGTCGCTTTGTTCGATGACCGCCGAGATATTGCGCTCAGAAGACCCTTGCGCGATGGCGATGACGTTGACCCCAGCCTTGGACAATGCGCGGAAAAACTGCGCGGCGACACCTGGGCGTTCAACCATCCCACTGCCCACAGCCGCGAGGATACTACAGGGCGCGACAACGTCGATGGTTTGGATCTTGTTATGGTGCATCTCGTGAAAGAACGCCTCTTCCACAGTTTCCTTCGCTTTTTGGGCTTGGGCTTCGGGGACCGCAAAGCAGATCGAGTGCTCGGAGCTGGCCTGTGAGATCATGACCACAGAGACACCGACCTCTCGCAACGCACCAAACAAACGATGTGCGACACCAGGGACACCAATCATCCCGGCCCCTTCTACGTTAAGGAGCGCCATCCCATCGACCGTCGAAAAACCCTTTACAGGCGAACGTGACGAAGATGTGTCGATATCTTTGTGGATCAAGGTCCCGTCAAGCGCAGGCCGGAAGGTGTTGCGAATGCGAATCGGGATCTGGTGCTGTATCGCCGGAGCCATCGTGTGAGGGTGGAGGATTTTCGCACCAAAATACGTCAACTCCATCGCGTCATGGTAAGACAACTCATCGAGCAGCTCGGCTTCTTCGACACGTCTTGGATCGGCGCTCAAGACGCCATCGACGTCGCTCCAGATCGTGATCTGGGAGGCGCGCAAAAGCGCCCCCAGGATCGACGCGGAGTAATCGCTCCCATTGCGACCGAGCGTCGTCGCTCCGCCGTCGATGTCCGATGCGATAAAGCCTGTGATCACGACGTGCGTCTCATCGCATGTCTCTAACCACGCGTCCAGCGCAGCTTGGCTCTTCTCCCAATCCACGGTGATCCCATTCTCACCAGAGCGCAGAAATAGCACCTCACGCGCGTTGAGCCACGTGACGCTGGCACCTTTTGTCGACAGGTACCCGGCAAGTGCACGCGCTGACCAAATTTCACCGTATCCTGCGATCCAATCAAATGTCCCCTGTGACGCCCCTCCGACGAGAGAGACCGCGCGCAGGATTTGATCGATGTCTTCGCGCTCCTGGGTCAATTGAGCGAGCAAATCGCTGCGCAAAGTGCCCTCTGGTAATCTGGACAGGAGCTCGTGTTGGCGTTGATAGATCGCCTCAAGCTGAGGCTGCACATCGAGCGCAGTCTGGCTCGCTTGCTCCACAAGCTCCAACAGATCGTTGGTCATCCCTGCCATCGAAGAGACGACGATCGCGCAGCGACAGTCATCCTGCTTCTCAAACATCCCTGTGACATGTTCGTAACAATCAGGATCAGCGAGGCTGGTCCCACCAAATTTATGCACCATCCATTTGACATCGCTCATATGTGCTCTCAACCCCACCATTTTTCACCAGCATCTTCATCACCGAGAAGCCAGATAATCCGCCAATACAACATTCAAAACCTTATAAAAAAGCGCATTGTATCACACGCACAAAGGCAGTCAACTTGTAGCTTTGACATTGGGGCAAAAGACGTGCAATATGGGATGTGGAACGAAATAGAGAGACCACCGATAGACAAAGCCACCCATCCCACGAGAAGGAGATGGTAAGGCTTTTCCACGCCACTTGTTGACTTGGAATCGTCTCAAACCTTGATCACAACGAGTCTTTCTGGGGCGAACCGACACACACTACCCTGACAAAGTGAGAGCCAGTACCTATGCGAAACGAAGATCGTGAATGCGCTATCGTTGAAATCACAAGCCGTATTGTCTCCCGATACATGGAAGAATCGACGCGCTCAAAAGGTATGCCCGTCCTACAGGTCGTCAACGACACCATGTACCAGGAGTTTTTGCGCCTCAAACAAGACCGCAATGGTCATATGTACCAAGAAGACTATGCGTTCTGGAAAGAGATCCAACGCAAGCTCCCACAATCAACAGAGCGAGAGATCAAAAAGCTGCTGACCAACATCGTCACGCGCTTTTCGAGAGAGGTCGCGGGTAACTTTAGCCCGCAAGTCTACGATCTCTCCGTCAAAGTCTTACCTGTCGGGCTCTCACTTTTGCTCAACTCCGTCTCCCCGACAAAGCTGCTTCGACAATTCCCAAACATGCCGACCCTCGAACACAACGTCCAGTTGAGCGGCAACGTCAAACAACTTCAAGAGCTGGAAAAACGTGGCACTGTCGTCCTGCTCCCCACACACTTGAGCAACCTCGACTCACCGATCGTCGGATGGAGCATCTATCACATGGGCTTGCCGCCCTTTACATACGGCGCGGGGCTCAACCTGTTCTCCAACCCAATGCTCAGCTTTTTTATGCGCAACCTCGGCGCATACCGCGTCGACAGACGCAAAAAAGCCCCCATCTACAAAGACGTCCTCAAAGAGTACGCGACCTGCTCGCTGGAGTATGGTTACAACAACATCTTCTTTCCAGGCGGCACACGTAGCCGTTCAGGGATCGTCGAGCGGCGCATCAAAAAAGGTCTGTTGGGCACGGCGATCAACAGCTACGTCCACAACCTCCAAAACAAAAAGAAGAACCCCAAGATCTTCATCGTGCCGTGTACGCTCAACTACCACCTCGTGCTCGAAGCCAAGAGTCTGATCGAGGACTACCTCAAATCAGAAGGTCGCTCACGTTACATCGTCGCAAATGACGAATTTTCCGACATCAAACGCATCGTGAAGTTTGTGACCAACTTGATCAAGCTGGACTCACAGATCCAGGTCGTGATCGGCGAAGCGTTTGACCCATTCGGCAACCGCGTGGACATCGAAGGACAGAGCTATGACTCGCGAGAACGTCCCGTCGACATCAGCAAGTACGTCTTGTGTGGTGGCAAACCGGCCATCGATCCACAGCGCGATCATGAGTACACCAACGAGCTCTCCAAAGTCGTCAGCGAGCAATTCAGCAATTACAACATGTTGATGGTCACCCACCTCGTCGCCGCGGCGTGTTTTCTGTTGTTGAGAGAGAAAAACCCAGACATGGACCTCTACCGCCTGCTCCACACAGGTGGCAACATCGACCACCTCGCGCTCAGTGAAGTCTGTGAGATGACGGATAGGTTGTACAATCACTTCAAGACACTTGAGCAAAACGGCAAGATACGTTTGGAGCCATGGTTGCATACGCAAAACAGCGAAGGCATGGTGGAGCGCGCGTTGCGTTTCTTCAAGAGTTACCACGCCCCTTCAGTCATTCGCCGTCGTGGTGACAGGATCATCCCTGGCGACATGAATTTGCTGTACTACTACCAAAACCGCCTCAAAGGTTATCCCCTGCCAGAGGGATAAACCGTTTACCAGGCTCACCAAGACATTCTATGACAATTGATATCCCTCTGGAGCACCAGGGCAGAGAGCGGAGAGACAAAAGATGGAAACGAGTTACCCCCCTATAGATGGACCTGTTGCGGTCGTTGGTGCCGGAAGTTGGGGCAGCAGCCTCGCGCACTGTGTCGCCAAAAAAGGATACCCCGTGCGCTTGTGGGTAAGACGCCCAGAGCTAGCCGAAGAGATCCGCACAACACGCAAAAACCCACGCTACCTGAAAGATTACGAATTACACGAAAATATCGAGCCCACAACAGATCTCGAAGAGGCCGCACAATGTCGCGTGATCATTCTCGCGATCCCTTCGAAAGCCTTTCGCACGATTCTCCGACAACTTGGAGACTATCTGCAGCCCGATCAGTTGCTGCTCAGCGCGACCAAAGGGATCGAACCCAAGACATACCTGCGCATGAGCGAGATCATCAAAGAAGAGACCGCGTGCCTGAAGATCGGGGCCATATCTGGTCCAAACCTCGCCCTTGAGGTGATGGACGGACACCCAACCGCGACGATCGTGGCGAGCCGTTTCGATGAGGTTGTCGCGGCAGGGATGCAGATCCTCAGCACCAAGTCCTTTCGTGCATATGGCAGTCATGACATCGTCGGCGCAGAGCTCGCAGGTGCCCTCAAAAACGTCATGGCCATCGCCTCCGGGATCATCAGCGGGATCGGCTACGGTGCCAACACCAGAGCGTTCCTGATCAGCCGTGGTCTCTCGGAGTTGATGCGTCTTGGGCAACACTTTAAGGTCGACCCCATGACCCTCAGCGGTCTCGCAGGCGTCGGTGACCTGATGGTCACGTGTACGAGTGAGCAGTCGCGTAACTTCCGTGTCGGTAAACGTATCGGAGAGGGCGAATCGATCGACGACATCCTCAAGGGGATGCACCAAGTCGCAGAGGGTGTCCGGACCTCACAAGCCGCCTACGATCTCGCGCAACGCTTTCGCGAACCTCTCCCCATCATCGAGACGATCTACGCCATTCTTTACCAGGGACTCTCACTCGATAAGGCAGCACAGAGCTTGCTTGGACGCCCTATGCACTTCGAACACGATTCACATCGCATCGTCGAAGATTACGAGCCGCCCATCCTTGCAGAGTAGCCCCCACACCCACGGGATTGATCATGATCCGAAGAGTATACCGCTGGCTGATGCCCGCTGTCACAGCAGGTTTCCCACTTCATCGTTTTAACAACCAACATCCACCTCCCGAATACTCGGGACTCGTCGTCACCTCGGACATCGACGCAACGTACCTTCAAACAGCGGTCCACTCGCTACGTGGGCTCGTCCGTGCCGCGCTCGAAAAAGCCGAAGAGAAGCGAACGATCCCCGGAATGCTCCCTATTCTTCGTGCATTTCGAGATGGAATCCCGAGCTATGAGGAACAGATCCCGCTCTACTTTGTCTCCGCAAGTCCACCCCAAATGCTCAAGGTGCTCGTCCAAAAGATGGAGCTCGATCAACTCGTCGCTGACGGTATTACCCTCAAAGATCCGTTGCGCTTACTGCGTCGTGGTCGTATCACACAGATCAAACAACATGTCCTCTACAAGCTCACCGCCCTCCTCCTCAATCGATGTGAACGCGCCTCGGGTTCCGCGATCGAAGAGATCCTCCTCGGCGATGACTCCGAGTCAGACGCAGAGATCTATCTCCTCTACGCACGCATCCTTGAAGAGCATCTCTCCGAAAAAGAGTTACGTGAGACGTTCGATGAATTGGGTGCGACATCGCGTGAACAAGAGAACCTGCTCGTCCTCGCCCGACGCCAGGACAAGAGTCGCGTCAAACGCATCTATATTCACCGCACCTTTGCACGCAAAGTCGAAGACCTGCCCTCTCACTCCCCCGATCTGCTGCTCGCCGCCAAAGACGCCTTTCAAATCGCGATTGATGCTTACGTCCACGGCTGGTTTACTCTCCAGGATGTACGCAATGTCGCCCTCGAACTCGACGTCTTGACGCTCGCCTCCTCCATCAAAGAAGCACAAGAGCGCGAGCTCTTCCACGAAGACATCATCGAGACCGTCCATCAAGATCTCGAATCCATCGGCATCAACATCGAAGAAGCCCCAGACATCGAACCCAAACCCCTCATCCCCGAATCGGAAGAGCCCTTTCGTAGTAACGTCCATCTCGACCTCGAGTCCGCCCTCCCCTCCATCAGACGCACCCTCGAAAAGAGCGCCCACCAAGCCCAACATCTCGCCAAACGCGCCATTCACAAAGCCCAGCAAGTCAACACCCCCAAGCAAGACTGAACGCCTCCTTTACTATCCCCTTAGCACCGACATCATAGCGATCATCACCGCCATCATCATATACGGGTGAAAGATCTCACAGTCGATGTATGCAATGTATCGCATGGGAGCTGTGAAGCACTTCACAGCCGATCAGCCCCCTATCTGTTACTTTATCTATGTCTTCACAAGACAACGTTCATGTTCCCGAAAGATTCGCTCATTTCCCAGTCAATGGAGTCAGTCTCATGCAAACACTTCTTCTCTCACACCTCGGCCCCTGACCCCAATGGGTCCCATCACCCCTCTCCGGTCGCGATGGATGTAGCGTCGGTTTTGCTTTGAGATTCGCTCATTTCCCAGTCAAAAGGAGTGAATATGACACACAACACAACACATGACTCAAGAGCCCCTTGAGTCGCAAAAGACGTGCCCTCTTTGTACAAAGAACAAATTCTTCCAGTGTGCTCTTTCCATAGGAGAGGCGCACGTTTTTTGTTCTAGGAAGCAGGCTTCTTACGCAACAACGCCATGCTCTCAAGGTGGGTCGTGTGGGGCATAAGATCGACGGCTTTGATCGTCTCGATCTCGTAGCCAAGCTCCACAAAAAATCGCAGGTCACGCGCAAACGTCGCCGGAACACAAGAGACCATACACACCACCGGTGGCTGCAACTTCTTGAGTGATTTGCGAAGACGTTGATGGATGCCTCTTCGGGGTGGGTCGACAAATAAGACCTCCGGTGGTGTCCGAAAAGACGGCCAACAAGCCTTTAGATCGAACTTATCATCCCGAAACACACGAAACGTTGGTCGCACATTCTTCGGAAACGCCTCGGCTTTTTCCTGCGCATCTTCCACCGCGAGTGGATGACTCTCCAACGCCAGAACATGCGCGCCTGCAGCAGCCATCGATAAAGAAAAGTTCCCGCTCCCTGCGTAAATCTCCAACACCTGTCTCCCACGCCAATCATCGACAAGACCGAGCGCCTGTTCGACCAACACGCGGTTGAGTGTATGACTGGCTTGTGAGAACCCTTCAGGTCGAATACGCACTGCAGGATCGCCCTCATCAAACCAGGGGGAGCCCAAACTACCGAGACGCTTAAGTCCAGACACGATCGACACACCTGCGACTTGATGACCACGCTCTCTCCAAAGCTTCAGAAGATCAGTGACACCACGACGCCAACCAAAAGAAGACGCGTACTTGCCCTCTTTCAGGTGAAGTGCAACGGCAAGCTCCCCTTCACTCGACGCGAGCAAGGAGATCTCCTGAAGATCTTCTATCTGGGAGAGTGGATGCTCATGTAGCGCAGTGACGAACGCATCGAGAACAGGCACAAGGACCGGACATGAGGAGATCGTAAGCCGCTCATTCGACCCTCGGGCAAAAAATGCAGGTCGCCCCGCCCGATCCACCTGAAGACGTGTCCTTGTTCGCGTCTGCCAAGGCGTCTGAGCGGAGAATAACTCGATCTCATCTTCGTATGTGATCTGACCGACTTTTCGGAGCGCTTCACGTAGATGTTCTCGTTTGCTCGCGAGCTGCTGAGAGAAAGCAACATGCTGCCACGCACATCCACCACATCGGCCAAAAAAGGAACACTTTGGTTCGACGCGAAATGCAGAGGCTTCGAGAATGTCTTCGATCTCTCCTCTCCAAAAGGTCTTTTGCTGCTCGACGTCTCGGACACGCAAGCGATCACCGGGCGCAGCATAAGGGATAAAGACAGCGCGTCCCTCTTCGTCCTTACCGACGCCTTCGCCGCGGTGGGAGAGAGAGGTCACAGAGATCGTGTGTAAATCATCAGATGTGGACATGGATTTCCTGTGTATGGGGATTGGGAGTTGTGGGGGATGTGTATTGGGCTGGCCTCAGGGAAGTCTCAACTCGACGGGAAGATCAGGCGTCAGCGGGAAAGTCTCTTGGGCAGATCCGTTGCGCACACCGATCTCAACGAGTCCAAAGCTGTTGACGTATACGACAGGCTCGCCAGCCTCGACGTCAGAGAAGGTGCGTTTGATGCCTCGAAAGATCTGGTGCCCCACGAGCAGTTCACACTTCTCCAAAGAAGACACCTCGCGTAAAAAGCGCTGAGAGATGTTGGTCACGATGTTTCCAAAATGATCGGAGAGCAAAAGTCTCCCGTGGATCACTTTGTCTTTTTGTTCGGCGTTAAATAGCACCATCTTGCGCGGATCTTCGATGGGTGTACCGAGCTCCTCGAAGGGAACCCCACGAGAGAGATGACCTGCGACAGACGCAAAAATATCCCGTCCATGAAAGGTCGCGCTCGGCTCCATCGAATGGAAAAAGTCAGGGTTGTCCAGCTCCACAGCCCGAAAGTGAGAGAAGCGCTGCACGGCCTCCCACAACAGTCCGTTATCAGGACCGACAAAACGCTGTCCACCCGCCTGTACGGCGATCGAACGACGCTCTGAGCCAACACCGGGATCGACAACTGCGACATGAATGGTTCCCGGTGGAAAAGCATCCACAGCAGACCAGAGCGCGTACGCTCCTTGGCGGACATCTTGTGCGCCGATCTCATGGCAAAGATCCACAATCTGGACGTCTGCATCCAGGCTCAAGACCACACCCTTCATGATCCCAACGTAGGCATCGCGTAGACCAAAGTCCGTTGTCAACGTCACAATGCTCGACATATCACTCTCCTCTTCAGCTATCGTTCTTTTTCGACAGTCTCAACGAGATGTTCACGGGCAAATGCCAGGCGCTCTGGTGTACCAATATCGATCCACGCACCAGAGTAAGGATATGCGTGCAATTTGTCGGCCTTTTGGAAGACATCGTACTCGATCGAGAAGACATCCGTCTCTGGGAACAACGACTGGATCGACTCGTTAAACAGGTAAATTCCGCCGTTGATAAAACCCTTGCCTTCGTAATTTGGATCTTTTTCGATGAACTGTTTGATGTGGTGGTTCTCTCCATCGAGATCGAGGAGTCCGTAACTGCGTGCATCTGGAACTTCGACCCCGAGGATGATCCCCTGCATATCAGGTGTGAGTTGTTCGGTCATCCCGCGCAGGGATGTATCGAGCAAAATATCGCCGTTAAGCACAAAGGATGGAAAATCGCTCATTTGTGCGAAGGCATTTTTGATCGCCCCACCTGTACCAAGACGTTTGTGCTCACGGACATAACGGATGGGGATACCAGCGAGAGAGTCACCCACTTCAGCTTCGAGTACGTCGTGCAGGTGGCCACTCGCTAAGAAGATCTCTTTCGCGCCAGCTTCTGCGAGCAGCTCGACTTGATGTTGGAGGACTGTCTTTTGACCGATCTTCAACAATACTTTGGGAATCTCTTTCGTAATCTCGCCAAGACGGGTGGAAAGACCACCGCAAAGGATCAATGCTTGCATCCCTCATCCTTTCAATTCAGTGTAAAACAAATATACGAAACACCCGAAAAACACTGCATAAAATGGACAGCATCCTCGAACATCCTTCTGTCAGGCGGGATTGTATCGACCGCCTCCTACACTGTCAACAACAGCAAGCTTCCCCGGCGAACACAAACGCAACATGTCACCCCGAAATCGACACAGAGCGACCGATATACTCATCGACCAGCGCGGCACGTGCGAGTACTTGCGCGACCTGCTTGCGTGCGACCTCCATCTTGCGGACCTCTCCATTCGTAGAGGTGAAAGGCAGCTCTTCGATATCCTTATCCGACAAATGGACAGGTTGCGCCAACACCCACTCCAAACCACTCTCACGTACAGCCCTCTCTTGCCGCTCAGTGTCCGCGATCTGTGGTGCCAACACGAGCGCAAAGAACAACCGCTCAAACCAGCCTAGCTCATCACGAGTCTCCCCCACACCGTAAGAAGACAACACCACGAGTTTATCGACACCGTGCTCTTTCATCGCGTGGATCAACATCTTGGTCCCTTCAGAGCGCACCTGTAGAGGGGTCTTTGTGCTCCCCCAAAATCTCACCTTGAGTGGATTCTCGGCGATCCCCAAGGCGACAATCACCGCATCCTGTCCAGCGACCGCTCGCGAGACATCGATCGCGCTCATCACGTCACCATCGAGCTTTAAGAGAGAGTCGTGTGTCAACTCCATCTGACTTGCGCTTCTGGAAAACGCCGTCACACGATGGCCTCTCTCCAACAACGCCTGTACAACAGCAAAACCTGTCCCACCTGTCGCGCCCACAACCAAGATATTTTTCAATGAATTTGTCATCTTATCCTCCAAAGTGTGTGTTGTTCGTATTCGCTACAACACACATTGTAGAGAGACAGAATAGATTTTCTATGCTATATTATCCACAAAACATGCTCATTTATCCAAAAGACGAGGTATGTCACAGATGAATCATAGCCAACCAACCCTTCCCATCGACTGGTCGCTCGTCGATCCGCTTGGTGAAGCGCTGCAACATTTGCGAATGAACGGATTGTTTTACTGCCACTCGGAGCTGGCAGGGACGTGGGGAGCCACGCTCCCACCGATGGAAGGCTATTTAATGTTCCACGTGGTGCTCACAGGACATTGCTGGCTGGACATCCCAGGCTGTGATCCGCTACTGCTCAAGCCCGGCGAGTTCGCGATGGTCCCTCACGGAGAAGGACACAATATCCAGGATGATCCCCAAACAGCATGTGTCGATCTTTTCTCTTTGGAGCGCGAAGAGTTGTCCGATCGGTATGAACGTCTAAAGTATGGTACACAAGGAGAGCGCACGACGATGATCTGTGGCGCTGTGCACTTTGAGCATCCAGCGGCGTCGAGACTGTTGACGTTGCTGCCACATGTCATCCACGTCACCAAATGGGGGGATATCGAAGGTGAGTGGGTACAAAGCACACTGCGTATGCTGGAGCTGGAGACCAGGACCATGCGTCCGGGTGGTGATGCGGTGATCACGCGTCTCGCTGATATTCTCGTGCTTCAGACGCTGCGATGGTGGATACAGCATGAGAAGGATAAACAAGAAGGCTGGTTGGGTGCATTGCAAGACGAACGCATCGGTCGGGCGATGGCGCTCATCCATCGTCACCCAGAACGAGACTGGACTGTCCCCCTGCTTGCATCAGAAGTCGCGATGTCGCGTTCGGGTTTCTCGGCACGTTTTACACAACTCGTAGGTGAGCCACCCATGAAGTACCTGACGTACTGGCGCATGCAGCTCGCGTGGGAACAATTGCGAGAGGACGCTCAACTCTCCCTCTACACACTCGCAGATAAACTAGGATACCGCTCAGAGGCCGCGTTTAGCAGGGCATTTAAACGCCATACAGGGATCTCGCCAGGTGCCGCCCGCAAACAACTCCCCTCAGTACATCCCCAGTAACTCAGATGAGAAAGTGAACAGCCGACTTATCGGAACAAATCATCGCTCCAAAGAGCAGCGTATCAGTTCGAGAGCATATCCTGGCGCTTGACACCAGACGTATGCGTTCTGATACGTTGGAAGGACATACCAACCCAATACAATAAGGAAAGAACGATCTTGCGACATCTCCTCCAACTCTCTCTGCTTGTGTATATCGTGCTCTCGATCCCAGCCTGTGGAGAGAAGCAGTCTTCATATGAGAGCACAACAGAATGGAGCAGAGAGAGCGCGCTTGACGCCTCCACTGCCGACCAGCGCGACAAGACAGAGAAGAGGAGTCGAGAGCAAAATCAAAGTATTCCAGAGCCCCAACATGAAGCCCAGCGCGAGGTAGGCACAAAAGAGGCTGTTGAGAGAGAGCAAAATGGGCAAGAGACACTCCCAGACACAGGGCTTGGTTTCGAGCAGCAACGCACAGCGCTCCAAAAGCGCTATGGAATCACGCTCTCACTGCACGAAACCTTTCCAATCAAGACAACACACGGCCCCATCGGCGGAAAAGACGCTGTTCAGACTGACATTGAGTCATACGGAGCGCTGTTCTTCCCAGAGTGGCAACTCTACCCCACCACACTGATCAAACGAGCTCGTCTCACAAAGATCGTCTTTTGTACGGACTTATCGTTTAATGGACAACCGCGGACGGCGATCCCCGATCTCGAACACAACGTACTCTACTTCGATGTCGCGAAAGGCAGGCACAGCAAAGAATATGTGCGCCGAACGATCCACCATGAGTTCTTCCATATCATCGATTGGTACGATGACTTTAAGCTCTACAGCGATCAAGCATGGTCCGCGCTGAACGAACCGGGATTCACCTATGGCTCAGGAGGCAAAGACGCACAAGGCGATTCTTCGGGTTCCTTGTTGACAGACACGCAGCCTGGCTTCTTCACAAAATACTCCCTCAGTGGCGTGGAAGAGGACAAGGCAGAGGTGTACTCGATCATGATCGTCCTCTCCAGCGCCGCACACCAACGCAGCCAAACAGACAGCATCATCGCTGCCAAGATGAAGCAGATGAAGCAGCTGCTCAAAACGTTTGTCCCCGATATGGATGATGCCTTCTGGCAGGCTGCAGCCGCGCTCCCAAGGCCTTAGGAGATCCCTTCCTCAAAAGAAGTTGCCTCTACAGAATACCGCTTGGCCAACTCTTTGAGTTTGTCCTGTAACCTCTTCTCAAGCTCTCTCGCAAAAGCAAATAACTCGTTGGCCATATGGCGATTATGATGCAGAACATGATTGGCCCCTTCGGTCGCCATGTGAAGTAGCGCGTCGAGCTCCTGCTGAGACAAGTAAGGCGTATCATCCTCTCGTTCACTCATGAGCAGCTCGATAAGATCGGGATAACGAGCCCAAAGATGTTGAAGCGTCTCCACACTGTCATGGACATCACGAAGACTCTCTTGTACATCCTCTCCGTTAAGCATCCCAACATCGGCAAACGCGACCTGATCGTCGCTCTTCAAACTCGCCTGTTCGAGCAGGTGCGAGAGAGTATGGATCTCTTTGTACAAAAAGACCCAATCTTTGCAGTCAGGCTGCTCTTGCAAGGCATCAGTATAACCACATGCAGGACACGGTTGTTCGGTGTCTTCAAGCACAGCGTCACACACAATACAGTGTTCCTCTGCGAGTAGGCGCCTCATTTGAACCCGCCGACGCAGCCACCAAAAGAGCCCCAACAAGAGCGGGCTCAACCCAAGTATGACATACAAAACAAAGAACACCCACTTTCCCCACACAGGTTGTGTTTTCAACCATTCAATGAATGAGATGCCCTGTTTGGAGAGCACACGATACGCAATGTACAGATAGAAAAAGAAGATCAAACCGATCAACTTCCACTGGGACCGAAGTGTGAGGGGTTTCTCAAGGGTGTCCTGCCCCTCACTTCGAAACCCTGCCATGAACCCCATCAAGAGGACACCTGCGAGGATACCTCCAACATGCGAGGCGAACGCGACGCCGGTCGTGTGTCCTCCTTCGATGGTGTACTTCCACAAAAAGAGCAGCTGTGAGCCGATCCAGGCTGTGAGAAAGATATATGCCGCAAAGAACGCGCGTGTTCCGTCCTCAATATGGACAAGAATGCCGATCTTCTCGCGAGGAAACTTGAGAAAAAATGCTCCAACAACGCCACTGATCGCACCGGATGCACCGAGCACATAGGATGTACTTTCCGGACTGAGCCACAAGAACAAGGCGTTCCCTCCGACATCGGAGAGCATATACAGCGCCATAAAGCGCCAAGAGCCCAAACGCTCTTCAACCAAAGGACCAAACACCCACAAAAAAAGCATGTTGCCGAGGAGATGATCCAACTCCGCGTGATTGAAGACCGAAGAGAGTAACGTAAAATACTCCCAAAGACCTGATGATGTCGAAGGATCTGCAAAGAAAAGCTCTTTGGGAACGAGCGCAAAATCGTTGGAATCGAGAAGTCCTGTTGCGAAGAAAATGTACAACAAAACATTGATAAAGGTGATCGCGATCACCACGTAAGGAACACGCTTGATAGGCGTGCTTGTTTGGATGGGAAGAAACATATTGTGACCTCTCACTCTTCTTTTGAACATTGTGGATGATAGAAGAACACAAGATATCCCAGATCTCTTTCCTTGGAGAAAAATAGTTCGTATTGATGTCCAAATGGCTCTTGATAGGAGAGCTCCCAACGAGCAAACTTCCCAGAGCACGCTTCGCAGCCGGTGGAAAAATCTTCACGTCAAAACGGCTGACGCTCGTCTTTGAGGATGGTATATTCTTCGCGATGGATTGAAGTCTTTCATGTCAACACATCGCAACCCCCCTGACACTGGAGGAAATCTCGTGCCACAACAGATGCGGATCCGTACAATCTTGTTTTTCTTTTTGTTGTCGCTGGCGTCTGCACAAACAGCGACCGCCAAAGCACCGTCAAGTCGTCCAGTCAAACGCGTCACAAAGACAGCCCCCACCAAGAAGCCCCCTGTCCATCGAAAAAAAACGAAGCAAGGGGTTCCTTCAGATCTTCGCTTTTTGATGCCCGCAGGCGCTCCCAAAGGGTTGAGCAAACCTAAAAAGCGGGTACGCAAAAAACCGAAGAAAAAGAAACGCCTCAATTATGCCCAACGTATGAAGAAGTTCGAAGAATGGCTGGCCAAAGCCAGCACAGGAGAGCGCATCGACGCACTTCAGACGAACATGTGGGACAAACAACTGCGTCTTGTCGAATCGCTTGTTGCAGAAGGCACATCGATCATCCCTCAGCTCCATGAAGCGCTCAAACACAAGCACCTTCGCATCCAGTTGCTGAGCGCGATCGCCCTCGCAAGACTTGGTGACACAAAGGCGATCCCAGTCTTGATCAAGCGGGCAAAGGAGTTTTACGATCAACCAGCCTCGCTCATCCTCGGCGCGATCATCGAGTACAAAGACAAGATCGTCCCTCACTTACTTACAGCAGCAAGGCAAACAAAACACCCCCAGATCTTTTTGCGGGCGCTTGGCTACTTGCGCTCCAAACGGGCCCTCCCCCTGCTGCAAAAGTGGCTCAGCGCCCCCAACAAAAAACACCGATACGTCGCCCGTGAGATCCTGAAAAACTACTCCCAAAAGATCATGATTCAGGTCGTCCAAAAAGCCTTCCAGAGCAAACCCTCGGCAGACGTGCGCGCGGAGCTTATCAGGATCATCTCTTTTATCGAGCACCCACAGTCCTTTGAGACCTTACTCAAAGGTCGCAAGGACCCAAGCGACGCGATTCAATTCTTAAGTCGCCTGACACTCGAAGGCCGCGCCCAAGAGGTCTTCAAACAATCGCCCGTAGGGAAACTCCAAAGACCCCCCAAATCCAAAGCCCCTGTTGCCGTGTGGGAAGCGTGGTGGAAGCGAAACAAAGCCACCATCAAGGCGATCTTTGAAGCCAAGACAAAACAAACGTTGAGTGGTATCCCAACAGAAGAACCACACCGCCTGATGATCATCTACAGAACGCTCCACCCGATGTTTAGCTACGGTAGGATGCCCATCGTACTCTACGACAAACGTTTCAAACCTGCAGCACCACCGCTCAAAGGAAAGTATTGGCAAAAAGGACTCGCCCCCGAAGTCTTCGCGAAACTTCTGCGCTCTCTTCAACGCCAAAAGTTCTTCTCCATCCCTCCGAAGACAGGTTACACGAGGGATATCAGCGTGAGACTTGGCAACAGCGCATATACGATCACCGCTGGACAAATCAGACACCTCGCCTTTGAAGCGATCGAGCGACATATCCTCGTGTACGCACGACAGCTCAAAGTTGGGCTGCGCTTTGAGGACTTTTACAGAAGACACGACGAAGCAGACACCTCGGCAGAAGGTCAGATCGGACAATGGGCTTACAGAAAGGCCGACCAATTGCCACCTGCGAAGTGGAGTCGTGTCTCCACCTGGAAGCCCTCCTCCGACGTCGAGAGCCTCTTCTCAGCGCTGAAGGACATCTTCTCATTCATCCCTAGCCGCACACGTATCGTCTCCATCGATGTACGCGGGCCTTTTTTGCGGATGACCACTCTGCTCTTTGGCTCAAGAGCACAGAGCAAATACACACAGGTGGGACTTGAGCGTTCGAGACGATTGAAGAAACTCAACACGTCAGGGCTCGGCGTGATCTACCTGACACGGGATAAGATCGAGCAAATGGTGATCGATTGTCATCGACTTCAGATTCCTTACTTCCCGGCGAAAAAGAAGCGCACACGGATCGATGTATTGAAGATGTTGTCATCGGCCTTCCAAGCCCCCTACGCCAAACTGCTCGCGTTATCAGTCGAGCGAAAAGGACTCACACGCATCGCGATTCGATGGGCCGCCAAAGATGCAGCGGCGATCATCAAAGTCCTTGGGGAGATCGCGATGCGTTCAGGCGGTGACCGTGTGTTGGCCTTCAGGATCAATCACTCGGGACGCAAAGACCGCGCAGATTACAGATTGATCGTGCAAATGCAGTGGGAGCTCAAAGATCTCTATAAACGCCCCAAACGCACACCCCACTACATCCCGTTCAAATTACGCAAAGGACACCTGCCCTTTGTCCCTGTTTACCGCTAATCCCCTCTCATTCACTCCACTCTCTTTGCACACGCCTCCCAAGGACGCTCTTCACAAGCACGACGTTGATCAAAAAAGAGTTTTCGTATTGGCGACAGCTTCGACATCTGCAACACTTTTAGGAGCTGCTGCGGTGAGATTCTCGTGTCCATCCTCCGTGATCAGGATGTCATCCTCAATGCGAATTCCAATGTCCGCAAAAGGTCTCGCCTCTGGTACGTCGTGAAAATCAGGGTTGAAGTACAATCCAGGCTCTACCGTCAGGACCATCCCAGGTTGCAAGATACGGCTCGAACCATCCTCTTCGAAGTAGCCGCCGACATCGTGGACATCAAGCCCCAACCAGTGCCCAGTCTTGTGCATGTAGTACGGCTTGTACGCCTCTTCTTCGATCAACGTCTGGACATCACCTTCGAGCACACCGAGGTCGACGAGTCCTTGTGTCAGGACAGCGACCGCCGCCTGGTGTACATCATCAAAGCGGTTACCAGGCTGACAGGCATCGATCCCGGCCTGCAACGCGGCGAGGACGATCTCATACACACGGCGTTGTGTGTCTGTGAACTTACCACTCACAGGATACGTCCGCGTGATATCTGCAGCGTAGAATTGATACTCAGCCCCCACGTCGATCAGCACAAGATCGCCATCTTTGAGCGCATCTTGATTCTCTGTGTAATGAAGGATCGTCGCGTTGGCGCCGCCACCGACGATCGGTGTGTAGGCAAAGTCAAGACAACCGTTTTTGCGGAAGTGATAGTGCATCATCGCCTCGATCTGGTACTCGTAGGTGCCAGGACGGGTCATCGCCATCGCCATCTCGTGGGCTTCTGCGGTGAGTTTTGCGGCGTGACGCATGTGCTCCATCTCGGCGCTGTCCTTAAAGAGTCGCATCTCATCTGTGAGGGCGCGTGAATCGAGGATATGATCAGGTGTGACTTTCCCGACACGTCGTTGTCTTTTGACCCCCTCCTTCCACTCGATCACCCGACGATCATTGGCTTCGCTGTCACCGAGTTGATGGTAGATCTTTTCGCACCCGAGGAGATAGGAGGTGATCTTCGTATCGAGCTCGTCGATCGCATAGGCAGCGTCCACACCGTAGTGTTCCTTTGCACGCTCAGGCCCAAGACGACGCCCCATCCAGATCTCACGCTCTTTATCTCGGGGGCGGACAAACAAAATGGAGCGCTCTTCATCGGCGTCGGGACGCAAGATGAGGACAGCTTCAGGTTCGGGACAGTTTGCGAGGTACAAAAGATCAGAAGAGGCTCGGTAGACGTGGTCGGTGTCACGACTTCGCAGCCTGACAGGAGAAGCAAACCACACTCCAAGACTCCTCGCACCCATCTTTTGCATCAACGCATCTCTTCTCTTGGCGAACATGATCAACCTCCCTGAAAATGAAAAAAACAACCGCACTTTCCCTCAGATATCGCGATGAGAGGGGATTTTGCAATCACTTTGGTGTATGGTATATGTCCAAAGTGCGCGAACATTTGCGCGGACCACCTTAACAAAAAATCCAAAAAGACACAGCCCACCTCGTGAAAGGTTGGGGATGAGCAAGCCTATCGCTCGCTCACAGAAGGAGGAGACAACATGGCAAATTATCGAACTCATGTGAGTTTTGGCGCAGGAGCAGGTGCCGCAGTCATTCTGGCCGGGATGGTCTTTGTGCCTCGTATGGGGTGGGATGCGGTCATTCTCGGCGTCTTTTTCGGCTTCATCGGTGGGATGGTGCCTGATCTCGATCACGGTAGAGGACACGCCTTGCGCAAGATCACGTCGCTCCTGACGACCTTTCTGCCGATCCTTGCGCTCTCCGTCACGAGTAAACGCGGTGGAGATATGGCAGCTTGGAGTTTGCTTTTGATCCTCCCCTGTTACTATTTACTTGAGTGGGCACTAAAGCAGACGGCCTTTTGGAAGAGAAGCACACCCTTTCGCGACATGTCGAGGGCTGTCGTGATCGCGATCGCATGTGGCGCGCTCGCCCTCGCGCTCTCTCGCTCTCTTCCTTTTGGGTTTGTAGGCACGATCGTCATGATGCTGGTGATGATGGCGGCAGTTCAACTCTCCGTCCCGCTCTTCAAAGCCACAACCATCCATAGAGGGATCTTGCACTCTATCCCGGTGATCTTCATTTATGCGTTTACGGTGTATTTGATGTTTACGAAGGACAACAACTTTACCTCACAAGGCCGCCTTTGGATCGCAATCGCAGCCTTTGGCGGTGCCATCTCACACCTGATCCTCGACGAGATCTATTCGGTCGACTTTGATGGCAAAGCAGTCCGGATCAAACGTTCCTTTGGGACCGCGTTCAGCTTCTGGAAGAAAAAGACCCCTGTCATCTCAGCGGCAGCATACGCGATCGCTGCGGTGATGTTGATCTTTTGCTACCTGACGACTTAAGACGATACGGGATATATCCAAGGCAAGATCGAGGTCAAAAACCACGTCAACCACAACCCACCGAGCAGATTCACAAAAAACCCAAGCACCAACATCCTCTTGAGTGAGACCCCCTCCATTCCCCCAAAGGCCAGCCCTGTCGCGGGTGTCGCGATCGGACTCATGAAAGCACAGGTCGATGCGAGCGCGACCGCGATCATCACAGGCAATGGGTTCATCCCCATGCTGATCGAGAGCTGGTAGGCGACTGGAAACATCGCAACAGAGACCGCTGTGTTGCTCATCAGCTCCGTCGCAAAGATCGTCACCATCGCGAAGGTCAGATAAAACGCGAAAGGTGTCAGCTGTGTGGGTAAGAACGCCTGCATGTGTGAGGCGAGCCACTTGGGCGCGCCCAACCAAAACAAGAACGCCCCCATACCACCTGCAACTCCCGCGAGAAAGACTCCCTTCCAGGGCAGCCCCGTGTAGCAATCTTCCAGGCGCAACAGTGGCCGCTTCTCTCCGTTGGACTCTTCGATCTGGACGAAGAAGACGTAGTAAATAAAGCCCAGACAAAACAACATTGAGAAGCCCTCCCACATGACCTTTAGGCTGGGGAGCAGCGATGATAGCAACGAAGTGGAGATCCAAAAAACACCAGTCAACAGCGCAAGTTTCGCGCCGACGATGCGTAGACGGGAGGGCTCATGATCACCTGATTCGTCGTCGAGGTTGAGCTCCAGCTTGTAGAATCGACGTGGGATAAAGAACAGCACGAGCAACCCCCACGCCAACAGCCCAAAGACGATCACGAGCGGGATCCCCCACGCCAACCACGACAAAAAGTTGATGTGTTCGAGACCAGGGACGCTGTAAAAAGAGAGCCAAAAGAGCAACAGAGCGTTGGCCGGGCTACCAACCATCGAGCCCATTCCTCCGATGTTGGCACCATAGATCAGCGACAAACCAATGGGTGTAACGAGCTCCTTGCTTTCAGCCTCAGGGTGGGCTTCGACGGCCTCACGTAGCTTCTCGATCACAGCGAGCAAAGTCAAGACAGTCAGGACGTTGGGGATAAATAGAGAGAGGAAGATCGAAGAAGACATGATCACGAGCAACACGATCGGGAGCTGGCTGCCACTTTTTTTGAGCAACATGCGCAGGAGATAGCCTGCGAGCCCATCCCGCCCTCCCCTCGCAAAAATCCGCGAGAGCAAGAACCCCGTGGCAAAGAGCGGTGCCCACTTCCATACTTGAAGCGCCACCTTTGTCGATTTTACAATCAATGACTCCATACAAACCTCTGGTGTTGCCGACGTCATGTTCTACACGATGTGATGATACATACGTGCGTACCGTTTTGGAATGTCGATCAACGTAACAAAGTTTTGAGGATTGATCTACAACACAGGCGCAATGGGGGCAAAAGTCAGGAGGCTATCATCGAAAGGACGGAAGGATTAGCGTTTGGCTGGCGGAGCTTGATGTGCACGCAAGGAGGCTCGGAAACAATAACCAACACGATTGGCACGCAAACCGGGGACGTGGAAACGAAACTCGACGCTCCCTTTGGTGTGTGTGTGTTTGGACTTGAGCTTTGAGAGATCGAGTCCGTACTCACGCCAGATCTGTTTTTCAGAGACACGATAACGTTTGACCATGCGGTTATCCACCCACACGGACATCATCATATCGGGCCCCCCTACTCTCACAGAGGGACCAACAGAGCCAGGTGCTGGGGTGGTAAAACCATGCTCTAGCTTGAGCTTTCCGCGCAAGGGGACGTTGCGGTAGCGGACACGGATGACCTTACAACGCAATGCGTGGACCCACAGACAATCGCGGGGAGTGTTGTCGATCTCCTGAATGATCCGCCCAAAGAAGTAGCGACGTTTACCGAGGAACCAGCCAGGGTGCTCTCGCCAACGGGAGAGCCAATCGATCTGTCCTGTGACAGAAGCTGGACATCCCCGAACACGTCGCTCTCTTGTGGGCGTTTCAATCCCAACTTCAGCCTGTCGCAGGTGTTTCTTTGAGGAGAAATCGTACAACAGCTTTTGCGATGTGGGGAGTTGAAAGAGATAGAGCTCGATCGGCCCAAAGGTGATTTTTTTGCGCAGCCAATAGAGACGTTTAAGTGTTTTGAGCTCTTTTTGAAAGGAGCGGACAAACCACCACTTTCCAAGACGAGGGGCGAGCATCACCCACAGCCGTTTATAGCGACTGAGGTCTTCGCGTTGGAGATGTTCGGCGTACAACACGGGCAGATTGGGGAGCTGCTCGGCTCCCTTGAGCGCCCAGGAAGGTACGAGTCCAATCACGTCGCCTTTTTGGAAGTGTTTTTTGATGTGTTTTGCAGGTTGGGCCCACTCTTTTCGAGAGATCTGTGTGCTGGCGATCCCAATGTGCATGAAGATCGCAAACAAAGAGGCACAGATCGCAAAGACCAGAAAAAACCGGTCCGACCAACGTGTGTTTGGCAATTGCAATCGATCGTCTCCCGAGATATGAAAGGACGCCTCCCCCTGTAGGAGGAGACGTCATATTCAAGAGTGCGAAGTCACCGAGGAAATTATTGGCTCATGGAGTCCAGGAATTCCTGGTTGGAGGAGGTGCGGCTGATCTTGTCGAGCAAGAACTCCATGGAGTCGATGACATTGAGGGGGTGGAGGAGTTGACGAAGAACCCACACACGGTTGAGCTCGATCGCGCTGAGGAGGTTTTCCTCTTTACGTGTACCGGAGCGGTTGATGTCGAGACAGGGGAAGATACGTTTTTCCATCAACTTGCGGTCGAGGTGGAGTTCGCAGTTACCTGTTCCTTTAAATTCTTCGAAGATGACCTCGTCCATACGTGAACCAGTGTCGATCAACGCGGTCGCGATGATGGTGAGTGAACCACCTTCTTCGAGGTTACGCGCGGAGCCGAAGAAGCGCTTGGGCTTGTGCAGTGCGTTGGAGTCAACACCACCAGAGAGGATTTTACCGGAGGGAGGAACAACCGAGTTGTATGCACGTGCGAGACGTGTGATGGAGTCGAGGAGGATAACGACGTCGTTTTTGTGCTCGACGAGGCGTTTTGCCTTCTCGATGACCATCTCAGCGACCTGTACGTGGCGTGCTGCTGGCTCATCAAATGTTGAAGAGACAACTTCACCGCTGACGGAGCGGGACATATCGGTGACCTCTTCAGGACGTTCGTCGATGAGCAGAACGATCAAGATGATGTCGGGGTGATTTGCAGTGATCGCGTTTGCGATGTTTTGCATGAGGACAGTTTTACCAGCACGTGGGGGGGAGACGATCAACGCACGTTGTCCACGTCCGATGGGCGTCAACAGGTTGATGATACGTGTGGAGTACTGACCTGCGTCAAACTCGAGGTCGAGTCTTTCGTTGGGGTAAAGAGGCGTCAAGTTGTCGAAGAGGATTTTGTCCCTTGCGACTTCGGGCTCTTCAAAGTTCACTTTCTCAACCTTGAGCAGTGCAAAGTAGCGCTCGGACTCTTTGGGGGGACGAATCTGTCCGGAGACAGTATCACCAGTGCGCAAGTTGAAGCGACGGATCTGGGAAGGTGATACGTAGATATCGTCTGGACCTGGAAGATAGTTGTAGTCTGGTGAGCGCAAGAAACCGAAGCCGTCGGGAAGGACTTCGAGGACACCTTCACCGTAAATCTGGCCATCACGATCTGTTTGTGCTTGCAAAATAGCAAAGATCAACTCTTGGGTACGAAGGCCTGCGGCGTTCTCGATACCCATCTCTTTTGCCATTGCGTGGAGTTCGGTTACTTTTTTGTCTTTCAGGTCATTGAGATTCAGGATCATAAGAAGATGACTCCTCAGTGGTTGACATGGAACCCTATTCACCCGGTATGGGCTCTGCCTCTCTTTACATGCGAGGGCATGATAGGTTCAGAATCATTGAAGGGAAAGTAAGCGTTTATTGGAAGTAGAATTCACCGCTTGTAGAGATGATTGACTGAAGAATGGGCTGGATATTGTGTGATTCGATAGAGTTGTCTATTGCTTACAATACAACAGCTCACATATATGCTTGATAACAACTACATTGGGAATTTCATGATTGATTGTTTGTCCAGATTTTTAGGACAATGGTGGTATTATTGGTAAGTTTGGGGAAGATCCCAAAATAGGCAATAATTTTTTAGAGAATATACACCTTCACCAAAGTTTGTCAAGCCTTTTTTTGCTTCAGAAGATGACTACCTGAGAAAAGACCGGCGGTTACCCCGATGAAGAGGGATGTTTGAGGCGAGGTAAAGAACACAAAAAAGAAGAGCCTTTCGCCTCTTTACGAGGCGAAGAGACCGTTAACTTACACGATCACCGGGTTTGGCTGGCGCAGGTGCAGAGACGAGCACAAGCTGATCATCAGATGGGCCTGTCGCGAGCACCATCCCCTCGCTCACACCAAACTTCATTTTGCGTGGTTTGAGATTCGCGACCATCACAATTTGCTGTCCAACCAACACCGAAGGATCCGGGAAACTCTTGCGGATCCCCGCAAACACATTCCTGGTATCTCCATCACCTACGTCGAGTGTGAGTTGGATGAGCTTCTTGGCCTTCTCGACGAGATTGGCCTCGACGATCTTCGCGACCCGCAGATCCGTTTTGATGAACGTATCAAACTCGATCTCATCGGCGATCGGCTCGCGAGGCTTCTCCTCAACTTTTGCGTCATCTTTGCTCTTGAGATCTTCTTTGCTCGCTTCGACGACCTTGTTGACGACCTTCATCTTGATACGCTCAGCGAGACGTGTAAAGGGCTTAAGCTCCTGCTCTTCGAGGTCAAATGCGTTGGCATCTTCCCACGTCATCGGCTCAATGTTGAGGATCTCTTCGATCTGCCCTGCGTACTTAGGCAAGACAGGCTTGAGCAACGCAGCGACCGTCCGACAGCAGTTCGTCGCGAGTGTACACACTGCAAGAGCTGCATCTGGATCGGTCTTCACGAGCGCCCAAGGCGCTGCATCCTGGAAGTACTTGTTCGCCAAATCGGCGATCGCACAGATCTCTTTCACAGCGTGGTGGAAAGCGTACTTCTCGTAATTTTCGCGAACGAGTGGGATGTGCTTTTTGATATCCTCGATCAACGTCTTCGCGACCTCGTCGGTCGGCAACTTGCCCAGCGTCCCACCAAAGTTTTTGTGGACAAAGGGGATCGCGCGGCTCGCGAGATTCACGATCTTATTGATAAAGTCGGCGTTTACGCGGTTGACAAAGTCCTCAAAGTTGAGGTCGAGATCTTCATCTGTCCCCGAGAGCTTTGAAGCGTAGTAAAAACGCAAGTACTGTGGGTCGAGATGATCCAAGAAGGTGCGAGCCTTGATAAAGGTCCCACGAGACTTGGACATCTTGCTCCCGTCCACCGTCAACATACCGTGTACGAGGACACGGCTCGGCAGCGTCAAGCCTGCGCTCTTAAGCATCGCTGGCCAAAACAGCGTGTGGAAGTAAATGATATCCTTCCCAATCACGTGGATGACTTCTGTGTCATCGCTACGCCAGAACTCATCGAAGGAGAGACCTTTCTCCTTGGCGTACTTCGCGGTTGTGGAGACGTATCCAATGGGCGCGTCGAGCCAGACATAGAAGTACTGATCTTCACGACCTGGGATGGGGAAACCAAAGTACGGCCCATCACGTGTGATGTCCCAGTCACGCAGACCATCTTTCAGCCAAGTCTCGACAAACTTGCGCGTCGAATCTTGAAGTCGACCGGGCTCTTTGACCCAACCTTCCAAAAACTCCTGGAAGTTGCCAAGACGCACAAAGACGTGCTCTGTCTTCTTTTTCACAGGGGGATTACCACACAACGAGCACTTCGGCTCTTTCAGCTCATTTGCGGTGTATGTTCGGTTACAATTTTCACAGACATCGCCGTATTGCTCGGGCGTTTTACAGAAGGGACAGGTCCCACGTAAAAAGCGATCGGGCAAAAAGCGCTTGTCGTGCTCACAATAGAATTGCTCGATCTCTCGCGTATCGGTGTGTCCACCTTCGACGAGGCTGTTGTAAACAAGCTCGGCAAATTCTTTGTTTTCTTCGCTGTGGGTTGTGTAAAAGTAGTCAAAACCGATCTGAAAATCAGCGAAATCTTTCTTGTGTTCTTCGTGGATCGCCGCGACAAGTTCTTCGGGCTTGATGCCTTGTTTGCTGGCGTTGAGCTCGATGGGTGTGCCGTGGGTGTCGTCAGCACACATGTAATGGGCGTCGTGTCCGACGTGCTTGAGAAAACGCACGAGGATATCTGTTTGGATGTATTCAACAAGATGCCCCAAATGGATACTTCCATTTGCATACGGCAATGCACTGGTCACCAAATACTTTTTCGACATTCTTCACTCTCACATGGTTTTAGGATGAACAGTTGAAAGATACGTATCTCAGTCGTTTTCTGCTTCGTCTGGTGTGCTGACACTCGACGAATCTGGACAATGCCCTTCTCTATTGGACAGAAAAGCCTCGCGAAAGGTTCGACAAAATTCCACGGCGGCTTGGACGCCCCTTCGGATACAACATTTATGGTGTCTTGAAAAGAATTACTTTTGTTGGGCAGGACAGCGTCGAAAAAAAACGTTGCGAAGAAACGACTTAATCTAACTCATCACAATGGAGCTTGATACGTCGGGCGAGATTGCGATTCTCTTCAAGGCGACGACGCACCCGCATCAGCAACAAAAACAGGAACAAAAAGGAGAAATTGAGCGTGTGGACCGTAATCCGCACCCACAGATCAAATTGCATCTTGTTGGGGTTGGGATGAAACCCCGGCGCGAAGCGCACAGAGAGATACACAAAAGGTACGGACAACGCACCAATAATCCCGAGAGAAGCTGAAGCAACACGCACCTGCTCGCCACTGTCTCCGTAGTTTCGCAACAAAAAGTACGCCCCCAAGATCATCCACAAGGCGAAGAAGCTCATCAAACGTGGATCACCCCAGTTCCAAAATGTGTTCCAGCTCGGCTTGGCCCACAATGGTCCCGTGATCAAGACACCTGTCGCGAAGATAAAGCAAATCTCTGTCGCTGCGACCGCAAGAGTATCCCAAGACTCCTTACGGGTGACCAAGTAACCAATCGAAGCGATCAACACGATCAACAACCCTGACAACGATCCCCACGCACAAGGAAGATGGATGTAAAAGATCTTCTGCGACCACCAAGGCATTCCGTTGAGCTTGAGCAATGGCGCCTTGTAAAAGACAAACCACATCCCCACACAAAAAGACACTGTCGCCAACACACCCAACAACAGATCCACCACTCGCGGTGGAAAGATCTTCGCTATGATTTCCTTCATCTATCTATTCCTTTTACCTTTCTCGAAGTCACACGAGGGTCTGATCCTCACCCACAACTCGTATCGACACACAAACTAGCAAAAGAAGCCCCACCAAACAACCCCTTGTCTGCACTGTTTCTCGACAGCGAGGGTTGATCTTTGCGTCATTTCTTGGCACACTCCACCCAATTTTCACCAACTCACGAAACGTTGACTATGGGGACAAGGAGAACAATATGCACTTGTTACGTCTCTCTTCACTTCATGCGGCACTCGCTACGACGATCTTTTTGAGCCTGAGCCTATTTTCTTTTCAGGCAGACGCGGGCCGATATCTGATCACCGTACTGGACGCCAAAATCACCAAAAAGAAAACCCAATTCAAACGGTGGGACACGGGCTTCGGAAGCATGACGCTCCCCGATAGTTACGTCGTCGTCGACATCGGCGGACAACGACTCACGACGACCATCCAAAAAAACAACCTCACCCCCACATGGAATATCTCCAAGGCCTACACACTCAACGGAAACGAAAAAGTGTACCTCGAGGTGAGAGACAAGGATGGTTTCACAAGAGACGACCTCATCGGAAAAACAGATGTTCCTTTGAGCCAACTCATCAAAAATGGAAACGTCGCGTTTGGTAACGTCTTGTCCTTGCGTATCAAAGTCCTCCGCATCGACAAACCAAAGCCACGCCCTGTCGTTCGCAAAGCACCTGTCGTCCCAAGACCAGTTGTTCGCAAAGTCGAACCCGCGCCTCGTAAAGTTGAGCCCGCGCCCCGCAAAGTCGAGCCTGCGCCTCGTAAAGTCGAGCCCGCGCCCCGTAAAGTCGAGCCCGCACCACGTAAAGTTGAGCCCGCCCCACGCAAAGTTGAGCCCGCGCCTCGCAAAGTCGAGCCCGCGCCTCGCAAAGTCGAGCCTGCACCTCGTGCAACAGCTCCCAAAGAGGACCCAAAAGTCGCGTTCTGTATTGGGATGATGAAGTTCTCCCTCTCCTGCTTGAAACAACAACAAGAAGCATTGAAAAACGCAACTGGCGCGCAAGCCAAAACAGCCAAGTTTCTCTCCATGATCATCGCACAGATCGAGAAGAACCTTCAGTTGAAAGACAAAAGCATGCTCATCAGCAAGTGCGACGCAGGTTTGAAACGCGACAAAATCAAACCCTCCGCAAAGTGCATGGCTTGCATCCAAAAACAAGGTTGCAAAGGCGCAAGAAACTGGAAAGTCAGCTGCGCCGCTGAGTGTAGTGCAACAACGCCTGCTCCAGCACCTCGAACAACAACGCCTGCTCCACGTAAAGTCGAGCCAGCGCCTCGCAAAGTCGAGCCAGCGCCACGTAAGGTCGAGCCAGCGCCACGTAAAGTCGAGCCCGCGCCCCGTAAAGTTGAGCCCGCGCCCCGTAAAGTTGAGCCCGCGCCTCGTAAAGTTGAGCCCGCACCACGCAAGGTTGAGCCCGCACCTCGTAAAGTTGAGCCTGCGCCCCGTAAAGCTGAGCCTGCGCCCCGTAAAGCTGCACCAACAACCACAAACACGACGCCTGCACCAAAGACAACAGAAGCGATGACACCTGCAAAATTCTGCTCCTTGGTGACAAGTGAGTCACTGCGTTGCCTCAACGTCAAGTTGGAGCAATTCAAAGCAGATCCACAAAAAGCGCGCTCTGTGCAGTTCTTCAAGATGGTGATTGAGAAGTTCAAGAAAGATCGCAAGAAGAACGTCAACCGCTGTGTGACACAGTTTGCGAAGCACCAGAAAAAGCGCTCCTCACAAGGCAAGGCAGCCCTGACTTCCCAGCATCTTCAGAATTGCTGGAACTGCTTCAAGAAGGCAGGCTGTTCCCGCAACTCACGTAAAGCGTGTGCACCTGTCTGTACAGGAAAATAAGCCCATTCTCAGCGTCGTCTCCATTTGGGCCGTCGGATGGAAAAAAGAATACGGAAAATGAGACGAAGACAGAAGGTTGTTGCTGAAGCCACAGGCTTTGTGATTCGTCGTCGGCGTAGCGATGCTATGCCTTC